>Ga0208898_1000031_pt1:215000-303458 | contig 303458 bp, 258 predicted proteins | sample VirMetDEL_Mar_4_FD_184513 | JGI IMG/M metagenome (GOLD analysis project Ga0208898, IMG submission 184513) | Aqueous microbial communities from the Delaware River and Bay under freshwater to marine salinity gradient to study organic matter... | ecosystem: Environmental > Aquatic >...
CGTGATCGGCTGGATCGGCGTGGTCAATACGGTGCTCGCCCCCTTTGGTGCCTATGGGCTCAACCTGGCCGCGATCACCGCCGCGATCTGCATGGGGCGCGAAGCGCACGAGGATCCGGCCCGCCGTTACACCGCCGCCGTGGCCGCGGGCGCCTTCTATATCGTGGTCGGGCTGTTCGGGGCGACGGTGGCCGCCGTATTCGCTGCCTTCCCCAAGGAGCTGGTCGCCTGCGTGGCCGGCATCGCGCTGTTCGGGACGATCGCCAACAGCCTGGCCACGGCGCTGCGCGAGGAGGCCGATCGTGAAGCGGCGCTGGTGACGTTCCTGGTCACCGCCTCGGGCCTGTCGCTGGCCGGGATCGGTTCGGCGTTCTGGGGGTTGGTGGCTGGCGGGATCTGTCTGGTGGCATTGCGGCCGCGCCCGGCCGCACACTGACAGGTCACGCGCCTTACAGCCGCCTCAACACGACGGATGGCGGTCTTGCACCGCCACGGCGGCATCGATCTCGGCGTCGATGATCACCTCGTGCGTGGCGGCGCTGGGCGCGCGATCAGGATCCTCGGCCGTCTCGCCCGGCCGGGCCGGGGACGGAACCGTACTCATAGCGGGCGAACCGCCAGGGTCTGCTGCAGCACATGCTGCGCGCCCGGCGCCAGGGTCACCACGTCCGGACCGGCGTTGGCCGCCTCCAGGCACACATAGTTGCGCCAACCGGCCCCGACGTCGGCCATCTTGCTGGCACCGGCTTCACCCGGGTTCCACGCCACCAGCGAGCGGCTGCCGGTGGTGGTGATCTCGATGCGGCGCTTCAGGCCCGGGTCCTTGAGCAGGTAACGGCCGCCGGCCTGCGTATAGATGCGGTCGCTGCGGCCCGGATCGCGCGGGTCGCGCAGGCTCCACTCGCCCTGCTGCGGGCGGGGGGCGGCGTAATTCTCGAACTTGTCCAGGTAGGACAGTCCCTCCAGCCCTTCCACGCTGACCTGCATCGCATCGCTGACATGGAAGTAGTTGTGCAGGGCCTGGGTGAAGGCGACCGGTTGGCGGCCGGTGTTCTCGGTGATCAGGCGCTGCTCCAGCGTGCGGCCGATCCGCAGCTCCATGCGCAGGCGCAGGTCCAGGTTCTCCAGCACCGGTGGCGACAGGGTCAGCACCATGGTGCCATCGGCCTCGCGGCGGGCCTGCTGCAGCGTCCATGGCACGTTGCGGACGAAGCCATGCGAGGGCACGTCGTTGCCCTGCCCCTGGCGGCCGAAATACGGCCAGCACACGGGGGTGCCGCCACGGATCGGGGTCGGCAGTGGCTGGGCACTGGGCGAGAGCCACATCACGTCCTGCCCGCCCTTGGGCACATAGGACAGGAGCTGGCCGCCGAACACGCTGATCGCGGCGGTGGCGAACGGCGTCTCGACCTTCCAGGCAGGGAAGCCCTGGATGTCGGCCAGGCTGAGCCCGGGCACCTTGGGCAGGGCAGCGCGCGGCGCGGCCGGCGACTGGACGTACTGGGCGTGGTTGGGCGGCAGGGTGAACACGGTGGAGGTCGGCATGGTCGATGTTGATGAAAGAGGAGCACCGCGCAGGGCGGTGAGGATGCGCTGGCCGGCACGGCCATCGGCGGGGGTCCAGCCCAGGCGCTGCTGTTCGGCCTGGATGGCGCGCCGGGTGGCGGTGCCGATCATGCCGTCGGCTGTGCCGATATCGTGGCCGCGGGCCAGCAGCAGGGTCTGCAGTTCACGGCGTTCGGTACGGCCGATGCCGGGATCGTCGGTCGGCCAGGCGGCCACGATGCCCTGGCCACCGCGCAGGCGGTCGGCCAGGGTGGCGATCGCCAGGGCGTAGCTCTCGGCGGCGTTGTACGCGTAGATCGCGTCGTAGTTGCGGAACACCAGCCAGGCCGGGCCCTTGATCCCGGTGGGCAGCAGCAGCGCGGCACTGCTGTCGGCGGGCAGCCCGGCCGGGGCCAACGCGCCGCCGGCCACCGGGACGATGCCCTGTGCACGCCAGTCGGCCAGTGGCCTGCGCTGGGTGCGGCCGGCCTGGCCGGCGTTGAAGCCGGCCGGAACCGTCACTTCCATCCCCCAGGGCTGGCCGGTGCGCCACCCGGCCTTCTTCAGATAATTGGCGGTGGAGGCCAGCGCATCGGGAATCGAGGCGACCAGATCGCGACGGCCATCGCCGTCGCCATCCACCGCGATGCGCGCATAGGTGGAGGGCATGAACTGGGTATGGCCGAACGCGCCGGCCCACGAACCGGTCAGGCCTTCGGCGCGCAGGTCGCCGGCATCGATCAGCTTGAGCAGGGCGAGCAGTTCGCCGCGGAAGAAGGGCTGGCGGCGGCCTTCGCAGGAGAGCGTGGCCAGCGACTGCAGCAGCGGGCGCTTGCCGAACACGCGGCCGTAGTCGCTTTCCACGCCCCAGACCGCCACGATGGTGGCCGGATCAACCCCGTACTCGGCCGAGACCCGGGCCAGCAGGTCGCGGTGCTCGACCAGGCGGGCACGCCCGTCCTCGACGCGCTGGGTATCCACCAGCGCGGCAAGGTAGTCCCACAACGGGGTAGTGAATTCCGGCTGCGCGTCCAGCAGCGGCAGCACGCTGGGATCCGGGGTCAGCCCGGCGGTGAGCACATCGAAGCGCTCGGCGCCGATGCCCTGCTTGCCGGCCTGCGCCTTGAGCGTGGCCAGACAGGTGGAGAACGCATCCGGGGCGGCCACCGCCAACGACGGTGCGCCGAGCCACAGCCCGGCCAACAACAGGGGCGACCATCGCATTGGCGGAATCCTTGCAGCCAGTGGACCTGCATCATAGCGGCAATGCTGCGCAGGTCAGACCGGCTGCAGCAGGCGGAGGCCGAAGGCCGGATCGGTGGCGTTCCAGTGGGCCGTCACGCGCAGGCCCGCGGCCGCGGCCATCGTTGCGAACACCACGTCGGTGTACTTGTGGCTGTACTCCACCGTCATCGCCTCGCCTGCGGCGAAATCGAAGCTCTGCCCGTCCACCTGCACGCGCTGCTCGCGCTGGCTGACCAGTTCGGTTTCGATGCGCAGGCGCGGCACGCTGTACCGCGCGCGATGACGGAACCCGTCGAGATCGAAATCACTGCCGATGTCGCGGTTGAGCCGGCGCAGCAGATTGAGGGTGAAATCGGCCGTGACGCCGGCGGCATCGTTGTACGCGGCTTCGATCAGCCCCGCATCCTTGTGCAGGTCGATGCCGATCAGGGCCATGCCGTCGGGGCCCATGGTCTGGCGCATGGCCTTCAGCAGCGCAATGGCCTCGTCCTGCGCGAAGTTGCCCAGCGTCGAGCCCGGGAAGAACACCAGGTGGCGCGCCGGCTCGCGCTGCGGCGATGGCAGCTGCACCGGCTGGGTGAAATCCGCGCAGACCGGCAGCATTTCGATCTCCGGCAGCAACGGGGCCAACCGGGTGATGCTGTCCAGCAGTGCGGCACGGGAGATCTCGATCGGGGTGTACGCCACCGGGTCACGCAGTGCCTGCAGCAGCAGCTCGGTCTTGCGCCCACTGCCGCTGCCCAGCTCGACCACGTGCAGGCGGGGACCGACCACCTTGGCGATGTCACGCGCGCAGTCCTGCAGCAGCTGCAGCTCGGTGCGGGTCGGGTAGTACTCTGGCTGCTGGGTGATCTGCTCGAACAACGCCGAGCCGTGGGCATCGTAGAAATACTTGGACGGCAGCTGCCGCGGCGTGGCGGAGAGGCCACGCAGGATGTCGGCGGTGATCTGGTCGCGGTCCGGCTGCAGATCGGTCAGCGCCTGGAGTGCATCACGGACCGAACTCATGCGGCGTCCCGGGCCAGGCGCAGGCCGGCGAACTGCCACCGGGCCGACGGCGCGAAGAAATTGCGGTAGCTGGCGCGCAGGTGATCGGCAGGCGTGGCACAGCTGCCGCCGCGCAGGACCCATTGCCCGCACATGAACTTGCCGTTGTACTCGCCGAGATTGCCCGGGAAGGTGCGGAACCCCGGATACGGCCCGTAGGCGCTGCTGGTCCATTCCCAGACATCGCCGAACAGCTGGACGATATCGCCTGATTCTTCCGCCCCGCCGGGGTGAAGCTGATCGCAATCGGCAAAACGACCCCGCAGCGGGCGGCCCGCGGTGGCCGCCTCCCATTCGAATTCGGTGGGCAGGCGGGCCTCCTGCCAGCGCGCGTAGGCGTCGGCTTCGAAGTAACTGAGATGGCAGACCGGGGCGTGCGGATCGAGCGGGCGCCACCCGCCGAGGGTGAACTCGCGCTCCAGTGCGTCATCCCAATACAGCGGATGCTGCCAGCGCTGGTCCTGGCACAGGGTCCAGCCTTCGCTCATCCACCAGCGCGGCTCGCGGTAGCCGCCGGCCTGGACGAACCGGCGATACTCATCATTGCTGACCGGGCGATTGGCCAGCGCATGCGCCGGGACCAGGGCGCGGTGTACGGGCGATTCGTTGTCGTAGGCGAATGTCGGCTGGGTAGGCCAGACCGGCGCGCCGATCTCCACGATCTGCTCGGGACTGCTGAGCCACTGCAGGGGCAGCGCACAGGCCGGCGCCACCGCAAGATCCTCACGGTAGGCCGGCTGCAGCGGGTTGGACCAGAACGCATGCTTGATATCGGTCAGCAGCAGTTCCTGATGTTGCTGTTCATGGTGCAGGCCGAGCAGCAACTGGTGCCGGGCCTGCTCGCTGAGGCTGCCGGCCTGCAGGGCGGTGATCACGCGCTGGTCGATCCGGGCACGGAACTCCAGCACCTCCTCCAGCGACGGGCGCGAGAGCAGGCCACGCTGCGGACGTGCATGTGCCGGACCGATGCTCTGGTAATAGCTGTTGAACAGGTAATGCCAGTCCGCATCGATCGGTGCGTAACCGGGCCGGGTGGCCAGCACGAAGCGCTCGAAGAACCAGGTGGTGTGGGCCAGGTGCCATTTGGCCGGGCTGGCATCGGCCATGCTCTGCACCATGGCGTCTTCGGCGCTCAGCGGGGCGGCCAGTGCGACCGTGCGGGCCCGCACGCCGGCGTAGCGGGCGGCCAGCGACGACGGCGGGGCGGCAGTGAGCGGTGGTGCGGCAGCAACGGCGGTATTCATTGCGATCAGGATCGACCAGCCGGAGTGAGTGCCACGTCATGGCACGGCATCGGTCTGGTGACAGCGTTCAAGTTGAATACGCGATCCCCGTACGCGCCCGGGCGACGACGCTGCGGGAGTGCGTGCGGCCGCGCTGGGTCAGGGCAGCGCGTCGAGATAGAACCAGCGCCCCTCTTCGCGCACGAAGCGGCTGTGCTCGAGCATCTTCACCGCACTGCCGCCGCCCACCTTGTAACGGGCAAGGAACCGGACCTGGGCGTGGTCCGGATCCGACTGGGTGTGGGCCTGGATCGTCAGCCCCAGCCAGTGGGTGCGCTGGCCGGGCGCTTCCTCCAGCGACAGCTCGGCCGGGCGCGTGGACGGGTGCCAGCTGGCCAGCAGGTAGTCGGCCAGGTGGCGCACGTAGGCGCTGTAACGCGAACGCATCAGCGCTTCGGCATCCGGGGCGGGCGCGCCGGCGTGATAGCGGCCGCAGCAGGCGGTGTAGGCCAAGGGGCGGCCGCAGGGACAGGGATCGGAGTTGGCGGTGGTCATGGGGGTATTGTCGCGCGATGACCGGGCGTATGCTGGCGCGCCTTCTGCCGCGATGTCCCGCCGTGCTTGAGCTGGTTCCCCCTGAGCTGTTGTGGTTGGTGGCGATCGCCTTCATCGCCGGTCTGGTCGATGCCGCGGTCGGCGGCGGCGGGCTGGTGCAGTTGCCCGGGTTGTTCACCGTATTGCCGCAGCACACGCCGGCGATGCTGTTCGGCACCAACAAATTCAGTTCGATGTTCGGTACGGCAGCGGCGGCGTTCCGCTATGCACGCAATGTGCGCTTCCCGTGGCGGCCAGTGCTGTTCGCCGCGGGCACGGCCTTCGTGTTCTCCTTCGCCGGCGCCACGGCGGTCAGCCTGCTGCCCAAGGACGCGGTGCGCCCGCTGGTGCTGGTGCTGCTGGTGGCGATGCTCGGCTACACGCTGTGGAAGAAGGACTTCGGTGCCCTGCACCGCCCGCGCGAGATCGGCCGCAAGGAGCTGGTGACCGCGCTGGCGATCGGTGCGGTAATCGGGTTCTACGATGGCTTCTTCGGGCCGGGCACCGGCAGCTTCCTGATCTTCCTGTTCGTGCGTTTCTTCGGGCTGGACTTCCTGCGCGCCTCGGCCGCCTCCAAGGTGGTGAACCTGGCCACCAACGTGGCGGCGATCTCGTTCTTCGTGCCGACCGGCAACATCCTGTGGCTGTTCGCGCTGCCGATGGCCGTGGCCAACATCATCGGCTCGGTGGTCGGCACGCGGATGGCGCTGCGCGGTGGCACGCCCTTCATCCGCAAGCTGTTCGTCGGCCTGGTGGTGGTGCTGATCGCCCGGATGGGCTGGGATACCTTCGCCGGCTGACAGGACGGGCCAACCCTGGGGGCTGACCCGTCGATTGCTCAACGCTTGGGCTTGACCGGCTTCTTCGCGGCGGTCCTGGGTGCCGGCCTGGCCGCCGCCTTGCTGGCGGCCTTCCTGGCCGGCGCTTTGGCGGGTGCCTTGGCCGCGGCTTTCTTCGGGCGCGATGCCGGTGCCGGTGCATCCGGCGTCGCCGTGGCGGCGTCGGCCTGCCCGGCAGCCGGTTCGGCGATCACGGCATCGGCGGCCTGCCCTGGCACCTCGACCTCCGCCGGCGCTGCGATCACGGCCGCTGCCGATACCGGCGCCACCGCGGCCTCACCGCCGGCGCGGGCGCGTTCGGGCAGCTTCAGGCGCTTGCCTTCCTCGTCGTACTCGATCAGCAGCACGCCGGAGTCGTGGCGACCGCTGATCTCCACAAAGCACGCACCGCCGATGAACGGCTCCAGCGTCATCACCGACTTCAGCGGCGTGGCCACGACCATCTGGAACCCGAAGTTGTCGAAGATGTTCATCGCCAGCGCGGTGAACTCGTTGTCGGCCTTGTCGAAGGCTTCATCGAGCACGACTGCCGCGTAGCTGGGCAGCTGGCCGTCGGCACCGCCGAGCTGGTAGCGCAGCGCGGCCGCCAGGCAGGTGGTGGCCAGCTTCTGGCGCTGGCCGCCGGATTTGCCCGCGCCGCTGCGGTAGATCTCGACCTGCTGGCGGGTGGCGGCATCGAGCTCGACGCCGACAAATTCCACATGCAGGCGCACGTCGAGTACCAGCTCGCGCCAGCGCTTGTCCTCGCCTTCCTGCGAGCCGAGCTTGGCGACCAGTTCACGCAGCACCGCGAACTGCGCTTCGGCCAGTTCGCGCTGCTCGGTCTGCTGCTGGGACAGGACATCGCGCAGGCGCTGGTGGAAATCCAGCACCTCGGGCAGGCGGCGGTCGGTGAGTTCAATGGTCAGCAGCGTGCCGCGGTTGAACGGCACCTGCTCCAGCGAGGCATTGACCTCGTCCAGGCGCTGGGCGATCGACTTGCGCGCCTCGGCGGTGTGGCGCTGCAGGGCCAGCAGGTTGTTCTTGCTCTGGCTCTGCAGCAGATCGAAGAAGCGTGCCTCGTGCTGCGGCAGGCCATCGTTCTCCAGCCGCTGCAGGCGGGCCAGGAAATCGTCGGCGCTGGACAGGCTGACGGTGAAGTCGCCGCTGTCTTCCGGCCAGGCCTGGCAGTAGCGGCGGAAGCAGCCCAGCAGCAGGTTCTCCAGCCGGTTGTGTTCGGCCTGGGAGCCGCCGAGCTGTTCGTTGAGCGTGTTGCTGATCTGCCGGAAGTGCGCTTCCAGGTTTTCCAGGCTGAGCACGCCGAGCGCTTTGAGGCGTTCGTCCAGGCCCTGCTGCTGCAGGGGCGTGACCACGCGCTTGGCCAGCGGCGCGCACTGCTCGTGCAGGCGCGCCAGGCGTTCGTGCTCACGGCCGAGCTGGCCGCGCTCCACGCGCACGTCTTCATAGGTGCGCTTGGCCTGGGCCACATCGGCCCGGGTCTTTTCGATCTGTTCGCCGAGCCTGCGCAGGTCGGCATTGCCTTCGCGCAGGTCGTGCAGGGCCTGGGCGATGTCGTCCAGGCGCTGCAGCGGCGCGGCCACATCGATCTCGTCCCAGCCCAGCGTGCACAGTTGATGGCAGGCCAGGCGGGCCTTGCCATCCTGTTCGCGCTGCGCGCGCAGCCCGGCCACGTCGCTGTCGCAGGCGGCGATGCGCTGCGCCAGTTCGATCGCTTCGCTCTCGTACAGGTCCAGTTTGTCGCGGTTGTTGAAGCCGAGCAGCCAGCGGCGGCGGTCGCTGATGTTGTGGCGATCGTCCTTCTCGAAACGCTCGCCCGGGTGCTTGACCTGGCCTTCCTTGGTGATGCCGCGGTCGGTATCGCGCAGGTGGCGCGCATCGACGCATTCGTAGTCGAAGCGCTTGCCCAGCTCGCGGCGCAGCCAGCCGGCATAGCCGTGCTCGCGCAGCACCAGCTTGTGCAGCAGCGAGCGTGCACCGGGCTCGCGGCCATGCAGCGCATCATCGTTGCGGCGCACGCGGTAATACACCAGGCGGGTACCGAGGTGGGTCTGGTTGATCCACTCCGAGACCTGGGCATGGTGGCGCTCATCGACCAGCAGCGACTGCGCGAAGCCGTGCAGCACACGCTCGATCGCGCCCTGCCATGCGGCGTCTTCATCGCGGACCTGCAGCAGTTCACCCACGAACGGCAGCGCCGCCTCGGGAATGCCGGTGTCGCTGCTCAGGCGCGCGCGCAGCTGCTGCATCGGCGCCGGAATGCTGGACGGGGTGCGCTTGAGCGCCTCCAGTTCCGAACGCACCTCGGCAAAGCGGCGCTCGTCGTCGCGCTTGCCGCCCATGCGCTCGGCGATGGCTTCATCCAGCTCGGCCGCGGCACGCTGGCCGTCGTCCAGTCTGGCCTGGGCGCGGGCCAGCTGTTCGGCGAAGCCGTGCGCGGTCTCGGCCAGGGTTTCGCCGAGCTCGCGGCTGGCATGGTTGGCCTGGTTGCGCTTGGCCAGGCGGCGGTCGCGTTCCTGGGCGACACGGCCCTGTTCGCGCTCCAGCTCTTCGATGCGCTCGCCGCCCTGCTGGCGACGCTGCGCCTCCAGTTCGGCGAGGTGGCTTTCATGGTTCTCCAGCGCGCTGCGGCGCTGGCCTTCTTCACCGGACAGGCCGCGGTCGCGGGTGTCCAGTTCCAGCAGGCGCGCCTCGAGCAGGGCCAGGCGACGCTGCTCGCGCACACCGTCGATGCCCAGCTTCATCTCGTCCAGGTCTTCACGCTGGCGGCGCAGTGCCTGCAGATCGGCGTAGTGACCGCGCGCCGGCAGCAGGGTTTCGACCTGGCGGCGCGCGGTGACCACGGCCTGGTGGGCGCCATCGAGTTCGGCGAAATCATCGACCAGGCGCTCGGCGGCATCGAAGGTGCGCGGCGCATCGAGCATGAAGTCGCGCAGGAACACGTTCAGATCGCCGAGGTTCTTCGCCGACTGCGTCTTGTGCAGCAGGCGCAGCGCCATTTCGTTCTCTATCCCGAGCACGTGGCGGAACCGTTCGGCATAGCTGGCGAAGCTGTCGAAGTGATGCACATCGCCCAGGCGCTGCTTGAGCTTGCGCAGGTCCAGGTCGAAGCCGCCGAGGTCGCGCGCGATGTCGAAGCTGCGCTCTGCGACCATGTAGTGCTTGCGCACATCGGCCGCGGCGGCGCCGTTGCCGGCGATCCAGAACAGCCGCACCAGGCTGACGATGCGGCCGTCGTTGCTGCGGTACTCCAGCACCAGCGCGGTCCAGGTGGCGCCCTTGCGCAGGTACTGGGTGGCGATCTCGCCGGTGCCGCTGTCCTGCTGATCAGCCCACGCGCCACGCACATAGGAGACCAGGTTGCGGTCGCGGCCACTGCGTTCGGCTTCGCGCGCGGCGGCGTTGAAGTCGACCAGGGCCGGCGGCACCAGCAGCGCGGACATCGCATCGAGCAGGGTCGACTTGCCCGAGCCGGAGCGGCCGACGAACAGGAAGCCACGTTCGGCGATCGGCACTTCGGTCAGGCCGGAGAAGGTGCCCCAGTTGTGGACCTGCAGGCGGCGCATGCGGAACTGCTGCGCGCGCGGGTCGGGCTGGTCGCCGGGGAACAGGGCGGGTGCGGGAATGTGGACGGTCATGGCAGGGCTAGCAATCCAGGCAGGGCAGCGGCGCGCGGGCGCGCGCTCAGGCGTCGAGGTCGGCCGGCGCTTCGCGCAGGCGGCGGTACACCTGGGCCAGGGCGGCGACATCTTCGGCGGAGAACATCAGTTTCAGTGCCGGCGAGACTTCATGACGCGCATCGTCACCGCCAAGGCGGGTGAGGATGTGGTTGTCCTTCATCTTCTGCACGGCACTGGCGACGCGGCGGTTGAAGCCGGCGCGGTCGGTGGACAGGTGGCGCTCGTACACGGCCAGTGCTTCGGCCAGCTCGCCATCTTCGACCACCGCGCGCACGCCGCGTGCATCGGCTTCGGCCAGCTGCTGGCGCAGGTGCAGCAGCAGCACCGAGTCGATGAAGGTCAGCGGCGAGGTACGCAGCAGCACCGGCGCGTCGATATCTTCGGTATCGGCCTGGCGGGTGAAGGCCACCCCGCTCTCGCGGTCCAGCACCAGCTCCAGGAACAGGTCCGAGAGCGCTGAGCGGATCGCCGCTTCACTGCGGATCAGCGCCGGCCACAGCTTGGCGTGGCGCAGCTGGTCGATGCTGGGGCCGATCAGCAGCTGGCACAGCGCACGGCGGCCATCGAGCGGCAGCCGGCCGGTATCGCCCATGTAGAAGACATCGTTGCTGCGTCGCAGGACCGGCGTCACCACGACCGGCTCGTCGTCATGCTCGTCGGCGCCGCCGTCGATCGGGGTGTCGGTGGATTGTTCATGCCAGCTCATGGCGTTTCTCCTGGGTGAACCAGATCAGCGGAATGCGGGCGCGACGCCATTGGCCATCGCCGCCGCGCCATTGCGCGATCTCCTGTTGATCGGTGGCGACCTCGCCATGGCGGGTGCCGAGGGAGAGGTAACCGATGATGCTGCCCAGCCCCTGCGGGGCCTCACGGTGGTCGAGCACCTGCGCGATCGACAGCCGCGGCTGCTCGCCAAGCAGGTCGTGCAGATCGCGGCGCAGGGTGCGGAAGTCGATTTCCGAGGCGGCGACGAGATCGCCGACGCTTTCCAGCGAGATCGCGGCGGTGTCGTTGCGCTGCACGCTGCCATCGACCTGCGCCTGGCGCGGGTCGTGCAGCTTCCACTGCGACAGCGAGCGCAGGCGGCTGGTGGTCAGCTGCAGGTCGCGGCCGATGCTGCGCTGGGCCGGGATGTGGTCGCGAAGGCCCAGCGCCTCGCCCTGGGCCTGCTTGAGCAGCTGGTTGAGGCGGCGCTGTTCCAGGTAGCCGCGGCTCTGCACGAAGCCACGCAGGCTGCGCGCGAAGTGCTGCAGCACATCGTGGACCTGGCCACCGCGCTCGAGCATGGTGGTGGTGAAGCCGCGCAGGAAGGTGCGTTCGTTGCGGTCCAGCTTGCGGGCAAAGCCACGGGCAAGCACGGTCTCCAGCGCGGCGTCGAGCTGGGCGCTCTGTTCGGCATCGTTGAGCAGGCGCCAGAACGCCTCGAAGCTGCGCCCGGCATCGCTGTCGCCGATCACGTCCACGCCTTCGAACAGCTTGGAGAGCACGTCGCCGCGCTCGCCTTCGTCATCGATGATGCGTTCGCGGAATTCGCGGTTGAGGCGTTCGAAGTCGTCACGCACGCGGCGGAAATCTTCGGTCAGTTCGTCGGCCAGGCCGATGATCTGGCGGGTCCGTTCCAGCGCGCGCTTGCCATCCAGCGAGGACACCTTGCCGCCGCTGACGCGGGCGATCTCGGCATCGATGCGGTCGCGCTCGTCGCGCAGCGCGGACAGGCGTGCGTCCGGATTGGATTCGGTCAGCGCAGCCAGCTGCGAGAGCTGCTCGATCACCAGTGCCAGGCGGCTCTCGGTGGCGGCAGCGCGCGCCTGCTCCAGGCTGTCGGCGAAGCGGATCGCCTGCGCGGCCTGGGTGGACAGTTCGTACTGTTCCTGGTCGGCACCCTCGGGCAGGCGGCGTTCCAGCCAGCCCTGGGCCAGCCAGTGGGCGATGTAGGCCTGCGCGGTGCGCGGCAGATCGCGCGACAGTTCATCGGCCTTCAGATCATCCAGCGCGCGCTGCAGGCGTTCGTGCAGCACCGCGGTGGACAGGGTGCGCTCGTCCTGCATCAGCAGGCTCTGCAGCAGGCCGATGATCTCCGGCGCGTGATCGGCCGCCAACAGCTTCCACTGCGACTGTTCGCGCAGGTGGCGGTAACGGGTAATGCGCTCGCGATGCTTCATTCGAGACCGGGGACAGGAAGACGGGCCGCGCGGGTCGCAGCGGCCGGGAGGGAAACGGGACGCGCACGCACCCGCAGGGCCGGGCCGAAGCCCAGCACCTGCCGGCCGCGCGCGACGGCGCGGGGAATCAGCGCTTGCCGCCCACTTCGATGAAACGCAGGAATTCGGCGCGGGTACGCGCGTCCTCGCGGAAGCTGCCCAGCATCTTGGAGGTGACCATGCTGACGCCACGCTTGTGGATGCCGCGGGTGGTCATGCACTCGTGCGCACCTTCCACCACCACGCCCACGCCGACCGGCTGCAGCACGTCCTGGATGCACTGGGCGATCTGCGCGGTCATCTTTTCCTGGACCTGGAAGCGGCGTGCGTACGCCTCGACCACGCGGGCCAGCTTGCTGATGCCCACCACCTTGCCGGCCGGCAGGTAGCCGACGTGCACGCGGCCGATGATCGGCGCCATGTGGTGTTCGCAGTGGCTTTCGTACTCGATGTCGCGCAGCACGATCAGTTCATCGTAGCCGGCCACTTCCTCGAAGGTCCGCTCCATGTAGGCGCGCGGGTCATCGCGGTAGCCGCTGAACCAGTCGCCATAGGCTTCGGCGACGCGGCGCGGGGTATCCAGCAGGCCTTCACGGGTCGGATCTTCACCGGCCCAGCGCAGCAGGGTGCGCACCGCCGATTCGGCCTCGGCCTGGGTGACGGGGTTGGCGTCGTTGTCTTGCTTGCTCATTACATACAGCACCCGAAGGGGGGCGAGCATCGTACCCGACAGACCCCTCGGGCGTCCTGCGCTGGGGCTCGGTGGCCCTGCCCGCGCAGGCCCTCGTTGGGCGACGGTTGTGCCGGAGGTATTGATAGGAGGGAAATTAGTAGTATCCTATCTATTCTGATGAACCGATCCTTCGACGAACGCACCCAGCTGCAGATGCAGCTCAGCTCCGGCCTGCTGTACGCAGGGCGGCAGTGGCAGCGCCTGGCCGACCAGGCCCTGGGCAGCTACGGCATCTCCGCCGCGTGCACCATGCCGCTGCTGATGATCGGGCGCGCCGGCGGGGGTATCCGCCAGGTGGCGCTGGCCCATCAGCTGGGCATGGAAGGCCCCTCGCTGGTGCGCCTGCTGGACAAGCTGGCCGCCAGCGACCTGGTCCGCCGCGAATGCGACGCCAGCGACCGCCGCGCCAACCTGCTGTGGCTGACCGACAAGGGCGAGGCCCTGGTCAGCGAGCTGGAAACCCAGTTGATCGGCCTGCGCCAGGACGTGTTCGGCGAGCTGTCCATGGATGAACTGCGCACCGTGCTGAAGCTGTGGCAGCTGCTGGCCGACGCTGCCGACCGCGTGACGTAAGCCTGTCCCCCCGTTGTGCCGCCCGGTGTCGTCCCTCGACGCCGGGCGATCCCCTTTCCGCTCCCCTGCGAATCCTTTGCCTCGATGTACGGTGAATTCAGTCTCTATGGTGTGTTCGTCCCGACCCTGCTCGGGCTGATGCTGCTTGCCTACCTGCTCAAGAGCGGGTTGCGCGTGGTCCTGCAGCGCACCGGCGCCTACCGCCACATCTGGCACCCCGCCCTGTTCAACCTGGCCGTGTACGTGATCGTGCTCGGCGGGTTGTTTTCCCTGATGCGTTGGATGCAATCGTGAACAAGATCCTCAAGCAGACATTCCCGGTCGTGTTGACCGTCGTGGCCGTGGTGGCCGCCGTGCTGGTGCTGCGCCACCTGTGGGCGTACTACATGGACGAACCGTGGACGCGCGATGCGCACGTCAGCGCCGACGTGGTGCAGGTGGCGCCGGATGTGTCCGGGCTGGTGGAGGCGGTGAAGGTGGCCGACAACCAGCCGGTCAAGCGCGGTGAGGTGCTGTTCGTGGTCGACCGGGCGCGCTATGAGATCGCGCTGGAGCAGGCCCAGGCCGCCCTGGGCGAGCGCCGCGCCACGCTGGACCAGCTGCGCCGCGAGATCGCGCGTGACCGCAGCCTGCAGGATCTGGTCGCCGCCGAGGATGCCGAAGTGCGCCGCGCCAAGCTGCTCGCCGCGCAGGCCTCGATGGCGACCGCACAGGCCGCGGTGGATCTGGCCAAGCTCAACCTGGCGCGCACTGAAGTGCGCAGCCCCAGCGATGGCCACGTCAACGACCGCACCGTGCGTGCCGGTGACTATGTGACTGCCGGGCGCCCGGTGATGGCCGTGCTCGATACCGGCTCGTTCCGCGTGGACGGCTACTTCGAGGAAACCCGCCTGCAGGGCGTGCATGCGGGCCAGAAGGTCGACATCCGCCTGATGGGCGAGGCGCAGCCGCTGCAGGGCCACGTGCAGAGCATCGCCGCCGGCATCGAAGACCGTTACCGCAGCGAAGGCAGCAGCCTGCTGCCGAACGTGACCCCGGCCTTCGACTGGGTGCGGCTGGCCCAGCGCATCCCGGTGCGCATCCATATCGACCGCGTGCCGGCCGGGGTCAACCTGATCGCCGGGCGCACCGCCACCGTTACCATCCAGCCGGACACCGCGCCGGCCACGCCGGCACAACCGGCACGGACGGCGCTGTGAACCGCCCGGCGCTGCACCGCATCGCGCTGGGGCTGGCGCTGACCACGCTGGCCGCGTGCCGCACCGTCGGCCCGGACTACGCGGTGCCGGCCGGCTCCGCGTTCCAGCGGCCGGAGGCCAATGCCGCCTTCCTCGACACCGGCAACCCGCAGGTCGCCGCTGGCGCCACGCTGCCCGCACGCTGGTGGGAGCTGTACCAGGACGACACCCTCAACGCGCTGGTGCAGCAGGCGCTGCGCGACAACGTGGAACTCAAGGTGGCCGATGCCAACCTGCGTCGCGCTGCTGCCGTGTACGAGCAGGCGCTGGATGCCGGTGGGTTCGAATACGAGGCCGAGGCCGGGGTGAGCCGCGCGCAGCTGTCGGCCGAATCATTCCTGCTTGAACACGAACTGCCGCCGATCAACCTGGCCGACGGCAAGTTCGCGGTGTCCTATCAGTTCGATCTGTTCGGCAAGCTCAAGCGCGCCTCCGAAGCCGCGCATGCCGACGAGCAGGCCACCGCCGCCGCGATGGACCTGGCGCGCGTGTCGCTGGTGGCGCAGGTGGCCGGCAGTTACGTCGACATCTGCCACGCCAACCACGAACTGCATGTGGCCGAGCACTCGCTGCAGCTGCAGCAGCGCAGCCGCGAGGTCACTCAGCGCTTGATCACCGCCGGCCGCGGCACCCCGCCGGAGCTGGCGCGTGCCAACGCCCAGGTGGCGATGCTGCAGGCCGCGTTGCCGCCGCTGCGCGCGCACCGGCAGGCCTCCGAATACCAGTTGGCCGCCCTGCTCGGCCGCACCCCGGGCCAGCTGCCCGACGGCGTGAGCGACTGCAGCCAGGCCCCGACCCTGGCCCAGGCGCTGCCGATCGGCGATGGCCGCGCGCTGCTGCAGCGCCGCCCGGACATCCGCCAGGCCGAGCGCAAGCTGGCCGCCGCCACCGCGCGGATCGGCGTGGCCACCGCCGAGCTCTACCCGGACATCCGCCTCGGCGCCTCGGTCGGTGCCGCCGGCCTGCTGGAGGATTTCGGCACGCCGCTGACCCAGCAGTGGTCGATCGGCCCGCTGATCTCCTGGACGCTGCCCTCCTCCGGCACGCATGCACGCATCCACGCCACCGAAGCCGGTGCCGATGCGGCGCTGGCCGAGTTCGACCACAGCGTGCTGCAGGCCCTGCGCGAAACCCAGACCGCGCTGAGCCGCTATGCCCAGGATCTGCAGCGCCTGCAGTTCCTGCAGCAGGCGCAGCAGCAGGCCGACCTGGCCGCCAGCCAGAACCGCCGCCTGTACCAGGGCGGGCGCACGCCCTACCTGGCCAGCCTGGACGCGGACCGCAGCCTGGCCAGCGCCGATGCGACGCTCGCCGAGGCGCAGGCGCAGGTCTCGCGCGACCAGATCCAGTTGTTCCTGGTGCTCGGCGGCGGCTGGAACGCCGACGCCGTCGCCACCGGCACGGCCGCGAGGTAAGCCATGCTGCTGCTGGACAGACAGGCCTGGTTGTTCTCGGTCAAGACCTTCCTGGCGGCGCTGGCCGCGCTGTACATCGGGCTGGCCGGCAATCTCTCGCGCCCGTACTGGGCGATGGCCACGGTCTACATCGTGACCCAGCCGATGCTCGGCCCGACCCGTGCCAAGGGCGCCTACCGCATCCTCGGCACCCTCATCGCCGGTGCGGCCACGCTGTGGATGCTGCCGCACCTGGTGGAAACCCCGCTGCTGCTGAGCGCGGCGATGTCGCTGTGGCTGTCCACCTGCCTGTTCATCGCCCTGCTCAACCGAGGCCCGCGCGGCTACGCGTTCCTGCTGGCCGGGTACACCACCGCCTTCATCGGCTTCCCGGCGGTGACCTCGCCGGACACCATCTTCGACACCGTGGTGGCGCGCAGCGAGGAGATCATCCTCGGCACCGTGGTGGCGGTACTGTTCGCCTCGCTGTTCTTCCCCGCCTCGGTGCGGCCGATGCTGCGCGCGCGGATCGGCAGCTGGATGGGCGATGCCGCCGACTGGTGCCGGCAGATCCTCTCGCGCGGTCACGCGCATGGACCGCGCAACCGCCTGGCCGCCGATCTGGTGCAGTTCGAAGCGCTGATCGAGTTCATGCGTCGCGACGACCCGCGCCACGCCGGGGCGGCGGTCTCGATGGAGCGCCTGCGCGAACGCATGCTGCTGATGCTGCCGGTGCTGTCCTCGATCGCCGACCGGCTCGGTGCGCTGCGCGCGGGTGGCCGCGCGCTGCCACCGGGGCTGGAGCCCTTGATCGCCGATCTGGCGCAGTGGCTGGAGCAGCCGGGCCGCTCCAGTGCCAGCGCCTACGCCACGCTGCGCGCGCGCATCGTCGCGCTCAAGCCGGCGGTGGATGGCGAGCTGGATCACCTGCTGCTGGTCACCCTGCTGCTGCGCCTGGAAGAGCTGGTCGATCTCTGGCAGGACTGCACCACCCTGCACGCCGCCATCGACGCCGGCACCGCGCCGAGCAATACCGCGCACTACCGCGTGCGCACCCAGCGCGTGGACCACGTGCGCCATGTGGACTACGGCATGGCGCTGTTCTCCGCGGCCAGTGCCGGTGTCGCCCTGATGACCTACTGCGTGCTGTGGATCGGGCTGGGCTGGGAAGGTGGTGGCAACGGCGCGATGATGGCCGCGGTGGCCGCCGCGTTCTTCGCCGCGCAGGATGATCCCGCACCGAGCATGCTGTCCTTCCTGCTCTGGGCCATCGTGGCCAGCCTGGTGGCCGGCGTGTACCTGTTCGGGATCTTCCCGGCCGTGCACGACTTCGGCAGCCTGGCTCTGGTGCTGGCGGTGATCTTCCTGCCACTGGGCCTGCTGCTGCATCGGCCCAAGACCGCGTTGATCGGCTTGCCGCTGACGGTGAACCTGGTGGCGCTGCTGAACGTGCAGAACACCTACAGCGCCAACATCCAGAGCTTCATCAACTCCGCCGTGGCGATGTTCATCGGCATTGGCTTTGCGGTGGTGATGACCCGGCTGTTCCGCTCGGTGGGTGCCGAGTGGACCGCGCGCCGGCTGGTGCGCCAGGGCTGGACCACGCTGGCCGATGCGGCCGAGGGCCGCGGCCAGCAGGATCGCCAGCAGTTCGCCGCGCGCATGCTGGATCTGCTCGGCCTGCTCGCACCGCGCCTGGCAGCCACGCCGGAAGGCAGCGACATCGCCTCGGTGGACATGCTCACCGAGGCGCGCATCGGCCTGAACATCCTGCAGCTGCGCCGCTCCCGGCACGGCCTGCCGCCGGCCAGCGTGGCCGCGATCGAGGCCATCCTGGACGACATCGCCGCGTACTACCGCGCGCAGGTGGACAAGCGCCGCCCCCTGCCGGCACCGCCCGGGCTTCAGGCACGGCTGGAGGCCTCGCTCAAGCGCGTGCAGACCGTGGAGGCGGGCAAGGCCCGCGACGAGGCCCTGATGGGGTTGATCGGGCTGCGCTATGCGCTGTTCCCCGAGGCACCGGTCATCGAGGCCGCCGCCGACCCCGCCGCGGCAGCACCGGGCCTGCCGGCGCCGCGCTGAACCGGCCCCGGCGCGCGCCGGCCGGTCCGCGCCGATCAGGGCTATCCTGACGCATGCATTTGCGCATGGATCAAGGTGATTCCCGATGAGTTACGACCTGATGGTGTTCGACCCCGCCGTCGCCCCGCGCGAGGCCGAGGCCTTCCTGCAGTGGTACGACGCGCAGACCGAGTGGAACGAGACGCACGATTACGACGACCCGAAGGTGTCGGTGCCGGCCCTGCAGGCGTTCTTCGCCGCGCTCGCCGAGCATTACCCGCCGATGGACGGTCCGCTGTCCGATGAGGAAGACGACCGCCCGGAAGTGACCGACTACAGCATCGGCCAGCACGTGGTCTACGCCTCGTTCGATGACGAGGTGGCCGAGAACGCGCACGGCCTGGTGCAGGTGCTGGCCAACACCCACCAGCTGGGCTTCTTCGATGTCAGCGGTGACGGCGCCATCGTGTTCCCCGATGGCACCGTGGTGATTCCGGAGTAAGACCGGACACGGGGCTAGAACAACTGCCCCTGCGCCGGCGCCGTCACGACGGCGTCGGCCACTGCGTTCCCCTCGCGGCCCTGCAGGCGAGCAGCCAGACCCGACAGCCGGCTGGCGTGCCGCGCCAATGCGGCCTCCAGCACCTCCGCACTGCCCAGCACATGCAGCGCCTGCCGCGCGCGGGTCATGCCGGTATAGATCAGCTCGCGCGACAGCACGCGATTGTCGCGTCGCGGCAGCTGCAACCAGACCTCATCGAACTCCGAGCCCTGCGCCTTGTGCACGGTCATCGCGAACGCGCTTTCGTGCGCCGGCAATGCACCCGGGTGGAAGCCACGTGGTTGATCCGGCGTTTCGCCGGGGAACCACGCGGTCACGCTGCCGTGGCGATCGATCAGGCAGATGCCGATGTCGCCGTTGAACAGGCGGTGCCGGTAGCTGTTCTCGGTGATCAGCAGCAGCCGGCCGTGGAAGTAACCCGGCGCCATGCCCGGCCGCGGCACACCTGCCAGCAGCGCTTCGATGCGGGCATTGAGCCCGCGCGCGCCCTGTGGGCCTTCGCGCACGGCGGTGAGCAGGCGGATGCGGCCGGCATTGGCCAGCGCAGCGCCGGGATCGGCGGCTTCGCCGAGGCCGCGCCAATGCCCGAGCAGCTGCTCGCGGTGATGCTGCAGCGGATCGCTCTGGTCTTCGTGGAAGTGCACACCGGCCAGCGTGCCCGTCCTCAGCAGTGCCAGCGCGGTGGCGCTGTTGCCGTCGCGCACGGCATGCGCCAGCGGTGCCAGATCGAGCGCGTCGGTCTGCCGGTAGCCCCGCTGCAGCTGCACGCGCCGGCCGGCGAACCGGCGTGGCGGTGCCAGCGGTTGCAACGCATCGGCAGCAAGCAGCACGCGCAGCGCCTGGGCATCGTCAGCCTGGGTACCCAGGCCATCGCCGCTGGCACGGAGGATGGCGCTGAGCACATCGCCGGCTTCCACCGAGGGCAGCTGGTCCGGATCACCGAGCAGCACCAGCCGGGTGCCATCGGCGATCGCCTCGACCAGCTTGGTCATCAGCGGCAGGTCGATCATCGAGGCCTCGTCCACCACCACCACGTCGTACGGCAGCGGGTTGTCGGGGTGATGCCGGAAGCGTGGCGAATCCGGGATCACCCCGAGCAGGCGATGCAGGGTGGTGCCGGTGCTCGGCATCGCGTCGCACAGCGCCGGTGCGATGCCCACCAGGCGCAGCCGCTGCACGGCCAGGCGCAGGCTCTCGGCCATGCGCTCGGCGGCGCGGCCGGTGGGCGCGGCGAGCGCGACCCGTGGCAATGCCTGGTCGGCCTGCACCGCCTGTGCGGCAAGCAGCACCAGCAGCCGCGCGATGGTGGTGGTCTTGCCGGTGCCGGGGCCGCCGGTCACCAGCACCAGTGGATGGCGCAGCGCGACGGCCGCGGCGCGGGCCTGGTGATCGATCCCATCGTGGGCCTGCGGGAACAGTTGGCCGAACAGCGTGGCCAGGGTGCCGGGATCGGCGTCGGGCAGCGGATGCGTGGCGATGCGCTGCAGGCCCTCGGCAAGCCGACGTTCGTATTCGCGGTAGCGACGCAGATAGAGCAGGCCGTTCTCCAGCACCAGCGGTGCATCGCCAGCGACCACGTCCTCCGCGCCGGGTACCTCCACCCACGGCGACGCCTGCAGCTGCGCCAACCACGCCTCGGGTGCCGGCCAGTCGACATCGACCTCGATCAGGCGCTGCGGCTGGGTCGGATCCAGGCCGGCGTGTCCTTCCGAGACCGCCAGCGAGGCCAGTGCGGCACCGACCAGCACCGCGTCGGGCGTGTCAGGGCGCAACCTGCGCAGGCTCTGCGCCAGCGCATGGTCCAGCGTGCGAAGCACGTTGCCACGGTAGAGCGTGGTGAGCAGGCTCATGCCTCCCCCCGTGCGCGCGCGGCCATGCGTGCCTGGGCGTGTTCGCCCCCGGCGAAAAGGGCATCCAGGGCATCGACCAGGGCCGGATCGAAGCGATGCGCATACAGGCCCGGGCTGTCGTCGCGGCGGGCATCCAGGCCGCGGCAGAACAGATAGCGGATACCGCCCATGTCGCGCGCATAGTCGTACTGCGCGCCCAGCCGGAAACGCAGCCACCGGTGCAACGCGACGGTGTAGATCAGCGCCTGCAGGTCGTATTCGCTGTGCTGCATGGCGCTGGCCAGACGGGCCGCGTCGTAGCCGGGCAGGCGATTGGATTTGTAGTCGAGCACGTACCAGCGGTCCGCACGCACGTAGGTGAGATCGATCTTGCCCGTCATCAGCCCCTCCAGCCGCCGGCGGGTGCCGAAGCCATGGCGGTCGCGCACCAGCCCGTGCGCGTGCAGCAGGCTCAACAGCGCTGGAACGGCGGTCGGCTGCATCGCGAAGTGGAACTCGATCTCGGCACGGCGTGCATCGGCCGGCAGGTCGTGCAGTGCGCCGCCTTCCGGCAGGGGCACGGTCAGGGTCTGGCCGACCAGCCCGGTCAGCATGGCCACGCCATCGTCCAGGTCTTGCTCGGCATAGCCTTCCGCGCGCAGCGAGGCGCGCAGGACCTCGGCTTCCTCGCCGGGTGCGGTCTCGCCGGCCTGCCAGCCGCCCCACTGCGCGAAGTCGGTGTTTTCCAGCGCATCGTGCAGCACGTTGCCGAAGCGGCTGCCCATGAAGCGCGGGTCGCTCTCTTCGCTGGCCACGGCCGGTTGTTCTGCTTCCAGGGTGAGGTCCACGCCGGCCGGCTCATCGGCTGCGGGTGCCGGCACTTCGGTCGCGGCCGCATCGGTGTCGTGGCCCGCGTCGGCATGCGCCAGCTGGGTGAAGCTGTACACCCACCAGTCGTGCGGCACGCGGCGGGTCAGCGCGCGGACCGGTGGCAGTTCGCCGTCGCGCTCGAAGGCGAGCTGCGCCGGGCGGGGTTCCACCGGGCCCTCGATCACGGCGATGTCCGGATGCGCACGCAGCGCTTCCAGGTCCGACAGCATCGGTGCCAGGCGGGTCTTCGCCAGCCCGGCCAGATCACCGGCGGCGATCCACAGGGCGTGCTCGGCCCGGGTCAGCCCGACGTAGAGCAGGCGCGCGTCTTCGGCGTCCTGTTCCTGGGTGCTGCGCGTGCTGGCCGCATTCCAGCTGTCGTCCTTGTCCAGTTTCCAGTGCAGCTCGCGGCGGCCGTTGGCGTACACCGTGCAGTTGGCCTCGGTGTTCGGTGCGCCCCCCCCGATGCCGACGAACGGCAGGAATACCAGCGGATACTCCAGCCCCTTGCTCTTGTGCAGGGTGATGATCTGCACGCGGCGCGCATCCGATTCCAGGCGCAGCAGCTGCTGTTCGTCGTTCTGGTCGGCATGCGCCATCTGCACCTGCAGCCAGTCGAGCAGGCCGTGCATGCCCAGCGTCTGCCCGGCCGCCTGCTGCAGCAGTTCACCCAGCTGCAGGTAGTTGGTCAGGCGGCGCTCGCCATCCAGCAGGCCCAGCAGGCGCTCGGCGTGTTCGGCGCAGAGATCGGCGATCACCGCGAACGGGCCGCCGCGCTGCCAGCGCTCACGCCATTCCAGCAGCCGCACCTGGAAGGAGCGCTGCGCATCGCCTTCGCGCTCCAGCGCATCGATCGCCTCGGCATCTTCGCCGAGCAGTACGGTGGACAGTGCGGCGCGCAGCCGCCCTTCGTCGGCCGGCTGCAGCAGCGCCAGCAGCAACAGGCGCAGGTCGTGCGCTTCGGGCGTGGCATACAGGCTCTGCTTGCCCGCAGCGACGGCGGGAATGCCTACCGCACCGAGCGCCTGCTGGATGCGCGTGGCCTCCTTGTGCGAGCGCACCAGCACCGCGATGTCGCCGGGTTGCACCGGCACGTCGCGCAGCAGCGCGCGCCCTTGCCGGGCTTCGCTGAGGATCTGGTGGATCGCGGCCACACAGGCATCACTGGCCTGCTGCCGCGAGGGATCGGCCTTGAGGTCGCCGCCCTCGGTATTGTGCAGCACGCGCACGGTCAGGCCAGGTGCGGGGAGACCGTCGCGCAGGAAATCCGCATCCATCCGGGTGCTGCCGGGGTGCACCGGTTCGAAGGCGATGTCAGCTTCGAGGAAGGCGCGCTCACCGGCGTTGGCGTACAGCGCTTCGATCGCGTGCAGCACCGCCGGACGCGAGCGGAAATTGCGGTCCAGCGCGGGCGCGGCATCGGCCTGGCGCTTGGCCTTGAGATAGGTGTGGATATCGCCGCCGCGGAAGCCGTAGATCGCCTGCTTGGGGTCGCCGATCAGGAACAACGCCGGTGCCAGGCCCGCGTCCCGGGTCTCCTCCGAGTCGCCAAACACACGCTGGAAAATGCCCCACTGGCGGTCATCGGTATCCTGGAACTCATCCACCAGCGCGATCGCATACTGCGCGCGCAGCTGCTGCACCAGGGTGGCGCGGTGCGGGCCTTCCAGGGCATCGGCAACGCCATCGATCAGGTCATCGTAGGTCTGCACGCGGCCGATCCGCTTGAGCTCGGCCAGCCGCGCACGCGCTTCGTCGCGCAGATCATGCAGGAACGCGGTGGCCTGCTGGCGCAGCCACTGCTCGCGCGCATCGGCGGCATGCCACCAGGCCTGCAACGCGTCGAACAGTGGCGAGGCCGGGCACTGGCCTTCCATGCCGTCCTTGCAGAAGGCCAGCAGCTGCACCGGCAGCAGTTTGCCCAGGTGGCTCTTGTCGCCACGCGGCCAGTGCTGCGCGCTGCGGCCGGCCAACAGCTCGCCGAAGGCCTTGTCGAAGCTCGGCCGTTTGGCACGACGGCCGTCGAAGACCTTGCGGTCGAAGGCCACGGCGATCTGCGCCTGGGCGTCTTCGACGTGCGTCTGGATCGCCTCTGCCAACGCAGCCGCGGTGAGCCGCAGTTGCGGGGCGGGATCGTCGAAGGTACGCGTGGGCCGCGCTGGCAGCAGCGGCAACGGCTTGATCAGCGTGGAGAGATCGCCTGCCAGCGCCTCGGGCGAGGACCACAGCCAGGTCAGCGCATCGACCGTGGCCGGGTCGTTGGCATGCACGCGCCACAGGTCGGCGGCCAGTTCTTCGTGCAGCTCGCGTTCGCTTGGCAGCAGGGTCGGCGGATCGAAGGTATGCCCGCTCTCCAGCGCATGTTCGCGCAGTACGCGGGTGCAGAAGCCGTGGATGGTGAAGATCGAGGCGAGGTCGATTTCATCAGCGGCGGTCTGCAGCCGGCGCGCCAGCGCGGCGGGTGTCTCTTCACCGAGGGCGAGCTGGCGTTGCAGGATCACCCGGGTCAACGCGACCTCCGGGCTGTCCTGTTCGCCCGGCGCGCGCTCCACCAGTTGCGCGGCCAAGGCCAAGCGCTCGCGGATGCGCTTGCGCAGTTCCTGCGTGGCGGCATCGGTGAAGGTGACGGCCAGGATCTGGCCGATGCGCCATCCCTTCTCCACCACCAGCCGGGTGAACAGCGTGGCCAGGGTAAAGGTCTTGCCGGTGCCGGCGCTGGCCTCGATCAGGCGCACGCCGTCCAGCGGCAGCGCCAGGTAGGGATCATTGAGCAGGTCGTGGTCGGTCATCGCAGGGCTCCTTCCTCGTCAAAGCCCGGGAACACCCGGCCTTCGCGCACCGCGGTGAACACCACGAAGCTGTTGTGCAGCAGTTGCCGGTAACTGTCGGCACTGGCGAAGGGGTCGTGGCCGCGCAGCGCGAGCTGGTAGCCGGCGCCGGTGGACTCGCCCCAGTTGCGGTCGCTGCCGTGCCACTTGGCGCGGCCCTCGGCCTCGCGCCTGGCCTCGGCGGCGGTGTAAAGCACCCAGCCGGTGGACGGGCCGTACAGCAGCGGCGCGCGCAGCCCTTCGCTGCGCAGCTGCAGCAGGCGACGCAGCACCTGCTGCGCGCGCTCGGCGCCCAGCGGCGGCAGCGTGTGCGGACCCAGCCCGTCATCGCCTGCCTCGTGGAACTGCACCAGCGGCAAGGCCTCGCCCGCGGCATTGGCCAGCAGCCAGTCCAGGCCCTGGCGGATCGCGGCACGACCGTTGAGCGGACCCGGGCGCAGGCGCACCAACCCGTGCGGATGTACTCCGTCCACGCGGCCGTGCAGGCGAACCCCGTCGATATCCACTTCGTAGCGGCGGCTGTCGGCCGTGGTACCGGCCTGCCACTGGGCCAGCGCCTGCGCGTAAGGCTCGGTCTGCGCCTGCAGCAGCGCGAACTGCCGTTCGCCCAGGGCGCCGGAGGGCAGCAGCGCCCGCGCACGCAGCCGTGGGTACAGCGGCGTGTCGTCCTGCCCGAGGGTGGCCTCGATCACGGCCTGCTGCAGCAGCACCGTGTCGCCACCGCGCGCGGCCATCACCAGCGGCTCGACGTCGTCGGCGTTGTCCACGTCATCGGGCAGGCGCAGGCCGAGCCGTTGCGAGAGGAACTGGCTGGCCGGATCGGTGAGGAAACGACGCAGCGCATCTACGCTCAGTTCCGGCTCGGCAGCGCTGCTCTCCATCGGCGGCAGCGGCGTGGCGAACCACGGCGCCAGCGCGCGACGTGCACCGCCGAGCGAGCCGGCAGCGGGGTGCCATTGGCGGCGGTAGCTGAAACGCCGCGGCTCCTCGCCACCGCCGAACGCGGCCGGAGCGAACGGCTGCAGCGAATGGCGCACGGTCATCCTGCGCGCCGCCGCCGGGGGATCCAGGTGGTACTCGGCCGCGGCATCGATCAGCTCGCTGACCAGCACCGAGGGTTCGCGCACGCTGCCATCGCGCGGATCGGCGCCCAGATAACTCAGGTAGAACACGTCCTGCGCCGAGGCGAACAGCTGCAGGAACAGGAAGCGATCATCCTCGCGCAGCGAGCGGTCGCCATGCCGGCGCTTGTCGGTGCCCAGCTCGGCGGTGAGCTGGTTGAGGCCGGCTGCCGGATCGCGGCGCGGGAAGTCGCCATCGTTCAGGCCAAGCACGCAGATCACCCGGAACGGCAGCAGGCGCATCGGCACCATCCGGCCGAAGCTGACGCCACCGGTCAACAGCGGTGCACGCGTATCGGCCTGGGCGAGCACGCCGGCGAAATGGGCGCGCAGCACCTCCGGTGGCACGTCGCCTTCAAACCCGGCGGTCTCCGCATCGCGGGCGAACTCGTTGATCAGTTTGCGCAGGCGCTCCAGCGCGCGCTGGCTGCTGGCCGCCTGCGGCGGTTCGGGCAGCAGCGCATCGAGCAGGGCCAGCAGGCGCTGCCGCCACTGCCCGGGCGACATGGCCTCACCGAGGGCCTTCTGGTAGCGCGCCAGCACGCGCAGCAGCCCCAGCAGGCGGTCCAGCGCGTCCAGCGCACTGCCTTCCAGCTCCGGCCATGGCGCGACCCCGGCGATATCGCCGTCGCTGCCGCTGGCGTGGCCGAGCAGCAGGCGATCCAGCGCGAACTGCCAGGTAAACGCATCGTCCACCGGGGCCTGATGCTGGCCGCGATGGGCCGCATCCAGCCCCCAGCGCGCGCCGGCGGCCTGCAGCCAGTCGTGCAGGCGGTCGAACGCCGCGGCGTCGAGGCCGGCGGCGTCCGCCAACGGTGCACTGGCGAGCAGATCGAGCACCTCGTTCAATCCGAAGCGCGAGACCGGCAGCCCGAGCAGGTGCACGAACACATCGGCCAACGGCTCGCCGGCCAGCGGGCTGGTATCGGCCAGCGCATAGGGAATGTGGTCATCGCCGCCGCTGCGGCCGCCGAACACCGCTTCCAGGTATGGCACGTAGGGATCGATGTCCGGTGCCAGCACCGCGATGTCGCGCGCCTGCAGCGGCGGATCGAAGCGCGGATCCTGCAGCAGGCCGCGCAGCTGGTCATGCAGCACCTGCAGTTCGCGCAGGCGGGTGTGGCAGGCATGAACCTGCAGGCTGGGGTCGTCGTAGCGCAGCCCCTCGCGCAGCTCCCCCGCCGGCTGCCCGCGGCGGTGGAACAGATCGCGCTGCAGGCGGTGCAGCAGGCTGTCGGACAGCCCGCCGTCGGCCATGTCCGGGCGCGCATCCTCTTCGGGATCGTCGTACGCGGCGATCTCACCGGAGGGGTGCACGACCTCGTAGCTGCCCAGCACCGCCATGAAATCGCGACCCGCCGCGCCCCAGGCCTGCAGCAGGCGGTTCTCGCCGGCCGCCTCGCCGAACGGATCGGGCGCGCCGCTGCGCAGCTTCTCGCCCAGCGTTTGCAGATCACCCCAATAGGCCTGGGTCGGTGTGGGCAGATAGAAGTGCATCGTGCCGACCCGCGCCTGGGTGGCCAGCACCCGCAGCACGTCCGGGGAGATGTTGAGGGTGGCGAAGGCGAACACGCGCGTCGGCAGGCCCTGCGGCAACGGCTGCCCGGCACCCTCGAAGCGGGCCAGGTAGGCATCGATGCGGCGCGCACGGTACTGCTCGCCGCCGGCGATGCGCCGCCACAGGATCGCCTGCGGGTCGTTCGGCGCTGCGCCCGCGTCCCAGCGCAGCAGCCAATCGCGACGCCACGCCTGGTACTTCTCGAACACCGAGGCCAGTTCGGCCGCCAGCGCCCATGGCTTGAGCGGATCGGCCGCGGACAGATACGCCTGCAGCGCCGCCATCGGCGGCTGCGCCATCAACACCGGGTCTCGCAGGGCGGCATACAACCGCCAGCGCAGCCCCTCGGCATTGAGATCGTCATGTTCCCCGGGCACGTTGGCATTGAGGGCGCGGGCGACCAGCTCACCCGGCGTGAGGAACGCGAGGTTGGCGGCAATGCCATACTCGGCCGCCAGGGTCGATTGCAGCCAGCGGCGCATCGCAACCTGCGGGATCAGCACCACCTCCGGCACCAGGATGGATTGGCCCGGCACCGGCGTGCGCAGCGTCGTGGCAAGCAGCGCGGCCAGCACATCGAGCGAGTTGGAGTGGTACAGGCGAAAGTCTGAAGCAGCGTCGGTCATCGCAGGAGTGTGCCGTAGCCGACGCACGAACGCAGCGCTGCTGGCGGTGCGGACGGGGAAAAGGCGCGGGCCACCACCGGCCCGACACGCTGTGTTGCAGGTGACGGCATGCCCGCCGCGGCACTGCCCTCACCCGCCCGTGCGACATACTGCACGGTCCAGTTCGGTTATGTTCAGCCGTTCACCACGATCTTACAACGTTGGAATTTTGTTAATGGCGCCCATGACGGTTTCCGAAGAGAGTCTGGTGCAGTTGTCCAACGTCCGCATCGACCGCGGCGGACGTACGATCCTGCGCGACGTTTCGCTGACCGTTCCGCGCGGCAGCATCACCGCCGTGCTTGGCCCGTCGGGCAGTGGCAAGTCCACGCTGCTGGCGGCGCTGACCGGTGAGCTGCGCCCGGTGGCCGGCGAGGTCACCCTGTTCGGCCAGCCCATTCCGACCGGCGCACGCGCGCTGTTGGAGATGCGCAAGAGCGTGGGCGTGCTGCTGCAGGGCAATGGGCTGCTGACCGACCTGACCGTCGCCGAGAACGTGGCCCTGCCACTGCGCACCCATACCCGCCTGCCGAAGCCCGTATTGCGCCGCCTGGTGCAGATGAAGCTGCACGCAGTGGGCCTGCTGGCCGCTGCCGATGCCTGGCCGCGCGAGCTGTCCGGCGGCATGGCGCGGCGTGTGGCCCTGGCCCGTGCGCTTGCGCTCGACCCGCCGCTGATGATCTACGACGAGCCGCTGACCGGGCTGGACCCGATCGCCTCGGGCGTGATCATGAGCCTGATCCAGCGCCTCAACCACAGCCTGGGGCTGACCAGCATCATCGTCAGCCACCACGTGCACGAGACCCTGCCGATCTGCGACCAGGTGATCGCCATCGCCAACGGCGGCATCGTATTCCAGGGCAGCCCGGCCGCACTTGAATCCAGCCAGGACCCGCTGCTGCGGCAGTTCCTGCATGGTGAGCCGGACGGCCCGATCCCCTTCGATGCCGCACCACGTGCGAGGGTTGCCTGATGCCGTTCGTTGACGCTACCCGCTCGCTCGGTCGCGCCGGCCTGTTCTCGCTGACGGTACTGCGCGGCTCGCTGCCGACCGCCGATTTCCTTGCCGAGCTGACCCGCGAGATCTACAAGATCGGTGCACGTTCGCTGCCGATCATTGCCGTAGGCGGCGCGTTCGTGGGCCTGGTGCTGACCCTGCAGGGCTACCGCACGCTCACCACCTTCGGCGCCGCCGATGCGTTGTCCACGCTGCTTGGCCTCTCGCTGTACCGCGAACTGGCCCCGGTGCTGACCGCACTGCTGTTCATCGGCCGCGCCGGCAGCTCGATCGCCGCCGAACTGGGCCTGATGCGCGCCACCGACCAGATCAAGGCGCTGGAGCTGATGGCCATCGACCCGGTGGCCAAGGTCGTCGCCCCGCGCTTCTGGGCGGCGGTGCTGACCGTGCCGCTGCTGACCGGCATCTTCTGCTCGCTGGCGATCAGTGCCAGCTACTTCGAGGCCGTGCATGTGCTCGGCCTGGACAACGGCGTGTTCTGGTCGGCGCTGAGCAACAGCGTGGACTTCTGGGACGACTTCGGTGTGGCGATGCTGAAGTCGGCGATCTTCGGCGGCACCGCGGCCCTGGTCGCTTCCTATGTCGGCTTCCATGCCGAACCCACGATCGAAGGCACGTCGGTCGCCACCACGCGCGCGGTGGTCAACGCCTCGCTGCTGGTGCTGGTCTTCAACTTCGTGCTGTCCGCCATGATGTTCCAGTAGGTACCGACCGTTGGTCGGTACGGCCGTTGTCCCTGGCCAGCACCCCCGCTTGAGTACGCAAAGACTTCCCGCCCGGACACCTGTCCAGGCACCTGACAAAGAACAGTGAGATATCCCATGGCCATCCGCGGTCCCAGACTCGAATTTTCCGTCGGCGCGTTCCTGCTGCTGGCGCTGGCCTCGCTGCTGGTGCTGGCCGTGGCCTCCACCAATCAACGGTGGGGCACCGGCGGCAGCGGCTACGAACTCAAGGCGCGCTTCACCCAGATCGGCCAGCTGCGCAAGCAGGCGCCGGTCAAGATCGGCGGCGTGACCATCGGCCAGGTCTCGGGCATCGAACTGGATCCCCAGAAGTTCGACTCGATCGTGACCCTCAAGCTGGACGGCAAGTTCAAGGATCTGCCGGCCGACACCTCGGCCGGCATATTCACCAGCGGTTTGCTCGGCGAGAGCTATATCGGTCTGCAGCCGGGCGGTGACCCGGATGTGCTCAAGTCCGGCGACGAGATCGTCTTCACCCAGCCGGCGGTGGACCTGCTCCAGCTGGTCGGCAAGTACATGTTCAGCGGTCCGGCCAATACCGGTGGCGCTGACTCCCACGATGGCAACGGCGCGCCTGCGCCTGCAACGGAACCGCAACCATGAAAAAGACCCTGATCCCGGCGCTGCTGGCCTCGGCCCTGCTCGCCGCCACGCCCTCGCTCTCCTTCGCCCAGGCCGCTCCCGCTGCCGCTGCCGCCCAGCAGGGCCAGGCCAGCAAGGCGGTGATGGACGCCAGCACCCGCATCCTGACCTCGCTGCAGCAGCGCCGCACCGAGTTCCGGGCCAACCCGGCGGTGCTGCGTGACTTCATCAACAGCGAGCTCAACAAGACCTTCGACCGCGACTACGCCGCCCGCCTGGTGCTGGGCGTGCACGGCCGCGGCGCCTCCGATGCCGACGTCAAGCTGTTCGCCGATGCGATGGCCGACAACCTGATGCAGCGCTACGGTTCGGCCCTGCTCGAGATCCAGGGCAAGCCGACCTTCCGCCTGAAGAGCGAGTCGCCGCTGCCGGGCAACCGCGGCGTGCGCGTGTCCACCGAGCTGATCCGCGCCGGCAACGAGCCGACCCCGGTCGACTACCTGATGCGCAACGTCAACGGCCAGTGGAAGATCTTCGATGTGATGATCGAAGGCATCTCCTACGTGCAGACCTTCAAGACCCAGTTCGACGCCCCGCTGCGCCAGAAGTCGATCCAGCAGGTCGCCACCGAACTGCGCAACGGCAGCATGCAGGCCGGGCAGGCCCCGCGTGGCAAGTAACAGCGCCAGCGTGCAGCGCAACGGTGCCTCGCTGGTGTTCAGCGGGGTGCTCGACCGCGCGGCGGTGACGGCCCTGTGGCCTTCGCTGGCCGCGCTGGACGGCGTGCAGCAGTTGGATCTGGCGGCGGTGACCGGACTGGACAGTGCCGGCCTGGCCCTGCTGGCCGAGCTGGCCGCACGCCTGCGTGCAAACGGGACCGCGCCGACGATCATCGGCAGCCCGGACGGTTTCACCGACCTCAGTGCCGCCTACCGGCTGGCACCCACCCTGGATTTCCATGCCCTTTCTGCGGCGAGCTGACATGAACGTCATACGCACCCTCCCCCTCCTCGTGCTGGCGCTGGCCCTGAGCGCCTGTGCTGGCAAACCCGCACGCGACAGCGCACCGGTCAGCGTCGAGGTCGCCCCTGCGGCGGCACCGGTGGCCGATGTGGCCGACACGCCCGTGGTACCGGCCGACGCCGTCGCCGACAGCACGGCCCCGGCCGCGCAGGCCGGTACCGACCCAGCGGCGGCCCCGGCCACGGCCGGCACCGCGCCGACCAACGCCGAGGACGACTTCGCTGCGTTGTACGGCGGGCCCGCCCCGAGCGCGGATGGCACCGAGCCCAGCGGCACCCCGTACGATCCGTGGGAACCGTTCAACCGCAAGGTGCACAGCTTCAACAACGTGGTCGACCGTGCGGTCGCACGCCCGCTGGCGGTGGCCTACACCAATGTGGTGCCGCGCTTCGCCCGCACCGGCGTAAGCAACTTCTTCAGCAACTTGCGCGCACCGGTGACGATCACCAACCAGCTGCTGCAGGGCCGTCCGGACGATGCCTGGGACAGCCTGGGCCGCTTCCTGATGAACTCCACGCTGGGTATCGGCGGGCTGTTCGATCCGGCCAGCAAGGCCATGGTGCCGCGTCGCAAGGAAGACTTCGGTCAGACCCTGGGCACGTGGGGCTGGCGCCGTTCGCGCTACGTGGAGCTGCCGTTCTTCGGCCCGCGTACCGTGCGCGATGTGTTCGGCCTGGCCGGCGACATGCCGCTCTCGCCGATCCGCACGATCGAAGAGGACAAGATCCGCATCGGCCTGCAGGGCCTGCAGCTGGTGGACATGCGTTCGCAGCTGCTGGCGGTCGATGACATGCGCGACAACGCCGTGGACGAGTATTCGCTCGTGCGCGATGCATGGCTGCAGCGCCGCAACTACCAGATCGAGAACGACCTGCGTGGCAAGCATGCGCGCGGCAAGGACGATCCGGACGCCCCGATTCCGGTCGATGCGATGCCGATGCCGAACTGGGGTAACTGATCCCCCACGAGAAAGCCCCGCCGAAGCGGGGCTTTTTTTGTTCCCGCGTCAGCCGATCAGGCCGCCAGCGCGGCGTCGATCGCGGCCACCAGGCGGGCATCGTCAGCCGGCACGTCCGGGGCGAAGCGCGCGATGACCTGGCCATCGCGGCCGATCAGGAACTTCTCGAAGTTCCACAGCACGCCCGGGGCGGCATTGACCACCAGCTCGGGGTACTTGGCCACGGCGCCCTGCAGCTTCTCGCGCATCGGGCCTTCGCCGGTGGCGCTCGGCTGCGCGGCGGTCAGCTGCTGATACAGCGGATGGGTGTCCTCACCGGCCACGCTGATCTTGGCGAACATCGGGAAGCTGACGTTGTATTCGAGCTGGCAGAACTGCTGGATGTCCGCTTCGCTGCCCGGTTCCTGGGCCAGGAAGTTGTTGGCCGGGAAGCCCAGCACTTCCAGGCCGGCGGCCTGCTTGTCGGCGTACAGCGCCTGCAGACCTTCGTACTGCGGGGTCAGGCCGCACTTGGAGGCGACGTTGACCACCAGCAGCACCTTGCCGCGGTAATCGGCCAGCGAGGTCGGTTGACCTTCGATGGTGGTGACGGGGATGTCGTAGACGGTCTGGCTCACGGCAGGTTCCTTGCGTTGGATCAGGGGAGGCACAGCATAGCCGTGCCGCGGGAAGGTCAGTCGACGCAGATCGTGCCCAGTGCCACGCCGCCATCGATGCGCTGGCGGCAGCCGAAGTTCTGGCTGACATCACGCTGGCAGACGCCGCGCGCGGCCGTTCCCGGCGCGACATCGCTCGTGGCCAGGCATTGGCCGCTGCAGTCGGCCTTGGCGCTGCAGACCTTGCCGGCATCGGCGTAGGGCACCACGCACTGCACGCGCTGCAGGCGACCCAGCGGCTGCAGGCTGCCACCGGCGGCGGCGCATGCGGCGGCGCTCGGTGGGGCGGAGGTGGTCGCCGCGGTGTCGGCAGGGGTATCGACAGGTGGCGTACTGCTGCACCCGGCCAAGGCGAGCAGGAGGGACAGCATCAGGGTCAGGCGCATCGGCGTTCCTTGGAAGGCGGAAGAGAGACAGGGCAGAGCGTGTGCCGCGCAGCATGCGTGATCGCCTGCATGCATGGCGTCGGCGCTCACTCCTGCGCGGCGCTGGTCTCGTCGCCGGCCACGTCCTCGTCCTCGCCGCTCATGTCGCCGAGCAGGTCCTGGGTCTGTTCGCTGCCGAGCGTTTCCACGCTGCGCAGGCGGCGCTCGATGGTGCGCGTCTTGCGGCTGGCTTCACCGAGGCTGCGGCCCACCGTGCTGATCTGCTTCTCGGCTTTTTCCAGGATGCCGGCGAACTTGCCGAACTCACTTTTGACCGCACCGAGCAGGCCCCACACTTCGCTGGAGCGCTGTTCGATGGCCAGCGTGCGGAAGCCCATCTGCAGGCTGTTGAGCAGCGCGGTGACGGTGGTCGGGCCGGCCACCACCACGCGGTGGTCGCGCTGCAGCAGGTCGATCAGGCCGGGGCGGCGGATCACTTCGGCGTACAGGCTTTCGGTCGGCAGGAACATCACCGCGAAATCAGTGGTGTGCGGCGGGGCGATGTACTTGTCGCAGATCGATTTGGCCTGGATGCGGATCGCGCGCTCCAGCTGCGCGCCCTGCACGCGCACCCCTTCGACATCGCCCTGTTCCTGCGCATCGAGCAGGCGCTCGTAATCTTCGCGCGGGAACTTGGAATCGATCGGCAGCCACACCGGGGTGTCTTCGTGGCCACGGCCCGGCAGGCGCACCGCGATATCCACGATCTCGTTGCTGTCCGGGCGCACTTTGACGCCGCGCCCGTACTGCTCTTGGGTCAGCGTCTGCTCGAGGATGTTGTCCAGCTGCACTTCGCCCCAGCTCCCACGGTTCTTGACGTTGGTCAGCACCCGCTTGAGGTCGCCCACGCCGGTGGCCAGCTGCTGCATTTCGCCGAGGCCACGCTGGACCTGCTCCAGTCGTTCGGAGACCAGCTGGAACGAAGCACCCAGGCGGGTTTCCAGCGTGGTCTGCAGCTTCTCGTCGACGGTCACGCGCATCTGGTCGAGCTTTTCGGCGTTATCGCTCTGCAGGCTCTTGAGCTGCTGCTCGAGCGTGGCGCGCATCTCGCCGATGCGCTGCTCGTTGCGCTGGGTCATCTCCTGCAGGCGCAGGCCCAGCGATTCGGCCAGGCGCTGCTGCGACTGCCCGGTTTCCTCGCGGCCCAGGCGTGCATCGTCGGCCAAGGCCTGGCGCAGCGCGGCCATGTGGCTGTCGGTGCGGGTGGTGAGTTCCACCAGCTGCTGGCCGAACGCTTCGATGCGCGCCTGCTGCTGGTGCCCGAACGCTTCCAGCTGCGCGCGCACGTCCTGCATGCGCAGCGCCAGCAGCTCGCCGGTGCGCTGCTGGCTGAGCGTGCTTTCCTCGCGGGCCTTGCGCGCGTCTTCACCCAGCGCGTCGCGCAACAGGTCCAGGCGCTGATCGGTACGGGTGGACAGATCGGTCAGCGCGCGCGCGAAGCTTTCCAGCCGGGCATCCTGCTGGCGGCCCAGGCCTTCGAGCTGCTCGCGCAGTTCGCTGCGGCCGACCCGGGCCTCCTCGCGCAGGCTCTGTTCGAGGTCGCCATGGCCGGAACGCCGCAGCAGCGCGAGCAGCTGCAGCACGAGGACGGCACACACCAGGGCGCCGAGAATGAGGAATTCGGTTTGCATGCGGCAAGTGTAGGCCGCGGCGGTCTCATTGGCTGCGTCAGAAACCTTCAAGCACGAGCTTGCCGCGGGCGCGGTGGCTTTCGATCAGGGCATGCGCCTGGCGCAGGTTGGCGGCGTTGATGCGGCCGTAGTGCTCGCCCAGCGTGGTGCGCAGTACGCCGGCATCGATCAGCGCCGCAACGCGTTCGAGCAGCTCGTGCTGGCGCTGCACGTCGGGGGTGTTGAAGCTGGAGCGGGTGAACATCGATTCCCAGTGCAGCGACAGGCTCTTGCGCTTGAGTGCCATCACATCGAGCTGGCCCGGGTCGTCGATCAGCGCCAGCTGGCCCTGCGGGGCGAGCGCGGCGACGATCTGGTCGTAGTGCTGGTCGGTATGGGTCAGGCTGGCGACGTGGCTGACCTCGGCGATCCCCAGGCGCTGCAGGCCTTCGCCCAGCGGCTGGGTATGATCGATCACATGGTGCGCGCCCAGCGCGTAGACCCAGTCCTGGGTGTCCGGGCGCGAGGCGGTGCCGATCACGGTCAGGCGGGTCAGCTGGCGGGCCAGCTGGACCAGGATCGAGCCGACGCCACCGGCCGCGCCGATCACCAGCAGGGTCTGGCCTTCACCGCCGTTCTCGGGGATGCGCAGGCGGTCGAACAGCAGCTCCCAGGCAGTGATCGCGGTGAGCGGCAGCGCCGCGGCGGCAGCGTCATCCAGGCTCGACGGTTTGTGCCCGACGATGCGCTCGTCCACCAGCTGGTACTCGGCGTTGCTGCCGGCACGGCCGATCGCACCGGCATAGAAGACCGCATCGCCGGGCTGGAAAAGCGTCACCTCGTCACCGACCGCATCCACGATGCCGACCGCGTCGAAACCGAGGACGCGCGGCTCGGTCACCGCCACGCCGTTGCGGACCTTGGTATCGACCGGGTTTACCGAGATCGCCCGGACCTCGACCCGCAGGTCGCGTGGGCCAGGCGTGGGGATCGGCAGGGTGATGTCCACCAGCGCGGCGGGGTCGCTGATCGGCAGGCCATGCTGGGTATAGGCGACGGCTTTCATCGGGGGGAGATCCGTTGGGGAAGACGGACAGACTGCGCTTCTCCGCCAAGCGGAGAAAGGCGCAAAATCGGGCAGCACTTTCACTCCAGGAATGAAAATGGTCCGGTTTGACGATCTCGCCCTGTTCGTCCGCACGGCGGCGCTGGGCAGCTTCTCCAACGCCGCGCGCGAGGCCGACCTGCTGCCCGGCCAGGTCGCGGCGGCGGTGGCGCGGCTGGAGCGCGAGCTGGACCTGCGCCTGTTCGTGCGCTCCACCCGCAGCCTGCGCCTGACCGCCGAGGGCGCGCTGTATCTGCCCTACGCGCAGGAGGTGCTGGCTGCGCTGCGCGAGGGCGAAGCCCGGGTGCGTGGCGAGGATGCCGAGCTGCGCGGCACTCTTCAGGTGGCGGCGCCATCGGACCTGGGCCGCAACCTGCTGCTGCCGTGGCTGACCGAGTTCCGCGCCGCGCACCCGAAGCTGCAGCTGCGCCTGCAGTTGTCCGACCAGGTGGCGGATGTGTTCCGCGATCCGGTCGACATCGCCTTCCGCCTGGGCCGGTTCGACAACGCCAGCTATGTCGCCCTGCCCCTGCTGCCCGGCAATCGGCGGGTGCTGGCCGCCTCACCGGACTACCTGGCCCGGCACGGCACGCCGGACAGCCTGGACGCGTTGAAGGAGCACCACTGCCTGCTCTACCAGCTGGCCGGGCGTGCGTATGACCGCTGGAGCTTCGAGGCCGATGGCCGGCGCACGGTGATCCCGGTGCGCGGCAACATGGTCTGCGACGATGCCGACGTGGTCCGCCGCTGGGCGGTGGCCGGGCAAGGCATCGTGTTCAAGTCGTGGCTGGATGTCTGCGCCGACGTCCAGGCCGGGCGCCTGCAGGTGCTGCTCGATGGCCTCGGCGACAGCCTGCCGTTGAACCTGGTGTGCCCGCACCGCAAGCAGTTCTCCCCGGCGATCCGCCAGCTGCATGCAATGTTCGAACAACGGCTGCAGCCCCTGCTGGCCGGCTTGCCGGACGGCGCGCGCTGACGCTATCGCCCGGGGCGCGGCTGCCGGACAATGCCTCTCCCCCGTTGTCGAGTCGCCGCCATGCCGTGGATGGGCATCCAGGATCTGTGGACCTTTGTTGCTGCCGTGCTGGTGTTCCTGGCCCTGCCGGGCCCGGGCACGTTCACCCTGCTCACCGCCACCGGCCGCGGCGGCGTGCGTGGCGGCTACACGGCGTTGTTCGGCCTGCTGCTGGGCGATCAGATCCTGATGTGGCTGGCGGTGGCCGGTGTGGCTGCATTGCTCAAGGCCAACCCGCTGGTGTTCCACGCGGTGCAGTACCTGGGCGCGGCCTACCTGGTATGGATCGGCATCGGCCTGTTGCGCCAGCCGCGCGCCCAGGGCGAGGAAGGCGGGATCCGCCTCACGCCGGGCCACTACTTCCGCCAGGCGGTGCTGATCAACCTGCTCAACCCGAAGGCGATCATCTTCTACATGGCTTTCCTGCCGCTGTTCATCGATCCAGCACGCCACCAGGGCGTGGTGACGTTCGCGACCATGGCACTGATCATCTTCGTCATGGGGCTGGCGTACTGCTCGGTGCTGATCGGGGTGGGCAACCTGCTGCGCCGTCGGATTCTCCAGCACCCGCGTGTGGGGCTTTGGCTGAGGCGGGTGGCAGGGGTGTTCCTGATCGGGTTCGGTGTGCGCTTGGGCGTCAGCGGCTGAGGCCTTGGCCGCCGTCTGTCGGCGTGCCGCGACAGCGCGCGTCGCGTTCGGCTGCAGATAGACGCCGTCATCGCGACGGTTGCGTTTCATTCAAACATTGAGATTCCCCCGTGTCCCGGGGCAGTGTTCAATCGGCGCCATCGCCGTGTCGCGAGGATCCGATGGCCGCCCCGATCTACTTCGTGCAGCACCTCAGTGGCCATGACGAGCGCCTGCTCGGCATGCACACCCGCCGCATCGATCTGGCCCACCCGGCCGTCACCCGCATCCTCGCCGGCCTGCACCCGGTGGACCGGGTGGAACTGCGCGCCTGCCTGTTCGACTGCCAGGCCAGCCTGATGCTCGCGCTTCGCGATCGCATCGCGCGGGCCGAAGCCGCCGCCCAGGGCTGGCGGGTGTTCGATGCGCGCGGCGTGCTGTGCTGCAAGCGCTTCCCCGAGGATACGCAGGTGATCTATCCACAGGGTCATCCACCACTGGATGGCTGGGCCGGCGCGCTGCTTTCCCCGGTGCGCTGACCCGCCGGCGTCAGCGCCGCATCGCCTCGCGCAGGTAATCGATGAACACCCGCAGCTTGGGCGCCATCTGCTCGCGCGCCGGGTAGTACAGATGGAAGCCGGCGAACGGCTGCTGCCAGTCCTGCAGAACGCATTGCAGGCGGCCGGCCGCCACGTCGCCGGCGTACAGCGCCTCGAACCCCTGCGCCAGCCCCACCCCTTTGCGCACCGCCGCCTGGATCAGGCCGGCATCGTTGAACACCAGCCGCCCGGCGACCTCGACCTCGAAATCGCGACCGTCGCGGGTGAACTCCCATGCCATCCGCCGGCCCGTGCTGAGCCGGTGCACGATGCACTCATGGGCGACCAGATCCGCCGGGGTCGCGGGCACGCCGTGCGTGGCCAGGTACGCCGGGGTGGCCACCACCACCTGACGCTCCAGTGGCCCGATCGGCACCGCGATCATGCCGCGCGCCAGGCTTTCGCCCAAGCGGATGCCGGCGTCGAAACCGCCGGCGACCAGATCGGTCAGCGCGGTTTCCACGAACAGCTCCACCTCGATCTGCGGGTAACGCGCCAGGAAACCGGGCAGGTGGGGCAGCACCAGCAGTTCGGCGGCGATTCGCGGCACGTTGATGCGCAGCTTCCCGGCGGGCACATCGCGCTGCTGGTCCAGATCCTCGAAGGCCGCATCGATGCGGGCCAGGCCCTCGCGCACCTGCGCCAGGAAACGGGCGCCCTGCTCGGTCAGGCCGACCCGGCGCGTGGTCCGCTGCAGCAGCCGCACGCCAAGGTGCGCCTCCAGCGCGCGGACCGTCTGGGAGAGCGCCGAGGGCGACACCCCCAGCTCATCGGCGGCCCGGGTGAAGCTGGCATGGTGCGCGACGCGGGCGAAGGCGACGACGGCGGGCAGGGGGCGCTGGGCACTCATTGTGAAGGCTGGCTTCAAGGATGATGCAGGAGCGGCCAGTTTATCCACATAGTCCGCAGGAGGATGCTGGTCCTGTTCCTTCCCTTCCCCCGGAGTACTTCATGCAGACCCGCACCCTTGGCCATGATGGCCCCACCGTTTCCGCGCTCGGCCTGGGCTGCATGGGCATGAGCGCCTTCTATGGCGGCCGCGGCAGCGATGCCGACGCCACCGCGGTCATCCACCGCGCGCTGGAGCGCGGCGTCACCCTGCTCGACACCGCCGACATGTACGGCCCACACACCAACGAGGTGCTGGTGGGCAAGGCGATCGCAGACCGCCGCGACCAAGTGTTCCTGGCGACCAAGTTCGGCATCAAGCTGGAGCCGAGCGACACCGCCGCACGCAGCGTCGATGGACGCCCCGAGTACGTGATCGCCGCCTGCGAGGCCAGCCTGCAGCGGCTGGGCGTGGACCACATCGACCTGTACTACCAGCACCGCGTGGACGGCGAGGTACCGATCGAAGACACCGTGGGCGCAATGGCGCGCCTGGTCGAGCAGGGCAAGGTGCGCTTCCTCGGCCTGTCCGAAGCCTCGGCCGGCACGATCCGCCGCGCCCATGCGGTGCATCCGATCACCGCGGTCCAGACCGAGTACTCGCTGTGGTCGCGCGATCCGGAAGACAACGGCGTGCTGGCGACGGTGCGCGAGCTCGGCATCGGCTTCGTGCCGTACTCGCCGCTGGGCCGTGGCTTCCTGACCGGCGCGATCCGCAGCCCGGCCGATTTCGACGCCGATGACTACCGCCGCCAATCGCCGCGCTTCCAGGGCGAGAACTTCGACCGCAACCTGGCGCTGGTCGATGCGGTTACGGCGATGGCCAACGCCAAGGGCGTGAGCCCCGGGCAGCTGGCCCTGGCCTGGGTACTGGCGCAGGGCGAGGACCTGGTGCCGATCCCGGGTACCAAGCGCCTGGCGTATCTGGACGAGAACCTGGGCGCGCTGCAGGTGCAGCTCAGCGCCGACGAGCTGGCCCGCATCGACGCCCTCTTCCCGGCCAATGCCGCCGCCGGCCCGCGCTATGCCCCCGCGGCGATGGCGACATTGAACCGCTGAGATCCACCGGCCGGATCGGGAGGCTCGATCCGGCCGATGCGGCAAACAGTGTGCGCGGCAGCCAGACCGCGTTCGGCGACGATACCGGGGCCGTGACCGATACCGGATGCCACAGGGATGGGTGCCCGGACTTTGTGCTGGTTTCGTCACCTTCGCCCCAGTCATGGCGACCGTGCAGCCGCTTACGACGCTTGGCAGTAGTAATGCTGCGCCGCGTTCGGTAAAACTCGCAGACTTGTCGTTCACAGTCATCCACCGCGAGGCCCCATGTCATTGCTCCGGCGCAAGTCCCTAGACACTGTCACCGTCCATGAAGCCGGCAGGCAACTGATCCCGACCCTGAGTTGGCCGCACCTGATCGCGCTGGGCATCGGCGCCATCGTCGGCACCGGCATCTACACCCTGATCGGTGTCGGCGCGAACCTGGCCGGGCCGGCGGTGTTGATCTCGTTTGCCATCGCCGGCGCGGTCTGCGCCTGCGCGGCGCTGTCCTATGCCGAACTGGCCACGATGATGCCGGCCGCCGGCAGCGCCTACACCTACAGCTATACCGCGCTCGGCGAGATGGTGGCCTGGGTGGTGGGCTGGAGCCTGATCCTGGAGTACTCGCTGGTGGTCAGCACGGTGGCGGTGGGATGGTCCGGCTACGCGGTCGGCTTCCTGCACGGCTGGGGCATCGACCTGCCCTTGATGCTCACCGCCGGCCCGCACGTGGAAGGCGGCTTCATCAACCTGCCGGCCGTGCTGATCACCTTCCTGGTGGCCGGCATGCTGATGGCCGGGACCAAGGAGAGTGCGACGCTCAACGCAGTCCTGGTGGTGGTCAAGATCATCGCGCTGACCGTGTTCGTGGCGATCGCCCTGCCGCACTTCGATACCGGCCACATGGAGCCGTTCATGCCGTTCGGCTTCGTCAAGTCGCTGGGCGCCGATGGCGTCGAGCGCGGGGTGATGGCGGCCGCGGCGATCATCTTCTTCGCGTTCTACGGCTTCGATGCGATCTCCACCGCGGCCGAGGAAACCAAGAAACCCGAGCGCGACCTGGCGATCGGCATCATCGGCTCGATGGTCGGCTGCACCATCATCTACGTGCTGGTGGCGCTGGCCGCCGTGGGTGCGATGAGCTACACGATCTTCGGCCAGAGCGCCGAGCCGCTGGCGCTGATCCTGCGCGAGCTGGGCAGCCCGGGCGCGGCCAAGTGGATCGGCGCGGCGGCGGTGATCGCCCTGCCGACCGTGCTGCTGGCCTTCCTGTATGGCCAGAGCCGCATCTTCTTCGTCATGTCGCGCGATGGCCTGCTGCCGCGTGGCCTGTCCAAGGTCAGCGCGCGCACCGGCACCCCGATCGCGACCACGCTGTTCACCGCAGTGCTGGTGGCCGCGCTGGCCGGCGTGGCACGCCTGGATGAAATCGCCGCACTGGCCAACGCCGGCACACTGGCCGCGTTCACCGCGGTGGGCCTGTGCCTGGTGGTGCTGCGCAAGCGCGAGCCCAACCGCGTGCGCAAGTTCCGCACGCCGCTGGCCTATGTGGTCGGCCCGCTGGCGGTGATCGGCTGCGTGTACCTGTTCTTCAGCCTGCCGAGCACCACGCAGTTGTACTTCCTGGCGTGGAACGTCGTGGGCCTGATCGCCTACTTCGCCTATGGCCGCCGCAATGCGGTGCTGGGCAAGGGCTGAGCGGGCCTGCCGGCCAAGGGCCGGCTGCGCGTCAACATGAAAAAGGCAGGCCCAAGGGTCTGCCTTTTTCTTTGTCGGTGCCGGTGCCGGTGGGGGTGCGGGACATCCACCGCCAGCGCGCGAGGCAACGCCGGTACTCAGGGCTTCGCGGCGGCGGCGACCTTGCTGGCGTGATCCTGCGCCTGCTGCATGACGCGCAGCAGGTTGCCACCCCAGATGCCGGCGATCTGCTTCTCGCTGTAACCCTTGCGCAGCAGCCACGCGGTGATCTTCGGCAACTGGCTCACGTCGGGCAGATCGGCCAGGCCACCGCCGCCATCCCAGTCCAGCCCGATGCCCACATGTTCCGGGCCGACCACCTTGAGGATGTGCTCGAAGTGGGCGAAGAAATCGTCCAGCGTGGCCTTGCGCAGCGGGATGCGCTGGTCGATCTCCTCCAGCCCCTTCTTCAGCGCAACGCCCTGCTGGATGCTCATGCCGTCGTAGTCGGTGCCCAGCTGCGTCATCAGCGCTGTTTCGGCCGCCTTGCGCGCGTCGCTCTTGCCGATGTCGATGAGATAGCCACCATAGGCGTTGACCTGGATGACCCCGCCCGCCTTGGCCAGCCGCTTCAGGCGCGCATCGTCGAGGTTGCGCGGATGGTTGTAGATTGCCTTGGCCGAGCTGTGCGAGAGCACGAACGGCACCGGCATGCGCTCGATCAGATCATCGAACACCGCATCGGAGGCATGCGATTGATCGATCACGATCCCCAGCCGCACCGCTTCATCCACCAGCGCCTTACCGGCCGGGCTCAGGCCCTTCCATTCGGCGCCCTTGGGATCGGTGGCCGAATCGCCGAACTCGTTGTTGGCGAAGTGCACGGTGCTGAGCAGGCGCAGGCCGGCCAGGTGGTAGTAGCTGAGCAGCGTGGGATCGTCGACCAGCGGGCTGGCGTTCTCCATGCTGATGTAGACCACGCGCTTGCCGGCGGCCTTGATGCGCGCGGCATCGGCGGCGGTCAGCGCGAGCTGGAAGGTATCCGGATGCGCGGCGAGCAGCTCGCGGATTTCCGTCAGCCGCAGCAGGCCGGCATCGCGGTCGTGCTGGTGCGCCTGCGCACTGCGGTCGCCCTGGTCGGTGTAGATCGCCCAGAAGCCGCCATCGAGCGCGCCTTCCACCATGCGCGGGTAGTCGACCTGCGACAGCGCGTTGTGGTCGTGCCGCTGGGTGATGTCGAAGCCGTCACGGTGGAAGTTGGCCGGTGTATCGAGGTGGCTGTCCAGGGTCAGCAGCCGCTGCTGCAGCGTGGACGCCCTGGCCAGTTCCTGCGGGGTGAATTCGATCGCGTGGGCGGCCAGTGGCGTGCACAACGCCAGCGAAACCAGCAAAGACAGACTGCGCAACGTCATGACGCCTCACCTTGGATTGTAGAGCCACGCCATGCGTGGCTGGGCTTGATCTGGCCCGCGAAGCCACGCATGGCGTGGCTCTACGGTCCCGGGTTCAACGGATCTGGCCCGGACAGACCTCAATCCACCACGCGGCAGAACACGGCCTTGAGGTAGCGCGATTCCTGCACGTGCGCCATGAACGGATGATCCGGACCGGCGCCAGCCACTTTCAGGATCTGGATGGTGCGGCCGGCGTAGAACGCGGCGCGGCGCAGCATGTCCAGGAACTGATCCTCGGCCACCAGGCCGGTGCAGGAGAACGTGGCGAGCAGGCCACCGGGCTTGACCACGCCGAGCGCCAGCTTGTTCATGTCCAGGTATTTCTTCAGCGCGGTGATGACCTGGTCGCGGTCGCGGGTCATCTTGGCCGGGTCGAGGATCACCACGTCGTACTGCTCACCGCGGTTGGAGGCATCGCGCAGCCACGGGAAGATGTCGGACTGGATGAACTTCGGGCGCACGTTGTTGAGCTTGGCGTTGCCCTTGGCGATGGCGATCACGTCTTCATCGATATCGATGCCGACCACTTCGGCCGCACCGCGCGCAGCGGCATACACCGCAAAGCCACCGGTGTTGCAGCACAGATCGAGCACGGTCTTGCCTTCCACCTGCTGGCTCAGCCACTGGCGGTTCTCGCGCTGGTCAGCGAAGAAGCCGGTCTTGTGCGCACCGGCCGGGTCGGCGCGGAACTTCACGCCGTACTCGGTGATCACCGACGCTTCGGTGGTGGTGTTGCCGTGGAAGTCGAAGCTTTCCTGCTTCTGCACGTGCTCGTCGGCAAAGCTGTGGAAACGGCAGCCCGGGAACTGTTCGCGCAGCGCCTCGTAGACCCATTCGCGGTGGCGGAACATGCCGGCGGCAAAGAACTCGACCACCACCAGGTCGCCATAGCGGTCCACGACCAGGCCGGACAGACCGTCGCCCTCGCTGTGGACCACGCGCCAGGCATCGGAGACCTGGTCCAGCTTGAGCACCTCACGACGCAGCGACACCGCCTGGGCGATCTTGCGCGAGAACCAGCCGGCGTCGACCGGGATGGCCTGATCGGTCTCCAGGATGCGCACGGCGATGCGCGAGTGACCGTTGTAGAAGCCACGCCCGATCCACTCCCCGTCGACGCCGACGACGTCGACGATGGCACCGGGTTTGGGACGGACGGCCGGCTTTTCGACCAGTTTCTGGAAGATCCACGGGTGGCTGGAGCGCCAGGCGTTCTTGAGGCGGACAACGGGGGCTGGGGTATTCATGGGCGTATTGTAAACGGGAAGCCTGCAGCCCTCGGCGCTCGGAGCGACGCCGCTGGCGCTCTGGTAGTGACGGCCGCTGGCCGTCAGCGCGGTAAACCCGGCCGCTACGTGGTTGACGGCCAGCGGCCGTCACTACCGGTTGGGGCGTTTCGTTCAGCCGCACCGGGGCATGGAAAGGATTTGACGCCGGCCCCGCCACCCCGCAGAATCGGCCCCAGAAGGGGAGTAGCTCCCAGACGTTGTCGCCGTCAATTCGAGCCCGCAGGCTCCGGTGCAACGGCAGTCCCACCCATCGGGACTGCGAGCGAGACCTTCGCCGTATGGCGAAGCTCTGTCCCCGGATCCCCCCGATCCTCCGTTGCAGATCCTCGCCGTCCGGCTTGAGGCATTCTATTTTTCCAACGGACAAACCCAATGCAGACGATCGGTAATGTGTGGTTGTGGGGCGGCTTCGGCGCGGTGGTGATCATCGCGCTGCTGGTCGACCTCGTATTGATGCGACATGGCGGACCGCACAAGGTCACCTTCAAGGAGGCCCTGTGGTGGTCGATCGGCTGGGTCGTGCTGGCCCTGGCCTTCAACGGTGGCCTCTGGTACTACCTCAATGAGACCGCCGGCCAGGTAGTGGCCAACAAGGTCGGCCTGGAGTTCCTGACCGGTTACCTGGTCGAGAAAGCCCTGGCCGTGGACAACATCTTCGTGTTCCTGATGATCATGGGCTACTTCGCGGTGCCCGAGGAACAGCGCCAGAAGGTGTTGATCATCGGCATCCTGGGCGCGATCGTGCTGCGTACGATCATGATCTTCGCCGGCAGCGTGCTGCTGACCAAGTTCCACTGGCTGCTCTATGTGTTCGGCGCGTTCCTGCTCTTCACCGGCTGGAAGATGTGGTTCTCAGCCGGCAGCGAGCCGGATCTGGAGACCAACCCCGCCCTGCGCTGGATGCGCAAGCACCTGCGCCTGCTGCCCGACTACGCCGGCAATGCCATGAGCGTCATGCGCGATGGCAAGCGCTGGTTCACCCCGCTGTTCGTGGTGCTGATCCTGATCGCGGTCACCGACGTGATCTTCGCGGTGGACTCCATCCCGGCGATCTTCGCCATCACCACCGACCCGTTCATCGTGCTGACCTCCAATGTCTTCGCGGTGCTGGGCCTGCGCGCGATGTTCTTCCTGCTGGCCGGCATGGCCGATCGCTTCCACCTGCTGCCTTACGGCCTGGCCCTGGTGCTGGCCTTCATCGGCATCAAGATGATGCTGATCGACATCTTCAAGATCCCCACCCCGATCTCGCTGGGTGTGGTGGCGGTGATCATCGCCGCGACCGTGGTGCTGAGCCTGAAGAATCCGCCGAAGGAAGGCGGCCACGCCTGACCGACCGTGCCGCCTGCGGGATTGTCCCGCAGGCGGTACCTCTCTCTCCCACGGCGTTGCCCTTGTGTTCATCCGGGGCGGCGCCATCCCTAAGGGTATGAACGCCAACCTGCCCCAGCCCACCGGCGCGCCGCCGGTCCCCTCCCGCAACGACCGTGGTGGTGTACTGCGGGCGTTCAACCTGAGCCTGGCCTTCGTGCTGCTGCTGGTGGCGGTGTATACCGCCCAAGGCCACTTCGACTGGCGTCCGTGGGCGGTTGCCCCGCTGGACAAGGCCGGCCTGCTCGGCATTCTCGGTGCACCGCTGCTGCACGGTTCGATCCAGCACCTGGGTGCCAATGCGGCGGCCCTGCTGATCCTCGGCACCCTGGCCGGCAGCGTCTATCCCAACGCAACGCTGCGGGCGCTGCCCCTGCTGTGGCTCGGTTCGGGACTCGGTGCCTGGCTGCTCGGCGATCTGGGCAGCCGCCATCTCGGTGCCAGTGGCATCACCCACGGCCTGATGTTCCTGGTGTTCGTGCTCGGCCTGCTGCGCCGCGACCGGCCGGCCATCGCCGCCGGGCTGATCGCGTTCCTGTTCTACGGCAGCATGCTGCTCACCATCCTGCCGCACGAGCCGGGCGTGTCCTGGCAATCGCACATGGGCGGTGCCTTTGCCGGCATCATCAGCGCGCTGCTGTTCCGCCTCTCCGACCCGATGGCGCCGCGCAAGCGCTACAGCTGGGAAGATGAGGAAGAGGACGACATCGAGGCGGCGCGCGACGCCGATCTGGAGCCGCCCTCCCCGACCCGCGTGCCGGTGCTGTGGCAACCACGCGAGGGCCGCGACTTCGTGGTGCTGCCGTTCCGGCGGCGCGATGGAGGGTCATCGCTGGATTGACCGGCAGCGCCATCTGATTGCCTGCCACGGTAGAGCCACGCCATGCGTGGCTGCCGTGCGCCGGATACTCCGATATCGCGCCCACCGAGCAAGGTCGATGCGCGTAGCACCGATCATGATCGTACCGACCAACGGTCGGTACCTACCGGGTCGCCGGTGTCCCGTCCCCATCCACCGCACGCCGGCCCAGCGCCGGGTCATCGGTGAAGAACGCATCGATGCCGGTGGCCAGATAGGCCCGCATTTCGGCGACCGAGCCGTCGGCATTGCGGGCATTCGGCTCGCCCTTGCGGAACTCCGCCGCCTGGAATTGGTTCTCCGGCCGGAACGTATACGGCACCACCATCAAGCCGGCCGCATGCGCATCACGCACCAGCGAGGTCGGGGTGCCCAGCTTCCCCTGCGCGTCCAGTGGGATGACCATGCGCAGGCTCGGGCCGATGCCATCGGCATAGGTGGCCACCTCGCGCAGCCCGGCCGGAGTGATCAGATCGGCATAGCGCTGGCGGCCCTTGGCGGCCAGCACGTCACCGGGCTGCTGCGTGGGATCGCCTAGCAGCTGCAGCAGGCGGATGTTGCTGTCGCGGCCGAGCTTGCCACGCAGGTAACGCAGGTTGCCGACCTCGAAGGACTGGATCGTCACCGGCGCCACGCGCGTGTAGGCGTTGCCCTGGAGCGCGGTGACCACCTTGTCTTCCATCGGCAGGCCGATGCTGGTGAAGTAGGTGCCGTGCTTGATCTCCGGCACCAGCCCGATGCCGCGGTTGGCGCGGCCGGCCTGCTGCACCAGGAAGGCGATGATCTCGTCCAGCGTGGCGATGCGGAACTGGCCGTCGAAGGCGGTGCTGCGCAGCTGCGGCAGGCGCTCGCGGGCGTACAGCGTTTTCAGCTCGGCCAGCGTGAAGTCTTCGGTGAACCAGCCTTCGATGCGCTCGCCGTCGATGGTCTTGACGGTCCTGCGGCTGGCGAACTCGGGGTGCGCGGCCACATCGGTGGTGCCGCCGATCTCGTTCTCGTGGCGCGATACCAGCACGCCGTCCTTGGTCATCACCAGGTCCGGCTCGATGTAGTCGGCGCCGTCGGCGATGGCCTGCGCATAGGCGGCAAGCGTGTGCTCGGGCAGCAGCGCACTGGCGCCGCGGTGGCCGTAGACGGCGGCCTTGGCCGGCGTAGGGGAAGACGATTCAGCGCTCATGGCCACCGATGGTGCCACGGCGAGCGACACCAGCAACACACACCCCCACAACGGCTTGGACACTTCAGATTCCTGTCGATAAAGAACCGGGTCAGTCTGCTGCAGGGGTGTGACAGCGCGAAGAAAGGCGCCGCCTACTTCCCGATGCAGAAGCTGGAGAAAATGCGCCCGAGCAGATCATCGGCGCTCATCCGCCCGGTGATCTCGCCCAGCGCCTCATGGGCCAGGCGCAGTTCCTCGGCGGCCAGCTCCAGGTGCTCGTGGACCAGCTCCGATTCGGCGCGCTCGGCATGGCCGATGGCCTGGCTGATCGCCTCCACATGGCGGGCACGCGCGGAGAACTCGCCGTCCACGCTGTCGCCGGCACTGCCGCTGGCCAGCGCGCGCAGGCGCGCGTGCAGTTGATCCAGGCCCAGGCCAGTCGCAGCCGAGACATGCAGAACGTCCGCAGCGGCATCAGACGGAATCGCGTCCAGCAGATCGCTCTTGTTGTGGATCCACAGCTGCTGCGGCACCTCGGCGATGCTGTCGCCCACCGCGTCGCGGCCCGCCTGCGGGTCGCGCGCATCGACCACCACGATGGCCAGGTCGGTGCGCTGCATTTCCTCGCGCGCCCGGCGCATGCCTTCGCGCTCGATGGCATCCCCGCCTTCGCGCAGGCCGGCGGTGTCGACCAGGGTCAGTTCCAGCCCATCGATACGGATGGTTTCGCGCAGGGTGTCGCGGGTGGTGCCGGCGATGTCGGTGACGATCGCCCGCTCGCTGCCTGCCAACGCGTTGAGCAGCGAGCTCTTGCCGGCGTTCGGCGGGCCCACCAGCACCGCGTGCAGACCATCGCGCAGCTTGCGCCCGCGTTCGGCATCGTCGCGCAGCCGGATCAGTGCCTGCAGCGCGGTGACCAGACCGCTGCGCACCTGGGCGCCGCCGAGGGTATCCAGGGGTTCGTCGGCGAAATCGATCGCCGCTTCCACGTGGATCCGCAGCAGAACAAGCTGTTCTGCGACATCGTCCACGCGGCGCGAGAACACGCCATCCAGCGAGCGGCGGGCCGCGCGCGCTGCGCGGGTATCGCTGGCGGCGATCAGGTCGGCGATCGCCTCGGCCTGGGCCAGGTCGAGCTTGCCGTTGAGGAAGGCGCGCTCGCTGAATTCACCGGGCCGCGCCTGCCGCGCGCCCAAGGCGATGCAACGCGCGACCAGCTGCTGCAGCACCACCGGGCTGCCATGCCCCTGCAGCTCCACCACTTCTTCGCCGGTGAAGCTGTTCGGGGCCGGGAACCACAGCGCGATGCCGTCGTCGATCACCTCGCCGGCCGCATCGCGCAAGCGCGCGTAGTGCGCATGCCGTGGCTGCATCGCGCGCACGCCGATCGCCTCGGCGATGGGCCGCGCCTGCGGGCCGGACAGCCGCAGCATGCCGACGCCGCCCGCGCCGGGCGCGGTGGCGATGGCCACGATGGTGTCGGGGGCATGGGTCATGTCGGGCTCACTGCGGCGTGCGGGGAATCAGGGGGCATTCTACGGACCGCAGGATGCGCGGGCCGCAGATGCAGGAAACCCGCCTTGCGGCGGGTCTCCTGTGCAGCTTACTTCTTGGCGGTGACGACCGGCAGCGGGTCGCTGCCGTGGCGCTTGGTCATCCACCACTGCTGGAGCAGGCCCAGGCCGCCGTTGACGACCCAGTACAGCACCAGACCGGACGGCATGAAGGCCATCATGACGCCGAACACCAGCGGCATCAGCTGCATCATCTTGGCCTGCATCGGGTCCATGCCCGGCGCCGGGGTCAGCTTCTGCGTGGCCCACATCACCGCCACGTTGATCACCGGCAGGATGAAGTACGGGTCACGTGCGGTCAGATCCTGGATCCAGCCCAGCCAGGGGGCCTGGCGCAGTTCCACCGATTCCACCAGCACCCAGTACAGCGCGAAGAAGATCGGCATCTGGATGAGGATCGGCAGACAGCCGCCCATCGGGTTGATCTTCTCTTTCTTGTACAGCTCCATCATCGCGGTCTGGAACTTCTGGCGGTCATCGCCATAGCGTTCCTTGAGCTGCGCGATGCGCGGCTGGAAGCGACGCATCTTGGCACCGGACTTGTACTGCACGGCCGAGAGCGGATACAGCACCAGCTTCAGCAGCACCACCAGGCCGACGATGGCCCAGCCCCAGTTGTCGACCACCTTGTGGACCTGGTTCAACACCCAGAACAGGCCCTGGCCGATGATCGCCATCAGCGAGAAGCGGCTGTAGTCGACCACGCGGTCCAGGCCCTTCACGTCTTCCTTGGCGATCAGGTTGACCAGCTTCGGTCCGACCCACAGGCGGGCTTCGGTGCTGACCTGCTGGCCCGGGGCCACGGTGAAGGCCGGGCCGCGCGCTTCGATCTGGTCACGGCCGTTGTTCTGCGCCAGCGAGTACTGCGCGGCCTGGTCGGCCTGCGGAATCCACGCGGTGAAGAAGTGGTGCTGCAGCATCGCCAGCCAGCCGCCGGTGATGGTGCGGTTGAGGTGGCCGTCGTCCAGGTAATCCTTGAACGCGCGGCGCTCGTAACCGTCCTGCGGGCTGAACCAGGTCGCGCCGTTGAAGCTGAACGAGTCCGGGTTGGTCATGCTGCGCGAGAGGATGGTCGGGGTGCGGTCCAGGGTGCGGAACACGTAGCCGCTCCACGGGGCGCTGCCGCCGTTGACGACTTCATCCTTGACCGTGATCGCGTACTCGTTGCGACCCAGCGAGTAGGTGCGGCGGATGGTCACGCCGTTCGGGCCGGTCCATTCGAACGGCACGGTGACCTCGTCCTGGCCCTTGGCCAGCACGAAGTCGTGGTTGTCGCCGACCAGCTTGAAGCCGTTGGCGGCCGGCACCGGCATGGTCTTGTCTTCACTGATCCAGCCACTGACCGCGCGGTACGGGTGGGTGGCTTCTTCCGTCAGCAGGCGGACCGGCGGGCTGCCTTCTTCCTTGGTCTGCGGGAACTGCAGCAGTTCGGCGTCCAGCACCGTGCCACCGTCCAGCACCAGACGCAGCACGTCGGTGGTGATGGTCACGCGGGCCGGGCCGGCCTCGGTCTGTGCGGCCGGCTGTGCCGCCGGCAGGGAACCGTCAGCCTGGGGCACCGGTGCACCGGGAATGCTGCCGGCAGCCGCACCCGGCACGCTGGCCTGGGTGGTCTGGGCGGCCACGGCCGGGGTCGGCGGCGCGGCTTTGTCGCGGCCCCACTCCATCCACAGCAACACGGCCACCATCAGCCAGGCAAAAATCAGGAAAACGCGGGTCTGGTTCATCAGCGTGCAGGCTCGACGGGGCCGGCACGCAATGCCGGCTCGGACTGGGAAAGGGGTACAACGCCCAGGGGCGGCGGCATTGTGCCGTCCGCGCCCGGCATGGGCAATGCGCCAAGGCGGCGCAGCAGGCGTTCAAAGGCCTGGCGGATATCTGAATTGCTGGCGGTACGGGCGGCGCTGCGGGCAACGACGACGTAATCGCCGGCACTCATCCACGGCCGTAGGTGGCGTGTGGCATCGCGCAGCACACGCTTCACTCGGTTGCGACCCACGGCTCGGGGATCGACTTTGCGCGACACCGCAAGACCCAACCTGGCTGGCGTATCGCTCTTCAGCCAGTGCAGGGTCATCAGCGGATCGGACACACGGCGGGCGCCGTTGAAGACCGTTGTATATTCGGCACGCGTACGAACCCGCGCAGAGCGAGGAAATCGCTTGCGCGGGTCGGAACTGCTCACAGTCAGGATTGCGTCTGCCGCGGGAAGCGGCATTGCAATCAAGCGCTCAGGACTTTACGGCCCTTGGCGCGGCGACGCGACAGGATCTTGCGGCCGTCAGCGGTCTTCATACGGGCACGGAAGCCATGGTCGCGCTTACGCTTGAGGTTGCTGGGTTGGAAAGTGCGCTTGGTGGCCATGCGGGCCTCTATATGAAGGGGACGGAAAGAACCGGAAATTCTATAGACCTCATCGAGGTCCCGTCAAGTGTCTGTCACTACGGGAATTCACCGGGCTGTGCAATAGCTGTGGATCGTTTTGTGAATAACTTTGGGACAACCATTCCCGGCCCCCCTCGTCGGTGGTAGTCTGCGCCATCCATTCTTCCCCCCTTCCGGCCTGCGGTGCGGCGCTTTTGTTCGCCTATCCGCTGGCCCCAGACGATTATTGCCGATGGATGCCTGGTCTCGTTCCCTCGAACGCCTCGAAGCGGAGTTTCCGCCCGAGGATGTTCACACCTGGTTGAAGCCGCTGCAGGCAGATCTGCGCGCGGACAGCCTGGTGCTTTATGCGCCGAACGCCTTCATCGTCGACCAGGTGCGCGAGCTGTATCTGCCGCGCATCAAGGAACTGCTGGCGCACTTCGCCGGTTTCGGCGACGTTTTTCTTGAAATCGGCTCGCGTCCGCGCCCGGTGGAGGCGCAGATCGCGCCGATTCCGGGCCTGTCCTCACCGGCGGCACCGGCCGAGCCCCTGGTGCCGTTCGCCGGCAACATGGATTCGCACTACACCTTCGCCAACTTCGTGGAGGGCCGCAGCAACCAGCTGGGCCTGGCCGCGGCGTTCCAGGCGGCCCAGAAGCCGGGCGACCGGGCCCACAACCCGTTGCTGCTGTACGGCGGAACCGGCCTGGGCAAGACCCACCTGATGTTCGCGGCCGGCAATGCGATGCGTCAGGCCAACCCGGCAGCCAAGGTGCTGTACCTGCGTTCGGAACAGTTCTTCAGCGCGATGATCCGTGCGCTGCAGGAAAAAACCATGGACCAGTTCAAGCGCCAGTTCCAGCAGGTGGACGCGCTGCTGATCGATGACATCCAGTTCTTCGCCGGCAAGGACCGTACCCAGGAAGAGTTCTTCCATACGTTCAACGCCCTGTTCGACGGCAAGCAGCAGATCATCCTGACCTGTGACCGGTACCCGCGCGAAGTCGAGGGCCTGGAAGCACGGCTGAAGTCGCGGCTGGCCTGGGGCCTGTCGGTGGCGATCGAGCCGCCGGACTTCGAGACGCGCGCAGCGATCGTGCTGGCCAAGGCCCGCGAGCGTGGCACCGATATCCCCGACGATGTGGCGTTTCTGATTGCCAAGAAGATGCGCTCCAATGTCCGCGACCTCGAAGGTGCGTTGAATACCCTGGCCGCACGCGCCAATTTCACCGGCCGTGCGATCACCACTGATTTCGCCCAGGAAACCCTGCGCGACCTGCTTCGCGCCCAGCAGCAGGCGATCAGCATTCCCAACATCCAGAAAACCGTGGCCGACTACTACGGGCTGCAGATCAAGGATCTGCTGTCCAAGCGTCGGACCCGCTCGCTGGCCCGTCCCCGTCAGGTCGCCATGGCCCTGACCAAGGAACTGACCGAGCACAGCCTGCCGGAAATCGGCGACGCCTTTGCCGGCCGGGACCACACCACGGTGCTGCATGCCTGCCGGCAGATCCGGACGTTGATGGAAGCCGACGGCAAGTTGCGGGAAGACTGGGACAAGCTGATCCGGAAGTTGAGCGAATGATGCATGTACGCCGCTAAGGCGTCATCGCATAAAACGGTGCAGAATCCGGTAGTAAGCGAGGTATAGGTTGTGGATAAAAAAGCCGCTCGATTCGGCGGTAAAGTTATCCACACCTTTCCCCACCCCTTGGGGGCTAGTAATGCAGAGGGTTTCGAGGTCAAAAACCCTTTTGTTTACAAAGGCTTAGTCGTGTTTTCCCGCGATTCTGGCCCTACCAGCACCACCAAGCTTTTGATTTATTCCACATTTTTTTAAAGCATAGGGGCACGGAACCACATGCGTTTCACACTGCAGCGCGAAGCCTTTCTCAAGCCGTTGGCACAAGTCGTCAACGTGGTCGAACGCCGCCAGACCCTGCCGGTTCTGGCTAATTTCCTGGTTCAGGTCCAGAACGGACAGCTGTCGCTGACCGGCACGGACCTGGAAGTGGAAATGGTGTCGCGGATCGCGGTGGAAGATGCCCAGGACGGCGAGACCACCATCCCCGCCCGCAAGCTGTTCGAGATCATCCGTGCCCTGCCCGACGGCAGCCGGATCACCGTCTCGCAGACCGGTGACAAGATCACCGTGCAGGCCGGGCGCAGCCGCTTCACCCTGGCAACGTTGCCGGCCAACGACTTCCCGTCTGTCGACGAAGTCGAAGCCACCGAGCGCGTGGCCATCGGCGAAGCGACCCTGAAGGAGCTGATCGAACGCACCGCGTTCGCGATGGCCCAGCAGGACGTGCGCTACTACCTCAACGGCCTGTTGTTCGACCTGCGTGGCGATGCCCTGCGTACCGTGGCGACCGATGGTCACCGCCTGGCGCTGTGCGAAACCGAGCTGGAAAAGGCCAGCGGTGCCAAGCGCCAGATCATCGTGCCGCGCAAGGGCGTGACCGAGCTGCAGCGCCTGCTGGAAAGCGGTGATCGCGAGATCGAGCTGGAAGTCGGCCGCAGCCACGTGCGCGTCAAGCGCGACGATGTGACCTTCACCTCCAAGCTGATCGACGGTCGCTTCCCGGATTACGAGGCTGTCATCCCGATCGGTGCCGATCGCGAAGTGAAGGTCGATCGCGAAGCCCTGCGTGCCTCGCTGCAGCGTGCTGCGATTCTGTCCAACGAGAAGTACCGCGGTATCCGCGTGGAAGTCTCGCCGGGCAACCTGAAAATCAGCGCGCACAACCCGGAGCAGGAAGAAGCCCAGGAAGAGATCGAGGCCGATACCACGGTCAGCGACCTTGCCATCGGCTTCAACGTGAACTACCTGCTGGATGCCCTATCGGCACTGCGCGACGAGCACGTCGTGATCCAGCTGCGTGATTCGAACTCCTCTGCCCTGGTCCGCGAGGCCAGCAGCGAGAAGTCGCGTCATGTGGTGATGCCGCTGCGTCTCTGACCTGGCGCGCTGGTTCCACGTGGAACCGAGTTGTTTGAGAAGCCCGGCACTGCCGGGTTTCTTTTTGGGCGAAAGAAACGATGTTCCACGTGGAGCATCGTCGTAGCGTTGAACCTCGGAGATGCTTGCTTCGTCTGCCCGTCTGCCCGTCTGCCCGCCTGCCTGCCTGCTTGTCTGACCGGGTATCCGCACACGCAGGCCTGCTTCATGGGTAGGGGGTGAAGGCCGATCTCCATGGTTACCGGCCACGTGAACCAAGGTCGCCACCGGCACACGCGATTCGCATCCTCGCTGCGCTCACAAACCAGTAGCGATCTTGCGATGGGGTGATCGTTATCGAACGCAGGTGCAAAAGTGGCTCGGTAGCGCCTGCCCGCCGCCAATCGCGCGAATCCTGTTAAGCCGCCACTGCGAACCAGGACAGAGTTCTCTCCAGATCTGGAGCGCCGCGACGAGTCGGCTTTCTGCCGCTGAATCACAGCTCTATGCTTTTAAAAACTGTATATAAATCTAAAGCTAGGTGGTGGTGGTAGGGCCAGATTTGGTTGAAAAGTAGGTTAAATGGTTGGTTACAAAGAGAATTAGGGCCTCGAAACCCCCGGTAAAACAGGGCCTGAGCCTGGGGGTGATCCTGTGGGTATCTTTAAAGCCTGTTCCAAGGCCTCTTTTTATCCACAGATTGCCCTTAGGTTGTGCATAACTCATACATGGGGGATGTGGACAGTCTCGTTTGGGTCTGCGCGAGCGTCCTTCATTTCTGACGGGGTGCGCTTCGGCGACGCGCGCAGAATTCAAACAATCCCGCTCGGACGTACTGATCGGGCTGCTGGGCGCCCTGGAAAACGCCCCGGATTTCTTGAAATCTGCAGCACCATGGGCCTGGACGAGCCTCAGAATTGAAGAAATTGAGCGCGTTCTCGAGCCTCCGGGTGGAGGTCGACGGGCATGTTCCACGTGGTACGGCACGCCTGAGTGAGTCCCCTACGCCGCCTCGTCCGCCTTGCACTGCCCTGCTCCACATCGGGCAGTGGGGTTCGCCATCGTCCGCCGGGGCCCGGCACTTCCTCCCGGGGCTGGGTGAAACGCCGGGGACTGTACGGCGGCGCACTTCCAGGGCTGCTTGCACCACGTGGAACCAGGGCAATGCAGTAAGCTGATCGATTCCCCGCTACCCCTCTGCCGCCCGGCGCGGCGTCGATCTTCCGCATGCATATCCGCCGTCTCTCCCTGCACCAGGTTCGCCGCTTCGATACCGTCGAACTCGCGCCGAAACCGGGCATCAATCTGATCACCGGCGACAATGGCGCCGGAAAGACCAGTGTCCTGGAGGCGCTGCATGTCATGGCGTACGGGCGCAGTTTCCGTGGCCGGGTGCGGGATGGGCTGGTGCGCCAGGGCCGGGAGGCGCTGGATGTCTTTGTCGAATGGGATGAGCAGCGCGAAGGCGCCGAAACCCCGACGCGGCGGAAGGCCGGGCTCCGCCACAGTGGGCAGGAATGGAAAGGCCGACTGGACGGTGAGGATGTCGCCCAGCTCGGCACCCTCTGCGCGGCGCTGGCGGTGGTGACCTTCGAACCAGGTAGCCACGCGCTGGTCAGTGGCGGCGGTGAGCCCCGTCGGCGGTTCCTCGATTGGGGTTTGTTCCACGTGGAACCAGACTTCATGGGGCTGTGGCGGCGGTACTCGCGAGCCCTCAAGCAGCGCAACGCCCTGCTCAAGCAGGGCGGGCATCCGCACGCCCTGGATGCCTGGGATCGAGAGCTCGCCGAAGCCGGCGAACCGCTGACCACCCGCCGGCAGCACTATCTGGAGCGGTTGCAGGAACGCACCGTGGAACTGGCCGCCGTCCTGGCCCCCAATCTGGGCATCCAGTCGCTGAGCTTGAGCCCAGGGTGGCGCAAGCAGGAGGTTTCACTCTCCGATGCCCTGCTTCTGGCCCGGGAACGTGACCGGATGGCCGGCTATACCTCGGTCGGTCCACACCGGGCCGACTGGAGCGTCGGATTCGAGACCATTCCCGGCCGGGATGCACTCTCGCGGGGGCAGGCGAAACTGACGGCCCTCACCTGCCTGCTGGCACAGGCCGAAGACTACGCCGAGCAGCGCGGCGAATGGCCGGTCATCGCATTGGACGACCTGTCTTCGGAGTTGGATCGACACCACCAGGCACGGGTGCTGGAGCGCTTGAAGGCCGGCCCGGCGCAGATCTTCATCACCGCCACTGAAGTTCCGGCGGCACTGATCGACGCGACAGATATCACGCGGTTCCACGTGGAACATGGACAAGTCCAGCTTGTGCCATAGTGGTCCCCCAGGGGCCACGGTGCCCGGCTGGTATAATTGCTGTTGCAACCCCTTATTACTCGGCGCCCCGCCTCACCGCGGCGGACCGACCTGCGGAGCCTACGGCAAGCGCAATGACTGAAGAACAGAACATCCCCGCAAATAGCGGCAACTACGACGCCAACAGCATCACCGCCCTGGAAGGCCTCGAGGCTGTCCGCAAGCGTCCTGGTATGTACATCGGCGACGTCCATGACGGCACCGGTCTGCACCACATGGTGTTCGAGGTCGTCGACAACTCCATCGACGAAGCCTTGGCCGGCCACGCCGACCATGTGTCGGTGATGATCCACGCAGACGGTTCGGTCTCGGTGTCGGACAACGGGCGCGGCATCCCGACCGGCAAGCACGAGCAGATGAGCAAGAAGCTCGATCGCGAAGTCTCCGCCGCCGAAGTCGTGATGACGGTCCTGCACGCCGGTGGCAAGTTCGATGACAACAGCTACAAGGTGTCTGGCGGCCTCCACGGCGTGGGCGTCAGCGTGGTCAATGCGCTCTCGCAGAAGTTGCTGCTGGATATCTACCAGGGCGGCTTCCACTACCAGCAGGAATTCGCTGACGGTGCTGCGGTCAACTCGCTCAAGCAGGTTGAAGCCAGCACCAAGCGCGGTACCACCCTGCGCTTCTGGCCGTCGGTGAAGGCGTTCCACGACAACGTCGAGTTCCACTACGACATCCTGGCCCGCCGCCTGCGTGAGCTGTCCTTCCTCAATTCCGGCGTCAAGATCGTGCTGGTGGACGAGCGCGGCGACGGCCGGCGCGACGACTTCCATTACGAAGGCGGCATCCGCAGCTTCGTGGAGCATCTGGCGCAGTTGAAGACGCCGCTGCACCCGAACGTGATCTCCGTCACCGGTGAGTCCAACGGGATCGTCGTGGACGTGGCGCTGCAGTGGACCGATTCCTACCAGGAAACGATGTACTGCTTCACCAACAACATCCCGCAGAAGGATGGCGGTACCCACCTCGCCGGTTTCCGCGGTGCGCTGACCCGTGTGCTCAACAATTACATCGAGCAGAACGGCATCGCCAAGCAGGCCAAGATCAACCTGACCGGCGATGACATGCGCGAAGGCATGATCGCGGTGCTGTCGGTGAAGGTGCCGGACCCGAGCTTCTCCAGCCAGACCAAGGAAAAGCTGGTCAGCTCGGACGTGCGCCCGGCGGTGGAAAGTGCCTTCGGTGCGCGCCTGGAAGAATTCCTGCAGGAAAACCCCAACGAAGCCAAGGCGATCGCCGGCAAGATCGTGGACGCGGCGCGTGCACGTGAAGCGGCCCGCAAGGCGCGCGATCTGACCCGCCGCAAGGGCGCGCTGGATATCGCCGGCCTGCCGGGCAAGCTGGCCGACTGCCAGGAAAAAGATCCGGCGCTGTCCGAACTGTTCATCGTCGAGGGTGACTCGGCAGGTGGCTCGGCCAAGCAGGGCCGCAACCGCAAGAACCAGGCCGTGCTGCCGCTGCGCGGCAAGATCCTCAACGTGGAACGCGCCCGCTTCGACCGCATGCTCGCCTCGGACCAGGTCGGTACGCTGATCACCGCGCTGGGCACCGGCATCGGCCGGGACGAGTACAACCCGGACAAGCTGCGCTACCACCGCATCATCATCATGACCGACGCCGACGTCGACGGCGCGCACATCCGTACGCTGCTGTTGACCTTCTTCTACCGTCAGATGCCGGAGCTGATCGAGCGTGGCCACATCTACATCGGCCTGCCGCCGCTGTACAAGATCAAGCAGGGCAAGCAGGAGCTGTACCTGAAGGATGACCCGGCGCTGGATGCGTACCTGGCCAGCAGCGCGGTGGAAAACGCCTCGTTGATCCCGGCCGAGAGCGAACCCGGCATCGAAGGCGTGGCGCTGGAGAAGCTGCTGCTTTCCTACGCCTCGGCGCAGGAAACCATCGCGCGCAACAGCCATCGTTATGACCGCCAGGTGCTGGAAGCGCTGATCGATTTCACGCCGATGGATCTGGAACACCTGCGCAAGGCCGGCGCAGACGAGGGCCTGGCCGCGCTGGCCACCCGCCTCAACCAGGGCAGCCTCGGTTCGCCGCGCTATACGCTGGAACTGCAGGAACCCACCGACGAACGTCCGGCAGCCGTGCTGGTCACGCGTCGCCACATGGGCGAACAGCTGATCCAGGTGCTGCCGCTGGCCGCATTCGAGACCGGCGAACTGCGTGCCCTGCACCAGTCCTCCCTGCTCCTCCACGGCCTGGTCCGTGCCGGTGCGAAGATCAGCCGCGGTGCCAAATCGGCCGAGGTCGGCAGCTTCGCCGAGGCGCGCAACTGGCTGCTGGATGAAGCCAAGAAGGGTCGCCAGATCCAGCGATTCAAGGGTCTGGGTGAAATGAATCCGGAGCAGCTCTGGGACACCACGGTCAATCCCGACACCCGCCGCCTGCTCCAGGTGCGGATCGAGGATGCCGTGGCCGCCGACCAGATTTTCAGCACGCTGATGGGCGACGTGGTCGAACCGCGCCGCGACTTCATCGAAGACAATGCGCTGAAGGTCGCCAACCTGGATATCTGACACAATCGGGGCAAGGCCGGCCGGGGGCGACCCTGGCCGGCCATCGCCCCCCGATGCCAGGAATCCGATGTCCGTTACCCCCCCGGCGTCCATGACGCCTCCGCTTCCCCCCGCTGTTCCATCATCACCGCGCAGGCCGGGTTCTCCGCTTGCAGGGTTCTTCATCGATCTGGGCATCGGCGTGGCGGTGCTGCTCTCGCTCAGTCTGATCAGCGGCTTGGCCTGGGGGCTCTACCGCGGTGCGATCGTCGGTTACCAGGCGGCGCGCGACGGTGCGGATGCGTCCGCGGTCGCCGGTCTTGCCCAGCAGCTCGGACAACCCGGTGCCCTCGCCCAGATCCTGATGGCGCTGGTCGCCACCGGTGGCGCGGCACTGGTGCTGTATTTCTTCCGTCGTCGGGCCACGCCCGCCGAACGGGCGCTGTCGTTCCAGGCCGCCCGTCGCCCTTCCACCTGGGGGTGGACACTACTGGTCGCCACCGGGGTGATCGTCGGCAGCAATCTGATCGCGTGGCTGGCCAAACAGGGCGGTATCGAGCCGGTGCCGACCAACCTGGCGCTGATGGAACAGGCGATGACGCGCTTCCCCTGGTTCCTGGCGCTGTTTGCCGTGGTGCTTGCTCCGGCCTATGAGGAACTGCTGTTCCGCCGGGTGCTGTTCGGTCGCCTGTGGCAGGCCGGCCGGCCGCTGCTGGGCATGTTGCTGAGCAGCCTGGCCTTCGCCCTGGTGCATGAAATTCCCGGTACCAGCGCCAACGGCCCATGGGAAATCGCCCAGCTGTGGCTGGTCTATGGCGGCATGGGCGCCGCCTTCGCCTGGCTCTACCAGCGCACCGGCACCTTGTGGGCGCCGATCGCCGCGCATGCGTTGAACAACGGCATTGCCCTGGCCGCCCTCATGTTCCTGGGCATCCAATAACGACTACGCGGCTTGACGAAAATTTACGTCGCCACGTTCCACACTGCGCATATGAACACGGGGGATCGCACATGAAACCAGTGCTGTTGGGAATTGCCATCGCCATGCTGGTGAGCGCGTGCGCCACCACCACCTCACCCACCGGCCGCCGCCAGATGGTGGGCGGGGTATCGCAGGCCGAGCTGGACCAGCTGGGCGCGCAGGCGTTTACCGAGACCAAGTCCAAAGGTACGTTGAGCACCGACCCGAAGCAGAACGCCTACGTCCAGTGCGTGGTGAATGCGCTGGTCGCTCAGCTTCCCGCACAGTACCGTGGCGTACGGTGGGAGACGGCCCTGATGGTCGACAAGGAACCCAACGCGTTCGCTTTGCCCGGCGGCAAGGTCGGGGTCAATACCGGCATCTTCACCGTCGCCAAGAACCAGGATCAGCTGGCCGCCGTCATCGGCCACGAGATCGGGCACGTGATCTCCCGCCACCACGAAGAACGCATCACCCGCCAGATGGGTGCGCAGACCGGGCTGTCGGTCCTCGGCGCGCTGGCAGGCGCGGCCTACGGCGAGGGAGCGGCCAGTACCGTCAGCCAGCTCGGCGGCGCCGGTGCCCAGGCGGCCTTCCTCCTGCCAGGCTCGCGGACCCAGGAAAGCGAGGCCGATATCGTCGGCCAGCGCCTGATGGCCGAGGCCGGTTTCAACCCGGCCCAGGCGGTCGATCTGTGGCAGAACATGATGGCTGCCAGCGGCGGCCGGTCACCGCAGTGGCTGTCCACCCACCCCGATCCGGCCAACCGCATCCGGGAATTGCAGCGAGACGCGCCCTCCCTGAGTGGTGTATACCAACAAGCCCAGGCGGACGGGCGTCGTCCGAAGTGTGGCTGACGCGCCCGTATGCGACCAAAAGATGCTGTATTGCAGCATCGGAAACGATTTCTCACGCCATCAGTTTCTGATACGTTTGGCGGCTCAGATTTTTCTGACAGTCCGTTTTGATGCCGCTGCGGCGGTTCGATCGAGGTGAAAGATGATTTTCAGCAACCACAAGCAAGCCGTCCTTTCCGTCCTCATCGCGACCGCTGTAAGTGGCGCCATGATCACCGATGCCTTCGCCCAGGCCCGCTCGTCGGAGCGTGGCGCGCGTGGTGGGAAGAAGCAGGCCAAGGCCGAAGTGCTCTACCCGAACGCGACCCGCCAGGAGCCGGAGCAGAAGTCCTCGGCCAAGGTCGGCCCGAAGCTGCAGAAAATGATTGACAGCTACAACGACCAGAAGTTCCCGGAGACGCGCGCGCAGGCCGACGAAATCCTGGCCAATCCCGCCGCCAACACCTACGACAAGTCGCTCGCCGCGCAGCTCGCCTCGCAGGCGGCCTACCAGCTGGACGACGTCGCCTCGGCCAAGAAGTACCTCGAGCAGGTGCTGCAGCTCGGCGGCCTGGACAACAACGGCCATTACCAGTCGATGCTGATGCTGGGTCAGCTGCAGCTGCAGGACGACCAGATCAACGAAGGCCTGGCGACCCTGGACAAGTACTTCGCCGAGACCAAGTCGAACAAGCCCGAAGAGCTGATCGCCAAGGGCCAGGCGCTGTACCAGGCCGAGCGCTATGCCGAGGCCATCCCGGTGCTGCAGCAGGCCATCGCCGGCTCGCCCGAGCCGAAGGACAACTGGAACCAGTTGCTGATGGCCGCCATGGCCGAAGCCGGCCAGACCGGCGAAGCGGTCAAGCAGGCTGAAACGCTGGCTGCCAAGAACCCGAACGACAAGAAGGCCCAGCTGAACCTGGCCAGCATGTACATGCAGGCCGACCAGATGGACAAGGCCGGCGCGGTCATGGCCAAGCTGTACGCAGCCGGCCAGCTGACCGACGAGCGCGAGTACAAGCAGCTGTACTCGATCTACGCCAACAGCGAGAACAAAGAAAAGGACGTCATTGCCGTTATCAATGATGGCCTGCAGAAAAACATCCTGAAGCCGGATTATCAGGTATACCTGGCACTGGCCCAGGCGTACTACTACTCCGAGCCGCAGCAGGCGGACAAGGCGATCGAGGCGTGGCAGAAGGCTGCCCCGCTTTCCAAGGATGGCGAGACCTACCTGAATCTGGCACGCGTGCTGCATTCGGAAGGTCGCATTCCGGAGGCCAAGCAGGCCGCCCAGCAAGCGCTGGCGAAGGGTGTGAAGAACCAGGCGGATGCGAAGAAAATCATCAACCTGAAGTAAGTAGGAATAACGCCTGAATGCCTGCACAAGTGATGCGCAGGCGCTCAGGATTGGTATAAGCTTGGAGGTTCCTGCGGTGTCATGCACCGCTGATCATGGGCTACCTGTCCCCGGGTATCCCGGCCCCACTAATGAGCTCTTGGCGCATGACGGAACAACTAGTCGTTCACAGGTACGAACAACGCGATGACACCGGCCTCTCCTGGCCGCGTATCGTGGGTATCGCTTTTGTAATCGCACTGCATCTCGCCGCCTTCATGATGCTTCTGATCCCGGCTGTGGCTCCCAAGGCCGTCGCGGAGAAAGAACGCAACATCATGGTGACCCTGGTCGACGCTCCGCCGCCGCCCCCACCGCCGCCGCCGCCGCCGCCGCCGGATGACACTCCGCCGCCGCCGGTCAAGAACCTGTCGCCGCCGAAGCCGTCCCCGGTTCCGCCGCCGCCGCAGGCTCCTGTGGTCGATATCCCGGACCCGCGTCCGACCGACATCGTCACGCCGCCTTCGCCGCCGTCGCCGCCGCAGCCGCCGAGCACCATTGAGGCAAGCGTCGACATCTCGTCGAAGAACATGAACCCCCCGCGTTACCCGCCGGCCGCGTTCCGTGCTGGTATCCAGGGTGAAGTCATCCTGATCATTGACGTCGATGCCAATGGCAACGTCACCAATGTGTCGGTCGAGAAGTCCAGCCGTAACCGTGACCTTGACCGCGCCGCCATGGAAGCAGCTCGCAAGTGGAGCTTCCGTTCCGCGGAATCGGGCGGGAAGAAGGTCGCAGGTCGCGTTCGCGTCCCGGTCAACTTTGCGCTGAACTGATAGTGGCCGGTGGCCCGCCGGCCACCGCCTCTAGCGGTTATTTCTAGCAATACCCTTTATCACCACACACAACAAAGGTAAGCGTCATGCTGCAGGAACTTTTCATCGCCGCTGCTGCCGGGGGCAACTCCAACGCCCTGTCGCAGATGGGCTTCGAGCACCTGATCCACGAGATGACCACCCAGCCGGGTGACTTCGCCGTCTCCTGGGTCGTGCTGCTGACCCTGATCATTATGTCGGCCATGTCCTGGTACTGGACCGTCATCAACATCTTCCGCGCCACCCGTCTGAAGGCTGCTGCCGACAAGGTCGTGAGCCTGTTCTGGGATACCCCGAACGCCCAGGACGCCATCCGCGCGATGGAAGAACAGCCGGCTTCGGAGCCCTTCTCCAAGATCGCTCTGGACGCTGCACAGGCTGCTGCGCACCACCAGCGTTCGGAAGGCGGCACCTCCGGTGGCCTGGGTGAGAACCTGAGCCGTTCGGAGTTCGTCGATCGCGCCCTGCGTCAGGCCGTGACCCGCGAAAGCAACAACCTGCAGTCGGGCATGACCCTGCTGGCCACCGTCGGCGCAACCGCTCCGTTCGTGGGTCTGCTGGGTACCGTGTGGGGCATCTACGGCGCGCTGATCAAGATCGGTGCCACCGGTTCCGCCTCGATCGACGCCGTTGCCGGCCCGGTGGGTGAAGCACTGATCATGACCGCCATCGGTCTGTTCGTGGCTATCCCGGCCGTGTTCGCCTTCAACTTCTTCAGCAAGATCAACAGCGCCACGATCAGCAAGTTCGATACGTTCGCTCACGACCTGCACGACTTCTTCGCCACCGGTTCGCGCGTTCGCTAATAGCGACGCGCGTCACCCAGCGAGAACGTAGTCAACACGATCTAGACGGAGCCCGTTATGGCTTTCAGTAGTGGTAACAGCGGCGGCCCCATGGCCGACATCAACGTTACGCCCCTCGTGGACGTGATGCTGGTGCTGCTGATCATCTTCATCATCACGGCGCCCCTGATGTCCCACAAGGTCAAGGTGGATCTGCCTGAGGCCAACCTGGTGCAGAATCCGGAAGACGCTGAGAAGCGTTCGAGCCCGATCACCTTGGCAGTCAAGGAAGACGGCTCGATCTACTGGAACGACGAGGAAATCGACAAGCAGACGCTCGAGTCGCGCTTGGCGACCGCCGCCCAGCAGACCCCGCAGCCGCCCCTCAACCTGCGTGGTGACCGCACCACCAAGATGCGCGTCATCAATGAGATGACGAAGATCGCGCAGGAACAGGGCATGCTCGACGTTGGCTTCGTCGCCACCAAAGAGAAGGGGCAGTAAGCCATGGCGTTCAGTACTGGTGGTAACAAAGGCCCCATGGCCGACATCAACGTCACGCCCCTCGTGGACGTGATGCTGGTGCTGCTGATCATCTTCATCGTCACCGCGCCGATCATGACGTACCCGATCGCCGTTGACCTGCCGCAGCGCGTGCTCAACCCACCGCCGGTGACTGTCGAACCGCCGCCGCCGATCGAGCTGAAGGTGGACGCCAGCAACCAGGTGTCGTGGAACAACAGCCCCGTCGCTGTGAGCGAACTGCAGCAGCGTATGGAGCAGGAAGTGCAGCGTGATCCGACCAACCAGCCGGAACTGCGCATCGATGCCAGCCCGGACTCCGAGTACGACGTGATGGCCAAGGTGTTGGCTGCCGCGAAGAATGCTCAGATGAAGAAGATCGGCTTCGTACAGCAGTAATACGCAAGACGCAGTCATGACGCGACTGGAAAACGCCCCTGGAAACAGGGGCGTTTTTTTTGTGCCACCGCCTGTGGATACGCGCCAGCGCCACGCCGCCCGCTATCATCCGGCCATGCTCGCAACCTTCGATCTCTTCGGGGACTGGCTCGACGCCATCCCGCACCTGCGCCCGCTGATGGTGGCGGCCTACATTCTCTATCTGCTGTGGTTGATCGGCTGGATCATGCTGCAGAAGCGCGAGCCGGTCGCCACGCTGAGCTGGATCCTCTCGCTGGCCGCCCTGCCCTACGTGGGGCTGTTCATCTACTACCTGCTCGGCCCGCAGAAGGTGAAACGACAGCGCCTGCGCCGTGGCCGTTCGCGCTCGGGCATGGAGCACTACAGCAGCGTCTGCCCGCCGGATGCGGACTGCACCGAGCTGGCCAAGATCGCCCAGGCCACCACCGGGCTCTCACCGAGCTCGGCCACCGAGGTGGAGTGGCTGGTCGATGGCGCGGCCACCTACAGCGCACTGCTTGCCGCGGTGGCCACGGCCAAGGACCACCTGCACCTGGAGTACTACATCTTCAATCCGGACCACGCCGGCACCGCGCTGCGCGATGCGCTGACCGAGCGTGCGGCGGCCGGCGTGCGCGTGCGCCTGCTGCTCGATGCGGTCGGCTCGTCATCCATCCGCAAGCGCTTCCTGCAACCGCTGCTGGATGCAGGTGCCGAAGTCGTCTGGTTCCATCCGCGGCAGCTGCTCAAGCCGTTCAAGCGGCCCTGGTTGAACCTGCGCACGCACCGCAAGCTCGTCATCATCGACGGCCTGCAGGCCTTTACCGGCGGCATCAACATCACCGATGAGGAAGACGAGAGCGTCCGCCCGGATGCGTATCGCGACCTGCACATGCGGCTGCGTGGCCACGTGGTGCGCAGCCTGCAGCTGGTCTTCATCGAGGATTGGATCTACGCCACCGGCCAGGAGCCGGCGCGCTTCAACATCGCGCAGTTGTGGCCCGAGACCATGCCCAGCCGCAGCGAGGGCAGCATCAATGCGCAGGTGCTGGTGTCCGGTCCGGACTCGTCATGGGAGACCATCCACCGGCTGCACGTGGCGGCGATCCACGAAGCGAAGGAGCGCGTCTGGCTGGTGACGCCCTACTTCGTGCCCGGCGAGGCCGCGCGCATGGCGCTGACCTCGGCCGCACTCGGCGGCCTGGACGTGCGCCTGCTGGTGCCCAAGATGAGCGACTCCTGGTTCGTTACCCAGGCCGCGCGTTCCTACTTCGACGAGTTGCTGCAGGCAGGCGTCAAGATCTACGAGTACGGCCCGCGCATGCTGCACACGAAGGCCTTCATCGCCGATGACGATGTCTGCATCGTCGGCAGTGCCAACTTCGACCACCGCAGCTTCCGGCTCAACTTCGAGCTCTCGATGATGATCAGCGATACCGACCGCGTGGCCGCGCTGGCCGAGATCCTGCTGGCCGAGTACAGCAGCGCCTCGCCGGTCTACAACGATCGCCAGCGTTCGCTGTGGCGGCACCGTGTTCCCGAGGCCTTCGCACGCTTGGCATCGCCGTTGCTGTAGCCACCGCTCCCCGTGGAACCGCACCCGGCGCCAGCGCTACACTGGCCCGGTCAATCGGGGAGAACGACATGTACTGGCTGTTCCTGCTGTTCGCGCTGGCCTGTTTCGGCATGGCGCTCAAGACCCCCCACATGGGGCTGATGGCGCTGTCGCTGCTGGGCACCCTGGTGTTCCTGCTGGCGTGGGTCCGCGGCCTTTACGTGGCCCGCTTCGGTGACGTGCAGCCCACCCGCGCGGCCATCACCGATCCCAACGAACTCCGTCGGCTGCGGGAGCTCGCCCTCCAGGCGCGCACCCCGACCGCTCAGGGTGAGTCCGACCCCTCGTAGTGCCATGACCCAACTCAGCGTCAACGTGAACAAGATCGCCGTCCTGCGCAACTCGCGCGGTGGCACCGACCCGGACGTGCTGCAGGCCGCCCGTGCCTGCCTGGAGGCCGGCGCGCACGGCATCACCGTGCACCCGCGCCCGGACCGCCGCCACATCCACGCCGAGGACGTGCTGGCCCTGTCCGCGCTGACGGCCGAGCGCGGGGTGGAGTTCAACATCGAGGGCAACCCGTTCGCGCCCCCGCGTGAGGGTTACCCCGGGCTGCTGCCGCTGTGCGCGCAGACCCGCCCCGCCCAGGCCACCCTGGTGCCCGATGGCGACGGCCAGCTCACGTCCGACCACGGCGTCGACTTCGCCCGGGATGCGCAGCGCCTGCGCCCGCTGATCGCCGATTTGAAGACGTACGGCTGCCGGGTCAGTCTGTTCGTGGATGCGGGCAACCCCGACATCGCCCAGGCCGCGGCCATCGGTGCTGACCGCGTGGAGCTCTACACCGGCCCCTACGCCGAGGCGCATGCCGCCGGCGACGCCAGGGCCATGCTGGCCGTGTTCGCCGATGCAGCCCGCCGCGCACAGGCGGCCGGCCTGGGGGTCAACGCCGGGCATGACCTGTCGCAGGACAACCTGGCCGATTTCCTGCGGACCGTGCCGGACGTGCTGGAAGTCTCGATCGGACATGCGCTGATCAGCGAGGCGCTGTATGACGGGCTGGATGCCACGGTGAAGGGCTATCTGCGGCTGCTGTGATGCGGCGCGTAGCCCTGCCGCGTAAGGGGCGCCCGGCATCAGGTAGAGCCGACCGTTGGTCGGCTCAGCCGCCGGTGACGGGGCAGGCGAGGCACGCGCTCTGGCCCTGTGGATAATGTAGGGGATCAAATCGGCTCCCACCCCCGGTGAGCCTTACCGGGCGCAGGTTTCACTTCCAATTGCCCCTGTGGTTAGTAATACTACTAACCATGGATATCCCCTATCCCCGCCGTTCCGACGCCACGACGTCTCATTCGCTGCGACATCCGGGCGATAGGCTTTGAAGATGGGTATTGCGATCAAAGGCCGGGGCTCCAGCACGCACCTGGCGGGCCGCTTCGAGGTCACCGTCAGCGAAGCGATGGACGACGGCTGGGCGCCGGACGAGAGTGAAGAGTTCGCTGCCCCGCGCCTGCGCACCGAAGTCCGTGCCGAGACCGCACGCAGCATCATCAGCCGCAACAAGTCGCCGGACGTCGGCTTCAGCCAGTCGGTCAATCCGTACCGGGGTTGCGAGCATGGTATCAATACCCCCTGATTGTTCACTGGACAAAAGGATATAGATCAATGGTTTAGAGCAGTATCAGTAAACACACCGGCTTGGCAGGAGCGCGCGCAGCAACGGCCAGCTCGCCTCTCTCGGACGAGCTGGCCCTCGCTCATTAGCTGCGAAGAAAGTTAGAGACCTGCGGCGCGTAGCAAGGCTGACATCGACGTGCCCAGACCATCAGCCACGCGCTCCAAGGTAGCGAGAGTGACGTTCTTTTCGCCACGTTCGATCTTGCTGTAGTAGGCGCGGTGCATTTCGATGTGGTCAGCAAAGACTTCCTGGCTGACACCCAGAGCAATACGATGCGCGCGGATCACATCAGCAAGCTTCGCCTGATTCGTATGCTCGACCATACGAAGCAGCTTGTGGTCCCGGTACTTTAAAGACTACGCCTCTAAAGGCAGTCTACTTATAAGTACCAATCGCCTATCTCATGAACTTTTACCTCGTATGTCCGGAACTGGAGTTCACGCTTGAGGTTCCCTTCTCGCCCATGGGCAGGGAGCAAGTTGCAATGCAGGTGCGTCGGATGCAGGAAGAGGAAGGGCAAGCCAGGGGCTTCGAATGCCGCTTGGCAGAAGAGCTGTCAAAGCTCATCCCGCAACTCACCGATTGGGACATCAAGCCACCCACGGGTGCACAGATGGCGTACGCGACTTCGCTCTGCGCGCAGTTGGGTATTCAACTGCCTGCAGCAACACGTCGATCGCGTGCATTGATGCAAACCTTCTTGGCCGAAGCCAAAGCGCTCCACGGCCAACGTAGCTGACAAAGACTCGACAAGCCGCAGTTGTGGATAAGTTTGGGTAAAACTTTCTCGCCAGATTACCGAATGGCCTACAGCTAACTGAATTCCAGGGTGTTGCGGTGGCTGTGGTTAGCAATAATACTAACAGCCTAGCCTTCCCAGGTTGTTGCCATGGAACAGGATGCTCGAAAGGCCCAAGTTCCCCTCAAAGGTAGAGGGGCCGCATCGCGTGTCCCGAGCCGTTTCGATACCACTGCAACGGTGGGAATCGACGATGGCTGGGAATCGGTCTACCAGGAGATGGAAGACGCGCCGCAGTTGAAAACTCAGGTACAGGAAGAGCGAGCGCGAACGGTGATCAGCCGCAACACATCCCCCGACGTTGGCTTCAGCGCGTCGGTGAATCCGTACCGCGGCTGCGAGCATGGGTGCGTTTACTGCTTTGCCCGTCCCTCCCATTCCTACTTGAGCCTTTCTCCGGGCTTGGACTTCGAGACGCGTCTGTTTGCAAAGACGAATGCCCCGGAGCGGCTCAGAGCAGAAATCAGCAAGTCGAATTACAAGTGCGCCCCAATTGCTCTTGGAATAAACACAGACGGCTATCAGCCGATTGAAAGGAACTACCAAATTACACGCCAATGCCTTGAGGTGCTTGCTGAAGCCAAGCATCCGGTGAGCTTCGTCACCAAGAGCGCCCTGATCACCAAGGACATCGAACTGCTGGCGTCGATGGCCAAGGACAGGTTGGTTACGGTCTACTTCTCGGTCACTACGCTCGACAGGAAGCTATCGGCAAAGCTGGAACCGCGAGCTGCCGCTCCCCACGCCAGGCTCCGAGCAATGAATCAGCTGCACGATGCAGGGGTCCCGGTTGGGGTTCTGATCGCGCCTGTCATCCCCATGATCACGGACCACGACCTAGAAGCTATCCTTCAGGCCGCTCACGAACACGGTGCCCGAGCCGCTGGCTACGTGCTTCTCCGGCTACCTAACGAGATCAAAGATATCTGGAGAGAATGGCTCGAGCTGCACTACCCTGATCGGGCCGCGCACGTGCTTAGCTTGCTGCGACAGATGCATGGCGGGAAGGAGTACGACGCCAGCTTCGGCACCAGAATGTCCGGAACTGGACCGGTGGCGGACTTGATTCGCAAGCGATTTGAAAAAAAGCATCGTGAGCTCGGTTTCACGAGGCTGCCTGCGCTCGCCACTCATCTGTTTCAACCTCCCCAGGAGAAGTCGCCACAAGGTCAACTTTTCTAACCAGAGGGAAAGCGTGGTAGCTGCACCAGTTACGAGCGAAGGATCCAGTCGGAGCGGTGCTTACAGGGGCAAGGAGTAACAGGCTCCCGAGTGCTGATACCATCTCCCCGAAACTGAACTAGTCCCTCCTGCGTAGTAAGCTCAGACGGCTCTCTAAACGTATTTGGTTATCCCGCTTCCTCATGACAAGGACTAGCGTATGCCCAAGCAAGTGAGAGGTTTATCAGTCTACCGAAGCACGATTGAGCGATTGCCACAATTTCGTCTCCTTAGCGGCCCACTCACAGAGGACCAGGCAGCGATGCTGGGATTTGGCGGTGTTCCGCTACCAGGTGCATCCATTGTGCCAAGCGCAGAAGGGCCGGCGACGCTATTCAATGCCCGGGGCAAAGAGATCATCAGAAAGGACCTCCCGATGATCAGCAAGTCTCGATTGATCAATACCTCGTGGAAGGACTGGCACGGGCACACCCACCATGGAACTCAGACAAGGTCTTACGAAACCTATCCCCGGGAACACACTGCACCACCTGGTGAATTCCTAACTGCCGTGGAGACAGACGGTGGTATCGCAATGGCTACCAGAATCATTGATCGGACGGAGCCGGAAGAGAGCATTGCAAATCTCCTCAACCTCTACCTGGAATGCTTCCCACACTTTGAGATCGTTGACCCAAACCTTGCGGTGCCGGTCAGGGTCGAGAAGGTCAACTGGCGCATTCTTCCTCCTGGGAAGTTCCCGTTCGATCGAGCGATGCAGGTGTTGGATGACTATCTGGGGCACCTTACCGAAAGCGATCGCGCAGCCGCTAGGCAGCGCATCCGGACCATCACTCGTCACGAGCCAGACTTTATGGCAGTCGGACTAGGCGGGTTCAGTGAATACATCGTCTTCGGGTTCACGCGAAAGAATCGGTATGTGTTTGAGAGCCCGGAGACAGGCAACGCCACCTACATCTTCAGGAATGAATGGGAAGAGGTGTCTCAGCTCACCAAGCGCCAGATCCTGCAAGAGCAGCTGCAGGAGGCCCGGATCATCCACACCTCTCGTTGGGCTATAGAAGTCTCAGAAGCAATCCAGCGGAAGTGAATGGTCGCGGAATGCTCCAGGATGCGTAAACCGAACCAGCATGATTCGCTCTACGCAATAGGCAGTCACCTAACGACACGATTAATCTGGGTCAGAAGATCCCAGCAGGAACTCCTTATGAAGCCAACCATCTTGGCGTTGGACCTCGAAGGCACGCTCATCTCGAACGCAGTCAGTCAGATCCCTCGCCCAGGCCTATATCGGTTCCTTGAGGATGTCCGATCTCAGTTCGAGGAACTCGTGCTGTTCACTACGGTTCCCGAAGCACTCGCCCGAAGCATTGCGGGACTGCTGGTCACGGAAGGCAGTGTACCGGCATGGTTCTCCGGACTTCGCTACACCCATTGGTCTGGAAAGACAAAGGATCTCTCCTATGTCTCCCCCCACTTGGGCGACGCCCTTCTGCTGGATGACCACGGCCCATACGTGCATGACGGGCAAGAGAGCCTATGGGTCGAGATACCGTTGTTTGCTGCTCCGTATTCGGCAGACGATGACGGGTTGCAGATCGCAGCTGCTCGCCTGACCGATCGCATCATGCAACTGGAGAGTGCATCCAACCCGGCCCGCAGGACCGAAGGTCAGCTTCAATGACAGCGTCGTCTCGATGGCGCTGCGCAAGAGCACGCATGCATGGTTCGTTCTCTCCCACAAATGGAACAGATACGGACCACCATGCGAAGAGGCCTCAAGTAGGTCTTCGATAGGGTTCGTCCTGGAGACGCCGGAGACGGCAATCGAAAGGCCGCACTCAGTAAGGTGCTGCAGGCCTTCTACCGCACCCCGATCTACGCCGGCAGAAATTAATATGGAAGTGCCGCACACACGTAGTTCCAGCCGATACGATTCGCCGAAGGATGCGCAGTAGCAGGCGCGTCGTCTCCGATCTGCTCATGCCAACTCACTGCCAGCGCGCTTCGGTAGCCCTAGACCGCGTGCTATCGACTGCCAGGGTCAGGCGGACCCCCAAGTTGGTAGCGAAAGCGAAAATCTCGAGCACGCGATGACCGAATCCGCTGGGCTTTTGCGCACTTCGCCCCTGCTAGAGTTTGGGCTGTCCTTCACATCAAGCGTACCAGTAGGCTCACGATCAGGCGTAAACCACTGAATCAATGAGAGTAAAAAACGGATCTGATTCTCATTCCATTTGTTAATGTACCGTAAGGCTCACGCGCCAAAAAATTTTCCGCGTACCTGATAGCTTTCGGCACCATGGCCTACGACGTCGAAATCTGCACCGCGCATGCGGTCACTTCACAAGCGACGGTGACAACGGGTGAGCAAGGCGTGCCCTTGCCCGAGGGCTTCTGCTTTCTAGTCAGCAGGTCGGACGGATCGCTTGTTCAGCCTGCTTTTGAGTTCTTTGCAGATTCTCATCTGACCATTGACCGGAATCCGAAGCTTGCATGCAGCAAGAATACGACGGCAGCAATAGCGGCTGACCTCACCGACTTCCACCACTTTCTGGACGCAAGAAAAAAGCGCGTCTCGGACGTAGACGAGCAGCTTCTCAAAGCCTACGCGGACACATTGACGGACCTGGACTCCGCGGTGACCCTAGAGAAGTTTGCCGCCGCGACCATCCACCGAAGATGGTCGACCGTGACTAAGCTAGTCGCCTTCTGTGTGAAACGGGGCTATCTAAGGAAGCCGCCAGCGCTGCTGAGCAAGCAGACAAAGCGAGGAACCGTTCAAGTACTCGATGTTGACGTGAATCTGCCCGGGCTGAACGACGCTGACGAGCTAATTACTGCGCTGCATCCCGAGACTGTCGTAGGCGTTCTCGACGAGCTAGGCCCTAACCCCGTGGTCGAAAGAAACGGTCTCGTTGAACTGGCGCTCGCGACCACGGCGCAGCGATTGATGGCTGAGCTGTGCTACCACGCCGGGCTGAGGCGGTCTGAAGTGTGCGATCTGCATGCGATCACCATCCTTAAGACGCGTACCGAAGGGCGCGATCCGCTAACCGCAGTTGCCATCCCAGTGGTCGGAAAGGGTAACAAGAAGCGCAATGTTCCCGTACCAGTTTGGCTACTAGAGGCGCTGAAACGCTATGCCAAGGGTACTCGGCAGGCCCTAATTGACCTCCGACTGCGGTACCGCAAGCTGGAGGATCACGGCGTCCTATTCGTCCTGGACATAAACGACCGCAGGCACGCGGGTAATCCGATAACTCCCCAGACGTTCGATCGCCATTTCGCTCTCGCCAAAGACAGGTTGCTCAAGCGGCTTTCCGAAGAGCTCGACCTGGCTCGCTATGAATCAACGCAGCGCGAGCGGATAACCATCCATGCCCTTCGACACACATTCGCCCTGTACACGTACATGGAGAAGCGCGCAAACGGCGACATGGATGCGATCAAGTATGTTCAGTCAGTACTAGGACACAGCCTCAGGGAGACGACCGAGTCCATCTACCTGAGAAGCGCGAATGCCTTCGAGAGCGAAACCAGGGAGTCCATCAGGCTGCACATTGAAGGTCAATCGTTTATGCAACTAGGCGTAGCGGGCGGATCGGCTTGAGCGCAGAGTTCCCCCGTTAATGGACGAGCATGACCTCACATGCAAACGACCAACCCACGCAGAAAGAATCGAATACGGAGGAGAGCAAAACGTGGCAGGAAGAAGGACCGCTCAACTCCGGCACGCCTTGGGAGATGAGGACAAGGTCAGCGCAACGAAGAAATGGGATGTACGCGAGACCGCTGATCGCCTGGAAGCGGCGTTCAGACGCGCCGGAGACCAACGCGACAACATCGTCAACCTCAGCCGGTGGAAGAGCATCGGTGCAGCGGCACCGATCTTCGCCGAAGCGTTCTGCAGAGCCCACAAAAATAGCAGAGAGACAAGTAGATCCTCTTCAGCTAACAACATGGTGAGTGGCCTGGGGCAGTACCTAGCCGCAACAAGAGTGGAGATAAACGGTCCAGATGACGTTCCGATGGACCTGGGCGAATCGTTTCTAACCTATCTGAAAGGAAAGGATGCCACGCACCCGATCACGCTCGCGGTGCAGACACAGCGTCACTACTACGGGACCTTCAAGAAGGTCGTCCTTGCGCTGCACGAAATGGATCCACGCTGGCAGGTGATCCGTATTCCCACAAAGCCGTTCGCAGGCCTGCCACGTAAGAGCAATCCTAAAGAGCTTGACCGTGCGGCTTGGGCCAACGTCATGAAGGCCGCTGTTGAAGAATGCATCTCGACAATGGACGAAGTATGGCCGCTTCTGGACAGGGTACACAGTGACATCGCTAAGAAGAGTAAAGGCGACGCTGTATCGCTGAGCGACCCGGCGGAGGCGATTGCGCAGATCCTGGCAAACTTTGACGGTCACTTTCCTCGCCAAGCCGAGGTTCGCAAGCTCCCTGGAGTAGGAAAGATCAGTGAAAGTGAGTACTTCCGTCTGAGGAGACTTGCGCACCCCATCGGTGGTGATCTGATCCCATTCTTCCTGGTACTGGCCATGCACTCGGGGTTCAACGAGCAGCCACTTCGAACACTCACTCTGGATGGCATATCGGAGCACTACCCGCTTGGACGGAAACGAACGGTGATCAAGTCATCCAAGCACAGGGCTGGGGAGAGCGATCAGGGGGCACCACAGCGAGCGGCCTTCCCCGCCAGTGATCACCCGCTAGCGCCGGAAAGATTGATACGTTTCGTCATAGCTTGGACCAGACGAATCAGAGACTACGCTGCTGGCGAGCTTGCCAATGACTTCTTCCTGCACGCAGTATCCGAAGGTGGGCGCCACAAGCGCCGAGGAATGCTCATCGATTCCTACTCATGCAGAACCGACGATGTAAACACGCGCGTGACCGGTTACATCACGCTGTTCTGCAAACGAAGGGGGCTCAAGTACTCCGGCTCACGCGCAAATAGGCTTGCGTTCTCTGAAGTGGTTGATGGACTGACCGACGGCGACGCCTTCGAGCTCCGAGCAATGCTGGGCCATCGGCTGCTGTCAACTGGTCAAGACAGCTATCAGACAACCACGATGCAGCGTCGACAAAAGGAACAGATGGCAGGAGCCATGGCGGCCCAGGAGCGCTGGGTGACTTCAAATGGAAGTATTGATACGCGCTCAACCCGGAGTGACCGCGAGCATACGGCAGCCACGCAGGGCTTCTGCTGCGCTGATCCATTCCAAAGTCCGCAACCGGGTCAGCGCCAAGGAAAACTCTGCACCAGCTATGGTGCTTGCCCTGCGTGTCCGCTCGCAGCAGCTGACTCGAACGAAGCCTACGCGCTCGCCCGCTTTCTTCAACTGCAGGAGTTATACGAAGAAGCCAGGGCAGAGCTTGGCAGCGAGATATGGCGGCGAAAGTTCGAGAACGCCTACCTAGCGCTCCGCGACTCATGGATTCCCGCTGTGAGCACGAATGCGAATCGGAAATCAGCGGCGATGATCATGCTGACGTCGCTCCCCGCACTTGAATAGTTCGGACCGCACCGCCAGTAGAGCGTCCACTCTAGAGGTAAGGCTATGCCTGCAGTAAGAAAGGTCAGAACGGCACATGGGTCCACTCTTCACCCTTCATTCCAGGTGGACTATGAAAGTGATGTCTGGACGTTCGCTCAAACTACCGTCGGCCAGCAGAAGGAGTTCGTCACCGTTGACTGGGCAATTCCAGTTGTACGCGGAGAATTACTCACAGACTACAAACACAGAGGATTGCTGGATGAACTGAAGTGCTACCTCAAGACCTCCATCGTCGATGACACGGTACGCATGACGGTTGGATCTATCCCTTCTACCTACATGGGCATGAGGGAGCTGGTGAAGTTCATGGGGGAGCGGGAAATCCGCACGCTTTTCGACATATCCACAGCTGTGAGTTGGGAGTATGTCGAAGGACTCGAAGAGCAATACATCATGGCCGGAGGTGATGCCGGTCGAGACAGAGCGTGGACGCATGCCACTGCCTACAAGCTTATTCACCCACTTACACAGATCTACGAGCTCGCGGACAGCTTGCGCGCCAGAGGTGGGCAAGCACCATGCGAAGCACCGTTTGATGGAAGAAAAACCTTTGACGTTGTGACCGGGCCGCTCGGGCTCGCTCGAACGGGTGGATTGCTGCCTATCCCGGACGAGATCTCGGTGCCAATCCTCACCTACGCATATGAATGGATCGAACACGGCTCGGAAGATGTGATCAGACTTCAGGCTGAGATCATCCCGATGCTCATCGACGCAAGGAGCGCGAAGGGACCAAGACGAATCATATGTCTTCGTGAGATCAAACGGCACATCGAGGAGTTCCAGATGAGTCCGATCCCTGGAACACTAACGCCTTGGCATGAGCCGCTGCTCGCAACGGATCGGATTGATGACGCTGGGGACGAGCGCGAAATTAGCGGAACTCAGGCCCTCAGACGCCTAATTCTGATGACTCAAAGCGCATGTAGTACGTTGCTGCAGGCATGCACTGGGATTCGAGCTCATGAGCTGATAGGCCTATCCTTGGACCACGATCCGACGCTGCAGCACGGTGTGATCAAGTCAGTGACGTCTCTAGACGGACTGATGGAGGTCTTCTCCATCTGCGGAATTTCAGCCAAAAGGGAAGCGACTCGCCATGAGTGGACAGCCGGACTGCGTCCATTGGGTACAAAGCACCTGCCGATCGTTCTGAAGTCCATCGAAGTGTTGGTTCGACTAATGGAGCCTTGGAGAGCTCTTTCTGGCAGCAGCACGCTGATGCTCAGTTTCTCCCACGCCAAGTCCCTTCCATCCGGTGCTGATGGAATTGGCCGAATGACAGCCAACCGTAACTCTCTCCTGCAGCGCGAGTTCGCCGTTGAGGCCCTCACCAAGAAGCGTGGAATCGAGATGACGCAAGCTATCTACGAGGTGAGATCCCTCCGCCCACAGCGATGGAGGATCACCTTTGCGCACTACGTCTTCCGATCCAAGCCGGAGCTTATGCCTGCACTTCGGACCCACTTCCGTCACATGAGCGAGCAGATCACGGATCAAGGGTACATCGGCAACGACGCAGCGCTGCTCGAGAATCTGGAAGGAGAGAGAGTCATGGAGACCTCCAGGTTCCTCGTTCAAATCACTCTTGGCAAGCCGATCGGGGGTGGACCGGCACAGCGGCTTCTCATGCAGCATGCCGAATCAATGGCCAAGGCACTGTCAGTGATGGACGGAGAAACACTGATTGATAAGGCCGTAGCATACGTGAAGCTCACCGACCTGCGGATATGGACAGGGACGTACGCGAGTTGTCTGATCGATATGGTGCCTGATCGCTCCAGCTGCAATCCACACGCAAGCCTGCTCACCGTCCGTGCCTTGCCAAACTTCGGCCTACGATCGCCCGGCCTGTGTGCGGGGTGCAGGTGCTGCATCATCCTCCCAGAGCATCGGGAGTTTTGGGAGGATCGACTTCTGAAGAATCAGGCCATTGTCCAAGCAGATCGGATCAACTCTAAAGACCAGCGATCAAAGATTGCCATGAGTCGTATCGTTCAGAGTCGAGCAGTTCTGGAGATGATATCCAAGGCTACCGGGGACGCCTCCGATCGTTCCGGCGGAAGTTGACGACATTGGCCGCTTCATCCCTGTTGGCACTTCTCTTCTGAAGCCGGGACACTGCGAGCTGAAGGGAAGCGTTGTGGATATTTGTCTTGTACAAAAGAGCCTTCAACCTTGCATTCTCGGCTTTAAGCTTGGTGAGCTCTTCAGTCACTGAGCCGCGCTTCTCCTCCTCAGCTAGTTCTTGAATTTTGAGCCAGACATGCCCCAGTCGAGCGTGCCTTGATCCAAAGCTTCCTCTATTTACGCCCGCCTCCGCCGCGACCGAAGTTGGCGTGATGATCCGATGACCTGCGGCCATCTTTGCTTTCAGCAATTCATTCGTTGGGCGTCGCTTCACCAGACGGTCAAGAGCGGCCAACGCTTTGTCCTCTACTGAGTTGGGTCTGCTCATGCTGCTTTCCGATGATTCGTCGTAGCCAGTCCATAGCCTACGCCACATGCGCCGCCGAATCAGCTGGATGAAATCCGTCATCTCAGGTTTTTCTGCAAACAGCGATTACCCAAACTCCAGAAGCTGATTAGGGCAGCGTTCGCTACTCTATCCTCTACGTTCTGTTTCGACTTGCAGAAGACATCCTCCAGGATCCTACGCAACTAGCTCCCCAGTACACCATGTTCAGCACGTAGATGCTTTGATTGTCAGTTCTAACGCAACAGGAGAGCGCTTACCGTGTCCATGAAGGGAAAGGTTGCATTAGTCACTGGCGGCCGCTCTGGCATTGGATTGGCGATCGCACAAAAGCTCTCAGCAGACGGTGCTCGCATCTTCACCGCCCAGCGTCGTGCAGACACCGTCTTTGAAGGCATTGAAGCGGATTTCGCGGATCCAGCCTCTGCACAACGCGTCGTCTCAACCGTGATTGACCAGGCAGGGCGTCTGGACGTTCTCATCAACAACGCGGGCGTCATGGAGGAAGCGCTTGTCGAAGAGATGTCCCTGGAGGCCTGGAACCGTACGCTGGCGGTCAACCTCAGCACCCCCTTCATGTCCCAGGCATGCCGCCTACGGGGCGTCCAAGGCGGCGCTCAACGCGCTGACGCGTGCCGTTGCCATCGACCATGGCGCGGAGGGAATCAGGTGCAACGCCGTTGCGCCGGGTTGGATCGACACGGACCTCAGCACCGAGTTCATTGCTTCGCTTCCGGAAGCGGGAGAATTCAAGCAGCAGATTGCGAAGATCCATCCGATCGGCCGCACAGGCACCCCAAAAGAGGTGGCCAATTTGGTCGCGTGGCTGGTGTCGCCAGAGACGGCGTTCGTTACGGATCAGGTCAGGACCTTGGACGGCGGACGGACAGCAAAGCTCAGCCTGCCTTGATCAATCTGCGGCAGAGAGCTCAATCGCAGCGATGGTCATATCTACTTGGATGCCGGATCATTCGCTTCGCTGAAAAGCCAATCCCGGAATAGCTTGAGCCGGGGGAGCGTGGAGCATTCCGGCCGGTACACGGCGTAGTAGGCCAGCGGTGACTGAAAGCTGATCTCGGGGAAAAGCCTGACGAGGCGGCCGCTGGCCAGGTCGTTGTGCGCCATGACACTTCGGGTCAGGGCAATCCCGTGGCCTTCGATCGCCGCCTGCAGCACGGCGGCGGAGTTGTTGATCTTCATACCGCGACTGCTGCCGCCCTCTGGCAGGCCGGCACATTTGAGCCAGGCGTGCCACGTGGGAAAGTCCGTGTGGCTATCCATGCACAAGTCGTGGATGAGCATTTCCTGGGCCAGATCGGCGGGCTTCTGCAGGCGCCAATGATCAATCAGCAGCTGCGGTGAGCAGACAGGATAGACCTCCTCCTCCATCAGCTTCTCTGCAGCCAATCCAGGCCACTTCCCGCCGGTACCCAGGTCCGTGCGTTCGCGGGTTCCTCCGGCGGAAACCCGTTGGCCATCTACATGCTCAGCGATGGCAGTGCGGTCGTGGGCACGCGCGTGAGTGCCGACGGCAAGATACTGGACCAGGAAGCACTTTCGCGACTGGTGGCAAAGCCGATGGCCGATAGCGCGATGAAGCAGCTTGAAGCCGCTTCATGGATTCTGGATGGGTCTAGGAACGCGCCGAAGGTGGTCTACGTTTTTACGGACGCAAACTGCCCTTACTGCCATCACTTCTGGCAGGCGGCGCGTCCCCGGGGTGGACAGTGGCAAGGTCCAGTTGCGCCACATCATGGTTGGTGTGATCCGTGAGGACAGCGCCGGCAAGGCTGCTGCAATCATGACCGCTCCGGATCCGTCGGCTGCGCTGAGGCAGAACGAGCTTGCGGCCCCGGGCCGTGGCACCCTTCCACTCAACGCGATTCCCGCACGCATTCAGCGCGAACTGGAGGTGAATCAGTTGCTGATGACGTCCCTTGGATTTCAGGGGACGCCGGGGATCGTAACGCGCGATCTGGAAGGCGGTCTGCGGAAGGTCAATGGAATGCCGCGCGGGGGAGCGATGTCAGAGGTTCTTGGGCCTCCATAGCTCGATCCGCACATTAGGTATAAGGCCAGTAGGACTTGGTGCTGGCGGCCCTCCATCAGCTCCCCATCAGTGAGCTGCGGGAGCAGCTGGCGTCTGAACGGGGCGCTCGCCTTCCTCGGTAGCAGGGTTGATCGTGCGCGCGACCGTAACAGATAAATTCGACCGTCACCGATACGTGTTACGGTTGAACATCAATGTTACGGTCGCTTGTATGAACGACCTCGACGCCGCTGCCCGCTAGCTCCAAGATCTACTACCCGACATGGTAGGTGAGCTCGAGTTCTGGCCCAGTTCCAAGGCGCGCACCCTGCCCCACTTCCTCGCCAGTCTGTTCGACTTGGCCGAGATTGATCTGCTGGGAAACCGGGTGCTGTTGGCCAACGTCATCATGCAGGCTGAGCCGATGCCTCCTTCTCGGCTGATTGCGCATTTGCATCACCTGGCTGAGAAAGCAGGATCGAGGGTCGTCCTTGTGCTCTCCGGCGTGTCGCCCTACATCCGCTCCAGGCTCATCGAGTCTCGGGTGGATTTCGTTGTGCCTAGCAGCCAGCTGTTCGCTCCGAGCTTCCTGATGAGCCTGCGCGAGCGCGATACAGCTCCACCGGTGTCCCTGCCCGTTGGAGAGCAGTTAAGCCATCCGGCACAAGCGGTTCTGATCGCGGCCCTGCTGCGGCCAGACTTTGAGGAGCGTGACATCCCTGGGACCGTCCAGTGGTCACCGCTCGACTTGGCGCGCGAGGCAGGCTACTCGCGCATGACGGCCTCGCGGGTCGCCCGTGAACTGGTGTCGGCTAACCTAGTCAGCGCCCAGCGCGAGGGACGAGAAACGAGCCTGCGGTTCCTGATGGCGCGCCGGTCCTTGTGGGAGGCCGCGTTGCCGCGGCTCCGCTCCCCGGTGCTACGCACCACCAGCATCGGCAAGGGTGGCCTGGCCATGCTGCCAGTCGATGATTGTCGTGCCGCGGGGGAAACCGGTCTGTCCGTGTTAACCGAATTGGCGGCGCCAGCGCGGCCGGTCGCTGCGATCCCGCGGGACTATTTGCGCCGGCCTTCGGAGCCGGAATGGCTTCCTGCGGCCGGCGAGGGCTACGCAGATGTGCAGCACTGGGCCTATTCCACCCGCTTGGGCGGGGCAGGCACCGCCGTGGACCCGTTGTCGCTGTACCTGTCCCTGCAGGGACAGAGCGACCCGAGACTGGATGGGGCGCTGCGGGACCTGCTCGATGAGGTCTTCGCTTGATCGCCGGCGAGCGGAGATTCGGTGAGTGGTTCGCTGAATTCGGCGACCAGCTCGTGCTCATCGGCGGCGTTGGGCCGGCCGCCGTGATGCAGGAAGCGTAGCGGCAAGTGCGAGCAACCAAGGATCTGGACGTGGTGCTGATCGGGGAGGCGCCGACGCCCGCGCACAGCCAGCGGTTCTGGGAGTACATCGAGCAGCACCAGTCCCAGCCCGGAAAAGCGACCAAGCCAAGAGTTGACGCGGTCCCACAGCGACGCTGATGCCGTTGGAAGCGATTACACGCTTAGGACAGTAGCCCGGCAGCTATTTTGACCTCGCGCCAAGGTTGGACCCTTGAAATGTGTGACGTGTATCACTATCCATGGCAAGGTCGGCCAAGGAAATCTCGTCGCGCCACTTGAGACGACTAGGACTGATAGTTGACGGGCATTGATCAGCATCCAGGGAGACGGAACGTGACTCAAGTACCAACCCCGCCAGTGGCACAAGAGCCAGAGCGTCATAGTGAAACCTCGGCATCGGCACCAGAGGCGGTTGCCCCTTTCCGCATCCTGGCCCTCTCAGGCGGCGGATACCGCGGGCTTTACACGGCCAAGGTGCTTGCAGACCTAGAGGCCCACATTGAAGCACCGATCGCCTCGCGATTCGACTTGATCGCAGGCACCTCCATCGGCGGAATACTGGCACTAGCTCTTTCGCTCGAAATCCCGGCGTTAGCGATGGTCGAGCTTTTTACCCAACATGGCCAGGACATCTTCAAGGCGAGGCGCTCGCTGTGGGGGCTGGTTCGCTCCAGGTACACCCAGGCCGAGCTGTCGCGGCTGTTGAGGACTGACGATCTCTTCGCTAGCAGGACGCTTGGAGAATGCACGCGCCGCGTGATCGTCCCGGCAATTGACTACAGCAACGGGGTGCCGGTGTTGTTCAAGACACCACATCACGTAGATCTGACCAGGGACCATGCTTACGCTATCGCGGATGTAGCGTTGGCCACCAGCGCCGCACCAGCATACTTCCCCAGGCATTCCTTCGATAACCGGCAGTTCATTGACGGCGGTTTGTTCGCAAACGCCCCGGGCCTACTGGCATTCCACGAAGCGCAGCACTATCTGGGGGCCAGACGAGATGACATCCATGTCGTATCCATTGGCACGATGTCCTCTCGGTTTACCGTAGATCCACGAAAAAATCGTAGCGGCGGTACGTTCGATTGGGGTGGGATAAATCCAGCCAACACACCGCAGCGCTTGTTCGGCATTGCGATCTCCTCCCAGGAGGCACTCGTCAACTCGATGCTTCGGCACCGAGTGAAGGCAGGCCAGTACTACCACATAGACGAACCGTTGACGGATGAAAAGTCGAGAGCGGTGGCTCTGGACAAGACTGATGCTGCGGCACAGGAAGCACTCTTGGGCGCGGCATCGCAGTCGTCGAAAGTGGCGCTAGGTCAACCGTTGTTCAGAGAGCTTCTCAAGCATCCCGCATCACCACCAACCTTCTACTACGGCCCTAACGTTAATGCTGGAGGTAGCACCCATGCTTAGCCTGCACAAGCTTTTCAAGAACGACGGAAATCCCACCAGTCTAGATGAAGTGATTACGCCTTCTGCAGCCCAGAAACGAGCGCTCATGGATGCCAAGAATGACATCCGGGATCATCTTCGAAAGACCATCCGAGAGGCAACTGTTAGCGTTCTTGGTATGCCTCATATGGTAACTCCGCGCTTCCGGACGCAGGGCTCCTGGGCCTACAAGACCTGCATTAAGGGTGCCCACCTTCCCCCACAGGAAATGGACTGGGACTTTGGCGTCTATCTGCCAGTGACGGCGTGGGAGGATACATCACCGCCGCGCGCAATGGCTCGTCTTTACTTCGAGTTTGTGGAGCGCTCGCTAGCCGACTTGTGCGAGCAGAAAGGGTGGGTGCAGGACAAGAGCAACAAGCGATGCGCTCGAGTCAAGATCTCGGACTGGGGGCACGTCGATCTGCCGCTCTATGCAGCACCTGAAGACAAGTTCAGGAACGTGGCGGAAAAAAGTGCGATGGATTCCTCCATGAAGCGGACCAATCACCTCCGTGAAAATGCGAGTTTGGAGGAGTTCTCCGAAAAGGGGGAAATGCCCAATGACTTCTGGGTCCTTATGGACGAAATCCATGTGGCGAAGCGAGACGGAACTTGGCAAAAGTCAGACCCAGAGCAGGTAGCCAACTGGTTTGATGACCGAGTCACCGAGCACACTGACCAGCTGCGCCGGGTTTGTCGCTATCTCAAGGCATGGAGAGACTACAACTGGGAGAGCGGTGGGCCCACGTCGGTTCTCATCATGATTATTGTCTCCAAGTCGTTTCAGGCCATTCGCGGACGGGACGACCTTGCGTTGGAGAACGCCGCTGCGGACCTTGCTAAGAGGCTTGCGGAAGATGTGAGAGAGGTGGGGATCGACCTTGGCGTGGAAGACTTCAACCGCCTAAGCCCGGCTGATCGGATCGTGGCGTCTCAAAAGGCAAGAGAGCTTCAGCAAGCCATCTATACCAGTCGTCATTACGGTCCAGGACTCGTTGGTAAGGCGATCGCGAACATGCAGACCTACTTTGGTACCCGGATATCCAACGACGCGTCTCTTGTCGTTGTGGACAACGCAGCCGAAGTCCGCAGTACGGACGCCGCACGCGTAGCTGCGCCAGCCGTTGGAGCAACTAAAGCGGGCTGGCGGGCTAAATGAGCGAGCCTAGCCAAGCTGAGTTGAAATCCCTGTTTGGTCATCTGACCGCACGGGGATTTCAGCAGCTCCCATCAAGGGATGGCTCCTGCAGCTTCATTGGCACGCTACCCTGCAAGTTCGGCGATGCGTTGATTACGCTGAAGATAGTTGACTGGGATTTCGTCAGCTACCCCATCATAAGGGTCGACGCACTACCGAACGGTGCTCCATCCCTCATTCCGCACATCAGCGCATGGGGTGGCTTCTGCTACTTGGCTCCAGGATCCGTCATTCTTGATAGGTTCAAACCTGATATTGCAGTTGAGCAGTGCCTGGTGTTCGCGACGAGAGAGTTGGATCGCCTTCTCTCGGACCACACCTACAGGCAAGGTGAGTTTCAATCCGAGCTCGGACCAAACTGGCATATCGGACAGAAGCCGCTTCCAAGACACGTGTTGCTTGGTACCTTGAGAAATGGTGATCATCGCGGTACTTCCTACTTGCTGGCGGAAGGGGAGCGCGCAGCGAACCTGATCTCCACAGATGAGACGGAAGCCGCCCGAATCGCTGAGTCCTGCGGATGGGAGGCACCAGTGACTGGCCCGTCATCCTGCTGGATCATTCGCTCAACCAAGATGCCGACCCTGATGTCTAGTGGTCTGCCAGGCACCATCGGTGACATGTTTGTCTGGCTGAAGGCATGGGATGAAACGGTCTATAAGAGGGTCGGGCAAGTATTCGCCGGAAGGGACTACCTGGCTCAGCAGGAAATAACCTTCGTCATCGAATCCGCGGCCGGCTGGCTCGGCTTCAGTATGGAGATAGACAAGACCCTGGCAATGGCATTCCGTAGGAATCCAGGGCAGCTTCGGCAGCGCCTACACACTGCCAGGCGCAATACGCCCATTCGAAGGGTAGCGGTCTCTGAGATTTCACCGGAGTTCGTCCATAGCCGCAACCTCACCTTCCCGAGCCTCAAGGATCGGCGCATCGTTCTGGTTGGCTGCGGATCCATCGGCAGCTATCTCTCGCAAGCCCTCGTGCGACTGGGGGCCGGAACCGGAGACGGCCAGCTGACACTGATCGACCCAGACCAGTTGTCACCGGGGAACCTTGGGCGGCACATTCTGGGTTTTGAGTCCCTCTTCAAAGAGAAGGCTGTTGCTCTCGCCGAATTGCTCCGTAAGCAGTTCCCGCACGTAAACATTGTGGCAAAGGCAAGCCGCGCGAGGCTGCCAGGAGACCTCAGGCTGGGTGAGTTGGTCATCGATGCGACGGGAGAAGAAGCGTTGAGTGAGGCCATCAACTTCCACAGGCTGTCACTACCAGCGGCTGCACGGCCCATAGTCCAATACGTCTGGGTCACCGGGCAGGGCCAATGCACACAGGTCTTGTGGACGGACAGTGATCGCCAAGCTTGCTACCGCTGTATGAGACAGAACGACGATGCCAGGACGCCGCGCTTCGACCTTGGGTTGCCGCAGAACCACGAGATTGTAAACGGCTGCCAAGCGTTCACTCCCTACGCCGTCTCAGCCCCTATGTCCGCCAGCGCCTTGGCAATTGACCAGATAGCAGCTTGGCTTGGCGGAGGTGTCTCGCCTCGCTTCAGGACGCGAATGATCGAGGGGAGCACGGCTAGGCAGTTAAAAAACCAGGATGTAAGTCCATTGAAAGGATGTCCTGCATGTCAGAAGCAATGATCGCAGCTGGAGTCCTTCAGGGGGCTGGACACGTGCTCCTTGAAGACGTTGCGATGCAGCTGGTCCGAGCCTATAGGCAGGATCAACCAACAACCCCTGAGGCGGGTGGAGTGCTTCTCGGCTTCCGCCGCGGGAACCACCTGCAGATAACGCACGCTACGCCTCCCGGACAGGATGACAAACGATCAAGGACGTCATTCTGTCGGGCAGCCGCCAGCCATCAGGCCGCTGCTCGGAAGCATTGGCAGATGCACGATGAGGAGGGCGACTATGTCGGGGAATGGCATACACACCCGGAAGATGTGCCTGCTCCATCCACGATTGACCTTCAGGAATGGTCGATCGTGATGAAGCGGAATCCGGGAAAGCCCATGATCTTCCTGATCGTCGGTCGCAAGGAGGAATGGTTCGGAGTCGGATTGAACGGTCTGCTGAAAGCATTTATCCCCATGGCGTTGCCGTGAAAATATGGGGCGACCTGGTTGGCATCTCTACCTTATGCCGCTGTCCCGTAACACTCGCTACGACGCAGGCAAAAGAACGAGATCGCTGCGCTTACTCATGACCAAGCGCATTGTGGATTCAAAAGAGTTTAGCCCATCGCATTCATCACTAACGAAGCTAAGCTTCAGCTGACCCTGAGTAGGAGAGTTGGTCCAGTAGTCGCCAGCTAGGACTGTTCCAGAGTCCTGCAGAATCAAGTCTCCGTAGCCTGTGGTGATTTTGTTCTCCCCATAAGCCAAACGCCGCATCTCGTAGACATAGGCAAGCCGTGTATCCGAGCTTTTCTCATCGGTACCCAGCACCTCGATCGTCGACTTCGAAGGTTGCCTCTCGGTGAAGGATTGGACAGACAAAAAGAAGTAGGTCTGTCGTATGACAAACACAATCGGAATGGGTGCCGGGACCTCTCCCTTGTCGTCCCTCCACGTCGTCTGTAGATGCCCATACCAGATGCCATGAACGCTGGGTCGACCCAGCAGCTTAGAAAGACGCCCTGACCTCCACGTGCGCTTTGAAAAAAGTCCAAGCAGTAGCATTGACAAAGTGACGGCTGTGGGTAGCGCCTTCACGAAAAGCATCAAGTATGGCCGCGACGGATGGCTTCCCATTAAGAACTGCCAAGCGGCCACGAGAAGAGCAATCGCTACTGATAGATAGCAGGCGGCCATGATCAGACGCCTCAACTCGTAAAAATTCAGGGTAATCGGCGTCATTGATCGATCCCACGCGTCCGGCACATGCCGCTCTCGTAGTAGTACACCTTTCCGGCGCTCGCGAGAATGCCGACGCCGACGATGCCGCGGACACGCGACGAAAGCAGAGCGGTCATGTGGCGCGCACCTGACGCTTTTAGTTCGGGCACTTCGCTTGGATTGGGAATAGGAGGAGATACGAACTGAGCTAAGTGGGTGAGCTTTTTGTGCTTGAGCTCAATGAAATGAAATCCGTCATGGAAGCTTGACGAAAGGCTGGAGACCTGAGCAAGAATGGGCGCAATCCTTCCAATGCCCGAAACTGGAAGCTGCGGTCGCGCGGGAAGCCCGGCTCCTAGGCTTACAAAGGGAAGATCGCAAAGGTCATAGTAGAAGACCACGCCGGCTCCGGAAAAGTCACTGGGTAGCATCAATGACACGCTCTGAAAGAGCGATGTTGCGGTCTTTATGCAATCAGTCGCCATGCCAAGTCCCCCAAGTAAGGCCCGCGATCCAGGAGGGGCCAAGCTCATCAGAATAAGCCCAGGCTAGGTGGAATGGTAGATGTAGCTACGACCCTAGAACTGAAATGCCTAGCTCACTGCTAATGTCTACGGATGTTCTGATTGTCCCCTTACGGCCGAAAGCGGACTTTCGTCCAGGGAAGTGTGAAGGGAAAATTTAGTACCAAGATGGACTTCCACTCTCTCGTTCACTCGCTTCTATCAGATGTGAGGATGCACCGTAGCAAGCTTCTGTGAGACTACTGCGCGAGCTAGGTAGCCGACATTGCGACGTCCCCCCGCTTTCAGTAGCGGAGCTGTTTGGAGCCCGGCTTTATCGTAGCGGTTTCACCGCCAGCTGTTGGGCATAGGCGGCAGGCGTTAGCCCGCCGAGCGATTTCTTCGGCCGCTCTTCG
>Ga0208898_1000032_pt1 | contig 298422 bp, 270 predicted proteins | sample VirMetDEL_Mar_4_FD_184513 | JGI IMG/M metagenome (GOLD analysis project Ga0208898, IMG submission 184513) | Aqueous microbial communities from the Delaware River and Bay under freshwater to marine salinity gradient to study organic matter... | ecosystem: Environmental > Aquatic > Marine >...
TCTGCACCAGCGCCTGGTAATGGCGTTCATCCAGCTCGGCATAGGGCGCGGCGCGGTGGATAAGTTCGAGCAGCGCCTGTTCCGGCCATTCCCGTGCGCTGACTTCGGCGACGATTTGCTGGGCCAGCACGTCCAGCGGCGCGACCGGGATGTGCAAGGTGTCCAACTCGCCCCGGCGCACGCAGTCGAGCAGGGCGGCGCATTCGATCAGGTCATCGCGGGTGGTGGCGAACAGGCGCCCCTTGGGCGTGCCGCCGACCTGGTGCCCGGAGCGGCCGACTCTTTGCAGAAACCCATTGATGGAACCGGGCGAGCCGATCTGGCACACCAGGTCGACCTCTCCGATATCGATCCCCAACTCCAGGGATGCGGTGGCGATCAGCACCTGCAGCGCGCCAGCCTTGAGCCGTTGTTCGGCGTCCAGGCGCAACTCCTTGGCCAGGCTGCCGTGGTGCGCGGCCACGGCGGACTTGCCCAGGCGCTCGCTCAAATGCCGCGCCAGGCGTTCGGCCAGGCGCCGGGTGTTGACGAAAATCAGCGTGGTGCGGTGTTCGCGGGCGAGGGCGGCGAGGCGGTCGTAGACCAATTCCCACACGTCGTTGGCCATTACCGCTGACAGCGGCACCGGCGGCACTTCGATATCCAGGTCACGCGGGCGCGCATGGCCGATGTCGACGATCGCGCACGGACGTGCCGTGCCCACCAGAAAACGCGACACCGCCTCGATGGGTTTTTGCGTGGCCGACAGACCGATGCGTATCAACGGCTCGGCGCACAAGCCTTGCAGGCGTTCGAGGCTCAGGGCCAGGTGACTGCCGCGTTTGCCCGCCGCGATCGCATGGATCTCATCGACGATCACCGTGCGCGTGCTGGCGAGCATCTGCCGGCCGGAGTCCGAGCCCAGCAGCACGTAGAGCGATTCCGGCGTGGTCACCAGGATATGCGGCGCACGCTTGCGCATCAGCACGCGGTCTTTTTGCGGCGTGTCGCCGGTACGCACGGCGGTGCGGATCGCCAGCGGTGGCAGGCCCAGTTGCTGTAAATGCGCGGTGATCCCGGTCAGCGGGGTTTGCAGGTTGATCTGGATGTCGTTGGACAGCGCCTTGAGCGGCGACACATACACCACCTGGGTTTCATCCGGCAGTTGCCCGCCGTTGGCCAGGCCTTGATGAACCAGGTCATCGAGCACCGCGAGGAAGGCCGTCAGCGTCTTGCCGGAGCCGGTGGGCGCGGCGATCAGCGTCGAGCGGCGCTGGCGGATCAGCGGCCACGCCTGGGCCTGGGCGTGGGTCACCGAGGGGAAGGTGCTGCGGAACCAGGCGCTGACGGCGGGGTGAAAGCCGTTCAAGACCGTATCGGTTGTTTCAGGAAGGTTCATGATCCCTATATGCAACCGCCCGGGCCAAGTTGCAAGCCCGCACTTTGTCCGTGACGGTTGCGCTACAAACCCGCAAAATGCAACGATTCTGGCAAATACCCACGGCAAGGCTCAAACGCCTGTCGATACTAACCATCGTTCCAAACAGACCGGGCCAGCTCAATCTATGCGAATGCGCCTTATGTTGTTGGGCGGCGGGAATGCCCTCGGGCAGGCGCTGATTCGCCTCGGTGCAGAGGAAGACATCGGTTTCCTCGCCCCCAAACCGCCCCAAGACGGCTGGGATGCCGCGAGCCTTACCCAATTGCTCGACGACACCCGTCCCGATGCGTTGATCAACCTCGCCTACTATTTCGATTGGTTCCAGGCCGAAACGGTCAGCGAAAGCCGTCTGGCCGCCCAGGAGTCGGCGATCGAACGCCTGGCCGAACTGTGTCAGCACCACAGCATCACCTTGCTGCAACCGTCCAGCTACCGCGTGTTCGATGGCTCCCGCGCCACTGCCTACAGCGAAAAGGACGAGCCAGTGCCCCTGGGCCTGCGCGGCCAGGCGTTGTGGCGTATCGAACAGAGCGTGCGCGCCACCTGCCCGCAGCATGTGTTGCTGCGCTTTGGCTGGCTGCTGGATGACAGTGTCGACGGCACCCTCGGGCGTTTCCTGGCGCGGGCCGAGCAGACTGAAGAACTGCTGATGGCGGACGACCGTCGCGGCAACCCGACGCCGGTGGACGATGCGGCGCGGGTGATCATCTCCGTGCTCAAGCAACTCGACTGCGCGGCGCCGCTGTGGGGCACTTATCACTACGCCGGTCACGAGGCGACCACGCCGTTGGCGCTGGGCCAGGCGATCCTCACCGAAGCGCGCAGTTTCCGTGCGCTGGTGATCGAAGCCCCCACCGCCCAGGCCCATGCGGCTCGGCCGGATGCCGGTGAAGAACCGCAACACGCGGTGCTGGCCTGCAAGAAAATTCTCCACACCTTTGGCATCAAGCCGCGGGCGTGGCGAGCGGGGTTGCCAGCGTTGCTGGATCGGTTCTACCGCCGTAGCTGAAACACCCCAAAGCAAAATGTGGGAGGGTGCTTGCCCCCGATAGCGGTGGCTCAGTCAATGAATCTGTTGACTGACGCCGCGCTATCGGGGGCAAGCCCCCTCCCACATTGGTTTTGCGGTGTTTGTTAAATATCGCTTAGAACTTGTAGCCGATACCGACCATGTAAACGAATGGATCAACGTCAACATTGACCTTGGCGCGAGTGCCAGGCACGGCGTTGTAGTTCACTGTGGCCTTGGTGTTGATGTCGATGTAGCGCGCCTGGGCGTTGATCATCCACTTGTCGTTGATCATGTAGTCGGCGCCGATCTGCGCGGCCCAGCCCCAGGAGTTTTCGGCCTTGAAGTTGCTGAAACCGTTTTGTTTCGCGCTGCCGCTGACGCTCTCGTCATAGATCCAGGTGTAGTTGATACCGGCACCCACATACGGTTGGAACGCCGATTTGCTGTCCAGCGGGTAGTACACGACGCTCAGGGTTGGCGGCAGTTGTTTCAGGGAGCCGAGTTTACCGTTGGCTGGGCTCAAAGCGGTATTCTTGAGCTTCACGTCATGCGAGAACGGTGTGGCCGCCAGCAGTTCGATACCCCAGTGGCTGGTGAACATGTAGGCGAAGTTCAGACCCAGTTGCGTGTCGCTGCTCAAGGTCGCTTTGCCGCCCAGGTTCGTGCCGGCAATTGGGCCCTGGTCAACTTTGACGCTGCCGCTGTCGGTATTCGGGTTCACGGTGATTGCACCTGCGCGAACCAGAATGTCACCGGCCTCGTGAGCGTGGGCAACGGGGGCGGCGAGGGCGAGCGCGAAGAGTGACGCGCCGAGCAGAGACTTATTGTTCATGGGAGCTCCAGAGGACGTTTAAAGGTTGTACATCCAATGGTAAAGATCGTTCCGTTCGGTCTTTTGACGCAGCTCAATGAATGGGTGATAAGCGCTATTCCGGCAATTCGTAGACGTAAATCTTCTCGGCATCCATCTGATAGCCGGCGTCGGCCAACTCACTGGAGGACGGTTTGACCTGCATCACGCCCTCGATCCAATACGGCTGATACAGCTCGTCGAGTTTCACGCCGACTTCGCTTTTCACATGCACGATCTGGTTCGACGGCGGTGGCGGTACGTGAATGCACGCGCCGAAATACGGCACCAACAGGAACTCGGTGGTACGGCCTTCTTCACTGACTTCCAGCGGCACGATATAGCCCGGCAGGCGGATATGCCGGCCGTCGAGGCTTGGCACCACCGGTGCGTTGGGCAAGTCCTGCTTGGCCGCTGGCGCGGCCTCCACCGACAACGCATCGGCCATTTTCGACAGGTCGTGCAGCGGTTTCATATTGGGGATTTCCGGCGGCGCGTCCGCCGGGATCATCTCCTGCCAGGACAAATCCTTCGGCTGATCCTCCGCCCAGGCGGGCGCGGCCAGCAGCAACAACAGGGCAAACAGGGCACGACGCATCGAAGCCTTCCTCATAAACGTATGGACAGGCCATCGGCCAAGGATTGTCGATAGGCCCGCCACGCCGGCACGCTGCCCATCAGCAGCGCCGCCGCGAGGATGCCGGCGAGCAAGCTCCATTCATACTCGCTGGGCCAGGCCATCGGCAGGTCCAGGCCGTAGTTGGCCTGCAGGTACCCGCGTGAAGCGGCGATGCACACGTACAGCAGACCCACGCCGGCGATCACACCGGACAGCGCCAGGGCAAAGGCTTCGAAGATCAGCAACGTCGCGATATGCCATGGGCGCGCGCCCACCGAACGCAGGATCGCCATTTCGCGACGGCGCTCGTTGAGGCTGGTGAGGATCGCGGTGAGCATGCCGATCAAACCGGTCAGCACCACGAACAGCGAGATCACGAACAGCGCTTTTTCCGCGGTGCCCATCATGCTCCACAGCTCTTGCAGCGCCACGCCGGGCAGGATCGCCAGCATCGGTTCGCCACGGAATTCATTGATCTCGCGTTGCAGGGCGAAGGTGGAGATCTTGTTGTTCAAGCCGAGCATGAAGGCGGTGATCGCCTGCGGGGTCAGGTCCATGTTGCGTGCCTGATCGGCACTGATGCGGCCTTTGCCCTGGGCTGGCACGCCGTTGTGCCAGTCGATATGGATCGCCTCCATGCCGCCGAGGCTGATATGCAGCGTGCGGTCCACCGGGGTGCCGGTGCGCTTGAGGATGCCGACCACGGTGAACGGTTTGTCATCGTGCTTGACCAGGCTCACCACCGCCACGCCATGGGCCAGCACCAACTGATCGCCGAGCTTGTAGTGCAGCGCTTCGGCCACTTCGGCGCCGAGTACCACTTCGAACGGATCGGTGGCGAAGGCGCGGCCGCTGGCCAGTTCGAGGTGTTGCTTGCGGCCGTACTGGTAGTGCTCGAAATAGGATTCGTTGGTGCCCATCACCCGGTAGCCGCGATGGGAGTCGCCGAGGGAGATCGGAATCGCCCATTTCACCTGCGGGTTGGCGGCGAAGTGTTCGTAGCTGTCCCAACGGATATTGTTGGTGGCGTTGCCGATGCGGAACACCGAATACAGCAGCAGGTTGACCGAGCCGGAGCGCGCGCCGACGATCAGGTCGGTGCCGCTGATGGTGCTGGCGAAACTGTTGCGCGCTTCAACGCGCACCCGCTCCACGGCCAGCAGCAGGCACACCGAGAGGGCGATGGCGAAGGCGGTGAGGATCGCGGTAAAGCGGCGGTTAGCCAGGCTGGCCATGGCTAGACGGAACAGATACATCTCAAACCTCTGCGGGCGTGGCGGCGCGATTGAGTTCGGCCAGCGACAGGTGACGGTCGAACAGCGGGGCCAGGCTCTGGTCATGGCTGACAAACAACAGGCTGGCGCCGGCCTCGCGGCATTCGGCGAACAGCAGTTGCAGGAAGGCTTCGCGGGCGTCGTAGTCCAGCGCCGAGGTGGGCTCGTCGGCGATCACCAGTTCCGGCTGGCCGATCAGCGCACGGGCGGCGGCCACCCGTTGTTGCTGGCCGATCGACAGCGAGTCGGCGCGGCGCTCCAGCAGGGCGCTGTCCTTCAACCCCAGGTGCCCCAGCAACGCCGCGGCGGCCTGGTCGACACTGCCGTGGCGCTGCTTGGCCCGCTGCGCGCGCAGCTTGGAAAAGTGGCACGGCAACTCGACGTTTTCGCGCACCGACAGGAATGGCAGCAGGTTGAACTGCTGGAAGATGTAGCCGGTGTGGTCGACGCGAAAACGGTCGCGGGCACTGGCCGAGAGTTCGGTCAGTTCTTGGCCGAGCAGACGGATGCTGCCCCGGCCGGGTGTCTGCACGCCGCCCAGCAGGCCGAGCAGGGTGGTCTTGCCACTGCCGCTGGGGCCCTTGAGAAACAGGGTCTCCCCCGGTTCCAGGCGGAACGCGGGGATGTCCAGCAACGGCGGGTGTCCGGGCCAGTTGAAGCCCAGGTCGGACAGTTCGATCAATGCGTGGCTCATGGCTACTCAGAACTTCAGGGTGGCTGCTGTGACCGTCGCGTCCACACCTTGCTGGCCGCTCGGGCCGATCAGTTGTACCTGAATTTTCTGGGTGGCGGGGAAGGTCTTGAACACCTGGCTCAGGTCGAGGTTGCTCAAGGCCGTCGGCGTGGCGCAGGTGAACTGGTAGTGGGCGTGGATTTCGCTGTGGTCGTGATGATGCTCGTGGGCAGCCGCGCCTTTGCTGTCGGTGGCGTGGTCGTCATCGTCGTCATCATGCTCGGCTTCGGGCTTGTCGCCGAACAGCGGGCTGTTGAGTTCCTGAGTGCTGACCACGCAACCGGCGGCCTTGGGCAGATTGAACAGGACGGCTGGGTTTTCCAGCTGTTTGCGCACGGCGGCGACCTTGGCTTTGTCGGCGGCGCTGGTGGCGGGGTGTTCGAACCCCACCAGGTTCATCGCCGGGCTGTCCAGCTCAAGCTCCAGGGCCTGGCCGTCGAGCACCGCGTTGAGACGGCCGACCCCGTGTTCATGGGCTCCCAGGCTGGCATGCTCATGATCATGCTCGTCAGCGGCGTGGGCGATAGCCAGTGGCAGCAGGGCAAACGGCAAAGCAAGCAGCAGACGGCGCATGGGGAAGCTCCAGAATATGAAATTTATGTTATGTGATCTTATAACAATAGTATCGAGAGTTTGACCGTCCGCTTGGCGTTGCGCAAGCCGCATGGGAGCATGCCCGTCGGAAAAAATGCAGGAGTAGGGACGATGTTGCGGATTCGTGGAACTGTCGGCGACCTGCCGGTGGACTTGACCCTGGAGCTGGATGACGCTGATTGGGCACGCCTGCGCGCGCAGTTGCAGACGACGCCGGTGGCCAGCGCCACCGCTGCGCCGGCCGTTGCGGTCAAGCAGAACGATGACCTGTGGCAGAACGCCCAGGACCTGTTGCGCGCCGCCGGCCAGCTCAACGGGCTGGAATTGCTCGATCAACTGGAAGGACTGGCTGGCGACGCCGCAGCGGGCAAGCGCCTGCTGGTGCGCCTGCGCCATAGCGGCCAGGTCAAGGTCAGCAGCGGCGGTGATACGCCGCTCTATACCTGGATTGACCCGTTGTAGGCGCGAGCTTGCTTGCGAAGAGCGTCAACCACAACGCGCCCATCCTGAATGAATGCGGTGTCCTTGAGTGTTTCGCGAGCAAGCTCGCTCCTACAGGGCGATTAGTACAGCGCGGCGAACAGCTTGCGGCGGTACGCGGTCACCAGCGGATGATCGTTGCCCAGCAGTTCGAACACCTGCAGCAAGGTCTTGTGCGGCAAGCCTTCGCTGTAGCTGCGGTTGCGGATGAACAGTTTGAGCAAGCCTTCCAGCGCGGCATCGTACTGCTGGCGTGCCAGTTGCTGAATGGCCAACTGATAGGCCGCTTCGTCGTCCTGCGGGTTTTGCGCCAGGCGGCTTTTCAGGTCGGCGGGGTCGGGCAGGTCGGCGGCCTGGCGCAGGAAGGTGATTTGCGCCTTGGCGCCAGCGAGGGCGGCCTTGTGCTCGTCGCTCTTGACGGCGTCGAGAACGGCCTGGGCTTCACCCAATTCACCGCGTTCGGCCAGGCAGCGCGCGTACAGAATCAGCGCGCCGGCGTTGCTGTTGTCTTCGCCCAGCAGCGCGACCAGCACGGCTTCGGCTTCACTGATACGGCCCTCGGCAAACAGCGCCTGAGCCTGCTCCAGCGGGTCCGCCGCAGCCGGCGGCGGCATCTGCACGTGAGGTTCGAGCATCGCCCGCACCGCCGACTCCGGCTGCGCCCCGGCAAACCCGTCCACCGGTTGGCCGTCCTTGAACAGCACCACCGTCGGCAGGTTGCGAATACCAAAGCGCGCAACGATGTCCTGCTCGGCCTCGCAATCGACCTTGGCCAGCAGCAATTGGCCCTGATAACTCTCGGCGATCTGCGCCAGCATCGGCATCAACGCCTTGCACGGCGCGCACCACTCGGCCCAGAAGTCCACGAGCACGGGCTTTTCGAAGGAGTTCTGGATCACCGCCTGGTCGAACGTAGCGGTGGTGGCGTCGAAGATATACGGCGTGGGCTCACTCATGGGGCGTCTCGAATAAAGCGGGAATGGGGCAACTATAAGGGCTGGCGCCGCGAATGGTACAGGCTCACCTTGCGAAACTCCCAAGGCTCGGCCAAGTCCGGCAATGTCAGGGCATCGAGTATCGCCAGGCGCTGATAATCCGGATGCTGAAAGTCCCGCACCCGCGAGTCCGCCACCAGTGCTTCACGCCCGCGCGTGAGGAACTGGTCGAGCAGCGGCAGGTTGGCGCGGTCGTAGAGCACGTCGGCCACCAGGATCAGGTCGAAGCGGTCGGCCTCGGCGAAAAAGTCCGTCGAATAGCCCAGTTCAACCCCGTTGAGTTCGGCATTCGCACGGCAGGACGCCAATGCCAGTGGGTCCAGGTCGCAGGCCACCACTTCCAGCGCGCCGGCTTTGGCGGCGGCAATCCCGGCGACGCCGGAGCCGGCGCCGAAATCCAGCACGCGCTTGCCCGCGACCCATTCCGGGTTTGCCGCCAGGTAGCGTGCGAGCGCCAGGCCGCTGGCCCAGCAAAAACTCCAGTAGGGCGGCTCATGCAGGATGCGCCGGGTTTCTTCGGGGCTGAAGGCGCGGTCCATGTTGTCGGCGTCGAGCAGCCACAACGCCAGGTCGGTGCCCGGCAACGGGCAGGGCACCAGCTGTGCGTCGCCGATCAGGGCGCTCAGCGCCCGTTGCAGGTCGAGCGGTGGCGTCATGGTGCCTTGACGAGTTGCAGGGGGCCGGTGGTCTGGGTGATCGCCTGGGTGATGCGTACTGCGGGCAGGTGCAGGATCAGTTGGCCGGACTGGCTGGCGCGCCCGCGCAGTTCGACCCGCGCACCGGCCGGGAACGCGTCGGGGCTGAAGCGCAGGCGGAAGGCCAGGGGCTTGCCGTTGCCGCTCAGCACGCTGCTGGCGAGCAGTTGTTGCGGGCGGCTGCGGTCGTCGATCACCAACAGCGCCATTTCGACTTCGGCGCCGGCGGGCACGTTGGTCAGGCTGCCGTTGATCTCACGCTGGTAGGCCGGCAGCGGGCCGAGGTCTTCGATGCCGGGGACTTTTTTCTCTTGCGCCGGCTGAGGCTGCGGCGTCGAAGGTTTTGGGGCTTCGCTGCTGCAGGCGACCAGAAAACCGAACAAGGTGAGTAAAACGAGTGGTCGTAACTGCATGTACGGCTCCAGAAAGGACAAAATCCGTGGCTTAAAAAACAGGAAACATAATCGTCAGCCTATATACCGTAAAGGCTATGGCTTGTCTTGCCACGGGGATGCGCTACCATGGCCCTCCCTTTTTTTGTTGCCTGCCACCATGCACTGTCCCTTCTGCGGTGCCAACGACACCAAGGTCATTGACTCGCGTCTGGTCGCCGAGGGCGATCAAGTGCGTCGCCGGCGCGAATGCCTGGCCTGCGGTGAACGTTTCACCACCTTCGAAACCGCCGAACTGGTATTGCCGCGCCTGATCAAATCCGACGGCAGCCGCCAGCCTTTCGACGAAGACAAATTACGCGCCGGTATGCAGCGCGCCCTGGAAAAACGCCCGGTGAGTGTCGAGCGGCTGGAGGCGGCGCTGGCGCATATCAAGCACAAGTTGCGCGCGACCGGCGAACGCGAGGTCAAGTCCCTGGTGGTTGGAGAGCTGGTGATGGGCGAGCTGCAAAAGCTCGACGAAGTCGCCTATATCCGTTTCGCTTCGGTGTATCGACGTTTCCAGGACCTCAATGAGTTCCGCGAAGAGATCGACCGCCTGGCCCGTGAGCCGATCAAAAAATGAACCCACCGTCTGCTGAACAGGCCATCCTCGACGCCCATTACATGGCCCGCGCCCTCGAACTGGCGCGCAACGGCCTGTACACCACCCATCCCAACCCGCGTGTGGGGTGCGTGATTGTGCGCGATGGGCAGATCGTCGGCGAAGGTTGGCATGTACGTACCGGCGAGCCCCATGCGGAAGTGCATGCCTTGCGCGCAGCCGCTGACAAAGCCCGTGGCGCCACGGCCTATGTCACCCTGGAACCCTGCAGCCATTACGGCCATACCCCGCCGTGCGCCGATGCGCTGGTGAGTGCCGGGGTGGCGCGGGTGGTCGCGGCGATGCAGGACCCCAACCCGGACGTCGCCGGGCGCGGTATGCAGCGCTTGGCCCAGGCCGGCATCGAAGTGCGCAGCGGTGTGCTCGAAGTGGAAGCGCGGGCGCTCAATAAAGGTTTCCTCAAGCGCATGGAACACGGCCTGCCGTTTGTGCGGGTCAAGCTGGCGATGAGCCTGGACGGCCGCACCGCGATGGCCAGCGGCGAAAGCCAATGGATCACCGGCCCTGCCGCCCGCGCCGCCGTGCAGCGCCTGCGCGCCGAGGCCAGCATAGTGCTGACCGGCGCCGACACCGTGCTGGCCGATGGTGCGCGCCTGACCGTGCGCGCCGCCGAACTCGGCCTGGACGCAGAAACCACCGCGCTGGCCATGTCGCGTCCGCCGCTGCGCGTATTGATCGACGGCCGCCTGCGGGTGCCGCTCAATGCGCCGTTCTTCAAGGCCGGCCCGGCGCTGGTCATCACCTGTGTCACTGCGGAAAACCAGTTCCCCCGTGGTCCCGAGTGCCTGGTGGTGCCCGGTGTCGATGGTCAGGTCGACCTGCGCTCGGCGCTGGTGGCGTTGGCGGCCCGTGGCGTCAACGACGTGCTGGTGGAAGCCGGGCCAAGCCTGGCGGGCGCGTTCGCCCAGCAGGGCCTGGTGGACGAATACGTGATTTTCGTCGCCGGCAAGTTCCTCGGCTCCGCAGCCCGGCCTTTGCTGGACTGGCCGCTTGAGAAACTGGCCGACGCGCCCCAACTCAAGATCACTGAAATGCGCGCTGTGGGCGATGACTGGCGAGTCACTGCCATCCCTGTGCCAGCAGCGAGCGTATAATTCTGACCGGGCGCTCAAACGCCCGCACCGTTTTCCAGGAGAAGGCCATGTTCACCGGCATTATCGAATCCATCGGCAGTATCCGTGCCATGACCCCCAAGGGCGGCGACGTGCGCCTGCTGGTTGACACTGGCAAGCTCGACCTGGGCGACGTCAAGCTGGGCGACAGCATCGCCGTCAGCGGCGTGTGCCTGACCGTCGTCGACTTGCCGGGCAACGGCTTTGCCGCCGATGTCAGCCGGGAAACCCTGGACTGCACGGCGATGAGCGACCTCAAGGCCGGCAGCCCGGTCAACCTGGAAAAAGCCCTGACCCCGACCACGCGCCTGGGCGGTCATCTGGTCAGCGGCCATGTCGACGGCGTCGGCGAAGTAGTGGCGCGCAGCGAAAACGCCCGCGCCGTGGAGTTCCGCATCCGCGCGCCCAAGGAGTTGGCCAAATACATCGCCCACAAAGGCTCGATCACCGTCGATGGCACCAGCCTGACCGTGAACGCCGTGGATGGCGCCGAATTCGCACTGACCATCATTCCCCACACCCTGAGCGAAACCATCATGGCGTCGTACCAGCCAGGTCGCCGGGTGAACCTGGAAGTCGACTTGCTTGCCCGTTACCTGGAGCGCCTGCTTATGGGCGATAAGGCCGCAGAGTCTGACTCTCGACAAAAGCCTGCCAGTAACATCACCGAAAGTTTTCTGGCCGCTAACGGCTACCTGAAATCCTGACCAAGGGGGTGCCCTGTGGCGCTCAATAGCATCGAAGAACTGGTTGAAGATATCCGCCAAGGCAAGATGGTCATCCTGATGGATGACGAAGACCGTGAGAACGAAGGCGACATCATCATGGCCGCCGAGGCGTGCAAGCCGGAGCACATCAACTTCATGGCCAAGCACGCCCGTGGGTTGATCTGCATGCCCATGAGCCGCGAACGCTGCGAGTTGCTCAAGCTGCCGCTGATGGCGCCGCGCAACGGTTCCGGGTTCGGCACCAAGTTCACCGTATCGATCGAGGCCACCACCGGCGTGACCACCGGGATCTCCGCCGCCGACCGTGCGCGCACCGTGCAAGCGGCCGCCGCGAAAGACGCCAAGGCCGAAGACATCGTCAGCCCGGGCCACATCTTCCCGCTGATGGCCCAGCCGGGCGGCACCCTGGCCCGCGCCGGCCACACCGAAGCCGCCTGCGACCTAGCGCGCATGGCCGGTTTCGAGCCGAGCGGGGTGATCTGCGAAGTGATGAACGACGACGGCACCATGGCCCGTCGTAGCGAACTCGAAACCTTTGCCGCCCAACACAACCTCAAGATCGGCACGATTGCCGACCTGATTCACTACCGGATGATCCACGAACGTACCGTTCAGCGGATTGCCGAGCAGCCGCTGGACAGCGAACTGGGCCAATTCAACCTGGTGACCTACCGTGATTCGGTGGAAGGCGACGTTCACATGGCGCTGACCCTGGGCACCATCTGCGCCGACGAACCGACCCTGGTGCGCGTGCATAACATGGACCCGCTGCGCGACCTGTTGATGGTCAAGCAACCCGGGCGCTGGAGCCTGCGCGCCGCGATGGCCGCGGTGTCCGAGGCCGGCAGCGGGGTGGTATTGCTGTTGGGCAACCCGGTGGATGGCGACGTCTTGCTCGCGCATATCCGCGAAACCGCCGAACAGGCCCAGGTCAAAACGCCGACCACCTACAGCATCGTCGGTGCCGGTTCGCAGATCCTGCGTGACCTTGGCGTGCGCAAAATGCGCCTGATGAGCGCACCGATGAAATTTAATGCGATATCCGGTTTCGACCTGGAAGTTGTAGAATACGTGCCCTCCGAATAAAGGCTGGCGATTTTCGCCCCTTGTTCGCGGTTAAATCATCACTGAGGGACGCACTTTTCGCGTCCCGGCTCTTTAAGAGATTTGTCGAATGACCCTGAAGACCATCGAAGGTACCTTCATCGCCCCCAAAGGCCGCTATGCCCTGGTGGTTGGCCGCTTCAACAGCTTCGTGGTTGAAAGCCTGGTAAGCGGTGCCGTGGACGCCCTGGTTCGCCACGGTGTGAGCGAGAGCGACATCACCATCATCCGTGCCCCTGGCGCCTTCGAAATTCCACTGGTTGCGCAAAAAGTTGCGCAACGGGGTGAATACGCGGCGATCGTCGCCCTGGGCGCGGTCATTCGTGGCGGTACGCCGCACTTCGAATACGTGGCTGGCGAATGCACCAAGGGCCTGGCCCAGGTGTCCATGGAGTTCGGCGTACCGGTTGCATTCGGCGTGCTGACCGTGGATTCGATCGAACAAGCCATCGAACGTTCCGGCACCAAGGCCGGTAACAAAGGTGCTGAAGCTGCCCTGTCCGCCCTGGAAATGGTCAGCCTGCTGGCGCAGTTGGAGGCCAAGTGATTTCCGACGAGAGCGATCGTTTCAACCCGCGCGACCCACGCCCAGCCGACGCCGGCAAGCCGTCCAAGAGCGTCAAGCGTCGCGAAGCGCGTCAGCTTGCGACCCAGGCGCTGTATCAGTGGCACATGGCGAAAACCTCGCTGAACGAAATCGAAGCGCAATTTCGCGTCGACAACGATTTCAGCGACGTCGATGCTAGCTACTTCCACGACATCCTGCACGGCGTCCCGGCCAATAAGACCGAGATCGACATCGCGCTGGCACCGTGCCTGGACCTGACCCTCGACGAGCTGGACCCGGTTGAACTGGCCGTACTGCGCCTGTCCACCTGGGAACTGCTCAAGCGCGTCGACGTGCCGTACCGCGTGGTGATCAACGAAGGTATCGAACTGGCGAAAGTCTACGGTTCGACCGACGGTCACAAGTTCGTCAACGGCGTGCTCGACAAGCTGGCCCCGCGCCTGCGCGAAGCCGAAGTGAAGGAACACAAGCGCTGATCTGCGCTTGAGTTCCCGATGGGCGAGTTTGAGCTGATCCGCAAATACTTCGCCGCCGCGCCTTGTGCGCAGGGCGGCGAGGGCATTGCCCTGGGGATCGGCGATGACTGCGCCTTGCTGGCGCTCCCCGCCGGGGAGCAGTTGGCAATCTCCACCGATACCTTGGTGGCCGGCGTGCATTTCGCCGACCCCTGTGATCCGTTCCTGCTCGGCCAGCGCTCGCTGGCCGTGGCGGTGAGCGATCTGGCCGCCATGGGCGCCGACCCCATCGCGTTTACCCTGGCCCTCACAACCCCCACCGTCGATGCCGATTGGCTGCAACGCTATGCCCAGGGTTTGAACGCCATGGCGCAGAGCTGCCGCGTGGGCCTGGTCGGCGGCGACACCACGCGCGGGCCGCTGAGCCTGACCATGACCGTGTTCGGCCGTGTGCCGGCCGGGCAAGCGTTGACCCGCAGCGGTGCGCGGCCGGGTGACTTGCTGTGTGTGGGCGGGGAATTGGGCAACGCGGCGGGAGCGCTGCCGTTGGTGCTGGGCCAGCGCAGCGCCGAGGCCGGCATCGCCGACCCGCTGCTGGCGCATTACTGGTCGCCGCAACCGCAGTTGGCCCTGGGGGTGGCCCTTCGGGGCAAGGCGACGTCTGCAATGGATATTTCCGACGGGCTCCTGGCCGATTGTGGGCATATCGCTAAGGCATCGGCTGTCAGCCTGCTGGTCGAGCGCCAGCGACTGCCGTTATCCAAAGCCTTGCTCGCATTTGTCGGCGATGACGCGGCGCGGGTGGCGGCCTTGAGTGGCGGCGACGACTATGTGTTGGTGTTCACCCTGCCACCGGCCGCGCTGGCACCATTGCTGGCGGGCGGCTGGCCGGTGCATGTGATCGGCCGGGTCGAGGCGGGGCAGGGGGTGACGCTGCTCGACGCGAACGGGCGCGACATCACCCCGGCCGTTCGCGGTTATCAACATTTTCGCGAGACGCCCTGAGTCAGCATTCAGACCTGCATAGAACCGAGACGAAGGCCAATCGAGCCGATTGATCTTTATCAACGATAATTCAGCTTAAGCGTCTGTAGGAACGTGCTGTTACAATGCCCGCCTCTGTGAAATCTGAAATCAGGAGCACACGGTGCCCGTCGTTTTCGTCGCTGCTTCCAAGCTGCCTACCCCTTTTGCCATGTTCACCATGCATGGCTTCCTCGAAGAAGCCAACGGGCGCGAGCACGTCGTGCTCAGCCTGGGCGATATCGCCGATGGCGCGCCGGTACTGGGCCGCATCCACTCCGAGTGCCTGACCGGCGACGCGCTGTTCAGCCAGCGCTGCGACTGTGGTTCGCAACTGGAAGCGGCGATGCGCGCCATTGCCCATGAAGGCCGCGGCATCTTGCTGTACTTGCGCCAGGAAGGTCGTGGCATTGGCCTGCTGAATAAAATCCGCGCCTACGAGTTGCAGGACGGCGGCGCCGACACCGTTGAAGCCAACGAGCGCCTGGGCTTTGCCGCCGACCAGCGTGATTACGGCATCTGCCTGCCGATGCTGGAGCACCTGGGCGTGAAATCCCTGCGCCTGATGACCAATAACCCGCGCAAGGTCAAAGCCTTGACCGAGATGGGCATCACCGTCGCCGAGCGCGTGCCGCTGCACACCGGGCACAACCCGCACAACAAGCTCTACCTGGCGACCAAAGCCAGCAAGCTCGACCACATGATGGGCAACGAACACCAGGGCGAGGTCGACCGCGCGTGACTCGAGGCCAGGTGAAACGGCGACTGTCCTTCAATTGGTGGCAGTACCTGGCGCTGGCGTTGCTGCCATTGTTCGTGATCAACCTGGTGTTCGCTCAGGCCGAACCGCTGTTGCCGGTGCTGGCCATGCCGTTCTTCATTGCCGGCGTGGCCTCGATGTTTCTCAGCCTGCGCTATTTTCATGGCTATAAACATGCGTTGATCGCCACCTCTAAAGCCCTCGACACCGCAGAAGAGCCGGCGGCCTGGATCACCCTCGCCGCCCGTCGGCGCACGGCGTTGCTGATTGCCTCCGTGCCCGCCTGGATCGGTGCGCTGGCGGTATTCGTCGGCCTGGAAGCGGTGCCGTTGTTCCTGCTGGCGTTGTCGACCCTGGTGTTGTTTTACCTCTACCGCATCCCGCGTCAATTGGGATGAAGCCTCGCTGGCTGGCGCTCCTGCTGCTGGCGTTCGCTGCCCAGGCCCTGGCGGTCGAGCGGGTGGTCAGCCTGGCGCCGTCGCTGTCGGAAATCGTGGTTGAACTGGGCGCTGCCGACCTGTTGGTGGGCGTGCTCGATGGCGGCGAGCGGCCAGCGGCGCTGGCGAAGGTCGCGTCGGTCGGGCGCTATGGGCAATTGAACATCGAGCGCTTGCTCAGCCTCAAGCCCGGCCTGATCCTGCTCTGGCCCGGCAGCGTCGGCCCGGCCCAGCGTGAACAGTTGCAGCGCCTGAATATCCCGGTCTACGTCGCCGAACCCCATAACCTCGAACAACTGACCCAGCAGGTCCAGGCCATCGCCGAGCAACTGGGGCGCGCCGACGCCGGCCGGCAATTGTCTGCGCAGTTGCGCCAACGCCTGGCCGGGTTGCGCCAGCGCTATCAGCGTGCCGAACCCCTGCGGGTGTTTTACCAAGTGTGGAGCCCGCCTTTGTACACCGTGGGCGGTGGGCAGATCATCAGCGATGCGCTGAGTGTGTGCGGCGCGCGCAATGTGTTCGACGACCTCACGCTGCCCGCGCCGCAGGTCAGCGTCGAGTCGGTGCTGCAGCGCAACCCCGAGGTGATTCTGGCGGCGGATCAACCGCAGTTGGATGCCTGGAAAGCCTGGCCGCAGCTGGCGGCGGTGGCGCAGGGGCGTTTGCTGTTGGTGCCGGACAAGGGCCTGGAACGGCCGAGCGGGCAGATGTTGGAAGCCTTGGCGCAGTTGTGTCAGGTGATTGCGCCGAACCGCTGACGCAATCGCAGGCACGCCGACGTTTCTATCAGAGCGTCGGCGTCCAGGTCACGCCAACCCTCCACACCCGACCTTCTTCCCGATAGTCCTGATTGTTCAGGAGCTCCGGATCGTCATAGCTGTAACGTGCCCGAGCGTAAGTCTTGTCCAGCACGTTATCGACTTTCAGCGACAACGCCACTTCCCGGCTGAGCGCCCAACTGCTGCGCAGCCCGAGCAAGGCATAACCGCCCAGGCGATTGCGATTGGCTTCGTCGTCGTAGCTGCTGCTGATCGCCTGCCAGCTCGCACCGACGCCGAGTTGATCGAATTGCCGATCCAGGTCCAGGTTCAGGGTGCGCCGCGCACGGCGGGCGAGGGTGTGGCCGCTGTCGCGGTCGCGCGGGTCGATCAGCGAAACGCCCAGGTTGCCCTGCCAGCCGAACAGCTCGTGCTTGAGCGCGGCTTCAAAACCATTGATACGCGCCGAGGCGACGTTCTGCGGTTTGTCGCCGTCGAGGATGATCGCGTCGCTCAAGTCGGTGCGGTACAGCGAGGTTTCCAGGCGCGTGTGGTCGCCGAGCTGGCTGCGCCATTGCAGCTCGTAACTCTTCGACGTCTCGGGCTGAAGGTTCGGGTTGCTGTACCGTGCTGGCGGGTAATAGAGATCATTGAAGGTCGGCGCGCGGAAGCCTTCGCTGTAGCTGAGCAGCACATCGTTGTCGGGGTTGATCGGCACGGTGAGGGTGCCGCTCCAGCTGTTCTGGCTGCCAAACTGTTGGTTCTGGTCATGGCGCAGGCCCAGTTCGGTGGAAAACCACTCGCTGCGGAAACGATGCTGGACAAAGGCGGCGCGGTTCCAGCGGCTGTTTTCGGTAAACGTGGTGGAGCCGTGGAAGCGGTCTTCGTACCAGTCTCCGCCGAGGATCAGGCTGTTGCGCTCATTCAGGGTCAGGTCGTTCTGCCAGTTGACCGAGTCGCGGTAGGTGTTGAACACGCTGAAGTCATCGCTGAGGGTGTCGCGCTTGGTGTCGCGGTTCTCGCTGTGGCCCAGTTCCAGGCGCGATTGCCAGCGTTCGCTGAGGCGGGCGTCGGCATAGCCGCTGGCGCTGCTCACGGCGTAGTCGGTGTAGGGTTTCTGGCCGAAGCTGACGTCGTACTCCGACTTGCCGCGGCTATCCAACAGATTGAAACCGGCTTCGAGCTCGTCACTGAAGCTGTGGCTGAGGTTCAGGCTGACGGACTGGTTGCGGTAGGCATCATGGTCGCCATCGCTGGGAAACGAGGTGCGTGTCGAGTTGATGCCGGCGGTTTCATCCAGGCTCGCGCCCAGGTTGAAACGCGTGTGTTCGTCGCCGCCGGACAGCCCGAGGCTGCGTTCCCAGCTCTGGTGGCTACCGAAGCCCAGCTTCAGGCGCGGCTGCAGGCCCTGTTCGGCATTGCGCCGGGTGAACACCTGGATCACCCCGCCAATCGCATCGCTGCCGTAGATCACCGAGCGCGAGCCGCGCAGCACTTCGACGCGCTCGATCTGGTCCACATTCAGGTATTGCAGGCCGCTGTCGCCGGAGGTGGCGTTGGCGATGCGCTGGCCGTCCACCAGCACCAGGCTTTGCGCGGACTTGGTGCCGCGCAGGTAGATGCCCGGCAAACTGCCACGGCCGCCGGTGGGCGCCACTTGCACGCCGGGCACGCGGCTGAGCAGGTCGGTCAGGCTGGTGGGTTGCAGCCGGTCGATGTCGTCGCGGGTGAAGACGGTGTTGGCGGCGCTACTGTCGTTGCGCGCCTGGACCTGGCGGTTGGCGCTGATGACCACGTCGGGGAGTTTCAGCGCGGCGTCGCGGGTGTCGGCGAGCAGGTCGTGGGCTGGCAGAAGCAGCAAGGGCAGGGCAAGGCGCAGGTGATTCATAGAGCGGTCCATAGCTTTTTGTAGGAGCGAGCTTGCTCGCGAAAAACCTGAGGACACCGCGTGCATACAGAGTACACGCGTCATCGTTGACGTTTTTCGCGAGCAAGCTCGCTCCTACAGAAGTCTCGGGGGGTTATAAACCCAGGAGTGTCATGCGTTCGCGGACCGACGCCTCGATACCCGCCTCGTCGAGCCCGCACTCGGCGAGCATCTGCGCCGGCTTGGCGTGTTCGACGTACACATCCGGCAAGCCCAGGTGCAGCACCGACTTGAGGATGTTCTCACGCGCCAGGAACTCGCTGACCGCCGCACCGGCACCGCCCATGATGGCGTTTTCTTCGACCGTCACCAGCAGTTCGTGGCCGGCGGCGATCTCGCGCACCAGCGCTTCATCCAGCGGTTTGACGAAACGCATGTCGACCACGGTGGCGTCGATCTTCTCGGCGACTTTCAGGGCTTCGGCCAGTTGCACGCCGAACACCAGGAACGCGGTCTTGCTGCCTTGACGTCGCACAACGCCCTTGCCGATTTCGATCGGCGCCAGGTCTTTTTCGATCACCGCGTTCGGGCCGGTGCCGCGCGGGTAGCGCACGGCGGCCGGGCCGTTGTAGAGGTGGCCGGTGCTGAGCATCTTGCGCAGTTCGTTTTCGTCGCTCGGCGTCATCACCAGCATGCCGGGGATGCAACGCAGGTAGGACAGGTCGAAGCTGCCGGCGTGGGTCGGGCCGTCTTCGCCGACCAGGCCGGCGCGGTCGATGGCGAACAGCACGTCGAGGTGCTGCACCGCGACGTCGTGCACCAACTGGTCATAAGCGCGCTGCAAGAAGGTGGAGTAGATCGCCACCACCGGCTTGGCGCCTTCGCAGGCCATGCCTGCGGCGAATGTCACCGCGTGCTGCTCAGCGATGGCGACGTCGAAGTAGCGCAGCGGGAAACGCTCGCTGAACGCCACCAGGTCGGAACCTTCCTTCATCGCCGGGGTAATTCCCACCAGGCGCGGGTCGGCGGCGGCCATGTCGCACAGCCATTCGCCGAACACACCGGAGTACTTTGGCCCGCTGGCTTTTTTCGGCGCGGCGGCGGGGGCGTCCAGGGGGTCGAGCTTGGTGATCGCGTGGTAACCGATCGGGTCGACTTCCGCCGGGGCGAAGCCTTTGCCTTTCTTGGTGACGATGTGCAGGAACTGCGGGCCTTTGAGGTCACGCATGTTGCGCAGCGTGGCGATCAGGGTCGGCAGGTCGTGGCCGTCGATGGGGCCGATGTAGTTCCAGCCCAGCTCTTCGAACAGCGTGCCGGGCACCAGCATGCCTTTGGCATATTCTTCGGTGCGGCGGGCGATTTCCCACGCGCCGGGCAAGCGCGACAGCACTTTCTTACTGCCTTCGCGCATGCTGGCGTAGGTCCGGCTGGAAAGGATCTTCGCCAGGTAGTTGGACAGGCCGCCGACATTGCGCGAGATCGACATGTCGTTGTCGTTGAGGATCACCAGCATGTTGGCGTCCACTTCCGGCGCATGGTTCAGCGCTTCGAAAGCCATGCCGGCGGTCAGCGCGCCGTCACCGATCACCGCAATCGCCTTGCGATCGCTGCCTTGCAGGCGCGAGGCAATCGCCATGCCCAGCGCGGCACTGATCGAGGTGCTGGAGTGGCCGACGCCAAAGGTGTCGTACTCGCTCTCCGAGCGACGCGGGAAGGCGGCGATGCCGTCCTTCTGGCGCAGGGTGCTCATGCGCTCGCGACGGCCGGTGAGGATTTTATGCGGATACGCCTGATGGCCTACGTCCCACACCAGCCGGTCGTCCGGGGTGTCGAACACGTAATGCAGCGCGATGGTCAGCTCGATGACGCCCAGGCCGGCACCGAAATGCCCACCGGTCTGGCCGACCGTGTAGAGCAATTCCAGGCGCAATTCATCGGCCAGGGTTACCAGCTCGGCTTCACCCAGACGACGCAGGCCGTCCGGCGTGACAGCACGGTCGAGCAGAGGCGTGGACGGGCGTTTGCGGGGAATCTCTTGAAACGTCGTGGGCATCAGGCGAATCGTTATAGGTATAGAAGAGGCGGCAGTTTACCTCAAGCATCGCAAACTGCCCACGCAGAGCACCGAACTTGACCGATATGTGGCTGTAATGGCCGCGGTTATCAGTGACGACGTTCGACGATGTACCGCGCCAGGTCTCGCAGGGGCTCGGCTGCTGCGTCGAAAGGTCGCAGGGCGGCCAGGGCCTGGTCGCGCAGTTCCAGGGCATAGGCCTTGGCGGCATCCAGCCCGAGCAGCGCAGGATAAGTCGGTTTGTCCCGTGCGATATCGGCGCCCTGACGTTTGCCCAGGGTGGCGGTGTCACTTTCTACGTCGAGAATGTCGTCCTGCACCTGGAACGCCAGGCCGATGGCCCCGGAGTAAACCTGCAAAGCCGCCAATTGCGCGGCTTCGGCACGCCCACTGGCCAGGGCGCCCAGGTGGACGGCGGCTTCGATCAGGGCGCCGGTCTTGTGCCGATGCATGTGTTCGAGGGCCTGTTGATCGAGCTTCTGGCCCACCGAGCCGAGATCGATGGCCTGGCCACCGACCATCCCGGCGGGGCCTGCGGCGACCGCCAGGGTGGTGACCATGCGCAAGCGGATCTCGGCATTCACGCTGCTCAAACTCGGGGCGAGCAATGCGCTGAACGCCAGGCTTTGCAGGCCATCGCCGGCGAGGATCGCGCAGGCTTCGTCAAAGGCTTTATGGGTGGTCGGCTGGCCGCGACGCAGGTCATCGTCGTCCATCGCCGGCAAATCGTCATGCACCAGGGAATAGGCGTGAATCAACTCCACCGCGCAGGCCGCGCCGTTGGCCTGTTCGGCAGGCGCGCCGAGGGCTTCGCAGGCCGCATAGGCCAGCAACGGGCGCACCCGCTTGCCGCCATTCATCACGCTGTAGCGCATGGCCTCGTAGAGCCGTTTCATTTCCGGGCTTGGCGCAACAAACAAGGGCTCCAGCGCCGCATTGACCCGGGCTTGGCTACTGGCCTGATACGCGTCGATCATTCGGGCTGTTCCGCATCGAAAGGTTCTTCGGCCAACTCCCCGTCGCGTTCGAGCAACACCTGGACCTTCTGCTCCGCCTGCGCCAACGCGCTCTGGCAGTCGCGGGTCAGGCCAATGCCTTGTTCAAACGCCGTCAGCGAGTCTTCCAGCGACAACTCGCCGTTCTCCAGACGCTCGACCAGGGTTTGCAGGTCGGCGAGGGATTGTTCGAAATCGAGTGCAACTTTTTTGCGGGCCATGGCGGCTATTCCGGTAGACGGTAAACCGGCGCGACACTAGCAGACATGGGGGATGGGGGCAAATGAACGGGGCTACAGAGCCGATTGCGCGGTCGCCTGTTACTGCGCCGCCGCGGCGCGCAAATAGTTATACACACTGGCCCGGGAAATCTTGAAGTAGTCGCCGACGTAGTCGACAAAGTTACGCACATCCAGCAGGCCGTGCTCCCGCGCCTGCACCAGCACCTGGATGATTTCGCTACGGCCGAAATCGGCGGGTTTCAAATGATTTTCGGCGGCGAGGGTTTCGATGATCTCATTGAGTTTTTCCCGCCAATCGCCGCTGAACAGCGATTCTGGCCGCCCCTGGGACTGCTGGCCCACGGCAAAGCCGCTGATCAGTTTCTGCACTTGGGCCAGGGCGGTCACATCGAAGTTCAGGCACAGCAAGGCGCAGGGTTCACCGTTGGCGGCACGGGCGACGAGGGAGATCGAACGCAACTGACGGCTGTTGATCCCGGTCTTTTCATACGGCCCGACGGTGTCGGGTCCGGCAGCCAACTCAGCCAGGTCAGTGATCAGCGATTCATCCCCGACCTGACGTCGGGAAAAGCCATTGGCGATGTGGGCAATGCGCCCGGTGTGCAGGTCGTGTACCACGGCTTCCAGGTCCGGATAGAGCAGGGCGGCGATGCCGTCGGCGGTTGCCTTGATGAATGCGATATCGACCATGGGTTAACCGGGTACAGGAAAAAGGAACGGTGATTGTACGCAGGCGTCCGAACAGTTGTCAGTCCACGGCCTGCATGCGCTGCACCGCGAGGGTCGCCAGTGCGATGTCCTGAGCGGCCAGGCCGGTCAGGTCGGCGATGGTCAGGTCATCGTCGCGGAAACGCCCGCGTGCCTTACCGGCCAGCACATGGCCGAGGGAAACGTCGGCCTGGTCGCTGATCAAATGGGCCCGTACTGCGTGGCTCATTTCGCCATGGTCCAGGCATTGGGCCCGGTCATCGGTCATGAGCACTCGTGCCCTCTGCAGCAGCAACGGGTCCAGTTCCTGTTTGCCTGGGCTGTCTGCGCCCAGGGCGACAATATGAGTGCCTGTACGCACCACGTCGGCCGGTACGATTGCCTGGGTCGACGGCGTGCAGGTAATCACCAGATTGCACTGTGCGAAAACAGCCTCAACACTGTCGGCTGCTTGGGCTTTCAACCCAGCTTGCTGCAGTGCGTTGGCGAGGTGTTGTGCCCGCTCGGGAGCGCGTCCCCAGATCACCACACGCTCGATTCCGAGCAGTTCGCAGGTCCAGCGCGCCTGCAGTTGCGCCTGATGCCCGCTGCCGAGAATGCCTAACGCGCTCACCCGTGCGGGCGCCCCGGCCCGTGCGGCCAAGGCACCGGCGGCGGCAGTGCGGCAACTGGTCAGCCAGCCTTCGTCGTTGAGGATGGCGCGGGTCTTGCCGGTGTGAGAATCGAACACCAGCACCAGGCCATTATTGGTCTCCAGGCCGCGGGAAGGGTTCTCATAAAAGCCCATGGCCAGCTTGACCACAAACACCGAACCGTCTTTCGCGTAGCCGGACTTGATATGACAGTCCCCCGGCGGGTTTTCAAACAACAACACCCCCGGCGGCGGGGCCACGATGCGGCCGTCGGCGTGACTGATCAATGCCTGTTCCACCGCGTGCAGCATGTCTTGGCGCGACAACGTGGCGCGCAATGCACTGAGTTCGTAAACCGCCAGTGGCACCGCGCTCATCACGCACGCTCCTGCGGGGGAAAGCAGGTTTTAAGCTTGAAGTCCGAGAGTGTGGTCATGGCGCGCTCCTGAATATCAACGGGACGAAAGCGCGACACTAACCTGATTTATATTTATTGTCTAATTTGTACTTATCGTACAATTCTGGTTTGAGTGTTTAAGCATCGCGTCAAACTCGACCAGCCCGGCCTGCATCTTCTGCAGTGCCGCCATCTGCAGCGCCAGCTCCTCCTGCTTGCGGGCAATCGCCTGGCTCGCGCGCTCCCAGGGCAGCGCGTCGCCCTGGTGCCCGTGCAAAATGGCCTGTAGCTCCTTGAGCTTGAAACCCAGTTGCTGAGCACACTTGATCAACATCAGCAGCTCGACACTCTGCGCCGAATAGACCCGATACCGCCCCGCTCTCTGCGGGCTGGGAAGCAGGCCGATCGCTTCATAGTGACGAATCGCCTTGATGGTCGTGCCCGACAGTTGCGCCGCTTTGCCGATGAACATGAAAACGCCCTTTTCCAAATAATCCGCCGGCCCGCGTCAGCCAACGAGCGCGTTGCGCGGGCGTGGAACCCAGCACCGGCCCGAGCAACAAGGTCTTGGTCACCGTTATGCCGCAAAACGCCAGCGTCGTCTTGCGCATCTGATGAATGCCCGGCATGCGGTAGAACCAGCGGTAATACCATGGCGGCGTATCGAGCGTCACCAGCAAGTGCGCGGTTCGGCCATGCAGCAGCTTGTCAGGAAATGCCTTGCCTGCACGGTACTTGAAGGCGAAGCCGGGTAGGAAAACTCTATCGATAAAGCCCTTCATCAACGCCGGAATACCACCCCACCAAATCGGCAAGACAAACGCCAAATGGGTGGCCCACAGGATATCTGCCTGGGCACCGAGCAAATCGGCTTCCAGGGCTTGAATGTCGGTGTAACCGTGATGCAGCACCGGGTCGAAAGTCAGCGCGCCCAGCCGTAGGACGCGTACTTCATGGTCGGCGTTTTTGGCCGATTGGATGTAGGTGTCCGCCAGTGCCGAACAGAAACTGGTGCTGGAGGGATGGCCGAGGATGACCAGAATGCGCTGAACCATGGGGATGAGTCCTGAAACGGGGTTGCAGGGTAGGGGCTGCCGTATAGGGGAGAGTCAAGGGCAATAGCACGATGCGGCTTGCCCCACGTTTTGCCCCGTTACTCATAAACCCCCGGTCTCAAGTGCTTGAGATTCGTCACCGATGAACAGCGGCTGGAACGTTTTGCTTGGCACGTAGCCGGTTATTTTTTTGTCATGTGTAAGGTTTTGAGGCGCATGTTCGGTGATGTGCATATTGATGTCGTTGGCGGCCTGCCGGCTTTTGCTACCAACGCTCTGGATCAAGTGCCCCGTGGTCTGCCGGCCCTCCTGCCGGGCGACAATCTCGATCAAGCAGTGGCGAAGTGCCAGTCCCGAGCAAACCTGTTCAATGCAATGCATGCGTTCCATCCCCTCGTGACGTGTGCGAATACTTTACCTGTATAAGTCTACATTCTAGACCTGTCGTCTATTGCTACATATCGTGTGGCTGTCGTTTAAACAAATTGGGTATACGCAAGGAAGTACGCATGACTATGGCAGAAGCAGTGTCGACAGGGGCATTGGTAGTGTTGGGGAGCATCCTGCTGGTGCTCCTGCTGCAATACTTGAGGCTGCGTGAACTCTGGAAAATGGCGCTTACCTGCCGCCGGAACGCGCGCTGGGGGCGGATCTATGAGGCTGAGAACCGGGAGTTGCGTTCTGCGCTGCGCGCTGAGAAGGCGCATATCAAGCAGTTGCAGACGAAGGTGGGGATTTTGCAGGGGGTGATTGCGCAGGAAGAGTAGGCTGGGAACGTCTTAGCCGGACCGCCGCTAATTGGATCTTGCAGTGTACTGCCGATCAACTTGACACCGATGATGGCAAAATGCAACTTAGCCACCTGAAGCGTAGTACACCTGGATACATTATTAAGGGACGATATGAGTAAGGCTCAGGATTTCTCCAAGCTGTATGCGCGTGTGGCGAGTGATATCGCCACTGCACTGGAAGATGTTTCCAGGCTTGATGTCAGTAACGACAAGGGCAATGCCCACCTCGCCAGCGTTAAAGAAAAGCTCGGCGAAATGAAGTTGCGGTTCGACTCCGAGATTACCTATCTCGAGAAACATGCCGAGTGGGACAACTTCACCATCGCCTTCTTCGGCGAAACAAACGCTGGGAAAAGCACGATCATTGAAAGCCTGCGCATTCTGTTTGAAGAAAAGAAACGCCAGGCGCTGATCAAAAGAAACCAGGCCACCGTCAGTGATATCCAGGCGGTGTTCTCGGAGAAAAGCGACGCGCTTATTGACGAACTCAGTACGCGTTATGTCAGCTTCTGCGAAGACGTTGCCGCGCTGGGGGACGACATTGGCGCCCTGGTCAACCAGACCCAGCGCGACCTGTTAAGCACCCGCCAGCAACTCGAGCATACCCAGCAGGATTACACCTTCTGCAAAGAGCGGCTTAATCATGCCCAGAGCGATTTGGATAACACGCGCCAAGCACTGCAAGGTACCGAAACGCGCCTGAGTGAAAGCCAGAGCATGCTGGGCCAGGTCCGGGGTGAACTGCAACAGGTTGGTCAGCAGTTACAAGGCGCACGCAGCGACTGCCAGCGCAGTCAGCAGCAACTGACGGAGCAAAGTGCTCAGTTGCAAGCCAGCCAATCGCAATTGCTCGAAAGTCAGCGCCAGGCTGAGGTTGCGCGCATTGCTTCAGAGCGGCGTGCAACAGTGAAACTGGTGATCGGTCTGGCCGTGGGTTTGGCGTTCGGTGTCATCGCGGGAGTCTTGGGTTACGCCCAATTGCTTTAAGGTCGGCGTCTTTTTGCCCGGCACTTATTTCTCATTCGTCGACTCCCGGACACCACCATGCGCGAACAACATTCCTTGAGCGAGTTGGTCAGCGACAGGCTGCCGACCCTGCTGAAACAGCAGAAAGAACTGGAGCGCCTGCAGCGCTGTGCCGAACAGATCGACGGTGAAATCGTCGGGACTGGTCGTGCGGATTTCACCCAGGATAATGTGATCTACGAGTTCAACCATCAGGGCAAGAGCTTCCACCTGATCGACGTTCCCGGTATCGAGGGTAACGAAAGCAAGTATGAAAAGATGGTCCAGGCGGCTATCGCCAAGGCCCACCTGGTGTTTTACGTCAACGGTACCAACAAGAAACCGGAGGCCGAGACGGCCCAAAAGATCAAACACTACCTCAACCGTGACGCCAAGGTTTACGCCATCTGCAACCTGCGCGGCAAGGCGGACTCCTATGAGTTCGACACCGATCGCGAGTCGCTGGAGCGTACCCACAAGGACGCACTCGCAACCCGCCAGCAGACCCGCGAGGTGCTCGAAGACATTCTCGGCGCCGAATTGGTCAGTGGTTGCCAGAGTCTGCAAGGGTTGCTCGGCCTGACCGGCGTAGCATTTGATGAGCGCGGCCTGACCAGTATCCACCCCAGCCGTACTGACCTGCTGAAGTCGCAACGAGCCTATCAGCAGGACTTCTCCAGCCGCCAAGCTATGCGCAGTTTCAGCCAGTTGGACCAGTTGCACGAAGTCATTGGCCAGGCGTGCGCCAACTTTGAGGTTGATATCGTTGAAAGCAACAAGCGCAAAGTGCTGCGTTTGCTGCAAGACACCGTGAATGATCTGAAGAAACAACGGGATGAGCACCAGGCATTTTCCGACAAGATCAGTGCGGAAATCCTAGAGTGTCAGAAATCCATTCGGCTCAGTTTTGAAGAGCTGAAAACCAGCTTCACCAAACGCCGCAGCAATGCCCTCGGTATTTTTTTCAATGACCTGAGTAGTGCCGCACGTGCAGCGGTCGAAGAGCACTTCAGTGATAAGGATGAAGTAGAGCGGGTGATCCAGGTACACGTCAGTGCGGGCCAAGAACAGCTTGCCAAACGTCTGGAAGAGAGCCAGGAAGAGGTTCTGCAGCAACTGTCACAAAATATTGAGCGGGCACTCAAGCGTCTGCAAGAGAACGCGGAGCGGGTTAGTTTTCAACAACGCTTGAACTCCGCGGCCAGTAGTTCAATTTCGCTATCCAGCGCGATGGATGCAATCGACTTCAACTTTTCCGACTTCGGCGGCTTCCTACTGAGTATCGGAGGGTATGCCGCGAGTGGTTTCACGATCGGTACGTTCTTCTTCCCTGGGGTGGGTAACATCATTGGCGCCGTGATCGGCGGTGTCGTCGGAATCCTTGCCGCAGGGTTGAGTTACCTCTTCGGCGGACGCAACAAGAAGATCGCCGAAGCACAAGCCAATATCACCGAAGCCATCAAGAAAGAACGCGTTGCGAGCGAAAAGACGTTCGAACGGGATACCCAAGCCATGCTGGAGCAAATCAAGACCCAGATTGAAGGCTCAACCCTGAGCCCGCTGGATGATGAGCGCCGCAAAATGGCTGACGTCGGTGCCTTGTTCGACGAAAAAATTGCCTCTATCCAGGCGTTGAAAAATCAAGTGGAAGCTAAGCCCCATGGAACAATTTAAGCAGTTCAACGCCAGCAAGACCGAGGTGATTCACTCGCTCGACAACCTCCAGAACCTGGTAGGTGAGCTGGAGAAACTGGGGTTGGACGTGGCCCAGGATATCGACAAGATCAAAAAAGCCATTGGTGATGTCCAGGCCGATACGCTGCGCATCGCCCTGCTGGGCGCGTTCTCCGATGGCAAGACCAGTGTAGTTGCCGGCTGGTTGGGCCAGGTGATGAAGGACATGAAGATCGACACAAACGAGTCTTCGGACGCGCTCGCGATCTACCGGCCCGAAAACCTGCAAGACCGCTGCGAAATCGTCGATACCCCCGGTCTTTTTGGTGACAAGGAAAAAACCGCGGAAAACGGTGCTCTGATCCAGTACGGCGATATCACCAAGAACTACATCTCCGAAGCACATCTGATTTTCTACGTGGTCGATGCGACGAACCCACTCAAGGAAAGCCACCAGGACATCGTCCGCTGGGTATTGCGTGACCTCAATAAATTGAGCTCGACGATCTTCATCATTAATAAGATGGATGAAGTGGCCGACCTGCGCGACGCTGAAGAATTTCAGCAGCAAAGCACCATCAAGAAGACCAACCTACTCGACAAACTACAGCGTTTTGTTGACCTGACACCCGCCGAGCGCAAAGCTGTCAACGTGGTCTGCGTCGCGTCCAACCCCAACAGTCGTGGTCTGGAGTTTTGGCTGGAACAAAAGGATCTGTATGACCAGCGTTCGCGGATCAACGAGCTTAAACGAGTGACCCAACACGTTCTTGACGGCAGCGGGCGTGAAACCCTGATCAAGAAAACCGGAATCGATGTGGTCCGTGATGTGCTGGGCAAAAAAATCAGTGTCGCCAAGGATGAACTGATCAGGTTCGAACTTCTTGCTGCCAACCAGCGTCGTGACTCGGCACGTATTCAGGAAGATATTGACGAAGGCAAACGCAAGGTCCTGGCCACCGTCGGTAATCTTTACCAGGAGCTCAGTAACCTGGAAAAAGATCTGCTCAACAGCATTCGCACCTTGCCGCGTGATCAGGTTCATGCCTTTCTTGAAGCGGAAATCGGCTTCACCAAGAACGACATCGGAGAGAAGTTGCGATTCCGCATCGACCTCCTGTTCAGCACTGCATTCAACCAGTCCTCGACCATCATGAATGGCATCAGTGCCAGCATCGAACATCAGTTGGACTGCTCGTCGGACTTTGCCGACAGCATCACTGCATCGGCCTTATCTGCCTCTAGCAGGGCGTTGAGTGCTGTCTCGAAGATCCCGGTCGAAAGCATTAAGAACGGCGTGTTCCTTGCCCGTGAAACCCTCAAGAACCTCACCGGATATGTCTACAAGTTCAAACCCTGGGAAGCCACCAAACTGGCCGCCAACATCAGCCGCTGGGCGGGGCCCATCGGCGCGGGCATCCAGGTACTGACCGACGTCATCAGCGTTGCCCAGCAGCAGCGCGCGGAAACCGAACTCAAACAACTGCAGAATGACCTTGCCGAAGTGGTCAAGAGCCACTTCGCTGAACCCATGAAACTGCTCAAAGACCACGACAAGGTGATGGAAATCTTTGCACCGCAGATCAAGGGGTTCGAGAAGATTCTAGTGGAACAAGAAGGCAACCTTGAGCATTTGCGCAAACGTCAAGCGCAACTGACAGAGGTGGAAACGCACCTGAGCCAAGCGTTTGGTTCAAGTGAGGTGATTGAAGGGGAGTATCGGGTGATTTGACGACATGAGCCTGGCCAGCGGTGCTGGTCAGGCTTGTCCTGACAGGCGGCCTTACTGAGCCTGCTGCGCCGTCAGCGCCGCATAACCATTCATCAAGTTGCGATAGTTCGGAATACGCTGGGACAACAGATTGCCCAGGCCTTCGATATCGTTGCGCCAGTCGCGATGCAGCTCACACGCCACCGAAAACCAGTTCATCATCTGCGCACCGGCCTGCGTCATCCGGCTCCACGCCGCCTGTTGCACCGTGGTATTGAAGGTGCCCGACGCATCCGTCACCACAAATACATCAAACCCCTCCGCCAGCGCCGACAACGTCGGGAACGCCACGCACACATCCGTCACCACGCCGGCAATGATGATCTGCTTACGCCCGGTGGCCTTGATCGCCTTGACGAAGTCTTCGTTGTCCCACGCATTGATCTGGCCAGGGCGAGCGATGTACGGCGCGTCCGGGAACATCTCCTTCAACTCCGGCACCAGCGGGCCGTTAGGGCCTTGCTCGAAGCTGGTGGTGAGGATCGTCGGCAGGTTGAAGAACTTGGCCAGGTCCGCCAGGGCCAGCACGTTGTTCTTGAACTCGTTGGGCGAGAAGTCCTGCACCAGGGAGATCAGGCCGGTCTGGTGGTCGACCAGCAGGACTACGGCGTCGTCTTTGTTCAAGCGGTTGTAGGTTGGCGTGCTCATGGTTGAATCCTTTTTTGTTTAAGTGGGTTGGGCGTTGCGTTCAACATGGGCACAGATTAATGGGTGGAACGTGGGGGATAAATCGGCTGGGAGGCGTCTTACTGTCAACTTGGAAAGGACAATGGATTTGAACGGCCAGCAGTCTCGATCCCTTTCATTTGCAGGACGTTTCCTAGAGAATCCCAGCCGCTTGCGCCAGCGAAATTCCGTGACTAGGCTGCGGTCCGTCACTGCAAATTCAGTGATCGGGTTTAGTCGCCCGTACTTCGCTAGGCGCACGCGCCATCCCAAAGACAGGTGTCTTCTCACCTGCACTTTATGGTGGCTGTGCGCAGGGCACCTCCGGGTGCGCCGGTGCCTAGCGGCCGGTCGACTAACCTGTGCACAGCCGCCACCTCTGCTCGTTTAGTCGCGAAAGGACGGTGGTATTCACTTACTGCTAGGAGTTTTGCTATGGATAACGTTGTTTCGGATTCACCGTCATCGCCTGCGGCCAACCCCTTTACTGTCAATGAAGAACTGAGCTTCGAGGATGCCTGGGTGCGCGTGGCTGAGTTGCTGCAATGTGCGGTGGCCACATCGCAGGAGCTCGGGGAGCCGCTGGCTGCGCCGCAGAGGGCGGTGATGCATTTGGTGGAGATGGCGAAGCTGGTGGCGGATCGGGCGGTGGAGTGTTTGAAGCCTAGGTAACGCGACTTGAGAGGCGGGCAGGGCGATATGCGGCCCGCTATTGGCGGAGGGTTTGGTAAACGATGGGTATTTGGATTTTGCTGACGGCAGGCATTAAAAAAACCAGTCTGTGGTTAGCTATTTATCGATCTATGTTTTTGAAAAAAGCAATGACTTAGATGTTTTTAAAAACGCTAAGATCCCCATTTACTCCTCCACTTTTTACAATTCTCACTTGGTTTTTTTTCAGCAAAAGCCCGGCTTTTTTTGATTATTTTGTTCTTTGTTTTTCCCGCTTTTGCGTTGAGTGGCCGACGGAAAAATTATCGAGAAGCCCCTTCCCTTTGAAAGTATGTCGTCTGGTCTCGTATGTCAGTAGGGAAGGTCGGCACCTAGGTGCTTTGATTTTTTCATCACTTTCTGGTGGTCAAGTAATTATCGAATATGACACAAACAGCGCCTGTCAATCTGGTGGGGGCGCGGCATTAGAACTTCAAGAAAGCCAAGCTCCGGTCGATAGCTCTGATTAGGCACCTGTCACATTTTCCAGTGCCTCTTTCTCCAGCGTAAAACAAGGACTCTCATGCGCACGCAAGTCATTATTGAGGACCACGTACTGCCTCAGCTCCTTACCTCAGCCATTGAAGCGTATGAGGTCTCCCACAAAGCTCATGAACGAGGTCGAGTAAACAAGAAACTGGAAACCTTTGGCCTGCTGTGGGGTTACGCATTACCGGTGCGAGAGAATGTACCTGCTCGACTGGTAGCTGCGGTTGCGACCGTGGAAACCTCTGCGTTACGACATGCCGAATGGGTCAAGCCCGATCTTGAGTCCATCAAGATGAAGCGAGATTTTTTTGCCGAGTACTGGCCGCAACTGGAACTAATTGGAACCTTCCACTCGCACCCATATGAGGATTTATCCGAAGTCAATGACTGCAAGGGCTGGCGAGCCTCCGATGCAGACAAATCCTTCTGGCCTTCCTTCCATGAAACGGTCTGCCCAGACATTGATGAACTGGCGCATCTGGTAATTGCAATCACCGCGTTGGGGCGTAAAGGCAGCGCAATGCCCGACCGGCTGCCTGGTGGGGAGTACACCTCTGGTTATGTCGTCAGCGCTGACAAGCGCAAACTGTGGATCAAGGGTTACACCTCGGCGCTCTATGAGGGAATTGCCGATGAAGATCATGAAGATCTGGAATTTGAGGACGAGATCCTGGAAGTCCGATCTTACGATGTCTGGGAAGACGAAGATGTGCTGTTGGAGATTCCGTCCCTAGAAGCACGCTTCCGGCACGAACTGCTACGTAAGTAAGGCTTGCGAAGCCTTCATGGCGCTATTGGCAGGGAAGGAGAGGTTGATTGATGGCTGAAGACGAGTCTACTCTCGGTCAACGCCCTTCCTTTAGACAAACGATACTGTAGTGGTGAAATCGTATCGAGCGCCATCGGACAGGGGGAGTGTCTGAAACGTCGATGATCGCTAGGCAGGATTCTCGGGAGAGATAGGATTATTTCGGTGTCAATTAAAAAGCCGGCTTGTGGCCGGCTTCTCGGGGACCGCCTCAGCTTGTTTTTGACAAACCTCACCAGCCTTCAAATCGCTCAGCCAACATCGCGTCTGGCTGAATAGTCGGGGCATCCGCGGGAGTTTTTCCGCATCGCCTGGCAGGGTGAATGGCCTAAAACCAGCCCCTGCCAAATGTGCGGCGCATGATACCCATATTCACCTCAGTTGCCCACCTCCGTATCCGATTTAGAGCCTTCCCAGCCCAGCAGGTGTTCATCCAGCGGCACGGGTGGGCGGCGGTTGTTGAGGGTGGACCACCAGAACACCCAGCCGACGATCTGGAAGTTCTGTTCGAAGCGTTGATCGAAGGTCAGGTATTCGTCGGGGTGTTCGCCGGCGTTGTGGCTGCGCATGCGCAGGCCGCCGCCGGGGCGGTTGTAGAGGTATTTGATGCGCAGCATGTCGTCGTGTTCGACGGCGTAGATTTCGCCGTCGATGATTTGGGTGCGGCCGCGGTCGATGGCGAGCGTGGCGCCTTGTTGGATGATGTCGACCATGCTGTTATCGACCATGTAGGCGCCGAGGGCGCGGTCGGGGTTTACGTTTAAGGTCTCGAGGGTGTGACGGGAGAGGCGGATACGTTCGGTTGAGGTGAAGGACGGATGGAGGGTGATCTCCACATCGATTGTTTCCGGGGAACGGGCGGGGCCTGTGAGGTATTTGCCGCTTTCTTCGCGGGTGGGCAATGCTTTCCTTGCATCTTGAGCGTCCAACAAGAAGTTGGCCGGTGGGTGTTTAGGGCCTACACCGGCGTGCAGCCAGCGGCTGGAGACGCACAACAGTTCTGCGATTTCGTTGAGTCGGCCCATGGGAACACCGCGTTTGAACCAGTTGTTCACGTGCTGAGGCGTGACGCCGCGGTTCTTGGCGAAGTCGGAAGCGGAAAGATGAACTTCCCGTAATAGCGCTTTTAAGCGATCACCTGATGTATTCATAAACGCTGAGTTTACTGGCCGGGAAAATAGATCAAATAAACTATGCGTTCAATTGCCGGTGTAGGTTTTTACTTAGTTGTAGCCTGATCTTTCGTTTGCGCTGCTTAGTTCAACATAGAGTGTTAATAATTGAACTTGGCGTTTAATTTTTTCCACAAAAAAAGCCCCGAATGATCGGGGCTTTTTTGATTGCCGGGGCAATGAGGAGTCGGTATCAGCCTTTGTAGGCGGCGACCGACTTCATGATCTCGGCGCGGGCGGCATCTGCGTTGCCCCAACCGTCGATCTTCACCCATTTGCCTTTTTCGAGGTCTTTGTAGTTCTCGAAGAAGTGCTTGATCTGTTCCAGCAGCAGTGGCGGCAGATCGGTGTATTCCTTCACGTCCACGTACAGCTGGGACAGCTTGTCGTGGGGCACTGCGATGACTTTGGCATCGCCGCCGCCGTCGTCGGTCATGTTCAGGATGCCGACTGGACGCGCGCGGATAACCGAGCCTGGAGTAACCGGGTAAGGGGTTACGACCAGCACGTCGAGGGGGTCTCCGTCGTCAGCCAGGGTGTTGGGGATGAAACCGTAGTTGGCCGGGTAGAACATCGGGGTGGCCATGAACCGGTCAACGAACAGGCAGTCGCTGTCTTTGTCGATTTCGTATTTGATCGGCGCGTGGTTGGCCGGAATCTCGATGGCGACGTAGATGTCGTTCGGCAGGTCTTTGCCAGCCGGAATCTTGCTGTAGCTCATTGGGCGTTGCCCCCGTAGTTGGCCATGTACATGGCCGGATTGGCCTAAAAGTGGCGGCGATTATAGGCATATTCTGACGCCGATGCCATGCACCAGACGTCGTACAGTCATTCGCCTTGTGGCTGATAACGCGGGTCGTGCGCTTGCAGCTGCGCGAGGCGGGCCAGAGGGTCCTGGCGGTAAAAATGACTGAGTTGGGCGTACACCTGTGGATAACTTTCCACCAATAAATCTGGCGCACTGAAAAAATATTCGCTGGTGACCGCGAAAAATTCCGCCGGGTTTTCGGCGGCGTAGGGGTCGATGGCGGTTTCGGCGTCGGGGTTGGCGTCCAACTGGCGGTTAAGCTCATCGTAGGCGCCTTGCATCACGCGGGCCCAGTCTTGCACGCGCATGTCGTGGTGCAGGGGCGGCAGGCCGTTGGCGTCGCCGTTGAGCATGTCGAGCTTGTGCGCCAGTTCGTGGATCACCAGGTTGTAGCCTTCCCAGTTGCCGCTGGCCAGCACGCCGGGCCAGGCGAGGATCACCGGGCCTTGTTGCCAGGCTTCGCCGCTGTGCTCGCCGTCCCACTCGTGCTCGACGCCACTGGCATCGCGATGACGTTGCGGGCTAAGGAAGTCGTCGGGGTACAGCACGATCTCGTGGAAGCCCTGATACCAGTCGAGGTCGCCGAGGTTCATCAGTGGCAGTTGCGCCTGGGCAGCGAGCAGCAGGCGTTGTTCCTGGTGCAGCTCGACGCCGGGCAGGGCGGTGAGGTGTTTTTCGGCGAGAAACACCACGCAGGCTTCGCGCAGCCACTGGTCTTGCTCGGCGCTGATGCCGTCGAGGAAGGTCAGGTGCTCGCGCACCCGCTGCCAAGTGTCATCGGCAATCGGATGCTTGGCCAGCAGGCGCCGGCGACGCCAGGCGCTGAGGGACCACATCGCAGGTTACTGCGGCTTGGCTTCGGAAGACGCGCGACCAAAGCGGCTGCGGAACACGCTGATGATCATCGGCACCAGCGACAGCAGGATGATGAACACCACCAGCAGCGAGAGGTTTTTCTTGATGAACGGCACGTTGCCGAAGAAGTAGCCCAGGGTTACCAGGCCGCCGACCCAGAAGACGGTGCCCAGCACGCTGAAGCCGAAGAAGCGCGGGTAGGGCATTTTCGCGATACCGGCGACGAACGGCGCAAAGGTGCGCAGGATCGGCAGGAAGCGCGCCAGGGTCACGGTTTTGCCGCCGTGCTTGTCGTAGAAGTCGTGGGTTTTTTGCAGGTAGTCGCGGCGGAAGATTTTCGAGTTCGGGTTGCTGAACAGGCGTTCGCCGGCTGTTCGCCCGATCACGTAGTTGGTGCTGTCGCCGAGGATCGCCGCCAACATCAATAGACCGGCGAGCAAGACCGGGTCCATGCCGCCACCCGCCGCCACCGCGCCGGCAATGAACAGTAATGAATCACCCGGCAGGAACGGCATGACCACCAGGCCAGTTTCGCAAAAGATTACAAGGAACAGAATGGCGTAGATCCACAGACCGTAATTTTTTACCAGCAGGTCGAGGTAGACGTCGAGATGCAGGATAAGGTCAAGCGGGTTGAAATCCATGGATGGCACCTGTGTGAATGGCCCGACTCAGCAGGCCTGTGCGGAGGCTCGGGTAATAAGGCTACAAGTATTTGTCGCGCTTCTTACAACCCTGAAAGGTCGGCATTATACGGATTGAGAAGTGAAAAGAGTGTGTGGGTTTTGTAGCGGGGGATGTCATGGCACTCTGCTCCCAGAGCACCACAGAACCAAATGTGGGAGGGGGCTTGCCCCCGATGGGCGCGTGTCAGTTATAAATAGTCTGACGGGTCCACCGCTATCGGGAGCAAGCTCCTCCCACAGGAATTTTGGGGGGGCTTGGGGGATGGGGTCAGTCTTCGCTGATCGGCAACACGTAGTTCTTGAACTCGCTGTCTTCGCGAAAACCCATCGACTCATACGTCTTCTGCGCCACGTTATTGTTGCTGCTGGTCGACACCCGCAGCCGCACTGCATGGGTTTCCTTGGCCATCTTCTTCGCCGCGCGCATCAGGTTGTCCGCCACCAGTTGCCGGCGCGCGTCTTCGGCGACATAGATGTCGTTGAGGATCCACACCCGTTTGAGCGACAACGAAGAAAAGCTCGGGTACAGCTGACAGAACCCGAGCAAGCGTTTGTCGTCGTCATCGGCCAGGGCCAGGTAGATCACCGATTCCTTGCGGCGCAGGCGTTTTTCCAGGAAGGCCCGCGAAGAGTCCGGGAACGGCAGCGCCCCGTAGAACTCGCGGTATTTGACGAATAACGGGGTCAACAGGTCCAGGTGTTCCAGGGTCGCTTGAGTGATCCGCATGCCAGGCCTCAACTTCCAGATGGTATATGACCACGCGAGCGGCCGTGACTCGATGCTGCCTAAAGACGTGAAAAAGCGCAATCGTGCGGGGATCAGTCGGTGGGCGGGCTGAGCAGGAAATTGCCTTTCACCAAGTCCGGGTCATCTGACTCGATGGTCTGAACCTGCGCCTCATCCTTGAGGTTGACCCCCGACAACTGCCGACGGCAGGCCTCCCGCATCAAGTACAGCAGGCGATGGGCCGCCATGCCATAACTCAAACCCTCCAGGCGCACGTTGGAGATGCAGTTGCGGTACGCGTCGGTGAGGCCAACCTTGGGGTTGTAGGTGAAATACAGGCCCAGGCTGTCCGGCGAACTGAGCCCCGGTCGTTCACCGATGAGGATCACCACCATCTTGGCGCCGAGTAACTGGCCAATCTCATCGGCCACCGCGACGCGGCCCTGTTCCACCAGGATCACCGGTGACAAGGACCAGCCTTCGGCGTGGGTCTGTTCCTCCATGCGCGTGAGAAACGGCAACGTGTGTTTATGCACCGCCAACGCCGACAAACCATCGGCCACCACCACGGCCAGGTCGATACCGCCGGGGTTGGCCGCCGCATGGTCGCGCAGCGCCTGGGCTGACTCATCGCTCAGACGCCGCCCCAGGTCCGGGCGTTGCAGGTAGCTGTGGCGGTCGACGGCGGCGCTGTGCAGCAACAGGCTGTCACGCCCGCGTTCGGCGAGCTGAGTGCTGAGGCCGACATGGTCGAAGGGCAGGTGGACCGCGTCCCGCGCCTGGGCGTGGGCGAATTGGAAGTCCAACTGTGCGCTGGTGGGGATGCTGGTGCCAGTACGGCCCAGGGCGATGCGCGCCGGGGTCAGGCGACGCAGTTCCAGCCACGGGTTTTCGGGTAAGTCTGGTTGCACGGACGGCTCCTTCATCCCAATTGCGCCAAGGCATGGCGAAATGCCGGTGGCAGGCTGTTGCCGAAGCGCACTTTGCCGTCGGCTTGCGTGAAAATGCCCATGTTCGCCAGCCACTGTTCAAACTCCGGCGCCGGCTTTAGACCCAATGTCTGGCGGGCGTACAGGGCGTCGTGGAACGAGGTGGTCTGGTAGTTGAGCATGATGTCGTCGGAACCGGGAATGCCCATGATGAAGTTGATCCCGGCCACGCCCAGCAGGGTCAGCAGGGTGTCCATGTCGTCCTGGTCGGCTTCGGCGTGGTTGGTGTAGCAGATGTCGCAACCCATCGGCACCCCCAGCAGCTTGCCGCAGAAGTGGTCTTCGAGGCCGGCGCGGATGATCTGTTTGCCGTTGTACAGGTACTCGGGGCCGATAAAACCGACCACGGTGTTCACCAGGAACGGCTTGAAGTGCCGGGCCACGGCGTAGGCGCGGGTTTCACAGGTTTGCTGGTCGACGCCGAAGTGCGCGTTGGCCGACAAGGCGCTGCCCTGGCCGGTTTCGAAATACATCAGGTTTTGCCCGAGGGTGCCACGGTTCAGGCTCAGGCCTGCTTCGTAGCCCTCCTGCAGCACGCTCAGGCTGATGCCGAAACTGGCGTTGGCCGCCTCGGTGCCGGCGATCGACTGGAACACCAGGTCCAGCGGCACGCCACGGTTGATGGCTTCGATGGAGGTGGTGACGTGGGTCAGCACGCAGGCCTGGGTGGGGATTTCGTAACGCTGGATGATCGCGTCGAGCATCTCCAGCATGGCGCAGATCGAGGCGATGCTGTCGGTGGCCGGGTTGATGCCGATCATCGCGTCGCCGTTGCCGTACAACAGGCCGTCGAGAATGCTCGCCGCGATGCCCGCCGGTTCGTCGGTGGGGTGGTTGGGTTGCAGGCGGGTCGACAAGCGGCCGCGCAGGCCCATGGTGCCGCGAAACCGGGTGACCACGCGGATCTTCTGCGCGACCAGCACCAGGTCTTGCACGCGCATGATCTTCGACACGGCGGCGGCCATTTCTGGTGTCAGCCCTGGCGCCAAGGCGCGTAGGGATTGTTCATCGGCTGCGTCACTGAGCAGCCAGTCGCGCAGGCCGCCGACGGTCAGGTGGCTGACGGCGGTAAACGCCTGTTTATCGTGGGTGTCGATGATCAGTCGGGTGACTTCGTCGCTTTCATAGGGAATCAGCGCCTCTTGCAGGAAGTGCTTCAGCGGGATATTCGCCAAGGCCATTTGCGCCGCCACCCGCTCGCCATCGTTCTGTGCGGCGACGCCAGCGAGGAAGTCGCCTGAACGGGCGGGGCTGGCCTTGGCCATCACGTCCTTGAGGCTGTCGAAGCGGTAGGTCGATGCACCCACCGCGTGGGAAAAACTTGCCATACAGTGTCTCCTTGATGACGCGGGCAAATATGGGTAAGGCGCCCGCGTCGAGGTTTACGGCAGTCAGTGCAAGGCGGCCTCTGCGGCCTGGATCGCCGCGAACTCTTCTTCCGGCGTGCCTGCTACCAAGTGATGCCGGCTGTAGAAAGCAAAGTAAGCAATTAATACTCCATAGATGATTGCAGCGCCAATCACCACTCGCGGGTCGACCAGAAAGCCCGCCACCACGGCCACGCAGGCCAATACCAGGGCCACGCCGGAGGTAAAGATGCCGCCCGGCGTGCGGTACGGGCGATCCATTTTGGGGCGACGGATGCGCAGCGTGATGTGCGCGGCCATCATCAGCACGTAGGAAATGGTCGCGCCAAACACCGCCACCAGAATCAGCAGGTCGCCCTGGCCGGTCAGCGACAGGCCGAAACCGATAATGCCGGGGATCACCAGCGCCAGGACCGGCGCCTTGCTTTTGTTGGTCTGGGACAGTTTGCGCGGCAGGTAGCCGGCGCGGGACAAGGCGAAGATCTGCCGCGAATAGGCGTAGATAATCGAGAAAAAGCTGGCGATCAAGCCCGCCAGGCCGACCAGGTTGACGAAGCTGCCCATCCACGTCGAGCCGCCGTAAGACAGCGCCAACGCTTCAACCAGCGGGTTGCCGGACTTGATCAGCGCGTAGGTGCCGGCGCCGCCCGGTGCAATCACCAGGATCAGCAGGGCAAAACTGGTCAGCACCACAATGGCGCCGATCAGGCCGCGAGGCAGGTCGCGCTTCGGGTTCTTGGTTTCTTCGGCCGCCAGCGGCACGCCTTCGACCGCCAAGAAGAACCAGATCGCATAGGGAATCGCTGCCCACACGCCGACGTAGCCGAATGGCAGGAAGGTGCTGGCGCCCTTGGCGTCGGTCACCGGAATGTCGAGCAGGTTGGCGACGTTGAAGTGCGGCACCATCGACACCAGGAACACGCCCAGTGCAATGGCGGCGACGGCGGTGATGACAAACATCAGCTTCAAGGCTTCACCCACGCCAAAGATATGGATGCCGATGAAGATGATGTAGAACGCCAGGTAAATCATCCAGCCGCCGATGCCGAACAACGACTCGCAATATGCGCCGATGAACACCGCGATGGCGGCGGGGGCGATGGCGTATTCGATCAGGATCGCGGTGCCCGTCAGGAACCCGCCCCAAGGGCCAAAGGCGCTGCGGGCAAAACCGTAGCCACCGCCGGCAGTAGGGATCATGGAAGACAGTTCGGCCAGGGAAAAGCACATGCACAGGTACATGGTGGCCATCAGCAATGTGGCGAGGAACATGCCGCCCCAGCCACCCTGGGCCAGGCCGAAGTTCCAGCCGGCGTAGTCGCCGGAGATCACGTAGGCAACGCCAAGGCCGACCAGCAGCACCCAGCCGGCGGCGCCTTTTTTCAGTTCGCGTTGTTGGAAGTATTGGGAATCGACTTTTTCGAAGTCGACGGAGGATCCAGTGGGTTCGCTAGGCATGGGAAAGTACCTTTCATTCTTATTGTTTTGGTCCCGACAAGTTGTCGCCGGGTAATGTAGGAGCGAGCTTGCTCGCGAAAAACTTCAGAGCACTGCGCAGAGCCAGGCTATCCGCGTAATCGTTGAGGTTCTTCGCGAGCAAGCTCGCTCCTACGGGGGGCGGTTATCGCCCCGGCGGTGTTGGGTTAGAAGAAGCCCAATGGATTGATGTCGTAGCTCACCAGCAGGTTCTTGGTCTGCTGGTAGTGATCCAACATCATCTTGTGGGTTTCACGACCGACGCCGGACTTCTTGTAACCGCCAAACGCGGCATGTGCCGGGTACAGGTGGTAGCAGTTGGTCCACACGCGGCCCGCCTTGATCGCCCGGCCCATGCGGTAGGCGCGGTTGATGTCGCGGGTCCACAGGCCGGCGCCGAGGCCGAACTCGGTGTCGTTGGCGATCGCCAGGGCTTCGGCTTCATCCTTGAAGGTGGTGATGCTCACCACCGGGCCGAAAATTTCTTCCTGGAACACCCGCATCTTGTTGGTGCCCTTGAGCAGGGTCGGCTGGATGTAATAGCCGGTGGCCAGATCACCTGTCAGCTTCTCGACCTTGCCGCCGGCCAGCAACTCGGCGCCTTCGCCCTTGGCGATTTCCAGGTACGACAGGATCTTGTCGAACTGCTGCTCGGACGCCTGGGCGCCGACCATGGTGTCGGTGTCCAGCGGGTCGCCACGCTTGATCGACGCGACCTTCTTCATCACCACTTTCATGAAGTCGTCGTAGATCGACTCTTCCACCAGCGCGCGGGATGGGCAGGTACACACTTCGCCCTGGTTGAAGAACGCCAGCACCAAGCCTTCGGCGGCTTTCTCGATGAATTGCGGTTCGGCTTTCATGATGTCGGCGAAGAAGATGTTCGGCGACTTGCCACCCAGTTCAACGGTGGACGGAATGATGTTCTCGGCGGCGCAATGCATGATGTGCGCGCCCACCGGGGTAGAGCCGGTGAAGGCGATCTTGGCGATGCGCTTGCTGGTGGCCAGGGCTTCGCCGGCTTCTTTGCCGAAACCGTGTACCACGTTCAGCACGCCCGGCGGCAGCAGGTCGCCGATGACTTCCATCAGCACGTTGATGCCCAGCGGGGTTTGCTCGGCCGGCTTGAGCACCACGCAGTTGCCGGCGGCCAGGGCCGGGGCGAGTTTCCAGGCGGCCATCAGCAGCGGGAAGTTCCACGGGATGATCTGGCCGACCACGCCCAGGGGCTCATGGAAGTGATAGGCGGCGGTGTGTTCGTTGATTTCGGCGCTGCTGCCTTCCTGGGCGCGGATGCAACCGGCGAAGTAGCGGAAGTGGTCGGCGGCCAGCGGGATGTCGGCGTTGAGGGTTTCACGCACGGCCTTGCCGTTGTCCCAGGTTTCGGTGATGGCCAGCAGTTCGAGGTTCTGTTCGATGCGGTCGGCGATCTTCAGCAGCACCAGCGAGCGGTCCTGGGCAGAGGTTTTGCCCCAGGCGTCGGCGGCGGCATGCGCGGCGTCCAGCGCCTTGTCGATGTCTTTGGCGGTGGAACGCGGGAATTCGGCGATGGGCTTGCCGTTGACCGGGGAAGTGTTGGTGAAGTAGTTGCCATCGATCGGCGCCACGAATTCGCCGCCGATGTAGTTGCCGTACTTGGCCTTGAACGAAACGATGGCGCCTTCAGTACCGGGGTGTGCGTAACGCATGGTGGGTATCTCCTGGCTTTTTATGTTTATTGGAGTGCAGCGCGGCAAGCGCTTGATAAAGCGTAGAGCAAAGGTCGGGCCACTGCCTTGCAAGCCAGTTAAATCAGGGGGTTGGCGAGAGCCAAAAAGTGCGGCTGTGCCAGCCTTGGTACAGTCTGTGTGACAGTTTGTGCCATGCACGGTACAACCTGTGACCGGTGGGTCGGCGCGGGATTGCAATGGCCGGGTGGCTGGGGGATGCTGGACGTTCTCACGCAGGGAGAATAATAAGAACATGCATCACGATCATTTCAGTCGCCATGCCCAGCAAGTCTTGACCGTGACCCGTGGGCAAGACCTTTCCCAGGGCCCCGGCAGCGACCCGTCCATCGCCCGCTCCTGGCTGCGTTGCCTGGAGGATTATCACCTCGACCCTGCGCTGAGCATCGCCCCCACCGTGCTCGAACATGGCCGTCTGCTGGAAAGCCGCGAGCGCCTGCAGCAGGTGCTGCACATCGCTGGCGGCGAGATGAACAGCCTGCATCAGCAACTTTCGGGCGCCGGTCACGCCGTGTTGCTCACCGACGCGCGCGGGGTGATCCTCAACTGCGTCACCGCGCCGTCCGAGCGCAAGATTTTCGAGCGCGCCGGGTTGTGGCTCGGCGCCGACTGGAGCGAGGCCTGCGAAGGCACCAATGGCATCGGCACCTGCCTGGTGGAGCGCCAGTCGTTGACCATTCACCGCGATGAGCATTTTCGCGGGCGCCACACCGGGCTGACCTGTTCGGCGAGCCCGGTGTTCGATCCCCATGGTGAGTTGCTGGCGGTGCTGGACGTGTCGTCGGCGCGGGAAGCGGTGTCGCGTCAGAGCCAGTTCCACACCATGGCGCTGGTCAACCTGTCGGCGAAGATGATCGAGAGTTGTTACTTCCTGCGTCACTTTGAACACCACTGGCTGCTGCGTTTTCACTTGCAGGCGGAGTCCGTGGGCTTGTTCAGTGAAGGGCTGCTGGCGTTCGACGGCGAAGGGCGCATTTGCGCAGTCAACCAAAGTGCCCTGAACCTGTTGGGGCAGATGCGTGGTGGCTTGCTGGGGCAGCCTGTGGAAGCGCTTTTCGAATGCACCCTGGATCAACTGCTGGGCCGCGCCAGCGCCAATGCCACAGCGAGTTGGCCGCTGCGGACGCGGGACGGTCGACATCTGTTTGCCGCGTTGCGCGGCCAGCCGCGCAGTGTGCCGGTGCCCGTACAGTCGCAGCCGGTGGTTGCCGCCAAGCCCGAGCGTCTGCTCGGTATCTGCCTGGGCGATTCCGCGTTGCAAAGCGATTTTCGCAAGGCGTTGCGCGTGTTCGAACGTGATGTGCCGCTGCTGGTCAACGGTGAAACCGGTTCCGGCAAAGAGGCCTTCGCCAAGGCCGTACACCAGGCCAGCCAGCGTGCGGACAAGGCTTTTGTTGCGCTCAACTGCGCCGCCATCCCGGAAAGCCTGATCGAAAGCGAACTGTTCGGCTATCGCGGCGGCAGTTTCACCGGTGCCCGCAAGGAAGGCATGCGCGGCAAGCTGCAACAGGCAGATGGGGGCACGTTGTTCCTGGATGAAATCGGCGACATGCCCCTGGCTTTGCAAACCCGGCTCTTGAGGGTGCTGGAGGATCGCCTGGTGGTGCCCATCGGCGGCGAGCCCCAGGCGGTAAACGTTAGAGTCATCAGCGCCACCCACCGTGATTTGTTGCAGCGTGTGCAGGCAGGCAGCTTTCGTGAAGATTTGTACTACCGACTCAATGGCCTCGAAATCGGCTTGCCGCCGTTGCGCGAGCGCAGTGATAAGCCGCAATTGCTGGATTTTCTGCTGGCCCAGGAAGCCGGGGAGCAGACGATAACGCTCGATGCCGGCGCGCGTCAGGCATTGCTGGCGTTCGCCTGGCCGGGCAATGTGCGGCAGTTGCGCACGGTGTTGCGTACCCTGGTTGCACTGTGTGACGGCGCGTTGATCGGTGTCGATGATTTGCCGCCGATGATCCGCCCGGCGTCCTTGACTACGCCTGCTGCGGATGTCCCCCCGCTGTCGCTGCTTGAGGATGCCGAGCGCCTGGCATTGTTGAAGGTCCTGACGCAGCAGCGCTGGCATATGACCCTTGTGGCTGAACGGTTGGGGGTGAGCCGCAACACGTTATATCGAAAGTTACGCAAACATGGCATTGAACTGCGTTCGGCGTTGTAATTCGTAAGTTGTTGTCGAGTGTGTGGGCGCGGTTTTTAATTGTTGATTGTAGGGGGATTTACTGTTTTTGCTTTTGTGGGTTAATTGTTGAGAAAGTGTGTCCTGGCTGGCGCGGAAGTAAATGCATGTAATGTTGTTTCGGTGGAACTGAGATGGATATTTTTGTCACCCAGTGAATGCAAGTTTTTATTGACTGACTAAGGTGATGATTATGAATGTTACAGGTGTTCCAACTTATACTACAGTACCGTCCAGTGACGTTTCAGCTGATGTTACTCAAGCTGCCAATAATACTGGATCGACCGGTAACCCGCGCAACGCCGCTTCGGCTACTTGGCAAAATGATCGCTCCGAGCTTACTTATGATGCTGAACGTTTGAACTCGGACACGCAGGTTCGTAGCAAAAGGGGAATTGATTTCGGACGTTTTTTCCGCAGGCCGACGCATAGCACTTCCCGCGTGCCGTCTGGGACGCCCGGTCAATATAATCAGGTTAATAAGGGACCGTTTTTCTCAAACCCACCTTCCACTCATGCATCTAATAAGCCCTTTCGAGATCTGATTAATAACAACCGGTTCGGGGGCTCTACCCTTCCTTCCAGGTCTCACCCCGTTCCCAAGACGTTTGGCGAGGTGGCGCAAAACCTCGTCACTGCCGATCGCCTGGTCAAGGCTGGCGTGTTCAAGACCGGGCCAGATCTGAAAACCGTGACACGGGACGCTTTCGTGAATGCCGCAGTCAACGGCTTGGTCAGTACGCCATTGAGTATTGGTACTTACGCAGGCTCCGTATGGAGTGGCGAGCAGATCAAGGGGGCGTTCAGCGCCAATACCCCCTTACTTCCTCCCGCGCACCAGCCCGCGCCGAGTCAACAGAACGGTGTGGCGGGATCGGCGCCGAGTCCTTCATCGCCGCAAGACCTGGCGTTGCACTTGGACAATGCAGAATTAAAACTGCTCTTGGTCAGTAATACGATCCAGGCCTATACCGAAGGGAGCGAGGGTCAAGCCTTGGATAAAAGCCCCGATTGGCCAACCGAGACAACTGCCCGACTTGATATGTTGGAAAAGCAATACAACACCGTCGAGTCGAACTTGGAATTAATCGCTAAGGAAAATGATTTTATATTCAGGCCCTTTAAAAGTGATACCGCCGCCACCGAGAAAGACCCTGTGCGCCGCCTTGAAACATTGGATCGACGCAATCAGGCTGTTTTAAACCAGATCTCCCGTATCAATACGGTGTTGGAGCCGAAGGGGCCGCCATCCTCGATGCAGTTTGTCTGATGCGGGTTATGCAGGGGAGGCCGTTAATTGACACCCCATAGTGACCCCTCGTATACGCTGAGTCCGGTGCAGTCACGGCGGGTGCCGGCACCGGGCTCAACGACCGCACTGCCGGCCGAATTCAGACGATTGAACTGGCGTGTACCGCTAAAAGAGTGCGATTTCCCCCTCCCTGCGCTAACCTGCCTCGATGTTTTACGAGGTCGACCATGCACATTCATATTCTCGGTATTTGCGGTACTTTCATGGGCTCGATGGCGGTTCTGGCCAAGGAGTTGGGCCACCATGTGACGGGTTCCGATGCCAACGTCTATCCGCCCATGAGTACGCAACTGCAAGCCCAGGGCATCGAATTGACCCAGGGCTATGATCCATCCCAATTCGATCCGGTCCCCGACCTGGTGGTGATCGGCAACGCCATGTCTCGGGGCAACCCGGCGGTCGAATACGTACTGAACAAAGGTTTGCCGTATGTGTCCGGCCCCCAATGGCTGGCCGACCATGTGCTGCAAGGGCGCTGGGTGCTGGCGGTGGCTGGTACGCACGGCAAGACCACCACCAGCAGCATGCTGGCCTGGGTGCTGGAGCACGCGGGCATGAGCCCGGGTTTCCTGATCGGCGGCGTACCGCAGAACTTCTCGGTGTCGGCGCGCCTGGGCGATACGCCGTTCTTCGTGATCGAAGCCGATGAATACGACAGCGCGTTCTTCGACAAACGCTCCAAGTTTGTCCACTACCGCCCGCGCACGGCGATCCTGAATAACCTGGAGTTCGATCACGCGGATATCTTCCCCGATCTGGCGGCCATCGAGCGGCAGTTCCACCATTTGGTACGCACCATCCCGAGTGAGGGCCTTGTGATCCACCCGACCACCGAGCCGGCCTTGCAGCGCGTCATCGACATGGGCTGCTGGACGCCGGTGCAAACCACCGGCGCGGGCGGGCAGTGGCAGGTCAGGTTGCTCAGTGAAGACGGTTCGACATTTGAAGTGCTGTTCGAAGGCGAGGCCCAGGGTGTGGTCGACTGGGACATGACCGGCCAGCACAACGTTGCCAACGCCCTGGTCACCTTGGCGGCGGCACGGCATGTTGGCGTGGTGCCTTCCATGGGCATCGCGGCCCTGAGTGCGTTCAAAAGTGTGAAACGGCGCATGGAAAAGGTTGCCGATGTGAATGGGATTACCATCTACGACGACTTTGCCCACCACCCGACGGCGATTGCCACCACCCTTGATGGCCTGCGCAAGCGGGTCGGTGATGCGCCGATCATTGCGATTATCGAACCGCGCTCCAACTCCATGAAGCTCGGCGCGCACCGCGATGGCTTGCCGGAGAGCGTCAATGATGCGGACCAAGTGGTCTGGTACGCACCGGCCAACCTGGGCTGGGACCTGCCCGCCATTGCGGCGCTGTGTCACGTGCCGTCGACGGTCTGCGATTCGATCGAAGGCATCATTGAACACGTCAAGCAACAGGCCACGCCCGGCACCCACGTGGTGGTCATGAGCAACGGCGGCTTCGGCGGCCTGCACGGCAAATTGGCCGAGGCCCTGAAATGAGCGGGCCCGAGCGCGTGACGCTGGCGATGACCGGCGCATCCGGCGCGCCCTATGGCTTGCGCCTGCTCGACTGCCTGGTGCGCGAGGAGCGTGAAGTTCATTTCCTGATCTCCAAGGCCGCGCAACTGGTGATGGCCACCGAGACCGATGTCGCGCTGCCGCCCAAGGTGCAGATGATGCAGGCGTTCCTCACCGAGTACACCGGTGCGGCGGCGGGGCAGATCAAGGTTTACGGTAAAGAGGATTGGATGTCGCCGGTGGCCTCCGGCTCCGGCGCGCCGGCGGCGATGGTGGTGGTGCCGTGTTCCACCGGTACGTTGTCGGCGATTGCCACGGGCGCCTGCAACAATTTGATCGAACGGGCCGCCGATGTGACGTTGAAAGAGCGGCGCCAGCTGATTTTGGTGCCGCGTGAGGCGCCGTATTCGAGCATTCACCTGGAGCACATGCTCAAGTTGTCGAACATGGGCGTGACCATCTTGCCGGCGTCGCCCGGTTTCTATCACCAGCCGCAGACCATCGATGACCTGGTGGATTTTGTGGTGGCGCGGATTCTCAACCTGCTGAACATTCCCCAGGACATGCTCCCGCGTTGGGGTGAGCACCATTTGAGCAGCGATGAATAAGGCGTTGTTGGTGTTACTGGCGTTGCAACTGGCGGGCTGCGCCACCGCGCGCACGCTGGATGCGGCGAAGCCTGGCGCGCCGGTGGTGTACGCCGGCACGCGGCTGGACCTGTATGCGATGAACGGCGGCTGTTGCGCGATGGACCGTTTTGGCGCCGAGGCGCCGAGCTATCCCGGCGTCGACCTGCCAGCCAGCGCGTTGCTCGATACCCTGCTGTTGCCGCTGTCGGTGTTGACGGTGTTGGGGGTAGGGTTCAACGCCACGGGTGGGCTGTGACTCCGCGCTCAGGCCCCATCTGAACCCACATGTTGAGCTGGCAGCTCGGTTGGCGGGTTTATTTACCCAGCTTGCGCAACTCATCCGATTCGACCACGCGCACACCATCTTGCTCTTCCAGCGCCAGGCGCCACATGGCGCGTGCCAGTTCGCACACTTCGATGCCGTGGTACTTGCCTGGAATCAGCCGTGACAACGGCCCGGCCAATTGCTCGGCCAGGCGCGGTTCGAGGCGCTCCCCCAGCAACAGCGACGGCCGCACGATGGTCAGTTGCGGCCAACCCTGGGCTTTCAAGGCGTCTTCCATTTGCCCTTTGATCCGGTTGTAGAAGATCGAGGATTTCGGGTCGGCGCCAATCGCGCTGATGACAATCAGGTGCCGCGCGCCCATTTCCCGCGCGCGCTTGGCAAAGGCCACGACCAGGTCCAGGTCGATCGCGCGAAAGGCGTCCTCGGAGCCGGCTTGCTTGATCGTGGTACCCAGGCAGCAGAAGGCGATATCGACCTGGCCACGCAGTTGCGGCAGGACCACCGCCGGGTCGCCCACTGGGTTTTCCAGGCGTGGATGTTCGGCCAATGGCTTGCGGCTGGGCGCCAGCACACGGGTCACGGTGGGTTCGTTGAGCAGGCGATCGAGCAGGTGTTCGCCGGTCAGGCCAGAGGCTCCTGCGAGCAAAATATGCTGAGGCGTCAGGTACATGGTGTTTCCCCCTTTGTTACACGTTACAGCTTAGTTGCCTTTAGCTTCCTTGCTATTCATTGAGACGCTTTCGAGCGCCTTTCGTGCTTGCTGCTTGCGTAATAGTTGCCAATGGGCGATCACGCCTTTGGGGGCCCAGATCTGCGGTTCGGAGGCTTCGAAGTTGTCCGCCTGTTCGCGTTCGGTCACGTGCAGTTGCGCCAGCTTGAAGGCTTGCTGCAAGTCGTCGGTCTGGTTGAAGGCTTGGGCGAAAAGGGCATCGCCGAAGTAGGTGAAGTCGGCTTCCTCGGAGCAGCCAAACGACACGCGGTCGGCGCGGGAAGCGGTCATGATCAAGGTGTGCTCGTCTTTCAGCGCGGGAATGAAACCGCCGGAGTAGCACGCGGAAATCACCACGACCTTGTCGCGGTTCTTCAACGGCATGAGCACTGCGGCGAGCTCATCGGCCGGCAGGTCGGCCAGCTCCATGCGCGGCTGGTCGAGCACCAGTTCGCTTTCGTGGGTGCCGTGGCTGGTCAGGTAGATAAACACCAGGTCCTCCGGCCCGCTGCGTTCGGCCAGGGTCTGCACGGCACGGCGCAGGCTTTCGCGGGTAGCCAGCGGGCGGTCGGCGATATGGTCGCGGTGGTTGACCAGGCGAATCTGCCCGCGCGCACCGAAGCGGCTGGCGAGCATATTGCTGACGTAATCGGCTTCGCGCAGGAACACGCTCTGTTTGCCGTCGCCCGCGAGTACCAGGGTGTACAGTTCCACGGCGGGGGTCGAAGGCGGCACGGCGGCGAGGGCAGCATCGAGCAGGCGGCCCTGGGCCAGCACGCCGATTTCCAACGGGTCGGGCAACAGCTTGCCGTCGGCGTCGCGCACGCGCATGCCGTTGACCCAGGTGCCGGCCTGCACGGTGCCGTCGGCGAGCACCAGGGTGCCGTGGCCCTGGTAGTTGTCGCTGTCGAAACCGCCGATATAGAAGCTGCCGTCGGTGAGGTTCAGGCGGCCTTCGCCGCTGAAGCGCCAATCGCTGAACTGGCCAATGTAGTGGCTGCCATCGACGCCGATCAACTCGCCCTTGCCGCTGAGGGCGCCTTCCTTGAACTGGCCGATCCACACGTCGCCGTCGGCGTTTTCGTAGCGACCCTTGCCGTTCAATTGGTTCTGTTTGAACTGGCCGACGTAGATGTCGCCGTCAGCGCTGTTGAAGGTGCCGTTGCCTTCCAACTGGCCATCGACGAAGTGGCCGCTGAACTGGTTGCCGCTGTCGTCGTTGCGCTGGCCTTCGCCGTTGGGCTTGCCGTGGGCGAACTGGCCCTGGTATTGGCTGCCGTCGGCCAGCTCCAGGCGCCCGAGGCCGGAATACTGGTCGTCCTTGAATTCGCCGCGATAGGTCATTTGCCCCTCTTTGAGGGTGCCTTCGCCGTTGCGCCGGCCTTGCTTGAAGCCACCGACGTAGTGGCTGCCCGCAGTGGTCAGGCTGCCCTGGCCGTCAAACAGGCCTTGCTGGAACTGGCCTTTATAGACTTCGCCGTTGCTGCCATGCCATTCGCCCTGGCCGTGCCACTGGCCTTTGTCGAACTGGCCGGCGTACCAACTGCCGTTGGGGTAATCCACGCGGCCCTGGCCTTGCAGCAAGCCATTGACCACATCACCCCGGTAACGGCCGCCGTCGGGCAGGCGCGCATCGGGCGGCAACAGCGATTCGCCGTCTCCGCAAGCGGTGAGCAACAGGACAAGGGCAAGGGGAGCGAGTGGGCGCATAGCGGGATCCGGATAATTAAGCGCCGAGTATGCCGCAGCGAAGGAGCCATACCTAGTGGTCTGTTGGGGAATGATGACCTGTAGGAGCCGGCTTGCCGGCGAAGGTGGTCAACGAAAACGCGGGCATTCAGGGGGAATGTGGCGTCTGGGGGCTTTTCGCTGGCAAGCCAGCTCCTACAGGGAGGAAGGAGGCGGTTATACGAAGCAGAGCGACAGCGACTCGGCAATGTAAGCGGGTTTCTCCTGGCCTTCGATTTCCAGGGTGGCGGTGGCCTTGAACAGCCATTGGCCGGGTTTTTTCTCGGTGACGTCGGTGAGGGTCACGTTCAGGCGGACCTTGGAATTGACCTTCACCGGCTGGATAAAGCGCACGCTGTCCAAGCCGTAGTTGACCGCCATTTTCAGGCCTTCGGGCATGATCAGGATGTCTTCCATCAACTTGGGCATCAGCGACAGCGACAGGAAACCGTGGGCGATGGTGCTGCCGAACGGGGTTTGCGCGGCCTTGACCGGGTCGACGTGGATGAACTGATGGTCGCCAGTGGCTTCTGCGAACAGGTTGATGCGGGCCTGGTCGATGGTGAGCCAGTCGGAACGTCCCAGTTCCTTGCCGACATAATCTTTGAGCTGCGCTACGGGTACATAGGGCATTGCGTCTCTCCTTGGTTCATCGGTTTTTATTGATGTGCGAGAACCATGTTAGATCATCATGGGCAACCAGCCCGGTCAACCCACCATGCATATGACGAATGCCGGAGCATAGCGCGGGCATGCTTATAATGCGGGTCGGTCTTGAGGGGGGAAGGACGGATGCTATTACGCGGTCTGACATGGCTGGTGCTGTTTCAATTGATCGGCACGGCGATCAACCATTTGCTGCTGCCGGTGTTGCCGGGGCCGATCATCGGTCTGCTGCTGATGCTGGGTTACCTGGTGTGGCGCGGCGAAGTCGGCGAGCCGCTGAGCCTGGCGGCCAGCAGCCTGCTGCGTTACTTGCCCTTGCTGCTGGTGCCGCCGGCGGTCGGGGTGATGGTGTATGCCAAGGACATCGCCGCAGACTTCTGGGCCATCGTCGGTGCCTTGGTGTTGTCGCTGGTGATCGCCATGGGGTTCGTTGGCGTGCTGATGCAAAAACTGGTCAAGCGCCAGGCGCAGCAGGAGGAGCAATCATGACCTTCGACTGGCAAGGCGCATGGGCGGCGGTGATTCATCATCCGCTGTTCGGCATCGGCATCACCCTCGGCGCCTATCAACTGGTGCTCGCGGGCTTCGAGAAAACCCGCTGGATCTTCCTGCAGCCGGTGCTGGTGTCCATGTTGCTGGTGATCGGCGTGCTGCTCACCTGTGGCCTGAGCTACGCCGAGTACCGCAAGAGCACCGAGATCATGAGCATCCTGCTGGGCCCGGCGACCGTGGCCCTGGCGGTGCCGCTCTATTTGAACCTGCGCCGGATTCGTCAATTGTTCTGGCCGATTTTTACTACGCTGGTGATAGGTGGTGTGTTGGCCACCGGCCTGTGTGTGTTGCTGGGCTGGTGGTTCGGTGCCGAACACAGGATGTTGATGACCATGGCACCCAAGTCGGTGACCTCGCCGATTGCCATGCTGGTGGCCGAGCAGATCGGCGGCGTGGCCGCGTTGGCCGCGGTGTTCGTGCTGATCACCGGCGTGATCGGGGCGATGATCGGCCCGGCGTACTTGTCGCGCCTGGGCGTCCACAGCCCCGAGGCGCGCGGTATGGCGCTGGGCATGACCGCTCACGCCGTCGGCACGTCGGTGGCCCTGCAGGAAAGCGAAGAGTGCGGCGCCTTTGCGGCGCTGGCCATGAGTCTGATGGGCGTGGCGACGGCGGTGTTCCTGCCGCTGGTCGTGTCGGTGATTGTTTGAACCAGGGTTAAGGAAACCTTTATGAGTCTGGCGCTGTTCCCGCTCAACACCGTGCTGTTCCCTGGCTGCACCCTCGACCTGCAGTTGTTCGAGGCGCGCTACCTGGACATGATCAGCCGCTGCATGAAAAAGGGCGAAAGTTTCGGCGTGGTGTGCATCTTCGACGGCAAAGAGGTGGGCGCGGCCCCGGATGGCTACGCGCTGATCGGCTGTGAAGCGCTGATTCGCGACTTCAAGCAGCAGGATAACGGCCTGCTGGGCATTCGCGTCGAGGGCGGGCGGCGCTTCCGTGTCCGAGATGCCGAGGTGCAGAAGGACCAGTTGCTGGTGGCCGAGGTGCAATGGCTGGAAGAGCGGCCGGACCACGCGCTGGAAGAGGCGGACGCCGACCTGCAGGCCTTGCTCCAGGCCCTGGCCGAACACCCGATGGTGGCCTCGCTGGACATGGGCGCCGATGCCGACGGTCAGCAGGCCCTGGGCAATCAATTGGCGTATTTGCTGCCGTTCACCGAGGCCGACAAGATCGACCTGCTGCAGCTCGACGATCCGCAACAACGGCTGGATGCGATCCAGAGGCTGCTGGATGAACTGCAAGGTGAGCTGTTCACCTGATTTTCAGAATTGTCTGGTGCTGCTTTCAGACGTTTCTGCGTTGCTCCCATCGCACGGGCTGAAATAGTTTCCGATCACACAACCACTGATCAGGGGATGAACATGATTCGGCTAGCGCAATCGGAGCAGGCGGCCTGGGACGCTTTTTTTGTCAGCATTACCTCACAACTGCTCGCGCAGGATGCACAGCGCGGCCCGGAATACATCGCCGAGCGTGCCGCAGAAATTGCCGATGAAATGCTGCTGGAGCGGCGCGAACGTTGCGTTGAGCGCCGAACCGCGCCAATCGATTGGATCGGCCCGGCCAAGGGTCAGTAGGCATACTTGAACAGGGCCTGCGAGGTGTCGCTGAGGGCGATGAAACCGAGCACCGCCACCAGGGCAGGCAATACCAGCCACCAGGCTTTCTGCGACATCGGCGGCAGCGGGCTGCGGTATTGGATTGCGCCCAGGCTCAATGTACACACGCTCATCGCCAGCAACATTCCGGCGAGGATGTCGGTGGGCCAGTGGACGCCCAAGTAAACCCGCGACAACGCGATGAATGCCGCGGGGATGCAGCCCAGCAGCAGCCAGGTCAGGCGCAGGCGCGTGGGCTGCCCGCGCCCGGCCAATACGGCTAACGCCAGGAAAAACGCGAATGCGCCGGAGGAGTGGCCGCTGGGCATGCTGAAGCTGCTCAGTGGGTCGGTGAGGATTTCCGGGCGACCGCGGGCGAAGAACAGCTTGGTGGCGGTATTGATCACTGCGGCCATGCCCAGCGTGATGCCGACAAACAGCGCGTGGCGCCATTGGCGTGCGAGTAACAACAGGCCGGTGAACAGGGCGCTGGCGACAAACATATTCTTGAACTCGCCCAGTTGGGTGAGCCTCACCATGGTCTCGTCCAGCCAGGCGCTGCGATGCTCCTGCACCAGGGCGCTCAGCCCCTGGTCGAAGTCGTTGAGGTGCGGGTAGCCGATAAACAGGGCGATCAACAGGGTCAGGCTGGCGCAACCTATCCATCCTGTGGCGCGGCGATGGCCGCGCAGGCTGCTGTTCAAGCTCAGCCCCAGCAACACCGCCAGGCATGCCGCGACAATTCCCGCCTCGGGCCAGAACCCCGCCGGCAATGGCAGGCGGAAAGCCGCGCCGGTCGCCCAGCCCGGCAGCAGGTACGCGACTGTCCAACCGGCCGCCGCGAGAATGCTGACCAGGGCAAAGCGTGGGAACGGCATGTCGCACATGCCAGCCACCATCGGCAGCATGGGGCGCAACGGGCCGATGAAACGTCCGACCAGCAGGCTGGCGATGCCGTACTTGTGGAAGTAGGTCTCGGCGCCGTTCATCCATTCAGGGTGATGCCGCAGGCCGGGCAGGCGCCGGATGTTCTGGTGGAAATGGCGTCCCAGGAAGTAGGACACCCCATCGCCCACCAGGCCGCCGAGAAAACCCAGCAGCAGGGTTTCACTCAGCGACAGCGCACCGTTGCCGGCCAGCACGGCAATGGCGAACAGCAGCACGGTGCCGGGCACGATCAAACCGGCAATGGCCAGGCATTCCACGCACGCCACGATAAACACCGCCGCCGCCAGCCATTGGGGATTCAGGGTCAGCCAGCCGGTGATGCTATCGAGCCATTGGCCCATATTTCTTCACTCCCTCGTCACCGTTTCAAATCAAAAAATAGTCGCGGCCTTCGACCTGGCCCCTGCGCAGCGGGTTCCGCGTGCAATAAGGCGCATAGCCTGCATCGACGAAGCGGTACATCAAGTGTTCGTCCCGGCCGCCGGGAATGCCCAGGCGGGTGGTCTGGATAATGTGCATCGGCACCTGGCCGACGTCTTCTACATAGAGCCGCTCCTGGTCGAAGCGCTTGGCATCCCACATCGGCACTTTCAGGCCCAGCGCCTTGCACAATAAGGTCTGGCCGGCGCAGAGCTTCTGCGAGGCGCGTGGCCTGCCATTGGCGTCCGGGTTGTTCAGCAGCATCTGCGCCAAACTGGCCGGGCCGGAGGTCTCATCGACCCAGGGATAGGCGGATTTGATCAATACTGCATTGCCCGGGCCCTGGGCGCTGAAGTTCAGCGAATCGCCGCCACGGGCGTAGTACATATAGATATGACCGCCATCCAGAAACAAAGCCTTACGCTTTTCTGTGTAGCCCAGTGAGGCATGGCTGCCTTTTTCGGCCACGTAATACGCTTCGGTTTCAATAATCCGCGCCGAAAGCCAGAGATCGCCGACCCGATGACGGATGATTTTGCCGAGCAATTCCCGCGCAAGCAGTTGTGCATCGCGGTCGAAGAAGCGGTCGGGCAGGGCGCTGGCAGGGAGTTGGGGGGTGAAACTCGACATGGCCTTCAGGGTTAATACGGCTAAATGTGACGGAATAATAACAACTCCTACCTTAATTACGGCTGAACCCCAGGTTTTTACAGTTCATTTCGACCATCCGCCCCTCACCGCTGTCAGTCGGGCGGCGTCACAGCTATAATCTGCCGCTTTCCTCTTTGCCAAGACTCCCTGACCATGACTGAGTCCGTTCTTGACTACATGACCCGCCTGGGTCGCGCTGCCCGTCAGGCCTCGCGGTTGATCGCCCGTGCGAGCACCGCGCAGAAAAACCGTGCCTTGCTGGCCGCCGCCGATGCTCTGGATGCTTCGCGCTCCGAGTTGACCGCCGCCAACGAACTGGACCTGGCCAACGGCCGCGCCAATGGCCTGGAACCGGCGTTGCTCGACCGTCTGGCGCTGACCCCGGCGCGTATCGACGACATGATCGAAGGCCTGCGTCAGGTGGCCAAGCTGCCTGACCCCATCGGTGAAATCCGCGATATGCGTTACCTGCCGTCCGGCATCCAGGTCGGCAAGATGCGCGTGCCCCTGGGCGTGATCGGCATCATCTATGAGTCGCGCCCGAACGTGACCATCGACGCCGCGAGCCTGTGCCTCAAGTCTGGCAACGCCACCATCCTGCGCGGCGGTTCCGAGGCGATCCACTCCAACCGTGCGATTGCCGCCTGCATCCAGCAGGGCCTGGCCGTGGCCGAATTGCCGGCCGAAGTGGTGCAAGTGGTGGAAACCACCGACCGCGCCGCCGTCGGCGCGCTGATCACCATGCCGGAATTCGTCGACGTGATCGTGCCGCGCGGTGGCAAGAGCCTGATCGAACGCGTCAGCCGTGATGCCAAGGTGCCAGTGATCAAGCACCTGGACGGCGTGTGCCACGTTTACATCGACATCGCCGCCGACATCGATAAGGCGATCCGCATCGCCGACAACGCCAAGACCCACCGTTACGCGCCGTGCAACACCATGGAAACCCTGCTGGTGCATGCCGGCATTGCCGATCGCGTGCTGCCGCCGCTGGCTGCCATCTACCGCGACAAGGGCGTTGAGCTGCGCGGTTGCGAGCGCACCCGTGCGCTGCTCGGCGCGGACGTGATCGAAGCCACCGAGCAAGACTGGTACACCGAGTACACGGCGCCGATCCTGTCGATCCGCATCGTCGATGACCTGGATCAGGCCATCGAGCACATCAACAAATACGGCTCCAAGCACACCGATGCCATTGTTACCGAGCATTTCAGCGATGCCCGGCGTTTCCTCACCGAAGTGGACTCCGCTTCGGTGATGGTCAACGCCTCGACGCGTTTTGCCGACGGCTTCGAGTATGGCCTGGGCGCGGAGATCGGTATCTCCACCGACAAGCTCCACGCACGCGGCCCGGTTGGCCTGGAAGGCCTGACCAGCGAGAAGTACGTAGTGTTCGGCGACGGGCATGTGCGCGCTTGATGGGTAAACGCATCGGGTTGCTCGGCGGCACCTTTGACCCCGTGCATATCGGCCATTTGCGCAGTGCCCTGGAAGTCGCGGATGCCCTCGCGCTGGATGAATTGCGCCTGACCCCCAATGCCCGGCCGCCGCACCGCGATACGCCGCAGGTGTCAGCGCAGCAGCGCCTGGAAATGGTGCGCCTTGCCGTAGCCGGCATACCGCCGCTGGTGGTGGACGACCGCGAGCTCAAGCGCGATAAACCGTCCTACACTGTCGACACCCTGGAACTGATGCGTGCCGAGTTGGCCGCGGACGACCAGTTGTTTCTGCTTTTGGGCTGGGACGCATTTTGCGGCCTGCCCTCTTGGCATCGCTGGGAGGAACTCCTCCAGCATTGCCACATCCTGGTTTTGCAACGCCCGGATGCCGACAGCGAACCGCCGGATGCCTTGCGCAACCTGCTGGCCGCGCGGTCGGTAAGTGACCCCTTGGCCCTGACCGGGCCGAACGGGAATATTGCATTCGTCTGGCAGACCCCGCTTGCGGTGTCCGCCACCCAGATCCGTCAACTGCTGGCCAGCGGGAAGTCGGTACGTTTCCTGGTGCCTGACGCGGTCCTGGCCTACATCGATGCGCACGGGCTTTACCGTGCGTCGAACTGAAAAGGCGCGCTTGAACGCACGAACAGTCGTGCAGCGAGCGCCCGAACATACGAGCAAAACGAGTTTTATATGACGAACAAAGACGTAAGCAAAGTTAAGCGCAAAGGCACCTTCAAAAGCGCGCCACTGCCGGTTGAAGCCCACGTTGGCCCGGAACTGGCTGGCGAAGAGCTGGTGAAAGTCGCCGTGGCGGCCCTGGAAGACGTCAAAGCCCAGGACATCCAGGTGCTGGACGTGCGCGACAAGCAGAGCATCACCGACTTCATGATCATCGCCACCGGTACCTCCAACCGCCAGATCGGCGCGATGCTCGACAAAGTGCGCGAAGCCGTCAAAGCCCAGGGCGTGAAGCCGCTGGGTGAAGAAGGCAAGGGCGACAGCGACTGGGTGCTGCTGGACATGGACGACGTGATCGTTCACATGATGACCTCCAACGCCCGTCAGTTCTACGACCTGGAGCGTCTGTGGAAAGGCGCCGAACAGAGCCGTGCCGCTGATGGCAAGCACCACAGTCCGGAAGTGGGCCACGCGCACTTCGACAAGCTCAACAAAGACCAGGAATAAGGAACGGCTGTGCGCCTGCGTCTGATCGCTGTCGGTTCACGCATGCCCAAGTGGGTGGAAGAAGGCTGGCATGAATATGCCAAGCGTCTGCCCGCCGAGCTGTCGCTTGAGCTGGTGGAAATTCCGCTCAATACCCGGGGCAAGAACGCCGACGTGGCGCGCTTTATCCGTCAGGAAGGCGAAGCCATGCTGGCCAAGGTCGGTCCCAACGAGCGCATCGTCACCCTCGAAGTCCACGGCAAGCCCTGGAGCACCGAGCAATTGGCGGTGGAACTGGATCGCTGGCGCCTGGACTCGCGCACCGTCAACTTCATGGTCGGCGGCCCCGAGGGGCTGGCGCCGGAAGTCTGCGCGCGGGCGGACCAACGCTGGTCGCTGTCGGCGCTGACGTTGCCGCACCCGTTGGTAAGGATTCTGATCGGTGAACAGCTGTATCGCGCCTGGACAGTTCTGTCCGGGCACCCTTACCACAAATAGTCTGCGCCCCTCCCGATGACTCAGCCGATCCGCATCAAGGACCACGAGAAAGACGCACGTCTGGTGCGCTCGCGCGTGGTTTTTGGCGCGATCATGGTAGTGACGTTGATCGGGGTGTTGATCGCGCGCCTGTATTTCCTGCAGGTGATCCAGTACGACTATCACTCCACTCTGTCGGAAAACAACCGGGTGCATGTGCAGCCGATTCCGCCGACCCGTGGCCTGATTTTCGACCGCAACGGCGTGGTGGTCGCGGATAACCGGCCCAGCTTCAGCCTGAGCATGACCCGCGAACGCTCCGGCGACTGGCAGCAGGTCCTCGATGTGATCGTCGACGTGCTGCAACTGACCCCGGAAGACCGGGCGATCTTTGAAAAGCGCATGAAACAGGGGCGTCGGCCGTTCGAGCCGGTGCCGATCCTGTTCGAGCTGACCGAAGAGCAGATCGCCCGGATCGCGGTGAACCAGTTCCGCCTGCCGGGCGTGGAAGTGGTGGCGCAGTTGGTGCGGCATTACCCGCAAGGGCCGCACTTCGCGCACTCCGTCGGTTATATGGGGCGGATCAACGAGAAAGAGCTGAAAAGCCTCGATCCGGTCAATTACAGCGGCACCCACCATATCGGCAAGACCGGCATCGAGCGTTTCTACGAGCCCGAGCTGCACGGCCAGGTGGGTTACGAAGAGGTCGAGACCAACGCCCGCGGCCGTGTGTTGCGGGTGCTCAAGCGTACCGATCCGGTGCCGGGCAAGGACATTGTGCTGAGCCTGGACATCAAGTTGCAGGAAGCGGCCGAGATGGCCCTGGGCGGGCGCCGTGGCGCGGTGGTGGCGCTGGACCCGAGTACCGGCGAAGTCCTGGCCATGGTCAGCCAACCCAGTTTCGACCCCAACCTGTTCGTGACCGGGATCAGCTTCAAGGCCTACGCCGAGCTGCGCGATTCCATCGACCGGCCGCTGTTCAACCGGGTGTTGCGCGGCCTGTATCCGCCGGGTTCGACGATCAAGCCGGCGGTAGCGATTGCCGGCCTGGATGCGGGCGTGGTCACGGCGTCGAGTCGCGTGTTCGACCCCGGCTACTACATGCTGCCTAATTACGATCACAAATACCGTAACTGGAACCGCACCGGTGACGGCTATGTCGACCTGGACACCGCGATCATGCGGTCCAACGACACCTATTTTTACGACCTAGCCCACAAGCTGGGGATCGATCGCCTGTCGGCCTACATGGGCAAGTTCGGGTTGGGTCAGAAAGTCTCCCTGGACATGTTCGAAGAATCCCCAGGCCTGATGCCGTCGCGCGAATGGAAGCGTGCCACCCGCCGCCAGGCGTGGTTCCCCGGTGAAACCCTGATTCTTGGCATCGGCCAGGGCTACATGCAGGCGACACCGCTGCAGCTGGCCCAGGCCACGGCGTTGGTGGCCAACAAAGGCGTCTGGAACCGTCCGCACCTGGCCCGCACCATCGAAGGCGAAAAGCCGGTGGATGAAAATCCGATCCCGGACATTGTGCTGCGTGACCCGTCGGACTGGACCAAGGTCAACCACGGCATGCAGCAGGTGATGCACGGCGCCCGGGGCACGGCGCGTAAGGCGGCGATCGGCGCGCAATATCGCATTGCCGGCAAGAGCGGTACGGCCCAGGTGGTCGCGATCAAGCAAGGCGAAAAATATGACCGTTCCAAAGTCCAGGAGCGCCACCGCGACCACGCCCTGTTTGTCGGCTTCGCTCCGGCGGACGACCCGAAGATCGTGGTCGCCGTGATGGTCGAGAACGGCGAGTCCGGTTCGGGCGTCGCCGCGCCGGTGGTCCGTCAAGTGATGGATGCCTGGCTGTTGACCGACGACGGCAAGCTCAAGCCCGAATATGGCGGCCCCCCTTCAAGCACCGAGGTTACGGCCAGTGAAGAGTAATTTTGACCGCATCCTCTCCAGTGAGGATGTGATGCGTCGCCGCGCGACGTTGCTGCAGCGCATGCACATTGATGGCCCGTTGTTGATCCTGCTGCTGACCCTGGCGGCCGGCAGTCTGTTCGTGCTGTATTCGGCCAGCGGCAAGAACTGGGACCTGCTGATCAAGCAAGCGTCGTCGTTCGGCCTGGGCCTGTTGTCGATGGTGGTGATTGCCCAGCTGGAGCCGCGTTTCATGGCGCGCTGGGTGCCGCTGGGGTACGTCGCCGGCGTGTTGTTGCTGGTGGTGGTGGACGTGATGGGCCACAACGCCATGGGCGCGACCCGCTGGATCAACATTCCGGGGGTGATTCGCTTCCAGCCGTCGGAATTCATGAAGATCCTGATGCCGGCGACCATCGCCTGGTACCTGTCCAAGCGCACCTTGCCGCCGCAACTCAAGCATGTGGGGATCAGCCTGATCCTGATCGGCGTGCCGTTCATCCTCATCGTGCGTCAGCCGGATCTCGGTACATCGCTGCTGATCCTGGCGGGCGGTGCGTTCGTGCTGTTCATGGGCGGCTTGCGCTGGCGCTGGATTCTCAGCGTGCTCGCCGCTGCCGTGCCGGTGGCCGTGGCCATGTGGTTCTTCTTTATGCATGACTACCAGAAGCAGCGGATTCTCACGTTCCTCGACCCGGAGAGCGACCCGCTGGGCACCGGCTGGAACATCATCCAGTCGAAGGCGGCCATCGGTTCCGGCGGTGTCTTTGGCAAGGGTTGGTTGATGGGCACCCAGTCGCACCTGGACTTTTTGCCCGAGAGCCACACCGACTTCATTATTGCGGTGATGGGCGAAGAGTTCGGCCTGGTGGGTATTTGCGCGTTGCTGCTGATCTATTTACTGTTGATTGGGCGTGGCCTGGTGATCACCGCGCAGGCGCAGACGTTGTTCGGCAAATTGCTGGCGGGCTCGTTGACCATGACTTTTTTTGTTTACGTTTTCGTCAACATCGGTATGGTCAGTGGCCTCTTGCCGGTGGTTGGGGTGCCGTTGCCGTTCATTAGCTACGGCGGAACTTCGCTGGTGACATTGCTGTCAGCGTTTGGGGTTTTGATGTCGATTCACACGCATCGCAAATGGATCGCACAGGTTTGAATAAGGTGAAGATGTCAATGCAAGTATTGCGCGGCTGGGCGACTCGGCATGCGTCCTGGATGAGCCTGATCGGGCTGCTGGGCGCCATGCACGAAGCGCAGGCCGGTGACTACGATGGCTCACCTCAGGTCGCCGAATTCGTCGGTGAGATGACCCGTGACTATGGCTTCGCCGGTGAACAGCTGATGGGCGTGTTCCGCGAGGCCCAGCGCAAGCAGGCGATCCTCGATGCCATCTCCCGCCCGGCCGAGCGCGTGAAGCAGTGGAAGGACTATCGCCCGATGTTCCTGACCGACGCCCGCGTGGCCCGGGGCGTGGACTTCTGGCGCCAGCACGAAGCCGCGCTGGCTCGCGCCGAGCAGGAATACGGCGTGCCTGCCCAGGTGATTGTCGCGATCATTGGCATTGAAACCTTCTACGGGCGCAACACTGGCGGTTACCGGGTGATCGATGCCTTGTCGACCTTGAGCTTCGATTACCCGCCCCGCGCTGAATTCTTCCGTAAGGAACTGCGTGAATTCCTGCTGCTGGCCCGCGAAGAGCAGGTCGACCCGCTGACCCTCAAAGGCTCCTACGCCGGTGCGATGGGCTTGCCGCAGTTCATGCCGAGCAGTTTTCGCGCCTACGCGGTGGATTTTGACGGCGACGGCCATATCAATATCTGGAGCAACCCGGACGATGCCATCGGCAGCGTGGCCAGCTACTTCAAGCGCCATGGCTGGGTGAGCGGCGAACCGGTCGTCAGCCGTGCCGACGTGAGCGGCGAGCGCGCCGATGACGGCCTGACCCAGGGCATCGAGCCGGCCAAGACGGTCGGGGAGTTGCGGGCGCTGGGCTGGTCAAGTCATGATGCGCTGCGCGATGATATGCCGGTCACGGCTTTCCGCCTGGAAGGCGAAAACGGCCCTGAATACTGGATGGGCCTGAAGAATTTCTACGCAATCACGCGTTATAACCGCAGTGTGATGTACGCCATGGCTGTGCATCAACTGTCTGACATGCTGGTCCAAGCACGGGGCAACAAGTAATGCGGGCATCGCCGTTGAAAAAACCGCTCAAGCTGGTGGCGTTTGCCGCGTTGTCCTTGCTGGTTGTCAGTTGCTCCACCAGCCGCGCGCCGACGCAAAAGTCCGGCGGCACCGCTATTCGTTCCCAGCCGGGCCTGGACATCAACCGCGCGCATAAAGACGGTGCGCCGTGGTGGGACGTCGACGTGTCGAAAATCCCGGATGCCACGCCGACCCTGCACACCGGTCCGTACAAGGCCAACCCCTATACCGTGCTGGGCAAGAGCTACTTCCCGCTGCAGGACTCCAAGACCTATGTGCAGTCGGGCACGGCGTCGTGGTACGGGACCAAGTTCCATGGCCAGAACACCGCCAATGGCGAGGTCTACGACCTGTATGGCATGAGCGCGGCCCACAAGACCCTGCCGCTGCCCAGCTATGTGCGCGTGACCAACCTGGACAACAACCGCACGGTGATCCTGCGGGTCAACGATCGCGGGCCGTTCTATTCGGACCGGATCATCGACTTGTCCTACGCCGCCGCGAAGAAACTCGGTTATGCCGAAACCGGTACCGCGCGGGTCAAGGTCGAAGGGATCGACCCCGCGCAATACTGGGCCCAGCGTGGCAAACCGGCACCGTTGATGCTCAACGAGCCGCAGGCCGCGCAACCGCAAGTCACAGCCTCGACCGGCAAGATCGAGCAGTGGACGCCACCCGCGCAACAGCACGCGCCCGACACGGTCGTGGTGCCTCGCGCCGCGCCGGGTGCTTCGGCTGCCGGTGGGCAATACCTGCAGGTGGGCGCTTTCGCCAACCCGGATGCGGCAGAGCTGTTAAGGTCCAAGCTGAGCAGTATGGTCAATGCGCCGGTCTTCATCAGTTCCATCGTGCGTAATCAACAGACCCTGCACCGTGTGCGTATGGGCCCGATCGGTTCGCCGAGCGAGGTCGCGCAAGTGCAGAACAGCGTGCGCCTGGCCAACCTGGGGCAACCCAGCGTGGTCAGCGCCGAATAAACCGTAAAGGATTGATGGTTCAGGTCCGTGCGCGGGCCTGGGCCCTGGTTGTTGGCTCGTTGAACAATAAAACCCAGGGGCAAGGGGTGAGCAGGCAACCGAACACGCGACAGACTGGTAACGGGCTGTCTGAATAAGTTTTGCCCGCGAGGGCAAGTTTCCATACGTAATTTCGAGAGACGGATGAACATCATCACCTTAGCCAAACGCACGTGCCTGCTTATCTCGCTGATCATCACCCCGGCCGCCTGGGCGGTTGAAATGGTGCCGGCTTCACCGCAACTGGCCGCCAAGGCCTGGGTCCTCATGGATGCCGCCAGTGGCAACGTGCTGGTGGAAAACAACGGTGACCAGCGCCTGCCGCCTGCCAGCTTGACCAAGCTGATGACAGCCTATATCGCGACCCTGGAAATCCGTCGCGGCCAGATCGGCGAAAACGACCCGGTGACCGTCAGCGAAAACGCCTGGCGCACCGGTGGTTCGCGGATGTTCATCAAGGTCGGCTCGCAGGTGACGGTCAGCGACCTGCTGCACGGCATCATCATCCAGTCGGGTAACGACGCCAGCGTCGCCCTGGCCGAGCACATCGCCGGCAGCGAAGACGCGTTCGCCGACATGATGAACAAAACCGTGGCCGACCTGGGCATGACCAACAGCCACTTCATGAACCCGACCGGTCTGCCGAACCCAGAGCACTACTCGTCGGCTCACGACATGGCGATCCTGGCGCGCGCGATCATTCGTGTCGACCCGGTCCACTACGCGATCTACTCCCAGAAGGAATTCTTCTGGAACAACATCAAGCAGCCTAACCGCAACCTGTTGCTGTGGCGCGACAAGACCGTCGACGGTCTGAAAACCGGCCACACCGAAGAAGCCGGCTACTGCATGGTGTCGTCCGCCGTGCGTGATGGCCAGCGCCTGATCGCCGTGGTCTTCGGCACCAATAGCGAGCAGGCCCGTGCGGCCGAGACGCAAAAACTGCTGACCTACGGTTTCCGCTTCTTCGAAACCCAGACCTTCTATCAGAAGGGTGCTGAACTGGCGACCGCGCCGGTATGGAAAGGCGCGACCTCGCAAGTCAAGGCCGGCCTGGCTGAAGACCTGACCCTGACCATGCCTAAAGGCCAGCTGAAAAAGCTCGCGGCCAGCATGACCATGAACCCGCACCTGGTTGCGCCAATCGCCAAGGGCGACGTGATCGGCAAGGTCGAAGTGAAGCTGGACGATAAAGTGGTACACAGTGCCGACCTGATCGCCCTGGACGCCGTCGACGAGGGTGGTATCTTCCGCCGCGTGTGGGATAGCATCCGCCTGTTCTTCTACAGCTTGTTCAACTGATAAGTGTGCACCTGCAAAGCCCCGTGTTGATCCGACGCGGGGCTTTGCCCGTCGCCACGGCTTACGCTTACGAGGCCGTTACGCCATGACCGATAAAGAAGTAAAGGCGCCAAAGATCGAATTCCCGGTGACGGATTATCCCGTCAAGGTGATCAGCGATACCGGTGTGGGCAACAAGGACAAGATTCTCGACATCGTGCGTAAACACGCGACGATCAACGACAACCGTGTGGATGAGCGTTCGAGCACCAACGGTAAGTACACCACGATCCAGTTGCACATCGTTGCGACCGGTCAAGACCAGCTTTACGACATCAACAGCGAACTGCGGGCCACCGGCTTCGTACATATGGTGCTGTGATGCCGCAGGTCCTGGGCTTTCGCGAGCTCGGCCGGATGGACTACGAGCCCGTCTGGCACGCGATGCAGCGCTTCACCAACGAGCGCGGCACCTCGGCACCCGATGAGATCTGGCTGGTGGAACACCCGCCGGTGTTCACCCAGGGCCAGGCCGGCAAGGCCGAGCATCTGCTACTTCCGGGTGATATTCCGGTGGTGCAGGTCGACCGAGGGGGTCAAGTGACTTACCATGGGCCCGGTCAACTGGTGGCGTATCTGCTGCTGGATGTGCGCAAGCTGGGGTTTGGCGTGCGCGACCTGGTGAACCGTATGGAGGCTTGCCTGATCGAGCTGTTGGCCAGTTACGGCGTGAGCGCCGTGGCCAAGCCCGATGCACCCGGTGTGTATGTGGATGGTGCGAAAATCGCTTCCCTGGGGCTGCGCATTCGCCACGGTTGTTCGTTTCATGGCCTGGCGTTGAACGTGGACATGGACCTGGCGCCGTTCCGGCGCATCAACCCGTGCGGTTATGCCGGGTTGGCGATGACCCAGTTGAGCGACCACGCCACACCGATTAAATTTGCCGAGGTAAGTACCCGGCTGCGTGCGCAGCTCGTCAAACACCTCGACTATGCTGAGCAGACGACCCTTACGGGCGGAATCGACTGATTATGACTACTGATGCAGTGCAAACCATGATCCCGACGCTGGACGTCACCGAACGTCCGGCCCAGGCCCCGCGTGCCAAGGTGGAAGCCGGCGTCAAGCTGCGCGGCGCCGAGAAGGTTGCACGCATCCCGGTCAAGATCATCCCGACCACCGAACTGCCGAAAAAACCTGACTGGATTCGCGTGCGTATCCCGGTCTCGCCGGAAGTCGACCGTATCAAGGCGTTGCTGCGCAAGCACAAGCTGCACAGCGTGTGCGAAGAAGCGTCCTGCCCGAACCTGGGCGAATGCTTCTCCGGCGGCACTGCCACGTTCATGATCATGGGTGACATCTGCACCCGTCGTTGCCCGTTCTGCGACGTCGGCCACGGCCGGCCGAAGCCGCTGGACGTCAACGAGCCGGAAAGCCTGGCCATCGCCATCGCCGACCTGAAACTCAAGTACGTGGTAATCACTTCTGTCGACCGTGACGACCTGCGTGACGGCGGTGCCCAGCACTTTGCCGACTGCATCCGCGAAATCCGCAAGCTGTCGCCGGACGTGATGCTCGAAACCCTGGTGCCGGACTACCGTGGCCGCATGGACGTCGCGCTGGAAATCACTGCCGCCGAGCCGCCGGATGTGTTCAACCACAACCTGGAAACTGTGCCACGCCTGTACAAGGCGGCGCGTCCAGGTTCGGATTACCAGTGGTCGCTGACCCTGCTGCAGAAATTCAAGCAGATGATGCCGCACATCCCGACCAAATCCGGCCTGATGCTCGGCCTGGGCGAAACCGACGAGGAAGTGATCGAAGTCATGCAGCGCATGCGTGAGCACGACATCGACATGCTGACCCTCGGCCAATACCTGCAACCATCGCGCAGCCACTTGCCGGTACAGCGTTTCGTTCACCCGGACACCTTCGCCTGGTTCGCCGAGGAAGGTTACAAGATGGGCTTCAAGAACGTTGCGTCGGGCCCGCTGGTACGTTCCTCGTACCACGCCGATGAGCAGGCCAAGCTGGTCAAGGCTAGCCTGATTTCGTAATACAGATCTGCGCAACACCGCAGATCCAATGTGGGAGGGGGCTTGCCCTCGATGGCAGTGTGTCAGTCGCTACAGGTACTGGCTGATTCAGCGCTATCGGGGGCAAGCCCCCTCCCACATTTCGTTCCGCGTCATATAGGGAGAATCAGGGATGACCAGTCGACTAGCCGCCGCCGTACCTGCATTGCGTTCTGAAGCCACCATCGGCCTGATCGCACCCGCCGGCCCTGCCGCACTGGACGTGGAAAAAGCCGGGCAATGGATGCGCGCCCGTGGCTATGAGCTACGCATCTTCCCCGGAGTATATGAACGCGACGGCTACCTGGCCGGCAGCGATGACGTGCGCTTGCGCGACCTGCACGCCGCCTTCGCCAACCCTGATATCGATGCGATCTTCTGCCTGCGCGGCGGCTACGGCACGCCCCGCCTGCTGGACCGCCTGGACTTCGATCTGCTGCGCGCCAACCCCAAGCCTTTCGTGGGTTACAGTGATATCACTGCGTTGCACCTGGCAATCAACCGCTATGCCGGTTTTGTGACCTTCCACGGCCCGATGCTGAATGCCGACCTGCTCGGCGACAAGCAGCCCCCCACCGAGTCGTCGTTGTTCAACATGCTGCGTGGCCAGGTGGGTGCAGGCAGCGTGCTGGCGCACCCGGTGGCCTACCCATTGACCACGATCGAGCCCGGTATCGCCTGTGGGCGCTTTCTCGGCGGCAACCTGTCGATGATCGCGGCCATGATGGGGACGTCCTACGAAATCGATGCCGAGGGCATCATCCTGTTTATCGAAGACGTCAACGAGCCGATCTACCGCATCGACCGCTTGCTGACGCATCTGCGCCTGGCCGGCAAGCTGGCTCAGGTAGCGGGTGTGTTGGTGGGGGACGTGGCGGGGGTGGATAGCGCCGCGCTGGAGCGGCTGCTGAAGCAGACCTTCGAACCGCTGTGCATTCCGGTGCTGTCTGGCTGGCGCAGTGGGCATTGCGATCCGAACGTGACGCTGCCGATGGGCGCGCGGGTGCGGTTGGATGCGGGGGAGCAGCGGGTGGTGTTGGAGCAGGATGTGGTGTTCAACCGCTGAATCTGTGGTCTGCTAAACCGCTATCGGGAGCAAGCTCCCTCCCACATTTGACTGCATTTCAAAGGATGTACGCGGTCAAAATGTGGGAGGGGGCTTGCCCCCGATAGCGGTAGTCGCCATAAGCCGATCTAACGGTTCTGCAACGACTCCAGCAATTTCACCGTCGGATAACCATCCGCCGGCCAGCCCAGTGACTGTTGCGCCGCGCGGATCGCCTTGCGCGTGTTGGCGCCGATAATCCCGTCCGGGTTGCCCGCGTCATAGCCATTGCTGCTGAGTACGGTCTGCAGGTCAATGCGCTGGGAACGACTCAGCGGCAGTTCATCTTTCGGCCAATCGCCACGAATCACACCACTTCCGCCGAACCGTTCCGACAGCAGGCCCACGGCCAGTGCGTAGGACGACGAGTTGTTGTACTTGAGGATTGCGCGGAAGTTATCCAGCACCAGGAACGCCGGGCCACGGTAACCCGCTGGCAGCAGTAGGGCGGCGGAGAGCTGGTCGACATTAGGCGGCATGCTCGCTCCCGGTGGCAGCTGGATGCCCAGCTTCAGCCAGTCGGCGACGGTCTTGCGCACGCCACCGTCGGCCAGGGTGTAATCGAAGTTGGCCGGCAGTTGTTTGACTTCGAAACCCCACGGCTGGCCTTTCTGCCAGCCGGAGCTTTGCAGGTAATGCGCGGTGGAGGCGAGGGCGTCGGCCGGGCTGTTCCAGATATCGCGGCGACCGTCGCCGTCGAAGTCCACGGCGTGGGTGTTGTAGGTGGTCGGGATGAACTGGGTCTGGCCCATGGCGCCGGCCCACGAACCGCGCATCTGGTCGGCCTGGATATCGCCGTGCTGGATGATCTGCAGCGCCGCGAGCAATTGCGCCTGGGCAAAGGCCGGGCGCCGGCCTTCGTAGGCCAGGGTCGCGAGGGAACGGATCACCGAGTTATTGCCCTGGAACTGACCGAAGTTACTTTCCATGCCCCACACCGAGACCAGCGCCTGGCGGTCGACGCCATAACGTTGCTCGATGCTTTGCAGGATGTCGGCGTACTTGACCAATAGTGCCTGGCCATTACGCACGCGTACTGGCGACAGGGCGCCGTCGAGATATTCCCACACCGGGCGGGAAAATTCCGGTTGGCTGCGGTCGGCGCGGATCACCGCCATGTCCGGGGTGACGTTGGCGAAGGCGATATCAAACACGGCTGGGGTAATGCCGGCCTTCAAGGCTTGCGCACGGAAATCGGCCTGCCATTCGGCAAAGGTCTGGGTGGGCTGGATGTCCAGGTTATCCACAGCCAGCGGGGCCACGACAGCGGGCGCTACGACCGGTGCGGTCGACAGTGTCGGCAAGGGTTGAGCATCTGCGGCGGTAGGTTTTTCCGCGCAGGCGACAAGCAGAATGAGGCTGGAGGCAGCGATCAATTGGCGAAGGTGCCAACGACGGGAAAGACTAGAGGGCATGCACAGGTCCAGGGATTACAAATCAAGTGCTGACCTTATCATGCCGGAGGGGCGCTTGCCTTCAGGCGGCCAGAAAGTAAGAAGCCTCCCAGCTATTAGACTGGAAGGCTTCGCGGCGGTAGCTGCCTTTGCCCTTGCCGGCGCGTTCCTGACGGCTGCGGAACAGTGGCTGGGCGATGATGGATTTGGCCTTGTTGGGGCCATGCTTAGATGGCTTTTTGCTCATGGTCGTTACTCTCTTCAGGTGGGATGTAGCGGTGCAAATCATCTGCCGAAGTCTGGCCGCTGTAAAGCCCGACAAGTTTTTTGAAATACAAATGCAGCCAACATGTGGGAGGGGGCTTGCCCCATCCCGCATTGGTTTTGCGGTGTTTTTAAGAGGGGGGGTTATTCGGCAGGTAATGTCAGGCGCTGGCCAGACATCAGCAGTGACAAACGGCTCAGGCTCATCCACGGCGAACCCGCTGCCTGGCCCTTGATTTGCGCATCGATGCGCTGGGCTTCGAGCAACAGTTGCGCCCAGCGTTGCGCCGAGTGCCGCTGCAGGGCTTTGCTCATCAGCGGTTTGCGCTTGTCCCAGACCGGCGGTCTGGCTTGGCTGAAGCATTTGTCCAACGGCGTGCCCTGGCTGTATTGCAGCGCAATATTGGCCAGTACCCGCAACTCGCGAGCCAGCGCCCAGAGAATCACCGGCGGTTCCACGCCTTCACCGCGCAACCCTTCGAGCATGCGCAGGGCGTGCGCAGGCTCGCCATTGAGGATGGCGTCCACCAGCCCGAACACGTCAAAGCGCGCGCTGTCAGCCACCGCGCCTTGTACGGTTTCGACGGTGATCTGCCCGTCTTCGGCCATCAGCTTGAGCTTTTCGATCTCTTGGGCGGCGGCAAGCAGGTTACCTTCGACCCGGGCGGCGATCAGTTCCACGGCGTCCTGCGTGGCCGACAGCCCCGATTGGGACAGGCGCTGACGAATCCACTGCGGCAACTGATTGCTGTCCACCGGCCAGATCTGGATGAACTGGGTCTGTGCCCCTTCCACCAGCGCTTTGCCCCACTTGGTTTTCTGCGCGCTGCCGTCGAGCTTGGGCAGGCTGATCAGCAACACCGTGTCTTCGGCAGGCCGCGAACAGTACTCGATGAAGGCCGCCGCGCCCTTGTCGCCGGGCTTGCCCGACGGCAGGCGCAGTTCCAGCAGGCGTTTTTCGGCAAACAGCGACATGCTCGCGCCGGCTTGCAGCAGCGTGCCCCAGTCGAAACTGGCGTCGGCGCTGAACACCTGGCGTTCGTCGAAGCCTTGCTGGCGCGCGGCGGTGCGAATGGCGTCTGCCGCTTCCTGGCACAGCAACGGGTCATCGCCGCTGACGATATAGACAGGCGCGAGAGCACCTTGCAGGTGTTTGGCGAGTTGGGCGGGGGCGAGTTTCATAGGCGCGATGAACGGGGCGCCTGGGGCGCCCCGTCTGGCTTAGTCTACAGGGACTTCAACAGGCGATTGTTTCGGCGTGTTGTTTTCGTACTCTTGCGCGGCTTTCAGGGCGTCGGCGTCAGCCTTGGCCTTGTTGTCGGCGGTCTGTTGCAGCAGTTCCAGTTTTTCCGGCGTCAGCTGTTGCAGGCGCAGCATCACGCGTTGGACCAGCTCACGACGCATTTCTTTGCGCACCTGGGTCATTTCCGAGTCCGAGCCCACCAGGTTGTTGCCATCGTGGCTCACGACCTTTTGCACTTCGATCTTGTCACCCATCAACGGCAGATGGTCGCGGCCCTGCATTTCAAACGTCAACGAAGTGATCAGCTCGATATCGGACGCACGGCCAGCGCTGGCGTAGCTGAGGTTACGCTGGGTTTCTTTCTCGTCGGCCAGGAACAGCTTGTAGGTCGCGCCGGTGTAGACGTGTACGCCACTGTTTTTCAGGGTGTCGCGCAGTTGCACAACGGTTTCGCCGTAGGCGTTGCGGGCGCTGACGTCCAATTCCTTGATGGTCAGTTCATTGGTGCCGGTACCGCGCAGCTGGAAGCCGCAAGCGCTCAGCAGCACAGCAAGGCCCATCACCAGCAAATTGCGTTTGATCATTTTATTGCTCCCCTTGAAACCATGCGGGCCTTATCGAGGCCCTGAAGGTTTAGTTCGGCGCAGCGCTCAAGCCCTGCGCCCGATCCGATTTAGCTGGCGACGATGTTGACCAGTTTACCCGGCACGACGATCACTTTGCGGATCGTCAGGCCTTCGGTAAAGCGCAGTACGTTCTCGTTGCAGCGCGCGGCCGCTTCGACGTCTTCGCGGCTGGCGCTGGCCGGCATGTCGATCTGGCCACGCAGTTTGCCGTTGACCTGAATTACCAGTTGCAGCGTGTCCTGAACCAGCGCGCTGTCATCCTGCACCGGCCAGCGGGCGTCAATGACGGCTTCGCTGTGGCCCAGGCGGTGCCACAGTTCGTGGCTGATGTGCGGCGTGATCGGGGCCAGCAGCAGGGTGACCGTCTCGAGGCCTTCGTGAACCAGCGCACGCTCCTGTTCGGTGGCTTGCGGGGCTTTTTCCAGCACGTTCATCAGTGTCATCACCTGGGCGATGGCGGTGTTGAACTTGTGGTTCTGGCCCACATCCTGGCTGGCTTGCTTGATGGCCAGGTGGGTGCTGCGGCGAATGGCTTTCTGCTCGTCGCTCAAGGCGGCCACATCCAACTTGCCCGGCAGGCCCTGGCTGACATGGGCATGGGCCAGGCGCCAGACGCGCTTGAGGAAACGGTGCGAACCTTCGACCCCGGAGTCGGACCATTCGGCGCTCATGTCCGGCGGCGAGGCGAACATCATGAACAGGCGGCAGGTGTCGGCGCCGAACTGGTCGATCATCGACTGTGGGTCGACGCCGTTGTTCTTCGACTTGGCCATCTTCTCGGTGCCACCGATTTCCACCGGCAGGCCGTCGGCGATCAGCTTGGCACTGATGACCTTGGCTTTGCTGTCGCGCTCGAGCTCGACATCCGCCGGGTTGAACCAGGTGTAGCTGCCATTGGCTTCGCGACGGTAATACGTCTCGGCGATCACCATGCCCTGGGTCAGCAGGTTCTTGAACGGCTCGTTGGAGCTGACCAGGCCTTCGTCGCGCATCAGCTTGTGGAAGAAGCGCGCGTACAGCAGGTGAAGAATGGCGTGTTCGATACCGCCGATGTACTGATCCACCGGCAACCAGTGGTCGGCCGCCGATTTCTCGACCAGGCCACCCTCGTAGTGTGGCGAGGCATAACGGGCGTAGTACCACGAGGACTCGACGAAAGTGTCCATGGTGTCGGTTTCGCGCTTGGCTGGCTGGCCGCATTTCGGGCAACTGCACTCGTAGAACTCAGGCATGCGCGCCAAAGGCGAACCGGCGCCGTCCGGCACCACGTCTTCCGGCAGGACTACCGGCAACTGGTCTTCCGGCACCGGCACGTCACCGCAGGTTTCGCAGTGGATGATCGGGATCGGGCAGCCCCAGTAACGCTGGCGGCTGATGCCCCAGTCGCGCAGGCGGAACTGGGTGCGCGAGGCACCGAGGTTTTTCTTGATCAGCGCGACTTCGATGGCGTCGAAGGCGCCGGCGAAGTCCAGGCCGTCGAACTCGCCGGAGTTGATCAGTTCACCGTGCTCGCCGTAGGCGTCTTGCCACGGGGCCGGGTTGGTGTCGCCCGAGCTGGTGCGTACCACGGATTTGATCGGCAGGTTGTACTGGGTGGCGAATTCGAAATCGCGTTCGTCGTGGGCCGGCACAGCCATTACTGCGCCATCGCCGTAGTGCATCAGCACGTAGTTGGCGACCCATACCGGCAATTTTTCGCCGGTCAGCGGGTGCTCGACGAACAGCCCGGTCGGCAGGCCTTTTTTCTCCTGGGTGGCGACGTCGGCTTCCGCCACGCTGCCGCCTTTGCATTCGGCGATGAACGCCTGCAGCTCAGGGTTGTTCTGTGCGGCCTGGCTGGCCAGCGGGTGTTCCGCGGCCACGGCGACGTAAGTCGCGCCCATCAGGGTGTCCGGACGGGTGGTGAAGACTTTGAGGGTGCCCGCTTCGCCGATCGAATCGACGTTGTACGGGAACTGCACTTCCATGCCCTTGGACTTGCCGATCCAGTTGCGTTGCATGGTCTTGACCTGTTCAGGCCAGCCCGGCAGGTCGTCGAGGCTCGACAAGAGTTCATCCGCGTAGGCGGTGATCTTGAAGTAGTACATCGGGATTTCGCGTTTTTCGATCAGCGCGCCGGAACGCCAGCCGCGACCGTCGATCACTTGCTCGTTGGCGAGCACGGTCTGGTCGACCGGGTCCCAGTTCACGGTACCGTTCTTGCGGTAGATCACGCCTTTTTCGAACAGGCGGGTGAACAGCCATTGTTCCCAGCGATAGTAGTCCGGCTTGCAGGTGGTCACTTCGCGGGACCAGTCCACCGCCAGGCCCAGGCTGCGCAGCTGGGTCTTCATGTAGGCGATGTTTTCGTAGGTCCACTTGGCGGGCGCTACGTTGTTCTTCATCGCGGCGTTTTCCGCCGGCATGCCGAAGGCGTCCCAACCCATGGGTTGCAGGACATTCTTGCCTTGCATGCGCTGGTAACGGGAAATCACGTCGCCGATGGTGTAGTTACGCACGTGCCCCATGTGTAGCTTGCCGCTGGGGTAAGGGAACATCGATAGGCAATAGAACGTCTCCTTGCCCGGCTGTTCACTGACTTCAAAGGACTTTTGCTCGTCCCAGAAGGTTTGGGCGGCATTTTCTATTTCACGGGGCTGATATTGTTCGTGCATGGCTACTTTTGAACTGAATAGGGGTGGCCTAATCCTCTTCGGTGCATTGTCCGAGCTGGCCGACACCATAAAGCGCCGCGTCCGTGCCCAAACCCTGCGGGAAGTGGAGTTACAGGAAGCGCCGTAGCATACATGACCCCACTCTATCGAGGGAAACCCTGATTGCGCGGTCGAGGCCGTCTGTCGCGGCGCCGGGCAGGCGCAGCCATGGGGGCTACGCTGTTTATTGGGGAGTGAGTCTTATCTTCAATGAGGTGAGGGGATGGTGGAATCGCAGCGAATGTTATCTAAACCGGATGTGTACCAAGGACTCATCGACCGTTTGGGTCGTGCATTGGATGCAGCAAGTACGGCGGGTCGATTGCGTGATGAGCAGCCCGTCGAGTTGGAACTGCGAGGCTTGAGCCACGCGGAGCTGGAACTGATCAAGGCTTACCTGGCAAGGAACGAACGTTCGGCTTTTACCGGCGTGGCGAGCACGCCGCCCAACGAGCCCGTGCGGTCGGCCAAGGTGGTGTGGCTCAAGGATGTGTCAGCCGCTCGCGGTCCGGAAAAACATCGGTCCGTGCGGTTCAAGTAATACATGCCCCTTAGTTTCCTGATCATCGCTGACTCTGCTTCGTTCTTGTAAAGATTGTCGCTAAACCCCGTTACACCTTAGGCTTCGGGCATCTATGGAGATGCTCGATGCCTATTCGTTATTTCATCAAACAACTGCTGTTGCCGCCCGGCATTCTCTTGCTGTTGCTGGCCCTTGCCTGGTGGTTTCGCCGCAGCCGCCCGCGCCTGGCCGGCTGCTGCTTTGCCCTCGGCCTGGGCGGGATGTGGCTGATGAGCCTGCCGATCATGGTGGAGTGGGGCGCGCGCGCCCTGGAGACGGCGCCGCCGTTGGCCCGGGAGGACTGGTCGAACCTGGCCCGGCGCGCCGATGCCATTGTGGTGCTGGGTTCGGGGCGCGAGCGTGGCGACCCGGCCTGGGGTTCGGACCAGCCAACCGGCATCGGGCTCGAACGTCAGCGCTACGCCGCGCGATTGGCCAAGGCCTCCGGGCTGCCGGTGCTGACCAGCGGCGGTTTGCATTACGGCACACCGCCCAGCGAAGCTGAGTTGATGGCGGTGTCGATGCGGGACGACTTCGATGTGGCGGTGCGCTGGAAGGAAGAGCGCAGCCGCACCACCTGGGAAAATGCGCAGATGAGTGCCGAGATTCTGTTGCCCGAGGGGGTCAAGCGCGTCGTGGTGGTGACCCAGGCCTGGCATATGCCGCGTGCGGTCTGGAGCTTTGAAAAAGCCGGTTTCAGCGTGGTGCCGGCGCCGGTCGGCTTCCTCGGCGAGGATAACGCGCGGCCGCTGGGTGGCTGGATGCCGGAGTTCAAGTCGGTGTGGCAGAGCGGGCAGTTGCTCAATGAGGCGGTGGGGCAGGTGGGGTATCGGTTGTTCTACCGATAGCACCGCAAATCAAAATGTGGGAGGGGGCTTGCCCCCGATTGCGGTGTATCAGTATCAAATCTACTGACTGACACACTGCTATCGGGGGCAAGCCCCCTCCCACATTGGGTTCGGTTTGATTCTGTTAGACGGTTTTGGACATTCGGCCGGCCAGCAGCGCCCAGCCAAACAACACCAGGCACACCACGATCAGCGGCCACGAACGCCATTGCAGGTACGGCGTGAGGTTGTGCATCGGCACCACTTCGCCATAGAGGATGCCGCGCTCGAACTGCGGGATCTGCGCGGTGATCTGCCCATACGGGTTGATCAGCCCGGTCACGCCGTTGTTGGTGGCGCGGATCATCCAGCGGCCGGCTTCCAGCGCACGCATCTGCGCCATTTGCAGATGCTGCAAGGGGCCGATGGAGGTGCCGAACCAGGTGTCGTTGCTGATGGTCAGCAGCAAGTCGCTCTGGGCCGAGAGGCTGGCGGCGAATTCCGGGTAGACCACTTCATAGCAAATGAACGGCGCAATCTGATAGCCCTTGGCCTGTAGCATCGCCTGGTCGGACGGGCCGCGGGCGAAGTCCGACATGGGCAGGTCGAAGAAGGCAATCAAGCCGCGAAGCATGTCCTGCAGCGGCACGTACTCGCCGAAGGGCACCAGCTTCTGCTTGAGGTAGGTGCCGTCACCTTCGCCCACGACGGTGATGCCGTTGTAGTAGCGCTTCTGGTGATGCACTTCCTGGCGAATCGGCACGCCGGTAATCAGCGCGGTGTGCCGTTCGGCGGCGAACTTGCCCATCATCCCGAGGTAGCCCTCGACGGATTCCTTGAGCACCGGCACGGCCGTTTCCGGCCATATCAGCAGGTCGACCCGCTTGGAGCTGAAGCTCATGTCGCGGTACAGCGCCAGTTGTGCATTGAGCTGCTCGGGGTCCCACTTCATGCTTTGTTCGACGTTACCCTGGATCGCCGCCACGCTCAGCGGGTCGCCGGACGGTGAAGTCCAGGCGTGATGCTTGAGGGCCAGGCCGATGGCCCAGGGCGCCACCAGCAGCAACAGGCCAGCGCCGATGAAGGCGTTGCGCTGGGTCGCCAGCAGGCGCGGCAGGTTGCACAGCAGGGCGGCGGTCAGGGCCAGGGCGAAGGAAATCAGCCACATCCCACCCAGCGGCGCGAGGCCGGTGAGGGGGCCGTCAAGTTGGCTGTAACCGGAGTACAACCAGGGAAAACCGGTCAGGAACCAGCCCCGGAACGCTTCCTGGCCGACCCACAGCGCCGCAAACGTCAGGGCATCGGCCAGTGGCGCTTCATTGCGCCGCAGCCAGCGCGCCCACAACCAGGCGGGCAGGGCGAAGAACAAGGCAATGGCGGCGGTGAACGCCAGCATCAGCAAGCCAGCCAGCAACACCGAAGCGCCGCCGAAGTGGTGGATGCTGTAGTAGATCCAGCTGGTGCCGGCGCCAAACAGGCCGAAACCGAAACACCAGCCACGGCCGAGGGCCTGGCGTGGGGACAACTCGCGCAGCCCGATATAGAACAATCCGGCCGCGACCAGCGCAAGCGGCCACAGATCGAATGGCGCCAGCGCCAGGGTGGTGATGGCGCCAGCCACCACGGCCAACAAGTTGCCGGGCCAGCCGGGTGCGATGAAACGGCGCATGTCAGTCCTTAACGGGCAATAGGTGTCAGGCGAATCAGATGAATCCGGCGGCTATCGGCATTCAGGATGCGGAATCGATAAGCGCCGATCTCGGTGGTCTCGTTACGTTTGGGCAGGTGCCCGAACGCACTCATCACCAGGCCGCCGACGGTGTCGAACTCGTCGTCGGAGAATTCGCTGTCGAAGAACTCGTTGAAGTTTTCGATCGGCGTCAACGCCTTGATCAGGAAGTCACCGCTCGGCAGCGGCTTGATGTAGCTGTCTTCTTCGACGTCGTGCTCGTCTTCGATGTCGCCGACGATCTGTTCCAGCACGTCTTCGATGGTCACCAGGCCGGCGACGCCGCCGTATTCGTCAATCACGATGGCCATGTGGTTGTGGTTGGCGCGAAACTCGCGCAGCAGCACATTCAGGCGCTTGGATTCGGGGACGAAGGTGGCCGGACGCAGCAGGTCCTTGATGTTGAAGCTGTCGCCGTTCTCCTTGAGGATCAGCGGCAGCAAGTCCTTGGCCAACAGGACACCCATGACGTCGTCATGGCTTTCGCCGATCACCGGGTAGCGCGAGTGCGCCGAGTCGATCACGGCCGGGAGGAATTCCCGTGGGGTCTGGGGCGCCTTGATGCTGATCATCTGCGAACGCGGGACCATGATGTCCCGGACTTGCAGGTCAGCCACCTGGATGGCGCCTTCGACGATGGCCAGCGCTTCGCTGTCCAGCAACTTGTTCTGATGGGCCTCGCGCAGCAGCTCCAGCAGCTCCTGGCGGTTTTTCGGCTCGTGGGCAAAAGCCTGGGTCAGTTTACCCAGCCATGACTTTTGCCCGTTGCTCGATCGGTCTTCGCTCATAGCGATTACTCTAAATCCTTTGATGTTTCAGTTGAGTGTTGATCAGTTTTCGTCATCTGCATACGGATCGGGGTGACCCAATTCTGCAAGCAACGATCGTTCCAGTGCTTCCATTTCTTCGGCTTCGTCATCGTCTATATGGTCGTAACCCAACAGATGCAAGCAGCCGTGGATGACCAGATGAGCCCAATGGGCTTCAAGGGCCTTGCCTTGTTCCTGCGCCTCACGCTCGACGACTTCGACGCAGATCACCAGGTCGCCCAGCAACGGGATATCCAGCAGTTCGTCGGGTACGTCGGCGGGGAAGGACAGCACGTTGGTCGCGTAATCCTTCTGGCGCCAGGTGTGATTCAGTTCGCGGCCTTCGGGTTCGTCCACCAGGCGGATGGTCAGCTCCGAGTCGGCGGTGCGCTGGCGCAGGGCCAGGGCGCACCATTGACGGAACTGCTCTTCACTGGGGGCGTGCGCGTCGGTTGCCAGTTGCAGGTCAAGCTCAAGCATCGCGGCGGGTGTCCTTGGCCGGGGCGTCGTCGCGGTGCTCGAAGCGCTCGTAGGCTTCGACAATGCGCTGGACCAGCGGGTGGCGGACGACGTCCTTGGGCATGAAGTGCGTGAAGCTGATCCCCGGCACGTCTTTGAGCACCTCGATCACCTGGGCCAGGCCCGACTTGGTGCCCTTGGGCAGGTCGACCTGGGTGACGTCGCCGGTGATCACGGCGGTGGAGCCGAAACCGATACGGGTGAGGAACATTTTCATCTGTTCGACGGTGGTGTTCTGGCTTTCGTCGAGAATGATGAAGCTGTTGTTCAGCGTCCGGCCGCGCATGTAGGCGAGCGGGGCGATCTCGATCACCTGGCGCTCGATGAGCTTGGCCACGTATTCAAAGCCGAGCATCTCGTAGAGCGCGTCGTAGAGCGGGCGCAGGTACGGGTCGATCTTCTGGGCCAGGTCGCCGGGCAGGAAGCCGAGCTTTTCGCCGGCCTCGACCGCCGGGCGCACCAGCAGGATGCGGCGCACTTGCTCGCGCTCCAGGGCGTCGACGGCACAGGCCACGGCCAGGTAGGTCTTGCCGGTACCGGCGGGGCCGATGCCGAAGTTGATATCGTTACCGAGGATTTCTTTGACGTAGCGCTGCTGATTCAAGCCGCGTGGGCGAATCATGCCCTTTTTGGTGCGCAAGGCCACGCTGGCTTCGGCCACCGGGTTGTTGGCCAGGTCTTCCACGGCCGATTCCTGCAGGTACAGGTGGACCGTTTCCGGCGACAGCTCACTACCCTTGGTTTCGCGGTAGAGGCGGCGGAGCAGGTTTTCTGCAGACGTGGTGTGCTGGGGTTCACCAATCAGCTCGAATTGATTGCCGCGGTTGCGGATCTCGATGCTCAGGCGTTGTTCGATCAGGCGCAGGTGCTCGTCGAACTGTCCGCACAAATTGGCGAAACGGCGAGCCTCAAACGGCTCGAGGAGAAAACGATGGGGTTCGATGGGTGCGTTCAAGGTCGCTTTTAGCCGCCCTTTGGCTGTTGAGGTGAAAGAGAGGATAACGCCACGCGCCAGTGTGCGAAAGCACTTATCCAACCCGATCCAGTGTGGGAGGGGGCTTGCCCCCGATAGCGGAGTGTCAGGCAGCTCATGTGCTGCTGATGTACCGCAATCGGGGGCAAGCCCCCTCGCACATTTATTACACCAGAGAGCCGCGCAACGAGTGCGGTTGCGCCGCATCGATGTGGACATCGGCGAACTGGCCGATCAGGGTCGGGTTGTCGCAACGGAAGTTGACGATGCGGTTGTTCTCGGTGCGCCCTTGCAGTTCGCCCGGGTCTTTTTTCGAGTAGTCGGTGACCAGGATGCGCTGGGTGGACCCGACCATTTGTCGACTGATCTCGAACCCCTGCTGGTTCAGGCGATGTTGCAGGGCGTTCAGGCGCTCTTTTTTCAGCTCTTCCGGGGTCTCGTCCAGTAGGTCGGCGGCAGGCGTGCCGGGGCGCTGGCTGTAGACAAACGAGTAGGAAAAGTCGAAACCGACGTCTTCAATCAGCTTCATGGTCTGCTGGAAGTCTTTCTCGGTCTCGCCGGGGAAACCGACGATAAAGTCCGAACTGATGCAGATGCCCGGCACTGCCGCGCGTAATTTGCGCAGTTTGGATTTGTATTCCAGGGCGGTGTGGTTGCGTTTCATCGCCGACAGGATGCGGTCTGAACCCGATTGCACCGGCAAGTGCAGGTGCTTGACCAGTTCCGGCACTTCGGCGTGGGCCTGGATCAGGCTGTCGGAGAACTCCAGCGGGTGCGAGGTGGTGTAGCGAATGCGTTCGATGCCATCCACCGCGGCGACAACCCGGATCAGCTCCGCGAGGTCGGCCAGGCGCCCGTCGTGGGTTTGGCCGCGATAGCCGTTGACGTTCTGGCCCAGCAGGGTCACTTCACGCACGCCGTTTTCGGCCAGGTGGATGATTTCTGACATTACATCGTCAAACGGCCGGCTGACTTCTTCACCACGGGTGTAGGGCACCACGCAGAAGGTGCAGTACTTGCTGCAACCTTCCATCACCGACACGTAGGCGCTCGGCCCATCGATGCGCGGCTCGGGCAAATGGTCGAATTTTTCGATTTCCGGGAACGAGACGTCGACCTGGGGCAGCTTGGTGAGGCGCGCGGCGTCGATCATTTCCGGCAGGCGGTGCAAGGTTTGCGGGCCGAAGACCACGTCCACGTAGGGCGCGCGGTCGCGGATGGCTGCGCCTTCCTGGCTGGCGACGCAGCCGCCGACGGCAATGACCATCTCCGGGTTGGCCAGTTTCAATTCACGCCAGCGGCCCAGCTGCGAATACACGCGGTCCTGTGCCCGTTCGCGGATCGAGCAGGTATTGAGCAGGATCACGTCGGCATCTTCGGCGCGGGCGGTGACTTCCAGGGCCTGATGTTCACCCAGCAGATCGACCATGCGCGAGCTGTCGTACTCGTTCATCTGGCAACCGTGGGTTTCAATGTAGAGCTTCTTGGCCATGGGAATCGTCAACTGGTGGTAAAGAACCGCGCATTATAGGGGTCATGTCCATCGGTTCCTAGCACTGTGCATCGGGTGCCATGCTATAGTTCGCGCCCTCTTTTATATCCCCGATGTGTTCCCCGCCCACCATGACCAAACGTGAAGCTCCAATCTATAAGGTGATTTTCCTCAACCAGGGCCAGGTGTTCGAAATGTACGCCAAGCAGATCTATCAAAGTGATCTGTGGGGCTTCCTGGAAGTGGAAGAGTTCGTCTTTGGCGAGCGCACACAGTTGGTCGTCGACCCGGGCGAGGAAAAACTCAAGGCCCAGTTCGAAGGCGTGGTGCGCAGTTTTGTGCCGATGCATTCGATCGTGCGTATCGATGAAGTCGAGCGCCTGGGCACGCCGAAGATCAGCGAAGCGCGTGGCACGAGCAATGTCATGCCGTTTCCGATGCCGATGCCTGAGAAGTAGGGCGTTTGTAGCGAGGGCGCTGGCTCCCTCGTCACCGGTCGATCAGGGCAGGGGCGAGAACGGCGAGCGCCCATCCGCACTCTGCAGTTCCTGCAGATAATTGCGGAAGATCTGGCCCAGCACCTGGGTCGCCAGTTCCAGTTCATCGCGCTGCATGTGTTCGGCAACTTCGTCGGCGGTGTCCAGTGCGTCTTCGGCGCCGTTGACCGCGGCCATTTTCAGCACGATATACGCCTGGACGTTATTGGCCGGCACCCCTTCGCCTTTGAAGAACATGGTGCCCAGCTGGAATTGCGCCTGGGCGTGGCCCTGCAGCGAGGCTTTTTCGAAGTAGTTCAACGCTTTGTTGAGGTCGCGCGCGGGGTTCTTGCCGTCGTGGTAGTACTCGCCCAACTCGTATTGCGCCTGCGCATCCCCGCCGTCGGCCTGTTTCTGGCACGCGCTCAGGGCCTCGGCCTGGCTGTCTGGCTGGGTATTGAGGGTGCAACGACCCATCGCTGGGATTAACAACGAGTTGCCGCCTGCTTGTGCATGTGCCAGCAGCGGCTGAAGGAGCAACAGGCAGCCCAGGACCAGGGTGCGGCCGGTGCGTTTCATGGGAATCGACTTACCTCTGACGGGGCACGCGGACCCTCGGGGGTCCAATAAGCGCGCATTATGAAATAAGCAGACCTCTGCTTACAAAGTCTTTACTCGTTTTTCTGCCGGTTGGGCAAGTTATCTGCCGGATTGCAGGTGATTTCTCGAGAAAACCAGGAAAAGTCTGTAAGCAAAGTAGCAAATCTGACGCCGCCGGGGGGGCGACGTCAGAATGCTGTGCCGGTTATTTCAGGGCGGCGAAGGCGCGCTCGGCAGCATCCAGGGTCAGTTTCAACTCGGCGTCGCCATGGGCGATCGAGGTGAAGCCGGCTTCAAAGGCGCTCGGTGCCAGGTACACGCCGCCGTCCAGCATCAGGTGGAAGAAGCGCTTGAACAGGCCGGCGTCGCTGCCCATCACGTCCTCAAAGGTGACGATATCGTCGGCACCGCTAAAATACAGGCCGAACATGCCGCCTGCTTGCGTGGTGACAAACGGAATGCCGGCGGCATCGGCGCGCTGTTGCAGGCCGTCGAGCAGGCGGGAGGTGTAGTCGGTCAGCTCGGCATGGAAGCCCGGGCGGCTGATCAGGCGCAGGGTGGTCAGGCCGGCGGCCATGGCCAGCGGGTTACCGGACAGGGTGCCCGCCTGGTACACCGGGCCCAGCGGCGCGATGTATTGCATGATTTCGCGCTTGCCGCCGAAGCAGCCCACCGGCATGCCGCCACCGATGATCTTGCCGAAGGTGCTCAGGTCCGGCGTTACGCCGTAATGCGCCTGGGCGCCACCGAGGGCTACGCGGAAGCCGGTCATCACTTCGTCGAAAATCAGCACCACGCCATGCTTGTCGCACTGTGCGCGCAGGCCTTCGAGGAAGCCCGGGGCCGGCGGTACGCAGTTCATGTTGCCGGCGACCGGCTCGACGATGATGCACGCCACCTCCTGGCCCACTTCATTGAGCATCTGCTCGACGGCGGCGATGTTGTTGAACGGCAGGGTCAGGGTGTGTTTGGCGAAGTCTGCCGGCACACCGGCCGAGCTTGGCACGCCCTGGGTCAGCGCGCCGGACCCGGCCTTGACCAGCAGGCTGTCGGAGTGACCGTGGTAGCAGCCTTCGAACTTGATGATGCTGTCGCGGCCGGTGAAACCGCGGGCCAGGCGAATCGCGCTCATGGTGGCTTCGGTGCCGGAGCTGACCATCCGCACCATCTCCATCGACGGCACGATCGAGCAGACCAGATCGGCCATCTCGGTTTCCATCGAGGTCGGGGCGCCGTAGGACAGGCCGTGTTGCAACTGCTGGCGCACGGCGTCGAGTACGTCCGGGTGGCTGTGGCCGAGGATCATCGGGCCCCAGGAACCGACGTAGTCCACATAGCGCTTGTCGTCTTCGTCGGTGACGTAGGCGCCTTCGGCATGCTTGAAGAACAGCGGCGTGCCGCCGACGCTCTTGAATGCACGCACGGGGGAGTTCACACCGCCGGGGATGTGTTTCTGGGCATCGGCAAACAGGGTTTCGGAACGGGACATGATCGGGCTCTCTAAACTGAAGATTTAAGAAGATCGTTGAAAGCGCGGGCGCGGCGCGTGACTTCCTGGGTGCTGTCGGCACCAAACAGGCCGTGTACCACGGCGAGCAAGTCGGCCCCGTGGGCCACCAGCGGTTCGGCATTCTCCAGGGTGACGCCGCCGATCACGCAGATCGGCAACTGCAGGCGCGCGCGGGCCTGGGCCAGCATTTCGAGGCTGGCGGCAGGGGCGCCGGGCTTGGTGCTGGAGTTGAAGAAGCGGCCGAAGGCGACGTAGCTGGCGCCTTCTTTCGCGGCCTGTTCGGCCAGTTCGATCTGGCTGTGGCAGGTGGCGCCGATGATCGCCTTGGAGCCCAGCAACGCACGGGCCGTGGTCAGGGGACCATCGGTCTGGCCCAGGTGGACGCCGACGCCCAGGCGCGCGGCCAGTTCGGCGTCATCGTTGATGATCAGTTGGGTCTTGTAGCGCGAGCACAATTCGCGGAGTTTTTCCGCTTCACGCAGGCGCCGGGCCTCGTCGCTGCTTTTGTCACGGTACTGCAGCAGGGTCACGCCGCCATCCAGCGCCGCTTCGACGTAGGCGAGGAATTTGCCGGCCAATAATTGGCTGTCGGTAATGGCATAAAGGCCACGTAGTTTCATCGGGCAGGCCTCTTGGTGTTACGAGCAGAAATCCAGCGGCAGCCGGCGAGGCACGAACTGGCCCTGGCCGAGTTGTTCGGCGTCACGCAGGGTGCGCCAAGTGTAGTTGAGGGCCGATTGCACGGCGCTGACCAGGCCTTCACCCTGGGCGATCCGGCCCGCCAGCGCGCTGGCCAGCGTACACCCCGAACCGTGATAGCTGCCGGGCAGGCGCTGGCAGGTAAAGGTCTGGCGCGTGCCGTCGCGGCTGTACAGACGGTTGTGGACTTGGTGCTCATCGCCATGGCCGCCGGTAATCAGCAGGTGCTTGATAAACGGCAACAGCTTTTCCGCGCATTCGTCCGCCGTGCCCTCAGGCAGTTCGGCAAGGATGCGTGCTTCAGGCAGGTTGGGTGTGGCGATCAGCGACAACGGCAACAGCCGCTCGCGCATGGCGTAGCCGACTTCGTCCTTGCCCAGGCTGCCGCCGCCACCGGCGCGCAGCACGGGGTCGCACACCACCGGCAGGTGCGGGTGTGCCTGCAGCAGTTCGACCACGGTGTCGACCATCGCGGTGGAGCCGAGCATGCCCAGCTTGACCGCCGCCACTGGCGAATCGCTGAGCACGGCGTTGGCCTGGGCCAGCACCCACTCGCGGTCGAGCACGCGGAAATCACTGACGTTGACGGTGTTCTGCACCGTCAGCGCGGTAACGGCCGGGGCCGCATGGCAACCCTGGGCGAGCAGGGCTTCGATATCTGCCTGCAAGCCGGCGCCACCACTGGGATCATGGCCGGAGAGACAGAGGACAACGGGGCGAGAGCTGTAGATATTCATGGTGCGCGAGCTTACCACCAAACGCTTTTGGCGTGGCCGTCTGGCGATGGCTGAATTTCGCCCGGAACCATGGGCGATTATGGCTGTTTGCTAGTATCGGATTTTAGTTGTGAAGTCCGCTGAAAGCCTTGTTCTAGAGCCTTTAGAAAAATTATATCAATGGTGTCTAATGGCCTTTAGCGGCTATGCTAAAGTGATTCGAAACAACTTACTGTATCGCCGGTATACGTCTTCTCAAAAGGAATGGGGGGCTTTTTGACATGACCGGACAGGTCACGCTGGGGCTCTATGCGTTATTTGCTGATTTTATTATTGTGCGGGCTACCGCTGCTCGCCGACGCCATTGAGTTCACCCAAGACACTCGAAGCCTGCCGCTGGGCCGGGCCATGCAAGTGCTCGAAGACCCGACCAACACCCTGACCATTGCTGATGTGAGCGCTCCCGCCGCCGCCACACAGTTCAAGCCCCACGACAAAGACACCCTCAACGCCGGCTATTCGCGCTCGGTGTTCTGGCTCAAGGTCAACCTGCGTTACCAGCCCAAGCCGCCTGAAACCCAGCGCACCTGGCTGCTGGAGTTGGCCTATCCGCCCCTCGACCACCTTGACCTGTACTTGCCCGACAGCACCGGCAACTATCGCCTGGCCGGTCGCACCGGGGATGCCTTGGCGTTCTCCAGCCGCGAGATTCGCCAGAACAACTACTTGTTCAAGGTCGACTTCACGCCGGGCGAAACCAAGACCGTCTACCTGCGCCTGCAAAGCGAAGGTTCGATCCAGGCGCCGTTGACGCTGTGGTCCAGCACTGCCTACCTGGAACAACAACCGCTGCGCCTATATGTATTGGGCCTGATCTATGGCGTGTTGCTGGGGATGCTGGTGTACAACCTGTTCATCTACCTCAGCGTGCGCGACACCAGCTACCTTTATTACATCTTCTATATCGCCTCGTTCGGTCTGTACCAGCTGTCGGTGAACGGTGCGGCGGTGGAGTATTTCTGGCCGAACAACCCCTGGTGGGCGAATGCCGCAACACCGTTCATGATCGGCTCGGCGGCGTTGTTCGGCAGCTTGTTCGCCCGCAGTTTCCTGCACACCGCCCAGCACAGCCGCTGGATCAATCGCCTGTTGCTGGCGCTGGTGGCCTGTGGCGCGGTGGTGATGCTGCTCTCACTGATGACCAGCTACGCTCTCGCGCTGCGCCTGGCCACCGGCCTGGCGCTGGTGTTCACCGTGACTATCTTCGTCGCCGCCATCAAGGCCTGGTACTGCGGCCAGCGGGTGGCGCGTTATTTCATCATCGCCTGGTCGGCGTTCCTGCTGGGCGGCGTGGTCAACACCTTGATGGTGCTGGGTTACCTGCCGAATGTGTTCCTCACCATGTACGCCAGCCAGATCGGCTCGGCGATCGAAGTGGCGCTGTTGTCCCTGGCCCTGGCAGACCGCATCAACGCCATGCGCGAGCAACAGGCGCAGATCCTCTACGACGCGAGCCAGAAGCTCGAAGTGCTCAACCAGCAGTTGGCCCGCAGTAACCGGCTCAAGGACGAATTCCTCGCCACCCTGACCCACGAACTGCGCACGCCGATGAATGGGGTGATCGGCTCCCTGGAATTGATGCAGACCGTGCCTCTGGACGACGACCTGGCGAACTACCAGCAAACCGCCGCCGGCTCGGCGCGGGACATGATGCGGATGGTCAATGGCATCCTCACCCTCACCGAGTTGCAGGCCGGGCGCCTGAGTGCCCAGCCCAGGGTGTTCAGCCTGCGCGGCGTGCTCGACACCTTGCGCCAGCAGTTCAGCGCCAGCGCCCAGAGCAAAGGCCTGGCCTTTTCCATCGATGTCGCCGACGACTTGCCCGATCGCCTGCGCGGCGATGCCGACAAACTCAGCCAGTGCCTGGATTGCCTGTTGGACAACGCCTTCAAGTTCACCCACGAAGGCGTCGTGCGTCTGCGGGTGGTCGGCGTGCCCCTGAGCGATGGTGCAGTGCGCCTGAGTTTTATCGTCACCGACACGGGCATCGGCTTTGCGTTCCTCGACGAGGCCACCCTGTACCAGCGTTTCTTCCAGCTCGATGGCTCGACGACCCGCGAATACGGCGGCCTGGGGATTGGTCTGGCGATCTGCCGGCAACTGATCGAATTACTCGGCGGGCGTCTCACCCATCATTCCGAACCGCGCAAGGGCAGTCGTTTTCAGCTGGAACTGGCGGTCACCCCGCTGCCGCCCGAGCCACGCCCGGCAAGCCCCGCGCACGCACGCACGCCTGCGCAGTGTGCGGTGCTGCTGGTGGACGACAACAGCGTCGGCCAGTTGGTGGTGCGCGGCATGTTGCTCAAGCTCGGTTATCGGGTGAAAACCGTCGACAGCGGGCCGGCGGCGTTGGCGGCGTTGCAGGGGGAAACCTTCGACGCAGTGTTGCTGGATATACCGGAAGGCGGTTTCTCGTTGTGCTGTCAGATTCGCGCGTTGCCCGGCTGCGGCGAGTTACCGGTGATCGCCCTGAGCACCACGTTGAATGTGTCCGAACGCGAGCGCTGTCATGGCATCGGCATCACCGAGCGCCTGGTCAAGCCGGTACGTTTCGACGCGCTGCAAGCGCTGCTGGAACGTCGGCTGCTGTGTCCGTCAGAGGGCGAAAGCGCCGGACATTCGGCGCGTATGCCACTTTTTTAAGCGAGATGACGGTGCTTAACTGAAATTCGGGCCGCAACCCCAGGTGGCCTTTTTTCCAGGAGGCCCGTCATGAACCTGCACCAGTTCGCCGAAACCCACGACGTCACCAACCAGCCGCCCTCCCTGGACGGCATCAACCTGTACCGCATCGATGTGCCGCTGCAAGACTGGTCGCGCCGCTTCGACGCCGGCTGGGCAGCACCGCGCTTCGATGCGTATGGCGCGTTGGCCGGTGGGCCGCTGATGGCGGCCGGGTTCCTGGCGAACCAGAACAAGCCACAGTTCAGCAGCCATGACCGCTATGGTCACCGTGTCGACCTGGTGGAGTTTCACCCGGCCTACCATGAGCTGATGCACACCGCCGTCGAGCATGGCCTGCCGTCGCTGCCGTGGGCTCATCCACAATCCGGCGCCCATGTGGCCCGTGCTGCCCTGACGTACCTGCACAGCCAGGCCGAGGCCGGCACCGGCTGCCCGTTGACCATGACCTTTGCCTGCGTCCCGGCCCTGCGCCTGCAACCGGATCTGGCGCAGACCTGGCTGCCGAAAATCCTCAGCACCGACTACGACCCGCGCAACGTCGGCATCGCCCACAAGGCCGGTGCCACCATCGGCATGGCGATGACCGAGAAACAGGGCGGCACCGACGTGCGCGCCAACACCACGCGTGCTTACCCCGTGGGCGCGGGCGGCCCCGGCCAAGCCTATGAGCTGGTGGGGCACAAGTGGTTCTGCTCGGCGCCGATGTGCGATGCGTTCCTCACCCTGGCCCAGACCGACAAGGGCCTCACCTGCTTCCTACTGCCTCGGCACCGTCCGGACGACACGCGCAACCAGTTCTATATCCAGCGTCTGAAAAACAAACTCGGCAATTGCTCCAACGCGTCCAGCGAAGTCGAGTTCCGCGGCGCCCTGGCCTGGATGGTCGGCGAAGAAGGCCGTGGCGTGCCGACCATCATCGAGATGGTCGCCATGACCCGCTTCGATTGCATGGTTGGCTCCAGCGCCTTGATGCGCCAGGCGCTGACCCAGGCTAGCCATCATTGCGCCCATCGTTCGGTCGGCGGTCGCGTACTCAGCGAGCAGCCGCTGATGCAAAACGTGCTGGCCGACCTGGCGCTGGAAAGCGAGGCCTCGCTGGCCTTGAGTCTGCGCATGGGCCGCGCCCTCGATCATTTGGGCGATGAGCAGGAAGCCAAGTTCTCCCGGCTGGTGACGGCGGTGGGTAAGTATTGGATCTGCAAGCGCGCGCCGGCGATGATCAACGAAGCCGCCGAGTGCATGGGCGGTGCCGGTTATGTGGAGGACAGTATCCTGCCGCGCTTGTATCGTGAGGCGCCGGTGAATTCGACGTGGGAAGGTTCCGGCAATGTGCAGTGCTTGGACGTGCTGCGCGCCTTGTCCAAAGAACCGGGCGTGCTGGAAGCGCTGTTCGTCGAACTGGGCGACGGGCATGGCGACAGGCAGTTGGCGCGGCATGTCGAGCAACTGAAATCGGCGTTCATGGACACCCAGGATATCCAGTACCGCGCGCGGCAACTGACCGAGGACATTGCCGTAGCGTTGCAGGCCAAGTTGTTGCTGGAGGCCGGGAACGCGGCGGTCAGCGATGGGTTTATCGCCAGTCGTTTGGGCCAGTCGTCGGGACGCGTGTATGGCACCTTGCCACGCGGTGTGGATGTTGAGGCGATTGTCGCGCGGTCCACGCCACAGGCCCTTTGAATACACGCGGTCAACATGTGGGAGCTGGCTTGCCTGCGATCGCGGTGTGCCAGCCTCCCACAGGGACTGAGCTCTTCTTGAGTAGGCATGCCAATTCAAAGTTTGCGTCTGACAGGGATACAGGCAAGATAAAGGTCTGCAAGTCAGCACACAGGATGCTTACCGTGACCGAAGCTTTTGTTGTCGTTCAAACCGCCGAAGAAGCCGTGGACCGGCTGGCGGCTCTGCATGAGCGTGCTACCGGCGCGCTCAATCAGGCCCTCAAGCAATACCTCAAGGACCGCGTCGAGCCCGACGCCGAACAACGCGCGATGTTTCGCTACCCGGAGCTGCGCCTGACTTACCAATGCCATGGCGAAGTCCCACAAACCACCCGGGCGTATGCCAAGGTCCAACTGCCGGGGACTTACAGCGTCACCGTCACCCATCCGTCGGCATTCCGTAAATACCTGCTGGAGCAATTGGTGCCGCTGATGCACGACTTCACCGTGACGGTGGAAGTCGGCGTCAGCCAGCAGAATATTCCTTACCCGTATGTGGTCGAGCAGGGCGACGAACTGGCCGGCTCCGGCGTGACCGCCGCGACCCTGGCGCGGGTGTTCCCCAGCACCGACCTGTCGGCCGCCACCGATGGCATCGCCGACGGCCTGTACGACTGGGAAAACACCGACCCGCTGCCCCTGGCCCTGTTCGATGCGGCCCGCGTGGACTTTTCCCTGCGCCGCCTGGTGCATTACACCGGCAGCGATTGGCGCCATGTACAGCCGTGGATCCTGCTGACCAACTACCACCGTTATGTCGATCAGTTCATCGTGCATGGCCTGGAGCAACTGCGCAGCGACCCGCGTTTTATCCGCATGGTGTTGCCGGGCAACGTGATCATCGACAAGAGCATGGACCACGGCGAAGCGTCCGCCATTGCCGCAGGCGTGGTCTGGCACCGTTACCAGATGCCGGCCTACCACCTGCAGGCCAGTGACGGTCACGGCGTGACGCTGGTCAACATCGGCGTCGGCCCGTCCAACGCCAAGAACATCACCGACCACCTGGCCGTGCTGCGTCCGCATTGCTGGCTGATGATCGGCCACTGCGGCGGCCTGCGCCAATCCCAGACCATCGGCGACTATGTCCTGGCTCACGCCTATATGCGCCGTGACGGCATTCTCGACCGCGTAGTGCCGCCGAACATCCCGATCCCGGCCCTGGCCGAAGTGCAGATGGCCTTGCAGCAAGCAGCGGCCAATGTCACCGGCGAAAAAGGCGAAGAGCTGAAAAAGCGCCTGCGTACCGGCACCGTGCTGACCTACGACGACCGCAACTGGGAACTGCGCTGGGCCCAGGAACGGCCGCTGATCAACCTGTCCCGCGCCGTCGCGGTGGACATGGAAAGCGGCACCATCGCCGCCCAAGGCTACCGTTTGCGTGTGCCCTACGGCACGTTGCTGTGTGTCTCGGACAAGCCGTTGCACAGTGAGATCAAGCTGCCGGGCTCGGCCAACGCGTTCTATGAGCGGGCGGTCAGCCAGCACTTGAAGATCGGCATCGAGGCGGTCGACCTGTTGCGCACCGAGCTCAACTCGCTGCACTCGCGCAAACTGCGCAGCTTCGACGAGCCGCCGTTCCGCTAAGCGGTTGGGATGGTCATTTAGCGGTCAGGCCACTAGCATTGTCGGTCCTGACCGTTAGATGTTCCTTCGCCATGTCCCGTCCCAGCCGTCCCGATTCGCGTCGCTCTGGCGTGAAAGCCCCGTATTCCGCAACCCGTCGCGTCGCCAAGGCGCCACCGGCCGAGCCGAAGCTGATCCTGTTCAATAAACCGTTCGACGTGCTGACCCAGTTCAGCGACGAAGGCGGGCGGGCGACCCTCAAGGATTTTATCGACATCCCCGGCATCTACCCGGCGGGCCGCCTGGACCGTGACAGCGAAGGCCTGCTGCTGTTGACCAACGACGGTCAATTGCAGGCGCGGATTGCCGACCCCAAGCACAAGCTGGCGAAAACCTATTGGGTGCAGGTGGAAGGCGAACCTACCGAAGAACAACTGCAACGCCTGCGCGACGGGGTGGAGCTCAACGACGGCATGACCTTGCCCGCCGAAGCACGGCAACTGGACGAGCCTGAGTTATGGCCACGTAACCCGCCGGTGCGTTTTCGCAAAAGCGTGCCGACCCACTGGCTGGAGTTGGTGATTCGTGAGGGGCGAAACCGCCAGGTGCGGCGCATGACCGCGGCGGTGGGGTTGCCCACCTTGCGCCTGGTGCGCGTGCGGATTGGCGATTGGTCCATCGACGGCCTGGAGCAGGGCCAATGGAAGGCCGTACCGGCGCGCTTATAAGGCGCCGGACTCGATCAGGCCGATCACCACGCTCTTGATGACGAACGCGGCCACGCCCAGGCCCAGCACGAAGAACAGAATGAACGAGCCAAAACGCCCGGCCTTGGATTTCTTCGCCAGGTCCCAGACGATGAAGCCCATGAAAATGATCAGAATCGTGACCAGGCCGGTCATCATCCATTCTTCGAATAGTGCGGGGTCAATCGAGTTCATTCGGTAATTTTTCCGACAGGGCAGGCGGGAAGTATACGGCAGTGCTCGGGCTGGGCATTGACCTGCGTCGGTGCGTCGCAGGCAGACTTCACGGTTGAAACACAGGCTGAATGTGGGAGGGGGCTTGCTCCCTCCCACCTTTGACCGTCATCGATCTCAAGTACGCAGGTGGGTCAGCGGCAGCTCGGTGCTGTTCAATACCTGGTTCAGCACAAAGCTCGAGCGCACGCTGGTCACGCCTTCGATCCGAGTGAGGTGGCCCAGCAGCAGCTTCTGGTAGTGATCCATGTCGGGCACCACCACTTTCAACTGATAGTCGGCATCCATCCCGGTCACCAGGCTGCATTCCAGCACCTGGGGCAGGGTGCGGATGGCGGCTTCGAAGTTCTCGAAGCGCTCGGGGGTGTGGCGGTCCATGCCGATCAGCACGTAGGCGGTGAGGCTCAGGCCGAGCATCTTGCGGTCGAGCAGCGCGACCTGACGGGCGATGTAGCCGTCGTCCTCCAATTGCTTGACCCGGCGCGAGCAGGGCGACGGCGACAGCCCGATACGCTCGGCCAACTCCTGGTTGGAGATCCTCGCGTCGCGCTGCAATTCCGCCAAAATACTCAGGTCGTATCGGTCAAGTTTGCTCATGGGGCTGGCCTTTGTCGTAACTATTGCGGTGAATTATCCCTTAAGGGTTAAAAATTGCGCAAGCACTGTTTATTGACGCAATCTTCGCAATCATCTGCCGGGGCGCTGCGCCTATGATTACCAACAGAATCACCGCCTGGACATAGTCCACTGCAGCTCGCCCAATCAGGCCCGCTGCGGCCGCCACCCCAGCAGGGTTGAGCCGGCCTCCAGGCTGCACACTGTCCACAAGACGGCGTGAGGTGAGCCAACGTCATAAGCGTTGAGCCAGGACGAAGTTCTCAAGGGGCGGCCGACGGGCTGCCCCTTTCTTTTTGCCTTAAGAAAATAGTTCTCGTGACTGATAACCTGTTCCAGAACCGGGCGAGGCTTTTCCAGTCTCATTGATAAGCCCTAAACCGCAGTGAGGAAGAGCATGAAGCGCATCTGGCGAATGGCAGGTGTTGGTTTGTTGGTGGTCAGCGTCAGCGCGCAGGTAACAGCGGACGAGCGCGATAATTCACCCGAGCGGCCGCAGGGCGGCGGGCAGCATGAACGCGGCCCTGAAGGTGGCGGGCGGCCCGAGAATAATCAGCCACGCCCGCAGAACCCACATTTTGATCGCGGCGGCCCGAACGGCGGCGGTCAGGGGCAAGGCCGGCCCCAGGGCAATGAGCCGGGTCGCCCGGCACCGCAGCCACAACCGTCGAACAGCCTGCCGATCCAGGGGCGGCCTGATACGGTGCGCCAGACCCAGGAACCGCGTGAGGGTTACTACCGCGATATCCCGCGCCGCAACGACGGCAATCAACATTGGGAGGCCGGTGGCCCCGGTTCACGTCCAGGCAACGACGGCGGTTACCACAATGGGCGTCCCGGTGATAATCGCTGGCCAGGTCGCCCCGATGGGCACGGCAACGGCTGGGGCCCCGGCCCGCAGTATCGCCCGGGGTATATGGTGGATCGTTTTCCCGAGCGTAATTACCGCGTGCCTTACCGTGGCCAGGATTATTTCTTCTCCGGCGGCTACTGGTATCGCCCGCAAGGCCCGCGCTATGTAGTGGTGGCGCCGCCATATGGCATCCGCGTGCATTACTTGCCGGACTACGCGCGCGAAGTGTGGGTGGGCGGTGCGCTGTTCTTCCTCGCGGCGGGTGCTTATTACACCTACGAAAACAGTACCCAGCAGTACGTGGTGGTGGAACCGCCGACCGCCGTACCGGCACCGCAGCCAGCGCCCCAGGGTAACGGTTATGACGTGGTGGCCTATCCCGCCAACGGCCAGTCACCGGCGCAGGTGCAGCAGGATGGTTACGACTGTTATCGCTGGGCCGTGCAGCAAAGTGGCTTCGACCCGCAAGCGGTCACCTACGCTCCGGCCCCGGCAGTGGTGCAAGCCTACCGCCAGGCCCAGGGCAACTGCCTGAGCAGTCGCGGCTATCAGGTGCAGTACTAGGCCTGGGCGCCACTCACCACATCCAACGGGTCGGCGTGTACCAGCACTTCGGCCCGCGGGTAGGCTTTGTGAATGGCATCGGCGGCCTGGTCGCTGATGCCGTGGGCGACAGACAATGTCAATTCCCCCGGCAATTCCAGGTGCAGTTGCACAAACCAGTGGTTGCCGGAAATCCGCGTGCGCAAGTCGTGTGCGCCCAGCACGCCGGGCACGCCACGCGCCAATTCCAGCATGTGCTGGCTGACGTCCGGCGGCAGTTCTTCGTCCATCAGCACGGCAAAGCTTTCCCGAGCGATCTGGATCGCGCTCCACAGAATGTAGGCCGCGATGCCCAGGCCAAACCAGGCGTCGATCTGATGGAAGCCGAAACCGGCCAGGATCAGCGCAATCAAGATACTGCCATTGAGCAGCAGGTCCGAGCGGTAGTGCAGCGAGTCGGCGCGCACGGCGCTTGAGCCGGTTTCCCGCACCACATGGTGTTGCAGGACCAGCAGGGCCACGGTCAGCGCCAGGGACAAGATAATCACGCCAATGCTCAGCCACGGCGCGCCCACCGGTTCGGGATGCTTGATCCGTTCGAATGCCTGCAACGCAATCAGCACCGCACTGCCGGCGATAAACAGCGCCTGCGCCATCCCGGCCAGCGACTCGGCCTTGCCATGCCCGTAACGGTGATCGTCATCGGCCGGGCGCAGGGCGTAATGCACCGCCAGCAGATTGAGCAGCGAGGTGACACCATCGAGTAGCGAATCGGTCAACCCGGCGAGCATGCTCACCGAGCCGCTGAGCCACCAGGCGATGGCCTTGGTTACAATCAGCACAGAGGCCACGCCCACCGAGGCGCGGGTGGCCAGGCGCAAGAGCCGGGCGTGTTCGGGACTGCTGGTCATAAGCGGGTCAGATCCTTAGGCGGACGGTTGTAAGCCGAGGGCCGCCAGTTGTTGCACGCTGCCCTTGAACTGGATCATGCGCGGGTCGTCCAGCGGCAGCGTGCGACCGGTTTCCTGCTGGATGATGGTCTGCAGCTTGGCGGTGTCGACCTTGCCGTCGGCACCGATGGCTTGCTGCAGTTTCTCCGGGGCGACTTGTGCGGTCTTGCCCGGTTCGAAGTAGATCGCGCCGGTGGCGAAGTCGACGCCGAAGGCGATCAGGCCAGGGATCACGTAGAACAGCAGGCCCACGGCATCGAGCACGGCAATCGTCGGGTCGATCTTGCCGTCGATCTGGCCGCGGCGGTCGGGATAGAAAATCGAACCGCAGGCCGTCAGTTGGCTCAGCAGAGTGACGGCGAGGACACCGCCGATGACACGGGAAGCGATACGCATGGAAAATCTCCTGTCAGTCACTGTAGGAGCGAGCTTACTCGCGAAAGACGTTAACGATACCGCGTGCTGCCTGAATGTGCGTGGTGCTCTGTGATTTTTCGCGAGCAGGCTCGCGCCTACGGGAGACCACCACCGGCATCCGACAGTTCGCCGTTATACTTGCCGCTCTGCTTTGGAGCCAGTATGAATTCGTTGCCGATCGATGATGTTTTACCCGCCCTGCGTGACGCCTTGGCGAATCGCCATGAAGCCGTGCTGGAAGCACCGCCCGGCGCCGGTAAAACCACCCGCGTACCCTTGGCCTTGTTGAATGAGCCTTGGCTGACCGGGCAGACCATCCTGATGCTCGAACCCCGACGCCTGGCCGCGCGCGCCGCCGCCGAGCGCCTGGCCAGCGAGCTGGGGGAAAAGGTCGGTGAAACCGTCGGCTATCGCATCCGCCTCGACAGTAAAGTGGGGCCCAACACGCGCATCGAAGTGGTCACCGAAGGCATCCTCACCCGCCGCCTGCAGGACGACCCGGCGCTGGACGGCGTGGGCCTGCTGATCTTCGACGAATTCCACGAACGCAGTCTCGACGCCGACCTGGCACTGGCCCTGAGCCTGAATGGCCGCGACCTGTTTCGCGACGAGCAGCCGCTGAAAATCCTGCTGATGTCCGCCACCCTCGAAGGCGAGCGCCTGGCCGCGCTGCTGGACAACGCGCCGATCCTGCGCAGCGAAGGGCGCATGTTCCCGGTGCAGATGCGCTGGGGGCGGCCGTACCAGGCCGGTGAATTCATCGAGCCGCGCCTGGTGCAGACCATCCTCGACGCTTTGCATGACGAAACCGGCAGCGTGCTGGTGTTCCTGCCGGGCCAGGCGGAGATCCGCCGGGTCAACCAGCAACTGGCAGACGCGCTCGGTGATCGCCGCGATGTGCTGCTCTGCCCGCTGCATGGCGAGCTCGACCTGAATGCCCAGCGTGCCGCCATCGACCCGGCGCCCGCTGGCAAGCGCAAAGTGGTGCTGGCCACCAACATCGCCGAGACCAGCCTGACCATCGATGGCGTGCGCGTGGTGATCGACGCCGGGTTGGCGCGTGTGCCGCGTTTCGACCCCGGCAGCGGCATGACCCGCCTCGACACCCAGCGCATCTCCCGCGCCAGCGCCACCCAGCGTGCCGGCCGGGCCGGGCGCCTGGAACCGGGCGTGTGCTATCGCTTGTGGTCCGAGGACCAGCACGAAGGCCTGGCCGCCTATGGCAGCGCGGAAATTCTCGCCGCCGACCTCGCCGGGCTGGCCTTGCAACTGGCGCGTTGGGGCGTTGCGCCCGCGCAGTTGGTGTGGCTCGACATGCCGCCCGCTGCCGCGTATGCCCAGGCCCAGGACCTGCTGCAACGCCTCGGCGCCTTGAATGACGACAAACTGACCGCCCACGGCCAGAAGATGGCCGAGCTGCCGGCCCATCCGCGCATCGCCCATCTGCTGCTGCGCGGGCAGGATCTGGGGCTGGCGGCCACTGCGTGTGATGTCGCCGCGCTGCTGGGCGAGCGCGATATCCTGCGCGGGGGCGGCGCGGATCTGCACAGTCGCCTGGCGTTATTGTCCGGTGAAGAACGCGCGCGGGGCACTCAGGGTGGTGTTCAGCGCGCCAAGCAGTTGGCCCGGCAATATCGCGGCTATTTGCGCGGCCAGGCGACCCAGCCGGTGGCCGACCCCGAACACCCACGTTGGCTTGGCGCGCTGCTGGCGTTGGCCTATCCCGACCGCGTGGCCCAACAACGCCGCCCCGGCGGCGCCGAATACCGCCTGGCCAATGGCCGCGCCGCCTTGTTCGCCGAGGCCGATAGCCTGATGAAACAAGCCTGGCTGGTGATTGCCGACCTGGGCAGCCGCCAGGGCCAGCGCGAAGAACGCATCTACCTGGCGGCGGATTTTGATCCGGCGCTGTTCGACACGGTCCTCGCCGAACAAGTACGCACCGTCGACCAATTGGATTGGGACGAGCGCGAAGGCGTGCTGCGCGCCGAGCGCCAGCGCAAAGTCGGCGAACTGGTGCTCAGCCGCGAACCCCTCAGCGGCCTCGACGAAAACGCCCGCAGCCAGGCGCTGGTCAACCTGGTCCGGCGCAAAGGCCTGGAGCTGTTGCCCTGGACGCCGGAACTGCGCCAATGGCAGGCCCGTGTGATGTTGCTGCGCCAGCTGGACACCGGCAACACCAGCGAATGGCCCGACGTCAGCGACAGCGCCTTGCTCGCCGGCCTGGAGCACTGGCTGATGCCTTACCTGGGCAAGGTCTCGCGCCTCAGTCATTTCGCTAATCTGGATATTTCCAGCTACCTGCACAACCTGTTGCCCTGGCCGTTGCCCCAACGCCTGGACGAACTGGCACCGCACCATTTGAAAGTGCCGTCGGGTTCGTCGGTGCGCTTGGACTACAGCGAGCATCCGCCGATTCTGGCGGTGCGCCTGCAGGAATTGTTCGGCCTGGCGGATACACCGCGCATTGCCGGCGGGCGCCAGGTGGTCAAGTTGCACCTGCTGTCCCCGGCGCGACGACCGGTGCAGGTGACCCAGGATCTGGCGAACTTCTGGCGCAGTACCTACGCCGAGGTGAAGAAAGATCTGAAAGGGCGCTATCCCAAACATTACTGGCCGGATGACCCGTTGGTGGCCGAGGCCACCGCCCGAATCAAACCCCGCAAGTAAGCGTGACCGCGACTCAAATGTGGGAGGGGCGGTTATTGCGCGGCGGGCAGCAGGAAGCGGGCGATGACCGGCAGATGGTTGGAAATGCGCAACGTATCCGCCTGGCGCACCTTGGCTTCTACACGCTTGATCCGCGAGCTGTAGAACAGGTAATCGACGGTGCGATCCGGTCCGTCCAGGCTCGGGTCATTCGGAAAGTGCGTCAGCCACTGCTCACGATCAATCCCGGTGGATTCGCTGTTGCTCGGGATCATCGGGTATTTGTCCCACAGCAGATGCAGTTCGCTGTCCGGTGAATACTGCCCGCGTTTACCGGCATCCAGGCGCAGGAATTGCCCCAGCGGCAGCAAATTGAAATCCCCGCCGATCAACCACGGCGTACCGCGGCTTTCGAACTTATCCAGCAGTTTCACCGTGGCCTGGACTTGTGCTTGCACCGCACTGCGCCCGGGTGCGTCGCCCTCCAGGCGAGTGTTGAGCACCGCCAGCTGGCCGCCGTCGCTCAAGGGCAGATAGGTCAGCAGCAACGCCGGTTTGGGTTGGAACTGACGGCTGATGAAATCCGCGGGCGGTACGGGCAGTTGCAGGCGTTCGGCGTGTTCGATCTGGTAGCGGCTCAGGGTCACCAGCTTGCGGCCGACGCTGCCGAAAATATGCAGGTTGGGGATAAAGTCAGCTTTCCAGTCGAAGGCCTGGGCGCTGCAGGGGTAGAGATCGACGAGCCGCTCTTGCAGCAGCGCCACCTGATCCTGGTAGTGGGACGGCTTGGCGCCTTCGTCGAGTTCCTGCAACAGCAGGATGTCGGGCTGTTCGTCGCGAATCACCCGGGCCACTTCGTCGAGGCTGAAGGCCATGTCTTCGACGGTGGGGCGGTCGTCCGGGCCGCTGCCGTCGGCGGTGTCGTACCAGAACACGTAGTTCTTGCCGGCCAGGTACTGCACGTTCCAGGTCATCACCTTGAGCGCCTGCCCGGGCAGCAGGGTCGGCGCACGGGGCGCGATGCAGCTCACGGGCAGGGTTTGCTTGTCGGCGGGGCGCCAGGTCAGGCTGTAGATCAGGGCCGTCAGCAGGCCCGCGATGATCAGCAGGCCCAGCAAGGTGAGGCGCAATAAACGGGTCATCGGCTCGGCTTATAGCGTGTCAGAGGTGACACGGAGCATATCACCGCACGTCGGCGTCGCCACCGATCAGCATAAATAAACGGAACAGCACCACACTGGTAAACAGCTGCAGGAAGCTGTGCGCGCTGTCGATCAGCACGCCCAGCAACGGCGCGGGCTCGGGATACGCGGCCATGCTGGCGCCTTTGAGCAGCCACAGTGGCGTCATTACGCACAGCAGGCACACCAGGATTCGCCAGAAATGCCCGCGGGTCAGGCGCAAACTTTCCTTCATCGCCGCCAGGGCGGACATGCCGCGCAGCACCAGCAGGTACTCGGCGAACGCCAGCACCACCATCAGCCACAGCCCCGGCAGGAAATACAGCGACAGCCCGAGCAATATCAGCAGGGTGCTCATCGCCGTCAGCAGGGCGAAGCGCGGCCACAGCGTCAGGGCCATGGCCCACACATCCTTGGTGCGCGGCGATTCGCCACGGGTGCGGGCGTCGAGAAACAGGATCAGCGCCCCGGTGTACAGCGGATACACCAGCAACCCCACCACCACGCTGTAGCCGGGGAAGGCATCCGGGCCGAGCGTGTGGTCGAGCACCTGTTGCAGCAGGGCTTCGAGGATCACCAGCGGCAGGCACAGCTGGACGATGGCGCCCAGGTTGCGCTGGGTGAAACGGAGGGAGTCGCGCAGCACATCTAACGGATTCATCAGAGTCATCACAGGCCGAAAAAAAGCAGGGGCACACTTTAACCGATAGGTGCCGTGAGCAAGCAAACGTAAACCTTGAGTAAAGACCATTGAAACAACTGGTAACACCCCCATAACTAGCAAGACCGAGCCTGATCACAGGCCGGACCATGATTTCTACCGGCAATCTAACGAGGTCGCCATGAACAGCGAAGAGCAAACCCTGATCGATGGACTGTTTTCACGGCTGCAACAGGCCGAAACGGATTCAGCCCCCCGCGACGCGCAGGCCGAAGCGCGGATCAAGGAGCATATGACGCGCCAACCGGCGGCCGGGTACTACATGACCCAGTCGATCCTGGTGCAGGAACACGCGCTCAAGAACCTCGACGCGCAGAACAAGCAGCAGGCGCAACAGATCCAGCAATTGCAGGACGAGCTGCAGCGGGCCAAGTCCCAGGCGGCACAACCGGCGCCGAGCAGCGGTGGCTTTCTGTCGAGCATTTTCGGCGGCGGTTCCCGTGACGCGCAACCGCCACAGAGCGCTCCGGCCTCATCCGGCGGCGGTTGGCGTGAACCGGCTCGGCCGTCTTTCGGACAACCTGCACCGCAACAAAACTACGCCGCCCCGCAGCAGAATTACCAACAGCCGCAACAACCCGCTGCCGCCCCCATCGGCAGTGGCTTTCTCGGTGGCGCCCTGAAAACCGCAGCGGGTGTGGCCGGTGGTGTGATGCTGGCGGAAGGTATCAGCAGCCTGTTCAACCACAACTCGCAACAGCCGCAAGTGGTGGAAGAAATCATCCGTGAAGTGCCTGCGCCTGCCAGTGACAACAGCAATTGGGGCAACGATGACCAGAAGTTTGCTGGCAATGACAACTGGGGCAGCAACAATTCCGACAGCTTCGCGGACAGTGATTATTCCGACAACTCGTCCTCCTTCGACGACGACGATTCCTTCGTCTGACGCATCCAGACCGGGGCGCTTTGCCGCCCCGGGCTGATTTTTCCCGGAAACTTTCCCGTGGCTGGCATACTGGCAACCTTTGCGGACCTTCGCGTCCGGGGTCCAAGCGGCAGTCATGGGGAAGTGCGGTGAAGAAAATTGCAGTGTTCGCCGATGTACAAAACCTCTACTACACCGTGCGCCAGGCGTATGGCTGCCACTTCAACTACGCCGCCCTGTGGGCTGACATCAGCTCGCGCGGGCAGATTGTCGAGGCGTATGCCTATGCCATCGACCGTGGCGACAGCAAGCAGCAGCAATTCCAGCAGATCCTGCGCAACCTGGGCTTTACCGTGAAGCTCAAGCCCTACATCCAGCGCAGCGACGGCTCGGCCAAGGGCGACTGGGACGTGGGTATCACCATCGACATCATGGACGCCGCCGCTAACGTCGACGAAGTGGTGTTGGCTTCCGGCGACGGTGATTTCGACATGCTGCTCGACCGCATCATCCACAAGCATGGCGTCGAAGCCGTGGCCTACGGCGTGCCGGGGCTGACGGCCAACTCACTGATACGCGCCGCCAGCCGCTACGTGCCGATCGAAGGCGCGTTGCTGCTCAAATAAGCGCTGCGGTTCAATAGATAAATGCTTAGACGGAGTTGGAACAGGTTTGGAACGTATAGCGGTCATCGACTTTGAAACCACTGGCATCACCCCGAGCAGCCACTGCCGGGCCACGGAAATCGCGGTGGTCATCCTCGAACGTGGCCAGATCGTGGACCGCTACCAGAGCCTGATGAACGCAGGCGTGCGCGTGCCGGGCTTTATCGAACAGCTCACCGGCATCAGCAACGCCATGCTGCGCAGCGCGCCGCCGGCCGAGCGGGTGATGAACGAAGTCAACGAGTTCGTCGGCACCACACCGCTGCTGGCGCACAACGCCGCGTTCGACCAGAAGTTCTGGGACTTCGAACTGGGCCTGATCCGCCGCACCCGCCTGCAAAAATTCGCCTGCTCGCTGCTATTGGCCCGCCGCCTCATGCCGGCTGCACCCAACCACAAACTCGGCACCCTCAACAGCTACGCCCAACTGCCCCACACCGGCCAGGCTCACCGAGCCATGGCCGATGCGGAGATGGCGGCTAACCTGACGGCGCACCTGGCCGAGCAACTGCGGCGGACCCATGGCTTGCGCGAGCTGTCCCACGACCTGCTGTGTACCTTGCAGAAAGTCCCGGCGGCGAAGATCAATGAGCATTTGAAGAAGCATCGCGGGTTCTGATAGAACGAACACCGTTCAACATGTGGGAGGGGGCTTGCCCCCGATTGCGGTGGGTCAGCTACACATAAGCTGACTGATCCACTGCTATCGGGGGCAAGCCCCCTCCCACATTTTGACTGTGTTCATCCATCAAAGTGGGAAGGGCGGTGCGACGATTCGACTTGCCCCCGATGGCGTCAGAGGCCGCACTGCAGATTTGAACGCTGAACGATCAAGTCGACAATTTGCTCAAGGGTGGTGATGTGATCCCAATCTGCCTGCGTCGCGCGCAGTTTGAATTGCCACTTGATCTGCATGACAAAGCAAGTCAAATCGTCATCGATGATCTTGAAGTCATGGATGAAATCCGTTTGTTCCGTCACCTGGCTGCGGTCGATGAAGCCGATGATATCGACGAACAGTTGAATGACCTTTTCGCTGATCTCGGCTCGGGTCAGATTACTTTCCATTTCTTGCCTCGTAGGCACACTTACCAATACTGATTAGATCAAAGACAGCCAACCCCGCAGCCACGAAGGGAATGCCTCGCCCGATCTGGCGCCATGGGTCCGGCCTGGCGAATTAGGCAAAGCCATGACTGCCGGGCAGCTTGTCATTGTGTTTCCCATATGAAACGCCATGCTTGAAGTTGAGCCGAAATCGATGCCCTTGCTTTCGAGCTCAAACTTGCTTCGCATGATTGCTGTATGAAGATCGCTTTCCTGCATGCCGTAGTCCCTGTACGTAAATGACAGGCGGATAGTAAGTTTCAGCAAAGGGCGATTGGTGGTTGGCGGGAAAAACCAGAAAGGTCCGACGAAGCAGTAGCGCTTAGCCTACTGACGTTTCAGAAGACCGCTAAAAGCCTCCACAAAGAACTGATGTTTTAGTGGCAAGCAAGACCAATCCCTTTCATTTGCGGGACGTTTCCTAGAGAATTCCACGGCCTTGCGCCCTCGGATCAGGTAGCTAGTCTCGCCTCGTCATCGAATCATCGATGATCGGACGTGCAAGTCCGGTTCGCAAAGGTGCACTAGCGCCCTACATCTCAACGCCTGGTTTTTAGTGGTCGGCGTTTATCTGTTATGGCGGCTGTGCGCTGGAGACCTTCGGGGTCTGCCGGGTTTCCTTTGCCCCGGTCTTGCACACCTGCGTACAGCTGCCACCCTCATTCGCGTGCAAGCGAACGGTGACGGCCTCTTACTTCAGAGGAATTACACCATGGTCAAAGTCACCCCCGATCCACCAGACTTCTTGAGCGAAGACGCCCTGCTCAACCGCCGCGCCATCGACTACTACCTCAAAGCGTCCGCCCCGGATGCACCCACCTTCATCCTGAATGACAACCTGAGCCTAGAAGATGCCCTCGCCCATGCGGCGGACTTGCTGCATTGCGCGGTGAAAACTGCGCACTTGCCGGGTGAGGCGATGAACGCGCAGCAGCGTGCGGTGATGCATTTGGTGGAAATGGCGAAGGGAGTGGTGGATCGGGCGCTGGAGTGTGTGCAACCTCGTTGAACCACACATAACGAATGTGGGAGGGGGCTTGCCCCCGATTGCGGTGGGTCAGCTACACATAAGCTGACTGATCCACTGCTATCGGGGGCAAGCCCCCTCCCACATTTTGACTGTGTTCATCCATCAAAGTGGGAAGGGCGGTGCGACGATTCGACTTGCCCCCGATGGCGCTGGATCAGCCACCACTTTTCCCATTCCCCTCCAACTGCCCCAACGGCACCCGCCGCTCTATCGCGCTCGACAAAATGATCGAGGTCTTGCTGAACCCGAACTTCGCTATCCGATTAATCAAACTCTCCAGCTCCGGCATCGAGCCTACCGCCGCTTGCATGATCACGCACGGATCGCCCGTGACCCGGTGGCATTCGGTCAGTTCGGGGATTTCGGCCAGGGCGTCGTACACCTTCTGGCTGCCATGGTTGGTTAGGCGCAGTTCGATCACGCACTGGATCGGCAGGCCGACTTTGGACAGGTCCACCTTGGCCTGGTAGCCGGTGATCACGCCGCTGGCTTCCAGCTTGGCCACGCGCTCGGCCACGGCGGGGGCGGAGAGGTTGACCGTGCGCGCGAGTTGCGCGTAGGACGCGCGGCCGTCTTCGAGCAGGGCGCTGAGGAGCATGCGGTCGTATTTGTCCATGAAAAGGCTCCAGCGTCAGGTGGCTTTCGAAAGCATGGTTTATAGCCCTCATAACCATGCTTTGAAAAGTGTATGGGCGGTTTAAACAGGTTTTGTAACTTATGTTTATGCACCTGTCTTTTTAGAATAAGCCTCTCTTTTTCTGCCGCAGAGCTGCCCAATGCCTGGCCCACGTCGCTTTCCCTTACCGTTGATCGCCGCCTTTTTTGCGCTGTATGTGATTTGGGGGTCTACCTACCTGGTGATCCGGATCGGTGTGGAGTACTGGCCACCGCTGTTGCTGGCGGGGATTCGGTTCTGTACGGCGGGGGCGCTGATGTACGCGTTTTTGCGCTGGCGTGGAGTGCCGGCGCCGACGTGGGTGCAATGGAAGTCTGCCGGGATGATCGGGATTTTGCTGCTCACTTTCGGTAATGGCGGCGTCACGTTGGCGGAGCACGCGGGGGTGTCGTCCGGTGTCGCTGCGCTGGCCGTGGCGACCGTGCCGCTGTTCACCTTGCTGTGCGGTTATTTCTGGGGCGCGCGTAATACCCGTCTGGAGTGGGCGGGGGTGATCCTGGGCATTATCGGCATTGCCATGCTCAACATGGGCAGCACCTTGCAATCGAGCCCGATCGGCGCGGCTTTACTGCTGTTCGCCGCCGCTTCGTGGGCGTTCGGTTCGGTGTGGAGCCGGCAACTGCCGCTGCCCCAGGGCGCGATGGCCAGTGCGGCGGAGATGCTGGTGGCCGGTGCGGCCCTGTTGCTCGGCAGCGCGGTGTCCGGTGAGCACCTGCAAGCCATGCCGCCGCTGGAGGGCTGGCTGGCCCTGGCCTACCTGACGGTGTTCGGTTCGATCATCGCCTTCAACGCGTATATGTACCTGCTCAAGCACGTGCGTCCGGCTGCCGCGACCAGCTATGCCTATGTGAACCCAGCGGTGGCGGTGTTGTTGGGGATCGTGTTTGTCGGCGAGTCCATCGGCATCGAAGAGGCACTGGCCATGTTGGTGATCATCAGCGCCGTGCTGTTGATCAGCCTGCCCCAGTGGCGAAAGCCTGGGCCGAAAATAAGGTAAACTGCCGCGCATAACGCCTTTTTACCCGCTTAGGCGCTGAATTTCCCCTACGGTAACCACATGACTTTCGCCACCCTTGGCCTGATCGAACCCTTGCAGCGCGCCCTTGAGACGCTCGGCTACCAGACCCCGACGCCGGTGCAGGCGCAAGCCATTCCGGCGGTGCTGGCCGGCCGCGACCTGATGGCCGCTGCCCAGACCGGCACCGGCAAGACCGCTGCTTTCGCCGTGCCGCTCCTGCAACTGCTGACCATGGAAGGGCCGAAAGTCGCCGCCAACTCGGCGCGCGCGCTGATTTTGTGCCCGACCCGCGAGCTGGCCGAGCAGGTTCACGCCAGCGTTGCTGAGTATGCCCAGCACCTGCCACTCACCACCTACGCGGTGTACGGCGGCGTGAGCATCAACCCGCAGATGATGAAGCTGCGCAAAGGCGTCGACGTGTTGGTCGCCACGCCTGGCCGCCTGATCGACCTGTTTCGCCAGAACGCGCTGAAACTCAATCAACTGCAAACCCTGGTGCTCGACGAAGCCGACCGCATGCTCGACCTGGGCTTCTCCGAGGAGCTGGCGAATATTTACCGCATGCTGCCGAAAAAGCGCCAGACCCTGCTGTTCTCCGCGACCTTCTCCGATGAAATCCGCACGCTCGCCGGGCAAATGCTCAACGACCCGCTGAGCATCGAAGTCAGCCCGCGCAACGTCGCCGCCAATACCGTCAAGCAATGGGTGGTGCCGGTGGACAAGAAGCGCAAGCCGGAGCTGTTTGTCCACCTGATGCGCAAGGGCCGCTGGAAGCAGGTGCTGGTGTTCGCCAAGACCCGTAACGGCGTGGACGCGTTGGTGGATAAGCTGCAGGGCCTGGGCATCAATGCTGACGGCATCCACGGCGACAAGCCGCAGGCGACCCGTCAACGCGCGCTGGACCGCTTCAAGTCGAGCGACGTGCAGATCCTGGTGGCCACCGACGTGGCGGCCCGTGGCCTGGATATCGAAGACCTGCCGCTGGTGGTCAACTTCGACCTGCCGATTGTGGCTGAAGACTACATCCACCGTATCGGCCGCACCGGCCGCGCGGGCAACACCGGCGAGGCGATTTCCCTGGTGTGCGCCGATGAAGTGAACATGCTGTCGGCCATCGAGATGCTCACGCGTCAGACCTTGACCCGGCATATGGAACAGGATTTCGAACCGGAACACCGCGTGCCGGACACCGATGCCAGTGGGCAAGTGGTGAAGAAACCGAAAAAGCCGAAGAAGCCCAAGGCTTCCGGTGGTGGCGGCAAGCGCAACCTGGGTAAGTGGGTGGACAGTGGTGAGGTCGCGCCTGCCGAGCCGTCGATCAAGCCGGTGCGCAAGGTGCCGGTGTTCAACACCGGGCCGCGTAAGAAGAAGTGATTTTGCGGCGTGGCTGATGGCCTCATCGGGGGCAAGCCCCCTCCCACAGTTTTGATCTGTGAATACATTCAAAATGTGGGAGGGGGCTTGCCCCCGACGACGGCTTTGAATTCACCACAGATCTCAGCGCTTAAGCCACTCCAACATCCCCCGCCCGGCCGCTCTGCCACTGGCAAAACACCCCGTCAGCAAATACCCGCCGGTCGGCGCCTCCCAGTCCAGCATCTCCCCCGCACAAAACACCCCCGGTAATTGCTTGAGCATCAACCGCTCATCCAGCGCCTCAAACGGCACACCGCCCGCCGTACTGATCGCTTCATCCATCGGCCGGGTTTTCACCAGGCTCAGGGGCAATGCCTTGATAGCCACAGCCAATTGCGCCGGGTCGTTGAAATGTTCGGCGGGTGCCAGCTCACGCAACAACGCCGCCTTGACCCCATCCAACCCCAACTGACTGTGCAGATGCTTGCTCATCGAGCGCGACCCACGCGGCTTGGCCAAGGCGGCCTGGACCTTGTCCAGCGGCTTGCTCGGCAGCAGGTCGATGTGCACCGTGGCGGCGCCATTGCGATTGATCGCCTCACGAATCGGTGCCGACAGCGCATAGATCAGGCTGCCCTCGATACCGCTGGCGGTGATCACGCATTCGCCGAGGCGCGGCTTGTCATCTCCCAGGCCGATAGCGACGTTTTTCAACGGTGCGCCAGCGAATTTGCTGACCATCAGTTCGCTCCAGGCCGACACCTCGAAGCCACAATTACTCGGCTGTAACGGCGCGCAGGGCACGCCTTTAGCTTCCAGCCGCTTGAGCCAGGTGCCGTCGGAGCCCAGGCGCGACCAACTGCCGCCGCCAAGGGCAAGCAGCACGGCGTCGCTGTGGATGGTTTTTTCGCCGTCCGGGCTGTGGATAAGTAAACCGCCGTCCGCGCTCCAGCCCAGCCAGCGATGGCGGGTGTGGATAACCACGCCGTGGTCGCGCAGGCGCTTGAGCCAGGCACGCAACAGCGGGGCGGCTTTCATGTCTGTGGGAAACACCCGGCCGGAGGTGCCGACAAAGGTGTCGATGCCCAGGCCATGAATCCATTCGCACAGCGCTTGCGCACCAAACGCACGCAGCAACGGCGCCATCTGCGGCGCACGTTCGGCATAGCGTGACAGGAACGCCGGGTAAGCCTCTGAATGGGTGATGTTCATCCCACCCACGCCGGCCAGCAGGAACTTGCGCCCCACCGAGGGCATGCCGTCGTACACGTCCACCCGCAGGCCCGCCTGGCTCAGGACTTCAGCGGCCATCAGGCCGGCAGGGCCGCCGCCGATAATGGTGACGTGTTGGGCAGGGGTGTGAGACATGGGCAGGGCTACGGTCGCGTGAATAGGCCGAGCATTCTACCCGAGGACGGCGCAAGTTCCTGATCAAAAAACGTACAGCTTCCTACAGGCTATGCGGTTACTGGCTTTCAGACGTTTACGCTCAAGTTATCCACAGGCCGTTCCACAGGCATTGTGGGTAACGCCCATATTTCAATGACAACCTGATGACGTCCACACCCGTTGTGCGCTGTGGTGCAGGATGCCGTGGCGGCGGGCTAAGGCCACACGGTCTTTGCTGTAGCCGCCGCCGATCACGCCCATCATCGGAATGTCGCGGCCCAGGCAATGGCGCATCACGCTCTCATCGCGGGCGGCGACGCCTTCGTCTGTCAGCTTGAGGTAGCCGAGGGCGTCGTCCTTATGCACGTCGACGCCCGCGTCGTACAGCACCAGGTCCGGCTGGTACAGCGGCAGCAGGTAGTTGAGCGCGTCGTCCACCACCTTGAGGTAATCGGCGTCGCCCATGCCCATGGGCAGCGGGATGTCCCAGTCGCTCTGGGCCTTGCGCGCCGGGAAGTTCTTTTCGCAGTGCAGCGACACGGTGATCGCGTCCGGCGTGTCGTGGAGGATGCGCGCGGTGCCGTCGCCCTGGTGGACGTCGCAGTCGAAGATCAGCACGCGGTTGACCCGGCCGCTGGCCAGCAGGTAATGGCTGATCACGGCCAGGTCATTGAAGATGCAAAAGCCCGCCGGGTAATCGTAGTGGGCGTGATGGGTGCCGCCGGCCAGGTGGCAGGCCAGGCCGTGCTCCAGCGCCTGCTCCGCCGCCAGGATCGAACCGCCCACCGCGCGCACGGTACGCCGCGCCAGGGCTTCGCTCCAGGGCAGGCCGAGGCGCCGTTGGTCTTCGCGGGACAACTCACCGCTCATGTAGCGTTCGATATACCCAGGTTCATGGGCCAGGGCCAGAATGTCCGCCGGACACAGCGGTGGGCGCATTAATTGGCTGTCCTGGGTCAGCCCGGTGGACACCAAGTGGTCACGCAACAGGCGGAACTTGTCCATCGGGAAGCGGTGGTCCGCCGGGAACTCGGGGCTGTAATCATCGTGGTAGATCAATGGCAAAGGCATGGGATTTTCTGACGGGAACCTGCGACGGATCTTAACAGCGCGGTACACTCACGCACATGGCAAGGGAGGGGGACCCATGGAGCCGATACTGGAATTGCACAGCGCACGCCTGGTGCTGCGCCAATGGCGCGATGCCGACCTGCCGGCGTTTGCGCACATGTGCGCCGACCCGCAGGTGATGCGTTATTTCCCGGCCCGATTGGACCGCCTGGAAAGCGCCGCGTTGATCGGCCGGATTCGTGGGCATTTCGCCGAATACGGCTTCGGCCTGTGGGCCTTGCAGCGCAAGGACAGCGGCGAGTTCATCGGCCTGACCGGGTTGCAGAATGTCAGCTTTGAAACCGCCTTCACCCCTGCGGTGGAAATCGGCTGGCGCCTGGCGCGTGAGCATTGGGGCCTGGGGTATGCCAGCGAGGCGGCATGGACCGCGTTGCGTTGTGGTTTCGACCGCCTGCAGTTGGACGAAATCGTCGCCTTCACCACCCAAACCAATCTGCCATCACAAAAAGTCATGCAAGCCATCGGGATGCATTACGATCCCCAGGCAGATTTTGAACACCCCAAGGTCGCGGCCGATGACCCGCTGCGCCCGCATGTTTTGTACCGCATCACCCGCGCCCAATGGTTGGACACGCTGCACGGATAAGCAGCCCGGAATGCCCCATAGATTGTAGGAGTTGCTCTATGAGCCAAGTATTGGAAGATCTGGTGGACTTGCTGACCCTGGAGCCGATCGAGGAAAACCTCTTTCGCGGCCGCAGCCAGGACCTGGGTTTTCGCCAACTGTTCGGCGGGCAAGTGCTCGGCCAGTCGCTGTCGGCTGCCAGCCAGACCGTAGAGGCCGAGCGGCACGTGCATTCTTTGCACGGTTATTTTCTGCGCCCCGGCGATGCCGCATTGCCGGTGGTGTATTCGGTGGACCGCGTGCGCGATGGCGGCAGCTTCAGCACACGCCGGGTGACGGCGATCCAGAAGGGCCACCCGATTTTTACCTGCAGCGCGTCATTCCAGTACGACGAAGCCGGCTTCGAGCACCAGACCAGCATGCCTGCGGTGGTCGGTCCGGAAAACCTGCCGTCGGAGCTGGAACTGACCAAGCAGCGCGTCCACCTGATCCCCGAGCACATGCGCGACAAGTTGCTGTGCCCCAAGCCGATCGAAGTGCGCCCGGTGACCGAAAAAGACCCGTTCAACCCGCAGCCGTCCGACCCGGTCAAGTACGTGTGGTTCCGCGCCGACGGCGCTTTGGCCGACACGCCGGCGCTGCATAAGTACCTGCTGGCCTACGCCTCGGACTTCGGCTTGCTGACCACGTCGCTGCTGCCCCATGGCAAGACCGTGTGGCAGAAAGACATGCAGGTCGCCAGCCTCGACCACGCGCTGTGGTTCCACGCCGACCTGCGCGCCGATGACTGGTTGCTCTATGCCATGGACAGCCCGTGGGCTGGTAATTCCCGTGGTTTCTCGCGGGGCAGCGTGTACAACCGCGCTGGGCAACTGGTGGCCTCGGTCACTCAGGAAGGCCTGATCCGCCACCGTAAGGACTGGGCGTGAGCCTGGCGCAGATTAAACATTGGGTGTTCGACATGGACGGCACCCTCACGGTGGCCGTGCATGATTTCGCGGCCATTCGCGTAGCGCTGGATATTCCGCCCGAGGATGACATCCTCACCCACCTCGCAGCATTGCCGGCGGATGTCGCGGCGGCCAAACATGCCTGGTTGCTGGAGCATGAGCGCGAGCTGGCGCTGGGTTCGGTCGCGGCGCAAGGCTCGGTGGAACTGGTGCGTGAATTGGCCGGGCGGGGTTGTCGCCTGGGCATCCTGACCCGCAACGCGCGGGAGCTGGCGCATGTGACGTTGGAAGCGATTGGCCTGGCGGACTGCTTTGCCGTCGAGGATGTACTGGGGCGCGATGATGCGCCGCCCAAGCCCGACCCAGGCGGCCTGCTGAAACTGGCGGCGGCCTGGGATGTCTCGCCCAGTGCGATGGTGATGGTGGGGGATTACCGCTTTGACCTGGATTGCGGCCGCGCAGCGGGGACCAGAACAGTGTTGGTCAACCTGCCGGAGAACCCGTGGCCCGAGCTGGCTGATTGGCATGCCGCAGACTGCGCGGTACTGCGCCGGATGATCCAGCCCGGGCAATAGAGATCAAATGTGGGAGGGGGCTTGCCCCCGATAGCAGTCTGTCAGTTAAAAAATTGCTGACTGTTACACCGCAATCGGGGGCAAGCCCCCTCCCACAGGTTGAGCCGGTTTCTGCAGGTATTACTGAGAGAACAGTGCCTTCTGCCCTTCAGGCGAAGTGAAGATCCCATCGCCGTTATGCCCAACCCCCGGCACTTCCACCAGCTTCTGGGTCAGTTGCGGGTGGCGCTGCTTGAGGTAGTCGAAATAGTTGTGTCCGCGAATCAGGCGGTACGCGCCCTGGGTCTCGGCTTCGCAGCTTTTATCCAGCGCCGGGTGGTTCGGGTCGGTGTCTTGCCGGCCCAGCAGGTAGGTGATGTCACGCGACACATAGGCCTGTTCCAGTTGCTCGGCGCTTTGCCCCTTGGCATAGGCGGGCAGGTGTTGCATGCCGTACTTCCAGTCATTGAAGCCAGGGCAGTCGGCGACCTTGAACGGCACCGGGCGCTGCGGGCTGAAGTAGGCGTAGGACGACGGGTTGGCCACCACATAGCGCAGGCGGATGCCCGCGCTTTGCAGGCTCGGTTGAGCATGGCCGGTGAGCGCGAAGCGCTGCACCACCTGGCCGCCGCCGGAATGGCCGGCCACCACAATCTCTTTCAGTGCCGGGAACACGGTGCGGTTGCCCAGGTGCTCGATAATCTGGTCCAGGGCGCCGTAGGAACTGACCTGGCCGGGGCCCGTGGAGGGCCCGCCGGCCATCCAGTCATTGCCGTTCCAGCGCAGCACTTGCGGGGCCAGGTGATGGCGTTTCACGTCCGAGTCATTGAGAAACTGCGGCGCGACCACCAGCGTCGTGCCGCCAACCCCGGCATGTTCGGCGGCGTCTTCAGCGCTCTGCAGGTAGGTCTGTGCGTTGCGCAGGCGACCATGCACGATGATCAACGCACGGGTGACGTTGGGCAGGGGTTTACTCCAGTCCTGGCTCAAGCCGAGGCTGAGGTCGCCGGCCGGCAGGTGAAAGCGCTCGGGGCTGACCACCTTGACCCCCTGCTCGGCGGCCCAGGTGGAGGCGCTGCAGGCGACCAGCACACCCAGCAGCATTCGCAATCGCGTATGCATTTAAAGGCTCTTGGCCGCGAAGGTGTCGCATTGAGTGATCTGGCCTTGGGCAAAGCCGGTCTTGAACCAACGCACGCGCTGCGCCGAGGTGCCGTGGGTAAACGAGTCCGGCACGACACGGCCCTGGCCCTGTTGCTGCAAACGGTCATCGCCAATCGCGTTGGCCGCATTCAGCGCTTCTTCGATATCGCCGGGTTCCAGCCAGTTCAGGCGTTTTTGCGCGCGGTTGGCCCACACGCCGGCAAAGCAGTCGGCCTGTAGCTCCTGACGCACCAGCAGGCCGCCGTCGCCTTGCATCTGCCGGCCTTGCTGGCGCGCAGCCTGGATCTTCGACGAGATGCCGAGCAAGGTCTGTACGTGGTGCCCGACTTCGTGGGCGATCACGTAGGCCTGGGCAAAATCGCCGGCGGCCTGGAAGCGTTGCGACATTTCCCGGAAGAAATCCAGGTCCAGGTACACCTGCTGATCCGCCGGGCAATAGAACGGGCCGCTGGCGGACGTGGCGCCACCGCAGGCGGAATTGACCCGGCCACGGAACAGAATCAGTTTCGGGTTCTTGTAGGCCAAGCCGTTTTCCTGGAACACCTGGGCCCAGGTGTCTTCGGTATCGCCGAGCACCGCACGGACAAAGTCGGTCTGCTCATCATTGGCCGGCGGCGCCTGGCGCGACGGGGTGCTCACCGAGGGCGCCTGTTCCAGCTGGCCGGTCAATTGGCCGAGGATCTGCAGCGGGTCCTGGCCGGTCAGCCAGCCGATGCCGACGATCAACACAATCGCGGTCAGGCTCAGGCCCTTGCCGCCGCCAAAACGCATGCCTCCACCACCACCGCCACTGTCATCGCGGGCATCCACCACGTTGTCGCTGCGTCGGCCTTTTTTCCATAGCATGGGGGCAATCCTCTGTGTGCTAAGCGTGATTGATTATGGTCGTGATTAACGGCAATAGCCTTCGCCGGTGGCGACGATCAGGCAGTTCTTTTTATCCGCCAGCCATTTCAACCCGGTTGCCGCACCGTCACCGGCGCGCAGCTGTTGCGGGCCATCGGGGCGGGTGAAGGCGATGCCGTCTTCGGCCGCTTCACCTTTGAAGGTGCCGGCGGCGTCGGCGTCGAGGCCGTATTGCATGGTAAGAAGGTAGTGGCCACGGCCGATGCTGTCGTCCTTGGCGATGGTCAGGTGCAAGCCTTCGACGCCGATCCATTTGCCGACCCAGCTGTCGGTGGGTGGGGTTTGCGGCACCAGGGTCGCTTGCACGGAAGGCGGCGCCGGTTTGGCGGGCGCCTTGGACTCTTGGTTGCACGCGGTGAGCAGGGCAAGGGTAGACAGAAGAAAGACAGTTTTTTTCATAGCGGCAAGGCCTTGGTTAAAAAGTGTGCAACGCCGGGGCGAACGTGCAGCGTTGGACTCGATTGCAGTGATTTAGTGCGCTGTTCGCACGGTGTTTGGTTATGCTCTTGGGGCAGACGCATGCCCGACTGCTAGATTAACGGGTTGAGTACCACCGCGTTCAGCCCGCCACGCAAGAGAATTCAATGACTGTCAGCACCCCACTTTCCGGCGTCAACCATCCCTTCAAAGGCATTCTGCTGATTGTGGTGGCGACTTTTCTGTTCTCCAGCCACGACGCCTTGTCCAAATTCCTGGCCGGGTTCTACCCGATCGTGATGGTGGTGTGGGCGCGTTACCTGGTGCATACCTTGTTGATGGCCGGGATTTTCCTGCCGCAATCGGGCTTGCGCGTGCTGCGCAGCAAACGGCCGGGGATGCAGGTGGTGCGGGCCCTGTGCCTGTTGGGTACCAGCCTGTTTTTTACCGCCGCGCTGCATTACATCCCGCTGGCGGAAGCCACCGCAGTGAACTTCCTTGCGCCGATCCTGGTGACGGCGCTGTCGGTGCCTCTGCTCGGTGAACACGTGACGCGTGGCCAATGGCTGGCGGTGATCTGCGGGTTTGTCGGGGTGCTGGTGATCATCCACCCGGGCGGTGAACTGTTCACCCCGGCGGTGCTGCTGCCGCTGTGCTCGGCATTGTTCTTCTGCTTCTACCAACTGCTCACGCGCATCCTCAGCCAATACGACACGCCCACCACCAGTAACTTCTTCGCCGGCCTGTGCAATACCTTGGTGATGAGTGCGATGGTGCCGTTCTTCTGGCAAGTGCCAACCCTGTGGCACGGCGTGTTGATGCTGGCGTTGGGCACCTGCGGGATGACCGCGCACTTGCTGCTGACCCAGGCCTTCCGCTTCGCGGCGCCGGCCTTGCTGGCGCCGTTCGGCTATTGCCAGATCGTGTTTGCGGGCGTGTTGGGCTGGCTGGTGTTTGCGCATACCCCCGACTTGACCACGGTGGTCGGCATCGGGGTGATCTGCATGAGCGGGTTGGCCGCTGCCTGGCAGCAGCGGCGGCGCTGAATCAGGCGTCGACCCTGGGAATCTTGCGCGGTGCCATGAAGTACATCCAGGTCAGCGCGATGAAGTACATCGCCGGGATCAGGGTGAACAGCACGGTGTAGTTGTTGTTCGTCACGGTCAGGATGTGGCCGACAATCTGGGTCATGAACATGCCGCCGATGGCCGCGCACATGCCGCCGAAGCCGAATACCGTACTCATCATGTGCTTGGGCGTGTAGTCCATCACCAGGCTCCAGATGTTGGCGGTCCAGGCCTGGTGTGCGCCAATCGCCAGGGAGATGGCGAACACCGCGACCCACAACTGGCTGGAGCCGGCGGCCATGATCACCCCGATGATGCAGCAGGCGAACAGCAGCATTGACAGCAGCCGCGCCTTGATCGAATTCATCCCGCGGCCGATCAGGAACGACGACAGAATCCCACCGCCCACGCTGCCGAAGTCGGCGGTCAGGTAAATGATGATCAGCGGGATACCCATCTGCGTGACGTTGATGCCCAGGTTGTATTGCTGGTTCAAGAACGGCGGCAGCCAGTACAGGTAGAACCAGAACACCGGTGCGGTCAGCGAGTAGGCGATGGCGAAGGCCCAAGTGCCGCGCATGCGCAGGATACGGCTGAAGGGGACGCGGGGCTGTTCCGGTTCGACTTCCCGTTGGATGTAGTCCAGTTCGGACTGCTTAACCGTCGGATGCTCTTCCGGGTTGTAGTACTTCAAGCCCCAGAACAGCAGCCAGATCCCACCGAGTGCCGACATGCACAGGAACGCCGCTTGCCAGCCCCACACATGCAGGATCAACGGCAGCAGCATCGGCGTCATCATCGCGCCGACGTTGGTGCCAGCGTTGAAGATGCCGGTGGCCACTGCGCGCTCGCCGGCAGGGAACCACAGGCGGGTGGTCTTGACGCAGGCCGGGTAGTTGGCGGCCTCGGTCAGCCCGAGGATGAAGCGGCAGACCATGAAGCCGACGGCCGAGGTGGCCAGGCCATGGGCGCCGGTGGCCACGCTCCACAGCAGCACCGCGCAGAAGAACACGCGCTTGACACCTACGCGGTCGATCAGCCGGCCTTGCAGCACAAAGCCAATCGCGTAGCCGACCTGGAACCAGAAGTTGATGTTGGCGTAGTCCATCGCCGTCCAGCTCATTTCTTTGGCCAGGATCGGTTGCATCACGCCGAGGGCGGCGCGGTCGATGTAGTTGAGTGTGGTCGCGAAGAACACCAGGGCCAGCATGCCCCAGCGAGTTTTACCGACGGCCATTGCACCGCGGATCTTGTCGCCGATGCCGGCGTGCGGATTGGCCGGGCGCGCAGCCAGGACGGAGTTTTGCGAAGGCATGAGGGTTTACCCGTTTTTGAAATTTTTATGGTGTGTTCTGGGTTTTGTTACGGAATCGATGGTGCGCAGTGGCTAAAAAATCGTCAATTCGCCAATGGCCATTGTGTTCGATAATCGCCCTGAAAACTAACTGGTTCGTACATTTCAATTGCTGCATTAGGCTAGGGGGCGAATAATTTACTGTAAATAACAATTGCCGGGAGTCGCCCCATGCAACGTTCCATCGCCACTGTTTCCTTGAGCGGCACCCTGCCGGAAAAGCTCGAAGCCATTGCCGCCGCCGGGTTTGATGGGGTCGAGATCTTCGAGAACGACCTGTTGTATTACGACGGCAGCCCGCGGGAAGTCAGGCAAATATGCACTGACTTGGGCCTGGCCATCACCTTGTTTCAGCCATTCCGCGACTTTGAAGGCTGCCGCCGCGACCGCCTGGCGCGCAACCTAGAGCGCGCCGAGCGTAAATTCGACCTGATGCACGAGCTGGGCACCGACCTGGTGCTGGTGTGCAGCAACGCCTCGACCGATTGCGTGGGCGATGAACGTATTCTACTCGATGACCTCAGCCTGCTCGCCGAACACGCCGGCCGCCGTGGCTTGCGCATTGGCTATGAAGCGCTGGCCTGGGGCCGGCATGTGAACACCTGGCAGCAGGTGTGGAACCTGGTGCGTCAGGTCGATCACCCGAGCCTCGGGGTGTTGCTCGACAGCTTCCACACCCTGTCGCTCAAGGGCGACCCGAGCGCCATCGCGGAGATCCCCGGCGACAAGATCTTCTTTGTGCAGATGGCCGACGCACCGATCCTGGCCATGGATGTGCTGGAGTGGAGCCGACACTTCCGTTGCTTCCCCGGCCAAGGCGAATTCGACCTGGCGGGTTTTCTCGCGCCGATCATCAAGAGCGGCTATACCGGGCCGCTGTCCCTGGAAATCTTCAACGACGGCTTCCGCGCCGCGCCAACCCGAGCCAACGCGGCGGACGGCCTGCGCTCGTTGCTCTACCTGGAAGAGAAAACCCGCCAACGCCTGGCGCAGGAACGCCCCGCCGTACCGCTGGATATCCTCTTCGAAACCCCGCCCGCCAGCGAATACGACGGCATCGAGTTCCTTGAGTTTGCCGTGGACGAAGACCTCGGCGCCAAGCTGACCCAATGGCTGGAGCGCCTGGGCTTCGTCAAGGCCGGCCAGCATCGCTCCAAGAGCGTCAGCCTGCTGCGTCAGGGCGATATCAACCTGATCCTCAACTGCGAGCCCTACTCCTTCGCCCACAACTTTTTCGAGGCGCATGGGCCGTCGCTGTGCGCCACCGCGATTCGGGTCAAGGACAGTGCCAAGGCCCTGGAACGGGCGGTGGCCTACAAGGGCCAGCCGTATCGTGGCCTGGTCGGGCCGAATGAACTGGAATTGGCGGCGGTGCGCGCGCCGGACGGTAGCCTGATTTACCTGGTGGACCCAAGCGAAGGCGTATACGACACCGATTTCAATCTGCAACCGGGCGCTGCCACCAGCGGTGGGCTTTTGCGCATCGACCACATGGCGATGGCCTTGCCTGCCGACAGCCTCGACAGCTGGGTGCTGTTCTACAAGAGCTTGCTGGATTTCGAGGCCGATGACGAAGTGGTGCTGCCTGATCCGTATGGCCTGGTGAAAAGCCGTGCGCTGCGCAGCCGTTGCAGCTCGATTCGTTTGCCGCTGAATATTTCCGAAAACCGCAACACCGCGATTTCCCACGCGCTGTCGAGCTATCGCGGCTCGGGTGTGCATCACATTGCCTTCGACTGCGCGGATATTTTCGCCGAAGTGCGCCGGGCCAAGGAGGTGGGTGTGCCGCTGCTGGATATCCCGCTCAACTACTACGACGACCTGGCGGCGCGCTTCGATTTCGACGACGAGTTCCTCAGCGAGCTGGCGTACTACAACGTGCTGTACGACCGCGACGCCCAGGGCGGTGAGTTGTTTCATGTGTACACCGAGCCGTTCGAAGGGCGGTTTTTCTTCGAGATCATCCAGCGCAAGCATGGCTACGCCGGCTACGGTGCGGCCAATGTGGCGGTGCGTCTGGCGGCGATGGCCAAGTCGCGCAGTGGTGCGGTACGCCAGGCACGGTTGTGACGGCAGGGCCGGTGCTTCCTTCGGGGAGCGCCGCGGCCCATAATCGCGGCCTGCACAATAAAAAACGGCCGTGAGCGCACCATGACCTTGACTCCCGATCTCTCCGCAGTGTCAGACGCACCGCGCAAGAGTCGCAAGAACAACCCGGAAAAGACCCGCGAAAACATACTGCAAGAAGCCATTGTCGAGTTTGTTCAGCAGGGCCTGTCCGGCGCTCGCGTGGATGCGATCGCCGAGCGTATCCACACCTCCAAACGCATGATCTATTACTACTTCGGCAGCAAGGAGCAGTTGTACGTCGAGGTGCTGGAGAAGCTCTACGGCGATATCCGCAACACCGAATCACGCATGAACCTCACGGCCCTGGAGCCGCGCGAAGCGATCAGTCGGCTGGTGGAGTTCACCTTCGATCACCACGACCGGAACGTGGATTTCGTGCGTATCGTCTGCATCGAAAATATCCACAATGCCGAGTACGTGAAGCGCTCCGATTCAATCAAGGCAATGAACAGCAACATCCTGGACGCGCTGGGCACGACCTTGCGCCGTGGCGCCGAAATGGGGCTGTTCCGCGAGGGGCTGGAGCCGCTGGACGTTCACCTGCTGATCAACTCATTCTGTTTTTATCGCGTATCCAACCGCCATACGTTCAGTGAGATTTTTCAGATCGAATTGTCGGACGAGGCGGTTAAGCAGCGGCATCGACAGATGATTTGCGAGTCGGTGCTGCGTTACCTGCAAACCTGAGGTTGGCGCGGATTCACGGTGGGAGGGGCAAACTCCCTCCCACATTTGGATGCGGTTTCGGCCGTCAGCTCTTCATGCTCTGGAAGTGCGCCAACATCCTGTGTGCATCCGGCACCACGCCACTGAACAATTCGAACGCCTTCACCGCCTGAAATACTGCCATGTTGCCGCCATCCAGAGTGCGGCAACCCAAGGCGCGGGCGTTGCGCAGCAATTCGGTCTCCAGTGGGAAATACACGATTTCCGCGACCCACAATTGCGCGTGCAGCAAGGCCGGTGGCACGGGCGTGCCGGGCAGTTTGGCCATGCCCATCGGCGTGGTGTTCACTAACCCGTCGGCCTCGGCCATGGCGTTTTCCAGATGGGTGCCGACCTGGGCCCGTCCCGGGCCGAAACAGTGTGCGAGGTTATCCGCCAGGTCCTGGGCGCGGCTGGCGTCTACGTCGAAAATGCTCAAGTGCTCAACGCCTTCCGCCAGCAGCGCATGGGCCACCGCCGCGCCTGCGCCGCCGGCGCCCATCTGGACCACGCGTCGCCGAACGACATCCTGCAAGTTGCGCCGGAAACCTTCGGCGAACCCCAGGCAGTCGGTGTTATGGCCGATGCGTTTGCCCGCTTTGAACACCACGGTGTTGACCGCCCCAATGCCCCGGGCCTCGTCGGACAATTCATCGAGTAAAGGCAGGATCGCCTGCTTGCACGGGTAGGTAATGTTCAACCCGGTGAAGTTCATCTGCTCGGCGGCCTGCAGCAGGTCGGGCAGGGCATTGATGTCCAGCTGCAGCGGTTCCAGGTCGATCAGGCGATACAGGTAGCGCAGGCCTTGGGCGTCACCTTCCTGTTCATGCAGGGCGGGCGTGCGGGAGGCCTGGATGCCGGCGCCGATCAGGCCGGCGAGGACGCGCGGTTTCATCGGGCTCATCCTTTCACCGTGCGGCTGAAATGTTCCAGGGCCAGGTGATAGCCGTGGCTGCCAAACCCGGCGAGTACCGCCTTGGTGATGGGCGACACGAACGAGTGATGACGAAACGCCTCGCGCGCATGCACGTTGGATAAATGCACCTCGATCACCGGCACTTCACTGGCCACCAGCGCATCGCGAATCGCCACCGAGGTGTGGGTCCAGGCCGCCGGGTTGATCACGATACCGGCGCAACGGGCGCGGGCGCCGTGAATCCAGTCGAGCAATTCGCCTTCGTGGTTGGTTTGGCGAAATTCGATGGTCAGCCCCAGTTGCTCGGCACTGCGGCCACACAGCGCGGCGATGTCGGCCAGGGTTTCATGGCCATAGGTGGCGGGCTCACGGGTGCCGAGCAGGTTGAGGTTGGGGCCGTTGAGCACCAGCACGATGGGCGGCATAAGGGGATCTCCACAGTTATTGTTCGTTGTGCGGATAAAATGTACTGAATGGTTAATTTGGTCAATCGATGGCGGTAGATGTGTTCGATTATCGAACCGTTAATCAGTGAGACCGGGCATTTCCAGGTGCTGCCATGAGTCGTTACAAGACCGTATTCGACGGTTTGCCCGCTGTTACTACGCTGTGAAAAACGCCCTGATCAAGGAGCCGGTTGTCGGGTGATGCATGGAAAAGTGTTACCCGGCGGAAAATAACCTAACGGATGGGTTACGATGAAAGTAGGCACTTACAAAGGACATGTGATTGCGGTGTTTCTCAGGGATGAGCATTGCCCGCCTCACGTGCATGTCAGGGGAAAGCAATGGGATGCGCGTTTTCGTTTCAGCTTTCTGGATGGGCGAGTGGAGCTTTGGGATGTAGACCCCGAACGGCGGCGGCCACCCCCCGGGATTCTGGAGGGCATTCGCCAGACGTTGATGCAGCGACACGTCCTGGCTCGTGTACGAAGGATCTGGTGGGAAAAACTGCAAACGGTTTGCCTGGAGAACCATTCCTGGGATTGGGACGCCGATGAGGTGGTGCCGGGGTTGATCATTCGGCGTGGCGTCTATGTGATTGCAAACGCCCGACACGATGTGGCGGGGCAGCGAACCCTTTTGAATCTGGTCAGGGCGCCAGATTGTGTGGAGATTGATCTATGAAAATCGTAAAAGCCAAAACTTTGCCCGATGTACCGATCACTGAGGCCGATATCGATAAGGCCATAGTGCGGGGGCGCAAACTGAAGCGTGTGTACGCCAATGCCTGCTCGGTGCGTTACGAGGATGACTGCATCTCCATCGGCTTCAGCGATGGCAGTCGCATCATGTTGCCGGTGGCCGGTCTTCCGGAGTTCGGAGGGTTTTCCGCGCAGGACTTCGAGCAATTGGAGGTCGGCTTTGGCGGCAAGGCGCTGTGCTGTGAAGCCCGCGACCTGCATGTTTCCATCACCGGCCTGATTGCGACCAGCCAGCCCTTGATGGATCTGGCCGTGAGCCTGGTGGCGTCGCACAACGGCCGTAAAAGCAGCGCGGCCAAATCCGCCGCTGCCCGAGCCAATGGCAAGAAGGGCGGTCGGCCGCGCAAGGAGCCGTAAGGGAGGTTATCGACGGGTCAACAGCACCCCGGACTCCATATGGTGCGTCCATGGGAACTGGTCGAACATCGCGCATTGGGTAATCCGGTGCGTGTCATGCAGTTGCGCAATGTTCGCCGCCAGGGTTTCCGGGTTGCAGGAGATGTAGAGGATGTTGTCGAAGCGCCGGGTCAGTTCGCAGGTGTCCGGGTCCATGCCGGCGCGCGGCGGGTCGACGAAGACGCTGCCGAATTCGTAGCTTTTCAGGTCGATGCCGTGCAGGCGTCGGAACGGGCGCACGTCGTTCAGCGCTTCGGTGAGTTCTTCGGCGGAGAGGCGCACCAGGGTGACGTTATCCACTGCGTTTTCATCGAGGTTGCTCAAGGCTGCGTTCACCGAGGTCTTGCTGATTTCGGTGGCGAGCACGTTGCGCACGCGGGTGGCCAGCGGCAGGGTGAAGTTGCCGTTGCCGCAGTACAGCTCCAGCAGATCGTCCGGGCGATCGCCGAGTGCGTCGTATGCCCAGTTGAGCATCTTCTGGTTCACCGTGCCGTTGGGCTGGGTGAAGGCGCCTTCGGGTTGGCGATAGCTGAAGGTGCGGCCACCGACGTCGAGTTTTTCCACCACGTAGTCATGGCCGATCACATCGCGTTTGCCCTTGGAGCGGCCGATGATGCTCACGTTCAAGTCGGCGGCCAGCTGGTTCGCGGCGGTGTGCCAGTGCTCGTCCAGCGGGCGGTGATAGCACAGGGTGATCATCGCGTCGCCGGCCAAGGAGGTCAGGAACTCCACCTGGAACAGCTTGTGGCTCAGGGCGGCGCTGGCTTGCCAGGCGGCCTTGAGCTGCGGCATCAACTGGTTGATGCGCTGGCTGGCGATGGGGAACTCGTCGATCAGGATCGGCGTGCGCTTGTCGTCCTGGGAGAACATTGCGTAGTGGCGTTCCCCTGCTTCGCGCCACAGGCGGAATTCCGCGCGCAGGCGGAAGTTCTGCAGGGGCGAGTCGAAGACCTGAGGCTGTGGTGCGTCGAACGGTGCCAGCAGGTCACGCAAGCGCGTGACCTTGTCTTGCAGTTGAACGGTGTAGCTTGCGGCGTCAAAAGTCATGCGTTGAACCAGCCCAGCTTGATCACAAACAGAATCGACAGAATCACCAGCGCCGGGTTCAGCTCACGGTAGCGGCCCGAAAGCAGCTTGATGGCGGTCCAGGCGATGAAACCGAAGGCGATGCCGTTGGCGATGGAGTAAGTGAAGGGCATCGCCAGGGCGGTGATCACCACCGGCGCTGCAACAGTGATGTCATCCCAGTCGATTTCCGCCAGGCCCGAGGTCATCAGCACGGCCACGAACAGCAACGCCGGTGCAGTGGCGAAAGCCGGTACGCTGGAGGCCAGTGGCGAGAAGAACAGCGCCAGCAGGAACAGGATCGCGACCACGACCGCGGTCAAACCGGTGCGGCCACCGGCACTCACGCCTGCGGCGGATTCGATGTAGCTGGTGGTGGTCGAGGTGCCCAGCAGCGAACCGGCCATGGCGGCGGTGCTGTCGGCGATCAGCGCACGGCCCATTTTCGGCATGTGGCCATCCTTGTCCATCAACCCGGCGCGCTTGGCCACGCCGATCAGGGTGCCGGAGTTGTCGAACAGGTCGACGAACAGGAACGCGAAGATCACGCTGACCAGGCCGATGTCCAGCGCGCCCTTGATATCCAGCTGCAGGAAGGTCGGGGCCAGGGACGGTGGCATCGAGGTCACGCCGCCGAACGGGGTCACGCCGAGCAGAATGGAGACAATGGTCACCGCCAGGATGCCGATCAGCACCGCGCCGCGTACCGCCAGGGCTTCCAGCGCGACGATCAGCGCGAAACCGAGGGCGGCGAGGATCGGTGCCGGTTGTTTCAGGTCGCCCAGGCCGACCATGGTGGCCGAGTTGCTCACCACGATCCCGGCGTTGTGCAGGGCGATCAGCGCCAGGAACAGGCCGATACCGGCAGCAATCGCCGAGCGCAGGGGCAGGGGGATGCTGTTGATGATCCATTCACGGATGCGGAAGATCGACAGCATGAAGAACAGCACCGCCGAAATGAACACCGCCCCCAGCGCCACTTGCCAGGTATGGCCCATGTGCAGGACCACGGTGTAGGTAAAGAAGGCATTGAGGCCCATGCCCGGCGCCAGCGCGATCGGGTAGTTGGCGATCAAGCCCATCACGGTCGAACCGATGGCCGCTGCCAGGCAGGTGGCGACGAACACTGCGCCCTTGTCCATGCCGGTTTCGCCGAGGATGCTCGGGTTCACGAACAAAATGTAGGCCATGGCCAGGAATGTCGTGATGCCCGCGAGGATCTCGGTTCGCACGTTCGTGTTGTGTGCTTTGAGTTGAAACAGCTTTTCCAGCATGCCTGCTCCCTGTGACGCTATGTTGCGTCGTTATTTGTTGACCTCTAAGTCAAAGCACAAATTGCGCCAAGCGCCTGTGGTTTCAGAGAGGATCGGAAAAAGCGGCGCATCATACCAGCAGCCGAGGCCGTGTGGCGCACGGGCTTGGCTTTGTGGCGCATGGCTGTGAATCATGGCCTTGAGGCATACTGCGCCGATGTTTAATTCAGGGTCATCGACAGCATGAAAAAAGCCAACCGGTGGAGTCTAGCTCTGATCGCTTGTATCAGCGCGTGGTTAGGTGCGGCACCGGCGTGGGGCGCGACTGCACCGGCCTTGAGCGAGGTGCGGGTGTTCAAGGTCGAGTCGGCCGGGTGTGTGGAAACGATTCCGGAGCGCTCCCAGAGCACACAGATGTGTACGCACCGTGGGCCCACCCAGGTGTCGGTGATGGAGGTTGGCCTGGGCAACAACCCGATGGGTCGCTTCAATGGCGCAGTACTCAACGGGCAACGCACTGCAGTGTGCCAGGTCGGCAACGTCAGCCAGGCCTGCAATGGCGCGGGCACGTTGATGGGCTACATCTATGTGTTCGACCTGAATGTCGAAGCCCAAGGCTGGTTCGAATACAGCAACACGTCGATCAACGCGCCGCGAAATACCTTGAATACCCAGCTCAATATCCGCTGATCAATGGCCCTGAACGTCACGGATATCCGCAGCGGCTGGTGGTGAGGTTCAGCCCTTGGCTTCGTCCAGCGGCACATGCATGCGGTCGCGGTGAGCCAGGGTCGGGAACAGTTTGATCCACGTCCCGGTCACCACCAACGTGCCGATCCCGCCCATGACCACGGCGGGCACGGTGCCGAACCAGTGGGCGGTGATCCCGGATTCGAACTCGCCCAGTTGATTCGACGCGCCGATAAACAGGCCGTTGACCGCACTGACCCGCCCGCGCATGTCGTCCGGGGTTTCCAATTGCACGAAGGATGCGCGGATCACCATGCTGATCATGTCGGCCGCGCCCAGCACCACCAGCACCGCCAGGGAAAACCAGAACGAGGTGGACAGGCCGAAAGCGATGGTCGCCACCCCGAACACCCCGACGGCGGTAAACATCACACGGCCCACGTGTCGGTCGACCGAGAAGCGCGCCAGCCACAACGACATCAACAGCGCGCCCACCGCCGGCGCCGAACGCAGCAGGCCCAGGCCCCAGGCGCCGGTCAGCAGGATGTCCTTGGCGAACACCGGCAGCAACGCGGTGGCACCGCCGAGCAGCACGGCGAACAGGTCGAGGGAAATCGCCCCGAGGATGTCCGGGCGGCTGCGGATAAAGCGAATCCCGGCCAGCAGCGAGTCCATCGTGGCCTTGGCCTTGTTCAGCGGCGTCTGGCGCGCGGGCAGGTTGAGGGTCAGCGTGCAGGCAATGAGGTACAGCACCACGGTCGGGCCATACACCCACACGCTGCCGAACGCATAGAGCAAACCGCCGAGGGCCGGGGCGACGATGGTTGCCAGTTGCTGGGCCGATTGCGACGAGGCCACGGCGCGCGGGAACAGCGTGCTGGGCACGATGCTCGGGAGCAGCGCTTGGGTGGTGGGCATTTCAAAGGAGCGCGCGGCGCCGAGCAGGAAGGCGAGGATAAAGATCATCTCGCGGGTCACATTGCCGGTCAGGCCGCCAATGGCCAGGGACACGGCAATCAGCGCCTGCACGGTCTGACAGATGGCCGCCACCTTGCGCCGATCATAGCGGTCGGCCACATGCCCGGTGTGCAGCATGAACAGCACGCGGGGAACGAATTCCACCAGGCCGACCAGGCCAAGGTCCAGCACGTTGCCGGTCAGTTGATAGAGGTTCCAGCCGATGGCCACGGTGAGCATTTGGAAGCCGCTGGCGGTGAAGATCCGCGCCAGCCAGAACGCGATGAAAGGGCGGTGGTGACGCAACAGCAACGCGGGTTCATTGGGCATCGGGAGTTCGGGCCAGCGCGGTAGGGAAGCCCGAGATTAGCATCAAACTGTAACAAACAGTTGCAGAAACTGCGCTGAGGCAAGCTGTCACGCGGCAAAAGACCACACAAGCCAATTACCAAAATGGGACTACTCTTTTGACTGTGATTGATCCAGATCAAAGCTATTTCAGGATTTGTTCTGGCGGCCGCAAGGCCTGACTCCCTACGTGGTTGGTAAAAAAAGAAACGAATTGAAATTCGCCACACTCCATATCCGTGGGGGCAGTGGATGCGGCCTCCAGCCAGCATTCGGTATTACCTGACAGAGGAAGACTTATGTTCGGTTTGGAGGCGCTAGATCTCGCCCGAATTCAGTTCGCGTTTACTATCTCGTTCCACATCCTGTTCCCGGCGATCACCATCGGCCTTGCGAGTTACCTTGCGGTGCTGGAAGGCTTGTGGCTCAAGACCCATAACGATACCTACCGTGACCTCTACCATTTCTGGTCGAAGGTCTTTGCCGTCAACTTCGGCATGGGCGTGGTCTCTGGCTTGGTCATGGCGTACCAGTTCGGCACCAACTGGAGCCGCTTCTCGGACTTCGCCGGCTCCGTCACCGGGCCGCTGCTGACGTATGAAGTGCTCACGGCCTTCTTCCTCGAGGCCGGTTTCCTCGGCGTGATGCTGTTCGGCTGGAACAAGGTGGGGCGCAAGCTGCACTTTTTCGCGACCGTGATGGTGGCCGTCGGCACGCTGATTTCGACCTTCTGGATTCTCGCTTCCAACAGCTGGATGCAGACTCCCCAGGGCTTTGAAATCATCGACGGCCGCGTGATCCCCACGGACTGGCTGGCCGTGATCTTCAACCCCTCGTTCCCCTACCGCCTGATGCACATGGCCACGGCGGCGTTTGTGGCGACGGCGTTCTTCGTCGGTTCTTCGGCGGCCTGGCATTTGCTGCGCGGCAAGGACAACCCGGCGATCCGCAAGATGCTGTCGATGGCCATGTGGATGGCGCTGATTGTCGCGCCTATCCAGGCAGTGATCGGTGACTTCCACGGCCTCAACACCCTGCAGCACCAGCCGGCGAAAATCGCCGCGATCGAAGGCCACTGGGAAAACATCGGCAACGAGCCGACGCCGCTGATCCTGTTCGGCTGGCCCGACATGAAGGCGGAAAAAACCAAGTACGCGGTGGAAATTCCCTACCTCGGCAGCCTGATCCTGACCCACTCCCTGGACAAACAGGTACCGGCGCTCAAGGAGTTCCCGCCTGAGGACCGCCCCAACTCGACCATCGTGTTCTGGTCGTTCCGGGTCATGGTCGGCCTGGGTTTCCTGATGATCTTCACCGGCCTGTTCAGCCTTTGGCTGCGTCGGGGCGGCAAAATGTATACGTCCCGGCCGTTCCTGTACCTGGCGTTGTGGATGGGCCCGTCCGGCTTGATCGCGATTCTCGCCGGTTGGTTCACCACCGAGATCGGCCGCCAGCCGTGGGTAGTCTACGGGCTGATGCGGACTGCGGATGCGTCCTCCGGGCATAGCCTGGCGCAGATGAGCATCACCCTGGTGCTGTTCGTGGTGGTGTACTTCGCGCTGTTCGGCGCTGGTTTGGGCTACATGATGCGCCTGGTGCGCAAAGGCCCGGTGGCCCACGACGGCATCGAGCCAACCCACGGTGGCCCAGGCCAGAAACGCACACCGGCGCGGCCGTTGTCGGCGGCCGATGACGGCAGCGATGACGATCACGTCGACCTCCAGCATAAGGGGCATTGAGATGGGTATTGATCTTCCGCTGATCTGGGCCGTGATCATCATCTTCGGCATCATGATGTACGTGGTCATGGACGGTTTCGACCTGGGCATCGGCATCCTCTTTCCGTTCATCCCCGGCAAGACCGACCGTGACGTGATGATGAACACCGTCGCCCCGGTCTGGGACGGTAACGAAACCTGGCTGGTACTCGGCGGCGCGGCATTGTTCGGCGCGTTCCCGCTGGCCTATTCGGTGGTGCTGTCGGCGTTGTACCTGCCGCTGATGCTGATGCTGATCGGGCTGATCTTTCGCGGCGTGGCCTTTGAATTCCGCTTCAAGGCCAAGGACCACAAGCGTCACCTGTGGGACAAGGCGTTCATCGGCGGGTCGCTGGCGGCCACGTTCTTCCAGGGCGTCGCGTTGGGTGCGTTCATCGACGGCATCCCGGTGGTCGATCGCCAGTTTGCCGGTGGCTCACTGGATTGGGCGACGCCGTTCACGATGTTCTGCGGCGTGGCGCTGATCGTGGCCTACGCGTTGCTCGGTTGCACCTGGCTGATCATGAAGACCGAAGGCAAGTTGCAAGAGCAGATGCACAACCTGGCGCGGCCATTGGCCTTCGTGGTGCTGGCGGTGATCGGTATCGTGAGTATCTGGACACCGCTATCGCACCCGGAAATCGCCTCGCGCTGGTTCACCCTGCCGAACCTGTTCTGGTTCCTGCCGGTGCCGATCCTGGTGCTGGTGACCATGTATGGGCTGATCCGCGCTGTGGCGCGCAACGCGCACTACACGCCGTTCCTGCTGACGCTGGTGCTGATCTTCCTCGGCTACAGCGGCCTGGGGATCAGCCTGTGGCCGAACATCATCCCGCCGTCGGTATCGATCTGGGACGCTGCCGCGCCGCCGCAAAGCCAGGGCTTCATGCTGGTGGGCACGTTGTTCATCATCCCGTTCATCCTGGGCTACACCTTCTGGAGCTACTACGTGTTCCGCGGCAAGGTCACCCATGAAGACGGTTATCACTAGGAGGGTCGTTTCATGTCCGGCAAACCTTCGTTGCACGAGATTGAACAGGCTGAGAAGCAACCGCTGTGGCGGCGCCTTGGTTGGTTGGCGATGATCTGGAGCGGCAGCGTGCTGGCCCTGTTCATCGTGGCCAGCCTGATGCGCCTGTTCATGAGCGCGGCCGGCCTGACCACGCACTGACATCCCATCCCGTTGCCTTGCGGCACGGTTTTTTGACCCTGCCCCTCTTTGGAGGGGCGGGGTCTTTTTTTATTTGCGCGCTTTGAGAATGACGAATTTGGGCGTGGCGGCCACTTGCTCGACGCCCCGGAACAGCCGCGCCAACTTGCTGTGATAACCCAGGTGACGGTTGCCGACTATATAGAGGGCACCGCCGACCACCAACGCTTCGCGCGCCTGCTGGAACATGCGCCAGGCGAGGAAGTCGCCGACCACCTGCTGCTGGTGGAACGGTGGATTGCACAGCACCACATCCAACGATTGCGGTGCCTGCCCGGCCAGGCCATCGTCGGCGCGGACGATGACCTCGCGATCACCCAGGGCCGCTTGCCAGTTCTCGGCGGCCGATTGCACGGCCATGTAGGACTCGTCCACCAAGGTGTAATGCGCGTCCGGGTTCTGCAGGGCGCTGGCGATCGCCAGTACGCCATTGCCGCAACCCAGGTCGGCGACTCGCGCACTGCCAAGGCTCGTGGGCAAGTGTGGCAGGAAAGCGCGGGTGCCGATGTCCAGGCTTTCGCGGCAGAACACGTTGGCGTGGTTGAGCAGGGCGATGGCTGGAGTGTCCAAGGCGTAACGGGTGGGGTAGGGCGAGACGGCGGCCGGGCGCTCCCCAACGGTGGCGATCAACAGCCGCGCCTTTTTGACCGCGAGGGACGCGTGCATCGGCCCGATGTACTGCTCCAGCAATTCACCGGCGGCCCGTGGCAGATGCTTGACCATCGCTGCGGCGATAACTTCAGCGCCCGGCGCCAGTTGGCCCTGCAGGCGGATCAACTGTTCTTCGAGCAGCGCCAGGGTTTTCGGCACGCGGATCAGCACCCGGTCGAATGGCCCGACAGGCACTTGGCTGGCGGGGATGAACGACACCGCATCGAACGCCTTGCCGTTGCGCAGCAGGTTTTTTCCCAGGCCTTGGGCGGCGAGAAACGAGTCGCCGCTGGATGTCACCTGCACATGGCCCTCAAGGCTGGCGGCCAATGCGCCAAAGCTATCGTTAAGCACCAGTACGCGAGTTGCGGCGTTCGGTTGCTGTTCGGCCAGGTAGCTGAGCAGATACTCGTCGGCGGCGTCGAAGGCCTGCAGCGGATCATTGTGCTGCTCGGGTTGGCGGATCAGATCGAGCTGGGCGAACGGGCTTTCGAGCAGGGGCATGGCGGGGGAGGCTCTGGGTAATCGATGGGTGTTCGGCAGGCGCTGTGGCGGCCGGCGGAACCGTCTGAGTGAACTGCGAGGCGGCACCGAGGGGCTGCGTCAACACTCAGAGTTGGCCGTAAATGTTACTTTTTTTTTGGAGTGATTACATGCGGTGTTTCAAAGCGGGTTAAAACAAGCCTGCTTTCGAGGCACAGAGCACCGCAGCGATTTTGTTATTGACGCCCATTTTAGTGAAGATGCTTTTGAGATGAAAACCAATGGTGCGTTCCGACAGGCACAGTATGGCGGCGATATCGGCAGCCGTTTTGCCCAGGGCTGACCATTTGAGGATTTCTGTCTCCCGTGGTGTCAATTTGCAGGCCGAAGGCGCGTTGGGCTTGTCGGCATATTTCTGTGCGACCACCGCATGCATCGCATGACAGAGCCACAATACCTGGCCGGCCTTTTCGTACAGCTCTTCCGGGCTGACCTCGCCCTTGCTGCGTCCCAGGGTCAGCATGCTGAACACGCCCTGGAAATCGTGGACCGCCTGGGTCCACCCCAGATGCACGCCAGAGGACCGGGCCAGTTCCCACAAATTCGGCGCGGCGCCGAACACTTTTTCCTCCCAGACGATCGGTAATACGCAACGTTTGCAGTGGGTGACAACCGGGTCTACGTCGAAAAAGTGGGCCTGGTCGTACAGGGAGTTCCATTCATTTGGGTAGTTGTTGAGGCAAATCGGTTTGCATGGGTGTGTGGGTCGTTGTGAACTCATCGTGAAGGAACAGAATTGGAAGCCAAGCTCGTAGGTTTTGTTGATGACCATTTCAAATACACTGGTGATCTTGTCCTCGCCTTCCAGTTTAGGGAGTCGTGTATTGCGCCAGTTGACCATCGGAAAATCTCCATGGAGTTCTTTGTGACTTGGGTACGTCCTGGCCCCCAATGTTGCACGCAAATTAGTGTAGGACACGGACTACACTTGCAGCGGAAATTTTCGTTCTTGTTCGTCGTGTTCTAAGACTCTTTAAGCAGGTATGCAACTTCCGTCCGCAACTTTTTGCGAAGTTTTGCCCTTTTTTAGTGGGTTTTAGCGTCTGTAGTGCGTCACTGGCAATCGCACTATGGGGCGATGTTGTGATGTGACTTGGACTAATAGCCAAATGTTTAGCAGTGCAATTAAATAGCCATCAACTTGTGGGGTTTTTGCTCTATTCACAATGCCACTACCGACTGCGGGTGTTTCCGCACGTGACTTTGGGGGACACTAGGGCACCTGTAGAACGGAGCTCCCCATGACGGCCAGTGCTGAGAAATTTACCCGCCAGACCCTGCTCGACGTGCAATCGCTGACCCCCAGCCTCTTCACCCTGCGCACCACCCGTGACCCGGGCTTTCGGTTCACCGCCGGCCAGTTCGTGCGCCTGGGGGTGACCAAGGCCGATGGCAGCACGGTATGGCGCGCGTACTCCGTGGTGTCGTCGCCGTTTGATGAGTACCTGGATTTTTTCTCGATCGTGGTGCCCGGTGGCGAGTTCACCAGCGAGCTGAGCCGTCTGCGCGTCGGCGATACGTTGATGGTCGAGCGTCAGGCCACAGGCTTCCTGACCCTGAACCGGTTTGTCGATGGTCGTGACTTATGGTTGCTGGGCACCGGCACCGGAGTGGCGCCGTTCCTGTCGATCCTGCAGGACTTCGAGGTCTGGGAAAAATTCGAGCGCATCATCCTCGTGTACAGCGCCCGGGAAGCCAGGGAGCTGGCCTATCAGTCGCTGATCCAGGGACTGGCGCAGCGTGAGTACCTGGCCGAGTACGCCCACAAGCTGACCTATCTGCCGCTGGTCACCCGCGAGCAGCACCCCGGTGCGCTGCACGGGCGCATTACCACCCTGATCGCGAATGGCGAGCTGGAGCGCGCAGCCGGCGTCGCGCTGACCCCAGAGCATTCGCGCGTGATGATTTGCGGCAACCCGCAGATGATCGACGACACCCGTCAGTTGCTCAAACAGCGCGATATGCAATTGAGCCTGTCCCGGCGCCCCGGCCAGGTGGCGGTGGAGAACTACTGGTAACAAAAAAGGCGCCCCTGGAGGCGCCTTCGTTCAAACCGATACGGCTTATTGCGGTTTGTCGTTCTGTGCCTTGAGCAGATCGCGGATCTCACCCAGCAACACTTCTTCCTTGCTCGGCGTCGGCGGCAGGCTGGGGGCCACGGCTTCTTCGCGTTTCAGGCGGTTGATGGCCTTCACGCCCATGAAGATCGCAAACGCGACGATCAGGAAGTCGATCACGCTCTGGATGAACTTGCCGTAGGCCAGCACGACCGCCGGGACATCGCCCTGCGCAGCCTTGAGCGTCACCGCCAGATCAGCGAAGTCCACACCGCCGATCAACAGACCGATCGGTGGCATCACCACGTCGCCTACAAACGAGGAAACAATTTTGCCGAAGGCGGCGCCGATGATAATCCCGACGGCCATGTCGACCACATTACCTTTGACCGCGAAGGCCTTGAACTCACTGATCACGCCCATAGGTTATTCCTTGTTACAGATGAGAAGGGTGAAAGTCAGTGTAAGTCAGTCGTAGCGGGCTTGCCTGACACAACTGTTAACACTGTCGGTTTTTATCGACACATTAAATCGCAAATAGTTTGCAAAGTGCCATCAATCGCGCGCGAAATACCCGCGATTTCAGTGAGTTACCAGATTATTTTCTCAATCGACCCGTTGGGGTTTTTCTATTTATCTTCTGACTCGCGGGTCACTAGCCTCTGGCAAGCACAACTGAATGTGCATTAAAAAAACCAGAGGAAACCTCGATGAACAACCCAATGAGCCGCGCGCCCGTTCTGGCGCGACATGCGCTGGTGCTGGCAACCGTCAGCCTGCTTTCGCTGTCTGTGCAAGCTGCCAACCTGACCCGCGACAATGGTGCCGCCGTCGGCGACAACCAGAACTCGCAAACCGCGGGCGCCAACGGCCCGGTGCTGCTGCAAGATGTGCAACTGATTCAGAAGCTGCAACGCTTCGACCGCGAACGCATCCCCGAGCGCGTGGTACATGCCCGTGGTACCGGCGCTCACGGCACGTTTACCGTCACCGATAACCTCAGCGACCTGACCAAGGCCAAAGTTTTCGCCGCCGGTGAGGCAACCCCGGTATTCGTGCGGTTCTCGGCGGTGGTACACGGCAATCACTCCCCGGAAACCCTGCGCGACCCTCGCGGCTTCGCCACCAAGTTCTACACCGCCGACGGCAACTGGGACCTGGTCGGCAACAACTTCCCGACGTTCTTTATCCGAGACGCCATCAAGTTCCCGGACATGGTCCATGCCTTCAAACCCGACCCGCGCACTAACCTGGATGATGACTCGCGTCGTTTCGACTTCTTCTCCCATGTTCCCGAAGCCACCCGCACCCTGACCGAGCTGTACTCCGACTCCGGCACGCCGGCCAGTTACCGCGAAATGGACGGCAACGGCGTACATGCCTACAAGTTGATCAACGCCAAGGGCGAAGTGCATTACGTCAAGTTCCACTGGAAGAGCCTGCAAGGCATCAAGAATCTTGATCCCAAGCAAGTCACTGAGGTGCAGGGCCGTGACTACAGCCATATGACGAATGACTTGGTCACCCATATCAACAAGGGCGACTTCCCCAAGTGGGACTTGTACGTGCAGGTGCTCAAACCTGAGGAACTGGCCAAGTTCGATTTCGACCCGCTGGACGCCACCAAGATCTGGCCCGGCATACCCGAGCGCAAAGTCGGGCAGATGGTGTTGAACCGCAACCCGGCCAATGTCTTCCAGGAAACCGAGCAAGTGGCCATGGCCCCGGCCAATCTGGTGCCGGGCATCGAGCCGTCGGAAGACCGCCTGCTGCAAGGCCGGGTGTTCTCCTATGCCGACACGCAGATGTACCGCCTGGGCGCCAACGCCCTGCAACTGCCGATCAACGCGCCACGGGTCACCGTCAACAACGGCAACCAGGACGGCGCGATGAATTCCGCCAAGACCAGCACCGGCGTGAACTACCAGCCAAGCCGCCTGCTGCCACGGGAAGAGCCGCAAACCGCGCGCTACAGCCAGTCGCCGCTGGCGGGCAGTACCCAGCAGGCGAAGATCCAGCGTGAGCAGAACTTCAAGCAGGCCGGTGATCTGTATCGCTCCTACAGCAAGAAAGAACGTCAGGACTTGATCGACAACTTCGGCGGCTCCCTGGCCACCACCGACGACGAGAGCAAGCACATCATCCTGTCCTTCCTCTATAAAGCCGACCCGGAATACGGCGCCGGCGTGACCAAGGTCGCCAAAGGTGACCTGGCCCGCGTGAAAGCGCTGGCACAAAAACTCACCGACTAACCCCACCCCCCCTGTAGGAGCGAGCTTGCTCGCGAAAAACGTCAACGATGACGCGTACATCCTGGATGTACGTGTTGCCTGGCAGATCTTCGCGAGCAAGCTCGCTCCTACAAGGGCTTTGCAGAGGAGTTGAATCAATGCGTACCTTCATCGGCGCGCTGCTGGCCTGCTGGTCGCTGAGCGGGGTTGCCGGGCAGCCTGTGCCCAATGACGCAGCGGCGCTCAAGGCGCAATTGCAAGGCTACTATTTCGATGCCGCACGTCGCGGCGACCTGCCCATGCTCGATACCTTCATCGACGCCGGCTTCCCCCTCAATACCCAGGACGACAAGGGCTACACCGCACTGATCCTCGCCGCCTACCATGGCGAAAGCGCCTACGTTGAACGTCTGCTCGCCGCCGGCGCCGATGCCTGTGTGCAGGACAAGCGCGGCAACACCGCGCTGATGGGCGCGATTTTCAAGGGCGAGCTGAAGATTGCCCAGCGCCTGCTGGCCACCGACTGCAACCCCGACCAGCGCAACGGCGCCGGGCAGACCGCCGCCATGTACGCTGGGCTGTTCAAGCGTCTCGAACTGCTCGACGAATTGAAGGCCAAAGGCGCCGACCTGAATGCCGAAGACCCGATCGGCAACAGTGCTTCACGATTGGCCAGCGGTGAAATCCGGACCCCGGCGCCGCGCTGAGCTATCATCGCGGTTTTTCGGTTGGAGGTTCTCAAATGGCAAAGGCCAAGCGCATGTACGGCTGCACCGAGTGCGGCGCGACCTTTCCCAAGTGGGCCGGCCAGTGTACCGAGTGCGGGGCGTGGAACACCCTCACCGAAACCATGATCGAAAGCGGCGGCGCCGCGGCCCCCAGCGGCCGTGCCGGCTGGACCGGGCAACAGGCGCAGATCAAGACCCTGGCCGAAGTCAGCGTCGAGGAAGTCCCGCGTTTCTCCACCGCGTCCGGTGAGCTCGACCGCGTGCTGGGCGGTGGCCTGGTGGACGGTTCGGTGGTGCTGATCGGCGGCGACCCCGGTATCGGCAAGTCGACCATCCTGTTGCAAACCCTGTGCAGCATCGCCAGCCGCATGCCGGCGTTGTACGTCACCGGCGAAGAATCCCAGCAACAAGTGGCCATGCGCGCACGCCGCCTGGGCTTGCCCCAGGACCAACTGCGGGTGATGACCGAAACCTGCATCGAAAGCATCATCGCCACTGCGCGGATCGAAAAGCCCAAGGTCATGGTGATCGACTCGATCCAGACGATTTTCACCGAACAACTGCAATCGGCCCCGGGCGGCGTGTCCCAGGTGCGTGAGAGCGCGGCTCTGCTGGTGCGCTATGCCAAGCAGAGCGGCACGGCGATTTTCCTGGTCGGTCACGTGACCAAGGAAGGCGCGCTGGCCGGGCCACGGGTGTTGGAGCACATGGTCGACACCGTGCTGTATTTCGAAGGCGAGTCCGATGGTCGTTTGCGTTTGCTGCGCGCCGTGAAGAACCGCTTCGGCGCGGTGAACGAGCTGGGCGTATTCGCCATGACCGACCGCGGGCTGAAAGAAGTCTCCAACCCCTCGGCGATTTTTCTGACCCGTGCCCAGGAAGAAGTCCCCGGTAGTGTGGTGATGGCAACGTGGGAAGGCACCCGCCCGATGCTGGTGGAAGTGCAGGCGCTGGTGGACGACAGCCATTTGGCCAACCCGCGTCGAGTGACCCTGGGCCTGGACCAGAACCGCCTGGCAATGCTGCTCGCGGTACTCCATCGGCACGGCGGCATCCCGACCCATGACCAGGACGTGTTCCTTAACGTGGTGGGCGGGGTCAAGGTGCTGGAGACCGCGTCCGACCTGGCGTTGATGGCGGCGGTGATGTCCAGCCTGCGCAACCGGCCGCTGCCCCACGACCTGTTGGTGTTTGGCGAAGTCGGCCTGTCGGGCGAAGTGCGCCCGGTGCCCAGCGGTCAGGAGCGTTTGAAGGAAGCAGCCAAACACGGCTTCAAGCGCGCGATCGTGCCCAAGGGCAACGCGCCGAAGGAAGCGCCGCCGGGGTTGCAGGTGATCGCGGTGACGCGGCTGGAGCAGGCGTTGGATGCACTTTTCGAGTAGCCCGCAACACCGCAGTACACCTGTGGGAGGGCGCAAACCCCTCCCACCGGTGGTCAGTGCTCCAGCAAAGCGCCCAACTGCCGCTCCAGTTCTGCCTGATCCCCCAGGTTCAACTCGATCAAGCGGCGCAAATGGCTGATCGATTCCAGACTGATGTGCTCGCATTCAAACCCCAGGTGACCGTTCTGGTCATGGGTCAGCCTGACCTGCATCTGCACATCGGTATTGGCGTCCAGGTGGATATCCACATCGAACGACTCGGTGCCGATGCTGTGCCAGGGCGTCGGTTTCTGCACCAACAATCCCTTCAGCGATAAGTCCACCAGTTGCACCGACCATTTCCGACCGTTCTGCCGGAGTTCAGTCTTGGCATCAAAGGCGATCCGGCGAAAACGACGGCGGTCAGACGCATGTTCGGTCATGGTGAAACCCTCTGTGGATGAAGGGATTGTAGCCCTACGCCATTATTGAGGCTTTATTTCTGCTTTTTTTGCCATGGGAAGGCTCTAGACCAATGTAGGGGGCTGGCCTTTAAGGCCAGTAGCGCTAAACTCGAGCTGGTTGTCCTTTCTGTCCACCCTGGCTGGAATACAAAAAATGAAAAATAATAATAGCCTGCTACGCCACTTACCCTGGCTGGTACTGGCCATAGTAGGTGCGTGCGCCCTGGGCGTAGTGGCCCTGCGCCGCGGCGAGGCGATCAATGCCTTGTGGATCGTCGTCGCAGCAGTGGCGATCTATCTGGTCGCCTATCGCTACTACAGTCTGTTCATCGCCAATAACGTGATGCAACTCGATCCACGACGGGCCACCCCCGCAGTGGTCAATAACGACGGTCTGGACTTCGTACCGACCAACAAACACATCCTTTTCGGTCACCACTTTGCGGCGATTGCCGGTGCAGGCCCCTTGGTCGGCCCGGTGCTGGCGGCGCAAATGGGTTATCTGCCCGGAACCCTGTGGCTGATCGCCGGCGTGGTACTGGCCGGTGCGGTGCAGGACTTCATGGTGCTGTTCCTGTCTACCCGTCGTAACGGCCGTTCCCTGGGGGATATGGTCCGCGAAGAGATGGGCCGCATTCCCGGGACCATCGCGCTGTTCGGCTGCTTCCTGATCATGATCATCATCCTCGCGGTGCTGGCGCTGATCGTGGTCAAGGCCCTGGCCGAAAGCCCGTGGGGCATCTTCACGGTGATGGCGACCATCCCGATCGCGATGTTCATGGGCATCTACATGCGCTACATCCGCCCGGGCCGCATCGGTGAGATTTCGATCGTCGGCGTGCTGTTGTTGCTCGGTTCGATCTGGCTGGGTGGGCAGATTGCCGCCGACCCGGTCTGGGCCAAGGTCTTCAGTTTCACCGGCATCCAGATCACCTGGATGTTGATCGGCTACGGTTTCGTCGCGGCGGTACTGCCGGTGTGGCTGATCCTGGCCCCGCGTGACTACCTGTCCACCTTCCTCAAAATCGGCACTATCGTCGCCTTGGCCATCGGTATCCTGGTGACCATGCCCGACCTGAAAATGCCGGCGCTGACCCAGTTCATCGATGGCACCGGCCCGGTGTGGAAGGGCGGTCTGTTCCCGTTCCTGTTCATCACCATTGCCTGCGGTGCGGTCTCGGGCTTCCACGCGCTGATCTCTTCGGGCACCACGCCGAAGTTGCTGGCCAGTGAAGGCCACGCCCGGTACATCGGGTATGGCGGCATGTTGATGGAGTCGTTCGTGGCCATCATGGCGATGGTTGCCGCTTCGGTGATCGAGCCGGGTGTGTACTTCGCCATGAACAGCCCGGCGGCGATCGTCGGTTCGGACGTGGTTACCGTCGCTCAAACCGTCAGCAGCTGGGGCTTTGCGATTACGCCTGAGGCGCTGTCGGCCGTTGCCCATGACATCGGCGAAACCACCGTGCTGGCTCGTGCCGGCGGTGCGCCGACGCTCGCGGTGGGTATCGCGCAGATCCTGCACAGTGTGCTGCCGGGTGAAAACACCATGGCGTTCTGGTACCACTTTGCGATCCTGTTCGAAGCGCTGTTCATCCTGACGGCAGTCGACGCCGGTACCCGTGCCGGGCGCTTCATGCTGCAGGACCTGCTGGGCTCCTTCGTGCCGGCGCTCAAGCGCACCGAGTCCTGGACGGCCAACCTGATCGCGACCGCCGGTTGTGTGGCGATGTGGGGTTACCTGTTGTATCAAGGCGTGATCGACCCGCTGGGCGGCATCAACACCTTGTGGCCGCTGTTCGGTATCTCCAACCAGATGCTGGCAGGTATAGCGCTGATGCTGGCGACCGTCGTGCTGATCAAAATGAAGCGCCAACGCTACATCTGGGTGACCATGCTGCCGGCCGTCTGGCTGCTGATCTGCACCACCACGGCGGGCTTCATCAAGCTGTTCGACGCCAACCCGGCGATCGGCTTCCTGTCGCTGGCGAAGAAGTACAGCGATGCGCTGGCCAACGGCCAGATCCTCGCCCCGGCCAAGAGCATCGACCAGATGCAGCATGTGATCTGGAACGCCTACACCAACGCAACGCTGACGGCGCTGTTCCTGTTCGTGGTCTTCAGTATCCTGTTCTATGCGCTCAAAGTCGGCGTCGCCGCCTGGGGCAACAAAGAGCGCACGGATAAAGAAGCCCCGTTCCAGGCCGTACCGGACGCATGATCGAGGATTGCAGCCATGTTCAATGACATCAGTCGCCTCGGTAAATACCTCGGTCAGGCCGCGCGCCTGATGGTCGGCATGCCCGACTACGACACTTACGTCGAGCATATGCAAACCAAACACCCGGACAAGCCGATGATGGACTACAAGACGTTCTTCCGGGAACGCCAGGAAGCCCGTTACGGCGGCAAGGGTGGGCCCAAGTGCTGCTAAGTTGGTAAAACCGCTTTACCTGTAGGAGCGAGCTTGCTCGCGAACAACGCAAGGACACCACGTGCATCCAGATAGCACGGGTTATCGTTGACGTTATTCGCGAGCAAGCGCGCTCCTACAGTTGTTTTTACCTCCCCATTTTCAGGAGAACTGTCTTTGTCCTCTCCCATTCCCGTCACCGTCCTCAGCGGTTTCCTCGGCGCCGGCAAGACCACGTTGCTGCGTCACCTGCTCAAAGCCGAGCACGGCTTGAAAATCGCCGTAATCGAAAACGAATTCAGCGACGCCGGTATCGACACCCAGCTATTGGGCAACGAGCCCGTGCAAGTCATGACCCTGTCCAACGGCTGTGTGTGCTGCACCATCCACACCGACCTGACCAAAGCCCTGTACCTGCTGCTGGAGCGTCTCGACAACGGCGAGATTGCCTTCGACCGCCTGGTGATCGAATGCACCGGCCTGGCCGACCCGGCCCCCGTGGCCCAGACCTTTTTCATCGATGAAGAGCTGCGCGAGCGCTACATCCTCGACGGCATCATCACCCTGGTGGACGCGGCCCACGCCGAGCACCACCTGACCCAAACCATCGCCCAGGCACAGATCGGGTTTGCCGACCGCCTGCTGGTGAGCAAGCGCGACCTGGTGGACGACGCCAGCTTCGATGCCCTCAGCCAGCGCCTGACCCGCATCAACCGCCGCGCGCCGATTCGCGTGGTCGACCACGGCGCCATCGACCTGGCCGAGCTGCTCGACGTGCGCGGCTTCAACCTCAACGCCGGCATGAACCTGCGCCCGGTCAGCACCGCGCCGTCCATCGACCGCATCTCCAGCCTGGTGCTGCGCACCGAACAGCCGCTGGATATCGACCGCCTCAGCGAGTTCATGAACGAGTTGTTGGAAGACCACGGCAAGCAACTGCTGCGCTACAAGGGCGTGCTGAACATCGCCGGCGACGATCGGCGCATGGTGTTCCAGGGCGTGCTGAAACTCTACGGCTTCGACTGGGATACCGAATGGGCCGAGGGCGAAACGCGGGAGAGTGTGATCGTGTTTATTGCCGATGAGTTGCCGGAAGACAAGATTCGCGAGGGTTTTTCGAAGGTCTATCAAGCCTAACTTGGAAATGCGATCAAAAATGTGGGAGGGGGCTTGCCCCCGATAGCGGTGTGTCAGCCATACATGTGTCGACTGACCCACCGCCATCGGGGGCAAGCCCCCTCCCACATTGGCCGGTATTCCAAATCCTGATCTGCATAAAAAAGCCCGGCTCAAGAGCCGGGCTTCTTATTCAAGCAACTGCAATCAAGCGCCGTACACCGGCAGCTTTTTGCAGATGGCCTTGACCTTCTCACGGACCGCGTCGATCACGGCGTCGTTGTTCAGGTCAGCCAGGATGTCGCAGATCCAGCCGGCCAGTTCCTTGCACTCTGCTTCCTTGAAGCCACGAGTGGTCACGGCCGGGGTGCCGAAACGCAGGCCCGAGGTGACGAACGGCGAACGTGGGTCGTTCGGCACGGAGTTTTTGTTCACGGTGATGAAGGCTTTGCCCAGGGCGGCGTCAGCATCTTTACCGGAGATGTCCTGCTTGATCAGCGACAGCAGGAACAGGTGGTTTTCAGTCCCGCCGGATACCACGTCAAAACCGCGTGCGATAAACACTTCGGCCATGGCCTTGGCGTTTTTCACCACTTGTTGCTGGTAAGTCTTGAACTCAGGCTGCAGGGCTTCTTTGAAGCAGACCGCTTTGGCGGCGATCACGTGTTCCAGCGGGCCGCCTTGGGAGCCTGGGAATACCGCAGAGTTGAGCTTCTTCTCGATCTCGGCGTTGGCGCGCGCCAGGATCAGGCCGCCACGCGGACCGCGCAGGGTCTTGTGGGTGGTGGTGGTGACCACGTCAGCGAACGGCACCGGGTTCGGGTAGACGCCAGCGGCGACCAGACCGGCCACGTGGGCCATGTCGACGAACAGGTACGCGCCCACTTTGTCGGCGATGGCGCGGAAACGTGGGAAGTCGAGGATCTGCGAGTAGGCAGAGAAACCGGCCACGATCATTTTTGGCTTGTGCTCGACCGCTAGGCGCTCGACTTCGTCGTAGTCGATCAGGCCGTTGGCATCGATACCGTATTGAACGGCGTTGTACAGCTTGCCGGAGGACGAAACGCTGGCGCCGTGGGTCAGGTGACCGCCGTGGGCCAGGCTCATGCCCAGGATGGTGTCGCCGCCTTGCAGCAGGGCCAGGTACACAGCGCTGTTGGCTTGGGAGCCGGCGTGTGGCTGGACGTTGGCGTAGTCGGCGCCGAACAGTTGCTTGGCGCGGTCGATGGCCAGTTGCTCAACCACGTCGACGTATTCGCAGCCGCCGTAGTAGCGCTTGCCTGGGTAGCCTTCGGCGTACTTGTTGGTCAGAACCGAACCTTGAGCCTCCATTACCGCAGGGCTGGTGTAGTTTTCCGAAGCGATCAGCTCAATGTGCTCTTCCTGGCGCACGGCTTCTTGCTCCATGGCGGCGAAGAGATCGGCGTCGTACTTGGCAATGGTCAAATCACGGCTGAACATGGCGGTCCTCAAGGATCGGGGGGCAGAAAAGGAAGGCATTCTAACCTAATGGGTTTTAGATGGCATATGAAAGGACGTCATGTCGCGGACAAGTGGTGTTCATCTGGCGGGGGGGACTGTGCCGCCGCCATCGGGAGCAAGCTCCCTCCCACATTTGAATGTATTCACAAATCGAAGTGTGGGAGGGGCGGTGCGACGATTCGACGTGCTCCCGATGAGGCCGCCGGCTTCACCACAAACTCTCAGTCGAACATGAACAGCGCATCATTGCTGAACTGCGCCGCGAACCGATTCGGCGGCATCGGCCGCCCGAACAGATAACCTTGCACCTCATCGCAGCCATGCTCGCGCAGGAAGTCCAGTTGCTCATGGGTCTCCACGCCCTCGGCGATCACCGCCAGGTTGAGGCTGTGGGCCATGGCGATGATCGCGCGGGCGATTTGCGCATCCTGCTCGCCGGACGGCAGGCCGTCGACGAAGGTACGGTCGATCTTGAGCACGTCGATGGGGAATTGCTTGAGGTAGTTGAGCGACGAATAACCGGTGCCGAAGTCGTCCACCGCAATGCTCAGGCCGAGGTTTTTCAGGCTGGCGAGGATCTGCATGGCTTCGTTGACTTCGCGCATCAGGATACTTTCGGTCAGCTCCAGCTCCAGGCACGCCGGCGGCAGGCCGGTGTCCTCAAGGATGCTGGCGATGCGCTCACCCAACTGACCATCGGAGAATTGCCGCGCCGAGATGTTCACCGAGACTTTCGGCACCCGCACCTTGTTCTGGTGCCAGCTCTTGAGCTGGCGGCAGGCTTCGCTGATCACCCAGTCGCCCACGTCCACCACCAGGCCCAACTCTTCCAGCACTGGAATGAAGTCCCCTGGCGGCACCAGGCCACGGCGCGGGTGGCGCCAGCGCAGCAAGGCTTCGGCGCCGGTCAGGCGTTTGCCGTCGCCGCTGAATTGCGGCTGGTAATAGAGCACGAATTCGTTCTGGTCGAGGGCGTGGCGCAGGTCGCTTTCCAACTCCAGGCGCTCCAGGGCGCTGGCGTTCATGTCGGCCTGGTAGAACTGGAAGTTGTTCTTGCCACGCTCCTTGGCGTGATACATCGCAGTGTCGGCGTTTTTCATCAACTGGCTCAGCTCGTTGCCGTCCTGCGGGCTGAGGGCGATGCCGATACTTGCGGTGACGAAAAACTCGCGGCCTTCCAGCACGAACGGTCTGACCAGGCTGGCGAGGATTTGCTCGGCCACGTGAATCGCGCGGTTCAGCGCCATTTCGCGGCTGATCCGCGGCTGCAGGAGCAGGGTGAACTCGTCACCGCCCATGCGCGCCACGGTGTCGTCTTCGGCCACGCAACCGAGCAGGCGGGTAGCCATCTCCTTGAGCATGCGGTCGCCGGCGGCGTGGCCCAGGGAGTCGTTGATCGGTTTGAAGCGGTCAAGGTCGAGGAACATCAGCACCACCCACGACTTCTGCCGTTCGGCCGACTGCAGCGCGGTGTGCAGGCGGTCCTGGAACAGCGTGCGGTTGGGCAGGTGGGTCAGGGCGTCGTAATAGGCCAGGCGGTGGATGCGCTGTTCGCTGGCCTTGCGCTCGCTGATATCGCTGAAGAAGCAGACGTAGCTGGCCAGGTCGCCTTCATCGTCGAACACGGCGGTAATGCCGACCCAGGCCGGGTAATGCTCGCCGTTGCGGCGCTTGAGCCACACTTCGCCTTCCCAGGTGCTGTGCTGGTGCAACTGCTTGAGCACATAGCGCAGGTGGGCTTCCTGCTGCTCGTCGACGGTGAGCATGTTCGGCAACTGGTCGAGCACGTCCGCCACGGCGTAGCCACTGACGCGGCTGAACGCCTCGTTGGCCTGCACGATATAGCCGGCCGGGTCGGTGATCAGGATCGCCGACGTGGAGTGCTCGAATACCGTGGCGGCCATGCGCAGGTCTTTCTCGGCGCGGCGCTGCTGGCTGATATCGCGGCCGACGCCGAGGATGCCCTCGAAGGCGCCGTGCTCGTCCCACACCAGCACCAGGCGCAGCTCGATCGGAACTTTACGCCCGTCGGCGCGCAGGCAGTCGAACAGGTACAGTTGGGTGTGGATGTCATCGCGCAGCTTGGCCAGCGCCTCGGCGTCGCCCAAGGCCCGGCTGACTTGCTCGACCAGGCTGTAGATGCCGGCCAATTGCTGCGGGTTGGCGATGATCGACTGCCAGCCATTCTTGAACACCCAGTCCACGTCATAGCCCAGTACGGCGTTGACCGAGGGGCTGATGTAGTTGAGGGCGAGGCGGCTGTCGGTGGAGCAGATCACGTCGCTGATGCTTTCGGCCAGCATGCGGTAGCGCTGTTCGCTGTCACGCAGGGATTCGCTGGCCTCGATCTGATCGGTAATGTCCTTGGCCACGCCGATGATGCGCGTGACCTGCGCGGTCTTGTCCCCGGCCAGGGCTTGCTCGCGGATATCGAAGCGGCGCCATTGATTGTTGCGGTGGCGAAAGCGCAACTGGCATTGCAGTTGGCTCGAATAACCGGCCTGGCGCTGCTGCTGGCGCAAGTCGTGGTAATGCTCGGCGTCCTCGGGGTGCAGCAGGATTTCCCAGAAGTACTCGCCCATTTGCTGCAGTTCGGCCTTGTTATAGCCGAGGGTGTGGCCCAGGTGGTGGTTGCTGAAAATCATCCGCTGGCTGATCACATCCTGCACATACAGGTGATCGGGCACGGTTCGCACCACGTCCGACCAGAAACTTTCGCGCTCCACCAGCGACAGTTCGATCAGCTTGCGGCTGGTGATGTCGCTGATGCTGAGGATCACCGCCTTGAAGTCGTCGCGCTGTTCCGGCAGGCGCATCACCAGCCACAGGTATTGGTTGTTGCCGAGCACATCGTTGAGCTGGATTTCCAGTTCCAACTGGTTCTGTTGGGTCAGCACCGCCTCGAGCACCTGATAGCCGATAGCCGTGGCGTTGCGTGGGCAGTCATCGATCAGGCGTTCCCAGGCTTGCTCGCACGAGCTGACGTTCAACAGGCGCACCGCCACCTGGTTGACCTCGGTGACGCGCAGTTCCTTGAGCAACTGGCGACGCGCTTCGGGGTTGCCCTGCAGCCACCCGTGCAATTGCTCGCGCGTGCGGATCTTGGCCTTGTCGAAGAACGCGTTGAGCCCCGACAGGTCAAGCACGCACAGGGCCACGCCGGTGCCTTCGAAAATATCCTGATAACGCCGCCGACCTTCGTTCACCTGGCGCTGGCGGCGGCGCATATTCAACAGCACGATCACCGGCACCAACGAGAAGGCCAGGCCCAGCAGGCACTTGCCGATAAACGCCGGCAGCAATTGTTCCAGCACGGCGTTACGGTCGAAGAGGCCGCGCAGTTGCCAGTCGCTTTTGCTCAGTGGCGTGACCAGCACGCTTTTTTTCAACTCGTCCGGGGTCAGGGCGGCGGCCAATTGTGTCGGCATGCCGCTGTCACGGCTGACCACATGGTGGTTCAGGCGATTCTCGACGGCCCACATCGGCCGCTGGCCCTGGCCATCCTGGCGGGTAAGGTTGGCCAGGTAGTTCGGCGCCAGGCGCAGCGCCCAGTACATTTTCGAATCGCCACTGGGCTGATGCAGCAGCAGATAGATGATGGTGCCGTTGTTGTCGTTGCTCAGGTAGTAGGGCTGGGAATGGCTGCGCTTGACCAGTTCCTCGAGGAAGTCGCTGTCCTGGCTGTCTTTGGCCGTGTCGCGGATCATCGCGCCGCTCGGGGCGAGCAGCGCGAAGCTGCGCAGTTCCGGCAGAGAGCGTTGCAAGCTGAGCATCAACGCCTGTTGCTGTTCGTCGTTGCGCGGCGGCTCGACCATCGGCAGCAGATTCAGCGCGATCTGTGCGCTCAGGGCCATGTTCAGGCTGATCTGTTCCGCCAGGTCGGCGCTGTAGTCGATGGTGTATTGCTGCTGGTTTTTCTGGTTCTGCTGCAGTTGGTCGAGCAGTTGCCAGAACAATAACGCGAGCAACATGAGGACAAGCGTCGCCAATGCGCCTTTGAGGGTGCCGTGCAGGGGCGCTCCCGGCGCTATGTGAGCGGCGCGCAGGGGAGTAGGCGGCGTGACGTTGGACAAACTGTGATCCTGCGGTTTGGCTGGACTGGCGCGCGACATGCACTATAAGCCGGACGCCCGGAGGGCGGCTAGCATGCCTTGACTTGTGGCAAAGTGCCAGTCCTGCCTGGCTGGACTGCCCTGGCGCATTCAGGTAGCTTTGCCGGTTACGCGGGGGCGTTCCAGCCCCAGACAATCAGGCTTTTTCCGCTCGCAGGCATTGATCAAGGTCAACGGCCCGCGCGGCGCATGGTCTGGCACGGGCTTCGCCCGCTCAATTCATCAGTCACTGACGCTAGGTTCACCATGGCTCAATACGTCTTCACCATGCATCGGCTGGGCAAAGTTGTTCCGCCGAAGCGGGAAATCCTGAAAAACATTTCGCTGTCTTTTTTCCCCGGCGCCAAGATCGGCGTGCTCGGCCTCAACGGTTCGGGTAAATCCACCCTGTTGAAAATCATGGCCGGCGTCGACACCGAGTTCGAAGGCGAAGCCCGCCCGATGCCCGATCTGAACATCGGCTACCTGCCGCAAGAACCGATCCTGGACCCGGCCAAGACCGTGCGCGAAGTGGTCGAAGAGGCCGTCAGCGTGATCAAGGACGCCCAGGCCCGCCTGGACGAAGTCTACGCCGCCTACGCCGAACCGGATGCTGACTTCGACAAGCTGGCCGCCGAACAGGCCAAGCTCGAAGCCATCCTGCAGGCTGGCGACGGTCACAACCTTGATCGCCAGCTGGAAGTCGCCGCCGATGCGCTGCGGCTGCCGGCGTGGGACGCCAAGGTTGAACACCTGTCCGGTGGTGAGAAGCGCCGTGTGGCCCTGTGCCGCCTGCTGCTGTCGGCTCCCGACATGCTGCTGCTCGACGAACCGACCAACCACTTGGACGCCGATTCCGTCGCCTGGCTGGAACATTTCCTTCACGACTTCCCGGGCACCGTGGTTGCGATCACGCACGACCGGTACTTCCTGGACAACGTCGCCGGCTGGATTCTCGAACTCGACCGTGGCGCCGGCATCCCTTACGAGGGCAACTACTCCGGTTGGCTCGAAGCCAAGTCCGACCGTCTGGCCGCCGAATCCAAGCAGCAATCGGCCCACGAAAAAGCCATGAAGGAAGAACTGGAGTGGGTGCGCAAAGGCGCCAAGGCCCGCCAGTCCAAATCCAAGGCACGTCTGCAACGCTTTGAAGAAATGCAGTCGCAGGAATTCCAGAAGCGCAGCGAAACCAACGAGATCTACATCCCGGCCGGCCCGCGCCTGGGTGACAAGGTCATCGAATTCAAGAACGTGTCCAAGGGCTATGGCGACCGCGTGTTGATCGACAACCTGTCGTTCTCCATGCCAAAAGGCGCGATCGTCGGCGTTATCGGCGGTAACGGTGCGGGTAAATCCACACTGTTCCGCATGCTGATGGGCAAGGAAACCCCGGACTCGGGCACCATCGAAGTCGGTGAAACCGTGCAACTGGCCTGCGTGGACCAAAGCCGCGAAGACCTCGACGGCAGCAAAACTGTGTTTCAGCAGATTTCCGACGGTTCCGACCAGATCCGTATCGGCAACTATGAAATCCCGTCGCGCACCTACGTCGGCCGTTTCAACTTCAAGGGTGGCGACCAGCAGAAGTTCGTCAAGGACCTGTCCGGTGGTGAGCGTGGTCGCTTGCACCTGGCCCTGACCCTGAAAGAGGGCGGCAACGTCCTGCTGCTCGACGAACCGTCCAACGACCTCGACGTTGAAACCCTGCGTTCCCTGGAAGAAGCCCTGCTGGACTTCCCGGGCGCCGCCATTGTGATCTCTCACGATCGGTGGTTCCTCGACCGCGTCGCGACCCACATCCTCGCGTATGAAGATGACTCGCAGGCGGTGTTCTTCGAAGGTAACTACACCGAGTACGAAGCGGATCGCAAGAAACGCCTGGGCGAAGCCGCTGCCCAGCCGCACCGTGTACGGCACAAGAAACTGGCCTGATTCGGGGCGGTTTGGAAAAAGCGGAGCCTTCGGGCTCCGTTTTTTTTGCCCATGACTTCCTGACGAACATCGATCAAATGTGGGAGGGGGCTTGCCCCCGATAGCGGTTTTTCAGTTGGTGCATGGCGCCGTTTTGAAATCCCCTTTTAGGTGCGACAAATGCCTGTTTTTCAGGTTTATTTATATCCAATGCACCATTTAAATTCACAAAGGCGACATTTTGCCCTGTCGCGGTGCGACATGAATTGATAAAGTCCGGCTCAATCGCCCTTAACGACAATAAATTTGCCGAGACTTTTCATGATCGAATCCGTTGAATCCTTTCTTGCCCGCCTGAAGAAACGCGACCCCGACCAGCCGGAATTCCACCAGGCCGTAGAGGAAGTCCTACGCAGCCTGTGGCCGTTTCTTGAAGCCAATCCTCACTACCTGACCTCGGGCATCCTGGAGCGCATCTGCGAGCCGGAACGTGCGATTACTTTCCGGGTGTCGTGGGTCGATGATCACGGCAAGGTTCAGGTCAACCGCGGTTTCCGTATCCAGATGAACAGTGCCATCGGCCCATACAAGGGCGGCCTGCGCTTTCACCCGTCGGTCAACCTGGGCGTATTGAAATTCCTCGCCTTCGAACAGACCTTCAAAAACTCCCTGACCTCGTTGCCCATGGGCGGCGGCAAAGGCGGCTCGGACTTCGACCCCAAGGGCAAGAGCGACGCCGAAGTGATGCGCTTCTGCCAGGCGTTCATGAGCGAGTTGTACCGCCATATCGGCGCCGACGTGGACGTCCCGGCCGGCGATATCGGTGTGGGCGCCCGCGAGATCGGCTTCCTGTTCGGCCAGTACAAGCGCCTGAGCAACCAGTTCACCTCCGTGCTGACCGGCAAAGGCATGACCTACGGCGGCAGCTTGATCCGCCCCGAAGCCACCGGTTTCGGTTGCGTGTACTTCGCTGAAGAAATGCTCAAGCGCGATGGCCTGCGGGTCGAGGGCAAACGCGTGGCGGTCTCCGGCTCCGGCAACGTGGCGCAATACGCGGCGCGCAAGGTCATGGACCTGGGCGGCAAGGTGATTTCGCTGTCCGACTCCGAAGGCACCCTGTACGCCGAAAACGGGTTGACGGAGGAGCAATGGTCGGCGCTGCTGGAGCTGAAAAACGTCCAGCGCGGTCGCATCAGCGAACTGGCGGCCCGTTACGGCCTGGAGTTCCGCGCCGGTAAAACCCCGTGGGAACTGGCGTGCGACATCGCGCTGCCATGCGCCACCCAGAACGAACTCAACGCCGACGCTGCCCGCGCCCTGTTGCGCAACGGCTGCCTCTGCGTGGCCGAAGGCGCCAACATGCCGACCACCCTGGAGGCTGTGGATATCTTTATCGACGCAGGCATTCTGTTCGCCCCGGGTAAGGCGTCCAACGCTGGCGGCGTGGCGGTGAGTGGCCTGGAAATGTCGCAGAACGCCATGCGCCTGCTGTGGACCGCCGGTGAGGTGGACAGCAAACTGCACAACATCATGCAGTCGATCCACCACGCGTGCGTGCATTACGGTGAGGAAAACGGCCGGATCAACTACGTGAAGGGCGCGAATATCGCCGGCTTCGTCAAAGTCGCCGACGCGATGCTGGCCCAAGGCATCGTCTAGGTCTCGGCCTCGATGCGCAGCACTTCGATCAACTGATCGCCGACGGGGCGCTGCCACAGCACCTCGTCGCCCACCCGGGCCCCGAGCAGCGCCCGACCCAGGGGCGAACCCCAGTTGATCAGGCCCGCACCGGCATCGGCCTGGTCTTCACCGACCAACTGAATGCGCTGTTGCTCGTCCGGCTCATTGGCAAAGGTCACCCAACTGCCGATCTGCACCTTGTCGGTGGACACGGCCGGCGCCACCACCTGGGCACTCTGTAGCCGCTGGTTGAAGTAACGCAAATCCCGCTCAAGGTCGGCCTGGCGCTGTTTGTCGGCCTGTTCGCCCTTGGCGGATTCGACGCTGTATTCCTGCTGCAACTGCGCGACCTTGGCCTGTAACTGCGCCAACCCGCGCGCGGTGAGGCGATTGGGTTGCTCGCTGACCTGACGCTCGACCGGTGGGTCGGCCTGGGCGGCGGCGCTGTCTTCATTCACAAAAGCTCGGCTCATGACAGGCTCCCTCTATAGCGTTTGGGCCATGTTCGCCGCACTTAAGTTTCGACGAATGTCTGAAAGCGACCTATTGCGAGCGATAAGCCTTGGCTGCGTCGCGATCCTTCTCCTGCTGCCAGGCGCGCTCGCGCTCGTCCCAGTGATGGTCTTTGTAGTCGCGCAACTCTTCGTTTTCGCGCATGGCCTTGCACTGGCGAAAGCCATCTTCCCAGCCTTCGGCGTATACGCGGTCTTTCAGATAACGCGGCACATTCTTGCGAAACTCCCCGGTAATCACCCCCGCGGCCTGGCGACCACTGCTGCAGCCGTCATCGAAGCCGTCGGCAAACGCCGGTGGATAACCCTTGGCCAGCAACTCCTGATGGGTCGATTGGCAACCCGACAACCCCAGCACCGCACACAGCATTACTGCATACCGCCACATTACTTGCTCCCTGGCCGTTTCACGGCTGATAGGGGAAGTCTAGAAGGGGATTCGTCGGGGGGATGTGAAAGGGGGGTGAGAAAGGTGTTGGGTGCTATGTCGTCTGGTGGCTGGCCAGCGCAGCATGCTCAACCAATTCCTGCTGAATAAACGCCGCAATCATCGCGCGGTAAACCTGTTCGGTGACGTCTGGGTTGGCGCCGACCGTGTGGGATAGGTCGCGCACTTTGCTGATCACCTGTTCGACTCGCTGTGGTGCCTTGACGCCGTCGGTGTCTTTTTTGAAGCGTGCCGCCTGGGAAACGTAGTGGCCGCGTTCGGCCAACAGGCTGACGATTTGCTGGTCGAGGCGGTCGATGTTGTTTCGAACTTCTTCAAGGGTGGTACAGGTAACGGCCATGTTGAGTGAACTCCTGATTCTGGTTGGGCGTTGGTCAGTAGTGATACCACTTCATCTCAAGCATTACCTCATTCACCGGCGTCGACAAGTGGCTGTACTCGCGTTGGGCGCTCAGGCGCAGGCCGAGGTTGCGCGACAATTCCCACTGCTGGTTCAGGCTGATGCTGCGCCGTACTTCGCCATTGGTGAAGAAATCTCCCTTGGCTTCCAGGCTCAGGTTGCCCAGCGGGTTTTTCCACAGTACGCCGGTGTTGAAACCGGCAGCGGGGGAGATGGCTTCGCTGAAGTCGTTGTTGTGTTCCACGCGCACGGTGCCGAGGGCGAAGCCGAGCATGTCGTCGCGCAGTTGCCAGGTGCCGCCGGCGCCGCCGTTGACGTGGGCGACCAGGGTTTCATCGTCGTGTTTGCCCGGCACGCGTTCCAGGCCGCCGGTGACTTGCCATGACCAGGGTTGCAGCAACGCGTTGCGCGGAGTCAGGGAGCGGATGGTGGCCAGGTCCAGTTGCTGCAGTTGCCAGTGGTTGCCTTCGTACTGGCGCAGTTTCATTTGCAGGATCTCGATCTGCGCGCCGAGGGGGAAGCCTTCGGCGTTGTCGTTGAGGTCGTGGTAGGCCATGCGCAGGCCGTATTCGCCGAAGGCTTTGTCGCCACGCGTGCCGATGCCGGCTTGCCAGGTGCGTGATTCATGGCCGGTTTCCGGCAGGCCTGGGGGCGTGATCTTCAGGTCGGGCGCGGGGTTCTGGTTGATTGCACGCAGCAGTTCGAAGCTGCGTTGGGAGCGTTCGGTGTCGCGCTCCAGGCCATTGGCGCGGTAGCGGCCGAGGCGGTAGGCGGCGTCGATGATCAGCGCCTGGCGCTCGCGCGGCAACGCTTTAAACGCGGGCGCCTGCAGTTGTTTCTGGTCGTCGCTGACTTTCAGCACCCATTGCTGCTCGTCGCTGTCCAGCGGTTTGGCGCGTTCCAGCAACTCGCGCTCACGGGACGGGCGATAGTCGATCTTCTCGACCAGGCCGGCATCTTTCACGGCCTTGACCGTGTCGGTGGGGATCGCAGTGAGCGGGAATTGCTCGGTCAGGCGCAGGCCGGGGCGGGCCACTTGCAGCAACTCCAACAGGCGGTAGGAGCAGTTTTCGTCGAAGAAGAAGTAGTCGAACTGGATCTGCTTGAGTTCCCACACGTGCTCGACCATGCGCTCGGTCTCGATCTGGGTCAGGTTCAGGCGGTATTCCCACAGGTCGCGGTTCTCCAGGCTGCGGTATTCGGAGAGTTTTTCCTGGTAGGGCACCAGGGCGAACAGGCCGGGGTAGCCGCCCATCAGGCCTTTCCAGGCGTAGAGGATGCTGTTGTCCGAGCCTTCGATGTACGCGCCGAAGTTGATCGCATAGCTGAGCAGCGCGGTGTTGTTGCTCTGCACGTCAGCCTGGTCGATGCGCAGCAGGGTGTGGCCGAACATCGATGAAGGGCTGTTGAGGTAGGCCGCCGGGAAGATCATCACCGCGCTATGGGGCGCGACGTCCTTGAACCATTGCTTGAATTCGTTGCAGCCCACGGCGGGCAGGTCGGTCAGTTGCAACCGGTCTTTGAGCCAGCGGGTACGTGCGGGGTAAACGCATTGTGCGTGTTTTTCACCCAGGCTGGCCGGCGCGTAGAGCGCGTCGACGGTGGCCTTGAGTTCGGCATCCGGGTGATGGGCGCCATCGGCGGCGAGGAAGAATTTTTTGTCGCTGACATAGCTGCGCCAGCCACTGACTTTGCCGGCTTCGTAATGGCCCAAGGACAACCAGAACGGATCGTTGGCCAATTGCTGCAAACGTTGATCATCAAGATGCGGCGCCGCATACAACGGGGCGCAGGCGAAGAGTGCCATCCAGGCAAGGCGTTTGAGCATAGGGGCAACTTAAGTCGGAAAAAGTGAGACCCAAGCGGGGAGGCGGGTCCAAAAATAAGACCCGCGCCTTGGAGGGCGCGGGCGGCTCGAGCTTAAGCCTGGGTTGCGTATTTCGCCAGGCGGGCATCACTTTTCAGTACAGCCAGGGTGTTGTTGTGGACATCCTCAGCGGTCACGTCGGCCTTGCTGAAGATTTGCTGGAAGTGTTCGTGGGTCACGGCAGAAAAGTGCTCGCGATCTTCCGGTGCAACGCCCAGTACCACGGCATAGGTGGTCAGCGCTTCGCCATTGCCTTTGGCCATGTCTTCGGACAGCTCGTTCATCATGCCATTCATGGCAATCCACGATTTGCCGCCGTAGGTCAGGGCGCTGTTGGTGCTGCAACCGTTGGTGCCCGAGGTCATGCCGAAGGTAGCGTTGCCCGAGGTGCCGTTGGTGGTGGACGCCAGGAAGTGCGCCGGCGTGCCGCGCTGGCCTTCGAACAGCATGTTGCCCCAACCGCAGTTCGGGCCACCGGGTGATTCAGCCATTGCGTTGAGGGAAACGACGGTGAAGAGAGTACCGAGAAGGATCCGTTTCATAGCTTTGTTCTCTTTGTGTGCAAACCAATGGACAAGGGTTCAGGCGCAGTAACGCGCCTTAGGGGCCGGTTATTAGTCCAGCCCGCGCAGTTTGGAGTTTAGGCAGGTTCCAGGGGTTCCGTGATTTTTAATAAAACAATCAGAGATATCTCGATTTTTTTGTAGGACGCAGCCCGTGTCTATGCTTTACCTCAGGCGCGCCTTGCCAGAGCGCGTAACAGAGAGCCAGAATGCCGCCATCTGCCCCGCCTGATGTAAGGAAGCCCGATGCCTGATCCTGTTGCTGCCAGCTTGCGTCTAGCGCCCGAAGCGCTGACTCGCCCTTTCTCCGCTGAACAGTTCAGCTTCTCGACCACCAATGATTTGGAGCCCTTTCGCGGTGTGCTTGGCCAGGAACGTGCGGTTGAAGCCTTGCAGTTCGGTGTGGCCATGCCACGCCCCGGTTACAACGTGTTTGTCATGGGCGAGCCGGGCACCGGCCGCTTTTCGTTCGTCAAACGCTACCTGAAGGCCGAAGGCAAACGCCTGCAGACCCCGTCGGACTGGGTCTATGTGAATAATTTCGATGAGCCCCGCGAACCCCGCGCCTTGGAACTGCCGGCAGGCGGCGCCGCGGCGTTCATCAGCGACATCAACGGCTTGATCGACAACCTGGTGGCGACCTTCCCGGCAGTGTTCGAACACCCGACGTATCAACAACGCAAAAGCGCTATCGACCGCGCGTTCAACCAGCGTTACGACAAGGCATTGGACGTGATCGAACGCCTGGCCCTGGAAAAGGACGTGGCGCTGTACCGCGACAGTTCCAACATCGCGTTCACCCCGATGCTCGACGGCAAGGCGCTGGACGAGGCCGAGTTCTCGCAGCTGCCGGAAGTCGATCGCGAGCGCTTCCACACCGATATTTCCGAACTGGAAGAACGCCTCAACGAAGAGCTGGCCAGCCTGCCGCAGTGGAAGCGTGAGTCGAACAACCAACTGCGTCAGTTCAACGAAGAAACCATCACCCTGGCCCTACAGCCATTGCTGTCACCGTTGTCGGAAAAGTACGCAGAAAACGCCGCCGTATGCGGTTACCTGCAAGCCATGCAGGTGTACTTGCTGAAAACCGTGGTCGAGCAATTGGTGGACGACGCCAAGACCGACGCCCAGGCCCGCAAGCTGCTCGAAGAACAGTACTGCCCGAGCCTGGTGGTCGGCCATCCGGTCAACGGCGGCGCCCCGGTGGTGTTTGAACCGCACCCGACCTACGACAACCTGTTCGGCCGGATCGAATACAGCACCGATCAGGGCGCGCTCTACACCACCTATCGTCAGTTGCGTCCGGGCGCCTTGCACCGGGCCAACGGCGGGTTCCTGATCCTCGAAGCCGAGAAGATGCTCAGCGAGCCGTTTGTGTGGGACGCCCTCAAGCGTTCCCTGCAGTCGCGCAAGCTGAAGATGGAGTCGCCGCTGGGCGAACTGGGCCGCCTGGCCACGGTGACGCTCAACCCGCAGATGATTGCGTTGCAGGTCAAGGTGATCATCATCGGTTCCCGCCAGCTGTACTACGCGTTGCAGGACGCCGATCCGGACTTCCAGGAAATGTTCCGCGTGCTGGTGGATTTCGACGAAGACATCCCGATGGTCGACGAAAGCCTCGAGCAGTTCGCGCAGTTGCTGAAAACCCGCACCTCGGAAGAGGGCATGGCGCCGCTGACCTCGGACGCGGTGGCGCGCTTGGCCACTTATAGCGCACGCCTGGCCGAACACCAGGGGCGGTTGTCGGCGCGCATTGGCGACTTGTTCCAACTGGTCAGCGAGGCGGATTTCATTCGCCACCTGGCGGGCGACGAAATGACCGACGCCGGCCACATCGAACGTGCGCTGAAGGCCAAGGCCACGCGCACCGGGCGGGTGTCGGCGCGGATTCTCGACGACATGCTCGCCGGGGTGATCCTGATCGACACCGCCGGCGCAGCGGTCGGCAAGTGCAACGGGCTGACGGTGCTGGAAGTCGGCGATTCGGCGTTCGGCGTGCCAGCGCGGATTTCCGCCACGGTGTACCCGGGCGGCAGCGGCATCGTCGACATCGAGCGTGAGGTCAACCTCGGCCAGCCGATTCACTCCAAGGGCGTGATGATCCTCACCGGTTACCTGGGCAGCCGTTATGCCCAGGAATTCCCGCTGGCGATCTCGGCGAGTATCGCGCTGGAACAGTCCTACGGTTATGTGGACGGCGACAGCGCGTCCCTGGGCGAGGCCTGTACCTTGATTTCGGCCTTGTCGAAAACCCCGCTCAAACAGTGTTTTGCCATCACCGGTTCGATCAACCAGTTTGGTGAAGTGCAGGCGGTGGGCGGGGTCAACGAGAAGATCGAAGGTTTCTTCCGCCTCTGCGAAGCGCGTGGGCTGACCGGCGAACAAGGCGCGATCATTCCGCAGGCCAACGTCGCCACGCTGATGCTCGATGAGAAGGTGTTGCAGGCCGTGCGCGCCGGGCAATTCCATATCTATGCGGTGCGCCAGGCGGATGAGGCGTTGAGCCTGCTGGTCGGCGAGCCGGCCGGTGAGCCGGACGCAGAAGGGCAATTCCCCGAAGGCACGGTGAATGCGCGTGTGGTCGAGCGTTTGCGCGCGATTGCCGAGATGATCAGCGAGGAAGACTTGAAGGAAGCTGAGAAGGAACTGGCGCTGCACGCGCAGGCGGAAGCCAAACCGAGCTGATCGGTTAGCCCGCCACTAAATTGACTCCAGGTTGGGGGCCAACGCCCGTTGGTCTCTACAACCTTGGTTTATCGCGTTTTTCTTCTATTCTGAGCACTAGGGATATCCACCGGAGTCGCAGGATAGAAACAGTCTCGCCGTGCTTGAGGCTGAACGCCGATCTACCGAGGGTCGCCGCCATGCCGCGCAACCTTTGCCTGACCCGCCAGTGTCTGGGCCTGGGCACTCGCATCGAATGCTCCATTCGCCCTCTCGCGGGGGATAACGGGATGTGGACGTTGTTGTTTGCCGCTGGAATGACCGGTGAGCAGCCTTCGACCATCAAATCCCAGGGACCGTTTCCCGGGCCGTTCGTGGCCGAAACCTTCCTGCAATCGATCGTCGAAAACCTGACTCAGCAAGGCTACGAGCTGGCGCAGGAGCCGCAGATCTGGTGCCTGCATCTGCAGGCCCACCTGCGCCAGCTCAATAACGGGCAGGAATGCCTGGCCCTGTAGGCCCGGTTATTTGCTTTCGGGCTTGTCCAGCTTGACCTCGAAGCCGTATTGCACGGTGCTCAGGTTGGTACGCTGGTAGCTTTCCAACTGGGTCGGCTGGCCGTAGAAGTAGTGCACATCAAACAACGCCGTGCCGTATTCCTCGGCGTGGTGGCTGACCCCGAGGATTTCCTTGAGGTAGTTGCCGCTGGCGTCCTTGGCATAGAAGCGCCAGCTGTCGGACGGGAACTGCGCCTGGTCGACGATCAGCGCGTTGTCCTTGAGCGACAGGCCCTTGGGCAGCTTGGCCACGTCGATCGTGGCTTGGTCGATGCTGGCCAGGAACAGCGGAATCGAGCCCACCACAAACGCCGGGTTCTCCGGGAACAGGTTGAGGTCGTAGGTGAGCGTGCCGCGTGCAGGGTTCAGCTCGAAGGCTTCGCTCGGCAACTCGATGGGCTCGCCGCGCTCGCCTTTTTCATTGGCTGTGAAAAACGTCACCGGGGCTTCGTCGCTGTTGCGTTCGGTGCCCGCCAATTCGTCGTTGAAGGTGTAGGGGTGGTCAAACACGATATGCGCGGCGCTGGCATCTTCGACGGACTGGCTGATGGTCACGCTGTTTTTCAGCTGGTCTTCGGTCATCGTCGCGGTTTTCAGCCAACTGGCGGTGCTGTCGTCATACACCGTTACCGCCATCGGCAAGGCTTGCACGGTTTTCTGCAGGCTGTTTTTGTCGAAGCGCAATACGGGCAGGTCGAGGTCCTTGCGGGTCAGCGTGGCCTTGGAAAAGTCCAGCACGTCGACCTGCAGCGTGTCGATCAGGCCATTGAAGTAGACCTTGGCGTAATGGCTGCTTTGCTGGTGTTCGAAGGCTTTCTGCTCGTCCGTCAGTTGTTTCTCAAACGCGTCCGACCAGGCTTTCTGCTTTTGCATCTGCGCCAGTTGTTTCTCGTAGAACGCCACCTGCGCGGCATTTTCGTTGATCGAGCCCGAGCGCGTGAGGAACTGCCCGGTACTGTCGCGGGCCTGCACCAGCAACGGGTCCGGTGATTCGTCGCCGACCTCCGCCGCCAGCGGTTCGTGGTTGGTCAGTTCGATCTCGGCGTAGTTTTTTTCCAGGCTCAGCAGGTTGAGGGTGATATTGCCCTCGGTGCGCGGGTGGCCGAGGTCTTTTTTCGACAGGTCGAACGTCAGCACCTTGCCCGGCGCGACCACCTCGACCGTACCTTTGAGGCTGACGGGCTGCGGCTGGCTCTTGTTGTCGGTCTCGATGCCGTCGATGAACGGGTAGGTCACTGTCAGGTCATCGGGGTTGGTCAGGTTGGAACTGCTGGGGCTCAACTGGATGCCGGGATCGGTTTCCGACCATTCCGGCTGGAAGGGGATGACTTTGCTGTTGCTCAAGGTCACCGACTGCCATTCCAGGCCATGGGGGAACGGGAACTGGTCGGGCGTGTTGAAGTTGAACGGGAACACCGGCTGCAGATCGGTCAGGTAGTCGGAGTGGGAGGTCTTGCGCAGCACGAACAGGCCATTGATGTAGGTGTCGACCAGGGCCTGGGGCGTGGGGTAGTGCTTGAGCAGGGCCAGGCTGTCTTCGCCGTATTCGGCTTCGATGGGCTTGCTGGCGAGCTTGACCCGCGCCCGTTCCAGCAACAACAGCGAACCGCCGAGGTCGGTGATGGCGTCGCGCAGTTTGGGGTCCTGGATACTGTCGAGCGACTGTTCGAACTGCTTGGTTTTCTCTTCAAGGGTGGTCTGCTTTTGCTCGTCGCTGGGAGAACAGCCACCGGCCAGCAGCAATGCCGCACACAGGCCGATGCTGGCCCAAGGGGAACGCACATCCATCATCTTGAGTTTTCCTGTCCGACGTCTTTGAGCCGAGTTGATGGCCTCGACACTAGCAGAAAAACGCTCTTACAGATGCCACTCAGGTCAGTTTTCTCGCGGTCACAAGTGTTGGGTAGCGGCTGGTATACTCACCGTCATTTCTAACCACGCTGTGTGAGATTCAATGGAACGCTTTATCGAAAATACGATGTACGCCTCGCGCTGGTTGCTGGCGCCGATCTACCTGGGGTTGTCCCTGGGCTTGTTGATCCTGGCATTGAAATTCTTCCAGGAAATCATTCACGTCGTTCCCAATATCTTCAGCATGCTCGAATCGGAAGTGATCCTGCTGCTGTTGTCGTTGATCGACATGGCACTGGTCGGCGGCCTGCTGGTGATGGTGATGATCTCCGGCTACGAGAACTTCGTCTCGCAGCTGGACATCGATGAAAACAAGGAAAAGCTCAACTGGCTGGGCACCATGGACTCTTCCTCGCTGAAGATGAAAGTGGCCGCCTCCATCGTGGCGATTTCCTCCATCCACCTGCTGCGCATCTTCATGGATGCCAAGAACGTCGATCCGCAGCATTTGATGTGGTACGTGATCATCCACATGACCTTTGTGGTCTCGGCGTTCGCCATGGGTTACCTGGACAAGCTCACCAAGCACTGACCCCCCGCGCCGGCCTTACTGCCCGATGAAGTAGTAAGGCTGGCGATTGATTGCCATCTCCTTGATCACCGTGACCTTGCCGGTCAGTTGCTCCGTGTTATCCAGCAGCGCGACGTTGCCGGGGGCGGCGTCCAGGTAACTGTGCAGTTCGGGCTCGGTTTGCAGAATCGGCAAGTAGGCCTGCAGATAGAACACGCTGGCGCCGTCGATGCGCTCGTTGGGCCGGAACAACGCGACCTTTTTGCCTTCGGCCTGTAGCGCCTGGATCTGGCTCATCACGGGCACGAAGGACTGTTTTTTGTCGGCCTTTGGCGCGAACCAGAAAGCAGCGCTCAGGTAGCAGGCGATGAGCACGGTGAACACGCCGCCGATCACGATTTTATGCCGCTTATACAGCGCCGGTTTGTGATCTTTCAGCCAGTGCAGCAGCACCTGCGCATATTCCGCAGCCAGTACGGCGGCGGCTGGCGTCAGCGCCATCAGGTATACGGTGCGCTTGCTGGAGGCCAGGGTCAGCAGGGTGAATTGCGCCACCAGCCAGACGCAGAAAAACAGACGGTAGCGGTTGCGCACCAGGCTTTTACGGAAGTGCCACAACCCCAGGTACACCAGGATATTCCACGGCAAAAAGGCTTCGGGCAGTTTGGCGATGTAGTAGTAGAAGGGTTCGTAGTGCCCGGCTTCGACAAACGAGCCGCTGAACCGCCCGACGCTGTTGGTCCACAGCACTTCGCCCACCGCCTGCAGCCCGCCGCGCTGGAACAGAAACCCCAGCCAGATCAGCAGTGGCACCAAGGCCAGCAGGGTAAACAGTGCCGGCCGCAGCCAGTCGCCGATGCGCAGGCGTTTGTCCATCCAACTGGTGCAGGCCAGGTACACAAAGATCACGATGCCCGGCATCGCCAGGCCCAGCACGCCTTTGCTCAGGGTGGCGATCACCATCCCGGCGGTGAACAGGGCCCACGCCCAGGCGGTTGAGCCCTGGCGCTCGGACGCCGGCCGCATGGCCTGGTAGAACGCCAGCAGCGCGGTGGTCACACCCAGGCTGAGCAATGCATCTTCACCGACGCCGCGCACATTGCTCCAGTAACTGGCCATGGTCGCCAGGATCAGCGCCGCGCAGAACGCCAGTGTCTTTGGCCGCCCGAACGTGCGCAGCATCCCGTAAAGCAGCATCACGCTGAACAACCCGGCGAACGCCGAGGCCAGGCGCACGGCCCCGGGCGTGCCGCCAAACAGGCGGATCGCGCCAGCGTCGAGCCACAGGCTCAGGGGTGGTTTTTCCAGGAACGGCTCACGGAACAGCCGTGGCACCACCCAGTCGTTGTCCAGGTGCATGGCCATGGCGATCCCGCCGACGCGGGCTTCAGTGGAGCCTTGCAGTTCATGGTTACCAAGGGCGAAGAAGAACAACAGGCCAGCAAGCAGGAGCAGCAGAGGAACGGGACGCGTCATGGGGGCTGGTTACCGGGGCAGGGGGCCGTTCGAGGGAACGGCTCGCAATCGGTGAGTATAGGGGGGCGATTCTTAATATTTCATGAATGGGTACGAGGTTTGTGCAGCGGGACCGGGGCGGTGATTTATTTCCGCCCCGGCTTCATTGCGGATGGGGGTTATGTCGCTTTGACTTTAAACCGGCTCAACCCTTGTTGCATGGAGCTGGCCCGTTCCGACAGGTCGCGGGCAGCCACCGCGCATTGTTGGGAGTTGGCCTGATTCTGCTGGGTGACTTCGTCGATCTGCTCCAGGCCGATACTGGCTTGCTGCAAGCCGGACGCCTGTTCACTCGAGGCTTGGTAGATCAGCGACACGAGGCTGGAAACGGTGCTGGTGCCGGTGACGATGTTTCGCAACGAGTCGGCCGTGCGACCGGCGATGACCATGCCGCGCTGTGTCTTGGTCGACGAGTCGGCGATCAGCGCCGCGGTTTGCTGGGCCGCTTCGGCACTGCGGGCGGCGAGGCTCCTGACTTCATCGGCGACGACGGCAAAGCCACGGCCCAATTCGCCGGCGCGTGCCGCCTCGATCGCCGCGTTCAAGGCCAGCAGGTTGGTCTGGGCGGCGATGTTGTCGATGGTGGTGATGATCGCGGTGATGTCTTTGCCCGAGTTGTCGATTTCGGTCATGGCGGCGATCAGTTCGCTCATCAGCTTGTCACTTTCCCCGGCGTCGGCGCGTGAGGCCTGGGATTGTTCGTCGGCCTTTTTCGCGTTGGCGGCGTTGTCGGTGGTCTGCGCGGCCATTTGCGTCATGACGGCACTGATCTCAGTGATGGACGACGCCGAGTTGGACGCACCGTCGGACAACGACTGGCTCAACTCGGTGACCTGTGCGGAGCTGCCGGTGATTTGCGTGGCGCTGGCCTGCACTTGGGAAATCAAGGTGTTCAAGTTGCCGACCATTTTTTCCAGGGACTTGCCCAACGTGTCGTTGGGGGAAGACAAACGCACTTCCAGGTCCAGATCGCCTTCGGAGATACGTTCAGCCACACGGACCTGACGCTGCAGGCTTTCGGACATCTCGTTCAAGGCCAAGGACAACTGGCCGACTTCATCGTCGGATTTTTGCACCAGGCGACGCGAAAAATCCCCCAGGCTGATGTTGGCAGCCAAGGCGGCGGCTTCACGAATCGGCCCGACGATTTTTGCGGTGGCGAACCACAGCGCCAGCAATGCCAGTACCGAGATACCCAGGCCGACCGAGACCTGCCAGATACTGCTGCTGACGCCACGGGATTGCAGTTCCTTCTCCAGGGCAATCGCCTGGCTCATGACCACCGCCTTGGGCAGGTGGATCAAGATGGCCCAGGGTTTTTCGGTGCGGCCCAGGATGATCGGCATCTGTACTTCGATTTCCTGGGACTCCTGGTTGAGGCGACTGTCGCCCTGGCCTTTCTGCACATTGGCCAGCACCTTGTCCCAGGTGTCGGGTAGCAATGCCTTCAATGACTGGCCGATCAGTTCCGGCCGTTTACTGTCTGCGACCACCAAGCCCTGGTTGCTCAGGATCGACACCGAACCTTTGCCGCCGTAGAGGTCGGCGGACATTTGCTCGCTGAGTTTCTGGATAAACGAGATGTCGAAGTCTGCGCCGACCACGCCGTAAAACTTGCCATTGGCGGTGATCGGCACCGAGAGCGTGGTCAGCCACACATTTTTGCCTTGCACCACGTAGGGAAGGGGGTCGAGCACGCTTTCTTTCAGGGTGTCCCGGGGGCCGCTGTACCAGCCGCCCTTGAGCACGCCATTGGGGTGGCGGGCATCGGAGTCGTATTCGACCAGCGGTTGCACGGCGATATGGCCGTCCGAGCCGCGTGTCCAATAGGGCGTGAAGCGGCCGGTCAAGGGGTTGTTGCCGCCTTCGTTGTTACGAAACGCTTGGTCCTGGCCGTCCACCGCATCCGGCTCCCAGCACGAATACGTGCCGTTGAAGTCGGGGTTGTCCTTGAGCACGCTGAGCAACATTGTATTGATTTGATCGCGGCCCAGTGCCAGCGGGCTTTGCGCACTTTTACTCGCGCCCAGCGTATTGGCCAGCGTGCGTGCCGAGTCCAAGGCATTTTGCAGTTTCGCCCTGATCGCATTGGCACGGGACTCCGCCAGGTTTTGTACTTCGCGAATGGTGCCGCTTTCGATCAATGTTGAAACTTCGGTGCCCACGTAGGCTTGATTGGCGGTTGAGGAGTACAACCCATATAACACCAGGCTTGCGCAAGAGATTAACAGGCAGAGTCCGGCGGTGAAGCAAATCCGAGTCTGTAATGAGTTGAATTTCATGGTATTTCCTGCCCACGCTAGTAGTTGCCGACATAATTGGATGGCGGCATTTCAGTTTTTTTTGTTCGCAAGGCTTACTGCTTGATCATGGGCTGCTTGAGCATATAAATGCAGTACAGCTGGGGCGTCGCTTAGTTCTGCTCGGACGCCTCATCGTCGAGCCAGAGACGTTCGGTGTTTTTAAAGCCATAACGCTGTGACGGCACGCGCGCAATGATGCGATCGGTTTGTTCGGGATCACTCAGGTCGATTATTTTGGGGGTGATATAAATATTCAACACCGGCACGAAGAACAACTTAATCTTTGGCGTCAATAAAGAGTCGGGGTGTTGTTCGATCACCACGCCGATACTGCCACTTTTCAACTGAACGATAGACCCCACCGGATAAATACCCACGGACTTCAAAAACGCGCGGAACACCTCATCGTCGAAATGCCCGTCCCATGTCGACATTTGCTGGATGGCGACCGCGGGGTCCCAGCCTTGGTTGTAGGAACGATCCGAGGTGATTGCATCGTAGACATCGCAAACGGCGGCCATTCGCGCAAAAAGACTGATCTGGTCGCCGACCAACTGATGGGGGTAGCCGCTGCCGTCCACCCGCTCATGATGATGCAGGCAGACATCCACGACCATGTCGCACATCTGCGAAGTCGCCAGCAGGGTTTTCTCACCTTCCAGCGGGTGCGTGCGTATCAGTTGTAATTCGTCACCGCTCAAGCGCCCGGGCTTGTTGAGGATCGCGCCCGGTATGGCCATTTTGCCGATGTCATGCAGCAGGCCGGCCATCCCGACCCGGCGAATCAACACGGCAGGCAGGTTCAACTGGTTGCCCAGGGCAATCATCAGTGCACACACGGCGACCGAATGCATGTAGGTGTAATCGTCGAGGCTTTTCAGGCGTGCCAGGCTGATAAAGGCGTTGGGATGGCGGGCGATCGAAGCGGAAATGTCGTCGACCAGTGCGCTGATATTCTCCAACTCCAGGGCGCGGCCCATGCGGACATGGCTGAACATCTCGACCACGGCGGTCTTGGCGCGGGCACAGATTTCCTGGGCGGCAACGAGCTCGTCGCTCATGCAGGTGGGAGTGATCGTCGCCGCTGCGGGCGCAGAGGGCGGCTCTGCTGACTGGGGGGGCTCGGGTAGTTGCGCGCCGCAGCCCATGGCGCATTGGATATCCGCCTGCGCGTCGCGTGCGCGGCCTTGCCAGAAGGGCCTGGCCTCGCCGCTGTCTGGCGCCAGATGATAGAGCTCATTACATTTCAACATGATTTGCCCTCTGTTGATTTTGTTCTTATTCGTTTCCTTACAGCCTCCTTGGCTTGAGTGTTGTTGTCGTAGAGCGTCAGTTCGTGTTGACGGCTTTGATACGTGAGACGACGCGGCCGGCCAGGTCATCGGGGCGGAACTTGGCCAGGAAGTCGTCGGCCCCGACTTTCTTGACCATGGCCTGGTTGAAGCCTCCCGAGAGCGAGGTGTGCAGCACAATGTGCAGGTTGGCCATGCGCGGGTCGTTGCGGATCTCGGCGGTCAAGGTGTAGCCATCCATCTCCGGCATCTCGATGTCGGAGATCATCATCAGAAACTCCTCATCCGGCTTGCGCCCTTCGTCGAGCATGGCGCGCAGGTAGTCCAGCGCTTGTCGGCCATCGTTCAAGGCCACTACCTCGACGCCCACGGTTTCCAGGCAGCGGGTCACCTGTTTGCGCGCGACCATCGAGTCGTCCACGGTCAACACCCGCAGGTGTCGCGCCTGCTGGGTGACTTCGTGATCGATTACGCCGCTGGATATTTCCTCGGACGATGGCGATATTTCTGTCAGCACCTTTTCAACATCGATGATCTCGACCAGGCGGTCGTCCGTGCGGGTGACGGCCGTCAGGTAATTGTTCTCACCACTGCCCTTGGGCGGCGGATGGATGTCTTCCCAGTTCAGATTGACGATGTGTTCGACCGCGTAGACGAGGAAACCCTGAACGCGATTGTTGTACTCCGTAAGTATTATAAAAGCGCTTTCCTGATCCTCGACTCCGGGCAGTCCCGTTGCCATGGCCAGGTCAAGAATAGGGATGCAGACACCTCGGATATTGGCCACGCCACAAATGTTGCTATTCGACTTTGGTATCGAAGATAACTTCGGGCAGCGGATAACTTCACGAACTTTGAATACGTTGATCCCGTACAGTTGGTGGTTGTTGAAACGGAACAGCAACAGTTCGAGCCTGTTCTGCCCGACCAGTTGTGTGCGGCTGTTAACGGAGGCCAGTACACCGGTCATACACACTCCTTAAACCTGGTTGAACAGCGCTGATGTCGTAATGACATTAGCATATGTAGGGGGATGTAAAATATATGTGAAAATAAAAGAATGCCAGGGTTTGTCGTTAAAACGATATGAAGTCAGGTGAATGTCTTTTCGCACAGTTGTTTTAAATGCTTAGTTGGCTAACTTATTGTTTGTTATTGTTGAGAATGATTTAGATCGAAGGTTTTAGATGATCTGCAACATTCGATAATTCATATAGCCCAAGTCGGAGTCGAGGCATGACCGCCGCTGATGATCCTTGCGGGTGCCGGGCACATCGATCTCGCGCATGCGTTGCAAAGGCACGCCGATGCATAAGTCGATGGGCCGCGTGTAAACAGAAGCGGGGTGTCTGAACAGCTCATATATCTGTTTCGACCGAACCCTGGCGATGGTCGAGAAGTGTCTAGCCTGGGCCTGAGAACCTGCTCCATTTGTTTACCTGTACGGACAAACATCGTGGACGGGGTCGCTGATTTTGCTTAGGGTGTGGCCATTCGATATTACTGGCAAGGTGGTCTGCATGCAGCGCGAACAGTTCCTGGCGCAACCTGAAATTGAGTCCTTCATCGCATGGCTTGCAGCGAATTTGCCGACGCTGACCTTCAAGCTGCGCTTCAAGTCGAGCAAATTTGTGCCTGGCGGTTTGACGGCTGATGTCCAGGGCATCGAGCAGGTGCTGGGGCACTATCGCTGGAAGGCAAGCTGGCAGGATGCTCACCAATGCTCGGTGGATTCACACACCTGGGCTGAAACCCAACGCTCTCTCGGGCAACTTCGCGAATGGCTGACGAGTGCGGTCAATCAGGGGAATGACCAGCAAGCGCTTCAGGCCTGCCTGCAGATTCTTCGTTGGGGCGGTGTGCGGGGCGCCATTCCGTTTTTGCACCGGCTGGCCGCAAACGGCAAGCTGTCGAGCTATCTGCAAAAGATGGCCGGGTTGATGTCGCTCGACGGCAAAAATGACCTGGATGATCTCGATGCGATCAGCGTCGAGCGTTTCGATGCGGGCCTGACCAAGATTCATGCGTTGTTTGATTCGTCGGGCTCCCCCATCTATGACAGCCGCGTCGGCGCAGCGATAGGCATGCTGTATTCACTGTTTCGCCAGCAATGGACGGGGAGCGGCAAACCCTTGCTGGCTTTCCCGTCCGGAGCCGCTCGTGGCAGCCAGATCCGCAACCCCGGAGCATTTTTGAACGGCCTGGCCGCGCCTCAGTTCTCTTCGATCAGCTATGAGACATGGGCCCGCTGGCAAGTGCGGTTGGGCTGGATTATCCGCGCCCTGCTCGAGCGCACCGGCTGGTTCGCCGAGCAAGGCGCGCTGTCTGCGCGGTGCCATGCGTTCGAGGCCAGCCTGTTTGTGCTTGGCTATGACCTGCGGTGCTTTGGGTGGACACCTAAGTCAGCCGTGCCGGTGGTTGACCTGCCGGAACCCGAACGTGACAGCACGGGCTGGGTGCCGACGGGGAACCCTTTCAGTCAGGTCATCAACGACTATCTGCTGTTCCGTCGCCAGGGTGGAAAAAGCGATAAAGCCTCGTTCGTTGACTGGTTGTCGACTCATCCGCACCACGCGCGTCCGATCTCGCGGGCTACCGCTCAGGACTACTGTTTTGCGTTTTCGATGCAGGAGTTCGACCTCTTCGACCGCTCACTCGAAGCGCTGGAGCGGATTGTCGCCGGTGGCGAGGACGGCTTGCGTGCCGTCTTGGCGAGCGAGGCGCTGGAGCCTTTCACCTTGGGCGATGAGCGCGTCAGTGTGTGTCTGGTAGACGTCATGATCACGGGGCGGGCGTATCAGCGAGAGTCGACCGGTGACGCGCGCGTCGAGTCGATCTTGAGCGCCGGGTACGCCGGCACGAAAAACAGCGCAAACACACTGATGGCCCTGGGACGCAACGTGGGCAAGCACTTCGGTCTGTTGGACGACAAGCATTTGCCTACGCCGCTCTTCGAGCGTTTCTTCGGCGCATGTTCGCTCGAGGCGTGACGCTCACGACGTTGTGTGCGGGGCGGCCGATCACTCTGTTTGAGCGCATCGATGATCGCGCCGAGCTTGGCCTCAGCGACTGGCACCTCTGCGTGCTGTTCGATGAGGCGCCGCCTCTCGATCCGCCCGGCTTGAATCAGCGCGACCTGGCGGGCGACACGCCGCTGGACATGGCTTACCGGCTGAACCGCAGCGGCCTGATCGACACGCTGGAGTCACTCGGCGCCCAGGGCAACCCGCAGATTCGCGGCTGGGCCGGCCTGGGCAGCTTCATGCCCCACGACAAGTACATCCACCTGCCTGCGCGATACGGCAATGTCAAAACCCTGCAAGCCCGCTACCGCCTGGGTGCCAGCCTCAATGACCGCGATGGGCTGGGGAACACGCCACTGCATTGGCTGCTGCTCAATGGCCACTTGAAGGCCGCGCGGTACTTCATCGACCGCGCCATGACGTTCGGTCTTGATCTGGGCGCGAAGAATCACCAGGGCAATACGCTGCGCAATATTGCTCTGCTCAACGGCCAGCATGAGCTGGCACAGCGCTTACTCGCGGCCGAGATCGACAATTGCCTGCGTGCGCTGCGCCTCTGGCAGGACATGCGCCTCAATCATGCATCAACCACGGTCTCAACTCTTTGAGATTGGTGACCACGATCTGCTGGGCCTCGGGGTTGGTCGCCTGGTTGCGCGGGTCGACCTGATAGCGGCGCAAGACGTACTTCACCAGTGCCTTGCGACTGGACACCACCAGTTGCCCGTCGGTCATGCCGAAGTCGGTTTCGATGATGGCCTGCTGCGCCGCGTTCAAGCGGCCATCGGGGGTGAAGATGATCGGCACTTCGGTATTCCAGTCTTCGTCCAGTTCCCGTGTGTTCTGCGACGCGTCGAGCAGGTCCGGCTCACCGCGCAGGCGGCTCAGCACAAAGTCGCGGTACTGCCGATTCTTCTCGCAGTAAGCGCGCACATGCCAGCGCATCCCGGTGTACACCAGGGTGTGGGGGGCAATCAGGCGGATTTCCACGTTCGGGGTATTGAGCGATACGTACTCGGTCTCCAGGCGCAGACCGTCGCGGCATGCCGCGAGCAAGGGGCGCAGGATCTCCGGCCGGATCGGCCGGTCCGGCACTTCGAGCACCTTGGTATGGGCATAAGCCAGGGCCAGGCCTTCGATGTGCGGCGCCCGTTCATTGTTCTGGTAAAGCAGGTGCAGGTAGGCACTGGCGCTGTCATCGATGAACAGCGGCTTGAAGTGTTTGCTCGGTACATAGCCCTTGCGTTGCTTGTCATATGTCAAGTTTCGGGGCGCATGTTCATTGATGTAGGTATTGATGTCCTTGGAGGCTTGCTGGCGGCTGATGCCGAAGCTCTGGATCAAGTGCCCCGTGGTCAGGCGGCCTTCCCACCAGGCGACGGTCTCGATCAAACGATAGCGAAGTGCCAGGTCCCAGCGCACTTGTTCGATGGATTGCTTGCGTTTCATACCTGCTCCATGTGCGTGAATACTTTACCTGTATAAGTCTACATTCTAGACCTGTCGTAAATCACTACATATCGTGTCGCTGTCTTCGGAATATCTCGAAGGGATGGAAGGATGTGAACATGAGTATGTCGGAAGTGGTTTCGACGGGGGCATTGGCGGTGATGGGGATCATCCTGCTGGTGCTGGTACAGCATTGTTTGAAGTTGAGCGAGCTTTGGAAAATGGTTGCCCATTATCAGAAGGATCTGCGTTTGGCGCAGATCTGGGAAGTGGAAAACCGCGAGCTGCGGTCGGCGTTGCGCGCCGAGCGAGAACACGTCGCGCAGTTGCAGCGCAAGCTGGAATTGCTGCAAGCGCTGCTCCCGGTCACAGAATAATCCGCAGTATCGCCATCCAGGAGAACCCATTCATGCCGATAAAACCCAGACCCTTCACCTTTGTGTGTGAAGACTGCAAGTGGAAGAAAACCATTGCGCCGCGCAGTGACGCGCTGATGCCCGGTGATTGGTTCGCGAGCTGTCCGAAGTGCGGCAGCACGGCCTTGAAAATGCGCGCGGCCGGGTGGCTGGAGGCGGCGGTGGCGGAGTTTGTGGCGCGGCGGTAGGCGTCGACAGCTACAGGCTGAACGCGTGGATCTTGGCGACGCTCAGCCGATCACCGTCTATACACCAGCGTATTGATATACCGTCGCGCTCCAATATTGGCTGCCATTGTGCTGTTGGCGGGTCCAACCGTCTGCGAGCAGGTGTTTGGCGATCATTCGATTCATCACGCCATGACCGAGCAGCAGAACCGGCCCTTCACCGGCGAGGGACTGCAGTCGTTGAGCGGCCGTGTTGGCGCGCAACCTTGCGGCGCCAGCGGATTCGATATTGCGTGAGTAACCGCACAGCCATAAGACCCGGAAGATAAATGCCCAGGTAAACGGCGATAGCCGGGGCAATCGCCAACGGCCATAAGGCAGTTGCGCTTCGCAGAAAAGCGCGTCGACGACAGCAGGCTTCAGCCCGAGCACCTCGACCGAGGTCAGCGCACGAGGCGCGCTGCTTGAAACAACCAGGGTGGCGGCTGCGGCGAGTTGCTGGCTGGCGTCCGGAGCCGGATGGCGGATGATTTCGGATCGGTTGTATTGCTCGATCCAGTCTTTCATCTCGAACATTGAGATTCTTTCGCGCGCGGCCATCTTGGGCTGGCCGTGACGCATCAGGATGATGGTTTTGCTCATCGTGTGTTTTCGTCCTTGTTTGGCTTAACCACGCCATGTTTCCGATACCACGCCACAGTGTCAGAAACGGTCTGCTCCAGCACTCGAAAACTCAGGCCAAGCTCCTGTTCGCTCTTGTGGTGGTTAAAACAGGTACGGTGCTCCTCTCGTATCAATAGGCGCAACGTCGCCATGCTCAGCAAAATAGGCTTGCCGGTAATGCGCGCGTAAACCTCCTGCACCGCCGCCAACAGGTACAGCGCGGGCACTGGCAGTTGCCGAACAGGGGTTTTGACGCCCGCGATACGCCCCAGCACAGGTACCAACTGGCGCATGGTCAAGTTGCGACCGGCCGCGAGGTAGCGCTCTCCTCGCCGCCCATGTTTGGCGGCGGCGATCTGGGCACATGCCACATCGCGGGCATCGACCACGGAGAAAGTGCCGGGGATCAGCCCGGGTAACTTGCCGTTGATCACGTCCTTGACCAATTGTCCGGAGGAGGTCGGGCCCATATCGCCCGGGCCCCACATCCAGCCGGGCAGCACCATGCAGGCATGCATTTGGGGATGGGTTTCAAGGAACGTCAAGACGACACGCTCGGCGAGGATCTTGCTGCGGTAGTAGTCATCCGCATCGGCTTCGGCCCGCAGGCATGTCTCGTCGATAGAGGTGCCGGGGGCTCCGTCGAGCACGGCAATCGACGAGGTATGCACGAAGCGGCGGACTCCCGCGCGATAGGCCTGGTGAAGCAGGGCTTGCGTACCGGCGACATTGATCTTTTCGAGCGCTTCCCAGTGGCTGCCGCCCTTGTAGTTATCGCGAAAGAACGCCGCGGTATGAAACACCGTATCGCAGCCTTGCAACGATGTTGCGAACGCGTCGGTGTCGGCTATATCGCCAACGACCAGTTCCACGCTCGGCAGGTCGTTGAACTGCTGCTCACCCTTGGCCCGTGAGCGGACCAGGGCTTTGACGGCGTAGCCGCGTGCGACCAGTTCCCGCACCAGGTTGTTGCCCAGCAAGCCGGTTGCGCCAGTGACGAATGCGTTGCGCATGGGGCCCATAGTCATACATTTCATTCCAGTCGTTTCGAAGGCCGGTAGATATACCGTTGAGGCGGCGTCTGAAAAACAGCGACTACTGCATAATGGCTTTGCATATATGCAAACCCTGGAGGACGGGAGGTATGGCGTTGCAGGCAAATTGGGACGATCTTCGTCTGCTGTTGGCGGTCTCGCGGCGTGGCAGTTTTCTTCAAGCCGGCCAACTGCTGGGGATCGCGGCGTCTACCGTGTCCCGTCGCCTGACCCAGCTGGAAGCGGCCCTGGGTGAGCCGCTCGTTGAACGCGGCGTTGAAGGCTGCTGGTTGACCTCGCGGGGCCAAGCCCTGGTGGACGTCGCGGTGGCAGCAGAGGCGGGCTTGAGGCGTCAGACGGCGGCGGAGTTGTCCGGGGAACACGCAGCGCTATGTGGCAGCGTGCTGGTCAGTGCCGGCGAGGGGTTTTCTTCTTGTGTGTTGGACGCCGCGAGCCGGTTTACGGCCCTGCATCCGCGCTGTTCCGTGGAGTTACTGGTCGCCACCGACTTTCACAAGATCGTCCGCGGGGTGGCGGATATCGCCATACGCACAGCGCACCTGGGCGAGCCATCGTTGATTTATCGACCCATCGGCAAGCTCGCCTATGGCGTCTTCGCTGAGGCCGGGTACCTGAAGCGATCTCCCGGAGTGACCCTGGCTACGGCGGTCAACATCGCCTTGCTTCCTCCGCTGGATATGTTGCCTCAAATGCGTGCCGCAAAGGCTGCGGGCCTGGACCGTGCGCAAATCAGCGTGAACTCGTTCGCCGTCCAACTGGAGTCGGTGCGGCAAGGCATGGGCGTGGCTGTACTGCCGCGTATTCTGGCGAAGGGCCTGACGGAGTTGTTCCCGGAGCTGGAACTTCCAGAGATGGAGGTCTATCTGGTAACCCGGCCTCAGGCGTTGAAACAGGCGCACATCAGATGTTTCTTTGACATCCTGGAGCAGGTGTTGCTCGAAGTCCTCTGCGTCGGCACGCATCAAAGGGCGAGCTGACAACGTCGCAGTGCGGATCGCGAAGGCATACCGAGGCCTGGCAGGCGAACACTCCAACGAGACCCTGGCGCAGCACCTGGGATTTGTGTCGGGGGATTCCTTTGGTCATTGGTTTCGGCGCATCACCGGCAGCAGCCCAGGCAAGGTGCGTAGCTCTTTGCAGGTTGCCAACGCGTAAGTGCGGCCGCTGGCCCCATGAACCCGCGCCCCTGAAGGGCGCGCGCTCATTTCTCGCTTGACCGCTCAACGGGCAAAAAAACGAGGCGCGCAAGGCTCATCCGGCGATGTACAGCCCGCCGTTCACGTGCAGTACTTCGCCGGTCATGAAACTTGAGCCGTTGCTGCATAGAAAGGCGATCACCGAGGCGATTTCGCTCGGTTGACCCAGGCGTTTGAGCGGGGTCTGCTCCACCGAATCGCTGCCGCGGCTCGCGATCAGGTGCTGGGTCATCGGGGTTTCGATGATCCCGGGGGACACCGCGTTCACCCGGGTCTGCGGCCCCAACTCCCGCGCCAGAGCGCGGGTCAGGCTCAGTAGGCCGCCCTTGGAGGCGCCATAGTGCGCGTTAGAGAACGCCCCCCGATGTGCGGCCACCGAGGTTAGGTTGACGATTGCGCTGTTGGCACGCAGTACCGGGATTGCCCGCTGGCACAGGTAGAACACGCCGTCGAGGTTGATGCCCAGCGTTTGGCGCCATTGCTCATCGGTCATTTGGCGAATCGGCTGCGACTGGTACAAACCGGCCGATGGCACCAGGAAGTCGATGCCGCCGAAGCGTTCGACGGCCAGTTGCACAGCCTTGGCCGAATCGGCAGGGTCGGCCGCATTCATCCGCAGGGTGGCGACGCGCTCGCCGCTGGCGTCCATTTCCCGGGCGAAATCCGCCAGGCCGTCGCCGTCCAGGTCGGCGAGCACCATCGAGGCGCCGTACTGATAGAACAGCCTTGCCACTTCGCGGCCGATGCCACCGTTGGCACCCGTCAGCAGCAGGACGCGATTGTTGAAATCGTACATGGTCGTTGTCTCCGAAAGAGTGCCTGGGTTCATGGGCCGAGAATGCGCGCCAGATGTTCGTGTTGCAGGTCAACGCCGAGAAAACGACAGATCTGCACGATCTGGCCATAGATCATGTGTTGTCCATGGTGAACGCGGCAGCCGCGCAGTCGAGCCGCGGCCAACAGGGGGGTGTCGCCGGCGCGCATCACGGCTTCGCAGACCAGGGCATCAGCCCGCAGGGTGCTGGGGTCCAGCGGCAGGGCATCGTCGTCCTTGAGGCCCAGGGAGGTGGCGTTGATGATCACGTCGAAGTCCTGCGCATTGCCGTCGCTGGTGCTTAGCTCGACCTTGGGGAACTGCGTTTTCAGGCGTTCCAACAGGGCTTCGGCGCGGGCAGGGGAGCGATTGTAGATCGCTAGCCGTACCGGTTCCTGCCGGGCAATCGCTGCGGCGATCGACTTGCCGGCGCCACCGGCGCCCACCAGCAGCACGCGTTTGCCTTCCAGCCTATGACCTTGCTGATGCAGCCCGGCGAGCATGCCTTCGCCGTCGAAGTTGCCACCGATCAAGCGGCCGCTCTCGGGGTCGATCCGCACCGCATTGACCGAGCCGACCTGACGTGCGGTCTCGGTCAGTTCGTCGCAGTATTCAACGATGCTTTCCTTGTACGGGATGGTCACTACCAGGCCGTGCAGATTGGCGATGCCGGATACGCCGAGCAGCACCTTGTGCAGGTTCGACCCTTGCACGTGCAGCGGCACGCAGACCAGGTCGAGGCCCTGGTTGGCAGCACTGTGGTTGATCACTTGCGGGGTTTTTACATGGGCGATCGGATCGGCAACGATGCCGATCAGTTGCGTCTGGCCACTGATGTGCATGGGAAACCTCAACGGTAGGAGTGGGTACGGGCGGTCGTGCCGAGGCGCTTCTCATAAAGAGCCGGGCCGAAAAAGGGATCGAGTGGAAGCTGGAATACCGCAGGGTGGGCGGTCGTGCCGAGGGCAGGAGGGGTGTCGGAGGTGCGGATCAATGAAGCCAATGCTTGTAACAGTGCGCTGATAGAACTCATGAGCAGTAACCTGTCTGACATATTTTATTGTTGTCTGACAGGATGGTAGAAGGCTTCGCTTTTCGGTGTCAAGGGTGCTGCCGGGAATCAGGCCTGCAGGTACATGTTCATCCGCTTGGCGGCATTGCGCAGATGGCGCTCGGCGGCTTCGCCGGCCAACACCGGATCACGGGCCTGGATGGCCTGGAAGATGGCCTGGTGCTCGTCCTGCACGTCCTGGATCAGCTCGTTGTAGATTTCGGCGGTGTTGCTGCGAGCTTCGCGAATCAGGCGCCGGACGCTGTGGTCGAGGTACTCGTTGAGCGATTTGAAATGCGGGTTGTGCGTGGCCGCGACAATCGCTTGGTGGAAGGCATAGTCTTCTTCGTCCCCCAGTTGATCATTGACCATGGCGTATTCCATACCAACCAGTGCCTGGCGAATCTTCTTCAGGTCTTCGGGGGTGTGGCGCAAGGCTGCCAGGCGCGTGGCGCCCACTTCAATGGTGATCAGGAACTCGAGGATATGCAGCAATGCGTCCCCTTCACCCAGCGAGACTGCTTTCAAGCGAAACGCATGGCGCTCGCCGCGCTTGGCGACGAAGGCCCCCTTGCCTTGCTGAGTGGTGATCAGCTCTTCGAACTTGAGCTGCGACAAGGCTTCGCGCACCACCGCCCGGCTGACCGAAAACTGTTCGCACAGTTGCCGTTCGCTGGGCAGTTGATCGCCAGTGGCCAGCCGCCCGGATTGGATCTCGCCACTGAGCCAGTGAACGATTTCCATGGGCAGGGGCTGGTTGGGGTGCGCGTTGTCGCTTTTCATGGTTCGGTCCTCTGCCAGGGGGCAGCACGGGTACGGGCATTGATGTGATGAGCTGTTGATAGTGACGGATTGAGCTGTGGTCTTACAAGTGTTTGAAAAAATAATCCAGGGTGGAGTTGTCTGTTTTAAAGGCCCGCAGGTGCATTTATAAAAAATAAATGCATAAATCGTGGTAGGAGTGCTTTGACTTCGCGGCAGGCTTGACGTAATTTTCGCCAACTGGTCAGACATGTACTTGCTGATGTACTACCAGATTGCAAATAACAATAAAAATTCGAGGTTTCCATGCACACCAAGACCACGCTGCGTCTGCTCACCCTCGGCACGACCCTGTTCGCCGGTATCGCCTGCGCTGATCCTTTGAAAGTGGCGTTGGTCGAGACCCTGTCGGGGCCGTCGGCCGCCACCGGGCAAATGTTCCGCGCCGCCACGCGTTTTCAGATCGAACGGCTGAATGCCGAGGGCGGTTGGAACGGCGAACCGATCCAGCTCCTCGAGTTCGACAGCCAGGGGACCCCCGCGGGCGCCTCCGAGAAACTCAAGGCCGCCATTGGCAGCGGCGCGCAAATGATTGTCCAAGGGGCTTCGTCAGTGGCTGCCGGGCAGATCACCGAAGACGTGCGCAAGTACAACCTGCGCAATAAGGGCAAGGAGGTAGTGTTCCTCAACGTCGGCGGTGAAGCGCTTGAACTGACCGGCAGCAAATGCCACTTCTATCACTTCCGCTTCAACGGTAACGCACCGATCCGGGTCAAGACCCTGGTCGCGGCAATGAAAGAGGCGGGCACCCTGGGCAGCAAAGTCTATTCCATGAACCAGAACTACAGCTGGGGCCAGGACATGGAAAAATCCATCACTGAAAACGCCGCGGCTGGCGGTTATCAGTTGGTGGGTAAAAGCCTGCACGACACGCAGAAGGTGCAGGATTTTTCGCCCTATATCGCTCGCATCCAGGCCTCCGGCGCAGAAACCGTGCTGACCGGCAACTGGGGCAACGACCTGTTGCTGCTGATGAAAGCCAGCCGCGCCGCCGGCCTGAAGCTGCGCTTCGGCACGGCCTTTCTCGATCAGCCGGGCAACCTCGCCAACGCCGGCGATGTCGCGCTGGGGCACTACGTTTCCCACCCGTTCAACATTGAGGCGGCGGGCGAGCAGGGCGAAAAATTTGCCAGCGAGTATCAGGCCAAGACCGGGCACCTGCCAGCCTACATCGAGCCACAGACGGTATTTGCCTTGCAGATGGTCGGCAATGTGCTGAAGAAGCTGCCGGCCGAAGACGGCCGTCTCAATACCCGCAGTTTCGCCCTGGCCCTGGAACAGGCCAGCGACCGCAACCCATTGGGTGACGTGCGGATGCGTGCCGAGGATCACCAACTGCTGATGCCGTTCGTGGTGTCGGTGGTGTCGAAGGAGGCGCGCTACAAGGTTGACGGCACCGACATGGGCTTTGTGCCGATCAAGTCGTTCAGTGCCGATCAAGCCGCAGCGCCTGTCCAGGATGCCTGCCGGATGCAACGACCCGAGTGACGCCGCCTGGCGTGCCGAGCGGCACGCCTTCCTGCCCATCGCGAACGCTGGAGTCGCCTATGGAATTTCTCACAGTTTCACTGCTTAACGGCGTGATCTACGGCCTGCTGCTGTTTATGGTTTCCGCCGGCCTGACGCTGATTTTCGGCATGATGGGCGTGCTCAATTTCGCCCATGCCTCCTTCTATATGGTGGGCGCCTACCTGGCCTACACCCTGCAGAAGGTTGTCGGCTTCACGACTGCGGTAGTGCTCTCGACCGTGCTCGTGGGCCTGCTCGGCGTGATCGTCGAGCGCTTCTTCCTGCGCCGCGTACACAAACATGGCCATGCTCATGAACTGCTGCTCACCTTCGGCCTGACGTTCATCATTGCTGAACTGATCAAGTTGTTTTACGGCAACTTTTCCGTCGAATACCGAGTTCCAGAGTTCCTCAACTTTGCCGCCTTCCAGGTGTTCAGCACCGACTATCCGTTCTATCGCTTGTTGATGGGCGTGGTCTCGCTGCTGGTGTTCGGCCTGATCTACCTGCTGTTGACCCGCACTCGGGTCGGCATCGTGGTGCGGGCGGCGATTCATCGTCCACAAATGGCCGAGGCCCTGGGGCACAACGTCCCGCTGGTGTTCATGGCCGTGTTCGGCATCGGCGCGGCACTGGCCGGCCTGGCCGGGGCTCTGGCTGGGGCGTTCTACACCACCAACCCGAACATGGCCCTGGAGCTGGGGGTCATCGTGTTTGTCGTGGTGGTGGTTGGCGGCCTGGGTTCGATGGCCGGGGCCATGATCGCGTCGCTGCTGATCGGGCTGATTTCTTCGTTCGCGGTGGGTGTGGACCTCAGCCTGGCTTCACTCCTGGGTTTGCTGGGGGCAGGTGACTGGGCGCAGCAGATGGGCGGGTTGATGACCCTCAAGGTATCCAGTGTGGCGGCAACCATTCCGTTTGCGCTGATGCTGCTGATTTTGCTGATCCGGCCGTCCGGGTTGATGGGCGAGAAGGGGTAAACCATGAAACTGACGAAAATCCTCCTGGCGGTGCTGTTGCTGGCCCTGCTGGTGCTGCCCGCCATCCTGCCGGCGGCGATGGTCAACGCGGCCATCCAGATGCTTATCGCGGCCTTGTTTGCCTGTGCCTTCAACCTGTTGTGCGGGCAGGGCGGCATGCTTTCGTTCGGTCATGCGGCGTACTTCGGCGTGGGGTCGTTCGCAACGTTGCATGCGATGAGTGCGCTCAATGGCCAAGGCCTGCTGCCGACACCGTTGCTGCCGCTGATCGGTGCCATGGGCGGCTTTATCTGCGGCCTCTGCGCCGGTTGGTTCGCCACTAAACGGGCAGGCGTCTACTTCTCCATGATCACCCTGGCGCTGGCCGAGTTGCTGCATTCCCTGGCCCCGCACCTGAATACGCTGTTTGGTGGCGAGGCGGGTATTTCGTCCATGCGCGCCCCTGCCTGGGGCCTGGATTTCGGTGACGCGACCCAAGTGTATTACCTGACGCTGGGTTGGGTGGTGCTGTCGATTGCCTTGCTCTACGCCTTCACGCTGACGCCCATGGGGCGCCTGACGTTCGCCTTGCGCGAGAACGGCCACCGCCTGCAGTTCCTGGGCTACAACGTTCACCGCTTGCGAGTGCTGGTGTTTGCCTTGTCGGCGATGTTTGCCGGTATTGCCGGTGGCTTGCAAGCACTGAACCTGGAGTCGGCCAACTACGTGCTGTTCGACATGCGTTTTTCTGCCGAAGTGGTACTCAACACCTACATCGGCGGCGTCAACGTGTTCCTCGGGCCGGTGCTCGGCGCTGCCCTGATGACGTTCTTTGGCAACGCCGCCTCTGACCTCACGCAATCCTGGTTGCTGTATCAGGGCCTGTTGTTCGTACTGGTGATGATGTTCATGCCCAGCGGCCTGGCCGGGCTGGTGCTGTGCTGGAGCGCGCAGATCCGTCGGCGCGGTTGGCTGGCGATCATCCCGGCGGCGTTCTCGGCGCTGCTTGGCGCTGGGGTGTTGAGCCTGGCGGTGGTGTTTTTGATCGAGACGTTGCAACGCGTATTCAGCCAGGACTATCAGGCCCTGTTGATGACGGACCAAGCCTGGCCGGCGATCAGTCTGTTCGGCCGTGAATGGCTGCCGGGCGCGCTGCTGACCTGGGCCACGCCGTTGCTCTTGGGGGTGGCCGGGCTGTTGGTCTTGAAACTGGCCCGGCACCAATGGCTGCGCCTGCTGGACGACGAACCGGTGGTCAACGCCGCCGCACTCAGGCCTCGGGTCGAAGGAGAACAACCATGAGCGATGCGATCCTGCAGTTACGCGATGTGCATAAGTCGTTTGGCGAGGCTCACATCATTCGGGGTGCGCAGCTTGAATTGCGTGCCGGTGAACGTCATGCGGTGATCGGTCCCAACGGGGCCGGCAAATCGACCTTGTTCCATCTGATCTCCGGGCAGTTGCAGCCCAGTAGCGGGCAGATCCTCCTGGGCGCGGAAGCGATCCAGGGCTACTCGCCACAGCACATCAATCACCTGGGGTTGTCGCGCTCGTTCCAGATCACCAACATTTTTCCCGGGCTCTCGGTGTTCGAAAACCTGCGCATCGCGGTGATGCGCAAGCACCGGATGCAATACCACTTCTGGCGCTCCGTCCAGCGTTACCCCGAGGTGCGCGAGCAGACTGAGCAATTGCTCGAACAGGTGCGGCTACAGGACAAGCAAACGGTGTGCGCGGCCGAACTCTCTTACTCCGAACAGCGCGCCTTGGAGATCGGCATGACCCTGGCCTGTGACCCTCGGGTGATCTTGCTCGACGAGCCGATGGCGGGCATGTCCCATGAAGAAACCGACTACGCCCTGAACCTGATCCGCGAGGTGACCCAGGGGCGTTCGCTGCTGATCGTCGAACATGACATGGACGTGGTGTTCTCCCTGTGCGACCGCATCAGTGTGCTGGTCTACGGCGAAGTCATCGCCACCGGTACACCGGACCAGATCCGCGCAGATCGTCGGGTGCAGGAAGCCTACCTGGGTGAGGAGCAATGTGCATGAACCCTACTTCGCAAAACCTGCTGTCGATCAGCGACCTGCATGTGCATTACGGCAAGAGCCATGTATTGCATGGGGTCGATCTGCACATCGGTCACAACGAGGTGGTGAGCCTGCTCGGGCGCAACGGCGCCGGGCGCTCGACCACCATGAAAGCGGTCATGGGCCTGGTGCCGCCCAGTGCCGGCAGCGTGCAGTTGGCCGGGCGCGAGTTGACCGGGCTGCGCCCCTATCGCATCAGCCGTGCCGGCATCGGGTTCGTCCCGGAGGAACGTGAGGTCTTCGCCAACCTCAGCGTCGAGGAAAACCTGCGCATGGGCCAGCAAGCGCCCACCGACGGCGCCACGGCGTGGACCGTCGAGCAGATGTTCGAGTTTTTCCCGCGGCTGCGCGAGCGCCGTAACACTGGCGCGGGCAACCTTTCGGGGGGCGAACAGCAGATGCTCACCCTGTGCCGGTCGTTGCTGGGCTGCCCCAGAGTGCTGCTGATCGATGAACCCACCGAAGGCCTGGCGCCGAAGATTGTGGCCGTCGTCGCCGAGGCTATTCGCGAGATCCACCGACGTGGGGTTTCGATCCTGCTGGTGGAGCAGAAGCTGACCATCGCGCTTAAGGTCTCGTCGCGAGTCTGCGTGATGGGGCATGGGCGGATTGTCTTCGAGGGCACGCCGCAGGCGCTGACCGACGATGCGAATTTGATGAAGGAATGGTTGGCGGTCTAGACCGACCGCCAGCGTGTTCAACCCGGCAGGTTCGCCTGCCAATTTCCCCCCCGATTGTGTGGCAGCACGTGTGCTTGCCAGGGGGGTCTGCGTTTTAAATCCACCGGGAAAAACAATAAAAATGAGCCTGCCTAACTACATCACCGTACAACCCCTGCTGTTGCTCAGCGTCTTGCCGGGCCTGGTCCTGGCCCAGGAGCAGGGCTTTATCGAAGGCGCAACCGCCAACGTGCTGATGCGCAACTTCTACTTCAACCGTGACTTTCGCGACAGCGGTGCCGCCCAGGCCAAGAGCGAGGAGTGGGCGCAGGGCTTTCTGCTTAACGCACAGTCCGGCTACACCCAAGGCACCGTGGGTGTCGGCGTCGATCTGATCGGCCGTCTCGGGGTCAAACTCGACAGCGGCAGTGGGCGTGCTGGCAGCCTGTTGTTGCCGGCGGACGGCAAAGGCTCGGCGGATGATTTCTCCAGCCTGGGCGCTGCGCTCAAACTGAAACTGTCGAAGACCGAGCTGAAAGTCGGGGAGCTGCTGCCGAGCCTGCCCATCCTCCAGTACAACGATGCGCGGTTGCTGCCGCAAACCTTTCAGGGGGCGATGCTGACTTCGAAAGAAATCACCGGGCTGACCCTCAATGCCGGGCAGATGCGCTCATTCACTCAGCGCAACTCCAGTAACCGCGAAGACCTGTTTATTGATGGCCGCTCGTTCGCCACGTCCGACCGCTACAACTACCTGGGTGGCGAGTACCGCTTCAACCAGGAGCGGACCATGCTCGGCCTCTGGGGCGCAGAACTGGAGGATATCTATCGCCAACGCTTAGTCCAGTTCGCCCACAAGCAACCGGTCGGTGCCTGGACGCTTGGGACCACCGTCGGCCTGCTCGACTCCGAGGAACAAGGCCAGGCCAAGGCCGGCAAAATCGACAACCGCTCGTTCTACAGCACCCTCAGCGCGGCACATGGCGGGCACACGCTGATGGCCGCCTGGCAGCGCATGTACGGCGAAGACGGGACCATCTGGCTAAGCCCGACCACCACCGTGCTGCCCAGTGATATCCAGGTGCGCAATTTCGCCTCCGCCCAAGAGAAAGCCTGGCAGCTGCGATACGACTACAACTTTGCCGCCATGGGGGTGCCAGGGCTGACGACCTTCGTGCGTTACGTCAGTGGCGACAACGTACTGGTGGCGGGCAGCAACGACGGCAAGGAATGGGAGCGCGATTTTGACGTGTCCTATGTAATCCAGAGCGGCGCGCTGAAAAACCTGGGCCTGCGCTGGAGAAACGCCATGGTGCGTTCCAGTTTCGGTCCGTCAGTCGACGATAACCGACTCATCGTCAGCTACAGCCTGGCGCTGTTCTGATCGATATGCCGACTATTCCGGTAACAATTTCCTTTGACAGACCCCGCAGTGCGGGTTAGTTTTTCTGAGCTGGTCAGACAAGTTGTTTTAAATGTATGACCAGCTACAAAAATAAGTGAGAACCTCATGTCCTACTCAGATAGCTCAGCACCTGCGTCCGTACAACCACAGCCTGAAACGGCTGTTTTCCAGCACAGCGCCTATGCTGGCATCCACGACAAGGTGGTGGTGGTCACCGGTGGTGGCAGCGGTATCGGCTTGGCACTCGCCAAAGGTTTTGCTCGCAACGGCGCGCACTTGCTGCTGATCGACATCAACGCTCAAGCCATGGCTGACGCCAAGGGCGAGTTGCAGGAAGCCTTCCCCAATAGTCGAGTCGAATGCTTCCAGGCTTCGGTTGCTGACGAAGACGCGGTTGAAGCGGCCTTTGCCCACGCCAAGGCCTGTTTCGGGCGTATCGACGTGCTGCTTAACAACGCCGGCGTATCGATCAACAAACCGTCGCTCGATATCAGCCCGGCCGAATGGCGTCGGGCCGTCGAGATCAACTTCAACAGCGTGTTCTTCTGCGCCCAGGCGGCGGCCCGGCACATGATCGAGCAGCAGGCGGGCGTGATCATCAACACCTCGTCGATGTGGGGCGTGTCCCACTCCGCCGATCGCACGGCGTACTGCGCGACCAAGGCCGCCGTGGTCTCCATGACCAAGTGCCTGGCAGTGGAATGGGCCCGCCATGGCATCCGCATGAACGCCATCGGCCCTGGCTATACCCGCACACCGCTGGTGGAAGAACTGCAACGGGCCGGACGCCTGGACGTCGAGGCCCTGCGCAAGCGCACGCCGTTGCAACGCCTCGGTGAGCCGGGCGAGATGGCCGAGCTGGCGTTGTTCCTGGCGTCCAGCAGCGCGACGTTCATCACCGGGCAGATCTACGTGTCGGACGGCGGCTGGACCGCCAACGGTTTCTAGTTCGCCTTCGTTGTGGCGGCCCGCCGTGGCCCGTCGATTCGAGTTCTTTGTGGAGAAGTGAAATGCCGAAAAGTGTTGCCTTGTCGCCGGCCTCGCCGTGGGTCGAGCTCAGTTCCACCGATGCCGACTGGAAGCAGGCCGACCCTGCGTTGCTGGGCACGATGCTCAGCCAGTTGCACCTGATCCGCGCCTTCGAGGAGACCGTGCTGGAACTGGCCGGAGAAGGCCTTGTGCATGGTCCGGCGCATTCGAGCATCGGTCAGGAAGGGGGCGCGGTAGGTTCGATCGTTGCGCTGGGCGCGGCGGATGAAGTCAACGGCTCGCACCGTGGTCATCACCAGTTCCTGGCCAAGGCGCTGGTCTACCTGATGCCCGAGGGTATCGACCCGAAAGCGCCGGTCACTGCACCCATCCAGGATCTGCTGCAACGTACCCTGGCGGAAATTCTCGGCCTGGCCCAAGGGTTCTGCAAAGGCCGGGGCGGTTCGATGCACCTGCAGTGGGCCGAGGCCGGCGCCCTGGGGACCAACGCCATTGTGGGCGGTGGTGTGCCGCTGGCGGCCGGTGCCGCCTGGGCACACCGGCATGCCGGGACCGACACCGTGGCGGTCACCTATTTTGGTGACGGCGCGGTGAACATCGGTTCGGTGCTGGAGACCATGAACCTGGCGGCGGCCTGGAAACTGCCGCTGTGTTTCTTCATCGAGAACAACCTGTACGCGGTGTCCACCACGGTTGAGGAAGCCACTGCCGAGCCGCGCCTGTCGGCACGCGGGCTGGGTTTCAATATTCCGAGCTGGAAGGTCGACGGCATGGACCCGCTGGCGGTTTACCTGGCCATGCAGCAAGCCCTGGCGCACATGCGCGCCGGCAACGGACCGACCGTCATCGAGGCCGATGTGTACCGGTTCTTCCATCAGAACGGTCCGTTTCCCGGCAGCGCATTCGGTTACCGCAGCAAGGAAGAAGAGCAGAGCTGGCGCGCCCGTGATCCGCTGGAACGCCTGGCCCGCGAAATGAAAAAGCGCGACCTGATCGACGACGCCGGCCTGGCCGATCTGCGTGAAACCATCAAGCTGGCCATGGCCCAGGCGGCGGCTGAATTGCTTGAAGCCGACCCGGCGGGCAAACCGGGCAAGCGACGGATCCGTCCCCAGTTGTGGCCTTCGCCGGACTTTCGCGATGTCGGGATTCGTGGCGACCTCAGCGAACTGGCCACGGCCCGGACCTGTGAACTGGCGACCTATCGCGGCGGCCTGCAGCAACGCAAGTTCATCGATGCCATCGCCGACGTGATGAACCGACGTATGGAAACCGATGACAGCATCGTGGTCATGGGTGAGGACGTACACCGTCTCAAGGGCGGTACCAACGGCGCCACGCGCGGCCTGAAAGAGCGTTTTCCGCAGCGCATTCTCGGTACCCCGATCAGCGAGAACGCCTTCTGCGGGCTGGGTGGCGGCATGGCGCTGGACGGACGTTTCAAACCGGTGGTGGAGTTCATGTATCCCGACTTCATGTGGGTCGCCGCCGACCAGGTGTTCAACCAGATCGGCAAGGCGCGGCACATGTTCGGCGGGCAGAGTGACGTGCCGCTGGTGCTGCGCACCAAGATCGCCATGGGCACCGGCTACGGCTCGCAGCATTCCATGGACCCGGCCGGCATCTACGTCACCAACCCGGGCTGGCGCATCGTTGCCGCGTCCACGCCGTTCGACTACATCGGCCTGATGAACACCGCGTTGGCCTGCAAGGACCCGGTACTGGTGATCGAGCACGTCGACCTGTACAGCCACAGCGGCGAAGTGCCGGTGGACGACTTGGACTATCAGATTCCATTCGGGACCGCCGCCGTGCGCCGAGAGGGCCGTGACCTGACCATCCTCACGTACCTGAGCATGGTCGGACACTCCCTGGAAGCTGTGGAGCAGACCGGCATCGATGCCGAAGTCATTGACCTGCGTTTCCTCGACCGCGCCAGCTTCGACTGGGCCACGGTCGAGGCGAGTATTCGCAAGACCAATAATGTGCTGATCGTCGAGCAGGGCGCCCGAGGGACGTCCTATGGCGGTTGGCTGGCCGACGAACTGCAGCGCCGTTGCTTCGACTGGCTCGACCAGCCGATCCAGCGCGTGACCGGTGGCGAAGGCTCACCGAGTATTTCCAAAGTCCTGGAGCGCGCCGCCTGTGCCCGCACCGAGGAAGTGATCGAAGGCCTGCAACAGGTCATCCGTGAAAAAGGGGCACACCAATGAGCGTGAAGATGCTGGTTCCAATGGAAGTGGGGATTTGCTGCGTCGATCTCCCGGCCCTCAGCCGTTTCTATCAGGACGTGCTGGGTTTCACCTTTGTCGCACAGGTGCAAATGCCGGCCGCCGCCGCGCAGTTGGTGGGCCTGAGCGAAGGCGGCTACAGCGTGGTGCGTCTGCAGACGCCTTACGGTGAACGGATCAAGTTGCTGGCGCCTGAGCGGGCGCCGGTCCGGCCTGAACCGGGGCTGATTCTCGACCGGCAGAATGCGAGTTACCTGACGTTCATCGTCGAAGACATCGCCAGCCTGGTGGACGACCTGAAAAATGCCGGTGCGAGCTTCTGCGTCGAGGCTGCCCCGATCCAACTGCGCCCCGATGTGAAGGCGCTGTTCTGCCGCGACCCGGAGGGCAACGTGCTGGAACTGGTGGAGTACGCCGATATCGCCGCCTACCGTCCCGATCTGTTCAGCGACAGGAGCGCCTGATGGCCAAGCTCTTACATATGCCGGAAGTGTCGGCCAACGCCACCCACGCCGCGATCCAGAACTGGACCCTCAAGGAAGGCGACACCATCAGCGCCGGTGATTGCATTGCCGAGATCGAGACCGAAAAGGCCTTGGTCGAACTGGCCGCCGAGGAAGATGCGGTGCTGGGCAAGATCCTGGTCGAACCGGGGCGCGAAGTGGAAGTGGGCGCGCCGATCGGGGTGCTGTTTGCCAGAGGCGAAACCGATGTCGACATTGCCGCGCTGTTGGCCAAGGCCGGTGCGCTGGCGGCGGCCAATGAGCCGGTGGTGGATGACGCACCGGTGCTCCAGTCTCGGGCCGAGGTGGCGCCTGCGATTGACGCGCACAGCGGGCGGATCTTCGCCAGCCCTCTGGCCCGCCGCCTGGCAGCGGCCAAGGGGCTTGACCTGGCGAGCCTCAAGGGCAGCGGGCCGAACGGGCGCATCGTCAAACGCGATGTCGAGGCGGTCGCCGTTGCCGCTGCGGTGGCCGCACCGACGCCCGTGTCGACCGTCGACTTTGATGAAATCCCCCACAGCAGCATGCGCAAGACCATTGCCCGGCGCCTGGTGGAGAGCAAGGCCACGGTCCCGCATTTCTATCTTGATGTGGAATGCCGGATGGAACCTCTGCTGGCCCTGCGCGAGCAGGTCAACCGGACCGCAGCGAGGAAGATTTCGATCAACGACTTCATCGTCAAGGCGGCGGCTGTCGCCCTCCAGCAAGTACCGGCGATGAATGTGACCTGGACCGAGACGGCGCTGCGCCGCTACCACCAGGCGGATGTCTGCGTGGCGGTGTCCACCGAGAGCGGCCTGATCACCCCCGTGGTGCGCAATGCCGACAGCAAGGCCCTTTCGCAGATCAGCGCGCAGGTGGCGGAGTTGGCCGGGCGCGCCCGCGACGGACGTCTGCGCCCCGAGGAATACCAGGGCGGCAGTTTCACCATCAGCAACCTGGGGATGTTCGGCGTCGAGCAGTTCAGCGCGATCATCAATCCACCCCACGCCGCGATTCTGGCGGTGGGTGCGACGCAGCAAAAACCGGTGGTTGAAAACGGTGAGCTGAAGGTCGGTGCGGTACTGCGTTGCACGTTGTCGGTGGATCATCGGGCCGTGGATGGCGCACTCGCTGCGCAATGGTTGGCGGTGTTCAAGGGCCTGATGGAAAACCCGCTGGGCATGCTGATTTGAGAGAGTACCCATGAGCGAAATGAAATTTGATCTGATCGTCGTCGGTGGCGGCCCCGGCGGTTACGTGGCGGCCATTCGCGCCAGCCAGTTGGGGCTGCGCACGGCGTTGGTGGAAAAGGCGCAACTGGGTGGGGTCTGCCTGAACTGGGGCTGCATTCCGACGAAGGCCCTGTTGCGCAGTGCCGACGTGTTGCGCCTGATCGGCAGCGCAGGCAGTTTTGGTATTGAAGTCGGGCCGGCCAGGCCGGACCTGAAGGCCATCGTCAAGCGCTCCCGCGATGTCGCCGCCCAGTTGCACCGTGGGGTCAGCGGGTTGATGAAAAAGCACCGCATCCAGGTGTTCAATGGGCATGCGCGGCTGGATGGGCCGCAGCGCCTGAAAGTCAGTGGGGAGCAAGGCGAGCTGAGCCTGAATGCGCCGCATATTATTCTCGCCACCGGGGCCCGGGCCCGAGTGCTGCCGGGCATGGAGCCGGATGGCAAGCATTTCTGGAGCTACCGTCAGGCGTTGGTGCCGGACAGCGTACCCAAGCGGCTGGTGATCATCGGCGGCGGTGCGATCGGGATCGAGTTCGCCAGTTTCTATCACGCGCTGGGCGCCCAGGTCAGCGTGGTGGAAATGGCGGAGCGGATCCTCCCGGTAGAAGACCACGAGGTCAGCGCCCATGTGGCGCAGGCCCTGGTTCGCGACGGTATCCGCCTGTACACCGGCTGTGCGCTGCAAGGTAGCAAGGTGGAGCAGGGCGCCGTGCAGTTGCGCCTCGAAGGCAACAGCAACGAGACGCTGCAGGCTGACGTGGTGCTGGTGGCCGCGGGCATTGTCGGCAATGTCGAGGAGCTGGGGCTGGAGGGCACAGGGGTCAAGGTGCAGCACACCCATGTGTTAGTGGATGAGTTCTGCCGCACGGGCGAGCCGGGTGTCTACGCCATTGGCGATCTGGCCGGGGCGCCGTGGCTGGCGCACAAGGCCAGCCACGAAGCCGTGATCTGTGTCGAGAAGATCGCCGGTCAGAACCCCCACCCACTGGACCCCCGCAGCGTGCCGGCCTGTACCTACAGCCACCCGCAAGTCGCCAGTGTCGGCTACACCGAAGCCCAGGCGCGCAGTGCCGGCAAGACCCTCAAGGTCGGCAAGTTCCCCTTCGCCGCCAACGGCAAGGCGATTGCCATGGGCGCCACGGAGGGCTTCGTCAAAGTGGTGTTCGACGCAGACAGCGGCGAGTTGCTCGGCGCGCATATGGTCGGCGAGGAGGTCACCGAAATGATCCAGGGCTACACCATCGCGCGAGGCCTGGAGACCACCGAGGCCGAACTGATCGAAAGCATCCTGCCGCACCCGACGATGTCCGAAGCCATGCATGAGGCCGTGTTGGCCGCCTATGAACGCGCCCTCCATTGCTGAGCACTGATCCACGAGCGATTGCCGAACTGTACGAGGTTGAGTCGTGTCAGTTCGGCAGGCGCCGAGAGCGTTCGGGGCTGCCTTGAAGTGCGAGGAAAGACCGCGTGATGCTCAACGGCCTCAACCGATCGGATGACCCGTCTTCGGTCACGCGTCATTCCCTATGTCGCGGGTTTGGGGCTCAAGGGTGGTGATGTTTGTATTCTTGGCTCACGCCGCCATACCCATACGCACTGGCCCTGCAATCAATGATGTGGATGTTGGAGTGTGGATGCAGGTTGCCGATTTCCTCGGCCAATAGCGCGAAAGCCTCACGCTGAAAGCGCGCCTTCTGCGCTTTGGTGTTTGTCTCATCGGTGATGGTGACCTCCAGCCGGAACGAGTTGTAACCCAGTTCGGCCAGCGAGCAACTGTTGATGAACCATTGCTCATGAGGCACGAAATGCACCATCACCAGCGTCTGCTCCGGGCGTTTCTCCAGCACGTCGCAGGTTAGCGCGGTGAGCTGGGAAACGATCCCCTGGACTCGCGCAAGGTCAGGTTGGCCAGAGATTTTGAGTGTGATGCCGGGCATGTTGGAGTCCTCGTCGGAAGTAAATGTCTGGCTCAGAGTAAGGAGTGGCTTGAGTGCTGAAAAGCCGGAAGATATGATCGTATCCTTCGGAAAAACGGCAGGATGAGCATGCGCCCCTTTGATCTCGAACTTTTGCGAGCCTTCGCGGTTGCGATGGAGTCAGGCAGCCTCGCGCAGGCGGCGCCTAAGTTGTGTCGGTCGCAGTCGGCGTTAAGCGAGCAATTGCGCAAGCTCGAGGCCTTCACCGGGGTTACGTTGCTGGAGCGGGGTAAAAAAGGCGTCAGGCCGACACCGGCTGGCGAACGCTTATTGGTCCACGCACGCGACATGCTTGCCTTGAGTGAGCGTGCCCTTGAAAGCGTGCGTGGCGTGACCTTTGTCGGCGAGTTGCGGCTGGCTATCACCGACTACTTTCTGCCCAGCTCGATCGCCGACCTGTTGAAGAAACTGCGAGTGCGCTATCCGCACCTTCGCCTGCATGTGTCGGTACGCAAGAGCATGCACATCGAGAGCGGGGCAGATTCAGGCGACTTCGATATCGGCCTTTCCATGCGAATTCTCGACGGGCGCAGCCTGCCTGAGGGCTTGCCGGTGCGACGGGAGGCGTTGCGTTGGGTGTCGGTCGGGGGGTTCGAGGCTGAGCGGGAGGAAAACACCCCGTTGCCACTTTTGGTACTGCCGCAGGGGTGCAGCCTGCAGCGCCTCGCCAGAGAGACCTTGGAGGCTCACGAGGTGCCTTATGTGGTTGCGCATTCGGCGTCCGGCGTCGCGGGGCTGCAATCAGCGTTATTGGCAGGTTTGGGCGTCGCTTGTCTGAATGCCTCCGCTGTACCGATGGGCGCGCAGGTCTGCCAGTCGGCGCACCATTTACCGGGATTGCCGGATGTTGAGTTCAGCCTGTTGCCCCCTCGTCCTGGCGAATCGCCCTTGGTCGGGGCCGTCAGGGAAATGCTTGCGAGCCAGTTCAGTTAATCGTCCGAGACGCCAGCAGCGCCGCTAGGGCGCTACGGGGGCGTTGCGAAATGCATGCACTGCGTCAGGGATTGGCACTGAGATTCGGGCCCGTCAGCCGGAACTCTTGAAGGGAAAAAAGGAGTGACTATGCATAAAGAAATCTGGATGAAACGTTACCGCGTAAAGTTGATTGCCGTCGTTTGTCTCATCGTGGCTATCGCGTTGCTTGTTCTCGCGCGGCTTGACACTTATGGTCTGGATCGCAGAGCCAGCGAACCGTTTGCATTCGACGCAAATGGGTTGCGCCTGGCCGGCACGCTCTGGCTGCCCGACCGTGCGGCAACAGCGGCAGTGGTTCTGGTTCACGGGGATGGCCCCCAGGATCGCACGTCGCAGCAGGGTTACGATCCACTCATCAACGCGCTTCTCGATGCCGGCATTGCGGTTGTTTCGTGGGATAAACCGGGCATTGGGGATTCGCCGGGGAATTGGCTCAGCCAGTCGATGACGGACCGCTACGTGGACGTGCGCAGCGCGTTGTCTGCCCTGCGCAGTAGGCTGCCAGCAATCCCTGTCGGTGCGCTTGGATTTTCACAAGCCGGCTGGGTACTGCCCCGCCTGGCGTCGGGGGATGCGGACTTTCTGGTGCTTGTCGGCGGCGCGATATCCTGGCAACGACAAGGTGACTATTACACGCGGACGCGGTTGCAACGCACGGGGATGTCCGAGCCCGACATCGACGCAACGATGGCTCGGATCGCCGCCGCCGATGAGCGTTTGTTCGCCTCTGCGCAGGTGCCGCCGGTTGCCCTTCTGGACGGCATGAGTGCAGAGCGATGGGCGTTTGTGCGGCGCAATCTTCACGAAGACGCAACCGGTGCCTTGGAAAAACTCGACACTCCACTGCTTGCGCTGTGGGGCGCGGACGATCTGAATGTCGATCCCGAAGCCAGCGCAGCCCTCTACCGAAAGGCGCTCGGCGGCAACCATCCCGCCAACCGGATTGAAGTCATACCGGATGCAACCCATGGGCTGCTCAAGGCGGCGGCTTACAACACGCAACTCACCAGCGAATGGTCCTGGTTCACCACGATGAGGTTCCTCATGGAAGGTCGTCTTGCCTACGCCCCAGGTGCCCTTGAAACGATAAACGCGTGGGTTCACGCCAGAGCCAGCCAGTGAATGCACTGGCGGCCAGCGTTGGCAATCAATGCGTGCGGGCAACCACTCGACAAGCGATGTTGGAGCATCAAGGCTCCTGAGTTTCGAGACGCCGTTTAAACGCGTCGAGCGCAGTACTGATCAACGGGCCCATCACCGGGTCGGCGGCAATGCCCTCGGCGCTCGACTGGCTGGACAGGAGGTTAACCGTGATTGACGCTTGCTCGATGATGCTCGCCGACATCGTTTCCAGGACCAGCCGCAATGCCGCTTGCGCGTGGCTGGCTCTGGGCGATGCGTTGAACAGCGCGACAGGCTTGCCCGGAAACTCTTCACTGCTCACCAGCCAATCGAGCATGTTCTTGAATGCGCCGGGAATACCTCGAGCGTACTCGGGGCACGAAACCAACAGCCCATCCGCCTGCCCGATAATTGCGCGCAACGCCAAGACTGACTCGGGGGGATTCTCGAGCAGGTCCGGGTTGAAGTGAGGCAATTCAGCGATGCCTTCGTAATGTGCGACCTGTACCTCTTCGGGGCATAGATGCTCAACTGCGCGTAGAAAAATTGAGTTGGAAGAGGCCTGACGCAGACTTCCCGAGACAGCAAGCAAACGCACCATTTCAACACCGTTCGTGATTCGTGAGTCGGTGAAGTTTCGCACGAGCTGAGCTTCGTTCACCATTGCGGCATAGCCATCCAGCGCTCAGCGGGGAGCTTGGCGGCACCCGATGTTGAGGTCTCGACCTCTCGGTGCCGAGACCTCAACCACACTGAAGCCGGACGCAATATCCGGTTTTAGATCCAGCGTCGGAACAGCACGCTGGCGTTGACCCCGCCGAAACCGAAGCCATTGGACAGCGCATATTCCATGGGCAGGTGCTGGGCCTGGCCGCGAATCAGGTTCAGGCCTTCGGCAGCGGCATCCGGAGTTTGCAGATTGAGTGTCGCCGGAACTACCTGATCGCGCAGCGCAAGTACGGTGAAGATCGCCTCGATCCCCCCCGCAGCGCCCAGCAGGTGGCCAGTGGCGGACTTGGTCGAACTGATCGCAAGGCCGCTGTCTGTGCCGAACAGGGCTTTGATTGCCGCGAGTTCGCCTTTGTCGCCCACCGGGGTCGAGGTGGCGTGGGCATTCAGGTGTTGAACCTGGGATGCGTCCACGCCGGCTTGGCGCAATGCCTGTTGCATGGCGCGGCGGGCGCCGTCGCCATCTTCGGGCCCGGCGGTCATGTGGTACGCGTCGGCGCTGGTGCCATAGCCCACCAGCTCGGCGATGGGTGTGGCGCCGCGTGCCAAGGCATGTTGCAACTCTTCGATGACCAACAGGCCGGCGCCTTCACCCATGACGAAACCATCGCGGGCCTGATCGAAGGGGCGCGAGGCGCGCTCCGGGGTGTCGTTGTAATCGCTCGAGAGGGCGCGTGCGGCAGCGAAGCCAGCCAGGCTGACCCGGTGAATGGCCGCCTCCGTCCCGCCGCAGAGCGCTACGTCGATTTCCCCCGCGCGAATCATCCGTGCAGCGTCGCCGATGGCCTGGACGCCCGCCGCACATGCGGTCACCGGAGCCCCCAGTGGCCCCTTGAGACCATGACGGATGGAGACATGCCCGGCGGCCATATTGCTGAGAAATGACGGGATGGTGAAGGGTGACAGGCGCCGTGGCCCCTTGCTGTCAGTCGTCCGCACGGCTTCGGCAATCGCCGGAAACCCGCCCACGCCCGAAGCGATGATGGTGGCGGTGCGCTCCTGCGCCTCTGGGGTTTGCGGCGCCCAGCCGGCCTGTGTCAACGCTTCATGGGCCGCTGCCAGGGCGAACAGAATGAAGCGGTCCATCTTGCGCTGTTCTTTGGGGGCCAGCAGTAGATCCGGATCGAAGCCGGCCTCCGGGTCTTGGATGCGGTCGGGAACCTGGCCACCGATGCTGATCGACAGATCGCCGATCAGCTCCGGTGGCAACCGGCGGATCCCCGACTGCCCTGCCAGCAGGCGTTGCCATATTTGCTCGACTCCGCAGCCAAGTGGGGTCAGCGCGCCCATGCCTGTAACGACGATGCGTTTGTTCATGATGATCCAGTTCTTTGTGCTTAAGGGAGGGGTAACGACATATGGACGTCACTATCATTATGAAAGTAACATGCCTGGCCACCAAATGTTCGAACCCCGTAAGGAACTGTCATGCAGCGCAAGACCCTCATTCATGCCGAATGCCCGATCGCCCGTAGCCTGGAACGGGTTGGCGAGTGGTGGAGCATTTTGATCATGCGCGATGCCTTGCATGGCCTGCGACGCTTCGAGGAGTTTTCCCGCAGCCTGGATATCGCCCCGAACATGCTCACCAGACGCTTGAACTCGCTGGTGGAGGCGGGCCTGCTCGAGCGTCAGCCTTACAGTCAGCGCCCGTTGCGCTACCAGTACGTGCCGACGGCCAAGGGCGAAGATTTCCGCGTGGTGCTCATGGCCTTCGTGGCCTGGGGCAATCGCCATTACGCGCCAGAAGGGGAAAGCGTGCAGATTGTCGAGCGGGAGACGGGGCGGCCGGTGCTGCCGGTGATGGCCGATATCGCCGATGGCCGTCTTGTGCCCATGGACCAGTGCAGCGTGCAGGCCGGACCCGCGGCCAGCGCGGGCATGCGTCAGCGGTTTGGGTGCATGGCTGACCGGATTGAGTGAGGCGCCGTGCAGCGGAGGAGTGCGGCACTCAAGGGCTGCCAGCGGTTAGAGCTTACTGGCGCAGTTGTTTTGGCGAGGCGTTCAACAGGCGGCGCATGAGTCGCCGCAGGGCCGTGGCATCTTGGTATCCCACCTGCGCGGCGATAGATTCAACGGAGTACCTGCTGGTTTCCAGCAGCACGCGGGCTCTGTTCAATTGCACGCGTTGGATCAGATTGCGAGTTGAAAGACCGGTTGCTTTTCGAAGGTGCCGCGACAGCGTTCGCTCAGACATGCCGACGTATGCCGCAAGGCTCGGCACACTGGGCGGATGGGGCAGGCGTGCTTCGATGTAGGCGGTGAGGTTGGCGACCAGCGTATTGCCCTGGGCCATGATTGCCGGATTGATGAAGGGGGACTGCAATTGCCGGCCATCGAGCAGCAGGGCCTTGCCCACCGCGTCGGCGAGTTCCGGCGACAGACGTCTGCGCAGCAGGTGCAGCATCAAGTCGGTTTGTGCGAAGGCTGCACCGGCGGTCGTCAGCGGCGGATCGCGGAGCACCATGACGTTGGGGTCGACAATGCAGTCAGGCGCCATGCTCGACAGCCAAGGGGCGAGCCACCAGGAAGTCGTCACCCGTCGCCCCGTGAGCAACCCGGCGGCATGCAGGAGAAAGACCGCCGAGCATGAGGCGGCAATCTCCTTGCCTTGATTCACATGTGCCTTCAGCGCTGGCAGGGTCTGAAGGACCACGTCTTCCTCAAGCCGCTGCAGCACGTCGAAGTCGCTGATGCCGAGGCCCGGAATGACCCAGCAGGAGTTGTCCTCGACATCTGTGGTCAGCGCGTCGACCTGCAGCAGCATGCCTTGGCCCAGCGTAATCAACCCTGGCTGCGGCCCACACACGCGCCAGCGCGGCACGGCAAGGCCGCGCCGCTGCGCAAGTATCGCGGCGGTGTCGAGGATGTCCAGGGTGGCTGCGACGCTCGAGGCGAACGCCCCGGGAAAGACGAGGACAGTGAAATCGTACATTGTCCGATTATGCCCGAAAGAAGACGAATCGGTCACTTATCGAGGGGAGGGATAACTGGCCCAATGGCGCCTCCAGTTAACCGCGAGGTTTCGCCATGCCAAACATCCTGATCAAGGTGCCTACCGGCGCTTTCAACCTGCCACAGCGCCACCAGTTGCTTCGAAGCGTGAGCGACGTGGCGATGATTAATGAACACATGGGCGATGCCCCTCAGCAACGTATGTTGTGCTGGGTGTTGATTGAGGAAGTGCAGGCCGATCAATGGCTGTGCGGAGGCGTTGCTCCTCATGCCCAGGTTGTCCCGTGCATGGTCATCGTCAAGGTGCCCGCCGGCGTCCTTGATACACCGATGCGCCAGCGCTACGTGAGTGAACTGCATGGCGCCCTACAATCGAACCTGGCGGCGGGGGATCAGCGCCGGTTGCTGAGCTCGATACAGATCGAGGAGGTCGTCGACGGAACGTGGGGGGCGAACGGTGAGATCTGGCATTTGGCCGACTTCACCCGTGCAGCCGGATACGGACATCTCGCTGACTAACGATAGGCGCCCGCCAGAAAGCGTACACCTGTACGCTTATTCGTCCCCCAGTCGAACCGTCGGTTGTTTCAGTCCCTGTCGAGAAAAACGGTTGGCGGTAGTGTTGCGATTCGCGGTGGGGCAGGGGGGGATGCTCGTCTGCCGCCAGCTCGATGCTGAACCTGCGTCACATCCCTGACCGCACCACGAGCCGCGTTCGATGTCAGTGCCGCGTAGGCCTGAAGTGCCGCCGACACTTTTCGCGCCCGTGCGGCGGGCTGCCAGGCTTGCCCTTCCTTGGCATCCATCGAGTGGTAACGCTGGCTCAACGTTGCCTCATTGACCATCAGTTCAACGGAACGGTTGGGAATATCGATCTTGATCGCGTCCCCTGTTTCCACCAGGCCTATCAGTCCACCTTCCGCCGCTTCCGGTGATACATGGCCGATGGACAGGCCGGAGCTGCCGCCCGAAAATCGCCCGTCGGTCAAAAGCGCGCAGGACTTGGCCAGCGCTTTGGATTTGAGATAGCTGGTGGGGTAGAGCATTTCCTGCATACCAGGGCCGCCCTTGGGGCCTTCGTAGCGGATGACCACCACATCGCCAGGCACCACCTGGTCGCCAAGGATGCCAGCCACCGCCGCCTCCTGACTTTCGAAAACCACGGCTTTGCCTTCGAACACCAACATGGAGGGGGCGACGCTGGCTGTTTTGACGATACAGCCCTCCGGCGCCAGGTTGCCAAACAGCACCGCGAGGCCGCCGTCCTTGCTGAAAGCCTGTTCAGCGCATCGGATCGCGCCCGTTGACCTGTCTGTGTCCAGGTCATCCCAGCGCGCTGACTGACTGAAGGCTCGCTGGGTGAGGGCATTGCCCGGCGCTGCGCGGAAAAATGTCTGCACTTGCTGGTCTGGGCTACGGGCGATGTCCCAGCGATCCAGCGCATCTTTCAAGGTGGGCGCGTGGATTGTCGGCAGGCTTGTGTCGATCAAGCCTGCGCGGTCCAACTCGCCAAGGATCGCCATGATGCCACCGGCGCGATGCACGTTCTCGATGTGTACATCGCTGCAGGCGGGCGCGACTTTGCACAGCCACGGGACTTGGCGAGACAGCCGGTCAATGTCGGCCATGTTGAACGCCACGCCGCCTTCGCGCGCAGCTGCCAACAGGTGAAGGACCGTGTTGGTCGAGCCGCCCATGGCGATGTCCAGGCTCATGGCGTTTGCAAACGCCGCGCGGTTGGCAATGTTGCGCGGCAACGCGCGTGCGTCGTCCTGTTCATACCAACGTTTGGCTAACTCGACGATCAGCCGCCCGCTCTGGCGAAACAAGCCCTCACGCTCAACATGAGTCGCCAGCACCGTGCCATTGCCGGGCAATGCCAGGCCAAGCGCTTCCGTCAGGCAGTTCATTGAGTTGGCGGTGAACATGCCGGAGCATGAGCCGCAGGTGGGGCAGGCGGCGCGTTCGACCGCGGCGACTTCCTCGTCGCTATAGGCGTCATCGGCGGCGATCACCATCGCGTCGATCAAGTCCAGAGGCTGGCGCGTGCCGTTGATTACCGCCTTCCCAGCCTCCATCGCCCCGCCAGAAACGAACACGGTCGGAATGTTTAGGCGCATGGCAGCCATCAACATGCCGGGGGTGATTTTGTCGCAGTTGGAGATGCACACCAGCGCATCGGCGCAATGCGCGTTGACCATGTATTCAACGGCATCGGCGATCAGTTCCCGCGAGGGCAGTGAATAGAGCATGCCGTCATGGCCCATGGCGATACCGTCGTCGACGGCGATGGTGTTGAACTCCTTCGCCACGCCACCGGCCGCCATCACTTCGCCGGCAACCAGTTGGCCGAGGTCCTTGAGGTGTACGTGGCCTGGAACAAACTGCGTAAAGCTGTTGGCGATGGCAATGATGGGTTTGCCGAAGTCGTCATCGGTCATGCCTGTGGCGCGCCACAGGCTGCGGGCACCGGCCATGTTGCGGCCATGGGTAGTGGTTCTCGAACGATAAGCGGGCATTGAGTCCTCCTGGGCTGACGGTATGGACTCAGGCTAAAGATCGGTTGGAAGGCTGTGAAATATATTATTTAATGCTTATTAAGTCTCTGGAGGTATAAGAAATGGATGTTCGCCAGCTCAGGCATTTTGTCGCTGTCGCCCAGACTTTGCATTTCAGCCTGGCAGCGCAACGCCTGTGCATGACCCAGCCGCCGTTGAGCCAGTCGATCATGGCGCTGGAGCGCGAAGTCGGTGCGTCGCTGTTTGTACGGACCAAGCGCAGCGTGGCGCTGACCCCGTTCGCCGAGCAATGGCTACCTCAGGTGCGGGCCGCGCTGGGGGCTATCGATGCGCTGGGTCATACAGCGCAAGCCATCCTTCGCGGCGATGCCGGCGGGTTGGAGCTGTCGTTTGTCAGTACCGCTGACTACAGCATTCTTCCCGTGCTGGTCCAACGGTTCCGCAGCCTGTACCCGGCGGTGGAACTTTCGTTGATGGAGGCTACCAGTGATCTTCAGATCGCTGCGCTGCTCGAGGGCAAGGGGCACGCAGGCATTGTCATTGCCAACCCGTGGGCCACGATCCCCGATCAATTGGCCTACCGGTCTTTGGTCGTCGAGCCACTGATTGCCGCTGTGCCGCAAGCGTGGATGGCGGACGGGCGCCTGGTCGATGTGGAGGGCCGGTTATCTTCGGACGCGATGATATCTTGCCCGCTGGTGGTCTTTCCCAGGCGTGCGGCACCGGCGTTCTATGACCTGGTCACCGGCTACTACGCCGCGTGCGGCGGTAGCCTGCATATTGCCCAGCACGCTATTCAGATGCAGACGATCATTAGCTTGGTATCGGCGGGCATGGGCATCGCGCTGGTGCCGGCGTCATTGCGCCATCTCGCTCGCTCGGGGGTGCGCTATCTCGCTTTGGAGGAAAATGCGCCACATCTGGAAACCGGCCTGGTTTACCGCCGCGACGATACGACACCGACGCTTGCCAACTTCCTGCACATGGCCAGTCAATTGCTCGAACTGGACATGAGTTGATCCTAGGCCGGGCGAGTGAGGTTGTTAACCTGTGGCCGCATGGTTGGGCAATCAACGCCTGGGATTAAAGGGAATTAATACCGATGTGGTTTTTTCTTTCGTTTGCCAAGAGGCCAGATGAGGCGCCTGCTGAGCGAGCGCAGCCGTTTGAACATCCCAACGGCTTTCGCGAGATGACATCGTTGCGCGTTATCACGCCCGACCAGCAAGCGTTTTCGACCGCTGCCACCTGCGCAAACCAGTTGAAAGAGTTTGAAATCGTTCAGGGTGATGAACACCTGCTCTTACTGGAAATCGATCATGGCGCCAGCGGCCAGACACACGATTTCCGTCCCGGGTTGCCGATGATTGTGAACTGGTGATGCATTGGCCTGGAGGGCCCGTTCCATCTTGATGATCCGGAGCCCACGGTGGTCGGCGCTGCCATAGACCGTGCGGTGGGTTACAACACGGGCAATGACGAATATCACCCGACGGCGGGGGATTTCCCTGGATGCAACATGACGCCGATGTACGTGCTAGTCCGTGCTCGATAGTTCGAAATTGGCGAATCCATAGAGTTTATTGGTGAGAGAGTCAATACCGGTGTCGGGCTGTTTGCATATTTTTAGAGTGTGTTCAGCTGATGTTCAGAACTCGCATGCTAGTTGATTAGTTGAGTCAATAGGTCGCATGTTGTTTAACAACTTTTCACTGTTTTTGTCTGGATGGCGCAAAAAGCAAAATGCTAGCCTGCGAGTTTTTTGGGATAGCAGGTCCACATGAAAGTGCTAAAGGAAATGGCTGTAAAAAAGCCATGCTCATTTATTTTTATATTGACATTCCTCGTGTTTGCAGTGCTGCAATACAAGCCTGCTGTGCTCAATTACACAACGCGCTTTGTCGATTTTGCTCAATATATGCTCGCGCATGGGGTGACGCTGTTTCCAATTGCGGATGATCTGCGGCCATATCCCGATTACACGGTGATCAATACGCTCCTTGTTTATCTGGTTTCTTTGCCGTTTGGTCGTGTATCGATTCTTTCAATGGGCCTTCCTTTCTGTGTTGCCGCGGCCTTGATGCTGGTGTTTGTTTACAAGCTCGGTGCATTGCATGAGAAAAAATGGGGCGCATATGGTGTTGTGTTTGCCCTGTTCACCTGGTCATTTCTGGACGGCGTGAACTCCTTGGCACTGGATATATACCCCGCGCTTTTTACAGTGGTGTGTTTTTATCTGGCCTACACGGGAGAGGTATACAAACAACGTTTCCGCTTGCTGCTTGTGCTCGCAGGCCTTGCGCTGGGCTTTGCATTTCGTGGCCCTATTGGTCTGATCGGCCCCGCCAGTGTGGTCGCCGCTTATTATTTTTTGAGCAAGCAATGGCGCATGCTGGTTGTGTTTTGTTTGCTGGCGGGCTTGGTCCTGGCCACAGGCATTGCGGTGCTGACATGGGCTGCCTACGTACAAGGTGGAGACGCGTTTCTACAAGAGGTATTGATCATGCAAGGGCTGGGGCGGTTTGGCAGTGATCACTCGTCCCGTTATTACTTCTATTTCTCTGCAGGCTTGCTGACCTATGGCGTAACAGCTCTTATCGCTTTGAACGTTATCGTCAAGAAGGGGAAGTGCTTTTTTGAACGCTCACCTGATCCGGCCACGAACATGCTCTTGTATCTCTCGGGCTGGCTCCTTGTGGTGATCGTACTGTTCACGATTCCAAGCTCCAAGAAGGCGCGTTACATACTTTCAATTACACCCGCTATTTCCTTGTTGGCTGCCTACATCTTCGTGGATCGCAGCGCTCTCTTTGCAAGTACCCGAGACAAACTGCTGAGGTTTTGCTTAAACCTGCCAGTGGTTGGCCTGGGAGTGTTACTGCTCGCGTTTATTCATGGTCTGTATGCGGCGACTCCACTTCAGCCGAACTATCTTGGTGCGTCCATGGGGTTGATTGCCCTTGTTGCCGTTAGGCCCTGGATGGTGACACGTTTCAGCATGCATCCACATCGTGAATTTGTGACTTTCTCTTTTGGTGCTGTCGCCTTCCTCATACTGGACATGTTTTTCTTTAACTCGGTTACTTACCACCTGGAGTTGGCCAATGAGCCGACACCCAAGTTTTTGCCGTATTGGTTTTGGTGAGGTCTACGGTCAAAGGGGTACTGAGTTGCAGCAACTTCAGCTTTGATGCTACGGCCAGGATTAGACAACAGCTGGGAGCCAGTTGAGAGCGCTGTAAGCGCAGTCAGTTCAGTAATACGATTAAGGCGTCGGCCGGCCGAAGTCTCACCTCGATATTGTCTGCCACGCCTTCAAGGAAACTCATGGGAGTGAAGTGCGTCGAAGCAATGTGACTATGGCCATCGATAATTGTTAGTCCGCTGGTGCGCTCGGACTCGTCATTCATCGTCCACCTGCTGCTTGCGCAGGAAGCGTGCGTAACGCTCCATCATTTGCCTGACAACACCATCACTGTTGCGGTCGACGCCAAAAACGTAGCGGGGGAAATCCAGTTCTTTCTGTACGTTCCAGATCTGCTCGTGCTGGTCGGGGGAAAAGTATTGCGCCGGATCGCCCACGGCGACCCAGCCAATCGGCAGTGTCGCGCCGGCTTCTACCCTGGTTCTGATATGAACCACAGCATTGATGCGAACCTCCGCGCCTTTGCCGATGCAAGCACCGTTAAAGACCGAGGCGCCGGTCGCGACAAACACTTCATCGTCGATCCTGCAGCCGCTCAAATGACTGTGTGGCCCTACCATCACATGGTTACCGATATGGCAATCATCATGGGCCGTACTGCGAATTACCGCATTTTCCATGATGATGCAGTTCTCTCCGATCATCAGCGTACCCCCTTCTGCAACGAGGACCGCGCCATGACCTACAACGGTACCCGCTCCGATAGAGATATTGCCTTCCAGGATAGCGCTCGATGCAATCCGCGCCGTGGCGGCGATTTGCTGGCGTACAGCGGAGTTCGGTTTGGCTTTGTCAGGCATACAATGCTCCCTTGATTCCATTCAGTTACTGTTTTTCTCCAGAAACGAAGAATACCCCGATCCCCGCCCAGCCGCCTGGGCTCTCGATACTTTCCTTGATCGCAGCCATTTCACGCTGAGCCTGTTCGAGTTCGGCTTGTGGGATCACTTCCATCTTGTAACCAAAGACCAGGTCACAAAATGCCGTTGCACCAATCAGCGACGTGGACACCAGTAACATGCTGCAGCGGATGTCACTGTAGCCGGTTTCCTCAAGGTAATTTGCCAGCTTGCTGCCCACATGGCGATCACCGCCGCGAGCGGCCTGAGCCCGTGCAACACGGGCCAGGAAAGATTGCAGCTCGGGAGGTTGAGGCGCTGCGCCGAACCAGCGGTCGTCGATGTCGCAAATACAGAGTCGTCCACCGATAGCGAGACTCCGGTGGATGTTGCGCAACGCACTCAATGGGTCGGATAAATGCTGGAATACCATCCGCGCATAGCTGAAGTCGTATTGCCCTGGTTCGGTCAGGGCGTCGTCATAGAGATTGCATTGACGAACCTGTGCGTCGTTGACTCCCGCGCTGGAGAGCTGCGCGCGCGTTTCCTTGATACTGGTTTCATTGCAGTCAAGTGCCAGCAGCCGACGGGGAAGGGCGCGAAGCGCAATCTGAGTCGTGATTATTCCCGGACGAGTTGTGCGTAGTAAGCATGTAGAACTGCTTTGCGGCATCAGATTGACCAGTTGTCCGTCCTCCAGAAACGGCGCAGCGATGTCCGCAGGCATCAGTGTGTAGCCGAGGCTGGCCAGTACAGCATCCTGAACCATGGGTAATGACGGCACATAGTGACAAGGAAATCGCGCGATCGAGACCCCGAGCAGCTCACGAAGGCATGCGCTATGGCCAGTGGATGAACTTCAAAGCCATCAAGCGCATCGGCAACTATCGATACACATCCTTGCACGTCACCGCGTTTGAGGATATTCAAACTAGAGCATCGATCATCCGAGATGATTTCTACGCAAACCTGCTCAGCGCGCATCAGTTCGATCAGTAACGGCGCGAACCATGTATTGAGTGAGTCGGGATGTACGCCAATGGCAATTTTTGAGCTCATACTGCTTTTGTACGAGAGCAACTTAAGAACATCATGTTCAAGCGAGCGCAAGGCCGAGACGTGCTGTAGTAAAACCTGGCCTGCCGACGTGGGGTGAATGGGCCGTTCTCGAATAATTAAAATGGTTGAAAGAGAGTTTTCCAGTGACTTGATCCGTTGCGAAAGAGCGCCGCCGGTAATATTAAGGGCCGATGCAGCACGCTCAAAGCTCTTATGTTTTATGACGCAGGCAAATGCTTCCAGCTGTTGGCGATCCAGCATGTCAACCTCCCTGTGAACCAGCGTTAATAACGTTAAAAATGCGTGGTCATGAACATCCGTGTACTCATGGCAGTATTGCCATCACATACATTTCACACTGGCCGTAATCCGAAAAGCCGGATCGATTGAAGCAGGAAGACTAATGCGGGGAACTCGCCCCGGTTGAACCAAATCGCAAGTCGTCAACTATAATTGACTGTCGAGGTTATATTCTTTCTGTAAATTGGAAGCCGTTCAGGCGGTAGATTCATAAATCAGTCTCCTCAGCTCAACAGATCATCGAGGGCTGAACGGAACAACGCTTGCGGATATTGTCATCGAAACGCAGATGAATATCGCGGACGTCAGCCGGCAGTGGGAGCGGCGTATCACCACTGACCACCACCAGGATTTGGCTCTGAGTCACTTTCCCAACCTTCGCCGATCGCGACCAGCCGCCGGCGACCCAGCTGTGAAATTCGCCACATCTAGAACAGGCGGGTTTCATGTGCGCTGAACGGCTGACCCTGCATGATTGCTGTAAGCGTATGGCGAATTCAGTATCGGCCTCAGCCCGCGAACCTGGTTCCCGTTCTAAGCGCAGGCTCTATTTTTTTCCGTATAGAGCGCATCGAAGTTGACGGGGGCCAGCATCAGCGGCGGGAAACACCCCTTCAGCATGAGGGTGTCGAGGGTTTCACGAATATAAGGAAACATGACCAGAGGGCAGGCGGAGTTGAGGGCTTCATCCAGTTTCTGCTCGGGGAAACCTTTGATCACAAACAGTGCGGCCTGGTCGACCTCGACCAAGAAGGCGAGAATACCGTCGTTTTTTGCGGTGACCGATATGGACAGCACCACTTCATAGATACCATCACCGATCGATTCGTGGCTGACATTCAAATCCAGGCTGATCTCAGGTTTCCAGTTCTGCTTGAAAACCTTCGCCGCATTCGGCGCTTCGAAGGATGAGCTTTTAATATAGATTTTTTGTAATGCGAAGAACGGTTGTTCGGCGCTGTGGGTATTTTTATTTTTATCCAACATGTCACACCTCATAATGCATTTTAGTTTATTAAACAGGCTTGCAACGGGAGGAATCTTGGGAATACTCCGGCCGGAGTCCGGCCGGGGTATCACTTAGGGCGGACGCCGATTAAGCGTTCACGGGGGCGGGCAGATCCAGCCAATCAAACAAGGCTTTCAGATCCGGCTGGAAGTCGTGAATGACCGGATACCAGGGCGTGGGGGCCTCGATATCGTGCATCACTCCACAACTTGGGCAATAGTATTCACGATAGACCTGCCAATTGGTGTCTGGGGCCATCAGCGTGGGATAAACTTCCTGCATCTTCTCTTTGCTGTCACGCACGTAGATCAGCGCATTGAGCTTCCAGTTTTTTTGGTAATCGCCATACTCATGACCACAGGAGCATTTGGTGACAAGTTTTTTATCTTGCTGGGTTTCTGCCAGAAACAGGTGAGGACCAAAGGGCATGATGATCTTATCATTCCAGGATACCTGCTCCTGCAACACGGCAACGTAATTGGCATAGCGCTCTTTGTCCTTGGGCAAAGATAACATGCGGTGCAGAGTATCCCAGTCCAAATCCCCTTTGACCAAATCGGACACTTGTTTTTTGGTATAAGTTGACATAATCAGTCTCTCTTTTATTTTTTGAATTGTGAGATGCCATTGAAGAGGACGCTCAGGCATCCCCTTCGTAGACAATCACTGTTCGGTCATGATCACGGGGTGAACATCGGGTAATTCGCTCAGATCCATATGGTGTTTGGCGCCAAACATGGGTATATCGAGTTCTTCCTCTTTCAATTCCCAGCTGGCCGGCAGATCCCAAAACGTTTTAAATTCGGCGAGGAACTTCTCTGACAGATAAAAGCTGGAGGCGAACATCTGCTGGACCTGGACCGATGCCTTCTTATCCAGAATTTTCTGACGCTCCTGCTCCATCCATTGATGGGTCAGTTGGCCCCGGGCGATCCGCTCTTGGCGGATCGCCTGCCGGCGTGCCGCCGTTTTCTTTTCATCTACTATCCAGTCGCCGGCTTTGTTCTGGGAGATCACTACGCCGTAAACCTTTTGGGCAAATTCCGGCAGCACGAAGTTCTGGTTGAGGTCTTCGGCGACCGCCGCCGGATCGCGATCCAAGGGATCACCGAAGCCCGGACCGCCACGCAGGTAGTTGAGGTAGAGATCGCCATTTTCGAAGATCGTTTCGGTGGTGATGCACTGCTTATCGCGCTTAACCCGCGCACCGGCGTCGAGGTGTTTCTCGAATTCGCAGGTGCCGGGGTCACGATCTTTACCCAGGGGCAGCGACTTGCCCGCCTTGATGCGATCCAAAAGACCGGTGTTATGGGCTTCGAAGCGGTAACCGGTCGCGGCCGGATAACCGCCCATCAGCCCCCAGTCGCTGTTCATATAGCCGTTGCCCATAAAGAACATGGTCCAATCGGCGGAACCCCAGACCATGCGCAGGGTTTCGAATCCGAGACCGCCGCGGTATTTACCGTAACCGCCGGTATTGGTCTTGATGGTCCGTCCCATATAGAGCAGGGGTTCGGCCAGTTCCCAAATCTCGATATCGCCCATGTCCCCTTCGGGATTCCAGATTGCCGCGGCGTGATTCAGGCCATCCTTGACAGCGCAGGCGCCCGTGCCGCAGGCCGCGGTTTCGAAGCTGTTGACGGCATGGATCTCGCCTTCCTGGTTGATACCGCCACCCTGGAGCCAGTTGCAGGGGTTGGAGTTGCCCGCGTTGACTTCCTCCAGATAGCCGCGGCCGAAATAGGTCCGGCTCACGCCGCGCCACAGGGAACTCCAGGAAGAGACCAGGAAGTGCCAGGCATCGGCGTGGGCGGTACGGCGGTCATCCGGATTGGTCCAGGTGCCTTTGGGCATCCGGAATTCGGTGGCGTAACGGGCACCGTCATTGATCCGTTCGGTGGGCACCAGGGATTGGGTCATCATGACCCAGATGCCGCTGGTGAAGGCCACCGGGTTGGCATTGTAGGTGTGCCAGCCCCAGCGGCTGCAGCCCTCGAAATCGAGACGCCAGGTGGCGTCGGGTTTTACCGTGATTTCGCAAGGGGCATGCATGATTGTATCGATCTTGGCGAAGGGCGGAACAACCACATCTTCGTGCATATAGGGCACGTCCACAAAGGCGACGGTGCGGATCTTGCCGGGAATGGTCATTGCCTTGATCCGGCTGATGAGCCCGCGCCGGCCATCCTCGATCACTTCCGTGGCAAATTTTGTATAGGCGGCGAGACCCTCTTCACGGACCGTCTCCTCGACCAGATCGCGGATCATATGGCAGCCGGCGATACGGGTCTTCTCGTCCAGGATCCAATACTTGGGGGTGCGCACATTGCGCTGGCTCTCGTGGAGCCAATCCCGCAGCGGTGTGTCATTGATGCCAGTCTTACGACAGGTGATCTGCACTCCGTCACCGAAGCGCTGGACCTGGCCGTTGGACATGGAGCCCGGGCCCACCGCGCCCACATCGATGACGTGGGTCACGCCGCCAACCCAGCCGATCAACTGACCTTCATGGAAAATCGGTACGATGGTGGCGATATCGCAAGGGTGAACGTTGCCGATCTGGCAATCGTTGTTGGTGAACATGTCACCTGGGTTAATTCCGGGGTTAGATTCCCAGTTATTCTGAATCATGTATTTGATGGCGGCGCCCATGGTCCCCACATGAATAATGATTCCCGTGGAGGTGGCGATACAGTCCCCCGCCACGTTATAGAGGGTAAAGCACAGCTCCCCCTCCTGCTCGACGATGGGCGATGCCGCAATCTTCTTGGCCACTTCACGGGAATTGACCAACCCCGCACGGAGCTTGGAAAAGATCCGTTCATAACCGATGGGGTCCGACTCTTTAAATTCCAGCCGTTCCAAGCCGTTGTAGTACCCGGTTTTTTCCGTGCGTTGCAGAATCAGATTGCGATAATCATTGAGCGTTAGTCCGCTATCCAGCAGTTTTCCCGCCTGGACATAGGTTTCTTGAATAGTCATGAGAGGTCCTCTACTTGTTATATTTATAATTGGGTAGTTAGCATTCGATCAGATGGAACAGACGGTTCACATCCAGGAAAGTCTGGAATCCCGGCGGTATAACGTAAGTAGTGGCATCGGATTCGATGACCGCAGGACCTTTTATTTCGTTACCGGGCTTGAGCTTTTCCATATGATAAATAGCGGCGTCGACCCACTCTTTTTCGTAATAGAAGGGCCGGGTACCCAAGCGTGATTCAGGAGGTGGAGTAGGGCCGGCTTCCGGCTCCTCCGGAATATTCGGTTTCTTGGTTTCCACGGAGCCACGCATGATGGCGCCGGTGATCCCGTAACCCAATTCCGGCGATCGCGCGGCGTCGGCGTAAACCCGCGCGTAGGTATCGTTGAACGACTGCACCAGGTCGTCCCAGTCCTCGGCACCGGACAGTGCCGCCACCGGCGAATCGATTTCCAGATCGTTCAACTGCCCCAGGTATTGCATGGAGTAACCGGGGGTCAGAGTGACCTCCTCGTCCTTGAAACCGTTGATCCGGAACTCTTCCAGAACCTTGATGCGCAGTTCGTTCCAGGCCGCCTGCAGGGTGGTAGTTGCCGCGGTGATATCCTCGGTGGTGGACTTCTCGTTGATACCGATATCGACACTTTTGTCGTAGCGATACTCGAAATCGGCGGTCGCACAGCCGAAGGCGGAGAAGCCGGCCGCCCAAGCGGGCACGATGGTCTCCTTGAAGCCCAGCCCCTTGGTATAGCCATAGGCATGCACGGGACCGCCGCCGCCGTAAGAGAAGCAGACGAAGTCGGAGGGGCTGTAGCCCTTGCCGGTGATCATGGCGCGCAGATGCTGGCGCAGGGAGAGATCCAACAGCTCGATGACCCCGGCGGCAGCGTCCTCCACCGAGAGCCCCAGGGGGGCGGCGATCTGACGCTTAATCTCGCGCCGCGCCCGCTCGACATCCAGTTTCAGGATCCCGCCGAGGAAGTTCTCGGGATTCAGATAGCCGAGGATGATGTGGCAGTCGGTCACGGAGACGGTATCGAGCCCCCCTTCCGGCCAGCAGGTACCGACCTTATAGCCCGCACTGTCCGGCCCTAGCTTGATGGCATTGGCATGGGGGTCGATGCGCACGAAGCTCCCGGCGCCGGCACCGATGGAGTCCATCGCCACCAGCGGCAGAGAAAGCACCAGGCGCGCCATATCCCCGTCTTTATGGATGGCGAAATTGTTCTTGGTGATCAGCGCCATGTCGAAGCTGGTCCCGCCGATGTCGGAACAGGCGATATTCTCGTAGCCAAGTTTTTCACCCAGAAATTTGGCCCCGATCACGCCGCCGATCGGTCCCGATACTAAGGATCGTGCCAGCTCTTTGGCTTTCCAGCTGATGGTGCCGCCATGGCTGGCCATGACCCGCAGGTCGAACTGGCCGCCGACATCCTTCATGCTGTTGCTGATGGTCCCCAGGGTGGCGCGGGATGGTTCGGCCGCGTAAGCCTCCAGGATGGTGGTGTTGGTGCGATGGCTTTCCTTGCGCATCGGGTAGTAGTCCACGGAGGCGAACACCGGGATCTCGACCCCCATCTCCCGGGCGACTTCCTTGCAGACATCGCGGACGGCCTTTTCGTGATGCCCGTTCAGGTAGGAGCTCAGTAGACTAATGACGATCGTCTTGCAGCCCTGCTCGATCAGTTCCCGCGCGGCCTCCCGGGCCTCGTGGAGGCGCAGCGGAATCACCACATTGCCCTTGGAGTCGATCCGTTCGGTGACGCCGCGGGTGTCCTTGATGCTCACCAGGGGATCGTCATAGCGATGGGTATTGAGGTGAATGCGATCCTCGAAGGCGTAACCCAGATAGCTCTGGACGGCGCGCCCCATACGGTGAAAATCTTCAAATCCCTTGCTGACGATCAGCCCGGTACGCAGCCCCTTGCGTCCCACGACGCGGTTGAGCATGGCGGTTCCCGAGAAGACGCAGGTCACCATTTCGGGGAAAACATCCTCCACCGTTCTATCCCAATGGGCCAGGGCGTCCTTGCTGGACTCCAGCACCGCCTGGGATTCGTTGGCGTTACTCTGCGCTTTGCCGACGACAAACGTCCCGTCGGCCCGCACAAAAAAGGTATCAGTCATAGTGCCACCGGCATCAATACCGAGGACTTCTACTGGATTCGCTAATTGATTCAAAGTTATATCCTCTAATTATTCTTATTGCGGATTGCTGACGCTGTTTGCCCGTTCCCGATCAGGAGCGGCACATGAGGTCATCCAAACCCACCGGCCTGGACAACTGCTTGAATACATAGCAGCGGTTGTGCCAACAAAAAATAAGCCAACAAAAACAATAGAAAACATTCGTTTTTTTAAAAAAACCAACTTTAGTGGATGGTATTGCGTTCGAAAATCGGTCGCCTATCGACCGCTAATCGAACTCTTCCAGGTAGTAGCGTTGGGATGAGAAAGAAAGAGTGCATCATCGGCGCAGATTTGGCCTGAACCAACAATTGTAAATAGGTCAAGGTGGGGTCAAGCTAAGAACAGCTTCTCTAATAATAAATAGAATTAAAGGGGTGACTATCATGAAGCAGAACCCGCCATTACGCAGATCGGTGGCTGTTGAGCAACCCGGGCGCATCGCCGATGCGCGGGAACGGTTACTGAGCATCGGCACCCTTCCCGACGAAACCGTCCGCTCGGTGATCAAAGCCTCGTGGCAACGTTGTGTCTCTAAAGAGGTGAACCCCCTGGTGGCCAAACAGGCCATCGACCTCAAGAGTGCGCAATTGGAGAAGATCCGGGCCGCTCACCAGGAGCTGATCTGTGCCTCGGAAACCATCATGCGTGATGCCCACGATCTCTTGGCCCAATCCGGCACCATCATGCACCTGGTGGCCCCTTCCGGCGTGATCTTGCGCAGCCACGGCGATCCGAAGACGCTGGAACTGGCCAATCAATTCCGGCTCGTGCCCGGCGCCAACTGGGCCGAGAGTGTTGCGGGGACCAATGCCATAGGTACGGCGCTGCGTATCGGCTCTCCGGTGCAGGTACACGCCTACGAACATTTCTGTGCAAACATCAGCAACTGGACCTGCTCCGCCGCCGTCATCAGGGATCCCTTCGAAAACAAGGTGCTCGGCGCAGTCAATATCTCCGGGCTCAAGAACACCCAGCACGATTACTGTCTGGCGCTGGCCGTCTCCGGTGCCCACCGTATCGAAGGGCAACTGGCTCACCTGCTGCTGTCCAAGCGCGAACTGCTGTTGGGCGAAACCCTGGGGCGCTTCACGTCCCCCGGCAATGACGGCCTGTTGCTGATGGATCTGGAGGGGCGACTGGTGCGCGGCAATGGGCACGCGGAGCGTGTGCTGGCAGCGCACGGCATCAAGCTGGACCTTACCCCCTATAGTCCCGTCCTCTCCCTGAACGGGGAGGGGCGTCTGGCGCCACGGGTGGAACTGATTCTGCCGCGGTTAGCGCGAGAATGGATCGAGCCGGTCCGCCACCGTGGAGAAACGATCGGTTACTTCGCGGTGATCCCCTTTCCCAGACCGCGCACTACGCGCGTGGAGAAGGACGACAAACGCACCCAGGAGACGACCCGTCATGCTGGCTTTTCTCGTCTGATCGGCCAGAGCCCGCTGTTTCTCAAAACCGTACAGCAGGCGGAACGCCTGGCCAAAGCGCCCATCCCCATTTTGCTGCAGGGCGAGACCGGCGTCGGTAAGGAGCTGTTTGCCAACGCGATGCACGAGGCCGGCCCCCATTGCGAGGGCGCCTTCATCGCCCTCAATTGCGGCGGCCTGTCCCGTGACCTGCTAGCGGGAGAGCTGTTTGGCTATGTGGAGGGGGCCTTTACCGGCGCCCGGCGTGGCGGGATGACCGGCAAGATCGAGGCCGCCAATGGGGGAACCCTGTTTCTGGACGAGATCGGCGAGATGCCCCTGGACCTGCAACCCCTGTTCCTGCGGGTGCTACAGGAGTTGGAAATCTGCCGGGTCGGTGAAACCCGTCCACGCAAGGTGAACTTCCGCCTGATCGCCGCCACCAATCGCGACCTGACTGAGGAGGTCGCAGCAGGGCGCTTCCGGATGGACCTCTACTACCGCATCTCGTCCATGACCCTGACCCTGCCTGCCCTGCGAGAACGACGGGGGGACACGACCCTGCTGGCCGAGCATATCCTGGCACGGCTGGTCGAACAGCATGGCGGCGTACCCAAGCGGCTGAGCCTGGATTTACAGACCGCGCTCGAAGGCCACTCCTGGCCCGGCAATATTCGGGAGTTGAGCAACCTGGTGACGGCCGCCTATTTCCTCTGCGATGGCGGCGAACTGACCCCCGCCGATTTGCCGGTGACCCTTTGCGCTTCGGCCGCTAGAGTTGAGGAAGCCAGTGACCATCCCCTGGAGTCGGCCGAGAAAGCGGTGATCGCCGAAGTCATTCTCGAGCAGGGCGGCAACCTGACCCGCGCGGCCAAGGCATTGAATATCGCCAAGAGCACCCTCTATAGCAAACTGAAAAAATATGACCTGCCCCGCCCCGACTGACGCATTAGGGGAGGGCGGAGTGAATAAAAATAAATCACTCCGACCCGAATGGCACTCGGCTACCGGAAGTGAGGAGCCCCACCGCTATGCCGAAAGTAAAATCGGATAGGCTTGAAAGTGCATATTTTCGTCTACTCCGCAGATTCCCCTCGATGCGTTGGCTCGCGAAGACACTGCCTTTCCGCTCCGCGGATGTTTGCGGGGTAGCGGCATGGCCGGTATTAAAAAATGATCGCTATGGGCCAATTTCTGCCTGTCGTTACCGGCAGCAATGAACAGCTCTCTGCCGATCATGGTTACTAAGCGTGCTGGTCAAGTCCGTTGCAATCGTTGGTCAGGTCGAATGCAAGCGCCTGGTCAAGAGCGATGCAAATGAGTGCTGGGGTAATCTGAATCGGTTTTTTATACTCTTGATTATTATGGTTAATGTTTGTTTTAAATTTTGATTGGAATACCTTCCTTTACCCTCCCCTCGGCCGGTTAAGTTCCATCTGGCAACATTTCTTGGCGTTCATGATAAGCAGTGACATATTTACCGCTTTGGGGATAGCAGGCAGAAACCGGCCGATTCTGTTGAAAAAGTCGGTCTCGGTTTTCACGACAGAAAAGTACACGTCTGAGATTGAAATCCCTGTTTTGAGCAGAGGGTGCTGGATTCGGATTTCACGTAGCCGCGTGAAAAAATGACGTTTTCGCACGATTACGGTTTTTGCCTTGTTTTAGGCTTTAGCGGCGCTGACAAGCAGTTCGACCAGCAGTCGCGAGTTAGCCAGCTTTGCCTCGCCACATGCTCGTGCCGGTGCATGTCCGTCGGGCACCCAAGCGTCCCAAACTTCGTTCATCGCTTCAAAGTCAGCCATGTCAGCCAACCAAATGGTCACTTGCAGCAGGTGCTCACGCGAGGAGCCTGCTTCTTTTAACAGTGCATCGACGCGAGACAATGCTGTACGAGTCTGGTCCGCTACTGGTTCGTGCTCATCGCCTACCTGGCCTGCCAAATACACGGTATCGCCATGCGTCACGATCTGGCTCATTCGCTTGTTGGTATGTTGGCGCGTGATGGTGCTCATCAAAATTCTCCTATGGAATGTATCGTTAAAATCTGCTGACCGAGAAATGCTCTAGCCAGTCGGGAGCCTTTCCTGCAATGCATTGAGCAACCAGCTCGCCAGTTGCACCTGCCAGAGTTAACCCAAGGTGCTGATGGCCAAATGCATAAATCACTCGGGGATCAGTTGGCGAAGGCCCAATCACCGGCAGGGAATCTGGAAGGGATGGGCGATAACCAATCCATTGGCGTGCCACCGGTGCTGTGATGCCCATAACCCGACGTACGTGGCGCTCCAGGTAGTCAAATCTTTTGGGGTTCGCAGGGTCGTTGATTGAGCCTAGTTCTACAGTACCCGCGACTCTCAGGCGGCCCTCCATCGGTGTCATATAAAATGCGTTCTCGACAGGGCAGCAGGGTCTGCTGAGCAGTGGCTGATCCATATCAAATTCGATGTGATATCCACGCTCTGTATCCAGTGGGACACGGTCACCCAGTTGGGCGGCCAGCAAAGCAGACCACGCGCCACTGCATACAACTATTCGGTCTGTCTTATAGGTTTCACCGCTGGCGCTGGACAACGTCACGCCGTCTGCCCCCGACTTTATTCCCGTGATTGTGGCTTTGATGAGTGAGCCATCGGCGACCAGAGGAGCTGCGAGTGCCTCAATGAACGCTTTGGGATCGTTCATGTGGGATGAGTCTGGGAACATTAGGCCTGCGACAGACTTGCCTCCCAGTGCAGGCTCCATTTGATCGACTTCTGAAGCAGTGAGTACTTGCTGAGGAATTCCCAAGGCACGGCGCCATTCAATGGCTTGCTGGGCTCCTGCAAAACCAGCATCCGTGCCGTAGCTATAAAGGCATCCGTTGTGGCTCAGACGACGATTCGCTTCCGGGCATTTGTCCAGGAGTGGCGCATAACCGGTGTAAACGTGCTGGAGAATCTGATGCAAAGCTTTTGAGTTCGCCTCGAATCGAGAGTTTCTGCATTCGTTCAGAAACCTAAGCAACCATGGCATCAGCTTAGGTAGCCGCGCCCAGTTGATTACGAAAGGTGATTCGGATGAAAACAATAGTGACGGCAGTGATGTCAGTATCGAAGGTTGAGCGATAGGCATCACGCCATAAGGCGCCAACGTTCCCGCATTACCAAACGAAGCGCCCGAGGCGATGGAGTCGCGTTCGATCAGTAAAACCTTGTAGCCCTGGCGTCGAAGCCACAAGGCGGTTGAAACACCAACGATTCCGGCCCCAATGACGGCCACATCACCTTTGATAGACAGTGTCATCTGTTCAGATCCGGTTGTGCATGTAGAGGTGACCCTGCCGGGCGAGCTGGCTGATCACCTTCAAAGCTTTAACGAGGTGCTCTCGGGAAAGGGCTGCCGAGATATTGATCCGCACCGCTTGAGGTGAAAGCTCGGACCTCAGGGTGAATGCTCCTCCTGCAAGCAAGATCACCCCTCGTTCCTGGCACAGGAGCGCAAAGCGTGAGCCAATCCACGGTTCAGGCAAAATGAGCCATGCATGGGTGCCTGTGGGGCTGTTCTGAAATTCCAGGCCATCCAGATGCTCTGCGAGCAATGACTGCCGTTCGCGTAGCTCTTCTTTTTGCTCGGTAACCAGTTGTTCCGCGTGACCTTCTTCGATCAATTTTGCTGCGATGAGCGATGTCAACGGAGATGTGCTCCAGCAATCGATTCGTTGCATCGTCGATATGTCCTGAACCAACTGCGGCGGTGCAAGAACAAACCCCATCCGCAGCCCTGGCGCGATGCATTTTGATAGAGCGGAAATATAGATTGTCCTATCAGGCAGCAGGCTCACAAATGGAGGTGGAGAGCTATCCAGCAAAGGGCGATATACGTCGTCCTCGATCACCAGAAGGTTGGTCTCCCGAATCACCGCTGCGAGTGCTTCCCTGCGCTCCAGGTCCAACGTAATGGCTGTTGGGTTTTGAATTGAAGGGACCAAAAAAACAAGGCGCGGATCATATTCGTCGCATGCGATTTTCAGGGCCTCTGGTGACATGCCCCTGGCATCAGCGTCGACGCCGATTAGAACCAGACCAAGTGACCGACACAGGGCGTTAATACCCTGATAGGTCACGCTATCGGCCAGCACCACATCGCCTGCATTCGTCAGGCTTCTAAGGGTGTTCGCGATCCCATGCTGGGCGCCTTCGACGATCAGCATTCGTGATGCTTCTGCGGGTACGCCGGTATGACATAACCACTGGGCAGCAGCCTCGCGGGCCCACAGGGGGCCTTCTGAAGGATGGTAATCCTTCATGTCGATGAAGCGCGGGTCTGCGTGGAGTCGAGGCAGTAGCGCTGCCAAAACTCGATTGAATCCTATTGTCGCGGGGCGGTTGACACTCAGATCGATGGTGTCCGGGTCATTGCTCGGCGCGGATTGGAATTGAGCTGCGGGATGGCGAGGAAGTGATACCTGGGTTCCGCGACCAGGCCGGCTCTGCACCAGTCCTTTCTGCTGAAGTACCGCCATGGCTCGGGTCACGGTGGTGATGTTCAATCCAAGCACGCTTGCGAAGTCCCTGTGCGGCGGTAAGCGGTCTCCCGGCTGCACCTTGCCGCTCTCGATAGCGTCCGCCAAAGCGTCTGCAAGCTGCATATATAGCGTCTCACTGTTACCGCGCTGCAAAGCGGCGCTGGCTTTCAGGTCATCTAGCAATTGGTTAGATGCATTCACGGTGTGTTTTCCCTGATTGTCATGCTTGTAATGCAACAAGCGAGACAATTACCTAAGTTTTAATGATTTTTATCCGATAAAACGACCGTTGACAAGCAAAAAAACTCTCTTTAAGGTGGATATTGTAATGCTTGTCATGGTTGCGAACACAAAGATCGGCTGCTACGTCCAGCCTGGATCGAGACCACCGTAACAATCGAACCCACTCTGCCGAGCTCATCATTTTTAGTAGGTGATCTATGTCTGACTCAAAATTTGTTACGCAGGGCTTCTCCAGGCGCGGTTTTCTTAAGGCCACCGGCTATGGCTCTATGGCCGCCGTCGCATTGGGCGCCTTGGGCCCCATGTCCAAAGTGTTCGCTGCCGGTGAGCCAATCAAGACCATTCGCCCTGGTTATCTGACCGCCGCGTGTCTCGGGGAAATGCCCCTGGGCGCTGTGCGTGATGGGGTTCCTATTGGTACTGACCTTGAATTGCTTAAGGTTATTGCTGACCGACTAGAGCTGAAGCTGGATGTTCAGACTATGGGCTTCCCTGCGGTTGTTGAGGCCGTTCGTTCTGGTCGTGCAGATTGGTTCGGCGGTAACTTTGCCTGGAACCCCATGCGGTCGAAAATTTTGCTGCTGACTGACTCGGTTTTCTACACGAGCGCCTACCTGCTGATGCGTGATGAGGAGCCTTTCACTACGTCAATGACCGTGGCTGATCTGAAGGGCCGTACCATCGGTAGCTATACCGGTTACTTCTCGATCCCGGACATGAAAAAAGTACCGGGTGTGAAAGAGGTCAAGTTGTATGACGGCACTGATGCTTGTCTTCGTGATGTCCGGGCCGGGCGCCTTGACTTTGCTGTGCTGGACGCCCCAACCATCGACTACATGATCCTTCAGGACCCAAGCCTGAAGCTCAAGCAAGTACCTATCGTTTTCGATGAAAAATACCCAGCCTTGACCGGCAAGTTCGAGGCGATCTGGGGCATTCATCCGCAAAACCAGGACCTGTTCGATGCCGTAAACCAAGGTCTTCGCTGGGTGAAGTCTACTAATCAGATCAAGCCTATTCTTGCCAAATACGGCATCAAGAATGACGACTACCTTGTGCCGATGGCCAAAGATGGTCGACTCGGTGTAGACCGAGATGAGAAAGGCAATGTTATAGGACCGTTCAAGCACGAACCTCGCGACTTTAGCCAAGCCTTTGCCTGAACAGCGCTGCTTTAACACCAGCCTCATCACTTACGGATAACGCTCATGGCTGTAATGAACCCACTGGTGCGCGTCGAGGGATTACACAAATCCTTCGGCAGTTTGAACGTACTCAAAGGCATCGACCTTACCGTGCAACAGGGCCAGAAGATTTCGCTCATTGGCCCCAGTGGGTCTGGCAAGACCACGCTACTTCGCTGCATCAATTATCTGGAGGAGCCCACTCAGGGCAGTATCTACCTGGATAACGAACTGATCGGCCAGCGGCTCGTGGGTAACCGCAAGGTGCCCATGGGAGACAAAGATCTGGCCCGGATGCGTGCTGAGATGGGCATGGTCTTCCAGCGCTTCAATTTGTTTCCTCACCTCACAGTCCTGGAGAACATCATCCTCGGACCCATGAAGGTACAGAAGCGCGAGAGGAGAGACGCAGTCGCTCATGCTGAAGAGCTTTTGAAGAAGGTCGGCATGCTGGCCAAGCGTGATGCCTACCCAGAGCAGCTTTCTGGTGGGCAGCAGCAACGGATCGCAATCGCACGCTCGTTGGCAATGCGACCCAAGCTGATGCTGTTTGATGAGGCGACTTCTGCGCTCGACCCAGAGTTGGTCGGTGAAGTGCTGAACGTGATGCGAAGTCTTGCGGATGAAGGGATGACGATGATTATCGTCACTCATGAAATGCGTTTTGCTGAAAGCGTTTCTGATCAGGTGGTGTTCATGGCCGATGGGAACATCATCGAGCAGGGGCCGCCTCGGCAGATTTTCCATGACTGCGAAATCGAGCGAACTCGCTCGTTCATTCGAGCGGTTCAGGAGCACTGATCATGGTTGATAGCAGTGCCTTCGGCAAAGCCCTTGAGATGTTGCCGTATTTTCTGAACGTGCTCGGCGTAGGCGCATTGACCACCGTCGGGCTGACCCTGGCTGCTTTCGTCGTCGCCGCAGTGCTAGGTTTTTGCCTGGCGTTGATGCGGCTTTCACGCCACCGCACGTTGGGATTTCTCGCAAGCTGCTACTTGGAGATATTTCGGAATATCCCGATCCTGACACAGCTGTTCATCCTGTATTTCGGCCTTACCTACATAGGCATCACATTACCTGCCGTCGGAGCCGCCATCATCGGGTTCGGGCTGAACGGAGCCGCGATCCTGTCCGAGGTTTTCAGGTCCAGCATCAAGACTATCGACAAGGGGCAGGCCGAAGCGGCGTATTCCATTGGAATGACTCGCAGCATGGCGATGCGCATCATCGTGCTGCCGCAGGCTTTCAAGATTTCCATTCCAGGTATGGCGAACTTTGCCATCGGTCTGCTCAAGGACACCTCATTGGCATCCGCTGCGGCGGTTCCAGAGATGACCTTCAAGGCAAAAATGCTGGTGAGTGAAACCTATCAAACCAACCTTATCTATTTTCTGCTGGCGATCATCTACCTCGCGCTGAGCCTGTTTATTGCCTATTGGGCCTCTCGCACCGAGCGCCGCTTGAAAGTCGTCAAGGAGAATTGAGATGGGATACGGCGAACTGTGGGATGCAACCCACGTAGAGCTCCTGGCTGCCGCACTCGCTACCTTGCAAATGGCAATCGGTGCGCTAGTAATCGGGTTGATTGTAGGGCTGGTCCTAGCCCTGGCTAGACGTTCATCAAGCGCTCCACTGAGGCGTGCTGCCTCAATCTATATCGAGGTCTTCAGAGGAACGCCCGCGCTGGTACAGCTTTTCATCATTTACTTCAGCCTCACGGCTGTGGGGATCGAGTTCAGCTCGTTCGTCGCAGCAATCATTGGCTTGGGATTGAACGCTGCTGCATACCTCGCAGAGATCTACCGTGCAGGTCTGGAAGCGGTGCCGAAGGGGCAGATGGAGGCAGCCAAGGCCATCGGGATGCCGCGGGTGCAGGTAATGAGGTGGGTCGTACTTCCTCAAGCGATCAGGATCGTTCTCGCACCCATTGGCAACGTCGCTATTTCGCTCTTGAAGGACACTTCCGTCGCATCGCTGATCGCGGCTCCAGATCTGATGCTGAGGGCACAAGATCTCAGCGCGGTGTACTTCATGCCGTTGGAGACCTACATCCTGGTGGGCGCGATGTATTTCGCCCTGTGCTTCCCGCTGTCTCTCGGCGTTCGATTGCTGGAACGTAAGGGCAAGCGCTGACAGCGATCCCTCCCTGTACATTCGCTTAGCCGCAGTTGGGCGAATTGAAATGCATGTCGATTCAATGGGTTCGGGTTATCAACGGACCTCATTTTGCATGACTGGCATGAAACAAAGAGGATTTGAGACATGGCTCAATTTGTCCACACTATTGGTGGTCAAGTCTGGCGATTCGACAGCCTGCGAGAGTTGCTGTTGTCTACGACTTCAGCCCCAGCCGCGCGGGTGAGCATGCTCGTAACTTCCTGCACAACTGGAAAGGCAAACTGGTCTGCGACGACTTTGGCGGTTACAAGGCGAGTTTCGAACTCGGCGTGACCGAAATCGGCTGCATGGCCCATGTCCGGCGCAAGTTCTTCGAATTGCACGCAACTAATAAGAGCCAAATCGCCGAGCAGGCGCTGCGCTACATCCAGTTGTTGTACGAAATCGAAAGCGAAGTGCGCGACCTCGTGCCCGAAGGTTCGGCTATCAGCAGGGCACTGGATTACAGCCTGAAACGCTGGGCAGCGCTGTCGCGCTACCTCGATGACGGTGCCGTCCCCATTGACAATAACTGGGCCGAGAACCAGATCCGACCATGGGCGCTTGGGCGCAAGAACTCGATCTTCGCCGGATCGTTACGCAGCGGAAAACGGGCTGCGGCGATCATGAGCTTGATCCAGTCTGCGCGGCTGAATGGTCATGATCCGTACGCCTATCTGAAAGATGTTCTCACGCGCCTGCCGACGCAGCGAGCGAGTGAAATCGAGCAACTGCTTCCGCATAAGTGGCATCAGGCTTAATTGCGCAAGGCCAACAACGGATGCTTGGTGTAGGCCGTCCATACCAGCGCACCTGAACTTAACTCCGATGACGGTATTCACGCGGCGTTATGCCGGTATGACGTCTGAACAATTGAGCGAAATAACTTGGGCTGGCATAGCCAACCTCAAGGGCGACGTTCAGGACGCTGAGGTCGGACTCCAGAAGCAGCTCCCGCGCCGTTTCCATCCGCAGATGAATAAAGTACTGGGATGGGCTCCGTCCTGTTGCTTTCTTGAACAGGCGACTAAAGTGCGAAACGCTCATGCCCGCGTCGGATGCCAGTCTGTCCAGGCTGAATGCACTGCCCATCCCTGTTTGCAGGGTCGCAATAGCCTTATTGAGTTTGTAGGCTGGCAAGGCGTTCATACGTTTGGACGGTTCGCTGCCGTCGCCATAGCGTCGGGCCAAATGCACAGCAAGCGCTTGGCCTACGCCTTGTAGGTATAGAGAGCTGGCTTGCGGGTTTGAAGTCACTTCGTGATAGAGGGATCTCATCAGCCCCGTAACTTCGGGATCTCGTTCGCCGGACACCTCTCGTAGCCGCGGGACTCCGTCGGGACACGAAACAATATCCCGCGCGGCAAGATCCAGCAGATGCTGGCTGAGATAGACATGCATCACTTCAAAGCCCCCATCGCGTTGTGTTTGCCATCGCATTTCATAGGGGAGGGGCGACGTTGTCAGAAAAAAGTCGCCAGCAGCGACAGGGGTGGCCGTCCACTCTTCGTTCCCAATGCGCTCTTCTATGACGGCAGCACCTGAAACGATCAGAACAAGCAGAGGTTCTGCGACAGCAGGAATCATCAGACTCTGCTGGGTGGTTCGATGCCTGAATATCTGTACCTGCACCTGCGAGTTCAAACTTTGGCCAAAAGGCTGATGGGCCGTAGCGGGTAGGTAGTCCGGCATTTTATGGGCGGGAATCCGCTCATGATGATCTGAACGGGATGGTTGGCCAAGCGTTGCCATGGCATGTTTTCGCGAGTGATGGGTCGACAGAGTAGCGAGTCCAGGCGACTAAAAGCAAAATCCCGACAGCCCGGCAAAAGTGCGGCAGATCCGCGCGAAAGAATGGGAGAAGGTGTCGTCGTCTACAGCAGCAGTTGTTGCGGCTGGATGCCTTCTCTGGAGAGAAAGATGACGGTTGATACACGTGGTGAATTCGAAGGTCGGGTGGTTCTGGTGACCGGTGCAGCGAGTGGGATTGGCCGGGCTGTCGCCCTGATGCTGCATGAGCGCGGGGCTAAAGTGGTAGCTGAAGACAAAAGTCCGACAGTCGAGCAACTCGCCCGGCCCGGCCTAGTTCCACTGATTGCGGATATCACTGAAGATGGCGCTGCCGAAACAGCAGTGGCGACAGCGATAGCACACTTTGGCCGTCTGGATATATTGGTCAATAACGCCGGAATCATCATAAACAAATTGGTCGTGGACATGACTCGCGATGATTGGGAGCGTATCCAGGCCGTCAATGTCACGGCGGCATTTTTACATGCTCGGGAAGCCATAAAGGCGATGATCCCGAATCGAACGGGTGCCATTGTCAACATCGCGTCCTATGCGGCTTACCAGGCGTTCCCTACGATTGCGGCTTATACCGCTTCAAAAGGTGCGCTGGCCCAACTGACTCGCACGTTGGCCCTGGAGGTCATTGACTACGGTATACGCGTCAATGCAGTCGGCTCCGGAGATGTTGTGACCAATATCCTCAACGATGTTGTTGAAGACGGCCCTGGGTTCCTTGCCCAGCATGGTGAAAAGACGCCGATCAAACGTGCCGCTCAGCCCGAGGAAATCGCTGAAGTCGTCGCGTTTCTAGCCTCAGAGCGGGCATCTTATATTTTGGGCGCCGTCGTCATGGCGGATGGAGGGATGAGCGTCCCCGCCGGAGCCTGATAGGGCCTATTTCTGTCGCTGACACCGTGTTGACCGACTGGGCCTGCGATCCTGTTCATGTGATTGGTTGATCTAACAAAAGGGGCCTTGCCCAGACGGTTACTATCCGGCGTATTCACTGGGTTTCAGGCACAAAAAAAGACGTCCGTGGACGTCTTTAGAGCCGGGGGAATTAAAGATTTATACATAAGATATTGTTTTAAAATGATTTATTTAAAGTTTAATTATTAAGTGCCCCCATAAGTGCCCCCGTGCACGTATTTCCGATGAGCGGCTATTTAAGGAGTTGAACTGGCATCCTGAATCTCGTTTTCGACCGCGCGAGGCCAGTCAACCACCGGGAGCATTTAATAGAGTCGGTCGTGTACAGCACAACCTCGGTTAGCTGGCCAGAAGGGTTTGATGCCCAGCTCAGACCGGTTGCTGGGTAGATGTCAGGTCACGCAGTTGGGTTTTTTCCGCGGCAGCGCACCATGGGCTCATCTAAGACGATTTGAGCTGAGGTGCGGTATGAGACACTCGATGGTTACCTGCCACAACTGTGGCAAAGCGATGGTTCCGAGAGCGTCATATAGCCGTGGTTTCTGGGGGTATTCGCCTTCGTCCAATCATTGCCCCTTTTGCCTGAGTGAGAACTGGCACGGCGGAAATCCAGCGTTAGGGGCTCGGCTGTTCGCGTTGGTAGGCCTAGCTCTTGGTGTTCTGGCCTGCGTATTGGTGGGGGCTCTTCTGTTCAAGGTGCAGTGGTGGCTTGGTGTCGAAGGACAGTGGTCTCTATTGACGCTTGGCACATGTGCTGTGTCGGTTACCGCGGGATACCATTTTTACAACTGGTTTGTTGATTGCTGACCGGTGATCATGCTGTGGAAGGCAGCAATCGGCCAATAGCGGTCATCAGGTGTCTACAGAAAAAGGGGCTATTCAGTCGGTTGGTACCGGCAACTGGAGGTGGTTGATGAGAGGCATGCACTCGCCGCCTCTCATCGTGGGAAAGCACTCTCTACGGTTATGCCGGCGATAAGCCATCATCCGTGTCTGCACCCATTACGGCGTCAATACTTTTTTTTGAAACAACCATCTTCTTGCTGGCTACCGCTTGGATGGCCAAGTAACCAGAAACCTGATCAGCCGTGAAGCTGGAGCCTCCACCAAGCTTGTGATTCATCGCGGCGGCAGCTGTCTCACTCCCCCATTCCTTTTCGATCGCATTGATTCGACCGTAGTTTATTTCTCTGAATACTGGTTCAAGTAGTGGCATTGTCGTTTTCCTTTAGTGTTTGCCAAATGGCACCGCCACATTAGTTTCCCCGCCGCTCAGGTACTATCCCAACTAGGAAATTCCGAATTGGGGTAGATACATGCCTTCACCGCAAACGACCGAATCAGGCCAATTCAACAAGTCCGATTTGGCACTGATAATCTTCATGGAATACGCCAAAAGGCTTGCCTTCCTAAAGAAGCCTGAGCAGTTCGCTCGGATCAGGCTATCAATGCAATCCATTGAGAATGCTGTTGATGTGGCCTTTCATGATCATAGGCCGCACGAAGACGATGGCGACTTTGACGATGACTATTGGGATCAGGAGGAACAGGTTAGCTTCGTTCTAAACACAATTTTCTGGGGAAATGACTGGCTTGCAGAACAGAACCTAAGCGACGAAGCCAAATCAAAAATTGCCGAAATAGCTGACTTGCATAGATCAGAGCAGGAAGAGCTGCGTGGTGAGTTTGCAGGCTACTACCTAGGCTTTTCTTGGCATTCCTTCGTGAAACGAACGGACATGCTGGAGCTGTATTGCTGGTGGCGCAATTTATCGGACGACACTTTCCGCGCCGCACATTTCATGGAGGATGATCCCTATAGCAGTAAAAGCCGACCTCATCAGAATGAAGAGGGAATACGGACAATCAGCTTCTATAGCTGCCCCGTCACTACACCCATGACGAGTGGCAAATCACGGGTAGATCATGCGAGGACTCTTGATGACAAAATAGTCATCAACGGCCATCTGATAGAGGATTCGATAGTGCTGGTCATTCCCAGGTCAGTAACACGCCCCTCTGCATCTGAGCTAGAACTGGCCATGCAGTTTGGCGACTGGGAAGACCCTGACCGCGAGGTACTGAATTGGACTATGGCTCCTACTATTGCCCCGAGCGAAATGACGGCACAGCAGCGAGTAGAGTATGAAGATTCGCGCCGAATGTTAGAGCTAATTCAAAGCCCTAAACGAGGTACTACGGTCGATTTAGAGCTGGCTGTTGCTGTCAGAAAAGAGCGTGTAAAGCCCGAAAGGCTCTTTACTAGGGCCGATAGCATTGCGCCTTTGCTTGAGGGCATCCTCGTCTGGGATTACTACCATGATTTCAGATTCCACTCTCATTACGTCTGGGATCGACCGAGCCAAAAGGTTTCTAAAGCTAAATCCGCAGCAGCGATGAGTGACTTGCTCACAGAGGTATTCGCCAAGAAAGAAGAAATTAGCGAAGCCAAGAGCCGGAACTTTGATGCACGGGCTTTAGAAAAGCGCTACGAAATAATCAAAAAGGCGATCGAGGTCTATGACCCTAAGGCCCACCCTTGGAGTAAATAGTGAATAGCCCCTGTTTCTGTAGACACCTGATGACCGCTATTGGCCGACTCCAGCCTATGGCGACTGGCCGCCCCCGGCCACGACCTGTCGCTCGAATTTCCTGACTGAACGGCAGGAATAGGCTGATGTTAGTCATTCACGCCCCATCTCGTGAATGACCGCTTCGATTGGAGCTGGCCAGGCTTCGTTTCAGAGCTACGCTCAATGACTTAGCCGCATCTACCGTCTGTTGCTGGACGCCTCGGGTTATGCTGAAGCAGTTTTCTTGGTATCAGTTGGCGTCAACTACCTAATCCATTCACATGGCTCCAAAAATGTCCAAGAAACCGAATCCATCAACCTCTGTAGCTCCTGCAACTGCGCCGGCGGAAGGTGAACGTCGAGCACTCCGTGGATACATTGGCCAGTACGAGCGGGCGGGCGCTGCCATTTATGCTGCGCTCGAGCGCGACGAGCTGCTCTGGATCGGCGTCGCAGACCGCAACGCGGGTATTGCCGACGACTTGGTGCTCGGTTTCGATGGGGTGGTGGTCGGTCACCAGTTCAAGACGTCCAAGTTCCCAGGCACTTTCACTGTTGAGACGCTGTTTACTGGTGCAAACGGCCTGTTGAGGCCCCTGGTTCATGCTTGGCAGTGCCTGCGCAAGGACAACCCGGGAAGCCGGGTCGAGATTCGCCTGGTTGTTAATGACTTTCCGTCGATTACTGACAAGCCAGGCGATGGCACGCCGCCCCACAGCGCGGCATTTCTTGAGCAACTCCAACAGCATCCAAATCGGCCGCTAGCGGATTGGTACACGCAGGAATGGAGTCGACTGATCAACCACCTGCGCCGTGAAGCCGGCCTGGACGATGACGCCTTCGAATTTTTTTTGCACAGCCTCCGTGTGGTGTGCGGAGCTGCGGCGGACTTCATCCAGTCGCACAAATTGAACGCCGAGCAGGCGCGGCAGGCATCCGAGATTGCAAGCGTACTGCCCAAGCTAGTCGCCGATGCCCGCGACAAAGACAGGTGGACGCGTGACGAGCTGCTTCGTGAGCTTGGCTGGCGCGATCCCTCCAAGACGCTGCTCATCCACCGGTTCCCAGTCGGCGCCTATGTTCAGCGCAACCGTGATACTGAGGCCAAGCTGCTAGCCGCGCTGCATGCCGCCGACCAGGGCTACGTCTCACTCATAGGACCGCCTGGCTCCGGGAAGTCCACTCTCCTGCAGGTTGCGCTGGCCACTGAGGCTAATATCCGGCTCGTTCGCTACTTGGCGTACGTGCCAGGTGCTGCTCAAGGCGTGGGTCGCGGGGAGGCCGACAACTTCCTGACTGACGTCGGCACGCAGTTACGCAACAGCGGTTTGGTTGGACTTCGTCTTCGCGACGACTCGCTGCATGAGCGCCGAGAGCAGTTCGGCGTCCTGGTACAGCAGGCTGGTGAACGCTTCGACCGCGACGGGATCCGAACAATCATCGTCGTCGACGGGCTCGACCATGTGCCTCGCGAAGAGCGGCCGACCAATTCGCTTCTGGGCGAGCTGCCTCTTCCCGCTGCCATCCCCAACGGGGTTGTGTTCATCCTCGGCACGCAGCGGCTGGATCTCGCGAATCTGAAGCCCGCAGTAAGAGAGCAAGCGGAGAAAAGCGAGCGACAGGTTCTCATGGGACCTCTCGGCCGCGAGGAGGTCGCCCGGATGGCAGAGGCGCTTGGCCTGCCTGCCGAGATTCCAAGATTGGATCTAAGCAATCTATCGCATGGCCACCCGCTGGCAACGCGCTACTTAATTCATGCGCTGCTGCACGCGGACGAAGCCGGCCGTAAGCACCTTCTCAGCGGTGGGATGCCGTTCGACGGCGATATTGAGACCGTGTACACCGCTGCTTGGCGCGAGATCGCAAGCGATGTCGATGCCATGGACGTGCTGGGCTACATCGCTCGTGCTGAGGCACCTGTGGACCTGCGGCTGCTGGCCACAATGGTCAAGGAGTCCGCGATTGAACGCGCTCTGATCGTTGCACGGCACCTGCTCCGTAGTTCATCCCAGGGGTGGAGCGTCTTCCACAACAGCTTTCGGCTGTTCGTCATCGCTCAACCTCGAACCCGCCTCGGAAGCGTCGATGCCGAATACTCGCAGCGCGTGTACCGCGACCTCGCCCAGTTGGCGAAGAACGCGCCGCCCGAATCGGCGCAGTACTGGCTTGAGTTGCGCTACCGCGCCCGTGCCGGCGACGGTGCCGATGTACTTGCGCTGGCGATGCCCGCTCGCTTCAGGCAGCAACTGGCTGACGGGCGTTCTATCGCCGAGATCCACGCCGATATCCGCCTGGCTCTGCTGGCAGTGCGTGGAACGCACGATGCGACCGCCTTCTCACGGCTGCTGCTGTGTCGTGACGAAGTGGGGCGGCGGGAAACTGCCCTTGAGTACGCCAACCAGCTTCCGCTGGCGATGCTAGCGGTTGGGGACATTGATGCAGCCCTGGCCTTCGTGCAGTACTTCCCCAGCCAGGGCTACGAGATCGTCGACGCCCTGTTAGCGCGAGGGGACTTCGAGCGGGCGAAGGAACTGTTTGAAAGCCTCGAGCCACTGTCGCAGCTCCATACGTCCAAGTTCCAGAACCACGGGCACGACCACAACATAACGGAATTCGAGAGGTGGGCAAGGCGCGCCGTCCACTTCCGAGACACCGAGCAGATCCAGATAGCGATTGACCACCTCGCCGCAGAGGGGCTACGCCAGCCCGAAAAGGTGGATCCGCAAACTGTCGCCGCGCTGCAACTGCATCTGAGGAGGGAAGCCGCAGAGGCGATGCTCCTTCAGAAGGTTGGCGCCGATCCACAAGACCTCTGCAGCAAGCTCGGGGTAGCCAACGAAGACAAACCTTCGGTGATGGTTCACGCAGGTCTTGTGGCCAGTCGGCGTGGCGACGTTGCGCAAGCGCTTGCCCTGTTTGATGCTGCCGCCGCCCTTCCTGGCTTCGTAGAGGTACCCAACGGCTACCGACGCCGGATGGCACTAATTGCATTCGAAGCTGACCGTCGTTACCTAGCCGAGGCCCTGTTCGACAAGCTGGTCGCACCGATGATCTCTATGTGCGACGACGAGACGGACCTGGCTGGGCTGGGTAATCTGGTCGGTGCGGTGATACATCACGCGAGGCTTTGCACGCTGCTCAATAAGCCGCTGCCAAGCGCGATACCGTCGAAGCACACCTTCCTTCATCCGTTTCAGCAGCACGCCTCGACGATAGGCGTGCTTCTAGGTCGCGCCGCCGTCGACAACGCGTCCGTGCCGGCCGGCAGCATCCAGGACGAAGCCCGCATTGCCCTTGGGTACGTCCTACGTCTGACATCAGAAGGCGGCAGCGAGTCATATCGCATCCAGCAGGCCTTCAAAGCGATCCCCATGCTCGTGCCAGCGCTGCTGAGGCTCGGCGCCAAGCGCGGCGAGACTGAGTACCGTGCGGTACTTCGGGAAATTGACGCAGCCATCGCCTCATCGACGCTGGGGGGCACTGCGTACCTGCGACGCAGATTGGCCGTCGATGCGTATAGGGTTGACGGTGACCGGGTGGCGGCCGTCGATCGACTCAACGCTCTCGTGGCGGAGCTTCAGGAGAGCACGCCGAGCGAGCAGATCGACGGGTTGGCCGATCTGGCCATCGCGTTGGCTGCGGTCGGGGACTTAGAGCGGGCCAAACAGTTGCTGGCGACGGTTCCCGAGCAATGCCTTGGCTACGCGTTGGCCCCCAAGAAAGACCCGCAGTACGCAATCTGGCGAGACATCCTGGTCCTTGCGAACGCCGCTGACCCGGAGAACCGTGTCAAGCGAGTATCGACCTTAATGCGCCAGGTCGGCGGCATGACCGAAACGGAAGGGTCGTCGGCCGCGCATCGTTTGACGATGTCGCTAATCGAGGAAGCGACGCAGGTCGGACCTCGCTTCGGCTTCGAGGTGTCAAAGACACTGGCGGATTGGAATCTGATTGGCTGGCCGAACCGTGTTGACCTGCTCATGACGGGGATGGTGCGGCGAAGCCCTGAACTCGTCTTGGCTTGCGCGACGGTCTGGTGCGGTCTGTGTCTGCCGTTCTACATGGAACCGTACTACCGGGACCCGCACCACGTCGGTGACTTCATCGACATCGCCGCCGACGCCGCGGGGCCTATACAGATTGAACCGCTCGCGCGGATGTTTTTGGCGGTGATCGAGGTAGCCAGCAGGGCACACGAGAGGGTCGGACTGCTCCAGCGCCTTCGCACCGCTGCCGGAAGACATGGGTTTTCATCTGCCGAGCTCGACGCCGCCGTAGCCCGGTGGACGTCAGAAGCGCCGGAACCTCGACACTCGTATACGCCAAGCAAGTACGACTCGGAGACCACTCTCGAGCAGCTTGAGCGCGCGTTTGAATCGGATGGCGACGAACTGAACTACAACGCCCCGTACCGTTTCAGAGATCTGGCCGAGACGGCCCCGCTTCATATGGCGCGGAGGATATTTGAGCGCTGGCAGGTCTTGCAGGACGACGCGCGCTGCCGCTTCCTGATGGTTAAAAGGTTGGCTGCGGCGGGGGAGGTCGAGTACGCCAAGAAGCTGATGCAAGGCTACGAGTCAAGCAAGGACCCCTGGAGTTCCTGGAGCCAGTGGATGGGTGGCGGTAAGTTCTTCTACTTTGAGGCGAAGAAGCTCTTGCAGGGACCATCCACATGCCCAGCCGCCTTCGAGAACATTGTCGATTCAGTAACGGCGGGCCAGGAGAACACCCAGTCACTGCTGGCAGAGCTGGATTCGATACTGCCGGTAATCAGCGCGACGCCGGATTGGCCGGCCATCTGGTCGCTACTTGAGGAGCAGATGGCCTGCACTCGCGAGTTCCAGCTGGGGCGACCCTTCCAGCCGAGCGAGCTACCGCTCAGCGACACGGAACTTTTGGAGGATCTGCTGCACTTTGCCTATCGGCTGCCCGTTGCAGAAGTTCAGCGACACGCACGCAATTGCACGTTGAGCCTGGCAAGGCAAGCCGGACTCGGCCAAGCTTTGTTCAAGTCCCTTATGCGGCGACTTATAGCCGGCGAATTAGATGCCCCCTTGCATGCGCTCGGAACTCTGCTGGCTGCTGACAGCGCGGACCTTGCCCCCGAGTTGGGCAGCGCCGTGGCTGCGTTGGTCAGTCACCGTGACATTGCGGTGGCAGAGTCAGCCGCGCTCTTGTCGCATCGGTGGAGGCAGGCTGTCCCCTTGGACGCGATACCACTGCCGCTTTTCTATCGCCTTGAACTCGAGCACCCGCCAGAGGGTGACCAGGCATTCACGGACGAAAGAACTGGTGCAATGCGCGTCGAGTCGCCGCTTGGCTGGACCGAGATGTTGCGCTCGACGGCACGTCACATCGCGAAGGCGGCAGGCATTGAGGAGATGACAGTCCGCCGACGCGCGGCGATGTTCATCCAGGATTGGGGTGGACTTGAGGCATTCGGGCCCTCTGGCACCAAAAGGCTTGAGACTCAGCTTCGCGTGCTCGACATGCAGATCACTTACCTGAAGCCCCACGCCTACATTGCCCTTGCCGCACTTCGCCACGTCGCAGGAGAACTGCGGCTGGCCGGCAAATTGAAAGGCAGCGACATGCTCACGCTTTTGGAACGTTTGGGCTGCCCGCTTCCGCCTCGACCGCTGAAGCTCCCACGAGGGCGCCCCGAGTGGATCCGAATGCCGCTGTTGAACCGAAGTGCGGGTTGGTCCGAGCGAGAACGGAAATGGATTGACGAAGTCGACGGTGATGTTGCCCCCTTCCCAGCAGACAGCCACGGCCAAGTCGTGGCCGAAGTATCCCGCTTCAAGATTCTCAAGCCACGGCTGTCGGAGCACCGTCTCTACCGCTTTAGAGCACCCTCGGCAGAGATTGACAGTGAAGACTTCGACGACTGCTATGCCAGGCTGCCCATCGCTGTTTGGCTTGGCCAGTACTTCGCATTTGACAATGATCTGGCGCCAACGCTGGTAAGGAAAGTTGTTTGCTCGGTGGACATGGGCTTTGACGCAGCGGCCTATTCGTTCGCTTTGTGCCCGAACTGGGTGAAGCGGCTTCGCTGGAGCGCGCATGACGAGGAGCCCAGCGTCTTCCTCGACCCGAGCGGCGCTGTGGTCGCAAGGCTCTGCTGGTGGCGTGATGCTGGCCCGGTTGATATCGATGCGGAGTCCCTGTGGGGAGAGGGTTGCTACCTCGTCCTGACGTCATTAGGCATCGAACAGGTCACCACTGCCCGTGGGAAGCCGGACCTTGACATCAGCGTGTTCGCAAGCAGGCAGATCAAGCAACCGAGCAGCTACGGGGAGTCTCTCTTGAAGACGGCGAAGAACGGTTACTCAATCTAAGCCATGCAGATTCAGTGGCGATGTCAAGCGAGAGTGGCCGTGCTGGCTTGAGCTGGCTGTCCCGGAGGGCTGCTTCCGGTCGGTGGCTAGCGTTCATAGTACCCTAACGATTGATCGCTCCCGCTGCGTAGCAGCCATCGGACTTTCCAAATCGAACTTCTGCTTTGGGTCGATTTGAGCCGATTACGACAGGCAGCTTTTGGCCGATTTCTGCCTTTCGTAACTGGCAGAAATTGGCCAGTTGCAGCTTGGCAGGGATACACGCCCGCTCGCTGTCATCTGCTTCTAACATGTTGACCTTGTTTCGCACATGGTCAAGGCTGCCGTCGTCATCTATCGTGCATCCTTTGCACGTTATGTTTTTCTGCGACTGACATGTCGTCATCCGTCGGTCATCTGATGCGAAGCTGGGTCACAGCCTGAGTCAGTCCGCCCACTTTCCGTAGATTTCCGACGGTAGAACGGTCTGAAATCGAATCCCGGGTGCTCAGTGATCAGTCACTATTTGGCTCTTACAAAGAAGAGAGCCTTCGTCATGAGCAAAGACGCACAAACGATAGTCATCCTGCTGGATCAGCAGTACGAGCAGTTGCTTGCGGACGCGAGATGCTTGGTAGCAAGCTATGTGGATGCGTCCATGAAGCTGTACAAAAAGACCGGGGTCAAATCTGTTGTGGCTGGCGTATCAATCAAGCAGGTGAGCCCGAATGCGTATTCAATCTACTGGTGCAAACTGGTGCCGCTGCAAGGACAAAAAAACAAATTCGCGCCCCTGACTATTGCCAAGGGGAATGGCAAACATAAATACCCGGCTTCCTCGTTTGAGTTTGTTGAATATCCATACCGTCACCTCGTTCTGCAAGTTGAGGGGCGGCTTGCGGAGATTCGCCGCGTTGCGAGCGAGAATCGTCAGCTACGTCGGACGTTGGTCGCTTATGAGAAGAAGCTGTCTAGATACCAAGCGCTTAATCATGGCGACCTCTATTCGGCAGGGTAGCGGCTGAGTACCTATAAGCAGTGCCGAACAGATTTGACCCGATTGTAAATCCCGAAAGCCCCGTGCAGCTTGGTCTGGCGGGGCTTTCTCGTATCAGCAGTGAACTATGGCGAGATATATTGCTGCGCTTGATCAGGGAAGGCGACGGGTTCGGGCTATAAGCAGTGTAGGGCGCTAAATCTACTCGTTGTCAGCCAGCAGGCCCATGCAGGCGGGGGCGGAGGCCGTATTTGCTATTAGCAGTGACGCTTACGACCAAGTCAGCCGGCCAGCTTTCGTTTGTATTAGTAGTGAAAGGCTTCACTTTCATAAAATAAACATTGGTAGGTGCCGTTCCAGCTGGTACCTGTGTCGCGTAGCGGGTGGTGGCGGTAACGCGCTATCTCTCACTGCCACGCTGCTGCTCGAATGCAATGCGGTTAATTACGCACATGGGGATGGGGTAGCCCTGGATGTGTGTCGTGAGGGCCTCATTGCCTGCGATCACCATGATGCAGGATAGGCCTCTGCGGAAGCGCATTCCTCGTCCCGAGTAATTGCGCGGGATGATCTCCCATGTTTCGTCGTCGTAGTAACAGCCAACGATTTCTGACCAGTGCGATTGGATGCCCGCGCCCATGATGCCTACTGGGGTCAGGCAAAAAATTTCTACCTGGGTTTCCTGCCCAAGAGGTACAGCGTAAACCCGACCGTTTGGTGCAATAGGTGGGAAGTATTGCCCGTTACCGAGGTGACGAAATTCCATGGTGGTGCTCCGGGTAGATGAGGTCGCTAGACACTCTCCGGTAGCTTTCGGAAAACCCAAGATGAGATGTTGCCTGCGAGTCGGCGCACGAGTTTTAGCGTACTGGGCAAGTTAGCTCGCCACATGGAGGGCGTGCATGTCGCTTTCGCTATGGTGCGGAAATTAACGGCCCTTCCGAAGTCACCCCGTGACCTTATAGGCTTGGGAAAAAGCTGCGTATCGCAGCGGTCGGGTGCCTTGCGGATGGATTATGGTAAGCGCCCGCTGCCAAGGGGCAGCGGACAGTTTGTTGCAGGTATCCGGTCGTTCCGCTGAAGGCTCAATCGTTGCCGTGCTTCTTGTCCAGATATGCTGCGACCATGTAGCCAATTACACCTGCGATAGTCAGCGCACTGATGACGGCAAGCACGGCATATACAAGCAATTCAAAACGATCCATACCCTGACTCCTTTGATTCGAGCTCTGCCAAGGTTAAGGGCGTCTGATCTAATCCCAAATCTGCTGTGTGATGGCTTAGCGACTGATTGCGGCGGCTTCCTTCCGCAGGTTGGCTCGGGCACCGACGTACGCATCAGTTTCCCAGATACGCAAATTCCCGAGCTCGTAGGCGACGTGTTCCCGCGCTTCTAGATCCTCGACATTGGGAGCGCGCCCTCCAAGAATCGTGGCTTCATGACCGGACCACTGCTTGTACAGCTCACATGCAAGCGCTGCTCGGCAATCACAGAAGCTCAGCTCATGAAAAAGTAAAATCTCCTTGGCAGCAGGTAAGCTGTTCTGCTTCCAGAGCCGCCATGTCTGCTTTGATTGTGGATAGCGATGAACATCTTGAACGGCGGATGCCGTCTCCAGAACGGTGATCTGCTTTGGCATCGAGATGTTAATTATCCTCTGTGTATGCGGCCCTTCTTTGCCGCTTTCCAGGGAAATACATCCATCCCCCTTGGCTGCCTCTAGAGCCGCTTGGGCGTCGAAGAAAACAGCTTCACGTAGCGAGATGCCGAGGTGCCGCACTAACATCAACACCACCGCCAGATGCTCTGATAGGCGGGCCTGAACGTCTTCCACTGCGGCTTCGAACTTCGCTTGATCAAGGCTGTGTGGGGCCGTAATCCGTGCATGGCCAGGAAAGCCAATATCAGGCATCACGACTTTCCAGTCACCATTGGTCGCGAGGGCCATAACCGAGCTCACGGTTTCAAGAAGGCTCACCGCGCCATGCTGCGAGATATTCCCGTGGTACACCTGGATACAGAGTTCTTCGCTGTATTGCCGTATCAGTTTTTTATTGACGAGCTCCAGGATATCCACCTCATGCGACTCCTTGGCGTAAATACTAAATTGGGCCCACTGCTGGTCGTGGATCATGGCCTCGTGTTGACTGAGGAGGCCGCGCCGGACTGCCTCCCGAAGGATCGCCGAGCCGGCCTTGCTCAAGTCCCGATCAAAATGTAGATGGAAGCTCTGCTTCATGGTCACTCCTCCAATCAGCTCAGGTGCTGAGCTGCTGTAGGGAATGTTGAGCGAGAAAAAATATCCTGGGGTTCGTTTTCGGACGCTTTCAGCGCCTAAAATTGAGGAGGTTGTCCGTTCGCAAGGAGGGCGAAAATTTGCTGATGGCTGTCAAGTGACATTCAAAGTTATGCTTTGCTTGTCCGCATAATTCACTCTTATGCAAAGTCCAACTCTAGGGGATGAGTCAGGGAATGAGTAGATATAGAGAACAACGAGATCGCCTGAATGACCGAGTGGCAATGGCCTCCAAGCTGGGAGATCATATACATCAATCAAAACCAGGCTCCTTGGAACATCTGTTATTGGTTGAAGTCCTTGACGTTTTTCTGGCGGCAAATGGACGTATGCATAATGAGCTTGAAAAATTAAGGAGTGCCGGTGTGGATAAAACTGTTTTTCCTGAAAGTGAAATCTAAAAAAGAGCGTGCACTTTCGCTCTGCAATATTTCAAATGTTATTCATTTTTTTGAAATAGATTCTTGAGTCTTGCGCTTTTCTCATTTGCCAGATTGATTTTTAGGAGCCGCAAATATGGAGTCATCAGTAGCAACATGGAGGTCGTTCGAAGGTCTCGTTTGCGATATCTTAGAAGCAAATAACTTTAAAGTTAAAACTAATAGTGTCAGAGGCGATCCTGGGTTTGATCTGCTGGCGGATTTGGGAGGGGAGCGTTGGGCTATAGAGGTAAAGTACTATCGAACTATGCGTGCTCAGCCGACTCTCATAGATGCTGCAGCTGCTCGTTTAGCACATAATGGATTAACAGCACAGGCTCAAAAGGGAATGTTGATAGTTTCATGCTTTCTTTCGGCGGAACTTAGGGGAGCGCTTGAACAGAAGTTTAGTATTACCTTTGTAGACCAAGTTGATCTGAGAAATTGGTGTGTGACGAACCCCGGTTTGGCAGAGAAGCTGGATGCGCTATTGGAGTCTAATCCAAGCGAGCCTCAGTCAATACACCCCGCGCGTTATAATCCTATACGAGATAGCAAACCTCTCAGAGGCTTAGCTCCCCAAGTTCGAGACACCCATGGTACTGAATTGTGCGAGGAGCTCAAGAAGATCAAGAAGGGTAAAACTTCGTGGGCAAAGTATGAAAAGGTATGTGAAAAAATTCTTAAGTATCTATTTCCAAACGATCTTCATGGTTGGCATGCCCAAATGCGAACTGATGACGGGCTAAATCGTTACGACTATGTATGTCGTGTAAGGCCGACTACAGAGTTCTGGAAGTTTGTTATCGATCATCTTGATAGCCGTTATGTGCTTTTTGAGTTTAAGAATTATACGGGGGAAATAAAACAGGGGCAGATTCTCACGACTGAGAAGTACCTTTTAGAGCGCGGCCTACGACGTATGGCAATTATTATGACCAGAGTTGGTGCTGACTCACATGCGGTTGCAATGACGCAGGGGGCGATGCGCGAACAAGGCAAGCTGATGCTTATCGTGAACGATGAGAAGGTATGTCAGATGCTCCACATGAAGGAGCGTGGTGAAGATCCTACAGATTGTCTTTTTGAAATTGCCGACAACTTTTTGCTGACACTACCCAGATGAGTTCTAAAAATCACCCCAGCAGACCGTATCTAGCACAGGCTGGGGCTCAGCGTTCGCGGCTTAGTAGGGAGGAGGCACCGTTCAAAAACGGTCGTTTACGGCACACATATTCCAGCTGATCTTTTGGACTTGGGATTTACCGCTTTCCTGTCACTTTTCCTGTACCGAAATCAGTGAGAGAAAAACGTATGGGAAAGCGGATTGGATATGCCCGAGTGTCGACTGATGATCAGAACCTCGACCTGCAGCGAGATGCACTTGCTCTGGCTGGGTGCTCAACAGTCTACGAGGAGACCATGAGCGGCAAGTCGGCGGACAGGCCGGAGCTGGGGCATTGCCTTAAAGCTCTGCGTAACGGTGACACTCTGGTTGTCTGGCGACTGGACCGCCTCGGTCGCTCTTTGCCTGACTTGGTTGGGATTGTCAGTAGCTTGGAGCAGGAAGGGGTGGCCTTCGAATCCATAGCCGAACGAATCGAAACCACCAGCGCTGCCGGCAAGCTGATCTTTCACGTGTTCGCTGCCCTGGCTGAGTTTGAGCGCAACCTCATTCGAGAACGAACTCGTGCAGGACTGGCTGCGGCTCGTGCCCGTGGGAGAAAAGGTGGACGCAAGCCTGCGCTGGATGATCGTCAGGTGCGTGAGATACGAGCTCTTCTCAGAGATCCTGAGATACAGGTGACCGATGTTGCCCGACGGTATGGCGTTTCTCGAACAACGCTTTACCGCTACGTCGGTTCGCCGAAATCATCTGCGGTCGTTTAAGTGGTGGTGGTATTTTCCGCTGAAGTTGCTCAGATAATTTTGGGCGCTATGACCTGGCAGGCAAGTGAAGGATGTCTCCGGCGTTCTACGTGTGCCGGACTACCACTGAATAAAAATAGGGAGTTTTCATGTCGGTGCTTTTTTCTGTGAAGGGATGCGTTGGTACCTTGCTGTTGGTTGCGTTGGTGGGTTGCTCCAGTACCCCGAAGGTCACGTTGCCAGAACCTAAAGATGTTCCTCGCGAAAAATGGTCCGATGCCATGTTGGTTCTGGAAGCCATGCGCATCGATGGTCAGCGCGATATTCCAAGGGTAATGGTCGGGAATGAAGTAGATAACCTGAGCGCGCCGCGATCTTCGGGAAGCTCTGGAGGTTTAGCAACGGCGGGTTTGGGATACGTGTCGCCTCCAACTGGTTTTAGCAGCGCAGGCGCAGCCTCTCTTGGCGTCGGGTTATTCTTGCTGGGTGGTGGCAGTGCTGGCCCTGTCTATCACTACCAGGTTGCTGCGTGGGTGCCTGAGGAACTCGCGTCTAACCCAAAGGAGGCATCTGCGTTGGTCAGGTCGGCCTGGCTTGATGCGAGAGAAAAATACTTCGGTGGAAAAATCTCAAAGTTGCGTCATGAGCCGGCTAAGTACGCTGACGGATCAGGCAAGAAATACGACAGGCTTGCAGATTTGGCTGCTGGGAACCCTACGCCGTTCGACGCTCCGGCGAGCGTTGCGCCAGCATTCATTTCGGCCGAGAAAGCCTACGGCCCGATTTTCCTGACCGATCCCTCAGGCGAACTATTTGCTGACGCTAACAGAGCTGATAAGGACGGCATGGATGCGCTGGCGGGTATTGCTCGCCACCTGCCCGAATGGATGTATGCATACTATCCTGGACGGAATTGGCCTAAGGACTTCCGACCTGCCGCGATTTACAACAAGAACGGCAATCTCTATTTCATTGGGAAGTAGTTTTTAGCTGAACTGCATGGCTGGCGGTGAGCCTGTAAATCACGACAGGCTCTATCTACGCGATCATTGACTGAATCTACCTAGGAAGGCCGGGGAAAATGCTCGAAGTAACAGGTGCCGATATCACCAATCTGGGCGATGCCGATTTGCGCACCCTCGTCGCCCGTCTTGCACTGGCGGAGCTGCGAAAACAGGGCTGTCCCCTGTCGGCGGTCACCGCAGGCGGCAATCAGGACGCTGCGGATGGCGGACTCGATGTGCGCGTGCAGTGTCCCGCGCCGATTGCAAACCCCGACTTCGTGCCGCGGTCATGCACCGGCTTTCAGGTGAAGAAGCCGGACATGCCAGCAGGCGCCATCGAAGGCGAGATGCGGCCGAAGCCCAAGGGTGGCGTCGACGGGAAGCTGCGGCAGGTCATCTGCGAGCTCGCCGCAGAATCCGGCGCCTACATCATCGTCAGTTCGCAGGGGTCTGTCGCAGATAAGCCGCTTGCAGATCGGCGTTCGGCGATGCGCGCCGCGCTGCACGATCTTCCCGAAGCCAGTGATCTCCATACCGACTTCTACGACCGCGATCGCATCGCGACCTGGGTCAACGAATATCCGGGCATCGCCGCCTGGGTCCGCAACCGCGTCGGCCTCGGTCTGTCGGGCTGGAGCAGCATCGGGGGATGGACCGGAACGCACGTTGGCGAGGATACTTCCTATCTATCCAACGACAAGGCTTGCCTGACCGATGAACGCTCGCGTGAACGCGAGCAACTGACGATCGCCGAAGGTATCAAGGGCCTTCGCGCCGCGCTTCGCACCCCGAAGCAATGTATCCGGTTGATCGGCATGTCCGGCTTGGGCAAGACGCGTTTGGTCCAGGCGCTGTTCGAGAGCGAGGTTGGTGAGGAGCCGCTCGATCCGAGCCTCGCAATCTATACCGACTATTCGGCCGAAACCCATCCCACCGCGCACGACATGGCACGACAGCTCGTTCTGCGCGGGCAACGAGCCATCCTTATAGTCGATAATTGCAATCCGGCCACTCACACCGAGCTCACTCGCATCTGCTCGGAAAGCACGAGCACCGTCAGCCTTCTCACCGTCGAATATGATGTTCGCGACGACGAGCCCGAGCGAACCGAAGTCTTCCGGCTGCAGTCCGCCTCGCCCGACCTGGTCGCAGAATGGCTCGAGCGATCCTTCCCGGACGTGTCCGAGATCGACCGGCGAACCATCGCTGACTTCAGCGATGGCAACTTCCGCGTGGCACGCGCGCTGGCAGAAACGCTCGGTAAGGGTGAGACACTGGGCAAGCTCAAGAGCCGCGAGCTGTTCGAGCGAATCTTCCAGCAGCGCAATCAGCCCGATCAGAATTTATTGAATGCGGCGGAAGAGTTGTCGTTGCTCTATTCGGTCAACGGCGAGGACACCTCATCCGATGGCGAACTCGCGCGCATCGGCGGCCTGCGATCGGTGAGCGCGGCGACGCTTTACGCCGCACTTGCGGAGCTTCGCCGACGCGGCATCGCACAAGTGCGCGGCCGCTGGAAGGCGATCCTCCCACACGCGATTGCGAACCCGCTTGCCACATTCGCGCTCCAACGGATACCGCCGTCGGACTTCGAACGGTTCAGCGCCTCGCTGACGCCACGCATGCAGAAGTCGCTCTCCCGCCGTCTGGGCTATCTTCATGATAGCCCAGAGGCTCAGGCAGCGGTCGCGCGCTGGCTGCGAAGCGATGGGCCGCTCGGGGACCTCGTGACGCGTGGCAAAGAAGGCCTCGAGATCCTGACCAATATCGCCCCAGTTGCGCCAGAGGCGGTGCTGGCGAAAATCGAACACGAACTGGATGGTCCCAACGGGGCAACATTGCTGTCGTCGAACGAGCCGACCCGGTGGCAATGGATCCGCCTCATCAAGACGCTCGGCTATGAGCAGCACATGTTCGAGACCGCCGCGACGCTGCTCGCCCGCTTCCTCGCCGCCGAGCTTGCCGACCAAAATCAAAACTCCGCCCGCGACGCGTTTGCCGAGCTCTTCCACCTGTATCTATCCGGGACCCAGACTCCACCCGAGCAACGGCGCGCGTTAGTGCGTCTGCTGGCGAAATCCGGTGATGCAGACAAGCGCCGCTGTGCATCCGTCGCGCTTGACGCGCTTCTGACCGCGCACAATTTCACCTCGTCGAGCAGCTTCGATTTCGGAGCACGGTCGCGCGACTGGGGATGGCGTCCGAAGCTGAACAAGGACGTGTGGGATTGGTACGACAGCGCTATCGATCTCGCCGTCGAGCTGTCGTCAGTCCTGAATGACGCGCGTATCACGCTTGCCGGCAGTGTGCGCGACCTTTGGCATTTTGGCGCCTGCCACGACGCCTTGGATCGCGCAGCGAGCACGTTCGTCAAGGTGAAGCCCTGGATCGAGGGCTGGATCGCATTCCGCACCTGCCTCCGCTTCGAAGGCAACGCGATGCCCGATCCAGTGCGAAAGCGGCTCGAGGCGATCATCCAACGGCTCAAGCCGTCCGACCTCCTCCATCAGGCGCGCGCGGTCGTGCTCAATCGTAGCATTGGCGGCTGGGAAGTTGCGGACGGCGAGCCGGACGATGGGGATGTGATGAAGCCGTGGCACAGGGCCGCCCAAATGGCTCAGGATGTCGGCCGGCAATTGGCGCACGATTCCGAGACGCGCGCCGAATTCCTGACCGAGCTGATGGTCGAACCCCATGCCCAGCGCGCGCTCGAGTGCGGACGCGGCCTCGCCGAAGGTGCGAGCGACCTTGCCGAGATCTGGCGCGATCTGGTCGGTCATTTCGAGGCGGCGGAGTCTAAGAGCCGCAATGCGACTGTGCTCGGCGGGTTCATCTACGAAGCGCATCAGCGTGACACTGGCTTTGCCGAAACCAGCTTGGAAGCCGCGATCGAGAACCCGGCACTGGCCCGCTCGCTTCCTTATCTTCAGGCGCGGATTGGGATCGACGAGGCAGGAATCGCGCGGCTGCGACGCGCGATCGAGAAAGGGGCACTTCAGTCCTTCGACTTCATGAGCATCGCCAACGGCACCGTTGGCGATTCACCGCCGGAGGCATTAGCTCTCCTGCTGCTCGATATTGCGGATCTGCCGGACGGGGTCGAGATCGCGCTCGATATCCTGCACATGCACTTCTATCGCGACCGCGAAGCCGGCCGGCAGCGCAATCCGACGTTGATCGCGCTCGGCCGCAACCTGCTGCGCCGCACCGATTTCAGCAAGAAGGGCACTTTGCGCGACTATGGCCTGCACACGATCATTCGGGTTTGCTGTACGGGGAGCGACGGTGAAGCGACGGCTCGCGATGTCTGTGCAAATATCCGCGGCGCGATGGAGGTCTGCTATCTTTCCCGTCATGATTTGAGCCATGTGCTGAAGGCGCTGTTTGAGACCCACCCCGCTGCGGGGCTCGATATGTTCCTCCTACCTGAGATGACATCGCGAAACCACCGGCTGTTCGATGCGGACTTCAGCTTCGGCACACCGGTCGAGAACATGGACCCGGCGGTCCTGCGCCAATGGGCGGACCAGGATGCGGCGACGCGCTATACGTTGCTCGGCCGTGCCATCTCGATGTTCAGGCGAAAGGTCGACGACGAGGAGGATAACGGCATCTCGCCGCTGTTTCTCGATATGCTCAATTATGCGCCGGACAAGCGCGCCTTTCTCGGCGATTTCTGGACTCGTCTCCATCCTCGGAGCTGGAGCGGCTCGCTTGCCGACATCCTTGCCCGTCGCAAGGCTCAGGTGTTGACGTTCCGCGAAAGCCCGTATGCCGATGTCCGGCAATGGGTGGATGCCATCCTCCCCGAGCTAGACCGGCGTATCGATCATGAGCGCAGCCGCGACCGCGAGGGCGAGGAAAGTTTTGAGTGACGTCGTTCAGAACTGGAACAAGCTGTACAGGTCGCCGTCACCTCCGTCGCCGAACGCGCGCGTCATCGAATATTCCTGCGCCTTGAGCGTCGTCGCCTCTGCGCGAATGGCGTCGAGCGTCAGCAGGGCATGGTCGCCGCCAGCGATCGCGATCTCGAGTTCTGACTTCGTTTGCCGCATGCGCAATGACGACGACTGCTTACGCCCATTCGGCAAAGCGGCTTTCACCACCGCTAGCCGCTTCGCCCTTTGTTACGACTGCGCATTCTCGGGCTGCGTCCATATTAGGATTTCCCTGGTCGTGAGGCGAAGGCGCTCAATAAAACGAAGGTGCTCAACACTAGTATTGAGCATCTTCGGGGGGAGGTGAGTACCTTCAGGGGGCGGTGGGCAGCTCCCATACCCATCCGCCTTGCATGCCCACCTTGCATGAGCGGATACCTAGCTGTTTCTGCGCTCTACGAATTGATGCCCAAGAGATGCATGACTCCTCAGCTAAAGACTGCAGCGCAGTGATCGAGACAGGGCCTGCTTGCAGCGTGGCTTCAAGAAAGCTGCAAGCTTCTTGAGTCGCTGATACTGGTCTCGCTCCACCCGTTCGCTCGATATCCGCCAAAATAGTTTCAGCGCTTCCTTCGACGGCCTCTCCCCACCGGATGCAGGTTGTTTCCAGCTGCTCGCCTATCACGATGGGCTCAACGAAATACTCTATCCCCCCTATATCGATCGAAACGTTCGACTTGGCCCGGACAAGCACCCGAGCTTCAGAGTTATTAGCTTTCCCGGCCACCAGTACCGTGCGAGCAAGTGCTGAGAATGCCTGGCTGCCGATGACTCGATCAGCTACAGAGGACTGAGAGGCGCTTTTGCTGAGGTGAGATATACCGAGCACGGAGCAGCAATGCTGTTCGGCAAAATCCACCACCATCTGTAGTCCCTGCCGAACTTCGTTGGCTCGGTGCATGTCCCCACGAATGAGATTGATCAGTGGGTCGAAAATCAGCAATGAAACGCCGTCAATCCGTGCGGCTGCCTCATTTAAAAGGGTAAAGTTGGCTGCAGGATTAAACTGTCGCCTGTTCCCACGCTGATCACTGAGCCCCTCGATGATGTGCACGCGGGTTAGGTCGGCATCTGCAGCCGTAAGGCGAGGAATGATCGTGTCAGCTATACCATCCTCGCCGCTCCAGATTACGATGTTGCCTGCGACCTCACATTTGCTGCCGTCTGGCCAGTCACCACCTCTACTGAGCGTTGCGGCCAGCGATATCGCAAGCGTGGTTTTACCGCATCCGCCTGCGCCGGCAAGAATGGATAGCTTTGCCCTTGGCAACCAGCCTGGCCATATCCACTGGATTTTTTCCACTGGAATATCTACTGCCGCTGTGAGTTCTACCATCCAGCCCGGCTGTTGAGGTGTTCGGCGCTGCATTACAGCGCCTCCCTTTGCCGAATCCAAGCCTGGATTTCACTGTTACGCCAGCCGACGCTGGAGCCGCACAAAAGGCGTTGGCGCGGGAAATGGCCCTCCGATATTTTGCGATAGATTGTTGAGCGTTTTAGGCCGACGATTGACTCGACATCGCGTAAACGAAGAATTTTGTCATCGTCGCTGACGTCGTCAAAGTTGCTAACGTGCATTGCCATAGGTTTGAGTCCTAGGTCCTGAAGCGTGAGGCAGCGCCCTCCGGCACTACTGCTAAAAAGGGTAAAAGACGGATATCGGCTGGCTATATAGCGAGCACGGGCATTTGCCACACGCATAGGTATATGCGCGTTTCCGAGATTAATGTTCGGTAGCGTCGGAGGTCGTTGTGGGCTACAGAAATTCTAGGGCCGTAAGGCTTCTAGGGGCAGAACGGACTGAGGGCGTTCATGCTAGATGCGCAAATCAACCGATGGCAGTTGATGCGGCCCGTTCAGCGAATGCGAACGAGGCGAAAGTTTTTAACGTCGTTACCAGGGCGACGTGGCGGACCGTTGCGGATCAATAGGGATCGCTAGGGACGGACGATTTTTAACATGCGAGTATGTTCGATAGCAACTCGCATGTTCCTCTCCTTGGTTGGGTAGGTACTGGCCCGACCAAGGACACAGTTGACAGAGCATTCAGCTCTTTATCGAGTCCAAATAGTCGGCCCAGATCTGCATCATTTCATGGCGCTCCGGCAAGAAGGTGGTTCGATCGTATGCACGTCCCAGCGGATTTTTTACCGTATGAGCAAGCTGATGCTCCAAGAGATCGGGACGAAACCCCAGCACCTCCGCACCTATGGTTCTCGCTGTCGCACGAAAGCCGTGCCCAGTCATTTCGTCGCCGCTGATGTCCATGCGGCGTAATGCGCTGAGTACGGCATTGTTGGACATCGGCCGGTCGCCTCCTCGGGCTGAGGGGAAGGCATATCTATGTCTGCCAGTGAGTGGTTTCAGCTCGCGCAGAACTGCGACTGCTTGTTGGCTGAGGGGAACCAAGTGATCTGGGCGATCCTGTTTGGTCGCAGTAAGGCCCTTCATTTTGTGGCCAGGAATCAACCACTCGCCAGCATCCATATTGACCTCGGACCACTCCATGTGGCGCAGGTCACCGGGCCGGCAGAACAGCAACGGGGCCAGTTTGAGTGCACAACAAACAGGCAGTGTTCCGGTGTAGCTATCCAGTGCTTTGAGCAGTGCACCGAGTTTTTCAGGATCGGTCACGGCAGCAAAGTGTTTCACCCGCTTGGCTGGGAGCGTCCGTGAGAGATTCCCTATCTGGTTGGGCGGGGTGATACCGGCAGCTTCGGCGAACTCGAAAATCTGTTTGTAGATCTGGGCAACACGACGCGCCGTCTCGCGAGCACCGCGCTTGATGATGCGCTGCAGGTTTTCGACCAGCATGGGCGTGCTGATGCTGCTGATCGGGAGTTTCCCCAACCAGGGGTAGGCATTGAGCTCAAGGCGCTGCCGCACCGTGCGGGTGTACTCCGGATCCCAGGATGACTCGCGAATAGTGAGCCATTGCTTAGCGACCGATTCAAAGGTGTGCTGGTGATCGAGCTGGCTGACCACTTTGGCCATACGCCGTTGCAGCGAAGGATCTTGGCCGCCGGCAAGCTGAACACGAGCGTCATCACGTTTGCGCCGGGCCTCCTGCAGGCCGACCTCAGGATAAACACCAAGCGCCAGGCGCTTTTCCTTTCCCAGAAAGCGGTACTTCAAGCGCCAGTAACGGCCTCCGTTGGGCTGCACTTCCAGGTACAGACCTTGTTCGTCGTACAGGCGGTATGGCTTTTCCTGGGGCTTGGCGTTGCGGCAGTTGGTGTCTTTCAGTGGCATTGGGGGCACATCCTCTCCGAGCGAGCTGATGAGCGTTTTATGCCCCCATATATGCCCCCGTCAACCGTGGGATGCCCTGGGATTAGGTGGGAAAACGCGGGCAAGAAAAAAGCCGTAAAGCTTTGATTTCTCTAGGCTTTACGGCTTTTCTGGGTCTTCCTGGGAAGACTAAATGGTGGAGCCGGGGGGATTTGAACCCGCAGCCAAGCAAGCAATTACGTGCCCTCCAGCGAAGAGGCTGGCATAAGGCTGTCATTACATCCCGAGCAGCAGTTTGGTCTTGCGTACGCTCAGCCAATTTTCCGAGAAGTTATCTCGAAGGTTACTGGTTGTATGGGCGCTAATGTGCTTGTTCATGGCCTCCAGAGACACTAGTCGATCCAGCCATTTGCTGTGATGGCAGTAGCGGACTGCGGCCATATCCGGGCTATTCAGGAACCACGTCGTCTTAGGATCAAGCGACCGGGCGTAAATTATCAAGTCGCGCTCACCTGGATCGAGCAACACGTTAGGGTTGTCCAGTGCGAACTGAGCCCTTGCCTCATTCGTGATATTTTCGATGTGATGGAATGAGCCACGAAGAGGTGCCAATTGAATCGTCTGAGCTGGGCTTCTGTTCTGAAAGCCCGTTTGAGTTTCTTCCACGACAGTCTCAACCGTCGCAAGCCTGAAATAGCTCGCTAACGTGTTCCAGCAAGTGACCCTGTGAGCCTCTAGGATCACATTGGTATCGACAAGTACGATTTGATCCTTCTCGAACATCGTTATCCTCAAAGGTCGTACGGAGTCGGGAGATTATGATTCTCGAAGAGCTTCGCAAGCTCATCTACGGTCACGCCCAGAAGCGAGGCTCCTCTGCGCACCGAGACATAACCCTCGTCAATGCCCCAGCCCAGGGCCGCCATAAATCGCTTACCGTACTTGGCTGGTGGCTTGGTGCGCTGAGCCTCACCAAGGTTTCGAATAAATTCTTCGCTAACAATGGCACTCTTATTGAGCTTGCCCATGTTAACCAACCGCCATTGAAGAGCAACCGCACTAACTCCAAGAATCTGCGCATTTGAGGTAAGCCAGGTTGCGAGTTCTGAACCTTTTTTTAGCTCAGACTTCTCAATTAGCCTCTCAATTAGACTGCCCGGCATGAGCAAGCCTGCCGCAAAATTGTCAGCGAGCTGCTCTACTCGTTTCGATTTCTTATCAGTTGGAGTTTCAATATCCAGCCTAGGAGGCGGCATTGTGTCCCAAGTTATTAGGTGAAAAAGCTCGTGGGCCATATCGTAATTGCGCCGAGCCAGAGTTTCATTCCGGTTGATCACAATTGCGTTCAGCTGGTTCAGCCGGCATGCTGCCCCGGAGATGCCTTGCTCGGTGTCAACTTCAAGTACAAGAGTGTCAAGCTTTTCCTCGAGCGCATCAGCTAGCCTCTGAGATGGAATATTACCAAGCTCAAGAGCCTTTCCCATAGCCTCGCCTTCGGCGACAGCCTCTTCGAAGGTAGATTGGTGATTCAGCGCCACTCGCCGAGTTGACGAGTTAATCACCTCTCCTTTCAGCTTCGATAGGTGGCGATAGGCCGCTATCCACCGGCCTGCTCGCAGCTCGAAATCATCCAGCAGTTCGGGCTTAGTGCCGTTTTGCCGCCAAGAGAAATGGCCTTCCCCTGCTAGTTCAAAAGGATCGGTAAAGTAGTCTAGGGAAACGCCAAACACTTCCGCTGCTCGAACCATTTCCTCGGAGCTGAGTTTGCGCTCTCCGGTCTCGATCTGAGACAGAGTCTGGCGATCCTTGAAGCCAAGTGCTTCGGCGAGAGCCTCTTGCGTCAGGCCGTGCTTGCGACGCAGATGCTGTAGGCGGAAGGTAATATTTGGGGTGGTCATGGCTCCTCCATTCGGTTGCGGAGCATAGTCATCAGTATTGGTCCATGCAAGGAAATCTTGCAATATATGCTTTTGCAAGATTTTATGGGTTTACACTTCGGGTGGTTCCCACATTGCTTCTGCCCTGTTCCCAGCGTCTAGATCGGCCGTCGGCATCCAACGGCCGTACACTCTGGCAATCATCGTCCAGTCGCTATGCCCCATCTGCTTGGCCACCCACATTGGATGCTCCCCAGAAGACAGCATCATCGAGGCGTAGGTGTGGCGCGTTTGGTAGGGGCGTCTGTACCGAACCCTGGCCTTCTTCATCGCATGCACCCACATGGTTTTTCGAATCGGCTGATCACCGGCCCATCGCTCGCCAGTCCGAGGGTTCTGGAACACCTCATTACCTGCGTGGAAAGTGTGAGCCTTTTGCGCGGTCAGCGCGGCAAGGGCGGGCATCAACAGTTTGATGCTGCGTTTCCCCGCCACGGTCTTGGTCACTTCAGCCTTTCCTCCTGCCGCTTGGGTCATTGCCCGGGACACATAAGCCTCTCCCTTCAGCCAGTCGATATCCCCCCAGTCCAGCGCCACGAGTTCGCTTGTGCGCATTCCGGTCCAGAGTGCGAACTGCACTAGGTTGCGAGCCTGCCCATCAATAGAAGCCAGGATTGCTCGCTGCTCCTCTGGTGAGAACGGATCCACGTCATCCTCCTTTACCTGATCCTTCCGGGTATACGTCCAGCCGGCCAGAGGGTTCACCTCCACCAGCTCTTCATCGACAGCATCGTTCAGGGCTGAGCGCAGGCAGCTCTGGATGTTTCTCAAGGTTTTGTTACTGACCTGTAAGGTTGCAAGCCAGTCACGCACTGCCTTGCGCTTCAGGTCGACCACCATGGCATGGCCGAGGGCTGGTACCAGACGAAGCTCTACGATCTTTCGGTAACCCTCATAAGTGCTGTTGGAGACATGCTTCTGTTTTCCAGCCAGCCAGCGGGTCAGAAAACCGGCAACCGTCTCCCTACTAGACTCGGGCGCGAACTGCACCGCCCTAGGCGAGCGGGGGAAGGTGATGGCGTAATCGAAGGTGCCTGCAGCAATGGCGTGCTCAATAGCTGCTTTGTGCCGCTCGGCAAGCTTTAGGTTAGTGGCGGTGGGCTTGAGTGAGAGGCGCTCACGGCACCGAACCCCGCGGTACATGAACGTGATTTCGATACTCGAGTCCGAGACCGCCCGAACTCCCCGCCCATCTCTACCCATGATTCATATCCCTCTACATCGATTAAAACCCGGCCATCTGGGGCCTTGATCCATATTTCTCCGAGCCGCCAAATTCCGTCGCGAAGCTTCGAGCGGATAGCGTCTTCGGAGTAGCCAGACGCGCTGGCAAACTTTCTGATGGTTACGTAGCGCATACGTCGTTACTCCTGACTGATCAGGATTTGTGATTGCGCGCAAGGTGGCGTATCTGCCCGTTGACTCCGGCTTGCTGGAAAAGTGTTGGCTTCCGGATTTTTCGCGAGTTCCTGCTTGTGCAGGCAGCGGTTAACTTTGGTTTTGGTCATTTCCGAGTCCCCTTTAACTACACGGCTAGCCTACGGGTGGCTGCCCCGCGTGTGTTTCGCTTTCAAGCAACAAAAGCGACGGAAATTAAAAGTCTGGTAATTCCCTGCCAGGTGGATGGACGAGGCCACGTGGGCTGACGCAGTCAGATTGCTGCTTGCTCTCTGAAACCCAAGGACAACCTCAGGTTTGATGTAGCCTTTTCTGCTCGTAGGCGATGCGGTTCATTACGCAGATTGGAATTGCGAACCCTTGAATATTTGTTTTGAAGGTTTCGCAACCGTCTTCGACGATTCCACAGGGCACACCCCGGCGGAAACGCATTCCCCTGCCGATGTAGTTGCGCAGGATGATTTCCCAGGACTCATCGTCGTAGTAGAAACCTGTGATGTCAGCCCAGTTGGCCTTGACTCCGCTTCCAATGACTCCTTCAGGTGTCAGGCAGAAAATTTCTACCTGGTTTTCCTGGGTGACTGGTACGGCGTAAATCCGGCCATTCGGTGCTACTGGTGGGAAAGTTCGCCCGTTCCCAAGGTCACGAAATTCCATGGTAGTGCTCCGTGTGCATGACGTTGCATGACACGCTATGCCAGGTCTTGGAAATCCCAAGCCGGCCCTGTCGAAGGGTTATGCCGTTGGGTTTTCTGCAAGCCGCCGTAAGCTGTGTTGATCACAACAGGGATTAGCGCCATGGGTAGTACATCAACAGCGATTCGAGCTAGCTTGCTGGCTGCGGCAGTAGCTTTTCTGGTTGGGTGTTCTGCCACTCAATCGCCGAAGACAGTTCAGCTTCCTGAGCCAAAGGATGTCCCGAAGGAAAAATGGTCGGATGCAATGCACGTTCTGACTGCCATGGGGATTTCCGGGCAGCGTGACGTTCCAATCGAGATGGTAGGGGGAGTTGATAGAGTGAGCCCCGCCAACAGCTCAGGGGCAGGGCTAGGGGACGCTGGATTAAGTGCGATTGGATATGTGTCACCGCCTTCAGGCATGAGCGGTGGCGCAGCCGCAGGTGTTGGCTTGGGTTTGATGCTACTGGGTGGATCAAGTGATCCGGCTCGTGCAACTCAGGTTGTTGCCTGGGTGCCTTCCGATCAGGCCGGCTCACCACAGGAGGCATCGGCTCTGGCCCTGCAGAAGGTGGAGGAGGCCCGCAGAAAGAGTTTTTCAGGTGGTATGTCAAAGCTGGGTATGCAGACCGGCCGATACCCTGATGGTCATTCGCGCTCGTACGCAACGCCAGCAGATATTTTTGCGGAGCGTCCTATCCCATTCGCGGATACACCCGCAGCCTCACCAAGCTTCTTGGCGTCGCCTCGCAGCTACGGGCCAATCTTTATCCGGCACAACCAGTTCACGCTTGATGCCTACAAGAATGACATGACGACCTCGGAAGCCATGCTGCTCGCATCGAAGCGCTTACCCGACTGGATCTACATTTACCATCCAGGCCAACGGTTGAGAAAGAATTCGATCCCTGCGGCAATCTTCAATCAGGGCCGCGCTCTCTATTTCGTCGGTAAGTAATTCTGCTGGGCTTTATCGCCGCGGGTTTCTCAAAGCTCTCGGCGATATTTTTGGGTATACCTGAGCTGGTACGCAAAGGCGTAACGTATTCCCGCTGTTTGATTTTATAAATAACGATCTAAGTGATACGCCCGAAGAAAAACACCCAACCTGATACATCAAAGGAGTCCCCATGTTCGTTCGCGCCTACCTTCGCGCTTCCACTGCGGAGCAAGACGCCAGTCGTGCCCGTAACGCTCTGCAGCAGTTCGCTGCTGACCATGGCAAGGCCATTGCCGCGCAGTACATCGAGAACGCCAGTGGGGCCAGGGCCGACCGACCAGAACTGCTGCGGTTGCTGGCCGATGCCCACAAGGGCGACGTATTGTTGCTAGAGAGCATCGACCGGCTCTCCCGCCTGCCAGTGGCTGATTGGCAGGCGCTTAAGGCCGCAATTGACTCCAAGGGGCTGCGCATCGTTGCTCTGGATCTTCCGACCAGCCACCAAGGGATGAGAGAAACGGCAGGTGACGAGTTCACTGACCGAATGCTGGCAGCTATTAACGGCATGATGATCGAGATGATGGCGGCTATCGCGCGCAAGGACTACGAGCAGCGTCGGGAGCGCCAAGTTCAGGGCATTCAGAGGGCAAAAGCTTCCGGCGCTTACAAAGGTCGGCCGGCTGACAAGGGCCTGCATCAGCGCGTTGGTGAGCTGCTCGGCGCTGGCCTGGGGATTCGGGCGACCGCTCGCCATGCAGGGTGCAGTACCACCACAGTGCTTAAAATCCGTGATCAAATGACCGAGTGACGACGCGATTTGACGTGTTGTGGAGCCGCAGTGAGATTTGCATGAGTTTTACCCAGGTAGCAAACTGCATCCGCAGCCTGGGCATTAGTTCGTCTTACGGCCCAGGCGACGGCGCAGCGCTCGAATCATCCTGGCGCGCATGAGAACGGCTGCGACTGACACCGCAAGCGCTATACCGCCCGCCAGTTCGCCGAAACGGACAAACGCAACGATGTTCACCATGGCGAGAACCATAAGGCCGTAGAACTCGGCATTGGCCTTGCCGGCAACCAGAGCCTGATGTTCGGTGAGCATCCACTTCGGCGACAGGCAGAAGGGGCATACGGACGACTCCGGGTCACGGCCGCCCACGGGTACTCCGCTGATGTAGAACGGCGCGCTGGTTATCACCTTTGGAACCATCATCTTCTTGCAGCACTGGCACTCAACTTTGCTCATGGCGTGACCCTGCTGGACTTGGCACATGCCTGAACATTACCCGAGCGCTGGCGAATCCCAAGCCGCCGCCATGCGAGCCTGCAGGTGACTGCAAGGTCAGTCGGTGTGATGTTTTTTATCGAGATGATCCGCGACCTTGTAGCCAATCACCGCCGCCAATCCCAACGTGCCGATTACGCCAATGACCGCGTAAACCAGTAGCTCAATCGCGTCCATGTCTTACTCCTTCTGGGCTGAAAATTTGCACAGAATCCAGCTTCTCACCTGCTGTGCCAATCCCAAGGATTTCTTCCTCCTGAAATCCCTTTCCGCCGGCACTTGGCCGATTAAATTCCAGAGCAACCTGCGCACCGCTCATATCCGCTGCGCGACACGTGTTCAAAAAACATGCTCACACTACTTCTCTTGCTTATGGGAGTCTGACGGTTCACCTCACATAGAGGGAGTCTGCCGATTTTTGCCGAAGGGGTGTCGTGAAGGGGTGTTGCCGCTGTAACCCGCATGGTTATTGGGTTTCAGGTTATTCAGGGCGTCTTGTACAGGTTAAGGGATGTAGTAAAGGGGTGTTGTTGCCCAGGTAAGAGGTGTCGTGAAGAGGTGTTGCTGCTGCAACCCGCATGGTTGCTGGGTTTCAGGTTATTCCGGGCGTCTTGTACAGGTTAAGGGGTGTTGTAAAGGGGTGTTGCTGTCCAGGTAAGGGGTGTCGTGAAGAGGTGTCGTCGCCGCAGCCCCAATGGTTGCTGGGTTTTGCGCTGGACTATCCCATGAACCGTGCTGGCAACGGCATATCGACGGCAGATGACGACTGAGCGTCAGTGGGAATTTGTCAGGTGCATGCCGTGACAATAGATGGTCGGCAAATGACGACGCCGCATGCTGGCTGGGACAGCGTGTGTGAGGTGGTCTTTAGGGCGGGGTAAACCGCCCCGAAGACGCCTGGGTTTTGTAGGAAGTTACGGCAGCACGAGCCCCATCACCTTGCCGATGTAGTCCGGTTCCCCGATAAAGAAAACATGCAGCGCATTCAGATCTGGGGTTGGCAGGCCTTGCTGACTCCACAGGTGCTGGATGCGCATGCGGTTTGTACTCGGTGACAGGATGACCGACTCCAGCGTGACCCCAGGATCATTCAGGCGTGCCTGCAGATCCTTGATGTTTTGCGAGAGCTGGATCTTGTCGCTGCCGGGGCCTTCGTGTTCCAGTCCGTGCGGGTCGATAAAGCAGATGCGCTGACTGCCATCCGACTTCAGGCACCAGAGGATGAAGTCTGGATAGAAATTGCCGGCCTCAAAGAAACCGACGCCCTGCTTGGCCAGGTTGCGCAGCAGGAAGATGCGCTCTCCACATTCAGCAAGATTCGTTTCGTTGGCCACCAGCCAGAGGCGCAAGTCTTCGACGAATTGAAACTCGGACTTGTTGAGACCGACGGGCTGGATCTTCACCTTCTCGCTGGAAAGCAGCGGCTCATAGAGGTGAGCGTCTAGCCTTAGGCCTTGGACGTGGCCGTGATCACGCCAGCCAACCTGAGCGAGCTCTGCCTTCAGCGCTTTGATGTCGTCGATCAGGTATTGCTCGGTAGCCTCGACGATCAACTGGTAGTTGATGTCGTCACCCGGCAGGTTTTCGTTCTCGCGGGTGAGCAGAACCAGTTCCATGCGCGGATCGAGGTATTTGCGCTTTTGGTGATTGAAGCAGCGCTCCAGAGCACCGCAGAGCAGTTCGAAGGCTATCGATTGCCAGTGACGCAGGTTGTTCATCGAAGGTGCCCACCAGTGCGCGGGCACCAAGACGCGATACCAGTCTGGGGTCTCCAGCAGTGGACGTAGCACTTCTACTTTGACGATGACGTTGTCCAGGTGTCGCTGGCGGCGGAAGCGCTCCAGATCGAACCACAACTTGTCCCAGTCGAGCATCGACAGGCGCAAGGCATCGAAGTGACGTGGTGGGTTATCGGCTGCCTCAGGAGCTTGGCCCATAACCTCTTTGGCCTGGATCATTTGCAGTCGTGGGAAGCGATCAACAACCAATGGCATTCCCCCCTTGGTCAAACCGGGCGGGAGGGCTCCGATACTGAGATCCACGATGGGGCCGTGTTTGCGGAAGTCGTACTGCTCCTGGGTGTCTTTGCGGAATTTGGAGCGGAGGATCTTCAGCTTCTGGCCAAAGTCGTGGGTGACGTTGAGGGTGATTTCCTCAACATGTGGCGCATCGTTCGGCGGTAGGCCTTCGCTTTCGAGGAAGTCGCGGAAGGTCGCCATAAAGTCAGCCTGCACGCCGAACACGTTCAGCGTCTCTAGGAAGTGAATATCCCTCGGTGGGTTCACCGGCTGATAGCGGCTGGTACGCATCAGGCTTACGTCTTTGCCTTTCAAGCGCACGCCACGCCCGAAAAGCTGAATGATCTGTGCGCCTTCGCTCTGGCCCATGCGCATCAGGCCCAGGCTGGATACCCGCCAACAGTCCCAGCCCTCGATGAATTTCTTCGAGCCGATCAGCATGTGAATGGGCGAGGTCGGTTTATGCACGTCACCGAATACCGGCTCGCCAAACTCGCTAGGGCGCACCTCGGCAAGGGACTGTTTGTCTTCCAGCTCATCCTGCACATGCTTGGCGAGCGCCGCGGCATCGCCTACGTTGATGACACCAAAGGGTTCGTCGGATTCGCCAACCTTCAGCAGCAACTCGCCGCTGTCACCTTTCACACGCTCAACCACCAAGTGACCGCCGCCAGGGGCATGGAACAGACGCTGGCAGATGTCGGAATAGAACTGCGCTGCGCTTTGCTTCAAGCCCTTCAGGTAAGGGAAGGACTGCACGAAGATGTCGCGCCCTTGGGCATCGAGCAGCCCGGTCTGCTGGCTGTTGCCGTTGAGCACAGTATGGATAAGCGTAGTAAAGGCTTCACGGTGGGCGAGGAAGCGCGCCAAGAAGTCGAGGATCTGTGCCACATCGGACGGCTGTACGCTTTCCTCATCGACCTTGCGCCCGGTGACGCTTGCACCCACAAAGACCCACAACGGCTTTTCCAGGTTGTAGCCGGTGTAGCGATTGCCCGCCTCGGTGAACATGCGCAGCTGCTGATAAAACCCCAACAGGGCAGCGGTCAGGTAGGCGTCCTTGTGGGCCAGTTCATCCTTAGGCAGGTTGAAGATGCGGTAGTCCTTGCCATAGCCATCGGCATAGAAGTAGCGGTAGCTGTAATCGAACAACACCGCTTTGGCGTAGCTCTCGGCCAGCACGCGGTCGTTGGCTGCTTTGACTGCCTGCTTGAAGGTAGCGGAGTACTCGAAGGTGAAGCCCTTGGCCGCCAGCTTGTCGCGCTTACTTTTCCAGTCGCTGCCGCTCATGCCACGGTGGCCTTCGTCGACCAGCAACAGGTTGCCATCGCCAAAACTATCGACGGCCATTTGCTTGACCTTCTGTTCGTCCGCCAGCTTGGTGATTTCGGTCAGCAGCGGCACATCGAGGGCATTCTGACCGCGAGAGATCAGGTCGCTTTCCTGGCGCAGTGGTTCCGGGTAAAAACCATTCTCGCGCAGCTCACGTTCGTGCTGCTCGGACAGGCGTTCGTTCGGCGACAGCACAATGACCCGGCTGAAAGCATCGGCCTGGCCGGTCGCCCGCGCATGCTGGGCAAACTGCAGCAAATTCACATGCATGAGCAACGTCTTGCCGCTGCCTGTGGCGTTTTGCAGGCAGAGCTTGTTGAGGTCTTCAACAGCATAAGCTCCGATGCCGGTTTCGCGTCCTTGGCCCTGGTGGTGCTGGTTGAAGCGCTCGATAAATTCATTGAGCGCCGCACAGAGCCCCTGACGGTCGTTGAAGTAGCGGTCGAGGTAGATTTCAACAAACAGCAGAGTCAGCCACTGGAAGTACTTCCAGGCGATTTCTCCCTTGTGCTTGCGCCGGGCATTGATCGCCCGCGTATGCGCCACCAGGTTGGCGTCGTAACGCTCCAGCTCAACCGGGGTCAATGTCGCATTGGCAGGCAGGTGCGAAATCAGCTTGGCCAGAAAGCGGTGCTTGCCGTCCGGGCCGATGCCCGGTTCGGCGTTGCGCAGTGATTTGGCGATTATCTCCAGTGGCCGCACCTGGCGGCCTTCATCTTTGTGAGTTACCAGCGGATCGATGCCAAACAGGCTGATCAGATACTGATTGAGTACCAAGGCATCCTGAAAGTGGCTGGCTACCAGTGGCGGCTGGACTTTGTTTTTACGCGGGGCACGAGCCATCTCAAGCGTTCTCCCACATGCGCTGGGCGAAGGTCTCTTCGATCAGGCGCACGCGTGTGGCTGCATCGCCATCGCTTGGCAGGGCATGGTTACCGTTGACGTAGATGAACGCGTACTCACTTTCACGCGGGTTAATGCCGCGCTTGTTCAGCCAGGCTTCCAGGGCGGCTTGATCGCGACCGGAGTCGCCGGTCAGCTTGCGCCAGATCACCAGCACGCGTTCGCGTGACAGATCGTCCCCAGGCACGCTGAGGATGTGACCTTCGACAGCACGGAACCAGAATTCGCCATCGTCTCGCTCCTTGATGGCGGTGGAGCGCCAGCGCGTATCCTGGTCTTTGGGCAGCTCTGGGTCGGTTTCACGCACCAGCTCAATGACATAGCGACGTGGTTGGTCGAGGTGGTCGACATGCAAGCCGATCAGCCAGTTGAAGGTTTCCACCAAGTCGATGGTTTTCTCCACCTGGGCATCGCTGCCGGCCTGCTTGACCTTGAGTTTGTAGGACGTGGGGTCGGTAAACACGCGCACATTGAGCAGGCTCGGGCTGCCGGCGGTTTCGAACTCCAGCCAGTATTTCAGCATATAGTCCCGATTCATCTCTACGGACTCAGGAGTGCTGGTGTTCAGACGAGGCGTATCTGGTAGTTGCAAATTATTCAAGGTGTCTTCGAACGATTCGAGGCGCAAATATTTAAAACAATGACTTATGCCATCTCGTGAAATGGGTTTCTCATTTCTCCAAGTGTCTGAGTATGCAGATTTTTTTATTCTGGGTAGAAGTACGGATGAGAAATGCTCTCCCATTTCGAAGAGGACGTATTTGTCATTGGTTTGGTTTTTTCTATTTGTACTTATTACTGCATGGCCTGTGCTTCCTGAGCCTGCAAAATAATCTAGAACATAGTTTCCTTCTGCGTTTTGGGCCATCTCGATAAGTCGGGATATTAATTTAATAGGCTTTTTTCCTAGCGGGAAGTCAACCGCGCCTTCGTGTTTCAAGTTGTTTGTGTCGATGTCCATCCATATGGTTGATGCTGGCTCTGCTATGGCTTGAATTCCATCAACAGTCCTTACGGATTTGGAAAGGAAGTAAAACTGTCTTCCTCCTAGTAGATACATCGTTTCGCTAGTGTCGCGCTCAACTGCGATTACTCGATCTTTATTGTTTTTCGAGTGTTCGATATGGTCGCGAAGCCAAGGGGCTGGCTTTTGTAAAGTCTTGGTCTCGAATACATGGTCTGCATTTTTTATAGCAAATTGCTCGCATGCGTTTTCAACAATCGCAGATGCAGCATCACCCCATTTCTGGCGGGCTAGCTTCATTCCATTTGCGGAGTTTTCACATTGGAAGCCCAGGTTTTGAAGGACTTGAACCTTGATAGGTTTGAACTCCCAGAGAGAGCAGTCCTGCTCCGGGTTCACAATAAATCTTGAAAAATGAGCGAGGTCTACGGGTTTTTTCACGTAGCTAGTCGTGTAGCTGTAATTGTTTCTGTCTTTTGCTGCAAAAATTAGTCTGTCAGAGATGTCTACTGGGCCGAGGTTTACTGTGCGAAAGCTGGAGGCGGTAGAGCACTTTGTTGTCACAGTTGTGATGTAGCTTTCGTCACCAAGAGCGCTTTCAAGTAGTCCCCTGTACCGCCAGTCTTCAATGTCGTTAAGGTTGCAGACAATTCCAGCAGAATCAGAAAGTAGCTCTTTTGCGAGGTTAAGTCTGTCTGCTTGCATAGAGCACCAGCTAGAGTGCTTGTAGTTATCCTTGTAAATAAAGTCATCTCCGCCGGTGTTATATGGCGGATCTATGTAGATCAATTTCACTTGGTGGCTGAGTTTTTCTTTTGCAATTGAAAGAGCTTGAAAATTGTCGGACTGGATAATTATTCCATTGCAGGATTTGTCTAATTCGCTTTGGCTTGCTAGTATTTTTTCTTTTTTGTCTTCGTCAAAAAAGCGCGTGTCGATTGAGAGGGATTTGTTGGCTTTTAAAAACGCTATAGAGAGAGGTTCGCTGTATCCAGGCTGTGCCATATCTGCCGTGATTTCATTAATGGCAAATAGTTTCACCCACTCTTCCCGCTGCTGCTCATTGGCTGCAATTTCCGGATAAAAGCTTTCTGGGATGCGATCCAGGGTGATGCAGTATTGGGTCTCGACAACAAATTTTTTCTTGAGCCAAAGTTTTTTCTGAAAGTCTTCAAGCTGGGCGAGAAAGTCGACAATGCGCCGTGCAATCTTGCGCAGTACGCGCAGTTTCTTCAGGAATTCATCCACGCGCGGAGCATCGGCCGCCTCGATGTCGTCGAGGCGGATGATCTCGTTCTTGATATAGAAATCCAGCTCGCGACGGAGGAAGCCACCGAGGTTCTTGTGGATGAAGTAGTCCATGGTATTGCGCGCCGTGAACTGCCCCAGGTATTTGCCCAGCAGTGTACGGTTCGGCTGCTTGTCGGTGGGGGCTGCAGCAAACAGCTGCTGCTCGAAGGCGCGCAGCTCTGGGTGAGGGAATACCAGGTTAGCCAGTTGCTCGCCTACGACTTGTTCGGCCTCCGCCAGACGCTTCTGCTGCCAGGTACCGGCCTGGCCAGTCTTCGTGCTGTCAGGGCGATAGTCGAACTGCACGACGAGTTCCGGTAGCTCTTTATCGTTGGTTTCCAGCTTCAGCGGTTCTGCCGCGTGGATGATAAAGAAGCGCTCCTGGCCTTCCTTGACGTTGTTGTGTTCGCCCTCTGCTGCTGCGGCCAGGCGGAAATGCACCTTCAGCGGGGCTGTGGCCGGTGGCTGGAAATCAAATCCGCTTTGCGGGCCCAGCTCCTTGGCCTGGGCTGCGGTGAGGTCGAAGGTGAAGTTGCTGAGGGCTTCGCTGGATTTGATGTAGTACTGGTCCTTGTTGGCCCAGTGCAGCATGACTTCGCGGCCATCATAGGGCACGGCATAGGGAGCGGCACGGCTGTCGTTTTCAGCGACGAAGTAGCGCTTCGACATGAAGTCGCCCTTGTCGTAGTAGCGGCTGAAGAAGCGGTACAGGTGTTCGTACACCTGGGCATCGTCAGCCAGTACACCGCCGCCATCGCGGGCGTGCTGCTGGGCCAGCTCTAACTCTTTGCCGACTTTTGTGCCGCGATATTCAGGCTTGAGTTCACCTGTAGGTAGGAAGGCGTCCTCCCCGAGGGTCTCGGCGACTTTTACGCGGGCGGCTTCTAGCGCGTCATGAGCGTTGCTTTGCGATTGGCCGGCAAAGTGGGCATCGATCTCGCTACCCAGCTCGGTATCGATAAAGGTTTTGATCTGTGCGCTACGGGCGTGGAGGATGCGATATAGGCCGAAGTCCAGCTCAGGCTGGTTTAGCTGGAAGAGCTCGCCCAGCAGGGCGATAAATTGGTCTTTTTGCTTGCTCATATGTACTTCTCAAAAAGGGTCAGGCGTATGGCTTTAATTCGTTGCTGTCGCGAATCAGTAGCTGCATCAGCTTGGGGTGGATAAAGAGCTTTTCCTTGCCTACCTGCACCTCTTGCAGGACGCCGATGGCGACCAGCTCTTTGAGGTAGCGGGAGGCGGCTTGACGCTGGGCGATCTGTTTGTCGACGACGTTGCTGATGCGGCAGTAGGGCTGCTCGAAAATTACGTCCACCAGCTCGCGGGAGTAGGTCTTCGGCAGCTGTTCGCGAACAAACTGGGTGGTGTGTTCGGACAGGCTGCGGATGGCGGCGATTTTGGCGCTGGTCCAGCGGGCGGTTTCTTCCACGGCGCTGAGCATGTACAGCAGCCAAGGCTCCCAGGCTTGTTCGCGGGTGACATCCAGTAGCAGACGGTAGTAGTCGGATCGGTGGGCGATGATGTAACGGCTGAGGTAGAGAATCGGCAGGTTCAGCAGACCTTCCTGGATCAGGTACAGGGTGTTGAGCACTCGACCGGTACGGCCGTTGCCGTCGGTGAACGGGTGAATGGCCTCGAACTGGTAATGCCCAACGGCCATGCGCACCAGCGGGTCTAGGTCGGTCTCGTTGTGCAGGAATCGCTCCCAGTCAGCGAGCAGATCGCGCAAACGGTCTTCACCCTCTGGGGGGGTGTAGATGATCTCTCCGGTGCGATCGTTGGCCAGCTGGGTGCCCGGCACCCGGCGTATATCCATGTTCACGCCCTTGAGCGTGCGACAGATCTCGACTGCCGTGCCGGTAGAGAGTGGGCGCTCGGCCAGGGACTGGTAGCCATGATGGAGGGCCTTGCGGTAGCGCAGGGCTTCCTTGGTTGCGGGATCGGCATGGTTGTCGCCATCCTGGGCGTGCTGAAAGAGCAAATCTGTGGTGGTGACGATACTTTCGATTTCCGAGCTGTCCTTAGCTTCCAGCAACGGGATGGTGTTGATCAGAACCGTTTGATTGGGGATCAGCTCGGCCGCCTTTTTCAATTCGGCCAAGGCTGTGCGGGCCTCGATACAACGCTTGAGCACTGCACGGGTTTCTAATTCGGCTGCAGGTGGCAGAGGCGGCAGCTGGTTATAGGGTCTGTCGGCCTGCCAGGGGAGGGGGGATGCGGTCATGGATGCGATCCTGATCCTTGGGCTATCCATCTAAAGGCAAGGGCGCTCTGATGAGCGCCCTTTTCGTGGCGTCATTGTAAACATGTGTGCATAACGTGTCGCTATTTTTTGGTTTCAGCGACATGTTTTGTTCTCGTGTCGCTGGCAGCGACATGTTCGCACAACATGTTCTTGAAATGGCTTTTTAGCGACGTGTTAGCTCACGGCCCAGCGCACAGTGAACAGTGTTTGGGTGCGGCTGGCACGATGCAGGCGCTTTTCCAGTGCATCGATAAGGGCATCGCGGCGAGCTTCTATCTCGTCCTCCACGGCAAAGATCTCCTGGCGTTGCCGGCGTTGCTCGCCTTCCACCTTGCGGATGTCGTCCTGTAAGCGTCGTGCCTCGTCCATGCTCTGGGCGGTACGGGCTTGCCGCTTTAGGCCTTTGAGCTTGAGCTTGGTGTCTTGCAGGGCTTGCTCGGCAGCGAGGATGCGGTCTTCGGCCCAGGCGTCCAGTTTTTCGCGTTCTTGCTGGAAAAACTTGTCGTTCTGCTCTAGTGCTTGGCTCAGCGCTGCATCGAGCTGGCGACGCGCGTTGCCATGCAGGTCATCCGGCGGGGCGCTGTGGGTTGGCTCGGCGGTAGCGCACAGTTGGAAGAGTTTTTCGCAGGTTTCTTGATCGAGCAGTTCGCCGCTATCGGCCATGGCGGTGAATACCAGGTGCTCCTCACGTTGAAAGCTGTCGAGCTCCAGCAAGTTGAGCTGAAGCCAGCCCTGTTGATCGACCAGATGCTCGATGACGCTGATGCGCGGGTTGCGGCCTTCCAGCCATTGCGCATAGCTGAAGCGCAGAGTGGCTGTGGGGGCAGGGGCATTACGTCCTTGATCGAGTACGTATTCGCCCAGTGGGTGCGTCAGGCGGTAGATCCGGGTGTTTTCAATCTGAGCTTGTTTTGCCAGTTCGCCCTTGCGAATGAGCTGGTAGTGCCCGGTTGCGATCTGGGAGAGGGGCGGTAGGCTGAGGTCGAAAGTCAGTAGGTTGCTATCGAACCTGGCTTGCTCTGCCAGGATGTACTGGGTCAGTTGCCAAAACAGCCGCGTGATTCGGTCTAGCTGGCTTTCAGCGCGCTCTTTGTGGGTTTTGAGTAGGCTGTGGATATCGGCATCGAAATTTTCCAGCAAGAGCTTTTCGGTTTCCAGCATGCGTGCCTGGATATCAGCATCCAGTTCGGCACGCAGGCTGGCAAACGCGGAATCGATCTCTTGGGGCGTGCGGCAGCAGTCGTAAATTTCGGCAATACGTTTCTCGAAGTCGATGCCGGCTTCGATCCTGCCGAGCACTTGGTCAGATGCACCGAAAACACCATCGAACAGGTGAAACTTGTCCTGCAGTAGTTCCAGTACACGCTGGTCTGCGGCATTGCGTTGGTTGAGGAAGTTGATCACCACTACGTCGAAACGCTGCCCGTAGCGATGGCAGCGACCAATGCGTTGCTCTACGCGCTGGGGGTTCCAGGGCAGATCGTAGTTCACCACCAGGGAGCAGAACTGCAGGTTCACACCTTCGGCGGCTGCCTCGGTGGCAATCAAAATTTCCGCGCTATCGCGGAAGTGATCAATCAGCGCTGTACGACGATCTATGGCGGGGGAGCCGGTGACACGGTCGCTGCCATGGTAGCGAGCCAGCCAGCGCTGATAAATGCCGGTTGCGGCTTCACCCTGATTGCCACCGCTGAAGGTGACAACCTTGCCTGCGTGCCCATGAGCCTCTAGAAAACGAGCCAGGTATTCCTGGGTGCGGCGGGACTCGGTGAAGATTACTGCTTTACGCGGTGCGCCCATACCGGACATGCGTGCAAAGCCTTGTTCGAGTGCGTTCAGTAGGGCGAAGGATTTTTGGTCTTCGCGAATGCTGTGAGCGATTTCGATATAAAGGTCGAGCTCGGCGATTTCCTTGCTCAGCAGTTCGAGGTCGAGCTTGCTGGCTGAGTCATGAACATCGTAGTTGGCTGAGTCTTCCGCTGCTTCGAGAAGGTCTTCCTCCAGGTCGTCCTCTTCAATCAGGTGCTCGAACCATTCCTCATCGATGCTCTGAAGATCCAGCAGTTTCTGCAGGCGTGCTTTGATGGCTTGCAGTGTGGCGACGACAGCCTCCGTGGACGAGGCCAGCAGCTTGCGCAGGATAAGAGCCACGAGATGCTTCTGGCGCTGTGGGAAGCCATAGCTGAAGTCGCGGTGCAGATACGCGGAGATGAGGTCGTAAAGCCGCTGCTCGTCATCGCTTGGGGTAAATGGTGTGGTCAGCGCATGGCGCTGGGTATAGGGCACGTACTCCAGAACATCCCTACGCAGGGTGCGCTTGATAAAGGCCTGCAAACGGCGGCGTAAAGCTGCAAGGTCGCCATCCGTGTTGTTGTACTGAGCGCGAAAGCTACGCTCATCGCCGAAGATGTCCTCGTCAATCAGCGAGCTAAGACCATACAGCTCCATGAGTGAGTTCTGCAGCGGTGTGGCCGTTAGCAAAAGCTTGCGTCGCCCGGCCAGTGAGCGCTTGAGGGATTGCCCCGTTTCGTTGCTTTTTCGGTGGGCATTACGCAGCTTGTGGGCTTCATCGATAACGACTAAATCCCAGGGAATATTGCCCAGCTGCTCTTCCATACGCGCGGCAAAGTGGAGCGACATGATGCTGATAACGTCGCGAGCCAATGGATCGTAGATGCCATCCTGGCGAAGCTGTTTCCAGGTGCGGGCATCCAACACCTGGGTGGGCAAATTGAATTTTTCGGAAAGCTCCTGCGCCCATTGTTTGCGCAGTGCCGCTGGGCAGATGACCAAGAGGCGACGGCGACGTTCAGCCCAGAGCTGGCCTAGAACCAAGGCGGCTTCAATCGTTTTACCCAAGCCGACTTCATCAGCCAGCATCACGCCTTTACTCAGGGGGTTTCGCAGGGCAAAAAGGGCGGCATCAATCTGGTGTGGGTTGAGGTCGACACTGGCGTCGAACAGCGACTGGGAAAGCCGGTCCTCTTCGCTGGCTGCACGGCGGCGCGTTAGCTCCCAGGCGAAATACTTGGCGTGATGGGGCGTGAGGCTGCTTGCGGGATTGAGCGTCGACATCAACTGCCCTCGGTAATGTCCATGAGCCGAACGATGCATATCCTGCATCCGGGGTTTGTGTTGGGTCGCATAATTAAGCTGCGACTGCTGCCCAACTGTACCGATGTGATGAGAAGGTTTGTAGCTCTATATTGACTGGCCACCGTATCCCAACCAAGGGAGGATTACGATGCGCTTCTCCTGGTTGGGGCGTTGTCACTGCTATGGCCGGATCGTTCCGGAAGACTACTGCTCGCCGATCGCCATTGTTAAAAACAGTGCCCAAGGCAAGCCTACAAAACCCACAGAACCTGGTTTCGTAGGTTTTGTAGGCTGGACTCACCGCTGTTTCTGAAAATAATCCGCCAAGCCGAGACTATTGCTTACGCCAGACATAACGTGTTGACGGGCGCCCGCCTTTCTCGCCGGCGACCTCGTAGCCGACGATGTAGTTGTGATCGATCAGGACATTGAGTGCATTGTTGACCGCATCCAGAGAGTCGAGCCCCGTCCAGCCTTTCAGGCGTATCTCACGAGGAGTAAACGGCTCGGGCAATTTCTGCTGGCGCTCCAGGATCAGCCGCGCAGCCAGTAGTGGCGCGTTGATTGCCGCTCCGTACAGCCGCTGGGCGTGGCTCATCAGGTAGTTCGCCCAGTTTATGGCGCGGTCAGTGGACTCAGCGCCCACGGCTTCCCGTCCGCCTTCAATCAGCTCAAATAGAAGGGCCAAGCCTACAATGGTTTTCGGCATTTTCAGGTAATGGGATTGCAATGCGGGGTGAAGATGATCGCTCCGGCTTTCTTGCATGTGGCAGGTATACCAGGCGATAAACTTCTCCTGGGCTTCTGGCGTAAATCTGAGGGCAGAGTGAGGCTCATCAGGTATCTGGTCGAGCTGTTCGATAACCTCCGAGACGCGCTCAGCGGCGATTTTGTTCGGCCAACGGTCGATATAACGCCACTCTCGAACATCGTCGGGATATACCGCCAGCTGCAGACGCTGAATCAGGCCGTCATCCAGTTCGCCGCTGACGGCAGCGTTTACAAGGGACGCAATTCGTGAGGGTTGAATCCCACCGATCAACGATAAACAACATGACTTGATATAAATGGTTCCTCGGCCGATCCGGTCATAGGTGAATGAGCCGTTGCCGTCGAAACATTCCAAATAAAACGCTCGCGCAACCGAACCGTCTTCGCTCTGCATCGTTGCCAGCCAGCCCCCCAGCTCGTCACGCTCAACTGCTAGGCCGTTTGGATTCTCGTTGAGCAGCTCGCCGAGTTTTTCGACCGTTGCGTCGTTGACGATGTAGCGCCGCTGAATTGGGGGCGGGTTCTCGCTTGAGTGACGTTTCAGTTCTTCCTGAGCTGCATTCTCGTCACCACCACTGTAAAGCTTTCTGGCTTTTACCCTGGCTGCATTGCGCTTCATGTCGTAAAGCTCGCTAGCGGCCTTGTGCTCGGCTTGAGCTTGGCTATAGCGTTCTCGCGCTTTGGCATCCAAGGCGCGCAATGGAAGCAGGGCCTGTTTGAGTGCCGGCGTTTTCATCGCAGACGGTCGCCCGATGATGACGCCCCACTGGTTTGGAACGACCATCCAGTCATCCTTCTGTTTCGGGTAGACGCTGAATTTGCGCCCGACTACTGTGCTAACTGCCACGATAAGCGCGACCCCAACAAAATCAGGTGGGCACTGGGTACGCTCAGCAACATCCCGCACGTACTCCTGAAGAGCAGTAGGTAATAGTTCATCAAACCAGGGCATGACCCTGGCCAACCCGCTCGGTAGTGGCTTTGGCGCAATGTTAGGGTTCATATAGGTGGCAAATGCCGGCGCGGGCATCTCTCCTAAGAACGACGGTATCTGTTCGTGTGTAGTCATTGGTCTTCTCGCCCGGCGAGATCCAGAGCTATACCATCACGCTCGCTGATCTTGCTCTCCAGCCAGGCTTCCACCTCTGCGACAACGAAGTAAACCCCAGCCTGTTTGCTCGGGCCAAATTTGATGGGGCGAGGGAAGCTGGCATCGGTTTCGCGTAGCTTTTCTAATCCGGAGCGGCTCTTGTCAAAGCAGTGCTGAAGAGAGGTGTGACTGATCAGGTATTTCTTGGGGGCATGTGTCGACATGTGTGGGGCTCTGTGTGTAAGTCGACTCCTATTAAATATCCTGTCCGGTCAATTGGGGGGCGATTTCAAACCAAAAAAGCGCCGGAAAACGTTCTGTCGATTATTGAAGTAAAGGCGACAGCCGCGGATACCACTGGCTGAGACCGATTATCACTCGGGCGCCATCAGCACCGCGAGCGTCAGCTTGATGAACTCTTCATTCTTTTCGATGGTGTCCATGGCGCCGAGCATATTGTCGGAGACTTCTGACGATCCTTGTTGCTCCACCCAGTTGGACAATCCATAATGGCTGCCTCGAGCGCGAGCTGATTTTCGTTGATCTTGTAAAGCAGAGCAGAGCAGGGCTGAGTTGGGCATGGGAGGTCCGCTTTTTGAGATGAGAGATGTGATTTTTTTGGCTGTTTTGCTACATCCCTAGTTCTCACTCTTTAGCATTCTAGACTTTTTGATTCGAAGATCGCACCACTCGATTACCTCTACCCTAACCCAGGCCACAGCTCGACCACCTAGTTTAACTTGTCGTGGAAATGTGCTCTGACTCACCATTTTGTAAATCGTACTAGTCGACATTCCTGTAATTCGCTTTACTTCAGCTAGCCTAATGAAAAGGATCGGTTGTCGACTAAGATCATTTGACTCTCTAGGTTGAGAAAATGTATCAGCCTCAGGTTTTTTGAATTCGTGCTGCTCTTGGCTCAAGGATTTGGTAGCCTGCTTCCTCGTCCGATCAAGCTCAAGCTTGGCTCTATCTCGCTGTCGATCAATGTAATCAGCAAGATCCGACAGATGAACGCCTCGTGCAGTTTTTTCGTTCAGCTCCATAGAGACAATCAGTAGGTCAATCTCACCTGAGGAGACCTTTGTTCGTAGATTTGCTGGTGTCAGATGAGTGAAATAGTCGGCGCATACCCGACTCAAGGACACAATCGCCTGGCCATGATATTGAGCCATTAAGAGAAAAAGAGTGTTCATCGCTCGACTCCTTCGCATAACGGCGGCATTAATCTACCGGTGCGGTTTGTTCCATCCTTCGGGTCCAAGCATTTTGCCACTCTCTCTGCTCAAGTCGACTCGCGAAGAATCTCAAAGCGCCGGCACTCATTGCGACGATGATAGTTATATATTCGAAGCGTTCACCGTATACGCCTGCAATCGCCAGCGCGGTCATCGCGGCTAGCCCAGCAGCCGTAGAAGCCAGTATGCAGTCTTTGACTTCGTTCGCTACGGGTCTTGGGCCTTTGGTCGACGTCACGAATGCCTCGGCTTCCTTCGCGCGTGAATGATAGCTGTCAGGTCCTTCTGCGTTTTCATTCATCTTTGCACCGCTCCTGGTTATCGCCTGAGCTTAGCGCGAATGCAGGAGCTGATCATCGCAGATGCTGTCATTTAGCTGGCATAACCGAGCCAAAACCACCCGTTCAGGCACAAAAAAGGCACTTGCGATAAACGCTAAGTGCCTGATTTGTATAGCTTATTTGGTGGAGCCGGGGGGATTTGAACCCCCGTCCGCCAGTACTCCGCTGTCGGTACTACATGCGTAGCCGTGTCTATTAAGTTAACCCTCAGCGACCCGACGGGCAGGGTGCTTTGGGCGAGTTGTGTAAGTTTTAGCCGCTTCGTCCACAACGTACTGCACGGCGATTCTGTTCTATATGACAATCATTTTGGGTTTACAGACATCCCCTGATGATTGCTGGACCCGAAGGTACCAGGAGGGAAGGGCTAAGGCTGCTTACGCAGCGAGAGCGTATTCCCCGTAGGTTTCGTCATTGGCAACTATAGAAAGTTGCAACAGTGGATTTACGAGTTCTGTTACCAACTCGGCATGCACCTAAAGTTTCGCGACCGGCGTCGAATCCTAAACGGCCCCGTGCTTGTAACTCGTTGTTTCTTAGTGAGTGACAAGCCTGTGCAGTGTACGCCAAACGGTCACAGAAGGCCAACCCGAAGGTTGGCCATGAGCGTCGGGGTGTTACTGATTGGCGCCTTTGTCGCTGTTCTGTAGGTCTTGCAGGGCTTTGGACGTGATCTCTATGCACCTCTTGTCATCACCTGCTGCTTGGGCGGCTTTGGCTTGAGACACTGCGGTGTCGATTTCGCCGCTTTTGCCAGTGGTGTCGGTGGCGAGCAGGGCTTTGCCGTTGTTGATTTTGTCGAGATTAATCTGACAAAGCTGGTCGGTTTTTCCGGCGGCAAACGCCGGTGAGGCCAGCATCGCAGCGGCAATGAACACGCCAGCAAGAGCGGAATGCTTCATAAGGGTATCTCCTTGCGAAAAAGGGCTCGACGCTGCTGGCGTTCAAGGGCTGCCAGCGACATCACTGATGAACCTCGATCGCCGAGGCCTATGCAGATGACTACGTCGCCGCGCAGGGGTTCTGTTTTTGTGCAGGATTAGTGCGCCCTCGGTCGGGTTACGCGGTCCACGAGGTAGACCAGCCCGTGGTAATCGATGCCGCCATGCTGGCTCAGGCCGATCTCGCAGGTGCGGCTGGTGGAGATGCCTTCGCTGCAATATTGCACGGCATCTTTCAGCGAGCGCAGGGAGTGGGCGTTGAGTTCCGGGGTGGTGAAGCCTTTGTCGCCGGCAAAACCACAGCAGTGGATGCCTTCCGGGATCACCACGGTTTTCGCGCAGCGGCGGGCCAGGTCGATCAGGGCCTGGCTTTCCCCGAGGTGCTGGGTGCTGCAAGTGACGTGTACGGCGATCGGTGCTTCCTGCGGTATGAAGTCGAGGCGGTCCATCAGGTGTGTGCGGATAAATCGTACCGGGTCGTACAGGTCCAGGCGTGTTTCGCCCAGGTCTTGCACCAGGCGCAGGGTGCAGGGGCTGGTGTCGCAGTAGATCGGGTCGAGGCCGCCGCGGCTGGCGTGGAGCAAGGCGCCGATCAGTTCCTGGCGCTTGTGTTCGGCCTGTTCGGCATAGCCCTTGGAGGCGAAAGGCTGGCCGCAGCACAGGTTGTCCTGGTTGTCGGGGAAGACGACTTGGTAGCCGGCTTTTTCCAGCAGACCGCGGGTTTTGTCGTACAGCGACGTTTGCTCTTTATCGCCAGCCGCCGGGCCCATGGCGCGTGAGACGCATGCCGCGAGGTAGACCACGCGTGGCCGCTCATCGGTCACTGCCGGGCTGAAGCGAATGGCTTTTTCCGGTTGCGGCATGGCGTTGGTCCATTGTGGGATTTGTCCCTTGGACAACTTGCTCACTGTGGCCGACAACTTGGCCAGGCGCGGCGCGCCCAACAGCATGCGTGCGCCGTTGGCGACGTGCAGGGTAAAGCGCGCGCCTTGTAGCGCAGTGGCGAAGTGGGTGGCCAACCATTCGGCGGTTTTTGTATGGTCGGCGTCGCGGGCCCGGAGTTTTTTCACCAAGTCGCCGGTGTTGATTCCCACAGGGCAGCGCTGGGCGCATAACCCGGTGGCGGCGCAGGTGTCGATGCCCTGGTAGTGGTAGGCCGTTTCCAGTTCAGTGGTGTCGATGCCGGCGCGTTTCTTCGCCTGGATATCGCGCCAGATCACGATGCGCTGGCGCGGGCTCAAGGTCAGGCCTTTCGACGGGCATACCGGCTCGCAGAAACCGCACTCGATACACTTATCCACAAGCTCGTCGGCGGCAGGCAGCGGCTTGAGGTGTTTAAGGTGGATCTGCGGATCTTCGCTGAGCACCACGTCCGGGTTGAGAATACCGTTGGGGTCGAGCAGGCGCTTGAGTTGCCACATCAGTTGATAGGCGTCGCTGCCCCATTCCAGCTCGACGAACGGCGCCATGTTGCGGCCGGTGCCATGCTCGGCTTTCAGTGAGCCGCCAAACTCTACGGCCACCAGTTGGGCGACGTCGTCCATGAACGCTTGGTAGCGTGCGACTTCTTCGCTGCTGTTGAAGCCTTGGGTGAACACAAAGTGCAGATTGCCTTCCAGAGCGTGTCCGAAAAGGATGGCTTCGTCGTAGTGGTGTTTGTCGAACAGCTCGATCAAACGGTTAACGCCGATGGCCAACTGCTCGACCGGGAACGTCACGTCTTCGATGATCACCGTGGTGCCGGTTTTGCGCACGGCGCCGACGGCGGGGAAGGTGTCTTTGCGGATCGCCCACAGGCGGGCGTTTTCCACCGGGTCTTCGGTGAAGTCGACCTGTTTTTCCACCGGAAACGCCGCCAGGGACGCCATGATCAGCGCCAGTTGCTCCTGGAGCAAAGAGGGCGATGCCGCACGGGATTCGATCAACAGTGCGCAGGCATTTTCCGATAGATGTTGTACGAAGGCGGGCATGCCGGGTTTGTCCTGCACCGAACGCATGCTGCGTCGGTCGAGCAGCTCAACCGCTGAGACCGGTTGGGTTTTCAGGACGGTCACCGCATTGCAGCAGGTCTCGACATCGGGGAATACGATCAGCGCCGAGGCTTTGTTCGGGTGGTCGATGACGGTGTCGTAAGTCACTGCGCTGATAAAGCCCAGGGTGCCTTCGGAACCCACCAGCAGGTGGCTGAGGATATCCAGCGGCTCATCGAAATCCACCAGGGCGTTGAGTGACAGGCCGGTGGTATTTTTCAGACGGTATTTGTGGCGGATTTTGGCGGCCAGTTCAGCGTTTGCCCGCGTCTCCCTCCCGAGTGTGGCCAGGCGTTCAAGCAGCGCGCCGTGCTGCTGACGAAATGCCGCGACGCTGGCGGCATCTTCGGTGTCCAGGCGGCTGCCGTCGGCCAGCACCAGGCGAATCCCGGCCAGGGTGTGGTAGGTGTTTTGCGCCGTACCGCAGCACATGCCGCTGGCATTGTTGGCGACGATGCCGCCGATTTTGCAGGCGTTGATCGACGCCGGATCCGGCCCGATCTTGCGCCCGAATGGCGCCAGCCAGGCGTTGGCCTGGGCACCGATCACGCCGGGTTGCAGGCGGATCTGCGTGCCTTGCCCACGAATTTCGCGGCCGTTCCAGTTGTCCCCCAGTACGATCAGCACCGAATCGCTGATGGCCTGCCCGGACAAGCTGGTGCCCGCTGCGCGGAAGGTCACCGGAACATGATCGCGCTGGGCCAGTTTCAGCAGCGCCACGACTTCGTCTTCCGACTCGACGCGAATCACCAGCTGTGGGATCAGTCGGTAAAAACTGGCGTCTGTGCCAAATGCCAAGGTGGAAAGTGGGTCGTCGAAGCGACGAATTTTCGGGATCAGCTGTGCGACGTCAGCAAGGAAAGCGGCAGGCAGACTCATTGGTCCTCCAGGATCAGCACCACCAGGTCCTTCGGACCGTGGGCGCCATAAGCCAGAACTTGTTCGATGTCAGCGGTCTTCGACGGGCCGGACACCAGCAGGGCATTGGTGGGCATGCCTTGGGCCCAGGCGAATTGCTGCTGGACCTGATAAAAGTTGTCGTAAATCTCGCTGGCCTTGAGCAGTGCAAAGTGTACCGGCGGCACCAGGCTCATCAGTCGCGGTTCTTCCCGCGTGGGCCACAGAATCAGGCTACCGGTGGCGGCGATGGCGCCGAGGGTCGCGGTCAGGCTGGCCGGTGTGTCATTAAACAGCTCGGCTTTCCATTCTTCCACAGGGCGGTCGTAGGCTTTGAGCTGCGGCAATTGCGGATGGTTCGACCAGTGCTCGGTGATGCGCCGCCCATGCTCGGTTGTCGGCGCGATGAGCAGGCTGGGCAGCTCGCGTTTTTGCAGCAGCTGCGCGAGTAGAGCCGGCCATTCGGCGCCGCGGGTCAGGTGGATCTCGGTATGCACCGCTTCCATCAGCTTGCGCAATTGTGGGATGCGCTGCTCTGGCGGGTAGGTGTAGATCTGTGTGACCAGGGTCTCATCGAAGTTGTCGGGCACTGGTGTTGTGCCCGTCAGGCTGTGGCGCAATTTGCCGAGGATATTTTGCTTGGCGCTCATCAACGCGCTCCCTGTTTGGCCAAATGCTCGCGTGCCAGGTCATGCAGCGAACGGGCGGCGGGTTTAGGCGCGCTATGGTTTTGCGTCCATGGCCCGACGTTGTTCGGTACGAGGGCGCGCAGGCGCGTGGCGGCGAATGTGAACAGGCGGTACAGTGTCGGTGAGCTGTGGAGCTTGGCCCAGGCGTTCCAGATGAACCGCTCCTGGCGCGAATACTTGCTGCCTTGGCCGCGCATCACGGGGTGTGGGCTATCCGGCGCTTTTACGTTCTCTTCCCGCAGACGGCGCAGCAAGGCCGGGATCGGAATTTTTACCGGACACACTTCTCCACAAGCACCGCACAACGAAGACGCACTGGGATGGTCCGGTACTTTTGCCAGGCCGACCATATGCGGTGTGATGATTTTTCCGATAGGGCCGGGGTAGACCTCGCCGTAGGTATGGCCACCGATTCGGGTATACACCGGGCAATGATTCATACAGGCGCCGCAGCGAATGCAGTTGAGCGTCTGACGCAATTCGCTGTCGGCAAACGCCTGGCTGCGTCCGTTGTCCAGCAGCACCAGGTGGACTTCTTCGGGGCCGTCGAGCTCATCGGCCTTGCGCGGGCCGGAGATCATATTGACGTAGGTGGTGATCGGCTGACCGAGCGCGGAGCGGGTCAGCAGCGACAGCAACGGCACCACGTCGCGCAGGTTTTCCACGACCTTCTCGATGCCGGTCACGGCGATATGCACGGGTGGCACCGTGGTCGACATACGCCCGTTGCCTTCGTTTTCCACCAGCAGCAGCGTGCCGGTTTCGGCCACGGCGAAGTTGACGCCGGAGACGCCGATATCCGCTTCGAAGAACTTTTCCCGCAGCACGCGACGACCAATCTGAATCAACTGGTCGACATCCTTGGTGTACTCCACGCCGAGTTTTTCGTGGAACAGCGACGCGACCTGGCTGGCGTTCTTGTGGATTGCCGGCATGATGATGTGGGACGGCTTCTCGTGGTCGAGTTGAACAATAAACTCACCCATGTCGGACTCAAGGCATTCGATGCCTTGGGCGGCGAGTACGTGGTTCATCTCCATCTCTTCGCTGACCATGGATTTGCCTTTGATCACCTGCGTGGCTTCGCGCCGGCGGATGATCGACAGCACGATCGCATTGGCCTCTTCAACCGTTTCTGCCCAATGCACGGTCACGCCGTTTCGGGTCAGGTTGGCTTCCAGTTGTTCGAGCAGGTCGGGCAGCTTTGACAGGGCGCGGGCGCGCACCGCGTTACCGAGGGCGCGCAGGTGTTCGCGTTCGTGGGCGTCGCTGAAAGACGCCGCCCGTTTGCTCATCAGGGAATCCATCGCATTGCGAAAGTTGTTTCGCAGTTGCGCGTCGCCCAGTGCCTGGTGGGCGCGGGTGCGGAAGTCTTCTGACACCTCAACGGTGGGAATCAGCGCGGCGTTCATCGTTCACCCCCGGTGCGTTGCCAGAGAAAGCTGGCCAGGTGTTGCCCGCGTAAGGCCGCCTGTTGTTTCTCCAGGGCGCCATTGATGTTCATCAGGCAACCGCAATCAGCACTCAGTACTTGATGGGCGCCGGAGTCCTGCAAGGCTCGGGTCTTGTCGGCCACCATTGCGCCGGAAATGTCTGGCATACGCACGCTGAACGTCCCACCAAAGCCACAGCATTCGCTTTCGTGGCTGTGGTCGACGCGTTCGACATTGCGCAATTGGGCCAGCAGTTCGCGGCCGTGAAGGTGGGTGTTCATTTCCCGACGCGCGGAGCACGACGTGTGCAGGGCGACCTTGACCGGCGCCCCGCTGTCGTTGAGTTGCACCTTGCACACGAACAACAGGAACTCCGCCAACTCATAAGTCCGGGCCGCGAGGGCCTGCACTTGTTTGAGGGTGTCGGGTTCGTCCTTGAAGAGGTCGGCGTAGTGCTCACGTAACATGCCGGCACAGGAGCCGGATGGCACCACCACCGGGTAGTCACCGGCGAACAGCGCCAGTTGCGCGCGTGCCACTTGTCGGGCCTGGTCGGTATAGCCCGAGGTGTAGGCCGGTTGCCCGCAGCAGCTTTGCCCTTGGGGATAATCCACGCAGATCCCTTCGCGTTCCAGCAGGTGGATCGCGTCCATGCCGGCTTCGGGATAAAACAGATCGACCACGCAGGTGCCGAACAGGTAGACCTTCTGCGGTTTTTCGTGGGGGTATTCGCGTGGCTCGGCCAGAGGCGGCGCGACACGGGTGGCATTCGGCACGGCGTTGTAAAAAAGCTCGCTCATCAGGCGCGTTCTCCGGGTGGTCCCGGTTGTCCGTCCGTCAGGGCCGCAGCGTGTTCAGCGGCCCGGCAGAGGGGTTGTGGAGAGCTGACGCCGAAATCGCGGTTCGGCGTCGGTTATTGCGTGATTACCTGTGGTCTCAATGCACCAGCATGCCGGTGAACCAGTAGGCCTGGGCCAGTGTGATCAGCCCGACGATGGTGGCGAAAAACAGGCTGTGCTTGAGGGTGAAGCGGAACAGGTCGGATTCCTTGCCGACTAGCCCGGTAGCGGCGCAGGCCACAGCGATCGATTGCGGCGAAATCATCTTGCCGGTCACGCCGCCGCTGGTGTTTGCCGCGACCAGCAGGACGTCGTTGACACCGATCTGGTGGGCGGTGGTGGCTTGCAACGAGCTGAACAGGGCGTTGGACGAGGTGTCGGAGCCTGTCAGGAAAACCCCCAGCCAGCCGAGGAACGGCGAGAAGAACGGGAAGGCTGCGCCGGTGCCGGCCAGGACCAATGCCATGGTCGAGGACATGCCCGAGTAGTTGGTGACGAACGCGAACGCCAGCACCATGCCGATGGACAGGATCGGCCAGCGCAGTTCGTAGAAGGTCTCTTTTAAAGTGGTAAGACCAGTTTTGATGTCGATTTTCAATACCAGCATCGAGATCAGCGCGGAAAAGAAAATCGCAGTGCCGGTCGCTGAAATCGGGTCCAGTTTGAATACCGCGGGGATGGCCGTCGGGTTGGTCACGATAGGCGCAACCTTGACCACCAGTTGGTCCAGGTGCGGGATCGCAAAGTTGAACACCCAGCTGTACATCGAGCCGCCTGCGGCGAACATCGCCTTGAAGGGCTTGAGGGTCCAGATGGTCACCAGCACGGTCAGGATCAGGAACGGCGACCAGGCTTTGAAGATTCGCCCCAGGCTGTAGGGCGAAGCGACAGTGCTGCGTGGCAGGCCGAAGCCGCCGGCGCTGGCGGTGATCGTTGCGCTGGAGGTCGCACCGGCAATCTGCGCGCCGGCGGTGCGCTTGGGTTGCCAGATTTTCAGGAACAGAGTCAAGGAAACCAGGCTGGCCAGGGCCGAGGTGATGTCCGGCAGTTCCGGGCCGATGAAGTTGGAGGTGAAGTATTGGGTGATGGCAAAGCTCAAGCCTGCCACCAAGGCGGCCGGCCAGGTTTCGCGCACGCCGCGCAGGCCGTCCATCATGAACACCAGCCAGAACGGAACGAACAGCGACAGCAGTGGCAATTGGCGACCAGTCATGGCGCCGATCTTGAACGCGTCGATGCCGGTCACTTGCCCGGCGACGATGATCGGAATCCCGAGGGCACCGAAGGCGACGGGCGCGGTGTTGGCGATCAGGCACAGGCCGGCGGCGTACAGCGGGTTGAAGCCCAGGCCGACCAGCAGCGCGGCGGTAATCGCCACAGGAGCACCGAAGCCGGCGGCACCTTCCAGGAAGGCGCCGAAGCAGAAGCCGATCAGCAGGACCTGCAGGCGTTGGTCGTCGGTGATCGACAGTACCGAGCTGCGGATGATCTCGAACTGGCCGCTCTTGACCGTCAGTTTGTAGAGAAATACCGCAGCGACGATGATCCAGGCGATGGGCCACAGGCCGTAGGCAAAGCCATAGCCGGCAGCGGCCAGTGCCATGTCCACCGGCATCTGGAAGGCAAAGATCGCCACCAGGATCGACAGCGCCAGCGTGATGCTGCCGGCGACGTGGCCTTTAAGGCGAAACACGGCCAGAGCCAGGAAGAAAAATACGATTGGAATAACGGCGGCCAGTGCGGACAGGCCGAGGCTGCCGAGCGGGCTGTAGAGCTGTTGCCAGGTTTGCATATGGGGTGGCCCCTAATTGTTGTTGGTTAGGCACATTTTAGTCGGCTTGGATAATTGGTAATACCAATTTACAGCCGCTGTTGGCTAGAGTAAAAGCCTAGGCAGGGACGTGTCAATTTGCCGCCTGCGAAACTTTGGTCTTAAGCGGGAGGGCGGGCGCTCTGATCGCATCAATCGAAGATGTTCTGATGGGTGCTGCAAGCGTTGCGATAGGCCAGAATAGAGGCCCCGGCGAGTGGTCGGGATCGTGGAGAGAGAGTTATGGGGTTTGATCAGGTGCGTCAGCGCCGTTTGTCTGACGATATTGTCGAGCAGCTTGAGGGCATGATCCTTGAGGGCACGCTGAAATCGGGCGAGCGCTTGCCGGCCGAGCGCGCGTTGGCTGAAAAGTTCGGCGTTTCGCGCCCCTCGCTGCGTGAGGCGATTCAGAAACTGGCGGCCAAGGGGTTGCTGGTCAGTCGCCAGGGCGGTGGCAATTATGTGTCTGATTCGTTGGGCTCGACGTTCAGCGATCCGTTGTTGCACCTGCTGGAAAACAATCCCGAGGCTCAGCGTGATTTGCTGGAGTTTCGCCAAACCCTCGAAGCGTCCTGTGCCTATTACGCGGCATTGCGCGCTACCGAAGTCGACCGTGAGCGGCTGACGGCGGCCTTTGAAGCGCTACAGGATTGTTACGCGCGCGACGATAAGGTCAGCCGCGCAGAGGAGGGGGCCGCGGATGCGCGGTTTCACTTGGCCATTGCCGAGGCCAGCCACAATGCTGTGCTGTTGCACACCATCCGCGGGTTGTTCGACCTGCTCAAGCGGAACGTGGTGACCAACATTGGCGGCATGTACCAGCAGCGCACGGAAACCCGAGATATGCTGATCAGTCAGCACCGGGATTTGTACCTGGCGATCATCGAGGGGCGGGCCGAGCAAGCGCGGGAAGTCTCAACACGTCACCTGTTGTATGTGCAGGAGGTGTTGGAGGAAGTACGTCAGGAAGTTCAGCGCGTGGCCCGGGCGGCGCGGCGCAAGGGCATGTAGCCAGGGGCCAAGCGCCCTAGGCTACAGCGGCACAAGGATTATTCTTCCTTGCCCTTGTTGCGCACGGCGCGATGCAGTTCGCGGTCGGAATCGCGCTCGCGCTCGGTGTCACGCTTGTCGTATTCCTTCTTGCCTTTGCCCAGTGCGATCTCGCACTTGACCAGATGCTTGCTCCAATACCAGGACAGGCAGACGCAGGCATAGCCTTTCTGCTGTACGGCGGCGGCGAGCTTGTCCAGTTCGCGGGCATTGAGCAGCAGCTTGCGTGTGCGTACCGGGTCGGCAATCACGTGCGTGCTCGCGGTGGTCAGCGGGGTGATATGACTGCCGAGCAGCCATGCCTCGCCATCCTTGAGCAGCACATAGCTGTCGACCAGTTGCAGCTTGCTGGCACGCAGACTTTTTACTTCCCAGCCGGCCAGGACCAGACCAGCCTCGAACCGATGTTCGATGAAGTAATCGTGTCGCGCTTTTTTATTCTGCGCGATGGTCCCTGTGGGGTGTTTCTTTTGTTTAGCCATAGGGGCGGCATTATAGGGCGTTGCGAGCGTGTCGGCTACGGTCAACCTGCGTGCTTGAGCGTGTTGGACGAATCCCGGACAATACCGGCAGTTCTTTGGTTTTTTTCTCTCGCGGATCGGGTTGTTCTTTCGCGATGTTTGCCGCTCAGCTGTGGAAATAACGCTCACATGACGACGCATATTCAACGTTCGGCCCTGCTGCCCTATCCGGCCCAGGTGCTTTATGACCTGGTCAACGACGTGGCGCGTTACCCGGAATTCCTGCCTTGGTGCTCGACCGCCGAGGTGCTGGAAGGCGGTGATGAGCACATGGTTGCCAGTGTTGGGGTGGCCAAGGGGGGGCTCAGCCAGCACTTTGTGACACGCAATGTCCTGGTGCCGGGCAAGTCCATTGAAATGAATCTGCAGGAAGGGCCGTTTACCCAATTGCATGGTGTCTGGGTGTTCAAGGCGCTGACCGAGAAAGCCTGCAAGATCAGCCTGGATCTGTCCTTCGATTATGCGGGGCCCATTGTGCGGGCGACGCTGGGGCCTTTGTTCAATCAGGCGGCCAATACCCTGGTCGACGCATTCTGTCAGCGAGCCAAGCAACTGCATGGTTGAGATTGAAGTGGTGTATGCCGGCGTGGATCGCCAGGTGTTGGTAGCGGTCGCGGTGCCAGCGGGGACGAGCCTGCGGGTTGCGGTGCAGGCGTCGGGGATTGCTACGCACTTTCCTGAGGTGAACCTTGCTGATTGCCCGTTGGGGGTATTCGGTAAGGCAGTGGTCGACCCCGATACCTGCACCGTGCAGTCAGGTGATCGTATCGAGATCTACCGCCCGCTGCTGGCCGACCCCAAAGAAGTGCGGCGGCTGCGTGCGGCCAAGGCGGCGTTGGCCAAGCAACAGCGTTCATAGGCCGGCGAATCTGCAGGCAACAAAAAGCCCGGCATGCCGGGCTTTTTATCGAGCGTCGCAAACTTACTGCGGGCTGGTGTCCAGAGGCTGTGGCGTCGGGACTGGAACTGTTTGTACGCGGTCGACGTCTTTCTGGATCTTGTCGAGCAATGAGCCAGGCTTGGCCGGTACTTCGGATTTCGGCTTCTCGGCTTCCTGCGCAGGCGCAGTCACGTTGGTGCCGTTATCCTTGCCCAGCAAGGCGTCATCGCGGCTTACGCCGGGCATGAAATCGCCGGACAGACTGACCAGTTGATCATTGCCATTAAAGATGACGCTGACGCGTTCCTGTTGGCGTTCACCGCCCCCAGGCTGGATGCTGTAGAGATAATCCCAGCGATCGGCATGGAAAGTGTCAGTCAGCAGGGGGTTACCCATAATAAACCGTACTTGCCGTCGGGTCATTCCCGGGCGTAACTGGTCTATCATGTCCTGCGTGACGACATTGCCCTGCTGGATGTCGATTTTGTAAACCCCGGGGAATGAACAACCGGCGAGTGCGAGCAGTCCCACAAAGGTGAAACTGGTTAGCAAGAGCTTGGTGTTTTGCATCGGTGGGCGACTTCCACTATCTTGGCTGGGACAACGTAAACGCCGATCATACCCGTATTAAGAGAAGCTGCGAAGCAGCATCCGCGAGAAAGCTAACCATGGTTGAAAATAGCGAACTACGCAAAGCCGGTCTTAAAGTGACTCTGCCACGCGTCAAGATTCTACAAATGCTCGATTCTGCTGAGCAGCGCCACATGAGTGCCGAGGATGTTTACAAGGCGCTGATGGAGTCCAATGAGGACGTTGGCCTGGCCACGGTTTACCGCGTGCTGACCCAGTTTGAAGCCGCGGGGCTGGTGGTTCGTCATAATTTCGACGGCGGTCACGCAGTGTTCGAATTGGCTGATGGTGGTCATCACGACCACATGGTCGACGTGGACACTGGTGAGGTTATCGAATTCACCAACCCGGAAATCGAGCGGCTGCAGAAGGCAATTGCCGAGGAGCATGGCTACGATCTGTCGGATCACAATTTGGTTCTTTACGTACGTAAGAAAAAGTAAAAATCGACGCAGATTCGCTCTGCGGAACGATTGAAGGCGACCCCCGGGTCGCCTTCGTGCTTTCTACAGAGAGAAAATTGCCGGTTTGGTCAGGCCTTCGCCGCCACCACCATTTTCTTCGCGTGGGCCAGGGACTCCTTGGTCAGGTCGATACCGCCGAGCATGCGCGCGACTTCCTCCACGCGTTCCGACTTGTTCAGCTTGGACACCGCCGTGTGTGTCGCATCGCTGCCGCGTACTTTGTGTACAAACAAATGCTGATGCCCTTGGGCGGCTACCTGGGGCAAGTGGGTAACCGTCAGCACCTGGCCGCGATCCCCCAGGCGACGCAGCAGTTGGCCGACAATTTCTGCGGTCGGGCCACCAATGCCAACGTCTACCTCGTCAAAGACCAGCGTCGGCACCCGTGAGGTTTGGGCGGTGATCACCTGAATCGCCAGGCTGATCCGCGATAGTTCGCCCCCGGAGGCGACTTTTGCCAGCGCTTTGAGCGGCTGCCCTGGGTTGGCGCTGACCAGCAGTTCTACCTGTTCCAGGCCGTGGGGCTGCAGTTCGGCACTGGTATTGCTGTGCAGTTCGATGGTGAAGCGGCCGCCGGGCATGCCGAGGCGCTGGATTTCCTGCTCGACCGCGCTGGCCAGGCTCGTGGCGGCTTGATGGCGCAGATCGCTCAGTTCGCGGGCCTTCTCTTGGTAATGGCGGGCGAAAGAAGCCAGCTCGTCGCCCAGGCGCTCAATGGACTCGTCATTCGCGTTCAGGGTTTCGATTTCATCCAGCAGCTTCTGCTGCATCGTTGCCACTTCAGTCGGCTGGATCCGATGTTTGCGCGCCAGGGTGTAGATGGTGTCCAGGCGCTCTTCTATTTCCTGCAGGCGTGCCGGGTCGGCGTCGAAGTGATCGAGGAAGCGGTTCAGTTCGCCTACGGCTTCTTCTACCTGGATTTGCGCGCTGGTCAGCAAGGTTGTGGCTTCATTCAGCGAGCCGGACGCATTGTTCACGCTGGATAGCCGATTGAGGCTGACGGTCAGTGCATTGAGCACATTGCCCGAGTCGCTCTCGCTGCATTGCTCCACCACCTGGCGGCAAATACCCAACAGGGTTTCGGCGTTGGTGAGGTTCTTGTGTTCCTGCTCAAGCTGTTCCAGCTCGCTTTCGCCGAGGCCAAGGCTTTCGAGCTCTTCGAGTTGATAGCTGAGCAATTGGTGGCGTGCGCGTTGCTCGTCGCCGGAATTGGAGAGACGCTCCAGTTCCAGGCGGGTCTGGCGCCAACGTTGGGCGGCGAGCTGGACCTGGCGGGCGAGGTCGGTGGCGCCGGCGTATTCATCGAGCAGGCGGCGATGGGTGTCGGTTTTGAGCAGGGATTGGTGTTCGTGCTGGCTGTGGATATCGATCAGCAGCTCGCCCAGGGCCTTCAAGTCACCCAGCGGGCAGGGCGTGCCGTTGATGTAGCCACGGGAGCGGCCTTCGGCGGTGATGACCCGGCGCAGGATGCACGGCCCTTCATTATTAAGGTCGCGCTCGGCAAGCCAGGCTTCGGCTTCGGGGATGTCCGCCAGGTCGAAGGTCGCCAGGATGTCGGCCTTGTCTGCGCCGGGGCGTACCACGCCACTGTCGGCGCGGTCGCCCAGGGTCAGGCCGAGGGCGTCGAGCATGATCGACTTGCCGGCGCCGGTTTCGCCTGTGATTACGCTCATCCCGCGATCCAGTTCGAGATCCAGATGTTCAACGATGGCGTAGTTATGTACGGACAGGTGCACGAGCATGACGGCCGCTCCCAGGCTTTAGGTCTGGTTATTTATACAGTGTTTTGTTCCGGGCTGACAATCCTGGCGCTTAGCTCGATTTGCTTGCTTCGATGTTTTTTTTAGTGCGAAGAGGAATGGATGGATCGGAATTGATCTGGATCAGATGAAAGACTTTTGGTGACGCCCGCACCCTTGAACCTGGAAATTGTGGCCCCATATACCGGAACAGAAGCGCGAGTTGAGTTCGCGCATGATTTTGAAAGGAGAAATCTATGGCTGACGAACAGACGCAGGATACGCAAACTCCAGACGCCAATTCGGCTGCCGGTGATGAGCTGGCGACTCGTGTGCAAGTGCTCGAAGAGCAATTGGCCGCTGCGCAGGATCAATCTTTGCGTGTTGCCGCCGATCTGCAGAACGTCCGCCGCCGTGCCGAGCAGGATGTAGAAAAGGCCCACAAGTTCGCGCTGGAAAAATTCGCCGGTGATCTGTTGCCGATCATCGACAGCCTGGAGCGCGGCCTTGAGTTGTCCAACCCGGACGACGAAAACATCCGCCCGATGCGTGAAGGTATCGAGCTGACCCTGAAAATGTTCCAGGACACCCTGAAGCGTTATCAGTTGGAGGCTGTCGATCCGCAAGGCGGCGAGCCGTTCAATGCCGAGCATCACCAGGCCATGGCGATGCAGGAAAGTCATGACCTTGAGCCAAACAGCGTGTTGAAAGTATTCCAGAAGGGATACCAGCTCAACGGTCGCCTGCTGCGTCCGGCAATGGTCGTGGTCAGCAAGGCGCCTGCACCGGTTTCACCTTCGATTGATGAACAGGCTTGAAATACGCCGCAAGGCCCCCATTTATAAGTCAAGCGTTTAAGTGCTACCGCAGTTAGCCACCACTGCTGCGGCATCCAAATTCAAGTTTCGGGAGAGTAAATCATGGGCAAAATTATCGGTATCGACCTGGGGACCACCAACTCCTGCGTCTCCGTGCTGGAAAACGGCGTTGCAAAAGTCATCGAAAACGCCGAAGGCGCGCGTACTACGCCGTCGATCATTGCTTACGCCAACGACGGCGAAATCCTCGTCGGTCAGTCGGCCAAGCGTCAGGCGGTGACCAACCCGCACAACACCCTGTACGCGGTGAAGCGTCTGATCGGGCGTAAGTTCGAGGAAGAAGTCGTACAGAAAGACATCAAGATGGTCCCTTACAAAATCGCCAAGGCTGACAACGGTGACGCCTGGGTTGAAGTGAACGGCCAGAAAATGTCGCCGCCACAGATCTCGGCTGAAATCTTGAAAAAGATGAAGAAAACCGCCGAAGACTACCTCGGTGAAGCCGTGACTGAAGCGGTGATCACCGTTCCGGCCTACTTCAACGACAGCCAGCGCCAGGCGACCAAAGACGCCGGCCGCATCGCGGGCCTGGACGTAAAACGTATCATCAACGAACCAACCGCAGCCGCTCTGGCCTACGGCATGGACAAAGCCAAGGGCGACCACACTGTCATCGTTTATGACCTGGGTGGCGGTACCTTTGACGTGTCCGTGATCGAAATCGCGGAAGTTGACGGCGAGCACCAGTTCGAAGTGTTGGCCACCAACGGCGACACCTTCCTGGGTGGTGAAGACTTCGACATCCGTCTGATCGACTACCTCGTTGACGAGTTCAAGAAAGAAAGCGGCATGAACCTCAAGGGTGATCCGCTGGCCATGCAGCGTCTGAAAGAAGCTGCCGAGAAAGCCAAGATCGAGCTGTCTTCGGCTCAGTCGACCGACGTTAACCTGCCGTACATCACTGCAGACGCTACCGGTCCTAAGCACTTGAACGTGAAGATCTCGCGCGCCAAGCTGGAAGCGCTGGTTGAAGACCTGGTTCAGCGCACCATCGAACCTTGCCGCATCGCGCTGAAAGACTCCGGCATCGAAGTGAGTGCGATCAACGACGTGATCCTGGTCGGCGGTCAGACCCGTATGCCACTGGTTCAGAAGTTGGTGACCGAGTTCTTCGGCAAAGAAGCACGTAAAGACGTGAACCCGGACGAAGCTGTTGCCATGGGTGCTGCCATCCAGGGTGCGGTACTGGCCGGCGACGTGAAAGACGTATTGCTGCTGGACGTCAGCCCGCTGACCCTGGGTATCGAAACCATGGGTGGCGTGATGACTGCGCTGATCGAGAAAAACACCACGATTCCTACCAAGAAATCGCAAGTGTTCTCGACGGCCGATGACAACCAGGGCGCCGTGACCATTCACGTGCTGCAAGGTGAGCGTAAGCAAGCGGCGCAGAACAAGTCCCTGGGCAAGTTCGACCTGGCCGAGATTCCACCAGCACCACGTGGCGTGCCACAAATCGAAGTGACCTTCGACATCGACGCCAACGGCATCTTACACGTAGGCGCCAAAGACAAGGCTACTGGCAAAGAGCAGAAGATCACCATCAAGGCCAACTCCGGTCTGTCTGATGAAGAAATTCAGCAGATGATTCGTGATGCGGAAACCAATGCCGAGGCTGACAAGAAGTTCGAAGAGTTGGCGGCTGCCCGTAACCAGGGCGACGCACTGGTTCACTCGACGCGCAAAATGATCGCTGAAGCTGGCGACAAAGTGACTGCCGAAGAGAAGACCGCAATCGAAGCGGCCTTGGTTGCCCTGGAAGCCGCAGTTAAAGGCGACGACAAGGCGGCCATCGAAGCCAAGGTTGAGGAACTGTCGAAGGTCTCCGCGCCGGTTGCTCAGAAAATGTACGCCGAGCAAGGTCAGCCAGCTGACGGTGCCGCGCATCAGGCAGAGCCTGAAGCCAAGCACGATGATGTTGTCGATGCCGAGTTCGAAGAAGTCAAAGAGCAGAAGTAATCTGCTTGGCCGGTTGACCGCTATCAAGCGGTGACTGGTAGGATGTCGCCGCGCGGGAGCTTGCTCCCGCGTTGGCGTGTCTGGGGTATGCGAATTTTTACAGCATGCGACAAGGCTCGGATGCTGGCGGTGTGATCGGGAATGCTCCTGCTTTCCGGCGACAGTCACCGCGTTTTTGGCCGGGTCCCTGGCTGAAAGCAGTTATGACCAGGATCGTTGAATTGACGTGAGTTGGGTCCGGGCCTGTATTGGGGCTCAACGAGTTCGGCAAGGCTCAGGAGGGTCTGGCTGAACGTCCTTAAGAGTGCAAAGACTTATGGCAAAGCGTGACTATTACGAAGTATTGGGTGTGGAGCGCGGTTCCAGCGAGGCGGACCTGAAGAAGGCTTACCGTCGCCTGGCGATGAAGCACCACCCGGACCGTAATCCGGATAACAAAGAATCCGAAGAAATGTTCAAAGAGGCCAACGAGGCCTACGAATGCCTGTGTGATCCCAACAAGCGTGCGGCCTACGACCAGTACGGTCACGCCGGCGTCGACCCGAGCATGGGTGGCGGCGGTGCCGGCTTCGGCGGCCAGAACTTCTCCGATATTTTCGGCGATGTGTTCAGCGACTTCTTCGGTGGTGGCCGCGGTGGTCAGCGTGGCGGTGCCCAGCGCGGCAGCGACCTGCGCTACACCCTGGAACTGAACCTGGAAGAAGCCGTGCGCGGCACCAGCGTCAATATCCGCGTGCCGACGCTGGTCAACTGCAAGCCGTGCGACGGTTCGGGGGCCAAGAAAGGCTCCTCGCCGATCACCTGCCCGACCTGCGGTGGTATCGGTCAGGTCCGCATGCAGCAGGGCTTCTTCTCGGTGCAGCAAACCTGCCCGCGGTGCCAAGGCCAAGGCAAGATCATTTCTGACCCGTGCGATGCCTGCCACGGTGAAGGGCGTGTCGAAGAGTACAAAACCCTGTCGGTCAAAGTGCCGGCGGGCGTGGATACCGGTGACCGCATTCGCCTGTCGGGCGAAGGCGAGGCGGGGACCCAGGGTGGCCCGACGGGTGACCTGTATGTGGTGATCAATGTGCGCGAGCACTCGATCTTCCAGCGCGACGGCAAGCACCTGTTCTGCGAAGTGCCGATCAGCTTCGTCGACGCGGCCCTGGGCGGCGAGTTGGAGATTCCGACCCTGGATGGTCGGGTCAAGCTCAAGATCCCTGAGGGGACGCAGACCGGCAAGCAGTTCCGTATCCGTGGCAAAGGCGTGGCGCCGGTGCGTGGTGGCGGTGCGGGCGACCTGATGTGCCGTGTCACGGTGGAAACGCCGGTCAACCTGGGCCGTCGCCAACGCGAGTTGCTCGAAGAGTTCCGCAGTTCGCTGGAAGGCGACGACTCCCATTCGCCGAAAACCACGGGCTTCTTCGATGGCGTGAAGCGCTTCTTCGGCGACTTGTAAGGAATTGAGTATGCGACGTATAGCCGTAATGGGCGCTGCCGGGCGCATGGGTAAAACCCTGATCGAAGCGGTACAGCAGCGCTCGCCGGCCTCCGGCCTGACCGCGGCGATCGTTCGCCCAGGCAGTACGCTGATCGGCGCCGATGCCGGTGAGCTGGCTTCGCTGGGGCGTATCGGCGTGTCGTTGTCCGGCAACCTGGAGCAGGTGGCGGACGAGTTCGACGTGCTGATCGACTTTACGCTGCCGGACGTGATGCTGAAAAACCTGGCGTTCTGCCGCAAGGCGGGCAAGGCCATGGTGATCGGCACCACCGGCTTGAGCGCTGAGCAGAAGCAGTTGCTGGTCGAGGCGGGCAAGGATATTCCCATCGTGTTTGCCGCCAACTTCAGCGTGGGCGTGAACCTGTCGCTCAAGCTGCTGGATCTGGCGGCGCGCGTGCTGGGCGATGAGGCGGATATCGAAATCATCGAGACCCATCATCGCCACAAGATCGATGCGCCGTCGGGAACCGCGTTGCGCATGGGTGAGGCTATCGCCGATGCCCTGGGTCGCGACTTGTCGAAGGTGGCGGTGTACGGGCGTGAAGGTCATACCGGCGCGCGTGCGCGTGACACCATTGGTTTTGCCACCGTTCGCGGTGGCGACGTCGTCGGTGATCACACCGTGCTGTTCGCCACTGAAGGCGAGCGTCTGGAAATCACGCACAAAGCCTCCAGCCGCATGACATTCGCCAAGGGTGCGGTGCGTGCCGCGCTGTGGCTGGATGGGCGTGCGCCGGGTCTGTATGACATGCGCGATGTGCTGGATCTGCACTAATCAGTAGCTAAAATGGGGCCTCGGGATTATCCTAAGGCCCCGTTTTTACCCGCTAAGCGACGTCCTGTCGCATTCTCCTGCCTTTAAGGCTCATTAGCGGTGGACCAAAACAGCCTTTTTCTGTAAGCTACAGCTTTAGTGTGTCCACTAAAAGCGCGCAGAATAATTCAGTGAAGAAGCGGGGTGACGTGTCCATACGTCACTCCGCTTTTTTACAACCTGCGATCGCCCTTTCAGGCTTTATTTACGGGAGGTCTTCTTGACTAAGCCAGCCATACTCGCCCTTGCTGATGGCAGCATTTTTCGCGGCGAAGCCATTGGAGCCGACGGTCAAACCGTTGGAGAGGTGGTGTTTAACACTGCCATGACCGGCTATCAGGAAATCCTTACCGATCCTTCCTACGCCCAACAGATCGTTACCCTGACTTATCCGCACATCGGCAACACCGGTACTACACCGCAAGACGTCGAGTCCAATCGTGTCTGGTCCGCGGGCCTGGTGATTCGTGACCTGCCACTTGTTGCGAGCAACTGGCGTAGCACGATGTCGCTGTCCGATTACCTGAAAGCCAACAACGTTGTGGCGATCGCCGGTATCGATACGCGCCGCCTGACACGCATCCTGCGTGAAAAAGGCTCGCAGAACGGCTGCATCATGGTCGGTGAGAATATCTCCGAGGCTGCGGCAATTGCTGCGGCGCAAGGCTTCCCTGGCCTGAAGGGCATGGACCTGGCGAAAGTCGTCAGCACCCAGGAACAGTACGATTGGCGCTCCACTGTCTGGGACTTGAAGACCGACAGCCACGCGACCATCGACGCCGCTGATCTGCCCTACCACGTAGTGGCCTACGACTACGGCATCAAGTACAACATCCTGCGCATGCTGGTCGAGCGCGGTTGCCGCGTGACCGTGGTGCCGGCGCAAACCCCTGCCAGCGACGTCCTGGCGTTGCAGCCGGACGGCGTGTTCCTGTCCAACGGCCCGGGTGACCCTGAGCCATGCGACTACGCCATCAAGGCGATCAAGGACGTGCTGGAGACCGAGATCCCGGTGTTCGGTATCTGCCTGGGCCACCAGCTGCTCGCTCTGGCCTCCGGCGCCAAGACCCTGAAAATGGGGCACGGCCACCACGGCGCGAACCACCCTGTACAGGACCTGGACACCGGCGTAGTGATGATCACCAGCCAGAACCACGGTTTTGCGGTGGATGAAACGACCTTGCCGGCCAACGTCCGTGCGACCCACAAGTCGCTGTTCGACGGTTCCCTGCAAGGCATCGAGCGCACCGACAAGAGCGCGTTCAGCTTCCAGGGCCACCCTGAAGCCAGCCCGGGCCCGAACGACGTAGCGCCGCTGTTCGACCGTTTCATCAATGAGATGGCCAAGCGACGCTGACTGAGCGGCCTGCGGGCGGCCCCGACTGTCGGTGGCCCCCGCAGGCTCTTCAAAGATTGTTCAAGACGGCTTGCCGACTGACCTGCGGATTTGAGTGACAAACCCATGCCAAAACGTACAGACATAAAAAGCATCCTGATTCTCGGCGCTGGCCCGATCGTGATCGGCCAGGCCTGCGAATTCGACTACTCCGGCGCCCAGGCCTGTAAAGCCCTGCGCGAGGAGGGTTACCGCGTCATCCTGGTGAACTCCAACCCGGCCACCATCATGACCGACCCGGCCATGGCCGACGCCACCTACATCGAGCCGATCAAGTGGCAGACCGTTGCCAAGATCATCGAGAAAGAGCGTCCGGACGCACTGCTGCCGACCATGGGCGGCCAGACCGCCCTGAACTGCGCCCTCGACCTGGAACGCGAAGGCATCCTGGAAAAATTCGGCGTTGAGATGATCGGTGCCAACGCCGACACCATCGACAAGGCCGAAGACCGTTCGCGCTTCGACAAGGCGATGAAATCCATCGGCCTGGCGTGCCCGCGTTCCGGTATCGCCCACAGCATGGAAGAAGCCAATGCGGTCCTCGAGACCCTGGGCTTCCCGTGCATCATCCGTCCGTCCTTCACCATGGGCGGTACCGGTGGCGGTATTGCGTACAACCGTGAAGAGTTCGAAGAAATCTGCGCCCGCGGCCTGGACCTGTCGCCGACCAAAGAGCTGCTGATCGACGAATCCCTGATCGGCTGGAAAGAATATGAGATGGAGGTTGTCCGCGATAAGAAGGACAACTGCATCATCGTCTGCTCCATCGAAAACTTCGACCCGATGGGCGTACACACCGGTGACTCGATCACCGTTGCACCGGCACAGACCCTGACCGACAAGGAATACCAGATCCTGCGTGACGCCTCCCTGGCGGTACTGCGCGAGATCGGCGTGGAGACTGGCGGTTCCAACGTGCAGTTCGGTATCTGCCCGAACACCGGCCGCATGGTCGTGATCGAGATGAACCCGCGTGTGTCCCGTTCGTCGGCCCTGGCCTCGAAAGCCACCGGTTTCCCGATCGCCAAGGTCGCGGCCAAGCTGGCTGTGGGTTACACCCTGGACGAACTGTCGAACGACATCACCGGCGGCAAGACCCCGGCGTCCTTCGAGCCGTCCATCGACTACGTCGTGACCAAGCTGCCACGTTTCGCCTTCGAGAAGTTCCCCAAGGCTGACGCGCGCCTGACCACTCAGATGAAGTCGGTCGGCGAAGTCATGGCCATTGGCCGGACCTTCCAGGAATCCCTGCAGAAAGCCCTGCGCGGCCTCGAAGTCGGCGTTTGCGGCCTGGACGAGAAGCTCGACCTGAGCAATCCGGAAAGCATGAGCGTGCTCAAGCGCGAGCTGACCGTGCCGGGCGCCGAGCGTATCTGGTACGTTGCTGACGCGTTCCGCGCCGGCATGACCGTCGAAGACATCTTCGGCATGAACATGATCGATCCGTGGTTCCTGGTGCAGATCGAAGATCTGATCAAGGAAGAAGAGAAGGTCAAGACCCTGGGTCTGGCCAGCATCGACCGCGACACCATGTTCCGCCTCAAGCGCAAAGGTTTCTCCGACCAGCGCCTGGCCAAGTTGCTGGGTGTGACTGAGAAAAACCTGCGCACTCATCGCCACAAGTTGGACATCTTCCCGGTCTACAAGCGCGTTGACACCTGCGCCGCCGAGTTTTCCACCGACACCGCCTACCTGTACTCCACCTACGAGGAAGAGTGCGAAGCTGCGCCGTCGGGTCGCGACAAGATCATGATCCTGGGTGGCGGTCCGAACCGTATCGGCCAGGGCATCGAGTTCGACTACTGCTGCGTACACGCCGCCCTCGCCCTGCGCGAAGACGGGTACGAGACCATCATGGTCAACTGCAACCCGGAAACCGTTTCCACCGACTACGACACTTCCGACCGCCTGTACTTCGAGCCGGTCACCCTGGAAGACGTGCTGGAAATCGTGCGCGTCGAGAAGCCTAAAGGCGTGATCGTCCAGTACGGCGGCCAAACCCCGCTGAAACTGGCCCGTGCCCTCGAAGCCGCTGGCGTGCCGATCATCGGCACCAGCCCAGACGCCATCGACCGTGCCGAAGACCGTGAGCGCTTCCAGCAAATGGTCGAGCGCCTGAACCTGCGTCAGCCGCCAAACGCTACCGTGCGCAGCGAAGACGAAGCCCTGCGTGCGGCCAGCAAGATCGGCTACCCGCTGGTGGTGCGTCCGTCCTACGTACTGGGCGGCCGGGCGATGGAAATCGTCTACGAAGAAGAAGAACTCAAGCGTTACCTGCGTGATGCGGTGAAAGTGTCCAACGACAGCCCGGTGCTGCTGGACCACTTCCTCAACTGCGCCATCGAGATGGACGTGGATGCGGTTTGCGACGGTACTGACGTGGTCATCGGCGCAATCATGCAGCACATCGAACAGGCGGGCGTTCACTCCGGTGACTCCGCGTGCTCGCTGCCGCCTTACTCGCTGCCGCTGCACATCCAGGACGAGATGCGCGAACAGGTCAAGAAAATGGCCCTGGAGCTGGGTGTGGTCGGCCTGATGAACGTACAGTTGGCGCTGCAAGGCGAAGACATCTACGTCATCGAAGTCAACCCGCGCGCCTCGCGTACCGTGCCGTTCGTGTCCAAGTGCATCGGTGTGTCCCTGGCCATGATCGCTGCCCGCGTGATGGCCGGTAAGACCCTGAAGGAAATCGGCTTCACCAAGGAAATCATTCCGAACTTCTACAGTGTGAAAGAGGCGGTGTTCCCATTCGCCAAATTCCCTGGCGTGGACCCGATCCTGGGCCCAGAGATGAAGTCCACCGGTGAAGTGATGGGCGTGGGCGATACCTTCGGTGAAGCGTTCGCCAAGGCCCAGATGGGCGCCAGCGAAGTGCTGCCGACCGGCGGTACTGCTTTCATCAGCGTGCGCGACGATGACAAGCCACTGGTTGCAGGCGTGGCCCGTGATCTGATCAACTTGGGCTTCGAGATCGTGGCCACCGCCGGGACCGCCAGGCTGATTGAAGCGGCGGGTCTGAAAGTGCGTCGCGTGAACAAGGTGACGGAAGGCCGTCCGCATGTGGTCGATATGATCAAGAATGACGAAGTCACTCTGATCATCAACACCACTGAGGGTCGTCAGTCGATTGCGGATTCTTACTCCATTCGTCGTAATGCCTTGCAGCACAAGATCTACTGCACCACGACCATTGCTGCTGGCGAAGCTATCTGCGAAGCGCTCAAGTTCGGTCCGGAAAAGACCGTGCGTCGCTTGCAGGATCTACACGCAGGATTGAAGGCATGATCAAATACCCAATGACCGTTCGGGGCGCCAAGGCCCTGGAAGAGGAGCACGCCCATCTGACCAAGGTCGTACGTCCAAAGCTGAGCCAGGACATCGGTACGGCCCGCGAGCTGGGTGACTTGAAGGAAAACGCCGAATACCACGCTGCCCGCGAGCAGCAGGGTATGGTCGAGGCGCGGATCCGTGACATCGAAGGCCGTATGCAGAATGCGGTCATCATCGACGTCACGACCATCCCGCACACCGGCAAAGTGATTTTCGGCACCACAGTGGAAATCGCCAATGTCGAAACCGACGAAAGCGTGGTGTACCACATCGTCGGTGAAGACGAAGCTGACTTCAAACTCGGCAAGATCTCCGTCGGTTCGCCACTGGCCCGTGCCTTGATTGCCAAGGAAGAGGGTGATGTGGTGGTTGTGAAAACGCCCGGTGGCGTGATCGAGTACGAGATTGTTGAAGTTCGCCATGTCTGAAAGGCGGCGCCCGCTTCGTGCGGGCGCCATGCTTTGGCAGTTTGCCCAGATGCTGTGGGTGGGCGGCCTGTGGTTGTTGCATATTGGCGTGTTACCGGCGTTGGGCCTGATTGGCCTGGCGCCGTTGTTGATCGATGAGATCGATGGATTACTGAGTGCGCTGCTGGTGGGTTTTGCGGCGGCGTGCGTGACGCTTCAGGCGCTGGTGCTGATCAAGGCCGAAGGCTTGGGGAGTTTGTGGCGGGATATTCGCGGCCAACTGCTGTTGATGGCGCTGTATGCATGTGCAATGTATTGCATCGTGCATGTGTGGCTGCCGGAAGCGTTGCGCTGGCAGCTATTCAGCTATCTTGTGCTAGGGTTTTCCGGCCTGGTGCTGGTGATGCAGCCGGCGCCTGGGTGGAGTGGCGGGGCGCGCGAAGCACGCCCGTGACCCTTGTTGTCATTTGAAGCGATGAACGTTCGACAGTTGCTTGTTGACGCTGAAGTTCTTGCGATACAGCAGTGCCATCTTGCCGATGACCTGAACCAGGTCTGCCTTGCCAACCTTGCACAGTTCTGCAATGGCGGCCAGGCGCGCTTCGCGGTCAAGGATGTTGACCTTGATCTTGATCAGTTCGTGATCGCCCAATGCGCGTTCAAGTTCGGCTAACACACCTTCAGTCAAACCGTTGTCGGCCACGATCAAAACTGGTTTCAGATGGTGGCCAATGGATTTGTACTGTTTCTTCTGCTCTTGAGTGAGCGGCATAATCTGACCCCTGCGTCTGATCTTGTAAAAAGCGGCGGCCAGTTTACCCGAGCGAGTCCGGGACCGCCCAGTTAATCACGACCCGTTTTATTTTCGAGGTGGCCCGTGGCCCGTTCCAAAACTAGCCTTAAGTGGCTGCAAGAGCATTTCAACGACCCTTACGTCAAAAAGGCGCAAAAGGACGGCTACCGTTCCCGGGCCAGCTACAAGCTGCTGGAGCTTCAGGACAAGGACAAACTGTTCCGTCCCGGCATGAGCGTGATCGACCTGGGCGCCGCCCCGGGTGGCTGGTCCCAGGTGGCCAGTCGTCTGATTGGCGGGCAAGGCCGGTTGATCGCTTCCGACATCCTGGAGATGGACAGCATCCCGGATGTGACCTTCGTCCATGGTGACTTTACCCAGGACGCGGTGTTAGCTGAGATCCTGCAGGCTGTGGGAAATTCGCAGGTGGACCTTGTGATTTCCGACATGGCCCCCAATATGAGTGGATTACCGGCTGTTGATATGCCGCGAGCCATGTTCCTGTGCGAGTTGGCGCTGGATCTGGCGGGGCGGGTATTGCGTCCGGGTGGTGATTTCCTGGTCAAGGTCTTCCAGGGCGAGGGTTTCGACGAGTACCACAAGAACATCCGCAAGCTGTTCGATAAGGTGCAGATGCGCAAACCGGACTCCTCACGGGATCGGTCTCGCGAGCAATATCTGCTGGCGCGGGGGTTCCGCGGTATCGAAGGTGCAGCGAGTGATGAGCGCCTTTGAAGGTTTGAGGGGAGTCGATAGGTTTTTTTATATCGCTTTCGTCACGAAGCTTTACGAATATTGTGTAGTCAAAGTTTCACAAAGGGTTACAGACGGCGCCTGCCAGAGTTGTAGGTAATGTAGTAAGTTAGGCCGGTGAATATCATGCGAAGCGCGCGCCAGTAGCGGAGCTTGCTTCAGAGGGTAGTTAATTGAACGATATGGCAAAGAATCTGATCCTGTGGTTGATCATCGCGGCTGTCCTGGTGACGGTGATGAACAACTTCTCCAGCCCTAACGAGCCGCAGACCCTCAACTATTCCGACTTCATCCAGCAAGTTAAGGATGGCAAGGTCGAGCGCGTAGCGGTTGATGGCTACGTGATTACCGGCAAGCGCAACGATGGCGACGGCTTCAAGACCATTCGTCCGGCAATCCAGGACAACGGTCTGATCGGCGACCTGGTGGATAACCACGTGATCGTCGAAGGCAAGCTGCCTGAGCAGCAGAGCATCTGGACTCAACTCCTGGTGGCGAGCTTCCCGATCCTGGTGATCATCGCCGTGTTCATGTTCTTCATGCGCCAGATGCAAGGCGGTGCAGGAGGCAAGGGCGGGCCGATGAGTTTCGGCAAGAGCAAGGCGCGCCTGCTCTCCGAAGACCAGGTGAAGACCACCCTGGCTGACGTCGCTGGTTGCGACGAAGCCAAGGAAGAAGTGGGTGAGCTGGTCGAGTTCCTGCGTGATCCGGGCAAGTTCCAGCGCCTGGGTGGCCGCATTCCGCGCGGTGTGCTGATGGTCGGCCCGCCGGGTACCGGTAAAACCTTGCTGGCCAAGGCGATTGCCGGTGAAGCCAAGGTGCCGTTCTTCACCATTTCCGGTTCGGACTTCGTCGAAATGTTCGTCGGCGTCGGTGCCAGCCGTGTTCGCGACATGTTCGAGCAGGCCAAGAAGCACGCGCCATGCATCATCTTCATCGATGAAATCGACGCCGTTGGTCGCCATCGTGGTGCTGGCATGGGCGGTGGTCACGATGAGCGTGAGCAGACCCTCAACCAGTTGCTGGTGGAGATGGACGGCTTTGAAATGAATGACGGCATCATCGTCATTGCCGCAACCAACCGTCCGGATGTGTTGGACCCTGCATTGCTGCGTCCAGGCCGTTTCGACCGTCAGGTCGTGGTGGGCTTGCCGGATATCCGTGGTCGTGAACAGATCCTGAAAGTCCACATGCGTAAAGTGCCCATGGGCGACGACGTCGCTCCGGCCGTGATTGCCCGCGGTACGCCTGGCTTCTCCGGTGCCGACCTGGCCAACCTGGTGAACGAGGCTTCGCTGTTTGCGGCCCGTACCGGCAAGCGCATCGTGGAAATGAAAGAGTTCGAACTGGCCAAAGACAAGATCATGATGGGCGCCGAGCGCAAATCCATGGTCATGTCCGAGAAAGAGAAGCAGAACACCGCTTATCACGAAGCCGGTCACGCTATCGTAGGGCGCGTCGTGCCTGAGCATGACCCGGTCTACAAAGTGTCGATCATTCCTCGTGGTCGGGCGCTGGGTGTGACCATGTTCCTGCCGGAAGAGGATCGTTACAGCCTCTCCAAGCGTGCGTTGATCAGTCAGATCTGCTCGCTGTACGGCGGCCGGATTGCTGAAGAGATGACCCTGGGCTTCGACGGTGTCACCACCGGTGCTTCCAACGACATCATGCGTGCCAGCCAGATTGCGCGGAACATGGTGACCAAGTGGGGGCTGTCGGAAAAACTCGGTCCTTTGATGTACGCCGAGGAAGAAGGCGAAGTGTTCCTGGGACGTGGCGGTGGCGGTCAAAGTGCCAGCTTCTCCGGTGAGACAGCCAAGCTGATCGACTCCGAAGTGCGCAGCATCATTGACCAGTGCTACGGCACGGCCAAGCAGATCCTCACCGACAACCGCGACAAGCTGGATGCCATGGCGGATGCGCTGATGAAGTACGAAACCATTGATGCCGATCAGATCGACGACATCATGGCGGGCCGTACACCGCGTGAACCTCGCGATTGGGAAGGTGGTTCGGGCACCTCTGGCACGCCGCCAGTGGTTCAGAACGAACGCCCCGAAAACCCGATCGGCGGTCCTGCAGCTGACCACTAAGGTTTGAAATGACTTTTGCGTCGTCCTCCACCCGGTTGCCTTGCGGCAGCCGGGTTCTTGATTTGGCCCATACGCATGTCATGGGCATTCTTAATGTAACCCCCGATTCCTTTTCCGATGGTGGTCGCTTCAATCAGCTCGATGCTGCGTTGCGTCACGCCGAGGCGATGGTGGTGGCGGGTGCGACCTTGATCGATGTCGGCGGTGAGTCGACCCGGCCCGGTGCTCGCGTGGTTTCTCCCGTGGAGGAGCTGGAGCGGGTGGCGCCGATCGTCGAGCGCATCGCTCGCGAGCTGGATGTGATCATTTCCGTGGATACATCGACCCCGGCGGTGATGCGCGAAACGGCGCGTCTGGGCGCGGGGCTGATCAACGATGTGCGTTCGTTGCAGCGTGATGGCGCGCTGGACGCCGCCGCGGCGACCGGCCTGCCGGTGTGCCTGATGCATATGCTGGGCGAGCCCGGCACCATGCAGGACAATCCGCACTACGATGATCTGGTTGGCGAAGTGAGCGGGTTCCTGGCTGATCGCATTGCTCAATGCGCCGCCGTAGGGATCGCTGCCGACAAGATCATCCTCGATCCGGGGTTTGGTTTCGCCAAGACCCTGCAGCACAATCTAAGTCTGTTCAAGCATATGGAAGCCTTGCATGCCCTGGGTCGACCTTTGTTGGTCGGCGTTTCGCGCAAGAGCATGATAGGTCTGGCGCTGAATCGCCCGGTGGGCGAGCGGCTTTATGGTGGGTTGGCGCTGGCGGCACTTGCTGTGACCAAGGGTGCGCGTATCTTGCGTGTGCATGATGTCGCTGAGACCGTGGATGTCGTCCGCATGATTGCCGCAGTAGAATCGGCCGAATAAGAATGATGGAGCACTTATGACAAAGAAATACTTTGGCACCGACGGTATCCGTGGTCGGGTCGGCGAGTTTCCGATTACCCCCGATTTCATGCTCAAGCTGGGTTGGGCGGCAGGCATGGCGTTCCGCAGCATGGGCGCGTGTCGCATCCTGGTGGGCAAGGACACGCGTATCTCAGGCTATATGTTTGAGTCTGCGCTGGAGGCCGGTTTGTCCGCCGCCGGTGCCGATGTAATGCTGCTGGGCCCGATGCCGACCCCGGCGATCGCTTACCTGACGCGTACCTTCCATGCCGAAGCCGGCATTGTGATCAGTGCTTCGCACAATCCTCATGATGACAACGGCATCAAGTTCTTCTCGGGGCAGGGCACCAAGCTGCCGGATGAGATCGAGCTGATGATCGAAGAGCTGCTGGATGCGCCGATGACGGTGGTCGAGTCCAGCAAGCTGGGCAAGGTGTCGCGGATCAACGACGCCTCTGGCCGTTATATCGAATTCTGTAAGAGCAGTGTGCCAAGCAGCACCAATTTCGCCGGGCTGAAGATCGTCGTCGACTGTGCCCATGGTGCGACCTATAAAGTGGCGCCGAGCGTATTCAAGGAGCTGGGTGCGGAAGTGACGGTGCTGTCGGCCCAGCCTAACGGGTTGAACATCAACGAAAACTGCGGCTCCACGCATATGGAGCAATTGCAGGCTGCCGTCCTGGCTGAGCATGCCGACCTGGGTATTGCCTTTGATGGCGACGGTGACCGCGTGCTGATGGTGGATCACACCGGCGCCGTGGTTGATGGCGATGACTTGATGTTCATCATTGCCCGCGACCTGCATGAGCGTAACCGCTTGCAGGGCGGTGTCGTCGGTACGCTGATGAGCAATCTCGGGCTGGAGTTGGCACTGGGCGAGCTGGGCATTCCTTTTGTGCGTGCCAATGTCGGGGATCGTTATGTGATTGCCGAACTGCTGGAGCGCAATTGGCAGATCGGTGGCGAGAACTCCGGGCATGTCGTGTGCTTCCAGCACACCACCACGGGCGACGCGATCATCGCCGCGCTGCAGGTGCTGTTGGCGTTGCGCCGTCGCCAGGAAAGCCTGGCCCAGGCGCGTCAAGCCCTGCGCAAGTGCCCGCAAGTGCTGCTCAATGTGCGCTTTGCCGGTGGCGACAACCCGATCGAACACCCGGCTGTCAAAGCGGCCTGCGAGCGCGTGACCCTGGCAATGGCGGGGCGTGGGCGCGTGTTGCTGCGCAAGTCCGGCACAGAGCCGCTGGTGCGCGTCATGGTCGAAGGTGAGGACGAAACCCTGGTTCGCGGGCATGCCGAAGACCTGGCAAAACTAGTAACTGAAGTTTGCTCCTGAATTCGGCTTGCCAGTGATGGTGTGGTTGGGTAACATCTGCGCCCACTTTGACCGACGAGGTACAGCATGCGTCGCACTATGGTAGCTGGTAACTGGAAGATGCACGGTACCCGCGCCAGTGTCGCTGAGCTGATCAATGGCCTTCGTCACTTGGCCTTGCCGAGCGGTGTTGATATCGCGGTTTTTCCATCTTGCTTGCATATCAACCAAGTGGTTGATGGCTTGAAAGGTAAGTCGATTCAGGTCGGCGCGCAGAATTGCGCAATGGAACCCATGCAAGGTGCGCTGACAGGCGAGATTTCGCCAAGTCAGTTGGTTGATGCGGGTTGTTCCTACGTGCTTGTCGGGCACTCCGAGCGCCGTCAGTTGATGGGCGAACGGGATGGGACGCTCAATCGCAAGTTCGCAGCGGCACAGGCTTGTGGCTTGATTCCGGTGTTGTGCATAGGGGAGACCCTTGAACAGCGCGAATCGGGCAAGACTCTTGAAGTTGTCTCGCGTCAGCTGGGCAGCATCATCGAGGAGCTGGGTGTTGGTGCGTTTGCGAAGGCAGTCATCGCTTACGAGCCGGTCTGGGCCATTGGCACCGGGCTGACTGCAACACCGCAACAGGCGCAGGATGTGCATGCAGCTATCCGCGCGCAGTTGGCGGCAGAGAATTCTGAGGTCGCACAAGGTGTGCGGCTTCTATACGGCGGCAGCGTGAAGGCGGCCAATGCGGTCGAACTGTTCGGCATGCCGGATATCGATGGGGGGCTCATTGGTGGAGCTTCCCTGAATGCAGATGAGTTCGGTGCGATTTGTCGCGCCGCGGGAAACTGAAAAAATGCTGGAAACAGTCGTAGTCGTTTTTCATCTGTTGGCTGCCCTGGGCGTAGTTGCCCTGGTTTTGTTGCAACAGGGTAAAGGTGCGGATGCTGGTGCGTCTTTCGGTGCAGGTGCTTCAAATACTGTGTTCGGAAGCCAAGGTTCCTCTACCTTTCTTAGTAAGTTTACTGCTATACTTGCCGCAGGTTTCTTCATAACCAGCTTAGGGTTAGGTTACTTTGCTAAAGAGAAAGCTCATGTGCTGACTCAAGTAGGTTTGCCAAACCCAGCAGTGTTGGAAGTACCAAAAGCAAAACCGGCTTCTGATGATGTCCCGGTGCTTCAAGAGCAAAAGTCGGCTACTCCAGCGACTGACGTGCCTCCAGCTCAAGAGCAGAAGTAAGAAGGGTTGTAAACGCTGTATTGCCGAGGTGGTGGAATTGGTAGACACGCAACCTTGAGGTGGTTGTGCCCATAGGGTGTAGGGGTTCGAGTCCCCTTCTCGGTACCAATTATCAGGAGAGCCCGCTGTTGCGGGCTTTCTTGTAGGTGGAAGGTTACATTGACCCTGTAAGGGATCGGTCGTATACTTCCGCCCCAGCTTTGTCGCGGGGTGGAGCAGTCTGGTAGCTCGTCGGGCTCATAACCCGAAGGTCGTCGGTTCAAATCCGGCCCCCGCAACCAGTTTTAGCGGAGCCCCTTATTAAGGGGCTTTTTGTTAGCTGGACACTTTCAACGCCGCTATTCGACGGCGTTTCAAGGATGGGCGTTTCGCCCATTTTTTTATTTTGCACAGCATGCACATACATGCACGAGGGGGTTCAGGTGTCGAGCAAGCTAGAAGAGTTGCAGGCCTTGCTGGCCCCGGTGGTCGTGGCCCTGGGCTATGAATGCTGGGGTATTGAGTTTTCGGCTCAAGGTCGCCACTCAATGTTGCGCGTTTATATTGATAAAGAGGGCGGCGTGCTGGTGGACGATTGTGCCATTGTCAGCCGTCAGATCAGTGGTGTCCTGGATGTTGAAGATCCAATCGCCGTTGAGTACACCCTCGAAGTTTCCTCGCCTGGCATGGAACGCCCACTGTTCACTCTCGAGCAGTTTGCAAAATTTGCCGGTGGACAAGTGAAAATCAAGCTGCGATCTCCCTTTGAAGGGCGACGCAATTTTCAGGGCCTTCTGCGCGGTGTAGAAGAGCAGGATGTCGTGGTGCAAGTAGAAGACCATGAGTTCCTGTTGCCGATCGATATGATCGACAAGGCCAACATTATTCCCAGTTTTGACTGAGACGCGGATCCCGCGGATCCAATGGCTTGCGAAAGGCGAGGCGTACGATGAGCAAAGAAGTACTGCTGGTTGTTGAGTCGGTATCCAATGAAAAGGGCGTACCGGCAAACGTGATTTTTGAAGCGCTGGAGCTGGCCCTGGCCACTGCGACCAAAAAGCGTTTTGAAGACGAAGTTGATCTGCGTGTGGAAATCAACCGCCACACCGGTGCCTATGAAACTTTCCGTCGCTGGACGGTCGTTGAAGAAGCCGATCTTGATGATCCGGCCATCGAAACCTGGCCGAGCAAGGTCGCTGAAACGCACCCTGGCGCCAAGGTCGGTGATGTTGTCGAAGAAAAGATCGAATCGATCGAGTTCGGCCGTATTGCTGCACAAACTGCCAAGCAGGTCATTGTGCAGAAGGTTCGCGAGGCCGAGCGCGCTCAAGTCGTTGACGCCTATCGCGAGCGCCTGGGTGAAATCATCTCCGGCACTGTGAAAAAAGTTACCCGCGACAACGTGATCGTCGACCTGGGCAACAACGCCGAAGCGTTGCTGGCCCGCGAAGACATCATTTCTCGCGAAACCTTCCGTGTCGGCGTGCGTCTGCGTGCGCTGCTCAAGGAAATCCGCACCGAGAACCGCGGTCCTCAGCTGATCCTGTCGCGTACCGCGCCGGAAATGCTGATCGAACTGTTCCGCATCGAAGTGCCGGAAATCGCCGAAGGCCTGATCGAAGTCATGGCTGCGTCTCGCGACCCGGGTTCGCGCGCCAAGATCGCGGTCCGTTCCAAGGACAAACGCATCGACCCGCAGGGCGCTTGCATTGGTATGCGCGGTTCGCGCGTCCAGGCAGTGTCGGGCGAGTTGGGCGGTGAGCGTGTGGATATCGTCCTGTGGGACGATAACCCGGCGCAGTTCGTGATCAACGCCATGTCGCCGGCTGAAGTGGCGGCAATTATCGTTGACGAAGATGCCCATGCCATGGACATCGCCGTTGGCGCAGACAATCTGGCTCAGGCCATTGGTCGTGGTGGTCAGAACGTGCGTCTGGCCAGCCAACTGACCGGCTGGACCCTGAACGTGATGACCGAATCGGACATCCAGGCTAAGCAGCAAGCTGAAACCGGTGACATCCTGCGCAACTTCATCGACGAGCTGGAAGTCGACGAAGACCTGGCGCAGGTGCTGGTAGATGAAGGCTTCACCAGCCTGGAAGAGATTGCCTACGTACCGTTGGAAGAAATGCTCAACATCGATGGCTTTGACGAAGACACCGTCAACGAGCTTCGCGCTCGGGCCAAGGATCGTTTGTTGACTAAAGCCATCGCTACTGAGGAAAAGCTGGCAGACGCCCATCCGGCCGAAGACCTGCTCTCGCTTGAGG